>JAABUQ010000005.1_pt1 | contig 428991 bp, 386 predicted proteins | sample 5560001 | NCBI WGS metagenome assembly JAABUQ01 (sample SAMN10711888, study PRJNA513371) | rock metagenome | isolation source: Antarctica rocks | place: Antarctica: Victoria Land, Finger Mt nord | collected 2015-12-18
CTTCTCCTCGTCTGCCTCACCCTGCCGCTACCTTGCCGGGTTCTTCGCGTCCTTCGGCCCATCATCCCTGGAAACGCAGTCCTGCATGTCGTCCCAAGCTCTCTGCAAAAAATTGACGGGCACCCAGCCTCTTTGATGCTCACCCGCTTCAATCTCTTCGCCTTTTACTTGGAGGACTCTGACTTTTACGTTGCCCAGGAGAACATGACACTTTTCCTAGGGATATAACGTAACTAAAGTACAGAAAGATGCTACGTTAACAGAACAAGCGGGAACACAGCTTTCGCATATCATGCTCGTATACCAGTATCGGTACGCTAAAATTATGTGAATTCGAGTGGGCAAGTACATGTGCAAAACTGCTCTATCCACTCAAAGTTTTGCAGGGAGATTGAAATGGCTACAAACCGAACGCACGAAAGTATTGTAATGGGAGTCTTTACGAGCTCTACACAGGCAGAGCAAGCTGTAGAGGCGCTCCATGATGCTGGCTTCACTAGTGATCAGATTCGCTATTCAGCTCAGTATACGTCTGAGAATTTCCTGCAGGCCATCAAAGATATGCTTGTTTTCCCAGATGAATCCCAAGACGAGTCACAAAATGATATCAGGACAATGCTGCAGAACATGGGTATGGGGCAAGACGAAATTCAGTACTACATGAACGCGTTCCAGAGCGGAAATTATGTTGTTGTTGTACGGCCCGATAATCGAGGCCAGGAAGCTACTAGCATCCTTCAACAAAATGGTGGAACTGGTTATAGCAAATAATTAGCTCTATTGACACTCCCCGCTTGAAACATGGAGGATTCTTCTTTCCCCCAGGGGACTTGCTCATCCTCGAGGCTCGAGAACAAGTAGCGGTCCCCTGTCCAGAAGCGTTTCACGCACTTTTCAGCACGTCCGTTCCCGTCTACCCGACTGTACGGGATGCCTTGTCTAAAATGTTGAGTGCAGCATTATGGTTACGGTCTACCACCAAGCCACAACAATGGCATACATGCGTCCTTCGGTGTAGAAGGAAAGTTTTGATTAAGCTTGACAACGGAATATTCTTCCATATGATATACTCAGTAAATACCCCTTTCCTCACAATACCTACACTCCATCAAGCCGCTTCTCACCTTGTTTTACCTTTTACTTCGCAATGTAAAAAGTAACAAATGACAGCAATTTTTACATCAATAGCCATAAAATTGCTGTCAGAATGGGTGTTATCACTGCTTAAAGAAGTCGTCCAAATCATCCATCATCTTCCGCTGCATAGATGGAAGGACGTGAGAGTATCTGTCCATCGTCATGGCAATATTGCTATGTCTGAGAAGTTCTTGCACTTGTTTTGGATGTGCTCCCATACTAAGCAAGATCGTTGCTGCACTATGTCTCAGGTCGTGAAATCGGATATCTGGCAGATCGGCGTCTTTGAGCAATTTCTTAAACTTGAGTTGAAGGTGCTGCGCCTCCAAAAACTTTCCAATGCCATTCGTGAAGACAAGATCATTCTCGTGCCATGCCTGTCCCGCTTTCATCCGTAGTTCCGCCTGCCGTTCTCGCTGTAATACAAGTACGTTAATAGCTAACTGAGGTAACATAATCACGCTCTTACTCTTCTCTGTCTTCGGGTCGGCTGCTATAACCCCCTTTTTAGAGATGCGGTACATGGTTCTCTGAATAGAGAGAGTCTTCTTTTGAAGGTCGATATCTTGCCATTTGAGACCGCGCAACTCACCGCTTCTCATTGCAGTAGTTACAGCCAAGGTGATGAGTACTTCTAACTGGGTTCCTTTTGCAACTTCTATCAGCATTTGTGCTTGCTCTTTCGTAAGAGGGTGTATTTCGTGTTTGACCGCTTTAGGTTGTTTCATATCGTCGCAGATATTATTAGGAATGCGTTTCCATCGTACTGCATCGTCAAGTGCCCTATGAAGTAGGCGATGGATTGCTCGAACGGTCTCGGCAGCATACCCATCCTTGAGCTTGCGTGCATACAGGGAATCTAAATGATGCGTTGTGAGCTTTTGCAGCTTGATATGTCCAAGAGCAGGAAGTATGTGATTATCGAGCAGTTTACGATAAAGCACATAGCTGTTATCACGGATTTTATGCCGATGCACGTTCTCTAGCCAATCCTCAAAAAACTGCTTCACTGTCTGTTGTGGCCCTATTGCCATCTTCCCCTGTCTCAGTTCTTGCTGAGCCTTCTGAAGCTTCTCATATGCTTCTTCACGGGTCTTGGCATAATATGTTTTGCGCTTCCCATCTTCAAGCGAGATTTGTATTTGGAGTCGTCCATCCTTGCGTTCAATGATAGAGCCTTCACCTTTTCCTGCTCGTCTGCGTTTCTTTGCCATGATTTGTGTTCACTTCCTACTAATAAATGGGTGAAACATCGAAAACTGCACTAGAATTGACGAGAAAGCCCTTCTATGGTTGAGAGGTATAACATCTCACATCATAGAAGGGCTTTCTGATTATTGTATGAAGCTGTATGCTTTTACATACACTCATACGCTCATGATTATGAAACTTGCTGAACTTGCTTGCGCTCTGCTATCCATCGGCTCAGGTCGGCAACCTCCACCCGCATTTCATCGCCGACCTTCACAGTGGGCAAGTCATCCAGCTTGATAAGTCGGTAGACCTTCGCCCGACAACAGTTGAGAATATCAGCGACCTGCTCTATTCTCAGAAGTTGAGGCGGGAGGGTCAGTTGTACGTTCGCCGTTGTAGTTACTTCGCGCTTTCGCATAATGTATCCCTTCTCATTGAAAAATTTTTGGTCGGAGCGACGGAAAACAAACCCGCAAACCCGCAAACCCGCAAAGTTCATCCATTAGAGGGGGATAATCTTTGCAAGATCATCAGGGTCGTCAAAGAACGTGATCTCGTTGGAGCGGCTACTATCAAGGATGACACCAACCCGCGCGTCCCAATTGAAATGGAGTCGTCCTCGTCCTTTCGGCGTCCACACATACTCTGCATCGCGTAAGCGTTGCACGTGAGGAAGATCAGGAAGGGGATAGCCTAACTCTATTCGTGTCCGGTAGCCCTGCTTGACGAGCTTCTCATCGGTCCAAGCAGGGTCGTTATAGGGCCAGTCATCAGGGCCGAGGTAGTACGTGTCCATCCCTAGCGGATCAACCGTTTCGTCTTGCGGGTATACGGGTTTCGCGGGTGTGTTTTCCGTCGATGCAAGATTATTTTCAAAAGGAATACCCCCCTCCAAGCCGCTCCCCACGCTCTCTAAAGAGGTATTGAAGGTGCTATTTTCTTCCTTTTGGGGAATAGCAACCCGCGAAACCCGTATACCCGCAACTTTCCAGTAGACCGCCTTGTTTTTCGTCTCGATGCTTGACTTGACTAGGTGGAACCCACTCTCATCGAACTGGCTCCCGACCCGTTGCGCCAATGCCTTGCCGAGCCTACGCTTGAAGTCGCCCTTGTGAATGTCGGTGAGATCATCGGGCAAGGTGTTGTAGAGTTGCACGCCAACCAGAGCATTCTCCACCGCTCCCGCCTTAATATCTTGGGCAAGGGTTGCCGCAAGTACTTCCTCCTCGTTGTAATGATCGCGCCAGGCATGCAGGAATGCCGCCCACTGGACTGCATCCTCGTCGGCCTGCTCATAGAGTTGGTCGAGATTGCCTAAGAAGCCATCAACGAGCGAGGTATGCGCGAGAATACCCCCGATGGTATCCGTCCATGGTTGGAAACTGCCCAGGCGCGGCACCTGTGCGGGTGGCCTGCCTGCGGCGAACCAGGCACGTGCGATGGTTAAGAGCGCCGCGATCACCTCCCCTCGATGCTCAGGTATCCACTGCTCTAAGTCATGCTTGAAACCGCCACGTGTCCAGGGCTTATCCGTTCGGGCATCCATGCGTATCCAGTAGGAGCGGCGCGGCATGTCGCCACCCACTTGAATATTGTTGCCTGTTGCCATCCAGGTCGCTCGTTGTGGATAGACCCCGTTCTTGCTTTGCCCCAGGATACGCTCCTTGACGACGGACGAGGTAAGAGCGGCGTCCAGACTTGCCGATTGTATCTTGGCCTTGATGTTATCAATGACAATGATCGTTGCCCCTTCTGCCAGTGTGGACGCGATGCGCTTACGCCACTCATCGTCATCATAGGGCGCGGTCATCATCGCGGCCTTGCGTCCGGTGGCAATCATCGACACCGTTTCGGCTAACAGGCTCTTACCAGTACCAGGGCGGGTCGCGTCGATGAGTGCTAAGGGAACGTGCCCGTTGATGGCTTGCCGGATAAGCGGCGTCAAGAGTAACCCCAGTGCGTTGGCATAGCTGGAGTCATTCTCATAGGGGAACTCTCCGATCACCTCATGCAGCAAGGACAAGGCATTGATGATATCCTCTTCGGTGGGATGCTCAGGGATAGCTGGAAGCGTGAGATGAGGTGTGGGCGCGTAGTAGAGCCGTGTTGCCGGATCGTAGCCTTGTGTGTCAATGAGCGTTCCATCAGGACGAAACACCGGAAATTCGACGATGGTATCAAGCGGTGGAAACGGCCACGAGCCGATAGCCAGAATATCCTTGACGATGGTATCAGGCGGTGCGACGTGCTGCGGTCCCTTCATGCCCATCTTGACGAAGTTCATCGCACGTGCAAGGATACCCTTAAACGCGGCGTCTGAGAGGGTTTCAATGAAGGGCGTCCCGTCCTCTTTGCGCTGGATACGTACCAGTTCCCCATGTCGCACATAGATGGGAACATGCCTACGTGTCAGGTGACTCAACGCCTCATCAGAGATATCCCGTAGCGGGCGATTAGAGAGCAGGACGCCAGGAAGTCCATCAGCTTGCAGCATCTTTGACAACGATGCAACATCAACCTCGTGTATACTCATGCACTACTCCATAACGTTGGGTGTTGACAGTCTGTATGTAACTCAGTGGTAAAATCAGTGAGTCCTTTCTGCTTGGTGTAGTCCTCTATCCACCGCTCTGCACGTGCGCGGGTGTTGTCTGTGGCTTGTGCTCGACCTACTCCATGATTGCGACCGCCACAGATGCACTCACACACCGAACAGGACGCCTCGTAGCACCTGGCATCACAGCGACCCACAAGGCCATTAGAGGTGGAGATCGCAATCAAGGTTGCCATACCTGGTCTCCTGTCTTCACCTCTGCGAACAATGGTAACTGGGCACCGAGCGCAGGAAGAGGAGGCGGCATCTCTTGAGGAAGCTGTTGGAGCACCACTAACCCGCCTTTGGTGTAGCCAACATGGTGCCAACCTGCACGACGATAGCACCGTCCCCAATCGCGCTTGCGTCGTACCTTCGTTGGGTCAACAAAGGTGACGATGCCTTGTGAGGGTGCAGTCCCCCATCTCCAACGGGTCACGGCTACCGCCTGGGTGATGAGATCACTTGAGAGGTGCCCTGACTCGTTGCGAAAGCAGCTACATAGCCAGGCTCCCGCCCAGTGATGTTTGACGTATTCGGCAAAGGGCCAGGACGAGACCCACAAGGCGCACTGGTCAGAGGAGAGGAGCACGATACATCTGCCAGGGGGGACGAATTGACGACTCCCCACCTTTTGACGGTTGTAGTGTCTATCAGCCAGAGCAGCTGCTTTCACATCGGCTCTATTAGAAAGGGTCCATTGCATCACCATTCCTCCTTTCTGTACTTTGTTTGAGGGAACAAGGACAGTTGTTGACGTTGTGTCGCTCTGGGGTTGAGCCAGAGCACCTCGGTTTGTGCTTTGCCGTGTTCCGCAACCGATGCCATGCTCACCCGATACCAATGTTGGAGCTGCTCATCGTACAAAGGATGGCTGTAGCCGCTCAGTATAACCATTCCTTTATGCCGATCCAGAACCTCGAGCAGTTGTACATGTGCCGTGTCGTCCATCTCAAAGGGATAGTATTTCCTTGCTCGTGTTGAGAGCACATAGGGTGGGTCCACGTAGAGCAACACATCCGGGGCGTTGTAGTAGTCAATCATCTCTAATGCAGGGCGGTTCCGTATCTCGGCATCGCGTAACCGCTCCACTGTTGAGATGAGACGTTCCGGCAGTTGACGCCACAAGCGCACCGGATAGGCATGCCCATGAAGACCATTATGTTTCCATCCGCTTACTTGATAGATGGTGCCCCCATGCGCTTGCCAACACCGGATCAGAAAACGGCGTGCATACTCTACCTCATCCTCGTGATACCAGTTTTTTTCAAGCTGTTCGTACTCTTCTTCACACCAGGGCGTGAGCGAGATCGCTTCCGCTAACTCCTCACCTCGCTCTCTCAGCACCCGAAACAGCGTGCAGATCGAGCCGTTCAGGTCGTTGAGCACCTCATGAGGTGCAGGTGCTTTAGTGAAGAAACAAGCTGCACTTCCCGCGTAGGGTTCTATATAGTGCTGATGTTCAGGAAAGTGCGAAACAATCCAGGGAGCAAGTCGCCATTTGGCTCCTGGATATTTGAGAATAGGCTTGATCGGGGTTTGACTCATGGGCTGACCTGCTCTTGCTGGTTCTCTTCTTCCCATGCGAGGATACAGCGCCCGATATATTCGGCTATTTGGGGGACGACGGCGTTTCCTAGTCCTCTCAGTCGGTCCATCCGAGAGGAAACCCCATCAAGCACTCGCTGAACGTTGGATTGAGGAAACCACATCCCACTAAAGCAATATCGGGATGCCAATTCAAAGCTGTCCCAATCTGAACACCGCTCCTTCTTCGTCCACCCCACATTCGTGCGACCTGCTTGTTGGCCGTTGGGTGTTCGCAGAACTTGTTGCCGTCTTGTGCCTGTGGGGTAGGCCAGTAGGAATAGCCGATCACGCAGGTGAGGGGCACCAAAGGCCGCAGCAGGCAAGCATTGCCATTCCGCATCATACCCGCCCGCGGCCAGGTCCCCAAGTACTCGCTCCATTCCCCGGTGAAGCAAAGCTGAGACGTTTTCCACAAGCACGTATCTGGGTCGTAGCTCGCAAATGAGACGGTGCATCTCGCTCCATAATCCGCTGCGCTTTCCGGTGATACCGGCTCGTCTGCCTGCATCGCTGATATCTTGGCAGGGGAAGCCTCCACAGAGCAGGTCAACGGGGGGGAGATTGTGCGCTCCCACGCTTCGCACATCTCGAAACCTGGGAGTGTTGGGCCAGTGTTTTTCCAGGACTTTGTTCGCATAGGTATCTATCTCCACTTGCCATTGGCACTGCATACCGGCTCGTTCTAAGCCGAGGTCAATGCCTCCAATCCCTGAGAAGAGAGAGCCAAAGGTGAGCGTGGGTATCAGCATACGTCCTCCATTTCTCATTCACTCTCGTCCCATAATGAGGTCACTGGAGCCGCATAGTTGCATAACAACATCTCGGTCGCTGTCTGTCCCTCACCAGAGGTCTCGCCAACAATCGCCGAGGGCTTCTGTTGGTGCCAGCAGAGACGCCGCCACGAGTCCAGGGGATACCACGCATCCAGGTCGGGATGAGGATAATAGGACAGGGCGACAAAGCCCTTGGCTGCATTGAGCACCTCGGCGAGTCGTCGATGGTCAAAGGCTTTCTTCGTGTGCTTACGGATGCCAGCTTGATAGTAGTATTCCGCTCCAATATAGGGCGGGTCAACACAGTGCAGCGTGGTCTCAGAGTCGTACTCTTCAATCACCCGCTCCACGTCTCGATTGTCGATGATGACGCGCGGATGGGTGAAGCGTTCTTGCACCTGCTGGAAGGTTTCGACCATCGAACGGTACGCCACCGCGTTACTCTCTCGGTTATTCCAGCCAGAAGGAGCCTCCCGAAACCAACCTGTAGCCGTGCCACGCAAGACGTAGAACCAGAGCACCGCACGCTCGATAGGCTCGATCTTGCTCCCATCGAACAGGCGCATATGGTACTCATAATAGAGCTTGCGGCTGTAAGGAAGTGCCTGGAGCCGTCGCTGTAGTTCGTCACCATTGGTCTGCATCTGTTGCCAGAAGTTGCATAGATCATCATTGAGATCGTTGTAGATTTCTCGGTGTCCCCATTGCGGCTTCTGCATCAGCACATGGGCCGCGCCTCCACATGGCTCCAGGTACGTGGTATAGGACGTAGGAGAAGGAAAGGCGGCAAGGATGCGCTGTGCTGCTGCATACTTGCCGCCGATCCACTTAAGGGGTGAGCGCAGTTGAGTCGTCATACCTCCCCCTTCTTTGAAACAGTTCAGAGACGATCATGCACGTCTCACACACAACCTGTCCCTCGACCATACACGGCTCTCCAAAGAAATCAGGGGTCAGCAGGTCGCCACACTCAGGACAGCGAGCAAAGCGTCTGCCCCACTGCGCTTTCAAGCGGCTCTTATTCCACTGTGGGCGGTAACGTGAGACGGGGCGAGAGCGGATATCAAGCAGGAGCGTCTCAGGATCGCTCATGATCTCGTTGAGCCGCGTCTCTGCATCGGGGATGGCATAGCCAAAGGGGATCAATGTCCCAAGGGCACTCATCGTATGATCTCCTGACGTTTCGCGCTGTTCGCTTTCTCTTCAAGCATCTGGCACAGGACAGCAAGAGGAAGGCCAAGATCAAACCATTCGGGTGCATCTTGGGTCATGGCCCCTACAACAACGACCCCGCCGAACTGAATGAGACCTGTAAACAAAAAGGGGACGTTATCTCTTTGTCTGTTCTCTTCGGGTATGCGGCGTGGAAAATGCACAACCCTTTGAATTGAAGAGAAAGTATTGCTGATATAAATGGTTGATTTTGAAGGCATCCTTTTCTTTCCTTGATGCAAAGAGGATAGCCCCTATGGGAAGCTATCCTCTTTGCTGTTTACAAGACTAGATTATCAATTCATGCTACATTCTTTTTAAGGGGTGAACGGAGTTGAGTCGTCATGGGCTACTCCCCGTCTTGATGCAGATGTTGCTGATCTTGACTCGCGTGTTGCGGGTCATGCAACAGAGCATCTATCGTTTCTGTCAGGTTCTCAACGAGTTGAGAAAGCAACACGTACGTCACCTGTGATGCTGCGTATTGACTTCGGGCGGTCCATATCTGATGTGCCCATTCACCAGCAACCGCGTGAAGCTTGTTCTCATCGTCATCTAAACGGTGTAAAGGGGGCTGATGCGGCATATTCTCTCTCCTTCTTTCCTCTCCAAAGAGGGGCGCATGTTCCTCGTTTCGCGCCCCCTTCATTCTTACGACACAGAGAATGGGCGTTCTTTACCGCCTTGCCCTTCGAGCAAACGCAAACGTGACAATGGTCAAAATGGCAAGTGCGGTAAGCACCAACGCCAGCAAGACCTAGTTATTGGCGAACAGGGCACCCACGACCACTCCCCAAAACCCCATCCAGTAGGCCACATAGAGTCGTATATTCATGGGTCATTTCTCCTTTTATGACAAAGAAACCACTACGAGAGCGGCATCATGTATGAACCTGTATCTATTGGGGCGCGAGCTAGGAACACGCGCCCCTGAAGAGTGACTCAGCATCAATGCAGAATGTGAGCTTGAGTTGTTGCGGTTGCATCGGTCCATAATGGGGAGTCGTCCGAAACGCAGACAACCACGTACGGGTTGCTTCAACGTGTCGCGCGCGCTCTAAACCTCGCGTCTCTACCGCTGGTCGCACATACCAAGGGTTCCGCCATTCTGCATAGCCCCATGCCCCAAATGCTGGTCGCACCGATGGCCCGGAACTATCCGTGGAAAGCTCAATGCCATAGGAGTCACACAACCACAACAGTTCTCCTAATGCTTTGGCATAGCACACTCCCCAAATGTGAACCCGCTTGATTCCCTGTTGACCTAAGAAAGGAATCACCAGGCGCATCGTCTCACGGAAGACGGGCATGATTTGAGCGGGAAGCTTGCCTGTGAGACACCATCCACCTAACCCGAACATGTCTCCTGACTCCATCAAGGGAACAATCTGTTGAGCACATCTGAGGTACTGTTGTGCGGAAACGCCTTGTGCGGAAAGGATAGCTTGTGTTCCATGACGGTGAGAGGCAAGGTAGGCCGCTGCGTGAACCGTTGTTGCAATGGCTTGTTCTGCGTCCTGTTCGGACCATCGGGCTTTGGACCTCACTCCCCCTTCCCATTTTTCGTCAATGAGAAGATCGTAGCTCGCCCGATGGGTGACGCGTGCGGCATATCCATACTGTTGCGCATGGGCAATCTGTCGATCTAGGGCTTCTTCCACGCATAACCGTTGACCTATCCCATCACTAAACGCTCCGCTATCCTGAATAATATGCGTGTCCACAGGAACGCTTACACGGTTCCATGTTTTCGTGTGTATCGTTTTGCCGTACACAGGGGCAATACAGGCAAGAGGTCCAGGAACTACAGGATGATGGTTCCATCGTTGTTCATTAATGCCACAGTAAAACGAAATCATATGTATATCTCCAAAGGAAAAGCCCATGGACGCTCGATGCATACACAGGCTTGAAACAGCTTGACGAGCTCACACCCTGACAGCTAGATCATCCGTTGGTTCCGTCTACTATCAATCAGCAGGTACTCTATGATGCTGAGCATCAAGATCACGAGGCCAAGCGGTTCGAGCTTCGTGTTCAGACCTTTGACCATCTCGGACACGGTGCCTCTATCGCGTTGGACCGCCTGCATCGCATCGTCATAGGGACAGTGCCGCTTATCCAGCAGCAACTTGACCAAGACAGTCTCCGGTTCCGTGAGCAAGACATGCTGTTCCACTTCGTTGGCCTGGTTGACCGTGCTCAACACATCCAGCTTGACGTTGAGCGCTAGCTTCGGCAAGTAGGGAACGTCGTAGTAGTACACCTCTGGCTCATCGGAGCCGTGGGGGAGTGTTTGACGAGACATAGCTTGTATTCTTTCTTTTCAGCAACGCGCCGCCTGGACTCCTCCCGCGGTGGCGCAAAACGGTTTGATGCTTGAAGCGTTCCAACGTGATCCGCGCTTCGCGGAGCCGTTGCCGAGAATCGTAGCGACCGTGACAGGTCGGGCACAAGCACCGGAGCGCAGGTCGTGGGTTCAAGGTGTCATGCAGGGTCACATGGGCGGCATGCATCCAGACGCGGTAGACGTTGCCAGTTCGCTGACTACGCCGCTTGGCTCCATGTCGAATACGGCAGGACTGACACCGCCAACCTGCCAGTTCCTTACATGCCGTTGCCAGACGGTTCCAGTTCGCTGGGTACAGATGTTTACGGAAGTGCATCATGAGGCTTACACCTCCTCCACGTGCACTTGTTCCAGATGTTCTAAGAGGGTCAACATCTCTTGTTCCAGCACAAGATCAGCTTCATAGGCTTCATCGGTCGGGGTACGGGTCCCACGTTTGGCCCTTCGGTCCAGGTAGGCCCGTTCCCGTTGCATCTTGCGCTCCAACCGCTCCTTGACGCCTCGCAACCACACCAGGGCTTCATCAGGGGTCATCACCTCAAAGGGCGTGTGGTAGACCAGTGTCGGGTGTGGGGAAGAGACGGAGTGAGAGGGTGAAGTCTGTCGCTTTCGCTTCTTCATGGTTGCACCGCCTGGTAGTGCTGTTGAAAGGCCCGCCCGATCCGGTGCAGGTAGACGGTTGCCCATCGACGAGATCGCCCGTAATGTGCGGCAATGTCGGCGATGGAGTAGCCGCCCAAACGGTAGAGCAACAGCACCTGCCGTTTCTCTTCGGGCAACGCTTGCAAGGCATGCAGAACCCGCTCATCCAACTCATAGTCGTCTTGCGGGTCGCGTTGCGTGGTATCTGGCACATCCACTTCAAGGGCATCCAGCGAGTGAAACGCCACACAGCGCCGTCGCCGCAGCACATCGTAGGCGGCATTGGTGGCAATGCGATAGAGGCACGCATACCCACGTCGTGGGGACTCATGCAGTGTCGGATACGTGCGAAACAGCTTGACAAACGCCTCTTGAGTCATGTCTTCAGCCTCCTCCCTCTGTCCGAGCAAGGCGTACACCCGCCGATAGATCAAGGGGGAGTGTGCCTGGTAGAAGGCGTCAAAGGTGGGAACGGGTGCAGTGGTGGGAGCATCCATATTTACACCTCACCGCTTCGCCAACGTGCTACGTCACCGTTCACGCTAGCGATATAGACCGACTCATTGTTGTTATCAGCATTGGGAGCGTAGACAGGGATGATCTTTTCTACCGTGTTCAAGCCATGCGCGATGTAGACCGAGGCCAGCAGCGCGTACCAGTCTTCAACGCTTGCGGCATACGAGGGGTAGGACCGATAGCCACCGCTTGGGTCACAGGCGTAGCCCTGGCTACACCGGATATTGCCGATGCTGAGCGTGGTCTGGGCCATGCCGTAGACGCCAAACGTACTTTCATGGTGGAAGAACGCCAAAGCGTATACGGGGTCAATGCCGTACTTGACGCCAGTGCTGTACAGCACGCCGCCGATGCCTTGAGCAGGGGAACGCGCAACGTGTAACACCTGGTTCATAAAGTCAGCCGTGATTGTTGGAGGTCCTACGACATGATGGGCTGTCGCGGTGCTGGGAAACACCGACGGATGAGGCACTACAAGGTTTACGGGAAGAGACGGGAGAGGTTGCGCTTGCGCCGGATGGAAGACAAACAGCAGCGCAAGCACGCCGATCAGAAGAAAAGCAAGGGCTGTGTTCCGGTTCACGTTCCACCTCGTTACTTGCCTGTGAGGGCATGATAGACAACGTGGGAGTAGTGAACCAGTTCTGCTTGCTTCATCAGGACCGCAAAGATCAACGCACTGGCGACGAGCACAAGGGCGATATTGAAGGCGGTAATGGCCCGTTTCAAGACCAGAAAGGCAAACAGGACAACGGCAACAAGCAGCGTAAGATTGATAAGGGTCATATCGAACATGGGGGTATCTCCTTCTTCTCAAAGCAGAACCCCACATGCTATACTGTCTCTGCATGTGGGGTCCTGGACTCTGTATGTGTTTGGAACGGCTCTCTAGTCGTCTTGCAAGGGTGAGAGAGAGCCGTTTTTTTGTGTGTTGAGGAAAGTACGGAGCCGTTTCTCACAGGAACGGCAGACCCGTGCTTCCTTGTCGTCATACAGGTACCACGTGATCTTTCCATGCCTGCGACAACAATCACAGGTCACACGACTGACCTGCTTCTGTTGAGATGCCGCGATCTCTTGACTCAACAGGGCGATGCGATGCCCGACCAGAAGCCAGCGAAAGACAGCGACCACGAGAAAACACGCAAGCGCAAAGGCAACACCTGCACCTGCATAGATCATCCAAAGGGTAAGCGGGGTAAAATGCGGCATGCTAGTACCTCCTTGTCCAGAGCTTGACCAATACAACAACGCCAACCATGCCGACAAGCACGATGATGGTATTGGCAACAATCAGAATTGCTTGAAGGTCCGTTGAGGTTATCACCTTGTGGAAAGGCACTTCATATGAAATTGTTGGGAAGGGCTATACGGGACGGTCAAACAGCTTGATGGGTCTGCCTCGCCGCCGCCGCTTCCTCCTCCGGCTCCAGTTCCGCCGCTAACGGTGCGTCAAACAGCTTGATGGGCCTGCCTCGCCGCCGCCGCGCCAAGCGGTTGATCTCGCCTAAGATGCGCTTTTGGGTCAGTTTTGGCAGGCTCAAGAGCCGCTCCTCAGCCTCTGGCACCTTGCACATCAACCCGCCGACCAGAATGGCATGGCCGTAGCGCGTCTTGCGAAACTTCTCGGAGATGCCCGTTGGGAAGGGAGGCCACAGAGGATAGCGGATGGTTTTAGCGTCGTACCAGGTATTTTGATCGAGGGCATACACCGGAACTTTCAGACACGAGTCATGCGTGCCAACCACAGCGAGGGTAATCTGCTCCACGCCTGGGGTGATGTTGAGGGAGTAGTGATACCAGTCACTTGAGCGACCCAGGAACACCGCCAGGTACATCGTGCCCTGGTACATCACCTGGGCCGTGTACTTGGTGTAGCTGGTGCCTCTGACGATCTCGACGCCGGAGGCCAACCCTTGCAAGGTTTGGATCAGCACATCGACATGGCTGTAGCCTGTAAACCGTCGGTTTCTCAATGCTGTGGTCATACCCTCGGCTCCCTCTCTCGTTGTTTGCACTACTCAGGTCGCACGACTTGCCATGTCAGACTCGCAAAAACATCGCCACAGGTGGCGGTCACTTTCTGCTTTACCGTGTCTAAGGAAGGGAGAAACAACTCACTCACACATGGCTCGTTGTCGTACCACCGGATAGACAACCCAAATTTTGACTTGTCCCTGCCTTCACCGCAGGAGACATGTATGATGTACCCGTTGCAGTAGGCTTTGACGACGCCAGTACGCTGTAATGCGCGGTGAATATCGCTGTCCGTTTTCATCGGTCCTCCTAGAGAATATCCTGCTGGTTGTTTTGATCGTCGCCCCTGTTGTTGGGCAGCGGCAACTGGTTGGGATTAAACTTCTTTTCCACCTCGCGCAAGGCGGCATCACTCATAATGGTGATGATACGGTTGGCAAGCTGGTTCTTTTGTCGCTTGTCGTCCAGGTCCATCTGAGCCTGCTCCACGCGGATCACCGCCTCATTTTCCTTGTGCATCAGTTCCGCATCGACCTCCGCCATGTCCACGTAGTAGCGACCCTTCTTGCGGTTGGCCTCCATGATCTCGTCAAGCGTACTCTGGATGCGAGAGAGATAAAAGGCCGTTGCAAAGTCCACGACGGTGAAGGCGGCAACCCGCGTGATGACAAAGGCCACCTGAAAGGAGTCATGCGAGACGCCACTGGCATTGAAGAGGTAGTAGAACTGCCCGAACGCCGAGACCGCCGCCAGGGTGAGCCAGATCACCACCAGGCCACTTACGGCGCGGTTAATCATGCGGTTCTTGCCCTCATTCTCCGCCTGGATGTGCCGCAGATAGGCCAGAAAGAAGGTCGAGAACATCATGCCCAGTTCGATGAACAAGGCTCCCGCATAGAAGTTGATGCTGGTTTGATCGTCCCAGCGGAATGAGCGGCGCGAGAGGGCCCAGCCAACCTCGGAGGTGGTCAGCGCCACGTACCAGGGTGGCCCGATGAACAGCCAGCACTTGACCAACCAGATGAAGAAACGCACATGCAGCGACTTGCTGATATCAGCGTTCTCGATCTGGTGGGTACGCCTGTCCCGCAATTGCTCCGGCGTCATGGTGCCCGTTGAAAGCGGTTGCGGCGCAGGGACCTGCACGTTGATGATCTGCCCCGACGATGGTGCAGGAGCAGGAGTGGTCGGGACGGTTGCAACCTGGGCAAGCTGTTGGTTCTGTTGGTTGCCTTCCCCACCGAAAAGATTCCCGATAATGCGACGTGCGCTTTGCAGTGTTCCCACTGTGGTCTCCTAATTGACTCGAAAAACACATTAAACGATTTAATATCCCGATCAAACGATGCGATAAAACGTGCTCAGATGCGGCGTGGAAAGCATCCCCCGATCACGTCGGGAGCATGGTCGGAGTGGAGCCAGCCCACGCCGCACAGAAGATTACGCACTGTTTCGGCGAGCTAGTTCCTCGCGCTTGACCTTGCCCTTTTCACGGTCCTCGCGTTTCTCCATCTGAATATTGAGGCGGGTCGCCCGCTCGTAGTCCTTGTCCATGACATCCAACATCCGGCGGTAGTGCTGGTACATGAACTCGCTGTCGGCGGCGTCACGCTTGGTAATCAGGTCGTTACGCTCGTTAAGAAGGGCCTGGTACTCTTGGGCGGTGATCGCTTGAGTTGACATAGGCTTGGTCATCCTTTCTCTGGTAGGATCGATTGACAGTGGCAGGAGCAAAAAACGCAGTACAGGGGACGCACGACAAGATGGACGGAAGCACGACAGGGCTGTAAGAGCCTCAATGCTCGTTCATTCTAGCTCGCTTCGCACAAACGAGCAAGAGGTAGAGTGTAGGACCTGTTGTCCGAGCCTCTCTGTTACCATGAGCAAGGTCGCTAGAAGGGGGGCTCGTCCAGATCATCAAGCGGGTCAACATCCTTCGTTGTCGAGGGACACTCTTGCCCCTGCATAGAGGCTGTTCGCGCCGAAAGCAGTTCGTCTAGTTCGTCCACCGTCAGGGTAAACACCTGTGGAGGACTCTCGCTAGACAGTTTGGTCAGCACACACAGTTCGTGATTGAGCGCCGCCTCTAATCGTTCGTAGGTGACTTTGCCCTCATAGTAGAGATCGCCGTCTTGCTGCTCTGAGAGGGTGACAAAGGTCGTGGACACATCCGATGCCATACGCTTTTTCTCCTTTTCTTTTTGTTGAGCATTGACCGTCAACGCCCACGCTTGCCCGTTCTACCAGGAGACAGCAGAGCGGGCAAGCATTGACGTGAGGGAAAGAAATGGAGAGGGAAAAGAGGGAGCTTATAGAGTGATATCGTTGAACCACGCCGCAACAGATCGAGGTAGGTGAAGCGCGGTCATGAGGTTTAACCATTTGGAGGCACAATCGACGCAGACGCGCCCATTGTCCAACCGATGAGCGCATGAAAAGCAAAAATGGTGTCCACATCCCATGCATTTATGGACTTGTGACCTTTTGCTATGGCATGCATGACACACGCCCGATGTACACCAACACTGTTGCATGTGGTTCTCCTTTCAATGAGTGTTCACACGACAATGGTCAATCAAGTCACAAGCAAGGGCTTCCGTCTCTCTTCTTTGCGCTCCTTTCCGAAACGCTTCCCCTTGCTTGTGTCCCTACGCCCTTCCTTCATCTGTGTATGTATCATGGAGGCAAGTCACACGATCCACAGCCTAGCTTTCTCTCGAATAGCCACGCCCATTGCATTCTCTCCTGCTTAGCCCCAAGCTCTCTGCTCAACTTGCCATATCTGCTCTCGGCCAATCATTCACCGTAGGCACTCATCCAGCGCGGTTGTAGGGTATGGAGGTCGGAACGTACCCGATGGTCTCTTTTGTTCAGGTGCTACAAGGCTTGCGCTTGGCTTGCCAGTCTAGTTGTTCAAATTTTTATTCTATCCAGTGAATAATCACTGGTACGTACCAATGATACATTGCTAATTGCCTTTTTGTCAACCACTGGTACGTACCAAATTGAAATTGAAACAAAAAACGTGGTTATTTGTACAAACCTGTGTTACACTTTGGTAAATCTCTGGTACAGACCAAACAAGTGAAAGAAGGAAAGAAGCTATGATAGAGGAAAAGGACACTAAAATTGACGAGGCAATAACAGAGCTACGCAAACGAATAGATCAAGGAAAGTATGTTGCTGGGCAACGTCTACCTTCAGAACGTGAGATCACAGAAGAACTAAATGTAAGTCGTGCCACTGTACGTGCAGCACTACTTAGACTTCAAGCGCAAAATATCATTGATATTGTGCCAAGAGGCGGAGCTTTTGTACGTTCTCCTAGTGCCAAAGTCGTTGTAGGTCCATCTAACCCAACCATAGCAAAAGGACTTGAATTAAAACGAGCAGGGTCATTTATACGTGCGATGGAAGCGCAAGGCCGACAGACCTTAGTTCGTTTCATTGAACCTTCCTCAATAATCCCTGCTGGTGACGAGATAGGGGAAAAGATGGGGGTCGGTGCGGATACAAAGGTGTTACGGCGTTATCGTGTTCACCTCATAGACAAGGTACCTTACCGCATTTTAGATAGCTACTACCTTGCGTCTTTGTTAGGAGACCTGCTTGGTAAAGATGAGGGTTATACACCTCTATTCAAATGGTTACATGAGCACACAGGATTAAAGGCGACGAAAGCTTTTGAAAAAATAAATATTCGTATGCCATCAGCCGAGGAAGCGACCTTACTAAACATATCTAGAGGGCAACCTGTGGTTGATATGGATAGATGGGTATGGGCTAATGATGATACACTTTTTGAGTATAGCCACATCGTTGCTAATGCAGCACTCCATGAGTACACCTATTCCTACGATATTGACGAGGAGGCCAGTAAATGACCACTATTGACGAAACCACAAAGTTAGAACTAGTGCGAGAAGTGGCACTAGCACTAGCAAAGAAGCAACGGCTCTCTTTTGCTTCAGACTTTCATGCATTTGCAGAAGGGCGGCACCTTGTAGTAGCAGGCGTTTCTTTTGAAAACTTCTCAAAGGGACCCAATACAAAGCGGAGCGATGGAGACGTTGTAGCTCATGCTATTGTCATGGCACTTACAGCGGCTGTAAACAAAGGTGATATTGACGATTGGTTCCCTGATACTGGTGAAACAGGAGTTAGGTCTATTGATTATCTTCCTGATATGCGCCGCCGCCTTATCGAACCAGAACACCTAGTTTTAGGTACTGTGGATGTAACCATCTTGTGTGGGGAGCAACCACGAATGAAGAAGCGCATTTCCGAGATGCAGCACAACATTGCAGAAGGTTTGGGTATCAATCCCGACCAAGTGCATATTAAAGTTAGTAGTATGGATGGACAAGACGAAATAGCCCGTTTAGAAGGAATTGAAGCGCGTGTACTACTAAGCCTATGGGAAGGGCTATAGTAGCTTAACACCATCAAAGTATCGGGGGAATACTATGAAAGAAGATAATGCAAGTCTTATCAAGTGGGCATCCGAGCATGCTGCGTCACTGCTTTCACCTCTAGGCAATAGATGGTTGCACGTCCAGGGGGTTGCCGAAAGAGCACGCTGTGTTGGGCAGGCTTTTAATGAAGATGATTACTCATACCTTCTCGCATCGGCTTACTTGCATGATATTGGATATGCTCCATCTCTAAAGAAGATTGGCTTCCATCCGATTGATGGAGCATGTTACTTACAAGCTTACGGTAAGAAGCGTCTAGCATCACTTGTCGCTCATCATTCTGAGTCTCTATTTGAGGCACAATTAAGAGGTCACGCACAGGAGCTTGATAAGTTTCCTCGTGAACAGTCGGTAGTGGCAGATGCTCTTATCTATTGCGATATGACCACAGGTCCAACAGGTCTTCATATCACATTTGAAGATCGTATCGCTGATATCTTTCATAGGTATGGAGATGCTGATATTGTTTCTCAAGCACTGCGACAAGCAATACCTAGTTTATCTCTTGCTGTTAAGTGTATTCAACACAAGTTGAGCGAACGAGGGTTGACGTGCGTTGCTGCAAGTAACAGCAACGCGAAACCATAACTAAGCTGTAGCAGCTTACGACAAAACTTACGGCAACCAAATAAACTTTCTACGACGATTAGCGAACGATTAGCGAACGATACACAGAAAATTGAGCATGTAGAGAACGGCAAAGGAGAATAACGGACAGGGGATGAAGTGTCCCCCCGGATAAGCTATGACTACCGAACCTAGTGAGAAACGCGAATATATCACAACACCCCAAGCATCCGAGCTTGCTAACCTTAGCGTTAATTACATTGCGACTCTGCTAAGGAAAAAGAAGCTTGAAGGCTTCCAACTGGGGCGCGACTGGTTTGTCTACACCGACTCACTCAACCAAATACAGCATTCTCGGCTTGTGTTGGGGAACATAGAAGAGACTGCTTTTACTTTGTTCTCTATCACTCAGGTTGCTACCGTGTAGCAACAAGTGTAGCAACCTAAACAGACAATGACGGAAAACAGCAATCACAGGTAGAGAATATATGGCTTGCAACGGCCTAGAAAGCCCATAAAAGACAGTGACAGACGGTCAAGGTCTATCCTGGGGATCGGGACACGTCAGGCAAAACGCTTCTGCCTCCATGTCGTGTCCTTTTGTGGAAGCCATAGATCACCTCCTTTCAATGAGCGTTCACACTACAACGGTCAATCAAGTCACAAGCAGGGGCTTCCGTCTCTCTTCTTTGCGCTCCTTTCCGAAACGTTTCCCTTTGCTTATGTCCCTACGCCCTTCCTTCATCTGTGTATGCATCGTGGAGGCAAGTCACACGATCCACAGCCTAGCTTTCTCTCGAATAGCCACGCCCATTGCATTCTCTCCTGCATAGCCCCAAGCTCTCTGCTCAACTTGCCATATCTGCTCTCGGCCAATCATTCACCATAGGCACTCATCCGGCGCGGTTGTAGGGTATGGAGGTCGGAACGTACCCGATGGTCTCTTTTGTTCAGGTGCCTTGCAGCAATCGTTGTCGTCGCTACCTATGGTGACAGTGTACCCGTATTCTCAGTACAAAAGAATGCCGAATATCAGCCCATTTACATGCCCAACACTCGTCCACTACCTGCACTACCTTTTAATCTTCACATGTGGATGATTTTGCTCCACATGTGAAGATTGTAACCTTTATTTTCCACTTTGTCAATAAATTGCTCCACAAAATTAGTATTGTTTTCCGTCATTGAAAGATTTCACTAAGACAATGGAAGGGATGTATGGTAAAATAGAGGGAGAAGTAAAATTATATTAGGTGCAACATGATAGACGAAGAGACACGACGACAACAGTTCGCGGCATGGCTTAATCAGCAACTTCAACAACGTGGGTGGACACAAGGGAAGCTCATAGCACAAAGCGGACCGTCTGATGAGGAACGCTTAAGCTCTGCTGCTGTCTCTCGCTACAGTACAGGGAAAATGCTTCCCGACATTGCATCATCCCAGAAGATTGCTCGTGCCTTTGCTCTGCCTATAGAACTTGTATTGCAAAAAGTAGGTTTTATGAACCCTCCCTCAAAGGAGGCTGATTGGGTTCAACAAGCGATTGACGATTTAGCCCATGCAGTGGAGGCAGGACAATTAAGTGAGGAGGGGCGTCTAGCAATTATTGCTCAGATTCGGCGTGAACGGCGACTCCAGGAACTAGAACAGAAGGCATAGTAGCCTCTGCAAGGTCCTGATGGATGATATGTCTAGGGAGAATGCACAATGGACTCCGATATCAAGAAACCAAATGAGGCCCTGCGGTATGAGCGAGAAAAATGGGGTTGGTCACAGAGGAAGATTGCAGAGAAACTAGACACTACCGAGGATAAGATCAGTCGATGGGAGCGTGGCGAACGGACGCCAAGCCCCCATTACCGAGAAAAACTATGCTCTCTCTTTGGAAAGAGTGCTGAAGAATTAGGTTTCATCAAAGCGCCAGAGCCACAGTGTTCAACTCCTTCAATGAGCACAAACACTATCAAGGAAAGATCACCCAACGGCAATAGAGAAGCTCCCGTTATAGTTATCGTAAGCAATGGTAACGAAATCTCGCTACAGATACCAACAGTAAAGGCACAATTTGAAGATAGACTATCACAATCCTCAACAGAGGAGTTAGGAAATACGAACATGGATCGTCGTGATTTTATTCGCAACACAACGCATGCTGGTATAGGCTTACTCTTTACTCCTGCTCATGATTTGCTAAGCCAAGAGCTATTGAAACGTTGCACCAGAGCATTAAAAAAATCGTCCACCATTGACACGGATTTACTTGGCTACATATATAAACGTACAGATAATTACTGGCAAGATCGAGATAATGCAAGCGTTGCATCATACGATTTACTTGGCTACGCCTTAGAACACTTTGAAAAGACAGTAGCACTTCTTGAAGGGTCCTTACTTCCTGCTCAACGCATACAACTATGCACTGTCGTAGGAGGTACGGCTCTGCTTGTTGGACATCTCTTCTATGACCTCAGTAAATACGCACGTGCTAACGAATACTACAATATTGCCATCACAGCAGCACAAGAGGCTAACAATTCAACCTTGCAGGCTGTGGCGTGGGGTAGAACGACTCAGGTGTGGATATATAGCGGGAACACACAGCAAGCCCATGCAGAAGAACACTACAAAGTGGGCCTTACTTGTATACAGAAAGCCCGCCATCTAATAACACAAAGCACTTCCACTACTGTTAATGCGTGGTTAGCGGCAGTGGAAGCCGAGGTACAGGCTAAGCTAGGCAATCGTAAAGCATGTCTTATGGCTCTTGATGAAGCAGAGCGTATTGGCAATCAGCAATCTCCACATGAAGATAGCTACTGGATCAATTTTGACCAATCCTTATTGGCAGGTTATAAGGGAACTTGCTTGCAACAGCTATATCGCCCGCAAGACCCTCAAACAAATCACTTTGTTGTAGACGCACGTCAAGTTTTGACGGACGCTTTATCACAACTCCACCCAACACTCATGAGGCGACAGCCTATTTATCTAGCAGATATTGCTGGTACATTTGTTCGACAGAGAGAAGTTGAAGAAGCTTGTTCACAAGCCATCAAAGCTCTAGCAATAACAGCTCAGATCAAATCGCAACCAGTTTTACAGAGAGTGCTTACGATCCGAAGCCAGTTAGAACCTTGGAAGGATACTCAGCACGTCAACAATTTAGATCGACACCTAGCACCAATTCTTACTGCTGGATGGTATCGAGGCAATGCATGAGTGAAACTACAACAAAGCAGAGAGGAGTCTTGTATCTTATCACCTGTGCAAGCTCCTCAGCACCCTTAGCATATGATCGAATAGAACAAGCACAAGCAGCAGGTTGGGATGTATGCGCAATCACTACGCCACAAGGAACGAAATTTATTGATATTCCTCTGCTTGAGCAACTTACGGGTCATCCTGTACGGTCTGAATACAAGCGCCCTGAAGAACCTGACGTTTTGCCAAGAGCCGACGCAATTGTTGTTTTCCCCGCAACTTTCAACACTATGAACAAATGGGCACTTGGCATCTCTGACACTCTTGCGGCTGGCTTACTATGTGAGTACACCGGACTACATATGCCAATTGTTGCAGTTCCTTGTTTTCGCACAGGCGGCGGCCTCGATGCTCATCCTGCGTTCTTCAGAAGCATCGAAATGCTGAGAGGATATGGGGTATGCATTCTTTACGAACCAGAGAAATATCCTCCCAGAAACCAGGTTCCAGCAGATGTAATTCTCAACACACTTCATGAAATACTAAAGGCACACACCCTTGAGGGAAATAATCTCGACCCAAGTAGGCCATCAGGAGTGTAAGCCCCCAAAGATGATGTGCAATATCCTGAGCAAGAACAAGGAGTCAGGGTGATATGCTGAAGAATATTGACATTAATCGCGAGTGCATCACTACACCGGAAGCAGCAAAAAGGTCCGGCCTTAGCAGGATTTACCTTGCTCGATTACTGAGAGAAAACAGCTTAGAAGGTTTTCAGATAGGGCGTGAATGGCTTATATACACTGACTCACTAGAGAAGTTTCTCGCAACTCCTCGCAAGCCAGGACCAAAGGGACCCATTAAAAAATCCGCTCAAAAGGACCAGATCGCGACTCCAATAAAAGAGAATGACAAGCAGTAAGTTCCTATCCCTGCAACAAAGAATTAAGTGATCTGTTTTGTTAGATAGATCCAAAGAACACCCAGGGTTATACTTGCTAGTCCTGGGTGTTCTTTATAGATATGTTACAATTGACTCAATGCCGTAGAGAGAAACCGTCGATGCTAGTATCAGAGAGAGGGACCATGCAAACACGATACTGGACGGTAGACGACTTGGAGCGTTTACCCGATGATGAAGGCAAACGATACGAAATTATTGATGGGGAGTTGTACGTGTCCACACAACCTAGCTGGCAACACCAGTTTGTTTGCCTACAAATAGCTGGACTTCTTCAAGCTTGGAGCAATCAAACGCAAGCGGGTATGGCGAACTTTGCGCCAGGAGTGATCTATAGCAACGATACAGCTGTTGCCCCTGATGTCGTTTGGATTAGTCACGAGCGATTAGCTAGCGCACTGCAAGCAGACGGAAAGTTGCATGCTTCTCCTGAATTAGTTGTTGAAGTGCTTTCCCCAGGGTCAGAAAATACACGCCGAGACCGAAACATCAAGCTTGCTCTTTATTCGCGTCGTGATGTCAAAGAATATTGGGTTGTCAATTGGCGGGAACGCACGATTGAAGTCTACCGACATACAAATGGGATATTAACACTTGATACGACGCTCAATGAAGGCGACACCCTAGAAACACCTCTTTTCCCAGGATTGAGATGCCAAGTAAGCCAACTTTTTAGTAGCATGTAAGAGAGCCAAGCAGGTCCATCTTGCTGTTGGGGGACACAGCAAGATGGACCTGCTTCTTTTTGCTTGCTCATCACTGCTAGCGGTTGTACCGTGGAGCAGTGAGAGCGGTTGTTCACGCTGTGAGGTTCTCTCTCTGTTCGTCAGTGTGCCTTTTCAAGCGATGCAATTCTTTGGCGATGCGAGCGGTATCCTTTGCCGATGCTTCGCCAAAATAGGCTTGATGTTCCGCGAGGCATGTGTCGATATGAGCGTCGGATAGAAGCCAATCGAGCGTATTTGTGGCACTCTGAAGGTCCGATTCCGCACGCTTCAGATCGCCTTCATGAGTGAACGTCTGGTAGTGCTCAAAGAGTCTCTTCTGTATCTCTTCGGGGAAGGTACTCCATTGATACTTTTGTGCTACCTGCTCTCGTGTGAGTGGTTGTTGCATGTTTTCATTCATGTCCCGATTCTTCAGGTCGCTCTGTATGAGGGCAGCTTTCACATCACCGGGCAGGTGCTCCCATACTGGTTTGCTGAGTTGCTCTTGTAGAGCCTGCTCCACCTCAGAGACGACGTTGTTATCTGCTTCTTTGCGGTCATTGGTCGGCTGAATATCTGTCATTGCTTGTTGTTCTCCTCGTTTGCACAGAGGGGGAACAAAGGCTCCCTCTCTGTGCAAACATGCTACACGTTCATTTCGTTCTTCCCTGTTCACCAAAGCCGTAGGTGTCCAACGGAAGCTTGTCTCGCCGCGCCGCTCCCCTACACCAGGAGGCTAGGAAATCCCATGCTTTGCGGTTGCTGCGATCAAAGTTGGCACAATGCGAAGACTCCGGCTGGATCGATATCGTGATCGGGGAAGCAGACGCATACCAAGCAAGTTCGGAGCGTGGATGAGAGGTCACGTCTCGCTCGGCAAAATGGAGGCACACTGGCCCCTGAATACCTGCGGCCATCTCTGCCAGCAGACCAGGCTTTTCAAGGGCTTCCATCAAGCCAGAGGGAACGTTGCAAGCGTCCAGTTCATCAGCCTGAATAAGTGTTGTTGGTACATCAGGTGAGTAGAAAAACGGACGCATAGCACGCCGCACGTCTTTGGTGGAGATCATATACCCGTTCTCGATCTTCCACATACCCATAAGGGCAGGAAGATCGACCCCTGGTGTTTCCATGTCTCCTTGCGCCCACCCTAACATGATCGTCGCATCAAAGGGGTTATGTGCTCCCTGAATCTGCGTCAGGAGCAACCCACCCATGCTGTGACCCATGCCAGCTATCCAGAGGCGCTCCGAATCCACAGGTGACAGGTTCGCAACGAGTGTTCCGTCCAGGAGGCCCTGGCGCACCTCTGATACGAGGTGTGCATACACGTCTCCTAAGACGTGGCGCGTCAGCCGTTCCCCATTGGGAAGAGTGTTGTCGCCCGTCCCCAAGGTATCAAACGTCAAGAAACCAATGCCTGCATGGGCGAAGTGTCGCGCCATGCTATAGGCAAACGGGACGAGGCTCGGCACCTGCCTATCGTAATAAGCGGTACCACGATACGTGCCTCCTGGAAGCCCGATGACCCACATTGCGGGCAAAAGCTCAGACATGTCATGAGGGAGATAGGCGAGTCCCTTCATCTCCAGGGAATCGAGAGGGTTGAGGTCTTCAAGTAAGACGGTAAAGGGAATGGGATCGCTTGATGGTGTTGCCATAATGGTACTCCTTTGTTGTCTTAAGAGACCATCTGGCGGTAGAATGAGAGGCCAGATGGTCAACATCTAGGTGATGTGGGGACATGCCGAATTGCCTAGGAAGCACTGCATGTCTCCAACTTCCCATAGGAATTGTACCTTATTCTTGCGTAATACGCAATAATAATTTGTGATGAAGAGAGAGGGCAAACGATGCAACGCCCTGGACGCGGTAGACGAATTGATAAGGGACGGAGAACTGTGTCGGGACAGTATTTTGATCTTGCATGCGCTCTTGTTGGCATTTCACAAGAAGAAGTTGCACGGCAGGCTGGCGTAGCAGCCTCGACGCTCTCGCGTGGTTTCAGTGGACAAATCAATGTCAAGCGAGAGAAACTACTTGCTTGGGGAGACATTTTGCTCGACCTGTGCCCGGAAGAAGATCGGGAACTTCTGTTAGCAATGGGAGCGGAAATGCTTCATACATTGGGTCATGCGACACGAGACGATCAGCAACGTGGCCTCGAACGGCTTTCCTCGTATCAAGAGCGTGTCAGGGAGGTGCTAACAAAGCGTCGGCAAGCGGAACCCTGAAATGACTTCTTGCCGTTTTTAGAGATGCACTTCATTTTACAGCTACATTTTCTCAATTCTAGGTATGAAGAAATTGACAGCAATTTTTACATCAATACGAAGAGACAACAGTAGACACAGTGAGACGGAGACACACGAAAATGCAAATAGCGGAGCGTGTTTGTGTGCTTGAAAGAAGCCTTGACACAGTGCTTTTTTGCGTGTGGTATACTCAGTAAATACTACATTCTTCCCCAGAAAGGACGATGAAAGGTGGCGAAAGAGCAGACCCTGGATAATCTTTGGTTGGCACAGATGCTGTTTGATCTTGGGGGTGTGCAATTTGGAAACTTTACGGTGAGCGAATCCGCAGTAAGTTCACCAGTTTTTGTAAACCCTAAAGTCTTAATTAGCAATCCAACCGCGTTACGTGTTGCAGGAAAGCTCATGCAACAAGAAATTAATTTAGCACAATCATTGCGTCGCGCACGCGTTCATCCCTTCAGCATCGTTGCAGGAGTACCGGTAGGTGGGCTTTTATTAGCTTCCGCCTACTCGTTAGAGACGGGCACGCCTATGATCTACGCACGTACCCGTCCTGAAGGCACGGGTAAACGTGGCATAGAAGGCCGTTTTACAAAAGGCGACATCGCCCTTATCATCGACGACCTCATCACCAGAGGTAGTAGCATTCTGGAAACCGCAACACTGCTCGAAGAAAACGGCTTGAAGGTGAAGGATGTGATCGTGCTCGTTGACCGCGAACATGGAGCAGCAGAGCGACTACGACACCGAGGATATAACCTGATGAGTATTTTAAAACTCGATGTTATGCTCAACCACTACATGTCCAAAGGTCTCATCTCGGAGGAAACATATCGCGCCTGTGCAGAGTATCTGCGAGACAAACAAGACGAGAATCATAATCATAGCTTGTAGCAGGAAAACACGTAAGGAGCAGCAGAGGTTACCTCTGCTGCTCCTTACGTGTTTTCCTGCGTTGAGAATAGATTCATTAACGAGGCAACTGAGGCACAGGTGGCTCTTCTTGAGGGGTATATGAGCCATTGAGCTGATTTTGCGCTGGCTCTGGGTGGCGTTTCATCATCTCTATCATCGGCTGGATGAGGTCGATGGGGAGCGGGAAGATGATCGTTGAGTTTTTTTCAACGGCGATTTCGGTCAAGGTTTGCAGGTAGCGCAGTTGCATTGCGTTTGGTTGTGAGCCGATGACGCCAGCAGCCTCAGCTAACTGCGCCGAAGCTTGTAATTCACCTTGTGCGTGAATGATCTTCGCGCGCTTCTCGCGCTCAGCCTCAGCCTGCTTCGCCATTGCGCGCTGCATAGTTGAGGGCAGTTCAACGTCCTTGATCTCCACAGCCGTTACCTTGACACCCCAACGCTCGGTATGCTCATCAATGATGGCTTGCAGTTCACGATTGATCTTGTTTCGCTGCGACAGAAGTTCGTCCAGTTCTGATTGGCCAAGCACATTTCGTAGTGTCGTTTGACCGATCTGCGTTGTCGCCTGAAGGAAGTTCATGACGTTGACAACAGCCGACACAGGATCGACGACATAAAAGTAGAGCACTGCCGTTACCTTGATCGTCACGTTATCTCGCGAGATAACCTCTTGCGGGGGTACCGTCAGAGTGACAATACGCAGGTCAACCTTCACCATACGCGAGATGAACGGCGGCACCAGGAAGATACCAGGTCCCTTCGCGCCAATCAAGCGTCCCAGAATAAAGATCACACCTCGCTCATATTGCTGCACTACACGGATAGCCGAAAGCAACAGAAACAAGACGATAAGAACAATAACACCGATCACTATTCCAATAAGCGGACCCATGAAGGTTCTCCTTTAGAACTAAAAAGCCTATTTAAACGTAGAAACCGAACGAGTATCAATAGCTGGATAGGGCTGTACAAGTCGCACATGTAGACGTAGCCCTTCGACCGATACTATCTGTAGTTCCGAACCTGGATCGGCGGATGCAGCAGGAGAGTCAAGTATAGCCGCCCAGTCTTCGCCACTATAATCAACGCGTCCCTGTGGTAAGAGAGGTGTTAACGCAACAACCTTGGCACCAATCATACCCTCAACTCCTGTAGTTACTCTCCTTCGCTGCGCTTGCACGACAAAGGTTACTAAGGTCAAGCCAACGACACCAACGATACCAGCAATTCCATAGACCACAATTGGGTTGAGTTGTGGACCATCATACGGACCACCACTGTTGAAGAAAATCAGTGCACCCACAACAAGCGAGATCACAGCCCCAAGTGTCAGCACTCCGTGCGTTGGGAGCTTTACATCAAGTACAAGCAGCACAGCCGCCAACACCATCAATCCCAGTCCCGCCCAGTTGGGAGAAAGCGACCCAGCAGCGAAGAGGAAGAGCAACAACGCTATAGCTCCCGTTACACCCGGCAAAATGGCACCGGGATGTGAAATTTCCAGATAGATACCGAGCATGGCTACGATGAAAAGTAAGAAGACAACATTCGGGTCAAGTAGCAGCATATAAAACGAGTCGATAGCGTTAGCGTCAATTGTCTGTACACTCGCGCCTGCCGTTTGCAAAGTTACTGAACGACCAGAGTCAAGTTTGACGGCACGCTCATTAACCATAGTAAGCAAGGCATTCAAGTTGGGTGCCCCTGCATCAACAATGTTGTTTTTCAAGGCGGTCACGTTGTCATACGAGGTGGCGTTTTTCACCATATTGACTGCTAGCGGCACGTTACGATTATAGCGGTTCTGGATGCCAGTAATCGATGCAATAAGATCGTTCTCAATTTTTGACTTGAGTGTGCTTTCGATATTACTGCCTGAGCCCGTTACTGGACTGGATGCACCGATACGAGTGGTCGGAGCCATCGCCGCAATATGAGCAGCAAGCGTGACGAATGCACCAGCCGAGGCTGCGCGTCCACCAGTTGGCGAGACATAGGCAATAACTGGAACAGTGCTTGCTAGCTCTTCCTGTGTCATCGTCTTCATTGATTCAATATCGCCTCCTGGCGTATCGATCTGGACGACGAGAGCCTGTGACCCATCGTGCTCTGCGGTATCTATCGCTCGTGTAAGCAGACGCAAAGAGGCAGGACCAATCTCGCCGTTGAGCACTATCGTATCAACATGTGAGGATGCTGCCTTCGCTGGTTGAGCGGTGGATACAAAGGAGAGCAAAACAGTAACCACAATGGCACAAGAAAGCGCCAAAAGCAGTACATGCAGCAGGTGGCGAGCATTGCACGAATACATAGCGTTATTCCTCCAACTAGTGATACAACTCGCCGTACATATGAGTGTGAACTACTATAAGCTCATAGTAACATAAGCCACATAGAAATATGAGGCTCCCCCCTCAAAACCCGATGTGATAGCTAATTGCTATTGTTAATATAGCACATTGTTATTATCATTGTCAAGGGAATCCCAACAAAACTTGTGCGTAAGTATACGCTACCTTAAACTGTTTCCAAGGGGCAAGGGAGGAGGGCACTCGACTTCCCGACTGGATGACAAACCTGGCACCGCGGACGTTGTATAATAGCTATCATTTTGTATCAGCACATGTATTCTCATGACCTGAGCGTCACCCTCGGGAAACAAGGCTGGAGGAGTGCTGACATTGCCGTTCAGATGGGAATGGCAGAGCGAACAGTTCGGCATTAGATGGCACATGGAAACGTTCCTGACTACCGACACTGATGGAAACGAGCGAGCCTCAAGGCCAAGTTCGATCTGCTTCGGCAACGGGTGCTGCATCGTGCCTAAATCAGTAGCGGCATCCATCAAGTCTTGATATAGATTATTTATATATTTATATAAATGGATATATGTAAAATAGTACCAGTGAGTTACTCTAATAAGTTACGTGCGTAGTATATAGTGTTAATGCATTAACAAAAAAATTAAAACTACTGTTCAGAATATCTACCATTAAGGAGAAACTAGAAAATGCGTTTGTCAAAGCTGAAACTTTCAATTGGAGCTTTCTTGGTCATGCTGAGCTTAGCCCTTGTTGCCTTTGCTGGGGCGTCTTTAAACCAGGCTCATGCAGCGTCCTCAGGTCAAAGCGTGAATGCTGCTCGTATGGAAGCATTGCATCAAGCTCGGTCGAAACACAATCACTCATCTTGCACCTCGAGTGGAAACTTCTATGCTTCCCCATGTGCAGTAAGAGAGACCACGAGTGGGAACGTTTCGTTTGCCCTCATAGGAAGCAGATTGATCCCACTTACCTCGTACACCATTTTGGCTCCTAGCCTGAAGAAGGCATGTGCCGGTGGTCAAACAATTGACGGGACAGTGCTCAATGCAGATTTTACGGGGAGCATTAATGCTACTGCGTCTGCCGCTGGATGTGTTGCAGGTCGCTACACCATTGAGCTTCAGGAGAACGTCTCTCCCTTTACCGTGTACTCGACCGTCCTCACCATCAAACAACCCTAGGCCCCCTTATCTCTTTTCTCCATATTCTTGCTCTATGTGCAAGAATATGGAGAAAGGGTATGTGAAGGAAGAACCGCTCACTTTACGTGTTCGGTTGTGAGGATTGACCCATATCCTGTTTTCATGCATAGAGGATATGGGTCAACTTTGAGTTTGCCAACATATGCTTCACATCACAGGGGACTATGACAGGTCTGAAGGACTATAATCACGCTTGTTCGGTGAGCCATCTTCCTAATCTGCCCAAAGGTCGCCGCATTTCTGTCTATGACAACCCACATTGTTAGAGCTTGCGGAGAGCCTCGAACAGGTCTTCGTTGTCTGGCATCTCACCAGGGGAATGCTGAATTTCGATGTAGCGAATGATACCCTCTTTGTCAATGACAAAGAGCGCACGCTCTGCCATGCCTACAGGATGACGAACGCCGTAGAGATCGACCACTTTCCCTTGAGGATAGAAGTCGGAGAGTAGAGGAAACGAGGTATGCATGGACTTTTCCCACGCATCTAATGCATAGGTACTATCCATGCTGATGCTGACCACCTCAGCGTCGAAATCTTTGAAGCGGCTCAAATCAGCCTCATACGAGGGAAGTTGCGCCGAGCAGGTACCACTAAACGCGAAGGGAACAAAAGCGAGGACAACATTCTTCTTGCCACGAAGATCAGCGAGATGCCAATCGTTTTTTTCTGCCGTCTTGAGCGTGAAATCCGGCGCGGTGTCTCCAACCTTCAGAGTTTTTGTCTCTGTACGATTTCTGATATCCATCGAGCTGTGCATCCTTCCTGAAATAAAGATTCATGCTACACCGGGGAAGGTGTAAGCGTTACTTGCTTTACTCACCATTCGTCATGCAGTGTGTGCAATCGCGGCATAAAAAAACAAAGGTACACACCTACTTCAGGGTGTGCTGTTCGGGATTGTAGCACTAGTCTAAAGAACATGTCAAATGGAGAGGGGGGAATACGCTGTTGCTACACAAACATGCGTCCAGCACTGATAGAGCGAAAGCGTTCCTCATACAACTACAAGATGCGTTTCTTGCACGAAGAGGTGCGGTTGCCTATATTCCTATCACCTTTGTCGTCATCCTCATGTTTATTGCAGCCTCCTGGGAGATTTTCTCGCCTATGACAGACCCGGCCCGCTATCAATGCTATGCCTTGACCTTCTGGTTTGGAAGCAATGGTACACAATTGTTGCCCTTGCAACAATGTACATTCTTACACATCTCATCCGCACAACCATCATTTCACATGTTGCCGCTTGAGTATCCACCACTCACGCTTCTGCCCTTTTCTCTTGCGCTGTTGGCACCAATATCCTACTATCAATTAGTGTTCGCGCTACTTATGGCGCTCACGGCGGTACTTATTCATTGGCTTTTGCTTCGCTATGGACCACGTGGGGCTGGACTCATCTTCCCACTCTATCTACTTGGAGGCGCGGTTGCGACAGCCCATGTGCGCTTTGACCTGTTGCCGGCAGCACTGACACTTGTAGCTCTCATTGCGGCTGAGCGTAGACATTGGGCTTCAGCTTATGTCGCACTGGCGTTCGGCGTGCTGCTAAAAATTTATCCTATACTGCTGCTTCCCGCGCTTTTCATTGCCGAACAACAGACGCAAGGACGATTTCATATGCCTCCGCGCTCACTTCCGATCACCAGGGTGCCACAACAACTTTGGTACACACTACAAGGCATACGCCGATGGAGATGGAAAAACTGTCTCATATTCTTCGCAGTATTTGTAGGAGTGACAGGTGTCTTTGCCCTGCTCGATTTTCAGGGAGCTATTGTTAATCAACTCAACTATTTTGCGCAGCGTCCAGTACAGGTTGAATCAACAGGAAGTACGCTCCTCTGGCTAACAACGTTATTTGGAACACCTTTGAAGATTGAGTACAGCTTTGGCTCGCTCAACCTTGTTCATCCATTCGCTAGATTTGTATCACTTACAACTACTGTTTTGTTAGTGCTAGGCTTTAGTTACGTATTATGGACACAGTGGCGCGGAAAAATGGACGTGACACAGGCAAGCATCGCATTTATTCTTGTCTTCATTGCTACGGGAAAAGTCTTCAGCCCACAGTACGTTATCTGGCTCGTGCCTCTTCTAGCCTATGCAGGGGCCTTCGACGCTTTCTGGTTCTTTATGTGGGGACCTGCTGCGGTGCTTACAACCATCATCTTCGCCTACTTCTACACGCGACCAGTAGATGGATCACAAATTCCATTTATCCCTGGCTTCTTCCAGATAGTGGCTATACGCAATGCGTTCTTCGTCGCTGTAACACTCGCTTATCTCTTCAACTGGTTTCGAGCGAGACAGCGGCGTCCTCTTCCATCGCTGTTGACAGGCAAGGAGACAAAGCCGCTGTACGTAGGGAAAGTAGAGCAAGGATAGTCACATCCATATGGATGACGTATTGACTAGCCTCTTGTTTGTGCAAGCTCTCGTGCCGCTCGTGGCCTATCTTGCTTCGCGTCAAGATACCACTTCACGCCCTCTGCTACACCACGCTTGATGTCGAACTCAGGTGTATAGCCAAGTTCTCGCCGTGCCTTATCAATTGAGAACTGCTGATTACCACCGAGGAGCGTCACGCCATAGGTTGTTACAGGAGGTGGTGCCGCTTTACGACGCCCCAACACCTGCCACATAACTTCGGCTGTACGGCCTGCAAGATAGAGCGCAGAGAAGGGAAGTTTGCGTGACACATGCGATACCTCTAGCGCATCAGCAATAGTGTTCAGGTACTCTTCCTGCGTTACACGCTGATCGCTAGCAAGCGTATAAGCGCGACCAATCACCTCGTCTCCTGCATCACCTGCTTTGATAAGTCCCTGCGCCACATCACGAACATAGACCGTAGGCACAATGTTCTTACCTGAGCCGATGAAAAAGCCTTTACCTGACTCAACAAGACCGACGAAACGGCCAAAACTAGCGGTATCACGTGGGCCATAAATCCAGGCTGGACGCACAACTACAACGGGTGCCCCTTGATCCTTGACCAGACTGGTAACGAGCTTCTCACCAGCAATCTTCGTTCGGCTATAGGGATTGTCCTCTGCATGATATGGATAATCCTCGGTCACAATACCATGGAGATGATGCCCATATACTGTGATAGAACTCGTATGAACAATACGCTGTACACCAGCATCCACTGCTGCATGAATTAAATAGGCTAGTCCCTGCACATTAATTGCTCTATACACCTCTTCAGGTCCCCAGGGTCCCGTTTTCGCGCCAACATTGTACACACGCTGCACACCTTTCACAGCGTGTCTGAGCGATGCCGCGTTGGTCAGGTCCCCGTTCACAATTTCTACGCCTGCTAGAGAGCGTAAATAGCTTGCATCCTCGACGGGTCGCACCATTGCACGCACCTCATCGCCACGTTCTACCAGCATATCTACCAGATGCCCACCTAGAAAACCAGCAGCCCCAGTTACTAGAACCTTCAACGCTCTATTCCTCACTTCTCTCTATTTCCGATAAGTTCTTTATATATTCAGCATAACAGTAAGCCCAAACATGGTGTATAATCGCATGTTTCTGAAGCGAGTATGCAGATAGAGCTAAGTCCTGGTAACAAACCAGGAGACCTACAAGCAACCAGGGCGACCCTTGTGGTCGCCCCTACTATAACGCTTTTTGTTGCAATGCGGCACGATATAGCTTATTCCTGATCCTTTCACACTCTATGCAGAAAAACTAGACGAGTTCGGGTGTCTGTGACTCTGTGCTCTCCACTTCAGCAGGGTCTACTTTGCTCTTCTGTTTGCGGGATGCAAAGGCGAAGAGGACCAGGACTGGCGAGAGTATGATACTTACAGTCACCATTGCTGCTCGTAGAGAGAAGACGGTGCCGATGTAGCCAACGGGAGGTCCACCAGCGATTTGACCTAACGCGTCTACCTGGCCGCGCATTGAGATGACCATTGCACGAACTTTGGAGTCGATATTTTGCGTGAGCCATGTGGTGTAGACAGGCTCATTCACACGACGGAAAACACCGAAGCCCAGGTAGGCGGCAACAGCGAGAAAGAAGTTGCCAGCCAGGGCAAAGACGAGGATGCTTACCACACCTAATGCGTTGAGGCAGAACAGCGCACGCGTTACCATACGCTGGTTGTTCAGATCAACTCGTCGCCTGACAATCTCCGTTGCACCCATGCTGATCAATGTTCCTACGATGGTAAAGAGACCGAACCAGACTACGGGCTTGAATGACCACAAGACAGGAAATGTAAAGTTTGTCAGTAAATGTGGCGTTGAAAGACGATCAAACCCCTCACTGTACAAGCCATAGAACAGTCCAATGAGCAGAATGGTAATCAAGATTGGTCGCTGTCGCACAACACGCACTCCGTTACGGAAGGTAGCACCCATTTGTCGCCATGACTGTCGCTCTTCCTTTGGAGTTGGAAGAAAGCCATTTTCGGGCATAAAGAGCATCAGGAAGATGGCTATTCCAACGGTAGCTGCACCACCGACAATGACGGGTAGATTGAGGCGAATACTGGCAAGGCCAACACTGGCGAGTGCACCAACTAGTCCGCCGAGCAGTCCTATTTGCGAACTACGCAGAAAAATGGGACCAACGTTCTCCTCGCCTACCTCGTCGGCGATCCATGCCTGCTCAGCACCGTCGGTGAGGGTAGCACCAACGCCGAATAGTGCTTGTCCCAGGACAATGGTCTCAAAGCGAGGGATGGAGCCTTCAATGACAAAGCCAATTCCAATGATGAACGTGCCTAGAATGACCGCGAAGCGTCGGCTATATACGTCGGCAAGCACACCTGTCGGAATCTGGCACAAAAAACAGATGACTTCTAAAGCGGTACCAACAAGCACCAGTTGAAGGGGATTAAGTTTCGCAACCTCCACCTGGTAGACGAGGTTGACGGTAACAATCAAAGAAAAGAAGAGTGCGCTCGCACCTGAAAAGGTCAGGTATACAGTAGATGCGCTGAACCTCCTCTTGTTAGTAGACATAGGTTATCCTCTCCTGAGAAATTGAAAGCGTGATGGGCATGCTTCCTGTCACTGTACACAACAGTAGTTGTTGGATAGCGATAACCTGCTAACATTATTACACCTCTTCTGAGAACTTACTTATCTTCTTTATAGATGCTTATCTGACATCATCAGAGCCTACTGCAACGAGTACAAGATAGGCAAACGACATCTCTAGGAGTATACGACAAAGATGACCCTTTTTGGAACATACACCGTGCGAAATGCAAAGTGTCCAAGTGCGACGTACATGGCAAAGAGCAGCGATAACTCCACGAAAACTGTTTGAGAAGATACAATATGAATAGATACTCTTATGGATAGATACAACGAGGAAGAAAGGATCAGCCATTGGCATCAAATATACGCGTCACAGTATGGAATGAGTACCGTCATGAGCGAACTGATGAACAGGTCGCGGCAATCTACCCTACTGGTATTCATACAACAATTGCTGGGGCTCTGAACAATGCGGGGTTGCAGGTACGAACGGCTACTCTTGACGAGCCTGAACACGGTCTTGCACCCGCTATTCTCGATGCAACGGATGTACTTGTCTGGTGGGGACATATGGCTCACGGAGAGGTGAGCGACGATGTTGTACAGCGTGTACAGCAACGGGTATTGGATGGTATGGGACTGATTGTACTTCACTCGGGTCACTTCTCGAAGATATTCAGACGGCTGATGGGGACTACTTGCGACCTGAAGTGGCGCGAGGGGAACGATCACGAACGCCTGTGGATCGTCGCGCCAGGACATCCGATTACAGAGGGACTCGACGAGTATATTGAGATAGAGCAGGAAGAGATGTATGGGGAACATTTCGATGTACCTCCGCCGGAGACACTCGTTTTTGTAAGCTGGTTTAGTGGGGGTGAGGTATTTCGCAGCGGCTGCTGTTATACGCGTGGGCGCGGCAAGATTTTCTACTTTCGCCCTGGTCACGAAAAACACCCAACCTATCATCACCCAGATGTGCAACGTGTAATCGCGAACGCGGTACGCTGGGCCGCACCAACACAAGGAGCCGTCCGCACATTTGGCAACACACCAGCGTTAGAGAGGCTTTCATAGGAACTGATTATGACAGATGAGGAGATACTCCTGATCGGGGGAAACGTCACACAGGTTGTGCGAATAGGCAATACCGTCCATCGGGTTATGGGTTCATGGAGTTCTACAGTGCATGACCTGCTGCGATACCTTGAGGCAAGAGGTTTCAACAGTTCTCCACGGATGCTTGGTATTGATGAGCAGGGGCGCGAGGTCCTCACGTTCATAGAGGGAGAAGTTGGCAATTATCCTCTTCCGCTCTATATGTGGTCAGACAGGGTACTCACAGAGGCTGCTCAATTTCTTCGTCGCTATCATGAAGCAGTTGAAGGATACATTCCTCAGAGCGGTGCTGTCTGGCAGTTTGAATATCCAGATCCGCATTTGCGCGAGGTTATTTGTCACAACGACTTTGCCCCATACAATATGGTCTTTGTCGATCAGAGTCCCAGAGCAATTCTTGATTTTGATATAGCTGGTCCAGGACCGAGAGTGTGGGATGCTGCTTATGCGGCTTATCGCTTTGTACCGCTCATACAGCCTGAAGATACAGAGCTACAAAGGTCAGGTCTGGCAGATCCAATGGTTCAAGGCCGACGCCTTCAATTGTTCTGTGACGCCTATGGTCTCGCGCGACCACGTGAGGTGCTAGAGATGGTCGAGCCTCGTTTGCAAGCAATGTGCGCGACTTTGATAGGCTCGGCTGCGGCTGGCAATGTTGCCTTTCAAAGAATGATTGAGGAGGGGCATCTCGACCACTACCGACGCGAAATCGAGTCCTTCCAATGGTATCGTCCGAGGTTGGAACAAAACCTTTCATCCTGATTTACATTGGGCTAGCGTCACTTGCAATTCTGTAGGGCTTCGTGATACTGTCTAGTTGGACTATAAGAATGATGAGACTCTCTATTTCGAATGGAGGTATTCCTAAATGGCTGTTAGTACCTGGCAAGGTGCGCCACAATTCCCCGCTATTGGGGGGAGTATTCCAGCCTCAAATCAAGAGGCGATGGATGCAGCGGTGCAGACGCTCCAGGCCCACAAAAATGACTGGGTTATATTCACGGTACGAGAACGTATCGCACTGCTTGACGCACTCATAAAGGACTTTGCCGCTATTGCGCCGCGTTGGGTTACTGCGAGTCTCCAGGCGAAAGGTATCGCTGACGCTTCTCCTACTGCTGGAGAGGAGTGGATTGCGGGGGTATGGCCTGTTTTGAGAAATCTGCGTCAGTTGCGGCAGTCGCTTGTAGGTATTGAAACTGACGGGCATCCGAAAATTCCTGGTCCTGTTACAACGCGACCCGATGGGCAGGTTGTGGCACAGGTATTTCCAGGGACACCTTATGACCGTATTTTCTTCAGTGGCGTCACAGCAGAAGTATGGATGGAGCCAGGCGTTACGGCTGAAGAATTGCCCAATACTCAGGCACTGGCCTATCGTGACACGAGACACGAGGGCAAGGTTGCACTCGTACTGGGTGCTGGAAACGTCTCAAGTATTGGACCAATGGATATCTTCTATAAATTGTTCGTAGAGGATCAGGTTGTGTTGCTCAAGACGAATCCTGTGAATGCCTATTTAGGACCGCTTATGGAAGAGTGTTTCCGGGCATTGATAGAGCCGGGGTTCTTGCGTATTGTCTACGGAGGAGCGGCGGAAGGTGCCTATCTCTGCAACCATCCGGGTATCGACGAAATTCACATTACGGGTTCAGATAAGACCTTTGATGCTATCGTCTTTGGTACGGGTGCAGAAGGTGCTGCACGTAAGGCAGAAAATCGACCGATCCTGACGAAGCGCTTGACAGGAGAATTGGGAAATGTCAGTCCCGTTATTGTGGTCCCTGGCCCTTGGAGCAAAAGCGATCTCGCCTATCAAGCCGAGCATATTGTGACGATGCTCACGAATAATGCTGGCTTCAATTGTAATGCTACGCGTGTGGTGATCGAACATGAGTCGTGGCAACAACGGAATTCACAGCTACAGCAGATGCGTAAGGTGCTGGCAAAGGTTCCTCCACGCGTCTCGTACTATCCAGGAGCACAGGAACGTCAACAGGCGTTTGTCTCACAGCATCCAGAAGCGGAGCAAATCGGCTCCGCTACCAATAGGGAGATTCCCTGGACGTTGATTGCAGATGTTGATCCCGACAATTCAGACGATATATGCTTCACGACCGAGGCGTTCTGTAGCCTCTTCTCTGAGACGGCTCTTGAAGCAAATGGTGTCGTAGAGTACATCGACAAAGCGGTCGAGTTTGCCAATACCTCTCTGTGGGGCACGCTCAACGCGACAATTCTTGTGCATCCGACCTCGCTCAAGGACCCTGCGATAGCTGCGGCGGTGGAGTGTGCTGTTGCGAACTTGCGTTATGGCACTGTTGGTGTCAACTACTGGGCAGGAATAGGTTTTGCCCTTTGTACCACAACATGGGGAGCCTTCCCTGGGCATACGATAGATGATATCCAGTCTGGCAACGAGGTGGTACACAATACGCTAATGTTCTCGCGTCCGCAAAAAAGCGTGTTACGCGCACCTTTCCGCAGCATCCCGACTCCTGCATGGTTCGTAACACACGGCAAAGCTGCAAAGAAGGTGTTTCCAAAGCTCGTAGATATGGAGATATCACCTTCGCCCTGGAAGGTTCCCGGTATCCTGTGTTCAGCTATTATGGGATAGGGACGTAAAAGAGATACAAATAGAATCAGCTATTTGAAATAGAGCATTAGATGAGCAACGACAACCTTCCAGAAATCCTATTTTCATCAGCCTTTGACTACAATCACAGGCTTCAGCCTCACCACAAGCTTTGCCAGGCCAGCATTATGTACGACGTTGACAACTTGCTGTGCGTCCTTGTAGGCTTGAGGAGCCTCCTCTGTCAGCAGGTTCTTGCTGTGGACACGCACCGTCACACCCCGTGCATCTAGAAGGTCGAGCAGTTCACGGCTACTCATTGACTTCTTGGCTGCGGTACGGCTCTGACGACGCCCCGCTCCATGACAGCATGAACCGAAGCTTTGTTCCATTGAGCCTTGCGCACCGACTAGCACAAATGAGTAACGGCCCATGTCACCAGGAATGAGCACAGGCTGCCCTACCTCACGATACTTTTCAGGCAGCGCAGGATGATTGGCGGGAAATGCGCGCGTTGCTCCCTTGCGGTGAACACAGACGCGCTGCATCCCTCCATCTATCTCGTACTCTTCCATCTTGGCGATGTTGTGACAGACATCGTAGACCATCGGCATGTCCTTGGGACGTGCCTTACGACCAAAGACGGTCGAGAACGCCTGGCGCACGCCATGCATTAATAGCTGGCGGTTCGCCCAGGCAAAGTTCGCCCCACACGCCATTGCTGACAAGTATGCCTTACCTACATCCGATTGTAACGGCAGACACGCCAATTGACGATCCATCAGATTGAAACCGTAGTCCTTCTGCTTGGACTCCGCTATCTGGATGTAATCCTCTGCTATCTGGTGCCCGAAACCGCGACTTCCACAGTGGACGGTCGCCACAATCTGCCCTATCTGCCCAATGCCAAGAGTCTTTGCGGCCTCAGCATCGTAGATGTGCTCGACATACTGCACCTCACAGAAGTGGTTTCCAGAGCCGAGGCTCCCCAACTGCTTGATACCACGCTGTATAGCATTCTTCATCACTGCATCGGGGTCGGCACCGACGAGACAGCCGCGCTCTTCGGTCACATCCAGGTCTTCCGCGAAGCCGTAGCCCTCCTCAATTGCCCAGGCAGCGCCACGCGTCATTACCGAGCGCATCTCGTCGCCTGTTAAGCGGCGCATGCCCTCGCCACCGACACCGGAGGGAATATTGTTAAACAATTCGTCGGCAAGCTTATCGACCTTGCCGCGCACTTGATCGCGCAACAGGTCGGTCGCAAGCAGACGCACGCCACAGTTGATATCGAAACCGATACCTCCTGGCGATACGACGCCGTACTCTGCATGAGTCGCGGCAACACCGCCGACTGGAAAGCCATAGCCCCAGTGAATATCGGGCATCGCCAGTGAATGGCCGACGATTCCTGGCAACGTCGCTACATTTGCCACCTGCTGCAGCGCGTTATCACTCAGCATCTGTTCCAGCAATTGATCGTCGGCAAATATCATACCAGAGACGCGCATCTTCGGGTTGTACTGCTTAGGAATACGCCAACGATTGGCATCTATACGTTCAAGGGGTATCTTGTTTTCGGACTTGCCCATGTGCTTCTCCTCATTGTTTGCATTGTTCTACTAGTCGATGGATTACTCTTTTCACCGAACACGAGGGTGTTTTGTGACACAATGTCTGAAGGTAGGGAGCAATAGTATATTGTGTTGCATTCACATGTCGATAGCAGCTACGGGATTACTGGACTGCGTATTTTACACTACTCGCTAGATGTCGAAGATGATTCGGGCGGCATACCCTTCATCAGTGGAGTTCACAGCGGCTTCGTGCCAGGTAACAGCTTTGATAGCACTACTTAGCTCGTGATGCTGTGGATCATAAGGTTCGCCGGAAGCACGGGCGATGAGATGTGTCTCTGTGAGAGTATTAATATCGAATTCGCGTAAGAGCAGGTATTCTGTGTCGAACAAGAAAACGAGTTCGTTCAGCCATGCGACAAGCAGCGATACTGCATCGTGACCATCTATGGTGATAGCACGGCTGGTGACTACCCGTACTTGCTCAGGAGAGACCATCAGGCTCTCCATCCCTTGCGCGGCATGAATGAACAATTCCGCAAGAGTATGACCGAAAGCATGGAGTCCAACATCGGCAGTATGTTCGAATACTTCATAAGGCTTCGCATGGGTCATCGCGTAGAGGCTCTTTGTGTTGTTCCAGCGAAAGTGATGGAGAGTGTTTGATAAATACACATGATGTGACCCTCTCTTTCCCTATAAAGTACATGTATTTATATTTACATAGTACTGAATGATTTGTTATTTGTCAATAGATAAATAAAAATTTCAAAATTCAATGGCTCAAGGTTTCGTTTTAGCCCGTTACTACTACTTTAAGGTTCATTAACGGATGCACTGTACAAGTGACATAATAGGTCCCCGCAGTATTCCATGGCAGCGTAGTCCATGTATCTCCTACCTCAGCTCTATGACCCGCAGTCCCACCAAAATCAGAGCTACCATTTTCTGCTTCGTTCTGACCATTTCTTCCTACAACGAGAATATGCAATGAACCAGTGTTTGTATCGTTCACAAAAGTGAGCACACTTCCCTTGGGAATTGAAATAGAGGTAGTTGCAAAATCAGCAGCACCCATTTTAATGGTATACGGATTATTGGTATTGGTAGTGGGCGTACCGCCACAGGCAATCAGCAGAGAGAACGTCAGGGCAAAAATGCTTATCAAAAAAAGTTTCTTCACGAAGGAGAGTCCTTTCTCTGTGAAAACAGGCATGAGTGAGATGATAGCTGAGTATACCATGTGATCGACTGTATCGCCAAGAAAAAAATAGAACAGTACATTGAAGATAAGCTTTGGAAATGGTTAAGATGCACATTAGAGAATATTAAGACCAATGTTTATATAAGAAGTACCGAAGAAAAGGAATGAAGAAGGAGAAATTGATAAAAAAAAGCTTGACAAAGTGGCAGTTGGGTAAGTACACTTTTTACAGGACTGTTACTCAGGAACATGGCCTTCCCAATAAATGGAGGCTAGAAGCGATGCCTCGTTCCACAGGTGACACTCCAGCCTTATTGACGAATTTAGTACCACTAGCTGTAGTATCCCGAAAGGAAAAACAAGCATGGCACGACTCGTTAGTACCCTCAAATATGCCCGTTATGCAATGGGCTCCCTGACCGCTGTTCTCTTCGCAGCTTGCGCTGGCGGCTCCTAGGCTCTATTAGGAGGGGTAGGATCATAGGAGGAGACACCCAGTTCTTTCTGATGCTCATAGATAGTATTTGGGAACCGCTGTGCTATCCGCATGAAGCGTTAGATGTCTTGTATAGTGCACTCAGCAGCCTCCTCCATGCGGTATACAGGATACATTTCTCTTTATGCTTCTATCCCTCCTCCTGTTCTTTTTTGTACGAAAAATGACATTGAGGAGGGCTGCGTGTTCGAGACAGGTATCCGTCAGTTCCAAATGGCTTGGGCAATGATTTGGGGAAGACCCATCAATCCACGCACGGTGGAGCGCCTCATCCGGGATGGGTTGCACACGTTGCAAGAATTTGGGGCACCAGGCGATGATGTTCAGCAGTTGCTCGAAGGGCCATTCTCAGACCCTATTGCTCGCCGTGATTTTCAGAATCGTGCACTTCAACGCACACTCCATCGTTTAATGCACGTCTCTCCCTACTACCAGAAACGTTTCGCTTCACTTGCTCTTGATATAGAAAAACTCAACGTGGACGATATGCCCCGTTTGCCCATCACCCTGAAAAAGGATATTCAGGAGCATGAGCAGGAGTTCATTACGACTGACTCTCATCCCTACATCACGACACGTACGACTGGGACGACTGGTCGTCCCGCGGAGATTTGGCTTTCAAAATACGAAATTGAACTCTGGCCTGCCATGGCTGCACTCAGTGGTCTCCTGCGCAATGAAATCGGCCCCCAAGATTGTATGCAGATTAATATCAGTTCGCGTGCGACTGCTGCTGTGCAACAGAATATCGTGGTCTGTCGTCTCACAGGTGCGCGAACGCGAGTTCTTGGCGTCATTCCTCCCGACGAAAGTCTCGACTGTCTCCTGAGTGGCGGCGATGAAGCACCAACATTGCTCAGCACCTATCCAAGTTATTTAGCACAATTGGTCCAGGCTGCTCGTCGTCGCCATCTTGGGCCGTATGATTTTCGACTGCGCCGTATAGATTGTGGTGGAGAGGTTCTCTCAGCCGCGCTTGCACACGCTGCTCAAGAAACGTTAGGACCCAGGCTGGTCAACGATACCTTTGGTATGACGGAAATTTTGCCAGTGAGCGGACGCGCGTGCAATCAGGGCCATCTGCACCATGACCTCAATATGGGTTTTGTTGAGGTGATTGATCTGGAAAGCGGTGAGCCAGCAGTAGCTGGTGCTTTAGGAACAGTTGTCGTGACACCTTATTATCCCTATCGGGAGTGTATGCCAGTCTTTCGCTACGACACACGTGATGTTGTACGCCGTCTACCTGATGGGCCACTAACGTGTGATCTAGCTGGCGTGCCAGCCACATCGCGAATTTTGAGTAAGGTAGACCACCTATTGCGTGTGAATGAGCAAATCGTGACGCTTCGGGACATCGTCGAACTCCTTGAGGCTCTTCCTTCAGAACCATGGCCTGCGCGTTTTAAAGCACAGGTCATCGACAATGCTCTCGGGTTGACGTTGCCAGAACAGGCTCTCAACAAGGTTTCGAAAGAAGAGGTAGAGAGACGCTTTCGTGCGTCAGGTCTACCCGTGCCTATCATTACAGATGTTGTTCACGAATCGGAGTCGATCTCTCTTCGCCCGCTTAGGGCGGACCTCGTAGAAACTACCTTTGCTGTCAGGAGGGACTGATATGATTGACATGGTCGGGCAGACTATCTTTCTATGGATTGTTGTAACCATTGGATCGTTGACCACGGTAACGTGCGCCTTGCTCTACTTTCAACGTATCCGGCTGGAACGTCCAGCCATCGGGGTCTTTAATGGCCGCGATATTTTCTTCCTGCTCTTCTTCATTGTGGCGCTCCCCTTGCTCTATCTCATGCTTCCAAGTATGGTGCTCACGGGTTTCCTGATTCTGACCTTCGTCACTGCCATGTACATAACGCTTCGACCGCTTTTGCTCGCTCGCTACGTCTGGCTGATCATTCCGTCGTTAATCGTGGTCAATGTTCTCGTCACAGAAACACTTCTTGGTACGCGGACGGGCTGGCAAGTGTACTGGATACTCAACAGTATTGTGGTGCTGATTTCTGTGATTGGAGTTTCCAATCTGTATGTTCAGGGTGGTATGCGCCTGCGGCATATTTCCTGGTTCGCTTTAAGCCTGGGAGTCTATGATGGTATCTTTGCCTTTGTCATTCCCATTACACAGAAGCTTGCAGACAGCTTTGAAGGGCGACCACTAGATGCTTCCATTGGCTTTACTATAGGCATGTATAGCGGCAACATCGGCATCGGGGACCTGCTGGTGTACAGCCTCTTCATGGTAGCCGCCTACAAGGGCTTCGGGAAAAGAGGTGTCATCTCCTCCTTTACCATTATTACCATCTTTGGAGCCTTCATGCCTGCGATTGCACCATTGGTGATCACGTCGCTGATGCGTGGAACGATAGGCATTGTTATACCGGCACAAATTTTCTTCGGTCCCGCGGCCTTCGTTACCTACCTTTGGCTCTCGCGACATGCGCCCGAACGCAGCATGGCACAGTGGTATAGCATTCAGGCAGCAACAGGTCGTAAAATTGTTTTTGCTCAACGAGCACAACGGCGCGTTCGCCCTGTACAACCCGTCGCAGGGCAAGGCGTGGGAGGGCGCTAATCAGGCCGCATGCTTCCCCTCCGTAAGGAATAATCCTCAAGCGCCCGAAGTCTGAAAGTGTCTCAAAGGAGTTATCACATACAAACCAAACAAATTGATAGTTAGGTTTTAGGGAACGGAAATAGGAGAAAGTAGATGAACAAAGCCAGGGCCACCAAGAGACATACCGCCATCTACGTTGACACAGCGTCCGCTCACGTATGTCCACGGTCCCGTAACCTGCTTTGGTTGACAGTCACGCATGAAGTGAATAGGAGTGTGACCGTGAACAATTTGTTGTCCACCGAAGATGTCGAGAAAGCGGCGCACAAACTGCTCACCGCCAAGGGAATGGTTAAAGGCTCCACGCCTGGCAAAATCTTCTAGCAGTTCTTCCCATGATAGTGGATCGCTCCTGCTCAAAATTTTTTTGATTGCTGCATTCACCTCTTCTACAGAGCGACCATATTTGATGTAGAGTGGGGCATCGGCATGAACAAACAGGTAATTTTCAACAAGAGACATTGCGGGCAGAGCAGTGAGCCACTCAAGATGCTGAAGAGTAAGTTTTTTCAGGTCTTTCGGATTGCCACCATTTTGTTTCCAGCGTGAGATGAAGTTGCTCCCCAATCCTGTTGAACGTCTTCCAAAGCGATAGGCTGCAAGAAACAATACTTCATGGTTGCCCAACAGAGAATGAATCTGCCCACCGGCAGGACGAGCTTCAGATTGCAGCCTCATTACAAGGTCGAGGACCGCGATACCGTCTGGTCCTCGGTCAACAAAGTCACCCATAAACCATAAGATGGCACTGCCACCTGTCCAGGAGAGGTTGTGGTCTACCAGTTTCGCGCTTTGCAGCAACATGGTCAGTCTTTTGAACTGACCATGAATGTCGCCAATGACGTAGATTGGTGTCTGCATGTTGCCCTTTTGTCTTTACTGTCTTTATTCATCTACGTCGTCTTTACTCCCTCGTCATGTGTACTGCGAGTATGTGCCCAGAACTCCAGCAGGTCGCTTTTCGTCAGGATGCCTTCTAACATGGAGTCATTCATCACAGCTACCGCTGATTGACCACTACCGAAGAGTGTGTACGCTTCACGCGCAGGTGCATCGGCGTCGAGTTGCGGGAATGGTGGTCCCTGCACCTGGCCTACTGAATTAGATGTTAACGGCTCTCCGCTAGCGAGGCGACGTAGAAGCAGGTCTTCGGTCAAACTACCTACCATGTGACCGTTCTCCATGACAGGAGTCTGGCTAATTCCATAGCGACGCAGTAACTCAACCGCATCAGCAACTGTATCACTGGGACTTACGCTGACGACGAGCGGCATGCTACGCGTGTTGCTACGACGATAGGTGAGCACATCATGCAGTGTCGGCTGGTCAGTTTCAGCCTGAGTGAGCATGTTGTTTTCACGCATCCAGGTATCGTTAAACACCTTGCTCAGGTAGCCTCGTCCCGTATCGGGCAACAGGACCACGACTACATCGTTAGACGTTAGTCGCCTCGCATAGATCAGTGCAGCCGCGAGAGCGGTACCGCATGAGCCGCCAGCGAGAATACCTTCCTCACGTGCCAGGCGTCGTGCCCAGTAGAACGAGGTGCGATCATCCACACGCACAAATTCGTCCACAAGTTCAGGATCGTAGTTGTGCGGGTAGATATCCATCCCGATACCCTCAACCTTGTATGGCTTCGGTGTATCACCAGAATAAACTGAACCAGGGGGATCGGCCCCAATGATCTTGATGTTCGGATTTTTTTCTTTGAGGAAACGCGCCGTCCCTGAGATCGTTCCACCTGTACCAATACCAGCCACAAACGCTGTGATGCGTCCCGCTGTATCATGCCATATTTCAGGACCTGTAGTCGCGTAATGAGTAGCTGGATTTGCAGGGTTGGAGTATTGATCAGGGCAGATCGCTCCGGGTATCTCATCAGCAAGTCGATGCGCCACATTTTTGTAGTATTCGGGTGAAGTGTGATCGACGCTGCTGGGGCAGATTACCACCTCTGCTCCATACGCACGTAATAGGCTGCGCTTCTCTTCGCTTGCCTTGTCGGTCATCACGAAAATGCAGTGGTACCCTTTAATTGCTGCGGCTATTGCCAGGCCGTGGCCTGTGTTTCCACTTGTTGGCTCGACAATTGTTCCACCTGGACGCAATAACCCTTGCTTCTCGCAAAAGTCAATCATAGCTGGCCCAATACGGTCCTTCACACTGCCACCGGGATTAAACATCTCCATCTTTGCCAGTACAAGCGGTGGAACATCGCTAGCAACGCGATGAAGACGCACAAGTGGAGTATTTCCTATCAGGTCCAGGACAGAGTCGTAATAGCGTATCTCACCCATCGCGGGTTCTGTCTTCTCTTGCACTTCTCTCTTCCTCTATGACGCACTGCAATCACAGCGTTATGTTTTATGTCAGGGATACATCTATCGTCAATAGTATAGCACATGAACATCCAGGCTTATCAAGCTGAAAACTGCTCTTAGCTATAAGCAATCTGCTTGACTTGCTCTATGATGCCCCGCTGTTATCTGCCACGACAACCTTGATCTCATCGGTTGATGTAGGGAAGTGCTCTGCCTCAAAGGGAAGGTGTATTTGCACATCCGCTACACCTTGTTGAGAGTTGAGGTAGGCAAGAGCAGCAGCAGATGTTGCGCCTTTGATGGTTTGACGCCACTGATTCGTTTGCTGAGAAGAGAAGACATACATCCAGGTGCCATGCACCGACACATTGAGGTAGACAAGCCCATCCTTTCCTTGTGCAGCAACACCTGGTGGTGTGATAGATGGTGTTCCTTGCAATTGGTAGCCAGGACCCAGTGTCTGTGCAACTTCCTTGCTCAGCAGTTGTGCAGCGGTGTGGCTCATCACATTACGATTATAGGCGGGAACACTCCCTGATATGCCTATCTGGACCTGCACTTGATCTACCTGTGTCCCGACAGGACTATCCGAGGAAACTTTTGTATTGTATGCGGGTTGTCCAGCCATTGCTTCATCAGGAGTAAGTTGATGCTGAATTTTTTGTCCGACCTGCTGCTGAAGCTCTGGAGTCAGGATACTTTGGACACCGTCAAGATCGCCTTGCGCTACGATATGGACCGTTTGTGGATCGACCCCACCGGAAAACGCATCAAGGTTTTTCGCGGATACCCCGTTTCCACAGCAGGTTCCATCGAGCATATGAGCAGCAATATTTCCATTTACGCCAGAATTGACTGCTACAGCGGTTGCGAAGAACTTTCCGTCTTGCCCTTTCTGACGTGGTGGAATCTGAACCGTCTGCGTAAGCTGTATCCGTACTCCTGAAGAAGATATGAGAACGATTGGCGCAACCGCAACCTGTGTATTGGTACTATTCAAGAAGAGCACAACTCCATGTGCCTGTGTCCCAGCAATCGTCTTCGCACCCGTCGTTTGTACAGTACGGCTATCGGACGCCGTGCTTTGCAGGAGGCGATCAGGAATCGTATGGGTTGTCAGGTCCGGCGTCGTTGTACGTGGAGAGGCGGTTAAGACATAATTACGCTGGAGCGTCTTACTTTGTGCAGTCACCAGAACAGTGGCAACGGGGGGTGTTCCAAACACAGGAAACCCCGAAGGGAAAAAGCTTATTCCTAATACACGTGGCATAAGTAGTAGGATTAAAAGCACGATAGGAACAGCCATCGTTGCAAGCAGCGGTACGTTCATACGTCTTCGTCGGAGTCGTACAGGCTCCTCTGTAATACGCTGTCGGTCTCTCGGATTTCTAATGGTTTCAGTAGTACGCAGTCTTTCCTGCCGTTCTCGTACCTGTACAGGAGATGGACCGTTACGGATACGACGCGGCGGAGCAAGAGGCGGCGGAAGGGGCATAGGCACAGGAGCAGGCAATTCTTGTCGCGACAATGGTGAAGACCGCCTTTGAGCAGAATAGGGGCTGTACTCTTGTTCGAGCGATACATCCTCTTCCTGCACTGTCTCTATTGGCCCTTTGATCGCTGCGAGAAAGGCGACTCTCAACTCAGCGATGTTTTGAAAGCGATTCTCGGGATGCTTCGCCATAGCGATGCGTACAACCTCGTCCAACTCGGAGGGAATGGATGAGTCGGAAGCAGTGGGAGATGGTATCGGCGCATGCATGTGCATCTGGATAATACGTACATCGTCCTCGTCGTTGTATGGAAGTTCGCCTGTGAGCATCTGATAGAGAAGCACACCCAGCGCATAAATATCGGTTAAGGTGGTAACAATACCTCGAGTTTGCTCGGGTGCCATGTAGTGCGGTGTACCGGGAACCTGATCCAGGGGAATAGGTTTTCCTATTTGTTCTAGTTCCGCCTGTCGGGACGTGCGTACTAGTCCAAAGTCGGCGAGGTAGACATAGGGCGCACCACTGCGCCTCTGCTCCATGAGCACGTTTGAGGATTTGATGTCACGATGAATCAATCCTGCATCATGAGCATACTCAACAGCATCGAGCAGTTGTTGGTAGACTGCGGCGACTTCGCTTAAAGGTGGAAGGCTGCGGCGCAAATAGCTGGTGAGTGTTCCTCCATCAATGAAGGGCATTACAAGGTAAAGCATCCCCTGTTCTTCTCCAAACTCGATCAACGGAAGAATATGGGGATGGTGGAGACGTGCTACCGTACGAGCCTCACGAGCAAAACGGCGTCGCATGTCGCGATCCGCTGCGTAGTCGCCAAGAATCACCTTGATCGCGACACGGCGGTCGAACGCTGTACGCTGCTTTCCCTCGTAGACGGCACCCATACCGCCTACACGAATGCGCCGGATGACCTCATAGTTGCCGAGCTGCTTGCCTTCTAGAGACAGCATATGTGCCTCTATCCTTTCCTAACTACCACCAACGCCAAGCCCCGGTTGCGGCGTCTGTTTCGTACCTGGACCAGTCACTGTCGGTGTAATGTTCGTACCTCCTCCAGGTGACGTACCTCCTCCACCGTGCAAGCCAGACACACCTTGTATCACAATAGTAATACCATCAAGATTGGTCGGCAAGGTAGTACCTTTTGGGTCAAACGTCACATCACTCACACCTCTTTGACTTTTGAGAATCGTTGTCGCATCGGCTGTACTTCTACCGGCGATTAACTTTTTCAAGTCCTGTTGTCGTGACGGAGTGAACTGATAAACCCATACACCCTTCGCGCTCACCAATAGACTCACAACACCTTTGTTCACGCCCTGCGTTGTTGACTGTGTTACCACGTCGCCAACCAACCCGTAATCGCTTCCAAGGTCATTGGCCGCCTTCGTTTTGAGCAGGTTTGCCGCCAGGACCAATGCAGCGCTCTGATCGTACACCTCTGCCTTACACGTCACCGAAACCGTTACCGTCACCGACGATGCCTTATCACCCGCATTATGATCCTGTCCCAAGGCTGGAGTACACGTTGTAGAGCCTGTGACCTGCTCGTTTGAATGAATTTGCGATTTCAGCGCATTTTGGGCCTGCACGACAAGTGGAGGCTGCAACGTACTAATTGCGCTATCAATATCACTCTGCTGCACGAACGTGTAATTCTGGGGATCTTGCCCCCCTGAGAAGGCTGTCGAGTTCTCCACAAAAATCGAATTGCTAGAAGAGCAGCACGTTCCACTGATAGTATGGGCCGCAATGTTTCCATTCGCGCCACCAGCGGAAGCGTGAGCTCCAACTGATCTTCTTCCTTGATTTCCACCAGGAACAGCGGCAGGAATGGTAACAGGAGCATCGGTAACGATAGAAATGCCATTTCCAATTTGGATAGGTGTACCGGAGCCAACAGTGTACGCTGCAAAAGAACCATTGATGAACGTCAAGGTTCCCCTTGCAGCAGCGGCTTGCGTCTTTTTCACACCAGTGGCATTCACCGTCTTTGATTGCGATGCCGAACTACCAGTCACCACACGCGCACTCACTTCTCGTTTTGTCGCATCAGGATTTCCTGGCACAGCATTAATAAGGTAGCTATTATTCACCGTCTTGCTGTCGGGTACGATGGTCACGGTTGACTGTCCAGCTATTCTTGGTACGACATTCTTGAGCGGTCCTAGTAGATTAGGTGCTGAATAGGCGATACTACCACATACCGCAATGGTAAGCGCCAGCAATGCCAAAAGAGCAAGAATCAGCACTCCTGTTCGGCGTCTGGGGTTTCCAGGGCCACCCCCACCAGTGTTGCCTCTCGTCGGAGGCGCACTTCCCCCGCTAGCAATTCTTGCTAATGACGCAGCAACCATTCCACCAGCAGCCGCAGCCCCACTTGCGGCACCGACCGCGGCAATCTTGCCGCTATTGCGTGGTTTCGGGGCTTTATTGACAGGAAGCACTGCGGGCTGCGGCTCAGGTACAGCCGCAGGGACAAGAGGCGCAATCAACGGTGCCCCACCAGCTACAGGTAGTTTGAGGGTTGGTTTGTTGCGTTTTGCAGGAAGATCGATGATCATAGGCCCGTCACTTCCACCTTCATTTTCAGCTAAATGTTCATTATTTCCATTCAACCTTGCAGGTACAGCATTGTTGGGAGTGGCATCAGATGCCGCAGAGGAAGGCAGATCATGCAAATGCTCTTCAGTAGATGATTGTGCAGGCTGTGCGACAGATGTTCCATTATTTCTTGGGATGTCACTATTACCGTTACCCGCCATACCTGCGGCGGCTAATCCAGCACCAGCTACGAAAGGCAGGCTATGGTCATTAGATTTTGAATTTGGCTCTTGTACTTGTTTCCTTGCAGAGGAAGATTTTGCAGCTAGAGGACGCGGTTGAACTGCACCAGATTTCGTAGTACCACTTGTGTGAGTAGTGCCATTTGCAGAAGAGACAGATTTTTGTCTGCTACCACTAAAAGGCCAGCCTTTCTTGCTGCTTCCTTGCACATGTTCTTCGTCTTTGAGGGCTCTCGCATATCCCTCAAGGGTCGTATAGACGGGAAAGTTACGCTGGCGAGCAAAGGCCGCAGGTCCAGGACCGCCAGGTGCGATAAAGACAACCTGCGTTTGTAGCTTATTCCTCATGCTCTTTAAATCGTCGAAGTCCCCCGGACGTTGAAAGGCTTTGTTCTGATCGGGCAATACGACCGCTACTTGTTTGCGTCCAAGCCGCTCCTGTGTCAGAATAGCAGCCAGGACACTTTTTCGCTCGTCGGTAGGAGATACATAAATAACACCTATACTCGCATTACGCGGATCATTGAGTCCAAGTATATCTGTGCCGTTTCCCTGTCTCATACGTGTCCCTCTTAATCCCTATATAAAATGAATTATTTTTGCTAATGGTGTTATTTTACACTATGTCGAACAAATCTTAAAGGTATTTGATATCAACTATTTGAAATGAACGGAAAAACCAGTATTTTATGCACTCACTACGTACATAAGTTTCATAGGTGAACACCTTTAGCAACGTATAAAAAAAGAGGACGCGCAATGTGCCCTCCATTTATTCAGTCTGCTTTCAAAGCTTGAACATAAGCAACGAATTGATCACCACGATCAAATTCATTCTGAAACATGCCAAAACTGGTAAAGCCAGGGGAGAAGAGTAGGACATCACCAGGATGCGCGAGGGCAACCGCTGCATTCATTACCTCTTTGAAGTCTCCAAATACACCACGAACAGGATCGCGCCCGCCCAGCTTCTTCACCTCTTCACGAATAGCAGGTAGTAGTTCGTCGGTCCCACTTCCTTGCAGCAGAAGCACATCGCGACAGCGCTGTGCGATGGTTGCAGGCCATTGCTCTAAGGGGAGATGTTTAGTATTCCCGCCAGCAATCAGGACGATAGGACACTCGAATGCCTCCAAGCCTACTTGCCCTGAGATTGGTGTTGTACTCGTGCTGTCATTCACAAAGCGCACACCGTTCGCCACGCGCACCTCATCTAACCGATGCGAGACGCCTTTGAAGTGTTGCACCGTTTCCGCAATTACCTGATCTGAGACATTCAGGAGACGCGCCGCTGTCGTTGCTAACAACACATTCTCAAGGTTATGTCTACCAACCAAAGGAGTCTCAGTAAAAATAAAGGGGTCGATGTGCGTAGAGCCTCGGGCAAAGCTTCCGCCGCGTTGCACACTCGTAAACCACGTTTGGCCTGACGCCTCTTCTCCAAACTTTCGCGTCCAGGGATTGTCATAATTGAACACCGCTATGTCGGCAGCAGATTGATAGCGAAAGATATTCGCTTTTGCCTCAGCATAGTCCTCCATACCATTATAAGTATTGAGGTGATCAGGGTACATGTTTGTCATAACGGCGACCGATGGACTCATTTTATGGGGAGCCAGTCCCTCTAGTTGCCAGCTAGATAATTCCAGTACAACCTGTGTCTCCGCCGTAATCTGCGGAAGGAGTGAGAGCGTCTCGACACCAGCCACGTTCCCACCCAACACGGTAGGTACACCACTATTGCGAAGAATTTCATAGATCAGGCTTGTCGTGGTGGTCTTACCACGCGTTCCTGTAATTCCAATAATACGACCTGGACACGCGAGGAAGAAAAGCGCAATCTCCATCTCGACCTGCGCCCCATGTTCTTGCGCGAGGCGCAGATACGGAGAGGTACGAGGTACACCGGGGTTGCGAATGACAATCTCAGCCCAGAGAAAATCTTCCTCCCGATGGGTGCCCAGCACAAACTCTATTGGAAGACCAGCCAGTGCTTGCACACTTTGGGCCAGCACCTTCGGCGACTGCATATCTGTCACGCGCACTATTGCCCCTTGCTGAACCACATAGCGCGCCGCAGCCATACCTGAGCCTTGTAGGCCCAATCCCATTACCAGGACCCGCTTACCCCGCAAATCCATAGAATGCTGTACCTCTTTTTCTAAAGAATACTCAACCAGTGACTGTATGTCATCATAATAACAGAATCCAGAAGAGGACACAAATTTTGCATTTGAAGAGACAGAACTATAAAAAAGACGTATAATAGAGGAGTCGCCATTTTTCTCACTCATAGGTATGTGGAAGTGCATGTGTTCTTTCTCTTGCAGAGGAATACAAAAATAGCAGATTAGATATTAGAAAATAGACTATGGAACTAGAGCATATAGGACAACTTGAGTCAATCCTTGGATACCTGTCGGTTGGTGTCATTATTCTTGATACTACCGATCTACGTATCCGCTACATGAACTCTTACCTATTCTCACACCTTGAAGAACCCTGGTCTTATCAAGATGTGAAGGGACGTCGCATAGACGAAATACTACCAGATGAGATGAACAAAGTTATTGTCCCACTCCTTCGACGTGTCGCTATGACGGGCGAAAGTGTACAATACGCAGAGCTACCTTTTGAAGGCTTTTTGCTGACGAGAGGGCGAACATACTGGCGAGTAGTCATTAAGAAAGCCTCTACACATGAAATGCCAGGAGTCGCCAACGCTCTCCTTGTGACAGTCGAGGATGTAACCGATGCAGTCCGTTCGCGCCTCCATTTAAATGCTATTCGTCATGTTTCCTCGGCTATCGTAGGTGCCTACGCCTTACCGTTAGTTCTTGACCGCATCTTGCAAGCTGTTCACGAAATGGTAGGCTCTACGCATTGTGCAGTCATGCTTATCGATCATTCTATTTCGGGGTATGATGCGGTACAGCGTACACCATCTACTATGCCTCACACCGTCACCATAGCAGCCCAAAAAGGCGTTCATCTCTCTCCTCAAGACTGGCGTCCACACGTGAGTGAGCAGGTGTTGCTTGGTCGGGTTGAGAAAGCACGACACACACTCACCATCATTGATACAGCTCTCTGCCCAGATATCGAGCTTCCTCTACTGGATGATGATGGCAAGCCATGCCGTCCAGGTTCCGTCCTGTGCGTACCTATTTTCGAGCCAGGTAACAGCTCGGTAGCGCCTTATAGCGAGAAAAGAGGAACTGTTCAAAAAAAGGCTGTACTTGGTAGTATCGAGGTATACCATCGCCACCCGCGAGGATTTCCTGTTGAAGAGGTCAAGTTACTAGAACAGTTTGCACAACAGGCAGGGCTAGCGATACAAAATGCTCGACTCTTCCAGAGCATCGATCGCCTGGCACGAGCAGAACGGCGCAGCGCCCACCAGCGCGAGAACGTCATGCAGGCGATTCCCGATGGAGTAATCATCTTCGACCCACGCTGGCGTGTTGCGGAAACGAACCATGCGATACGAAAGCTTATGGGTTGGTCGAGCGAGATCATTGGAATGACCGTTATACAAGTGCTACAGCACAGTAACGCTGAATTTCAACAAGATATCACCCGTTTTTCTGACCCTATAGCAGAGCTTGAGCGACGGGCCCAGGAGGGCCAGATCGACGAGTTCAAGATGATTGGTGCCGATGGAAATACATATACGATGCGCTGTACTTACACCCCTATACATGACGATCTAGGCGATACCTTCGCGTTCGTTGTTATCTTACACGATGTGACAGAGCAAGCAGCGGCACGCGAACGAATCGAAGCCAAGGTAGTTGACCGCACGAAGGAGTTAGCTCAACGCAACGAGGCGCTTCAACTTGCACAGGTCGCGCAAGAAATGGAGCGAGCACGCCTGGAACTTCTGCTGGAGCGACTTCCTTCAGCCGTTGTTCTTGTCTCCGCACAGAATAATGCTATCACGATCATTAATCGTCATGCAGTCCAACTTTATCAGCGCATGGGATTGCCGCTAGAGCCGCTTGATGACCTCGATAAAGCTGCTGAGCTTGCTATTGGTGTCGATGGTGAGCTATTGTTCCGTCAACTCACGTTCTACGGTGCATCGGGTTCGCTTATACCTGATGATAAACGCCCACTCTATTTGGCGCTCAACAAAGGCGAGGCAACCGAGGCCGAACTACATATACAAGGGGTCGACGATCAAACAATCTACTTATTAGCGAATTCTGCACCACTTCGTGCCGCCGATGGCACCATCACAAGCGCGGTTCTTGTCTTCAACGATATTACAAACATTAAAGCATTAGAGCATGCGCGAGACGATTTCTTCACCACAATGGCGCATGAGTTGAAGACGCCATTAGCCAATATTCGAGCCCATCTTAGTGCCTTGCTCGCGAAAGATCTGCATTGGTCGGTAGAGGAACAACAGGATTTCCTGCAAACAGCAGATGAACAGGTAGAACGTCTTGTAGGCATGATTAATCGTGTCCTCAATGCCTCGCGCGTCGAAGCGGGAGTACTGCGGCTACAGCTTGAACCGATTTTTTTACCGGAGTTATTGGAAGATTTGCAAGATCGTCTCGAGGCGTTGATAGCCTCTTCACACCGTCAGTTACAGATTCAGTACCCACCTCAATTGCTCACAGTTGCAGTACTTGCTGATTACGAACTCATTATGAGTGTTCTTACTAACCTGCTTAGCAACGCATTTCGTTACGCCCCAGAGGGCGATAGAGTCTTGCTTGAGGCAGAGCTTGTCTTTGATACCCAAGCCTCAGACCTTCGCCAACCAACGAGTGTAACTGTACGCGTTAGTGATAGAGGTCCAGGTATGACACAAGAGCAACAGAAAGCATTGTTTACACGCTTCAATACATTCACGGCTATGGGCGCATCAGCAGTGGATCCCCCTGGAGAGCCACATACAGGGCGACGACGTAGAACCGCTCGTTGGAGTCCAGCCACTGGACTAGGATTATATATCAGTCGTGGTATCATCGAGGCACACAACAGCACTCTTACGCTTAAAAGTAGCCCTGGAAATGGTGCAAGCTTTGCATTTACGCTTCCAGTAGTTATAGGTAAGCAGCAAGGAGAGAGCGAGGAAAGAGTCGATTTGTAGCACAAGCGGTACTTACAGAAAGCGAAAAACAATGTCCACTAACGATAAAAAAGTTCGTATTCTCATTGTAGAAGACAATCCACAGATGCGCACCTTCTTGCTAGCACAATTGAAGGCACGAGGCTTCCATGCACAGGCGGTGCGTGATGGGGCACAGGCGGTTGATTTAGCAGCTATATTTCAGCCACAACTTGTTCTGCTCGATCTTACTCTCCCCTCGCTGGACGGTTTGACATTTTTGCGTCGCCTACGTGAATGGAGCGGAGCGCCTGTCATTGTCCTTTCAGCCCATGATGAAGAACCGGTAAAGATCAAGGCCCTCGATCTGGGAGCTGACGACTACCTTACCAAGCCATTCAGCCTTAATGAGCTTCTGGCGCGTGTCCGAGTTGCATTGCGTCGTGCCGATGAAACAATACGCCTTCGTACAAGTGCCGCGAGTGGAGAAAGACCCAGCTACCGCAGTGGTGGTGAGAATGGATTAGTAGTGGATTTTGCACATCGTGTTGTGCGATCCGGTGGACATGAAGTTCATTTGACACCAACCGAGTATGACCTGCTCTGCGAACTTACGCGCAATGCGGGTAAAGTGCTGACACACCGAGAATTATTGCAACGCGTATGGGGTCCTGACTACAGCGGAGAAAATACGTACCTGCGCACCTTCGTACGTCACTTGAGGCGCAAGCTTGAGCCAGACCCAGCACAACCGCGCTTTTTACACAATGAACTAGGAGTAGGATACTTTGTTCCACCACCAGATGCTGATAATCTAGAGACACAATTAGCTCAATCATGAGTAAAATTGTATTTTATAAAAATATTCACACTTTTTTCACACAATAGCCAAAATATTCACACTTTTTTCACATATTTTTAGGTAATCTCTCTGTAGAGGTAGGAATACTGTCTCTAGTCGCATCGGCGACGCTGCCGCAACGGAGCGTAGTAAAAAAGCGGAAGCGGGGTGTCAAGTATGCAGGTCGAAGACGTTGCAAACACCATGCCAGTAAGTACCGACGCCTGCTTTTCACGCGACACCAATCTAAATATTTCGCCTGTATCAGGCGTACCGCATACTCATCCACATGTATACCCGCACAGACCTCAACATATCCTCATAGTAGAGGACGATCTCTCACTTGCTAAACCAGAGACCGACGTTTTAACCACTTACGGTTATGCTGTTACAGCCATGCATAGTAGGGAAAGTAAATTAGATCAGTTACCTAAACCATATCTTATGCAGACACTTCTCAAGCGTGTAAGGCGTATGTTGATGATAGCATCCTAATAGTTTTTATCAGTCAAGGAGGCTCACATGGACCATAAAGAAGATCGTGACATTTTGCGTAAGGGTGGATTTGCTGAGGGCGAGATGAATCAGTTGAGTAAGCTTCGTAGAGATCATGCAGAAAGAGAGAGGTGCCTGGCAGCGACAGAGCATCGCCGCCTTGAATTTGTGCGCTGGCTTGTTAATACGGGCAAGCTTACAGACCAGATCGCGTAAGCTATAGGGCGTGAGTTGGGCGAAATTCTTGCTGCTATCACGAGGAGCTACGCCCACTCCACGCGTGAAATAGTTGCGCAATGGAACTAAAATCGAACTCCAAGATATATCCCGCTATAGGCTTATAGCATACTTATCTTGTCAAGGACGCGTCTCCTTAAAGATGGAGTACACGAAGCACTCTACAAAAATAGCCTATTTTTTTAGGATGGCTCTTTATGTTCATAATGGACGACAAGCTCTTTGACACTCTCCCACAGGTTAGATGGTGGAAGCTGAGTTTGTCGAGACAAATGTGTAATGGAAGCGAGAATAGTATCCACGAGGGTAGGTGGAGGCTCTATTTGTTGTAGCCGACTAAAGAGATTGTCAATCTCATCGTCAGGCGCTATATCATCTGCAAAAAGAGCATGTAATGGATAGTTCATATGTACTCCCTCTTATGTAATTCTTATCAGTTATTACTACGAATCACATAAGAGGGAAGTTTCACTAGATACAACTTTTTTATATATGCTTAGGAGGCCGAAGATGTTTGCATCTGTGACGTAAGTGCGGCGCGTAATAGTGGGCGAGCACGTTGGAAGTATGTCTTGGCCGTCGCTTCTGGCATACTGAGCGTCTGCCCAATCTCAGAGAAGCTTAGTTGTCCAGCATAACGCAGAAGAACAACAGAGCGGAACTTTGGTGGTAAGCTCTGAATAGCAAGCTGCAAAGACCGTTGAAGATCATGCCGCTCCGCTATCTCCTCCGGCAATGGACGTGTATCAGGCATGATTGCTAATGGAGATAGATCATCTTCGTCACTTGCCGATTCTAGCTCTGAAAAGTGAATAGCACGCTTTCTACGTAATTCATCCAAACAACGATTGCGTGCAACCTGGAAAAGCCATGCTTTAAGTGGCTCACCTGTACGCAGAGTAGGCATAGAAATATATAATTGTAGGAAAACTTGCTGTGAGACATCACACGCTTGATCGTAGTCACCAAGACAATGACATATAAAATTGAAGAGGGGGACATTGTAGCGACGTACCAATGTTTCAAATGCACGTTGGTCGCCTGCGAGAGTTTGCTTTACCAGCATACCATCTGTAATTTCTGGAGATTGTACCTTTGAGCGTTCTCTGGTTTGCATAGTTCACGGCCTCACTTTCTTTCGTCCCCCTTAGAGTAGCTTGTTCTGATGTAAAATTCAAGCGTTTTTTCTCTTTAAAAACTCTACAGTAAGCTACTCTAAGCGTAAACTAAAGTATATTAAAGCAGCGAGGTCTTCTTCCTAAGAAATGTAAGAATTCGATCACTCATCAAATTCTTATCTATCTCTTATTTTTAAGTTAAGAGGGTTATTGAGGGGATAGCCCGACGGAGACGCTCTTATCTTTTATACGTTGACAGACCACCATTCTGATACAATTTCCAGAATGGTGGTCTGTTTTACCGGAGTACACCGGAAGAGTCAAATTAGGTTAAGAGCACGTCACGGCGAAGGGAGCGCGGTAGACTACGCCTGGATCATTGGTGTTGACCTGGGCATAGGTGTACGAGTTACCCTTTCTAGGATTGAGATAGCCAGCTTTCTTGACGAGGGCAGGAGCGTCCCCAACTTTTCCGATCAGGACAGGTGTGAAAGCCCAGTTGTCGGCAGGAACTAAGCCAGCGATGGCCCGCCCGAGAGCGCGATGCTCGGCCTCAATGGTGGCGATCTGCGCGGCAATTTGGGAAAGATCGGGGCGACCGTGTAGGCCGAATTCCTTGACAGCGGCCAGGAATGCCGAGTCGAAGACGCCTTCGAGCTGCTGCTGCGTGGCAATGAACGTTTGCAGATTTTCAAACGTGTCATCGCCATGAGGGAAGCTGAACGTGCTGGCGAGGTAATTGCCACCGGCGCTGGCAAAGAAGAGTTCGTGAATCTGCTCTTCGATGAGGGCGGCGCGGATGTACTGGTAGTCAGCTCCCCTGAGGCCAAGTCGGGCGGCATGTCTGAGACCATTGGTGTAGAAGGTGACCGCGAGACGCTCGGCGGTGCGGGCGATAGTAAAGATGTCAGCAATAGGCGTAACACAATTTGAGTTATTTGCGGCTGCGGCGTGAGCATGATTGTCCCTGGATAGGACAACACCACCCGCCACTGCAAGACCAGTGACACCAGCAGCACCTGCTACTGCGCCTTTGAGAAGGGAGCGACGTGATTTCTGTGTAGACATGATTTCCGGTTTTTCCATAATTGGAAATGTCCTTTCTTTGCGATGGTAAAATTCACAACACGTATTGTGTTGCCCATCACCCTTTTCTTTTAACTTACTCTATAGTAGAGTTCGTAGTGGGCGCGGTGGGATACTTTATCCCGTTCACGGGTAGAGTAGTGCCGCCGCCTTCCGATATTAACCCTTCGCAGGGGAACGTTTTTGATGGGTATACTCAACCCTATGAGTATCCAGATACTTCATAGTTAGATGACTTAAAAGAACAGATATGCTAGTTCCATCTCTAACTGAGTATTGAGTCACACGTTCCACTAATAATAGTATGGCAAATGAGTAGTGTTCGGGTTAAGATTGCGTTGAGATATCATTAAGAATTCACCAAAATAAGTAGATAGGCATACACATATGTACCTATACGCTATCTACTAGTAATAAGATTTATTTTCCACAATCTTATGTAACGTTCCACATCATAGAAAATTTCTTATAGAGATTGCGAAAAACCAAAGAAGTGAAACGCTGTTTCCGATACATAACGACAAGAGTAATCCACTTCTTTGTAAAAGAAAAGAGGTGGAGAAACAGAGTCTCTCCACCTCTTACTATAGAAACAAATTTTGCAAGCCTTACTAGGAGCACGCCACGGCAAAGGGAGCGCGGTAAACTACGCCCGGATCCTTGGTGCTGACCTGGGCATAGGTGTACGAGTTGCCCTTTCTAGGATTGAGATAGCCGGCCTTCTTGACGAGGGCAGGAGCGTCCCCAACTTTTCCGATCAGGACAGGTGTGAAAGCCCAGTTGTCGGCAGGAACTAAGCCAGCGATGGCCCGCCCGAGAGCGCGATGCTCGGCCTCGATAGTAGCGATCTGTGCAGCGATCTGGGAAAAATCGGGGCGACCCTGCAGTCCAAATTCCTTGACGGCGGCCAGGAATGCTGAGTCGAAGACGCCTTCGAGCTGCTGCTGTGTAGCAATGAACGTTTGCAGATTTTCAAACGTGTCATCACCATGAGGGAAACTGAAGGTACTGGCGAGATATTTGCCACCGGCACTGGCAAAGTAGAGTTCGTGAATCTGCTCTTCGATGAGGGCTGCGCGGATGTTCTGGTAGTCGGCTCCCCTGAGGCCCAAACGCTCCGCATGTCTGAGACCATTGGTGTAGAACGTAACCGCGAGACGCTCGGCGGTGCGAGCGATAGTAAAGATGTCAGCAATAGGCGTAACACAATTTGAATTGTGTGGCGCGGCAGAGGCTGCGTTATGACCGAGTGCTATTCCAGCCACGGTTAAACCAGTAACACCTGCGGCTCCTGCTACTGCACCTTTCAAGAGATTTCTACGTGATTTGAGACTAGATTGTGTCTCTGTAAGTGATTGTCCGGGTTTCTGCATGATGAAAATCCCTTCGCTTCTTTACGTTACATACTGATATCATGTTGACCTATTTACTAATCCCCATCATATTGTCAACAAGGTATGATAGGAGTTCTTATGAGAGAAGTTGTTTCGGCCTACTTCGCGGTTAGCCACGGTGGGCGCATAGCAACCAGCCATTTCGCTTCTCACACTGTACTACGTTATCCACGAAGATTTGGATTTTGGAATGCAGCGACTTGTGTAAATTTATACTCCTGAGAGGTTCGGTGTAGTCAGTAAGCGATTGAGAAATTGGCTAACAACGCGCTTATCGACACGGTTTCCAATGCGTGCTAATAACACATTCGCGGGTTCCATGCTAACATTTGGCTCTGTGGTGGGATACTCCACAAAGCCTTGTGAGGCGAAAAGCCGCACAATCAATTCACGATAACGATAGACGGACATACCCAACCCCTCTGTATCCCAATGCCAGTAGAGACCCATTGCGAAGAAAATCATATCTTCCAGCGCATCCAGTTCAAGTGCGAAACTCAGGAGGTGACGTGCGATGCCTAGACCCCGCCATTGTGAACTCACCTGTATGGCAACTTCATAGACGTTTTCGATGCCATCCCACCACTCATCAGCAGGAGCTAGCGTTACCTCGCCAACAATATCTCCTGTAGGAGTGTGAGCAAGGGCAAGGGCACAGTCTGGACTTCTCGCAATACCGAGAAGTAGTTGATGTTCGCGCTCAGGAATACGTGCGAAGGCACGCAGCCCGCTATCTGCTTTCAATCGTTCGACCAGTGATGGTGGGCAAAAGTCACGAAGCAAGATAGTACCCTTTGGTGTATCGAACATTCTACTACGCGATGGTGTACTCGCCCTGTTCATATGAAGCAGATCAAAGAGATCAGATAAAGCTGAACGCTGCCGGGTCGAGGGAAACGCTTGACGCACTGAAGTGGGTATCAGTAGATGACGAACAAGGGCAACGGTGTGTCTATTTGTATTGCTGATGGACCAGCGTCGAGGTTGAGCGGGAAAATCTTCTGCTCGATCTTTAAAGTTTGTGGGAAAGTTCGCTAGTTCCGATGCCTTCCCCATCACCTGCTGTGCCGCTTCCTCTTGCTCTTGAGCAGCCAGCCACTGGGGCTGCCAGCGCGTAACCCAGGCTGCGGGCAGTTGCTCAGGGAGTGTTTGCTCGGACATCTCAGCCCACAGTGCACTCCATGCACGCGGAACTACACGGTACAGGTCGTAGCCACCGCCGCCGACAGCAACCCAGCGCCCGTCGCAATAGGTATGCGCCAGCTGATGAACAGTTTTCATTTGTGTTAAAATGCCGTGCATAGTCAAATGCAGATGTGTCAGAGGGTCCCATGCATGCGTATCACAACCGTGTTGGCTGATAATGACATCCGGTGCAAACGAGGTGACGAGGGGGGAAAGTAGTGCCTCCATCGCCTCTATAAACGAAACATCCTCGGTAAATGGCTCTAAGGGGATGTTAACCGAGTAACCGCGCCCCACTCCATTTCCTAATTCAAGCACGTCGCCCGTACCTGGAAAGAGATAGCGTCCCGTTTCGTGAAATGAAATAGTCATGACGCGCGGTTCATCATAGAAAGCGCGCTGTACGCCGTCACCATGATGCGCGTCAAAGTCGATGTAAAGAACCTTTGCTTCGCTGGCTTGCAGCACATGCGCAATAGCGACCGCCGCATCATTATAGACACAGAAACCTGATGCACGTTCAGCCCATGCGTGATGCAGGCCACCAGCAGGATGGAACACATGCAGAGGCCGCTCGTCTTCTGTAGCAAATGTGCCCCCTTCCGGCAGACCCATTACGGCGCTTAGCGCCACCAATGTTCCTCCAACGATATTTGCTGTCACCTCATGCATTCCAGGTAACGCAGGTGTATCACCATCGCCAAAGCCGTAGTGCAAAGCTATTTGCGCTCGTTCAGCGCGTTCTTCTTTATTCGCATTCGAATCTTCAGGTACACTCAGGCGCTGAACCGCTGTGATATAGTCTTGTGTGTGAATGAGCTTTAATTCTTCAACAGTTGCTGGACGTAACGGTAGGCGTGTCTGCTCATTGTCCTGATGCCATAGTCCACTTTTGTCAAGCAGGTCCATTAGAGCCTCTAAACGGCTCGGCTGTAACGGATGTTCTGGCCCAAAATCATAATGAAGTTCTGTCGAATCAAAAAGTAGACGTGCTCTAATTGATGAACTTGACGTATTAGGCATAAGTTTCTCCATCTATGGGTGGGTCCATCAAAGAATATTGGATGCCCATTTCTTGCAAACGAACCAGCAAGGGAGTGGGATTAATTGTTCCTAAGCGTATTGTAACGGCAAGGGGCACGCCTTCAGTAAGAGGTGCCGCAATGATACTACGTATCTGTACATGCAATTCAGCGGCAAGTCGCAATGTTTCAGCAAGTGGCGTCAATATTCCCAATGGGAGCGCGATCTCTAGCTGCATCCCCGGTTCAAAAGCTCCCATTGAGCGAGCGAGCGCGAGGAGGAGATCACTGCGTGTGAGTAAACCAATAAGAATTGTTCTTGTCTCTTGATCTACCTGATTATACTCGACAACGGGCAGGCTATTCAATCCTCTTTGTACGAGAAGTTGTGCCGCTGCCGCTATAGAAGTTGTCGGGGTAACACGAAGAATTGCTCGATGCATCACCTCAATGATGTGGCGCTCCTGCCAGGGCCGTCTCAGAACCTCGCTCGACGAGTCCTGCCGAGCGAGTGCTACTGCGAGGTCGATATCTTGCGAGGTCAGTAGACCTTCAAATAAGAGTGTAGTGTCGCGCGTCTGGTACTCTTTGTGCTGTGGTCTGGAAATATTGACTTTTCGTGTCACAGGGAGTTGATGTATCTGGTGCTGACGTAAGAGATTTGCTGCGTGGGCTAGCGTATCATCCGGTTCAACAGTCACTAATTTGGTCGTCATAATGTCGCGTACAATCATCATAAGCCACGCTCCCCTCAAAGAAGCAACACGGATTGCGCGCTCCTTTTATTATTTAGATAATGTGTTGGAGATAGGTATCTTCATTATGATAACACAGACGGACCTGAAGGTTTCAAAGAGCATGTTATCTAAACATTTGCACGATGTAGTAGAGAGCGGCAAGTGCGAGGAAGGCGGAATAGCTTCCCGCGATGATGCGGGAAGCCCGAAACGTGCCAGAGGTCCTGCGCGGCTGAAGGCTGATGCGTGCAAGGTAGGCTCCAATAAGCAGAACTCCGATCAGCAGAAGAACATCCAGAATGCGAACTCCTGCTGCTCCACTGAAGAGCGCAAACGTCATGACTATGCCACCAAAGGAGAGTAATCCACCGATAATGTCTATGGCCGCGATCCCCATAAAGAATCCTTCATCGAATTGACGACGGAGCAACATGGGCGTTACCCTCAACAAAATGATCAAGCCAGCAATGTAGGCAACAAGGCTCGCGAAAACCCATAGAACGTACGACATGTTATCCCCACGTAAATTCATGAGCGTCTGTCAGTAGCATTCGCCCATGAGTATCTCCTGTTAAAAACACATATACATTAGACGCTGACGCTGTATCCATCGTCTCGGTATTCTGTAACACAAACGCCGTACTATCGGGTCGCCAAGAAACCAGTCCTGCCAGATTAGGAGCGTACTGCTGAATTGCAGTTGGATTCGCTAGAGACGCAGTATAAGGACCGTTTTGGCTCGTCATGTGATATGTTGTCGCTACCACTGTCTGACTATCTGGTCCCCACGTTAGCATCACGTCATGGCCGAGTAATTCAGCAGGTGCCTGTGCAAAGAGAGCTGTCGTCGAACCATCATTCAAGCTTAATGATTGAACCATTCCCACACTCTGGTCGGGACCATTCGCAGCGATTCCTTGTGTCACCAATTGCTCGCCATTAGGTGTAATATCCCATCCTGGCCTGACGAATGATCCACTCTGTTGCGTCGTGCACCACGGTTCGCTACCCATCTGCGTCAACTTCGTGCTTTGCGCATCGGGATGCGTGAGCGAATGACGGTAGATTACCACTTGACTTTGCTGTTCAAAAGGATGTACGACTATCTGATAAAAAAGTTGTTCATTGCTGTAGCGCAAAGAGAGCAACAGTGGCATATCCTTTTGAGGATCAAAGAGCGTCGCTGCACCCAGCGCACTCAATGGCAGCACAGGTGTCAGCGTTTGTGCATTTACATCATAGCGATACAGGCCCGCGCCCGTCTTTCCTGGAACACTATTGTACCACGCCAAAAGATGTGTCGAGTTCTCCCAGAATATGTATTGCCAGGAGTCGATACGAGGCGTTCCATTCATCTGCGCATTTTTAGCAACCGATGGCAGCGTTACCTGCGTAAACTGCCTCGTGGTCGTATTCATAACGTAGAGCGCACCGTTCGCACCATAATCAGGGCCAGGACACCCACCTCCCCCAAGCCCTGCCGATCGAGCGTTCATGATAAAAGCGATAAAGGAGTCTCCCGGCGACCACATCGGCTGATGCCAGAACGCTTCTGGAAGCTTGCTGTAGTCGAAGTTTGTTACCTGTGCAGGTTTGGCATTATGAAGCGCAACCCAAAGCTGATTCTGCCGCACAAAGGCATATGAGGAACCAGCGGTATTGGGCTGAGCTGTCAGAACAGGCTGAGAGGTAGACGATGATGTAGCAACGACGGCTGGCGTACCATTTCCATGATCGGGCGTGCCGCTGGGAACCGTCCCAACTTTAGATGAGCTGCATGCCGAGAAAAGCAGCAGGAGAAATAGAAAGAGTGGAAAGAGTGCTTTTCGAGTAGTTTTTTCCGTCATACAAGTATCTCCTCTTCTTTTTTCATCTCCAACCTCTCGCTTCATAAGCATCACAAAAGAGAAGGTTGAGGTAAGTATTGGATTTGAAGCTTACACCTAAATCAGCATGTGTCAACATATTTCCTTTGATGAGTATCATACATTAGATCATTGGGACTGCGCACAATTTTTATTGACAGTAGCCAATTTCTCCCGTTCTTCGACACTTACCCAAGATAGAGAAGTTGTGTATAACCTTCGGTCTGCTATGGCCTGTAGCCCTTCCTTGAAGAAATGTCTTCAGCAACAGATGAACTTTCTTGTGTTATTTTTACTATTGCTTTCGCCGCTAGTGTGTTATGATACTCTCCTAGCAGAAAAATGTTATATCATTCGAGGGCAAGGGAAGCTATATGGAACTGCAGAAACAAGTTCATATTCCTGAGCGTAGCACTCAAATCGCTTTGGAAGCATTGAGGTGGGCACGTTTACATCGGCAAGTCTTTTGGTTATCCGATGGACGACGAGATATGCAGAGAATAGCAATGTTATTGCATAAACCCCTTTCCTCTATAGAAGAAGCTATCGCAGATTTGCGACGGGGTGGATACATCAGCCTACGGAATGAAAGGAAAGTTTTAGTGATGAATGTGGCACTGCTCAAAGAAAGTTTCGACATGGTTGTTCCGCAAAAAGAGGCTTTTGCACATAGTTTCTATGAGAGATTGTTTACAGACTATCCACAAACCCAATCACTCTTTGCGGAAACAGATATGCTCCGTCAAGAAGGGTCATTAATGGCAACGCTTGCAACAGTGGTTGCAGGGGTACAACGCGGGGACAATCTCGTTCCTACGCTCCAACGGCTTGGGCAGAAGCACAAGAGATACGGAGCTCAATCAGAGTACTACGCTTTTGTCGGAGCATCTCTACTCGAAACATTTAGCCAATATCTCGGCCCTCGTTTCACCCCTGAAATGCAGGAAGCCTGGGAAGAAGCGTATGAGATTATTAGCACTCAGATGATAGAAGGCGCAAACACCTTCCCAAACTAAGGGTGGATAGGGTTAAGGCAAACAGTGATGGCGGAACTAACGTGGAAAGGGAAGCATATCCCCTATAACCTGTCACAAAACATGAAGCAGAGTACCTCACATCAACTTCAAACACAAGGATGTTATCCATCTAAGGAAAGCGAGGAGCAGTCAAGCATCTTCTCCTCGGCAACGGCTGGTTGGTGTAACCGCCTCATCTTAGGCGACAAAAGCGATATTCTTTCTTCGTTGCTTAATGAGTTTGCGTCGTCGGTCAACCTTATTTATATTGATCCCCCGTTTATGACGGGTCGCATTTTTACCAGTGGAACGCAAGTAGCGTATAGAGATACGTGGGACAGCGGTATAGATGGTTATCTTCAGTGGTTATACGAAACATTTATGCTACTTCATACCCTGCTCGCACAAAACGGAAGTCTCTATGTTCACCTCGATTGGCGTGCAACACATTATGCAAAAGTCATTCTTGACGAGGTGTTTCGTCAGGGATCTCAGGATAGCGACGCTGGTTTTAAGAATGAAATCATCTGGCATTATCAATCCGGTGGACGTTCGCAGAAAGGTTACGCGCGCAAACACGATACGCTTTTGCTCTACACAAAGTCTTCGCGCTACTGCTTTCATGGAGAAAGAGTAGGCGAACGGCGCGGGACCCAGAAACGCAATAATATGCGCAAGGAGGTAGGAGCTGATGGGCGCATCTCCTGGACCATTCGCTCGGCAGGTCACCTCTATAGCTACGATGAAGATACACTCATAACCCCTAGTGATGTATGGAGTGATATTCATCACCTCCATCAGAAGGACCCCGAACGGACAGGTTATGCAACTCAGAAGCCTGCCGCCCTTCTCGAACGTATCATTACGGCATCGTCAGAAGAAAATGACCTCATTCTTGACTGTTTCTGTGGAAGTGGGGTCACTCCTGTTGTAGCTGAACGTTTAGGACGCCGTTGGATTGCTTGTGACAAAAGTGAGCTAGCTATCTCAACAACCTGTGGGCGCTTGCTTGCCAGAGAACATGCACGGCCCTTTGTCTTGCAACACATTGTGAAATAGATCATAGCACAATAGAATTTGGTAAGGTATATTAATAGTGAGACAACACATGTATTTCAACGTATATAATAATGTATCACCTTTATTCGTGAAGTCTTAGAAAGAGCTAATGTATATTATGAGAACCTCATTTATGGGTTATAAGCAGAGACAAGAAAAAAGGAATATTTTCCCTCGTTTCACAGTCTTACTACTGAGTGGATTGACACTTTGTCTTCTCCTGCTGAGCGGCTGTAACGCCTTTGGTGGCAATGCGACTACGAGCACGAGCAAGCCAGCTTCCACTCCAACTATCGCACCAACTCCAACCGTTGATACAACCTTGAGAAACAAGGGTGATGCGCAGCTCAAAGAATTCCAGAAGTGGATTACGTACATACAGCAAGATGGCGGCAATATCACATCATATCAACAGCAATATAACACTGATCAACAGGCACTTCAGGCGGCTACTACTAACGCAGCGTATAATACGGCATTGACGACGCTGAACGGCCATATCGCAGCAATTCAACTGCCAGGGATAAAAGCCGAGGCTCACAGTCTTCAAGGCCAACTGCAACAGAAGGTTGCAAGCTGGGGTCAGCAGCATAAGTATCACAATGCATACGACCATACTGATTATCCACTTGGCTACGAGTATGGTCCTAACGGTATCGGCAGTTGGGCGCAAGATGAGGTAACTTCCGCGAAGACGCAGGCGGATTACCAACAGGCTGTAGATGATCTCAACATGTGGCTCGCTAACTTCCAGGCGATGACGACGAACAGTAGTGACAAGACGCCCTACAACCAGGTTCATCAGACCGATCTGCAGCTCATGCAGCACTACGACAAAATGAATAAAAAGGTAGTGGTCATATCACTGGAGGAGCAGGCGGTACGCGTCTATGATAACGGAAAACTGGTCAAAGCATTCCTGGCAACGACTGGTCGGCCTAACAAACCGAGTATTCCCGGCACGTGGTGGGTGGAGGGAAAGCAGTCTCCAACAGTTTTCAAGGCGGGCGTTCCTAAGACATCACCGGATTATTACCCTGACACCCCTATCAACTTCGCTATGCAATATCATAGTGAAGGGTACTTTATCCACGATGCCTGGTGGCGAGCAAACTTCGGTCCTGGCACGAACTACCCACACGCAGACGACAGTGGTGATCCATTTTCGTCTCAAGGCTCACACGGCTGCATCAATCTTTCGAAAGGTGACGCTGGTTGGCTCTATGGGTTCGTGAAAGTGTATACGAGTATCGTAATCTACTAGTGTAGCTCAAAGAAAAAGAGCGGTTCGGGATAAGTCCCGAACCGCTCTTTTTGTATGGGTCAACGAGGAGTCAGGACTGCGCTAAAGCCTTGCCACATGCTAAGAAACATGCTGTAGGACATGCGTTGGAAGTTCGCACGCGAAGAGTCGGCGATGTAGACATACTGGCTATCTCCGCCCCGCACCACGAAGATATGACCACCGGAAAAGTAATAGTTATCACGTACACCCACAATGACGGGCGCACCTTTGTTGCTTACATTAATGAGGTCTTGCAAGGTTCGCGCATGATTGGCACTCGTGTTAAAGCCGTAGTAGGAGGCGGTCATAGCAATACCCTCCTCACGCAACAGACCAAGGTTTACGTCCCATACACCTAATTTCTGTTCCTGTTGCAGCACATCGGCGGCAATAAGATTGCGTCCGTAGGCGTTCATGACCATCGCCATCGCTATCCCTGAGCATGACGAGTATGACCACGCCTGCCATTGATAATCTGTGTAGTATTGGCTGCGAACGGCGGAGTCGATGCGTACCAGACGCGCGCTGGCAGTCGTGGATAGGGCAGGTGCAGAATGTACAGCAGTTTGTACATCACTTGCCTGGGAAGAAGTGCTCAGCAGGGTCAATCCTATTCCCTTACTCAGAGTGCCTAGAGTTCCCTCAGTGAGACCATCTTGTAGAAAGAGCGTGAGCAGCACCATAACAAAGAAACCAAGAGATACAAGAGTTCGACGACGAGTATACCAGGAGGGAGGCAGAGCAAATGAGGCCGTAGATGCAGCTTTCTCGCTTCCGACAATCACGCCAGTCTGCAAATGCAAAATGGCGGTGACCTGATGACGATTCAGAGGATGGGTCGATTGAGATGCTTGCTGTGATAGAGCGATTCGTTTATGACGTAAGTGTTCGCGTCGAGCGCTTATAATCAGGCTAGTAACAATGAATAGCATTATCATAAGCAACAATGCCGTGACTACGATAGACAACATACGCTATCCTCACATACAAAAATTTATATTTGTAACTATTCACTACTATAACGCATACAATCGAAAAGCTGCTTAAGCAATCCAACAAACAGCCCAATAGTGCTATTATCCGGTAAAAGTATGCAGAGGAGAAAGCCATCGTTCAAGCCTCGAATGGTACCATTCGAGGCTTGAACGATGGCTTTCTCCTCTTCAAAAAAGAACTATATCGCTCTCATATCGTATACTTCTAACTCTTTACCTATTTGTCGTTTGTAGATGTTCACCTGGTTGACGTAGTAGTTGAGCGATAGCACGAGATACTCGACGGTATCGTTCGTGTCGATTGGACGCACATTGAGCGAACCATGCTTGCAAAGGTGAAAGACTAACAGCTCGCCGGGGTCAATAATGCCCAGTTGATGAAAATTATGGTAGATCATCCAGGATACTTGCGTCTTGTTCTCTAACAAGAGCATTTCATCATCGCTACCCAGATTCAGGCCGATACGGGGCTGAGGCTTGAGCGACCAACCGCCTGCGCGGCGTTGAGGCAGTGTCTCGGTTGAAGGAGTTTCCAGTTCCTCGACTTCAGGAGCATATGTGATCGTCATGGTACACCAAAACCTTTCAAAATCATCCAACATTTGAAGAGGAGTATGCTAGAGAAACAACAACCACGACCACACCAGGAGGATATTTAATTGCGAAGCCATCAGCAAGACATGCATCATCATAATTTACATGTATAGCTTACAGAACTATGGCATATCATCCTGTTTATGTCAAGCCTTTGTGAAGAATTAACGTGCTTTTTCGCGAAGGCTCGACGCAGTAGCCTCTCAACCCAACTTTCGAACTTGAGTGCGTATCTTCTCTATATCCAGGCTTTCCAGCAAGCCGCTTGTAGTGTTCTCGCCTTCGCGTACAAGTCCTAAAAGAATGTGTTCTGTTCCAATATAATGATGATTGAGCCTTTGGGCCTCCTCTATAGCCAACTCAATACTCTTTTTAGCAGAAGGAGTTAACCCGATAGCGTCCCACTCACTCTGTTTATTCCTGAAGAGGCGATGCTGAATTAATCGGTGAAACAGTACCCTTATCCTGCTGTCTTCTACTCGACTCTGTGGTTCTACAGGTAGCCCTACGTGTTGACGAACCTGGTCTTCGTCCACTCCCTGTTTGCGTAGCATCTGCGCTCCCAGGCCACCTTTCTCATGTATCAGACCCAGAAGTAGATGTTCAGTGCCAATGTACCTCTGGTCATGACCCTTCGCTTCTCGGTGGGCAAGGTTCATCACTTTGAGCGCTCGTTTCGTAAACTGAGAAGTCATACTTTTCCTCCTGATTTCAGCAAGGTGCCTGTTATTTGCTTGAGATCTATCTAGCAAGCGTTAAGCTATTGTCTCTCGATTCTACTCTTGTTGCGCATACACGTTCAATCCTTTCTGTAAGTGATGGCTCACTCCACCTTCTATGGCGCGGAGTACGGCTATGATTCGCCAAAGAGTGCAAACCCTGACAGACACGTCCTCGCCCTAGCCAATTCACCACAAGTGCATCTGCCGTAAAAGCCATTGCCCTCTTCTGTCTACTTAGGACACCGATTATGCACGTGAGTATGCCTATGACTATAAGAATTCCCATGAGAACTATATGCTGCGTCCAGGAGTAGACAAGTGCAATACAGCTAAGTAGTATGAGACAAGTAGAAATGAGCAGCGTGAGACGATATAGACGACTACTAGTGAGCAGGAGGCGTGCTAAGCCGATTCCTAGTAGCACATCTAGCTCTGTTTGCCCCATATGTATCTCAGCATCAAGTGGCAGCGTAAGTTGGATAAGAGGTCTCCATAGTGGTGCGATACGTACTGTTGGTCCACCTACCCTCATTTTAAAGGTGCAACGCAGTGTAGACAGTCTCTCGCTTCTCCGTGCTTCGTGTGTTACGCGAACAAAGGCATCTTGAATATATGCCGGAATGGCTCTTCTGTTTCTTGCAGGACGCCGTAGCCCGTGCCATAGCTTGCGTCGTGGCATCTTTTGCGGACCGAGATTCTGACGCAGTTTGTGCCATTCAGAGGATGGTAGCGGTTGCTCACGCAATGGAGGACCATAATATGCTGTTAGACGCCTATCCAGGTCTTCTTCATGAGAGTTCTGTTGATTCATGATGCTTCACCCCTTCTATCATTCAACAGCATACGAAGCCGCTCACGAGCGCGATTGAGCCGTGATTTGACGGTGCCAATAGGCCATCCTAATACCTGTGCGATGTCGATTTCGGTTAGATCAGCGCCGTAGCGCAGAGCAACAACACGACGTTGGTCTGGAGCCAGTTGAGCTAGTGCTTGACGCAGCTCTTCTCGCTGCACCACAAGTTCCTGCATATCCATCTGAACCGTTTGAGAGCTATGCTCAAGCTCTGACGCAACGGCATCGTCCAGTGAGATAGGACGAAGGTGTATGCGCTGCTTCTCCATCACATCAAGCGCATGACGGTAGAGGATGCGCAGTAACCACGGACGAAACGGGCTGCCATATTGAAAGCGCGGCAATCCACGCCATGCCAGCAGAAATGCGCCCTGTGTGATCTCCTCGGCAAGAGCACGATGGTGACACAGACGTAGTGCTGAGGACATTGCAACGGCGTGATGAGCATCCCAGAGGTGCCGAAACGCCTCCTGGTCTCCATGTGCCGCGCGTTCAATAAGATCAGCTTCGCAGGTCGCCACTAGCGTCCCTCCCTTCTGTACAATAGTACACCTGTAGAGGGTCAAAAGGTTCCCACGAAAAGAGATGTGCTACGTCTCCTTTACAGGAACATGTGCACGCAACCTGGTAAATGGCCTACCAAGTGAGCAGATTTTGCCCTCAAACGTGAATCTGGCTCAAATTTGGTGATTCAAGCCCATCAGCAGATGACATTGGAAATGTTCATCCGCTTCAGAAGCGATGTCCTGAAACCTCTTCATCACTGAGCTCTGTCTGAATCACCAAATTTGAGCTAGATCCTGCACGGATCTGGCTCAAATTTGGTGAAAGCTCTTCTTTGAGAAAAGAAAATCACTTCTGCTTGCGCTCAAAAACCATGTGGTTCTCATTAGATAAGCACATCCTTCACCAAGATTGAGCCAGGCTCACATTTGAGGGCAAAATCTGCTCACTTGGTAGGTCATTTACCAAGCCATCATCGTCTCTCCTTCCGCAAATGATGGAGTTGGCATGTCAGAAGAAGTGTCTTCCCGTTGACCTAGAGATGTAAACGAAACAGCATAGCCCTTTTTGCTCGTGTCTTCCCCTCGCCCTCAAGCTACGTATTTGTTCAACCAAATACGTAGCTTGTAATAGAAACATCTAAAATGCTCGTGCCGAACTGGGGGTAATGTAGCAACGGACCCGGAACGTACGGTAAGCGTTACGACCACTTTAGAAGCCATTCTCTGCAAGAAGTAAAAAGAGCTTTCGATCCAATACACTGATTCTCGAAGGCTCTTTTTACCTGTACTCATCCTTTAAGCCGTTCTTTCTGAATGCCCTTGCCGCTTACTGTACGTTCCGGGTCCGTTGCTACATTACCCCATACGCACCAACTTAAGAAAGGGTGAGGCAAAACGAAGCTCCATCTGCGATGATATCAAAAGATCATCCAGATATCATTTCGAGAAGGAGCGATGACATGACCAGTGGAATACAGGTAGAGCAGTCCCTAAAGCACATTTGAGAAGAGCGAGCGAATGTGCTGGCTCGTGAGACAGGCTGCATTGAGCGACAGAGGAAATTCAGTGGAGCCGATCTTTTGCAAACATTCGTCTTTAGCTGGCTGAGTCATCCCGACGCGAGTTGGGAGATGCTGGCATCCATGGCCGCGATCCGTGAGGTTGAAGTCACGGATACAGCGGTTCATAAACGATTTACGCAAGCATGGGCTCAGTTCCTGCATGCGATCTGAGAAGAGATGACCAGCGTGGTCGTGACGGCAGATCAGAAGGTTGCTCTGGAACTGCTCCGTCGCTTTGAGGCAGTCGTGCTGGAAGACAGCAGTCGCATTGCCTTCCCGGATGAGTTAACCACGTGCTGGCAGGGATGTGGTAGAGCCGAGGACCAGGGGCGTGCAGCAGTGAAACTGCATGTGCGTTGGGAGCTCAAAGGCGGGCAGTTGCAAGGTCCCCGTTTCACTCATGGGCGCATGAGCGACCGTTCGAGTCCGTTCAAAGAAGACCCGTTGCCTGCTGGCAGTTGGTATATTGCAGATCTAGGAGACGTGGATTGGGGCACCGTTGTCGCACGACATGCTGGTAGCAACTATACGCTTACCCGTGCTCCTGCTCGAACGCTCTACTGGACTCCTGAGGGCAAGAGCTTGGAGCTGAACAGCCTCCTGCCGCAACTGGTGGGGCAAACCAAAGAACTTTGGGTTCGTGGAGCTGATCAGCACCGCCATCTGATGCGTCTGCTCATTCTACGAGTTCCTGAAGAAGGGACGCTGCGGAGACGCGCTGATCGAGAGGCGGATGCCAAGAGGCGCGGCCAACCCGTCCGGCAGAGAGCTTGGGAACTGGCAGCTTGGACGATCTTGCTCACTGATGCTCCCGCTCACCTGCTGAGGTTCCAGGAAGCACTTGGGCTCCTGCGGGAACGGGGCAAATGGAGTTGCGCTATAAGTTGTGGAAGCAATACGGGTGGATTGATGAATGGCGCACCACCACTCCTTGGCGTGTCTTGTGTAAAGTGTATGCCAAGCTGATTGGACTGCTCCTGCAACACTGGCTCATTATTCTGTTTGCTTGGCAAGATGAGCAACGCAGTTTGGTCAAACTGGCAAGAGGCGCGTCCGTGATAACGCCGGTTCTCTTCTGGAAGCTCTGGCCGGGAATCGCTCGCTTCTCGCTGCCCGAGAAAGTATCCACCGTCGTATGCATTCAGGCTGCCAGATGAACACTCGCCAGAAGCATCCCAATTCAGCTCAGCTTCTCCAGCATGGACCGACGAACTGGGTTCTGAGTCCTTAAGTTGGTGCGTATGGGGGAAAAATGTCGTGACCCCTATTCGCCAGGATCTTAGTCTAACCTCATCTTCGTTCCAATGAGAGTGAACCCCTCCAACAAAGAGAAAGGACGCTTATCGGCGCACGCTCTCCCTGTTCGCGTCACCTTGCGTCACCTTCTGTTGTGATCCTTTCTCCGCGAGAGTGATCCCACGCCAGATTCGAGCGGCTTTAGTTCGGTCGGCTCGACAATTGTGCATTTTCAGTTGCACCGTAAAGGCACGCCTGGAGAGAGGGAAACGTTCTTGATATTCCTGTACCCATTGTTCGTACGCCTGCCAGAGTTCGCTGGCACGGCTCCAGGCTTGTGGGTATAATTCACAGCGGGCGGCCAGAAAGGCTTCGAGCGGATCAGTCTCCTGCTCAGAGGTTCCTGATGTTTCTTCTGGTGGCATGCTCAGGAGCGAGCTGACTGGACGCAGATTTTCCTCCACTGGTTTCGCGTATTCTTGCTGTTCCTCATTCAGCGGCTCTGTGGCTCTTCTCCTCCGCTCTAGCACGCAGCAATAGTCGTTCATGGCCCTGACGGTCTCGGGATGCGCTTGGCCGAGGCGTTCTTCAAAGATAGTACAAGCACGCAGCAGCAATGGCCTGGCTTGCTCAGACTTGCCCTGCTTCTTATAGAGTGTTGCCAGACTTGCCAAGCTTCTCGCCACATCGGGATGATGCTGACCCAGATGCTGTTCTCGAAGGGTCAGGGCGCGTTGATACAGGAGCTCTGCCTGCTCGTGCTTCCCTTGCTCTGTATAGAGATTCGCCAGGCCATTGAGCGGAGAGGCGACCTCAGGATGCTCTGGTCCCAACCCCTGTTTCCAGATACGAATGGCTCGCTCATACAACGGTTCCGCCTGCTCGTACTTCCCTTGCTCCGTGTAGAGGTTCGCCAGGCCATTGAGCGGATGGGCTACCTGGGGGTGCTCTGATCCCAAGGCCTGTTCCCGGATACACATGGCTTGCTCATACAACGATTCCGCCTGCTCGTACTTCCCCTGCACATGGTAGAGCATCGCCAGGCCATTAAGCGGATGGGCGACCAGGGGATGCTCTGATCCCAACCCCTGTTTCCAGATATGCAAGGTTCGCTTATACAACGATTCCGCCTGCTCATACTTCCCCTGTTCGTAATAGAGGGCCGCCAGATTGTTGAGTGGATACGCTACCAGGATATTCTCTGGTCCCAAGGCTTGTTCCCGGATGCGTAAAGCTCGCTCATGCAACAACTCCGCCTGCTCGTACTTCCCTTGTGTCGTATAGAGAAACGCCAGATTATTGAGCGGAGAGGCCAGATCGGGATGCGCGGGCCCCAAGGCCTGTTCCCGAATACGCAGGGCCCGCAGATACAATCCTTCCGCCCGCACATAGTTCCCCTGGTTATCAGAGAGCATCGCCAGCCCGTTGAGCGAAGAGGCGACCTCAGGATGCTCTGGTCCCAAGACGTGTTCCCGGATGCGCAAGGCTCGCTCATACAACGGTTCTGCCTGCTCGTACTTCCCTTGCTCTGTGTAGAGGAGCGCCAGCCCGTGAAGCGAAGAAGCCATCTGAGGGTGCTCCGCTGCTCCCGCTTGTTCCCAGATGCGCAGGGCTCGCTCATACAACCCTTTTGCCTGTTCATACTTGCCCTGCCTATAGTAGAGCATTGCTAGGCCATTGAGCGAAGAAGCCATCTGGAGAGGCTCCGATTCTTCCATCTGTTCCCAGATACGCAAAGCTCGTTCATATAATGGTTCTGCCTGCTTATACTGGGCGCGCTCGCGCAGATAGTCCGCAGCTTTGCGCAACACCTCAACCAGTTCCTGGTTCCCTCCCTGATCCGGGATGGCGGCAGCACACGTCAACGCATGCGGCAGGAGGCGCTCGCAGCGCTTCCAGGCTTCGTGGGTGACTTCAGGAAAGGTAGCATTGAGCATACGGATCGCTCGTTGCTGAAACAAGGCTCGCTCCTGCTCCCCCATCTGCTCCCAAAGCACTGCCTGCACCAGGCGATGGAGGGAGAGGGTGCGCGTCTCAGGGTGCCGTTGCACCAGGGAAAAGGTTCGCAGTGCTGCGACGGCCAGGTCGAGGTGGGAAGGATCGGCAGCCAGAGAATCAAGCATCGGTCCGAGAGAGGGAGCATCCGCCACAAAGAGTTCCTCAGGGATGGCCTCCGCATGCAGAAAAGCACACACGTATAACAGGTCGGCCGCCACTGGATGATCCCGCTCTACGCACTGACTCGCTAGTATGAAGGTTGCTGTCACCGATTGTGGGTGAACCCCTCCTGAAACACCGCGTCGAGAGAGCAACTGATCACGCTGCCGTTGATAGCGCTGCAGATAGCCTGAGAGACCACATCCCGTTTCTTCAATATAGGCCCCCGCCTGATCGAGGGCCAGAGGCAACCCTCCCATGACAGTCACCAACTCCTGCGCAGCGGCGTACTCAGTGGGCAGACTCATGGCAAGCTGATGCATCTGCGCACTCGTTGTCTCTGGACCGAGCACTTTGGTGCGTTTTAGCAAAAATAACATCCCTTCCTCCTGCCCCATCGAAGGAAGTTCGAGGCCTTGTGCCAGTCCTCCAAGCGCCTGGCGGCGTGTGGTGATGAGAATCGCCCCTTGCCGTGCTGGCGGCAGAAAGCGCTCGAGGCTCTCCAGATCTTCTAGATTATCCCAGATCAGCAACCATCCGCTGTGGTTGATCAACCAACGCTGCACGGCCACGACGACCCGCTGCTGGTCTGCTTCCTGACGTTCTGACAAGCGCAACAGTTCTGCGATGGCAAGCAAGCTGCTCAGGATAGTCTCACTGCTTTCGGCTGCGACCCAGAAGACCGCTGAATACTCCAGAGCATGACGATAGGCATACTCTACCGCAAGTTGTGTTTTGCCAATCCCTCCCAGGCCATGCAAGGCATATGATTGCGTGAGCGCAACTACCTGATCGGTTGAGAGATGCCGGTGTAATGTATCCAGGATGTCTTCACGACCGGTGAAAAATGGATCGCGGCGATAAGGGCTGCCCCAATGCGGAGCGATACCAGTGAGACTGGCTTCTAGCAACTGACGTGCCTCTTGATCATCCAGGCGCAACAACTTGGCCAATTCAAGCATCATCCCGCGACTCTCGGGAAGCACATCTCCCCGTTCCCAAAAGCCTATTGTGTTCCGATGCACACCCAGTTTTGCCGCCAGCTTCTGTTGTGTAAGTTGCTTGCGTTTGCGAAACATCCTGAGCATCTCGCCAAAAGAGGAAAGAGTTATGTTATGCATACTACCTCCATTTCTCTTGCACTGAAATGCATAAGCAAGTTGTGCAGCATATGCTTTATTATACGGACAAAGCTACGGCACCGATCTCACAGAAGTTACACTACCGATCGGTGCATACAGAAGCCATTTGAGTCTTGAATCTCGTGAGTCAGCAGGGAAACTTTGCTCATGTCATGCTCAGCCGTGAATCTCTATTAGCTTTTCGAGAACGCGGTAGATAGGACTTTTGGGAGTAAGGAACCAGGACAAATGTTGAAAAGCGAACGCGCCATTTTTCGGGAGAAAGCGCTCAGGCACTATATGCGGAGTAGAGAAGAGACTATCCTACCGCGCTTTCTTTCCCCACAAGTGATCATCTTGCTCGGTGCCTGCTTGGGCTTTTGTTAATAAGTAGCGGCATAGCCTGGTTCTGGCCGATCAACTGTTATGCTCAAAGCGTGACGAGCACTGGACGCAGTCCTATATATTCATTAGGAGTGCTCTATGGGTAGAAGAGGAGTGACAACGATGGAAAAAGAGAGCGCACCCTTCACCAGGCGCTCCATCTTCCGCGAGGCCGCCATCAAACATTACGTGCAGGGACGCGATAAGGATGTGTTGCCTCGTTTTGTCTCGCCGCCTGTTTTTCTTTTCCTGTGGGCGTTGTTGTCTTTGTGTGTCATTGCAGGATTGCTTGCCTGGAATACGCGCATACCGATCTATGCTCCTGGCATAGGCATGGTGACGCAAGATCGTCCTTCCGGGCAGATGGTAGCCATTCTTTTCCTGGTCCCAGGTCAACAACCCAAAGTGCGACCAGGACAACCGATACAGGCGCAGATTGGTACGACGGGACCACGCTTGCAGTGGACGGTGACATCTGTTGAGCCGACACTCCTTAGTCCAGAAGAGGCGCACCACCGCTACCATCTTGACAACGCACTCTCGCTGCTAGTGACACAGCCTTCAGTGGTAATCGAAGTCGCGCTGGACGCGGGTGCAGTATCGCCCATCTATGCAGGAAGCCTCGTACATGCCCAAGTGCAGGTAGGCTCGCAGCGCGTCCTTGCACTCGTTCCCATAGTAGACAAGATGATTGGAGCATAGAAGATGCCCGACTCGTCGCATCAAGAGCCCGAATGTCAACAACTTCAAACAGGCAGGGGTGCCCCGTGGCATAAGTGGCTGGCACTGCTTCGCGGCAAGCGCCGACGGCGTATCCCAGAATTGATGCAGATGGATGCGACCGAATGTGGTGCGGTATGTCTTGCCATGATCCTCAACTACTACGGTCACAAGACCAATGTTGCTGAGGTACGCAGGCGCTGCGGCGTTGGTCGAGATGGCCTTTCCGCGCTCGCGATTGTCAGGGGAGCACGCGATTACGGGCTGCGTGTGCGGGCTATTTCTCTCCAGCAGAATGATTTTCGCTTTGTAATGCTTCCTGCCATTATCCATTGGGAATTCAATCATTTTGTGGTTGTGGAGCGCTGGACGGCCAAACATGTTGATCTGGTTGATCCATCTCTGGGACGCAGGCGCGTCGATGCTGCTGAGTTTGATAGAAATTTCACTGGGGTCGTGCTCCTGCTAGAACCGGGGGTACAATTCTCGTACCAGAGCAGGCCACCACAACTCTCGCTCTGGGCCTATTTACACTTTGTGTTTCACCTGCCCGGATTCATCACCCAGATCGTCGTGGCCTCGCTTCTGCTGCAACTGTTGGGACTGGGCGTCCCGCTGCTAACCAAAATCATTGTTGACCAGATCATACCCGCCGGGATGGTCAGCGTGATGACGGCCGTGGGCCTGGGCATTCTTGTGCTCGTGACGACTCAACTCGTGACGACGCTCTTGCGGACTTCCTTGTTGATCTATCTACAGGCGAAGGTGGATATGCAGATGATGCTCGGCTTCTTTGAGCATCTACTGACCCTGCCATATCGCTTTTTTCAACAGCGTTCGAGTGGCGATCTGCTCTCGCGGCTCAACAGCAATTTGGCGATTCGTGACACGCTGACCAACCAGATGATCTCGACGCTCTTAGATGGCGGTACGGTCATTGTTTACCTGTTCATCATGCTGGGGCAGTCACCGCTCCTTGCACTCCTGGCACTCACAATAGGTCTGCTCCAGATGGGGCTTTTGCTGTTGACGAACCGGGTGATACACGATCTGACGCAGCGCGATCTGGCGGCGCAGGGCAAAGCGCAAGGGTACATGACAGAAGCGTTAATGGGGATCGCCACCCTCAAGGCAGCAGGGGCAGAGCACCGCGCACTTCATCGCTGGTCCAACCTGTTCTTTGATCATCTCAACGTCTCTGTACGCCGCGACTACCTGGCCGCTATTCTCAGCACGGCGATGAGTACATTGAGCACGCTTGCCCCGCTCCTGCTGCTCTGGTTTGGCACTACACAAGTGCTGGCTGGGGCGATGAGTGTGGGGACTATGCTCGCACTGAACGCACTGGCAATGGCTTTCTTGACTCCGCTCTCCTCGCTTGCCAGTAGCGGGCAGAAGTTGCAACTCGTACGCGCTCATTTCGAGCGGATCGCAGATGTAGTGGGCGCAGAATCGGAGCAGGGTCTTGAGAGTGTGCAGCAGCCTCCGGCCTTCGAAGGACGCGTTGAACTCAAACATGTCAGTTTCCAGTATGATCAGAATGCACCGCTCGTATTACGCGATATCAACATCAGCATCGAGCCTGGACAGAAGGTGGCGCTGGTGGGTCGAACGGGATCAGGAAAGAGCACAGTGGGTAAGCTCTTGCTCGGCCTGTACCTCCCTACCCGGGGCGAGATTCTCTATGATGGCGTCCCATTACAACGCTTGAACTATCGGGCTGTACGCAGCCAGTTTGGTGTAGTATTGCAGGAATCGCTGCTCTTTAGCGGCTCAGTACGTGAAAACATTAGCTTGAACGATCCAGCAATGGATATGGAGCGGGTGATGCAGGCAGCCAGGACAGCAGCCATCCATGACGATATTATGCAGATGCCGATGGGGTATGAAACATTCGTGGCGGAAGCAGGCAGTGCTCTCTCAGGAGGACAGCGCCAGCGGCTCGCTATTGCGCGCGCGTTAGCATGTCATCCAGCTATCCTGTTACTGGATGAGGCGACGAGTCACCTAGACGTGATGACCGAACAGATCGTTGACCAGAAGTTAAACACATGGGAGTGTACACGCATTATCATTGCTCACCGTCTCAGTACCGTTCGCAATGCCGACCTGATCCTGGTCTTAGAGGAGGGTGTCATCGTCGAGCGTGGTACCCATGATGAGCTCATGAAGAGTAATGGCTACTATGCGCATTTAGTACAGGGCCAGTTAGCAAAGGAGCAGATCGAGGCCACTTAACTTCATGGTTTTATGACATTCAGGTCTTTTACTCGCTTTACCTGATTTGGAAAGTGCCAAAGCGTGTTAAGTATCTGTTATGGAAACACGTTTTGAGACATACTCCCGATGCAATAGCAAAGAAAGGAGGAAACGAAGACAGTAACGGAGACGAGAAATGCGCTCTGGTGTTTTTTGAGAAGCATAGAGTGATGTAACCATATGGATATACGTATGCTTTGCCCAACAGAACACGTAGAGCTGATAAGGCGTTAGTTACGTTTGTTTCATAAGTTCTTGAAAGGAGAACTAACATGAGTCTCGAACACATTGTCAATGCATGGCGCGACGAGGAGTATCGTGAGAATCTGAGTGCAGAAGACCTGGCACACCTACCAGAAAGCCCTATAGGTGAGAGCGATTTAAGCGACCTTGCACTCGCCGAGGTAGAAGGTGGTACTACAGACGTGGGATGTGTAATCACTACAGCAATTATTGGTTTCAGCTACTTCGCCTGCTTGAGCCTCGTTAATCACGGCACTTGTCAGGGCTGCTAGTTTGCTGGGTTAAAGTTCAAGAAAGGATAGGAAAAGTATGAGCAGGCTGGACATCGTACGTGCCTGGAAAGATGAAGACTACCGCAATAGTCTCTCTGCAGAAGATCTGGCTCACCTGCCTGAACATCCAGCAGGCAGTATTGAACTGAGCGATACAGAGCTGGTAGAAGTCGCTGGGGATGGCACTGCCGCCAACTTCAGTCTGGGATGCTGTAGCAGCTCTTGCATCTCTACCTGCCAGAACGCTTGCGTGACACTACTGTTAGGAACTGCTAGTTGTGTAGCCACTTTTTTGTTTACCTGCTAGCTGGTCAACGTGCGATAATTGAGGCGTCCAGTTAGGATATAAGCCATATCGCATGCTTTTTTGGCTACTTCATGTAGACAAAACAAAATTAAAGTTTTTCTACATGAAGTAGAAGATAGCTAGTAATTGTCCGTTACATGGGTCGTTCGTACAGAACAAAAGGAGAAGTGATCATGAGTTCGATAGACATCGTACGTGCCTGGAAAGACGAAGATTACCGCGACAGCCTCTCGGTAAAGGAGCTGGAGCACCTTCCAGAGCATCCAGCAGGCGGCATTGAGTTGAGTGATGCAGCGTTGATGGAGGTTTCGGGTGCATGGGTCAATCCCACATCCGATGTTCCACGCTGCCTATTAACTCTTGCAAGTTTTACAGGTTGCGCTGTCTCTTATATAGTTACTTGCCTCTGATCTGAAGTTTCCTCTTCAATGAGAGAAACTCCTTTGCATTCAGGGGCGAAGATTGAGCCATCAGGCTAGAAGTAAGCTATTTAGTGCGTTTCATATACTTCATGTAGATAATATTTGATATGATTTATCTACATGAAGTCGAGTCAGGTGAAATTATTTATACTTGATGACTTACGCATACTAAATGACCTGAGTGTATTATTCGAGGGGTGATTCATGACAGAAACGCAGGCACGGGATGCTACGACACTAACAGAGAGCCATCTACACAATCCCGCATGGTACTATGCGTTGACATTGCAAGAAAGATTGACCACTCTACGAGCAGAGGGAGGAAACACGGCCCCTACAGCACCATATGATGCCGATGTGGCTTGCCGCAGGCTCAAGAAGTGGAAAGATCAGCCCGCTTTTCACAAAAATGTCAGCTTCACCGAGTACCTGTCTACACATAACCTGACTGAAGAGGAGTTCTGTATCCTTCTAGGTGAATCCATAGAGACAGTCAAGTTTCGCACGATGTCCCCCCCAGCATGGTTATTGACACTACTACAGGCATATGAAAAATTTTCCTCTATTGAAGGGTACACATTGCCATCTCTGGAGCAGAAGCAAGAATCCTCGCCGTCTACTCAATTATATATGTTGATGGAGACAGTCAAACCACTGGTGAAACAGGGGCTTGACCGTGTGCAGACGGGAATATATGAGCTCATGGTGCGACAAGCGCATGTTCCGTTTGACCGCGCTACTATCCTCTATGTACTCTATCCAAACCTTGTGAAAAGGGTTTTGCCTCAACTGACGAAAGTAATAACGCTGGAACTCAATATCGCACGTTTACGTGGTCAACTCACAAGTAACACAGCGGAAGAGCGTTTTTCGGTCTTCATACAGCAATTGAGCCATACCGATGCCATGCTTGATCTCCTTGCCAGCTACCCTGTACTGGCCCGTGATCTCGTAGAAATGATAGATATCTGGGTGGAAAGCACTCTTGAATTCCTGGAACGGTTATGCGCAGACTGGCAAGCTATCTGTAGGACGTTTCATCCTCCCAGCGAGACAGAAGAGGTTGTGGACATCGATGTCGGTGCTGGTGATTCTCATTGCCAGGGACGCAGTGTTGCATTATTGCGTTTTCGTTCAGGCTTCCGACTGGTCTATAAACCAAAACCATTAGCGATTACAGAACATTTTCAGGAACTTCTGCAATGGATGAATGCTCGCCTGGAGCAAACAATGTTCCGTACGATTACAGTCCTAAACAAGGGTATGTATGGCTGGGTTGAGTTTATTTCTCCTGAGGTTTGTACAGCGCAAGAGCAGGTGAAGCGCTTTTATGAGCGCCAGGGTGGCTACCTAGCACTTTTGTATGCGCTTGAGGCAACCGATTTCCATTTTGAAAATTTGATTGCGGCTGGTGAGCATCCCGTATTGATAGATATAGAAACCCTCTTTCATCCCCGTTTGAAAAGAGAAGCCAACATAGGACAGGGCCGGGAGAATGTTCCAGGGATAGAGACGCTTGAACGCTCCGTATTGCGTCCCGGTCTATTACCAGTGCGTATCAGGGCGATGCAAGGAAATCCAGGGATTGATGTAAGCGGATTAGGGGGAAAGGAAGGGCAGATGACTGCTGGGGAGCGTGCGATTCTAGCCAGCATAGGTACGGATGAAATGCATATTGTGCGCCAGCGCATCGCGATAACCGGACGGCAAAATCGACCAGTGCTCAATGGCAAGCCGGTGGATGCCCTAGGCTATAGTGAGCATGTGGTAACAGGTTTTAGTACGATCTACCGTCTGCTCATGGCATATCGTGAAACCTTCTCGACAGAAGTACTTCCCCGTTTTGCTTCAGATGAGATACGTCTGATTATCCGGCCAACCTTTTTCTATGGTAGGCTGCTTGAAGAGTGTAGCCACCCTCAACACCTACAGGACGCTCTTATTCGAGAACGTCTCTACACTTATTGCTGGAACGAATTTGGACAGCGAACCTATCTTGACAGGGTCATAGCCCTGGAGTGCGCAGACATGCGCAGGGGGGATATACCCTATTTCAGTAGTTATCCAGGTGCGCGAGATATCTACACCAGCCAGAGGCAATGCATCAAAGGTTTCCTTGCAGAATCTGGAATGGAACTGGTAAAAGAGCGCTTCCAGCAATTGAGTGCAGGGGATCTCACAAGGCAAGTCTGGTTTATCCGTGCATCATTCGCCACTGCTTTTATGGAGCAGGAACAACGATCCTGGAAGTCCTCATTATTGGTGCCTTCGGCAACGCCTATGAACCGTGTGCGTCTCCTGAAGCAAGCCTGTGCAATCGGTGATCGCCTACGCGATCTGGCTATCATCAGTGATAATGATGTTAACTGGGTTGGTTTGCGCTTTATAGGCAATCGTGAATGGGCCATAGCTCCAGCCGCTTTTGATCTTTACAGCGGAACACCCGGTATTATTCTCTTCCTGGCCTATTTAGGCACCATATCAGAAGAGAGCGAATATACGAAGCTGGCTCGCGCTGCATGCCAGAGTGTGCAGCGGTACATGGAGCAAGCAAAAGATCTGTCGCTCCCTATGCCCATTGGGGCATTTGAAGGCTGGGGATCAATCCTCTATCTGTATGCTCACCTTGGAGCAATCTGGCACGAACCAGCATGGTGGCAGCAGGCCGACGAACTTGTTGAATCCTTGGCAGGCAAGATTGAGCAAGATGATGCTTTTGATATCCTGGCTGGTGCAGCAGGCTGTATTCATAGTTTGCTTGCCCTTTATCACCTTCATCCTTCTCCACAAACACTGCAGGTCGCTATCCGCTGTGGTGATCATCTGCTTGCTCGTGCTGAAACGATGCCACAAGGGATTGGTTGGAAGACCCCACTCAATAAAGAACAGCCGCTTACAGGATTATCACACGGGGCCGCAGGCATCGCACTTAGTTTACTAATGCTCGCTCATGTGAGTGACGAACATCGTTTTCGGCAAGCAGCAATTGCTGCGATAGCATACGAGCGCAGTGTTTTTTCACTGCAGGAGCAAAATTGGCCTGATCTACGTGCAATTAATTTTCGTGGTTCAGGTTCGCCTGCTTCTGAGCAGGGACAGTATTTTTTGGTGACCTGGTGTCATGGCGCTCCCGGTATTGGGCTGGCCCGCTTGGCATCCTTATCATATATCGATGATGAGACGATACGCCAGGAAATTGCTATTGCGCTCAAGACAACCCTTACCAATGGCTTTGGGTTGAATCACTCGCTTTGTCATGGCGACCTGGGCAGTCTGGAGGTACTGCTGACCGCCAGCCAGATCCTCCCTGATCCCTGGTACCGGGAACAGGTGAATCATCTGGCTGCCATGATCCTGGACAGTATCGACACCTATGGCTACAGTACTGGAGTTCCTCTCGGCGTAGAAGTTCCAGGATTGATGACGGGGGTTTCGGGTATTGGCTACGAGCTGCTTAGATTAGCTGAACCGGAGCAGATTCCATCTGTACTCCTGCTGGCGCCACCGCATGGAATGCTCGCATAGTCCTTGATGTAAGGAGGAAGACATCTTGAGTAGTTTTTTCATGAGACAGCTAGGAAAAACAGGGTTACAGGTTAGTCCACTAGGTATTGGAGGCGGTGCCGGTGTTCAGAGCAAGGATATACTCTATGCTTTTGACCAGGGCATCAATTATTTTTTCTTCTCCTCCGATCTTCACCATTGTATCTATCAACATTCGGTTGAAGCTCTCAGGACTCTGTGTGGACAGGGATCGGCAGCGCGTGACAAAATCGTACTGGCAACGGTATCCTATGTAAATCATCCTGACAAAATTTTGCCCATCATTGTAGATCAATTTGCCGAGTTACGGATCGATTACATTGATGTGTTTCACTGGGGATGGATTACCGATGACTACGACTTTGCTCCTCTTGTCAAAAGGGCACGTCAACTCAAGGGCGATTCGATTATTACAAGGGGTATAAGGCACTTGCAGTTGATGGATGCGCAATACCAGGCGCAGGAAATCAACGAAGAGTTGCTCAAACGTGGGCTTGTGCGTTTCGTAGGGGCCTCGTTCCATTCACGCGCGATGGCTCGAATGTGGATGAGAAATCTTGATGTGCTGATGCTACGCTACAACATTGCTCACATGGGGGTAGAACAGGATGTCGTACCTTTCCTCTACAGAGATAAGGAGCGCGATCCAGGAATCGTAGTCTTCAATGTCGCACACGAAGGCACGCGTTTCTTTCACATGCCGCCGCCAGGATATACAGATCGGTTCATCCCATCAATCCCCGACTGCTATCGTTTCGCCCTATCTCAGCCATGGGTCGATGTTGTGCTGACCGGGCTTTCAAGTAGAAAGGAGGTTGATCTTGCCCTTGAGGCGTTGGAGAAAGGCCCGCTGAGTGAGCAGGAATGTGAGATGATGCGTTGCTATGGTGCTCTCTATCCACAACTCCATATCCCACCAGGCTTGCTATAGGATAATGTCGATAGCTCAACATAGTATGAGAAGGCTTGAGAGATGATAAAAAGTACAATGCAGCAATCCCTTCATGGGCAAGGACTCGTCAATAATCTTACCTGGTACAAGGCACTCACGCTGAGAGAGCGCCTTGCATCGCTACGAACACAGCATAGTAGCGAACAGAACACCGCTTCCTACGACCCGGTTCTTGCCAGACGCAGGCTAGGACGCTGGAGAGGGCAAAGCCCCTTTGAGAAAGACGAGTACTTTGCCGAGCGTCTGGCAATGGATGGTATGACAGAGGACGAGTTCCTCACCATTTTAGGAGAATCCAGCGAGGCTCTCCAGGCAGGTACTCACGAGGTTCCTGGCTGGGTGCAAGAACTTATCCAGGCATTTGAGCATCCCGGCCTGTCCGAGCTGCCAGGCGCGTTTACACGCTCCAATGTGACTGATGACCAGGTCGCGAACCATCTACAGAGCATGTCATTTCTCCCCGCGCTGGCTCCATTCATCATCAGGGGAATAGAGCGTCTCAAGGCAGGTATCATGGCGCTAGCTGTCACCTCTTCCACCCTCCCCTTCGATCCAAAGACAGTCCACCAAGTACTTTTCGCCAATCTACCAGCGCGGCTTCTCTCACTGGTCAGTCGAACGCTCACATTGGAGCTCAATGTGGCGCGCCTGGAAGAACGGCTCACAGGAGAGACTCCGCAGGAGCGCTTTCAAGACTTTGTGTCCCAGCTCTGCCACGAAGAGGTCATGCTACCCATCCTGGAAGAGTATAGCTCGCTAGCACGTCTGCTCATAGTGACCGTTGAGAATTGGGCCAATTACAGCCTGGAATTCTTGCATCACCTCTGCACCGATTGGAATGAGATCCGTCAGGTGCTTTTCTCTGAGGCTGAGAGCGATCCAGGCCTGCTGGTCGAGGTCAATGGAGGTGTTGGTGACCTCCATAAGAGCGGTCGCAGCACACTCAAGTTAAAATTCTCCACAGGCGCTCAGCTTGTCTACAAGCCCAAGCCGATGATGGTTGACATCCATTTCCAGGAACTGCTGCTTTGGCTCAATGAACGTGGCGATCATCCTGCTTTTCGCATTCTGAACGTCATCGATAAGGGAAACTATGGCTGGTCTGAGTTCGTTGCGGCTCAGAGTTGCTCCTCACCGGAGGAGGTTGCGCGCTTTTATGAACGACAGGGAGGCTATCTTGCGCTCCTGTATGCCCTGGAGGCAACGGATGTTCACTTTGAGAATCTAATCGCTGCTGGTGAGCATCCCATGCTGATCGACCTGGAATCGCTCTTCCATCCCCGCACAGCGGAGTACATGCTCATGCTCTCTCAGGCGATGGCGACTGAGACGCTGCAAGCTTCGGTGCTGCGCATCGGCTTGCTGCCACAACGCATCTGGGGAGACCAGAAACATGCGGGTGTCGATCTAAGCGGGCTAGGGGGAAAAGGCGGACAGCTTGCCCCACATCCAATACCACAGTTGGAGGCGGTAGGAACCGATCACATGCGCTTTATCCGACAGCGCGCCGAGATGTCCGACCGACAGAACCGCCCTGTCCTGGTGGATACACCTGTGGATGTGCTGGACTATAGCAACCAGATTCTGACAGGATTCGCCAGGGTCTACCGCTTATTGATGCAGCATCGCGAAGCGCTACTAGCAGGGCCGCTCCTGAAGTTTGCTCATAATGACGTACGTTTGATTATACGTCCTACTCAGGCATATGCTCAATTGTTGCAAGAAAGTTACCATCCCGACCTGTTGCGCAACGCGCTTGACCGAGACCGTTTCTTTGATCGTCTCTGGAGCGGTATTGAGCAGCGGCCGCATTTGAAAAGAGTCATCGCTGCCGAACTGGCCGACTTACATATCGATGATATCCCGATGTTTACAACCCGTCCCAACACACGCGACATCTATACAAGCCGGGGAAAGCGCATTGCTGATTTTCTCGATGAGCCAAGCCTGGAGGCCGTTAGGAAGCGGCTTCAGCTCTTTGACGAGCACGATCTTACCCGGCAAAGCTGGTTCATTCAGGCTTCACTTGCCACCATTCCTATCGGCAATGGTCACCTGGGACGTAGCGGGGCAGAGTCTGCTCGCGCGCAAGCATCAAAACTTGTTCCTGTGCGGACAAAGGCGACGCGTGAGCGCCTGCTCAAGGCTGCATACGCGGTTGGTGATCGCCTTTGTGAGCTGGCGCTGGTAAGTGAGCATGGAGCCAACTGGATTGGCCTGACCTACATCAATGAGCGTGAGTGGAGGCTCTTGCCAGCGGGAGCCGATCTTTACGCTGGTACACCAGGCATTGCCCTTTTCCTTGCCTATCTCGGAGCTCTAACAGGTGAGGTGAAGTATACCGGGATGGCAAAGATGGCGTTGCAGTTAATACGCAAACATGCCGGGGAGTTGCGTGAGTTTGCTATGTCAGCGGTAGGGGCGTTTGATGGCTGGGGCTCGCTGCTCTACCTGTACGCACATCTGGGGATGCTCTGGAACGATCCCACCATCTTGCACGAAGCGGAGGAGATCGTCAGGTTCCTGCCTGATATGGTTGAAAAGGATGATGCGTTGGATATCATTGCCGGGTCCGCCGGTTGCATTTCCTGTTTGCTGAACCTGTATCATGTCGTTCCATCCTCTGATATCCTTGCTACCGCTCTCCAGTGTGGCGATAGACTACGTGCCAATGCTGCCCAGTGTAGCGACGATCCGCAAGCTGCCCTGGAGAGAAATAAAGAGAAGATGCCGCTACCTGCGACGCGTCCTCTCGCGGGGTTCTCGCATGGCGCAGCAGGCATGATCCTGAGCCTGCTTAGACTGGCGGCAGAGAGCGGTGAGGTGCGTTTCCGCGAAGCTGCTCTGGCCGCAATAGAGTACGAGCGCAGCGCCTTCTCGCCAGAAAAGCAGAATTGGCCCGACTTCCGCAAGCTTGAGACAGAACTTGCCGCTCACCAGAGCCTGCCGAACAGTGAGGAGAATTGTATGGTGGCCTGGTGTCACGGGGCACCGGGGATTGGACTTGCCCGGCTTGCCTCGCTGCCATACCTCGATGATGCACTGATACGCGACGAAATCGATGTTGCACTCCAGACCACCCTTGTTGAGGGCTTTGGCTTAAATCATTCACTCTGCCACGGTGATCTGGGCAACCTGGAGACGCTGTTGCAGGCAGCTCAAATGCTTGGTGATCCGCTGTACCGTGAGCAGGTCGAGAAGCTGGCAGCAATGATTCTCAACAGTATTGAAGCCCACGGATGGCGTACAGGCATTCCGATGGGCGTAGAGTCTCCCGGGCTAATGACAGGCATCGCCGGGATCGGCTACGAACTGCTGCGGTTAGCGGAGCCGGAACAAGTCCCATCTGTGCTTGCGCTGGAATACCCTACAGCAGCTAGCCGAAAGATTAAGCTATAAAACTCATTCTTTGAGGGGAAGATAACCACAATGGCGAAACCATCCTTGGGCGTCTTGTTTTGTAACCGTAAGCAGAGCCTGGCAAATCGCTTCCTGGAGCATTTCACGAGTCCGGGCACCCACCCGACGCAAAAATGCCTTAAGGTTGGAAAAGGTTTCTTCGATGGGAGAAAAATCAGGCGAGTAGGAGGGTAAAAAAAGCAATTGGCATCCCTTGGCTTCAATGGCGAGTCGGACTTTCTCTCCCTTGTGACAGCTTAGGTTGTCCATCACCACGATCTGCCCCGGGAGCAGCGTGGGAGCAAGAATCTGCTCGATATACTGCTCAAAGAGAGCTGCTGTGGTACCTCCCTCAAATATCATAGCTTCCCCCAGCCCATTCCAGCCCAAGGAAGCGATTAAGGTCGTATTCTTGCCTCGATTGCCTGGGACTGAACCACTGGTTCGTTGCCCTTTCAATGCCCAGCCGTAACGTGGACTCAGCGCAATGGTGGACCCACATTCATCGAGAAAGATGAGTCGGCGAGCATCGAACTGCCCCGCTTGGACACCCCATGCGCTTCGATCCTGCTGGTTTTGTTCACTCGCTGCCACCGTCTTTTTTTTCGGGTATAGCCTCCTCGCCGGATCGCCCGACTCATGGTTGATGGACTGACCCGGACGCCTGAGCGGCTCTCCCACATTTGGCACTAGTCTTCCAGTCTCGCATCCGAGCGCTCTTGGAGCAGTTCGTGAACGTTTGCTCGCCGTGCTGCTCCTTTCTTCGGCGTGCGTCCTGGAATGGCTTGTGGGTACACATTCCCTGTTTCTCGTCTCTGCTTTAGGTAGCGCTTGATCGTCGCTCGCCAGACAGGAAAGGGTTCGATAATTTGCTCTCGCGGTTTTCCTTCGTCTACTGCACGAAGGACGTGTTCTCTCAAGTCTTGCGAATATGCTCTCATGTCTCCATTCTATCATCTGGCTCAATCTTTCGGCTCGCCGCTGTAGCACGTTCAGGCAAGAGGGGCTAGATGGGTTTCCCAACAGTGTCAGAAGTGTGCCAGAGCCGAAAAGTGGGCAGGTTTTGAGGCGAAGAGTGAGCAATCGGCGCGAAGCGTGAGCACTGGTATGCACATCGCCTGGGAAAACCGCTCCTCACCTGGCTTCTTCCATCGCCACTTTGGAAATTGGCATCCCTTTGGAAGGCGCAGTGGGGAATGAACTCATGTAAATCCATCCATGCTGCGTAAGGGATGTGTGGACCGATTCAGTTACGCAACATGGGGTGGATTTGCATCAAATGGATAACGTCTCGCTTATGTCTTCCTCTTCTCCAATCTGTTCTTGTTGGGGACGCGTCTCCTCGTGCGTTAGTCGTCGATCGCCTGATAGGCCAAAGTCCAGAAAGAGACGTTCGGCGGATTAGGAGAAGCCAAGAAGCAAGGGGTCATCAGGATGGTGATCATGTTCTCTCTGGGGTCTGAATACCAAGAGGTACCCATGCCGCCATCCCAGCCGTAACGACCGGGTACCGCCGCGATGTCATCGCGCCTGGTGATCACGGAGACGCCGAACCCCCAGCCATGGCTGTCAAAAAAACCAGGGACCAGGCTGGACACCGCTTTCTGCTCAGGCGTCAACTGGTCGGTCGTCATGGTCTCGACTGAAAGTCTCGACAGGATGCGCGTACTCAGGAGTTTGCCCTGGGAAAGCATCATCTGACCAAAGGCCAGATAATCGTCAATGGTCGAAACCAATCCCCCGGCTCCCGACGGAAAGGCTGGCGGACGGCTCCATTGGCCGCCCACAGCCTCGTCATAAACGGTAAGCTTCCCGCTCGTGGGATCGGTCCAGTAGCTGGTTGTCAGCCGATCGAGCGATGCCTCCGGCACGCTGAAACTGGTATCTCGCATTTCGAGCGGCTCGAAGATGCGTTCGCGCAAGAACGTTTCAAGCGGCTGACCTGAGGCACGCGCAATGAGGACGCCGAGCACGTCGGACCCCGTGTTGTACATCCACTGCTCACCCGGCTGGTGCATGAGCGGAAGCCGCCCTAGACGGCGCATCCACTCATCGGGTGCAGGCATCTGCGACGGGCTCGGAGGTCCCATGCCAATCTGCTGTTCGTTCGCAGCTTTGAGGATCGGGTAGGCATCTGGCGGTGCCATCATCTGCCCGAAGCCCATGCGGAAGGTGAGCAGGTCACGCACCGTGATCGGCCGCTTCGCGGGTATGGTATCATTAAGCGGCCCATCGAGTTGCTTCAACACCTGACGCGCGGCCAGTTCGGGAAGCAGAGCGTCCACCGGCTCATCCAGCCGCAGCTTGCATTCCTCCACCAGGATCATGGTCGCCGCAGCTATGATTGGCTTGGTCATGGAGGAGATGCGGAAGATGGTGTCGCGCCGCATTGGGGAGCTATCATCGAACGCCTGCGTCCCAATGCGATCAACATGGACTTCGCCCCGCCTGCTGACCAGTGTGACGAGACCAGGCACTTCTCCACGCTCGACATACCCGGTCATGACATCATGCATGCGGCCCAGCCGCGCCTCGGACAATCCTGAGAGGCTCATTGCCTGCTTCCTCCATTCTGCTTCATTTGTATGGCGTTGTTTAAAATTCTCAATTCACCTCTTCCTTTGCTCTGCACATGGGCCATCTCGCGTCCCCATCATGGATACCGTGACTTTTCCCCTGCTGACTCTCCCTTGATGGTTCGCGTGACAACGCAAACCCAACGTTTCCTTCGACACCTTGCTTGCGCGATCTGGAGACAGAAGGCTCACATCATCATCTCGGTCATTCATCAACCCATCCAATGACAGGATGGTACCAACAAGACCTTTTCCCTGCCTTTCTGATGGAGCGTTCTTTGCTTTGATGAAGAGTGCTGCTCGCCTTTCACCGCCTTCCGAGGTTCACACCTCATAGCGGCCAAGCCAGGATTGGTAAGGGTTCGCACCATGCTGGACAAATCGTGCCGGAAGTCAGAACTGATGACGTGTGTGGCTGAAGGTGCCCTTGGCGAACGCGAGAATCTTGGTGGGCTTGACCTCGAACACGAGAGCCATCCCACCATTTTTGTGGTGAAGACCGCCGTTGCGCCCCTCGTATTGCCATCGCCCGTCCCATTTTGTGGCCCATGCCGAGGCGAGGCGTTCGAGCACGTCATCGTCGGTGAGTGGGACGGCGTCGCCCTCGACCACGACATCTAGCCCTGCGTTCCAGTGGTTGCAGCCAGTCATCAGAATCACATGCGGGTTCCCACGAAGGTTGAGGGCCTTCTGTTCAGTGGCACCGGTGGTGAAGTAGATAGCCCCATCGAGCCACACGGCAACCAGCGGAGTAACGTGGGGACGACCGTCGGCCCGGACCGTCGAGATCCAGAACAGCTCGGCCGTTTCGAGCACGCGACCCGTCTCATCCCATTCTGTGGCAACTGCGTCCGGGTCACTGAAGCGCGGGTCGATTTTCGTAACTGGTTCGTTCGAAAGCATCTCTTATCTCCTTGTGTACTTTCAATGTGAAGACAGAACGTCTCAACCTATAGTTTACGACGTTCATTATGACATATGACCATTAGAAAAACTTCTCGCATCATGCTCTTCAAAAATCACGAAGGCGGAAGCTGCCCAGATGAAAAGTTCTGGCGCAGTCTAGCACAGTTGACTGGTCTTCCTCGCGCTCAGACTCGACGTTCCGCTTTTGCTCGCCTCTATGATGTCGCTTAGATGGGTTCGCCAGTGGTATCAATTCTGGTGAAAGATGAGGTTTATCTTTCCAGAATCTTACTTCTTTGCGCCCTTGACAATTAACGATATATCGTATATGCTTCGAATAACGATAACGATATATCGCATTATACGATATAGCTGAAAATCAAAGGGGAAAAATAAATATGAATCCCGCCACCGTCCTCGACTTCGTGAATTTGTTCTTCGCTGGTATCCTGGCCGGCATAGAGATCGTGATCCACTACGGTTTGCGCGCGCCCGCCGAGGTTCTGGACGAACAGCCGCAGATCCAGCTCCGTCAAGCACTGGTACGGAGGCTGCGTGTGCTGGTGCCCGCCTTCTTTGTGCCGACGGCCGTGTCAGGGATTGCCGTAACGGTTCTGGATGGGGTCGAGCCCGGCTTTTGGTTCCGGTACGCGGGAGTGCTCGCCGTGCTCACCTGGATCTTGATCAGGGTCATCGGCACCGTCTCTATCAACAGTGCCACGCTCACCTGGCAGCCCGGCGCGCCACCAAAGAATTGGAGGGCGCTAGTCAACCAGGCGGAGCGGTTCCATATTGTTGGTGTCTGGGCGGCGGTCATGGCATTTGCGTTCTTCTTGACAGCCGTGGCACTCAAGCTGGCCGCTCATTGACTTGGTAAATAACGTGAAAAGTGAGCAATCGACGCGAATGTTGAGCACTGATGATTCATCGCCTGAGAGCATGGCTCCAGAAGCGGTTCACAGCACTCGATGGTTGTAAATTCACGATGTTTCGGACGGACCTCTCCGCCCATGCTGGCTGGAAAGAGACTGAAGAAGGCTCTAGCACAATTTAGGTGAAAGCTCTTCAGTAAGATGAGAGAAACGATTTTTTTTGTGCTCAAAGAGACAATGATTTCTATCGAATAAACTCAACATTCACCTAAATTGTGCCAGAGCCAACCTCAAGGAAGTGGAATGCTTTTGACCGCTTTTTGTGCTACAGTGGACCAGAGAAGACGAAGCAATGAGTGAAGACCATGGGAGGAAGGATGACCATTTCCCTGACTAACGATCATGTTCGCCAGCTCCGCCTGCACGCGCAGAAGCTGGCACGGCAGCACCCGGATCCCAGGACTTCTGTGGTTCATCTGGTGAAGGAACTCGGTGGGATTCAGGCACAGGATGCCCGAGCTGCCACGCTTGCGGTCCGTGTGCGCAGTGCCGGGCTTGTAGCTGCTGATGTTGAGTACGCACGGATACAGGAGCGCTCGGTCGTTCGCACGTGGGGGCCGCGTGGGACACTTCACCTGCTGGCAGCAGAAGATCTCGGTTGGCTTCTGCCGCTGCTCGGTCCGGTTTTTATCGCGGGGGATCGACGACGGTGTGTGGAACTGGGTCTAGATGAGGACACCTGTACACGAGGCATCCAGATCATTCGCAAGGTGCTCGCGAGCCAGGGACCCTTGACCCGAGACCAACTCGTTGAGCACCTGGCGACGCACGACCTCCGGCTCGTCGGCCAGGCGCGACCCCATCTGCTGGGTCGCGCTGCCCTGGAAGGTGTCATTTGTTTCGGACCTGACCAAGGTGGCGAGCCAACCTATGTCCTGCTGAGCGACTGGGTGGATCAGGAGCACAACAGGCGCTCGTTGTCGGAAGTTGCAGCCCATGCCCAGCTGACACACCGCTACCTGGGTGCCTATGGCCCTGCAACACCGCACGACCAGGCCATCTGGTCAGGGATGTCGATGCGTCAGACGCGAACCGCATGGCAACACCTGGCCGACCAACTCCTGGAGGTAGAGGTCGTCGGTTCTCCAGCCTGGATGCTCAAGAGGGACGCTGCCCGGCTCAAGGAACCGCCAGCCTCCATGCCGATCATTCGCCTTGTGCCGAGTTTTGATACCTATTTGCTTGGCTACCAGAAGCGAGACCTCATCGTGCCGCCTCAGGACGCAAAGCGTATTAATGCTGGAGGTGGATTCCTTCGTCCGACGCTGCTGGCGGACGGTCGTGCCGTAGGAACGTGGAAAAGCAAGCAGCAGAAGAACCATCTGGAGGTGCAGGTAGAACCATTTGCCCACCTTGCGCCAGAAGTGTCTACAGGAGTGGAAGCCGAAGTCAGCGATCTTGCTCGTTTCCTCGAAACGCCCACCATGTCGCGTGTCATGACTCCTTCGTAAATACCCTCTCCACGCATTGCCCTCTGTTTGCTACAACTCGTTGCGCAACTCGTGGGTTAAGTGTGCCTGCCTGCTGAAAAGAACCAGTTAGATTGTACGCCATGCTCAACTTGATGAGATTATAATCCCTACAGCAAAGCAAATACGTCATCTAAGCAAGCAAGCACACTTAAAGTGTCCAAGAACTGGATAAAGTTTGCATTTACAGCTGGCATCGCTACAAAAGGCGTGCCAGTTTTCCAGTGCAGACTGCAGGTCGAAGTCTTCGGTTACAAGAGCCTGAAAGTTGACCTGTTCACCTGGTACCATGAGGGCTTCGATGAGAGCATTGCGTTCTTCGACCTGGTTGTTACGTGCCCAGTCCCGTTCCGCTGAAATCGCCTTTGCTACCCGTTCGGCCACTGCTATCCCGTGTGCCATCCGCAATTGTCGCAGTACATCTAACGACTCCAGGAGCAAATCTTCCCAACGTTGACGTAGTTCGTAAAAGACTCGGCCTGCACACAAATGGTCTCTTGAATCGGAGGTTGTCAGCATATCAGCATTTACCCTACCAGGCTTGCAAAACCCTGCCCCTCGACTACCGTCACCAGTGTCAACGTTACCACAGAGGTCGAACTGCTCTTCCAGGGCAATTTCCAGAGAAGTTTGCCATCGTGCTTGCTTACCCCGTAGATGTTCTGGACCAGGGTCATTGGGCTGGGCTGCAATGTCTCCTCGACAATCAGCATATCTCGCGTGGCGCTCAGGCTGAACTGGCTGGGCTGCAAACGCTCCACGCACCAGCGATCTTTGCCAGTTGTGCCATCGAGCGAGCAAAGCTGTTTCTTGCCTTGTGGATCATCGCCATTGCCGTAACCCTTATACCCGTAGAGATCGTGCTCGCTGAGCACGGTGATCTGGTTGTAGGTATGCTGGCGTTGCCAGCGTTGCTTGCCATTGCTCGCGTTTAAGGCGAGCAGCAGCAACTGGTTGGGAGCCAGCAGGTTCTGGCCATTCAGGTAAAGGGTATTGCCAATGTGTAATACCCGGATTTGCTCCATGTTCGGGGGCATGTGCGCCGTCCAGATGACGTTGCCGCTCTTGCCATCCAGCGCTTGGATGCTGGCGACAGGTGTCATGGGATCCTGAGAAGGTGTTACTTGCACCTGCTTGAGCACATAGAGCGCCTGCTCGTGTCCTACCAGCGAGAGCCTCCATCCCTGCTGGCCGTCATACGACTTCTTCCAGACCACTTGCCCATCGTTTGCTCCTAACGTGATCACCGACACGCTCCCCTCACCCGAACGAGACTCCAATAGGATGGATGCAGTTTGTGTTGTCACGACACAATCCACCATTGACGCTTTGGCGTCGCTATAGCTCCACAGCACCTGCCCATCGCTGGCCCGGAGCGTTTGCAGCGAAGCCTGGCCAATGAGATAGAGCTTGCCTGCGCAAATGCTCATCCTCAAGATGTCTGCCTGCTTCTCCTCTTGCTGCCAGAGAGCATGACCATCGCGTGTATCCACCGCCAGCAGCAGTGAACGCTGCGAACTCACGCTTGCGATATAGAGCACGCCATCGACGACCTGTTGTTGACTTGACTGATACATCGCCGCAACCTTCACCGGCGATTTCTTCCACACGATCTTGCCACTGACTATATCTAACGCGCTCACATGGAGCGCTGACACTCCCTGATTGGTATCTGCATCCCTAGCCACCGCGTCCCAGCTCACCGTATAGGCGACCCCACTTGCTCCCGCATCCTTCGACATTGCCTGCGCAGGGCACCTTCCCTGTGGCGTTTGCGTGGTAGGACTCGGCTTCCCTTGTGGTGCCGAACGCGCCGAGCTGCCCTGGGAACCACAGCCCACCAGCAAAGCTGTCAACAGCATGCTCGCTAACAGCAGTCCTTTGAGAGGCAGATGGAAGAAGCGATTCATATTTTTGCTCCTGCATACACAAAATGGGTACTCATATCACCTGTGAGCTATTGTACTTGCCCATCCGCCTGACTCTATGGGGCATTTGACATCTTTTGCGAGGTAATTTGGCGAGAGGGGTACATTTGCTCATTCGAGGTCTTCGTTTCGGATCTTCCCACGAAAACCCATGTAGGGCTACAGGAGCGTCTCGTGGGAAGACCCTAGAGCATATTCAAGAGATCTTTTGCATAAGAAGCTCAGCTTGTTCACAGCCAAAGGAGCCACAGACCCGTCGTCTGCTCGACTGGACTCAAGGCTCTGACATAGATGGGAGCCTTCATACTCTCATTCGAGCAGCTTTTCTCCTCTTTACCCAAGAGCTTTCTTGAATCTGCACTAACAAGTATCTTTTCCTCCTAAGCAAACAGGGCTCACTTCATGCGAGGGAGGGCCGTTTTCGTCTGCACTGAGCTAGGAAGACAAAAGCTCTGGTGTTGATGAATAGCTCACGCTCGTCTTTTTCGGGGTCTACGTCATCTGTGCTACAATAGCTGCAGGCCGGAAGTCTACCGTGTCAGGAATACGGTGGGCCTTTTTCTCCCGAGACTGGGAAGGGACATTCGATGCAGATACACGCGATCCACATTCACCACTTACTCTCCTTCGACACGTTTGACTGGGAGAAGCTCGATCCGCATCTGAATGTCATTGTCGGTCCCAATGGCGTGGGCAAGACCAACCTGTTCCACGCTTTGCGGGCGGTGCGCGACGCGTTGAGCTCAGAACGAGCCCAGGCCACTGGCCGCTGGGCCAACGCCGGACATCAGGGCACGGATACAGATACGCTCACCATCGCACTGGAACTCCAGTTCACCTCAGCATGGGAACAGCACCTTCTGCGTGCGTTCCTGACGGCAGTACTCTGTGACCAGCAGGACATCCAGCAAACAATCACAACGGCAACGCAGCGCGGCCTGGATCCTGATAGCCTGAAGCGTTTTGCTGCCTGGGTACAGGAGCATCTGCGTCCAGAGAGTCTTTCCTGGCTCTTTAGCGGTCGGTTGATCGTCACGCATGCGGGAAGACAAGGATGGCGATGCCAGTACGAGGCACTTCCAGGGCGGCCAGCATTCCGGCTGGATCTGACTGGCGGAGGAACACTTTTCGGCCAGGCCGCGCACAACTCCCAGACTGCGACGCAGAACTGGGGATCGCTTTTTGCTGCCTGGCACACCAGCCTGACGGAGCAAGAGCGTGGGCAACTGGACAACGGGTTAACCGGAGCCACACCAGAGGGGGAGTTCCCGGTGCCCAATCTTTCACGCCTGCCGGACTGGGTCTCCTCCCAGCAAGGAGTAGCGTTGCAGATTGTGGATCAGATGCAGATCGTGGACCCGACAACCCTGGCAACTCGTCGGGCACTCACACTGACCGCACAGGTATCTCCTGAGCCACAAGAATCCTTTGGAATGCGTTTCATCTTCCGGCACTTGCTTGACCGATCCCTCGTGTTTACCGACAACGTGCGCCTCTTGCCGCAACGCACCTTCGTAGCCAGGGACCTCCTCACACAGCAGATTGATCTGAGTAGTGGTGAACAACTGGCACCCTTCCTCTTCCGTAAGCAGAACGGGAACGCTGCTGACCGCAAGCAGTATATCGCTGTGCGGGACCTGTTTGCTCGAATGACAGATCGCCAGTTTGATGTCATCGTAAGTTCTGTAGAAGCTGAAGGATCACCGCTCACGGGATTGGGGAACTTACAGCAAGAGCAACAGCCAGACATCTCGTTGGAGGTTGTAACCAGTAGCCCTTGGGATGACATTCCCCTAGAGTTCAGTGGGGCAGGCATCGCTGAGGTACTCTTCTTGAGTGCGGTGCTGGCCGGGAGTACTGGCCGGGTGGTTTTGTTGGATGAACCCGCGCTCAATTTACATCCGACGATGCAGACGACGCTGTTGAGTGAATTGCAGGCACTCGCTCACCTCCCTGAAGGCAAAGGGAACCAGCTCTTGGTGAGCACACATTCACCAAGTCTCGTGCCGCCTGACGCCATCGATTGCGTGTCCCGCTTCACGCTTCAAGACGGACACACTATCCGTCGAGCTCTGAAGGTCAGGCAAAGAGACCAGGACGGCACATTGAATGCTGAGCAGATAAGTCAGAACGATTTGATCAAGCTGCGGCAATTGCTGCGGGGAAACCTGGCCGCGCGGGCACTCCTCTTCAGTCGCGCTGTCCTCCTGGTCGAGGGAGAGACCGAACTGGGTGCATTGCCAGTGTGGTGTCCGGACTTGGTGCGCCAGGACATCGCATTGTATGCCGTGGGCGGAAAGGGAGAATTTATCTCTCCACTCAAGCTTATCCAATATTTTGTCATTCCCTGGGCCATCCTCGGTGATGGAGAGGTCCTCTGGGATTTGCACGAACAGAAAAGCCCTCAAGGCCAAGTTGGCAGGATTCTGGCTGTCTGCAACCAACCCTTGCCTTCCATTCCTGGTGATCCTGGGAACAATCTTCAGGACTTCGCGCAGTGGCGACAAATGCTGGAAACCAGGGGCATTTTCACGCTGGCAAGCGATGCAAATGAAGGATTCGAGAAGGCTGTACAGACAGAGGTCCGGTCGGACCTCTGGAGCGAGGCCAAAACGAAGTTCGGCAAGAATAAGGTAGCATGGGGGCGCTTCATCGCCGAGAACTGCTCGTGTCCGAAGAAAGTGACAGAACTGATTCGGAAGGTCATGTGTCACTTGCGTGAGCAGGACCCCGATGAGGACTCCTAACCTGAAGAATAGTTGTAGATTCGGCACAAGCGTTTTAAATGTTTCTATTACAAGCTACGTATTTGGTTGAACAAATACGTAGCTTGAGGGCGAGGGGAAGACACGAGCAAAAAGGGCCATGCTGTTTCGTTTACATCTCTAGGTCAACGGGAAAACACTTCTTCTGACATGCCAACTCCATCATTTGCGGAAGGATAGACGATGATGGCTCCTCGCGGATATACTCCATGTTCGCAACGATCAGCAGCTTCTGCCTGGCGCGAGTGACGGCAACATTGAGCAGGCGCATGGCATCAGACCCCCATCCCCCACGCAGGAACGGTGCAATCTCCAGGCCCGGCGACTCCACGGTATCGAAAATCAGGACATCGAACTCCAGCCCCTGGAAGGCATGAACGGTCCCGATCCGTGCGTAGGTTTCCAGATCGGTTCCGCGTACCAGTGCCTTTATACGCTCACGTTGTTCAGCATATGGGGTGACGATCCCGATACATTCCGGCTTCTTGTTGGGCATATCAGCCAGAGCGAACCAGGCCAGTTTGATCGCGATCTCGGCATGACAGGAATTGTAACGTGAACTGCCACTCTCTGGCTTGAGTGCTCTGGCTTGTGGCATGCCCCCGTATCATAGAGGACAACTGCGTGCTCTGGTTCCGGTCCCACCTTCATTCGCGGCAGATGGGGATTGCGATCTTTGAGCAGCCCCTTATAGATGAGTTCACGCACTAGATCACAGATATCGGTGTGCATGCGGCTCTGATTCTGATCCAGGCCGCAATAGCCGGTTGAAGCTCCTGGTGTTGCTTCTCTGCTAACTTATAGGTCTGCTTCGCCTCTGCCAGCCGCTCCTGGATCGGTATTATCTGTTCTTGCAATGTGCGCAATGGCGCGGCAAGATCCTCTACGCTGGTTTCCAGGGCTTTTTCCCACTCTCCGATAAAGAGCTGGACAAAGAAGCGAGGAAACGGCTGATGCGCACGCAACCGTTCCAGCTTCTTCATTTCAGCCTGATAGGGTGTCCACTGGCGTGCGTAGCCCCGTTGCAAGGGTGCAAGCAGTGCCTCCTCTGCCAGACGGGTTGTTTCTGCGTCCTGCATTGCCTGCACTGCCTTGGCATCGCGTTTCAACAACGGCGAAAGCTGTACCAGAAGAGGCGTCAGACGGCGTTGCTCTTCTGCCTCCAGGTTTTTCAGGTCTGCCAGGGCGCGTTTGCGTTGAAGCGGGATCTCCTCTTGGCGTTGGTTCCAGGCACGGACCTGTCTGGGCAATTCTTCCTGATAGGCGGCGATCTCTTGCAGCACCTTTTTGCGTCTGCGTTCCAGGTGAGCGATCTCATCGCGTTGCTGCTCGATATCATCGTTGACTATCAGGGACATGGTGACTTTGCGGTAGGCATCGGTTTCCAGTTCATTCCCCTCATATTTCCCTTGTCTCTCGACAGTGAAAAGTCAGAAGCGGACCCGTTCTCCAGTTGGCCGAACTGCATGGGCGAAAGCTCCCTTCACTCGATGACGACGTGGAGCAACCAGAAGAGGCCATGACGATTGAGGCGCTGGCCGAACAACTGGGAGCTTCTCAGCGGCAACATGCCGCGCGGTTCGATCAGATGGAGGGTCTCCTGCTCCAGATCGTGCCCCTCCTGCAGGAGATCGCGTCGAAAGAGCGTGAGCCGCAAGTGATCCCTGAAGACGCCATACAGCGGTCCGATCAGCTCCAGCACATGCTCACTCAGATCATGGTGTTCTTGCAACACGATCCTCTGGACCCACACAGCAATGGCGCACCGAAGCCGATGCAGGAAACGCCAGAACCGGTGCCAGTCCTGACGCCCATCACACGCACACCTGCCACGCCTAAGACGGTCAAGAGGAGATGACGGGTGTGGTCGTTGAGGCCAGCCAAGATGTTCCGTTGGACGTGCTCTCTCGCTTTGGAGCGGTCATGCTAGAAGATAGCAGTAGTATAGCACTCCCCAAAGAATTGGCAGAGCAGTGGCAGGGATGTGGGGGTGCTCCTGGAGAGGGACAAGCCGCGGTGAAACTGCATGTGCGCTGGGAGCTCAAACGGGGGCAGTTACAAGGGCCAAGACTTACTCATGGACGCGTCAGTGACCGATCAAGCCCGTTCAAGGAAGACCCCTTAGCTGAGGGAAGTCTGTATATTGCAGACCTGAGATACCTGGACTGGGGAAGGATTGCTGCTCGACGAGCTGCAGGCAGTTACACACTCACCCGCGCTCAGGCCAGACCTCTCTCCTGGACGCTCGAGGGCGAACCACTGCAGTTGGATAGCCTGCTCCCACAACAGGTGGGACAGAGCAAAGAGCTCTGGGTGCGAGTAGGTGATGAGCACCAACATCTGATGCGCTTGCTCATCCTGCGGGTTCCTGAAGAAGTGGCAGCGCGCCGACGCGCTGATCTGGATGCGGATGCCAAGCGGCGAGGTCAGCCAATACGGGAGAGAGCCTGGAAACTGGCCGCATGGACCATCTTGCTCACCGATGTGCCTGCAAACCTCCTCAGTTTGCACGAAGCTCAAAATTGCCTCACAGCTCGTCCAACAGGCAGTCCAGGAAGGATGGCCTTTCCGTGCGGTGGTGGCTGATTCCTTCTATGGAGAGGATCGCGGCTTGAGAGGCGGACTGCAAAAGCTGAAGGTGCCGTATGTGATGGCGCTCAAACCGTCACATGCCTGGCGGCATCCAGAAGACGCGGCAGGTTGCCTGCAAGATGTGGCGCACGAGGCCGGGTGGGAAGGTATCAAACACCCCGGTAAGTGGGCAGCGATCACCAGAACCTTCCGTGATGGCAGCACACAACAGTGGTGGGCATTGGAGGTCGCGGCTGGACCCTAGCCAGACAAGACGGAACGAGCTGTGGTGGCCACGACCGATCCACGGACCTTGCCCGATCTCACCACCTGGTATCTGGTGACGAACGTGCCTGCTCCCACCGCGTGTCCAGTCACCCCACACCCATTCGCTCCTGCGAAGCTGGAAGAGGTGATCAGACTGTACGGGCTGCGCATGTGGGTTGAGCAAAGTTACAAACAGGTCAAACAGACTCTCGGCTGGTCACAGTATCAGGTGAGAGGTGATCAGGCCATCCGACGACACTAGCAGTGGTCTGTTGCGCGTTCTCGTTTTGTTGGTATCACGCCAGTCACACTTGTTCCAGTATGACGGCAGAAGAACTGGAGGTATCTGAACCAGAAATTTCTCCCCGCACAAACATTCCTGCTCCTGCAGTGGGAACGGGGAAAAAAATCAGCGCGGAAACAAGAGAGCGACCACATGCGTCCTGGCCGCTGGCCTTGCGAGCTGTGCGGGGATGGTTGGAGCCCTAGATCATGCTGCGGCGCTATTGGAGAGCATGGGGAGACGCGCCCCCGCCTCCTCGACTGCAATGCTTGCTTGAACAGCTTGGACGCGGACAGAGGCTCTTCCTCTATGGTACGTTCACGAAGCACCTGCTGCTTCAAATCTTGTGAGTTGGCTCGCATGCCTTCATTTTGTCATCTGGCTCAAGATTTTTGCAAGCCCTGGTCAACAAACTATCGGTATGAACAATATGGCAAGCAATCGGTTGAAAGAAATGTTTGACGTTTGACGTTTCTCACCTTACAATCAAACCGTTAAACGTTACGTCAAACGTCTTCTAGCATACTCATATCCAACCAGTGGAGACTCTACGATAACGGGTCAAGTTCATTTCTTGGGCAAAGGGGTTACGTGGAGGTTGTTGTGGTAAGAGTTGTGTTGGTTCAAGCTCAGCATAGCGCGTTGGATTTGCAAAAAGATTGTGCAGCAACGCAAGATTGTCTACGTCGCTTTGTGTAAAAAGAAACGGCGTTCGTGGTCCAGAACCTTTCGCCAAGCTATAGCGTGTAGGATGTCCATGCTTTCTTATGCTCGTAATCTCAAAGTCCTGGTCCCTGAGGAACTCGATATCTCGCTCAAACATCCTCTCGGCTCGACGCGAACGAGTACCTTCTATCGGTAGAGTTTCGTCAATTTTATAGTAGGATGCGAGATAGTCGAACACATCACTGCGTGTGCATTCGTTTGCTACGAGAAACTGTAGTAAACGAAAGATACGCTTTGCTGACTCATGTTTCAGGCTCTCAGAACTGCTTGAGTGCAACGTTGTTTTGGAGTCGCCCAATCTGTTTGCTCCTTTATGTCCCTTCCCACAAAGTGCCCGTATTGTAGCATGGAGAGGAAGCGAAAGCTAGCGCTTATGAGACTCCCTTTTTCTAAGACAACTTTTTGGCTCACGAGTTATCGATGACCTATCACAATAACAAAACATAGCACGGTAAGCACAAAGTAATCAGCTTTGCGAAATAAACTGCTCATTCTCTTGCTCAGCTAAAGTGTTGAATGATGTACTTGCTTCTTGCACCTTACCTTGTGACAGCTTACAATAGGAGAAGAAGGAGTGAGATTATGTTCTTTATAGGCTGTCCAATGTGGGGCTACAAAGAATGGGTAGGAAATTTTTTCCCTCCACATACACCCTCAAGTGATTTCCTACATCTCTACAGTACTCAATTAAATGCTGTAGAGGGAAACACAGTATTTTACGCCCTACCTTCCATCGAGACAATTGCTCGCTGGTGCCAGGAAACCCCGCCTACCTTTCGCATCTGCCCCAAAGTCTTACGAAGCATTAGTCACGAAGCACGTCTTGAGAATAGCAAAAACGAGACGTTGCATTTTGTAGAACGAATGAGCGAATTAGGAACACGGCTAGGGCCAATGTTTCTACAACTACCACCATCCTTTGGACCTACTCAGCTACCACAACTAGAAGCATTTCTCAACTACTGGCCGACTGATGTGCGTTTAGCTGTAGAAGTGCGCCACCCTGACTTTTACATCGAGCAACATGCTCTAATACTAAACACTTTGCTCAGCCAGCACAAAGTCGCACGAGTGATGATGGACACAAGGCCAATTCGCACTGGCTCAACGAAGGAGCAACAGGTACTTCAGGCTCGTGAACGTAAGCCTAATCTTCCTCTTCAAATTACCGTTACTACTGATTTTACCTTTCTGCGTTATATTGGTCATCCAAGTATGGAGGTCAACGATCCACTGCTTGACGCTTGGTCTGAACAAATAGGACAATGGCTCAAACAAGGCTCTACCGTGTATGCCTTTTGCCACTGCCCCTTTGAGGAACATTCTCCTGGTATCTGTGCCGAACTCTATCGACGCGTTAAGGGGTTGGTTCCGCTTCCTGCTTTGCCCTGGCAGTTTGAGAAACCTGATACAGAGTCTGAACAGGCGCGTCTTTTTTAAGCAGTGCAGATCGGTGGGTTGACAGCGGACGCTGCATTTTATGTGACTTTTGGTACTCGCCAGACACCTTTGCATGAACTGTCACCCGTTCTGTCACCTTTCTCGAAGATGCTATCACCTTCTTGTACAGCTTTGTGTACTTCTCTGTCATGGACTGCACTGAAAAGTTGCATACTACATATTCGCGTACAACGACTCGATCAAGTGTGTCAATTTTCGGTATGAAGCGTATCATCTCCTTGAGGTCATGAACCAAAAATCCGCTTTTCTCGTGCACGACTATCTCTGGTGCCGCTCCACATACGAAGGCAATAACAGGGCAGCCCACCGCCATAGCTTCGATCATCACCATACCAAATGGCTCTTCCCATTCGATAGGATTGAGAAGGCCACGAGCGCGGCTCAACAGATCGATCTTCTCTTGTAAACCTATTGGGCCAATGAATTTGATCTGCTGATCGTCGATCAAAGGGCGGACTTCTTTCTCAAAGTAGTCTACGGATATGGGTACGTTTTTATCAACGATTCCAGCAATCACTAACGGTACATTCGCCTTTTTGGCCGCTTTGGCTGCTAGATGAGCACCTTTTTCAGGAACAAGGCGGCCCAGCCATACGAAAAAGTCTTCTGGCACCTTCGCTGTAGGCTTAAATAGTGCCATTGGTAGCCCATGATGCACCACTCCTATAAAGTTAAGCGGATATGAAACATCTTCAAGCGCACGCTCACTAATGGCGACCATCGGTGCCGACAAGAACCATTCTTTATACAGTTCGTCCGCATCACCTACCCACGCCCCCACTCTGTCAAAGGGAAAGCGGCTGTGCAGTGTCGTGATACAAGGTGTTAGTACGTGAGCCATTAGAGGAAAAACATACATATCCGAACTAGATGATAAATGAGTGTGAACAACATCAAAATTGTGATCTTTCACATATTCCACAGCTTTGTGAATGTGATAATATGCTTTGAGATGATCTTGCCAGGGCACTCCCGCGTCGATGAGTGACTGTGGAAAAAATGAAACGAGCTTCGCAGATGTAGTAGCATCGCCAGGGGCAAACAGCGTAACGTCATGCCCCTGAGCCACTTGCTCCTCTACGAGGTTGTAGAGCACAGTCTCTGTGCCACCATAATTTTTCGGTGGGATACTAATCCAAGGGGGGGCTATATGCGCGACCTTCATAGGAATCCTTTACTCATACATACCATTCTTACGCAACCATCCGCATATTTGGATGATAATTACGAACCCTTTTTTACACGATTGAGAACTTCAAATAGTTTCTATTTATGCAGAACAACCAATGATCTACATTAACTATAATCTATCTCACTCTTACACGTCACACAAGATTGTGTTATTTTAGGTGGTTAACGAATATTTACGGTGTTTTATGTATCTTCAATTTTAGCAATAATATATTTTGATGGGTATTTTCAACCTCATGCTTAGGTTAGTTTGTAAGGTGAGCATTTCTCAAATTCTACAATGTCAAAGTGAAGTAAGCCAGCCACGAACACGGATATACTTATGCACAATAAGAAAGGTCTCCGATACACTTCATGGAAGTGTACCGGAGACCTTGCCCAGGACCAGAGAAGGAAGGAGAAGGATATCTACAGTTCTGGCCTATCAGGATGTTTTGTATCAATCTATGAATAATAAGATGAGTAAAGTTTTGGTACCCACTCCAAGGTTTTTAGAGTCGTAGATGCAGTGACGATCTGAAGTGATATCGCATGAATGCTGCTTCTACGCCATCCCCCCCTTTAACCCGGTACCAATAGTATATACGCCTCCGCCTGCTTCGTGGATTACTGTATTCTTCAATATAAAAAAGAAGGGCTATGATTGCTCGTAGCCCTTCTTTTTTATATTGAAGTACTTACTCTGGATTTGTCACTCGTGGTGGAATTGGCCTATCTGTTGCATAAAGCCTTCTACGGTCCCCCACATACTTTTGCGGTGTGGGTCTCACCTCTTCATGATGATAAGAACCACTTGCGTCGGTATTCATACCGGGGAAATTCGGACCGTAGTTGTAGTGTCCTGTTTCCGCTGGCGACAGTGGGCCACGTGCGAACTGAGCAATGCCACTCGTAATAGGTTTACCATACTCTGGCGACTCATCATAGAGATCATCAGGTATAGCATTGAAATCGTTGCTTGTCAGTTCATGCTCAGTCATAGTGAGCAGAACAAGATTCCTCTTACTATTGACTCTGGCGACATTCAGCGGCACATAATACGTTTTCACGCGAAGGCCCCCACGCTCAACGAGAATATAATGAGTAAAGCGTGCTTGTACTTTACCAATGGGATACCCGTCTTTATCAAGAACTTCTTGGCCGATCTGGAATGGTGATTGTACCTCTTTACGCCCATACGCTTTTATGAGTTTCCTAGACAGAGGTGCCATCGGGTCTTCCAGTGCCCAACCCAAAATACCAACAAATACGAAGGGTATAGCAACGATAGTCAGCCAGGGGTTATCAGGAAAGAACAACAGCCCGACTACCGCTACCAGAATTGCGCCACTCAAGGTGAGCGGCCACAAACTTGGGTTAGGCAAGTGGATATGATGCTCTTCCTCTTCCTTACCTTCTACATTCTCTACTATCCCCTCATTTTCTACAAGGGATTTGTCCAGCTCTTCTGTTGTGAGATTAGCAGCACTTTGAAGAGAACTATCCATAAGCTCTTGCTCTCCTCCAAGAATAGTGTACAATTTGCGAGGACCTTTATTGATACGTTTGTCCTACTGCTAATAAGCATACCAAATATGTGTGAGGTATGCAAGCGGTTGGAATGGCGTTGAGGTTCAAGAAGGGGCCTGATAACTTTCTGTCGCTGTCACTGCATTTGCTATGATATGTCGTCATAGCAAGTGCGCTAACGTTATAGCTGACAGACGACAAAAGGAGAAGTCAGCAATGCCGCCTCTCCTTACTCTTGCTTTTCGTGATCTTGTGGAAGAGGAAGCTGATTCTTTGTGGAGGTCCCATTCTGGGTAGGAGCTATCTGGTTGCTGGCGTGCGCACGCTCAAGTGAAAGCTGCTGATGATGGTAGATACGATTGGACAACAGTGCATGATTCGCCGTCATCGCTACTTGCATAGACTCGATGATATGCTCTAACTGCTCTATACTTGCAAACATCTCTTGCATATTGAGGTTTCCACTATATAGCTTTGCCTGTCCCTCATGCTCCTCATTCCCATTAAGCCCATGCTGTTCATGGGCGATTTCTTTTTGAAGGCCATGAAGCCGCGCAGAGACGTAGTTCTCTACGTTCTTCATCGACAACTGAAACGACTCATCGAGTGTAGAGAGACGCTCATCAAGCACCTTACTGACAACCTCGGCTAAATCATCCCAAGGAATCTCGGTCTGGACCTCTATACCGTCAAAATTAACATGTGGCTCAGCAGTATAAGGGACCTGGTTAAAAGACGAGAAACGTTGGGTGATGAGTTGGTCAATCGCAATGAGTTGAGCCGCAAGGGCGCGCTCTACAATACCCTCAAGTTGCTGTTTCTGCTCAGTCTCGTTCGGAACATATGACTGCTGTAAGTCAAGCTTCTGCACCACCATCTCTTTGAGCTTCCTCTGCTGCTCAGAGAGGCTCTGTGTAAGAGAGCGCACAATTTCCTGCTGAATGAAGGCAAGGCGCTGCTCGAATTCACGTTTGAAAATATTGATACGTTGGTCAAACGTCCGTTCCAGTTCACGACGTTGTATCGCCAGCTTCTGCTCCAGAATGGTATTGAAGGACTGAAGTTCATCTTGTGTGAATGACATCGCTGTATACCCTTCTTGCCTTTCACTTGGAAAGATGTACCGTGTGCTGCATGCGAACGATTTCCACAAAGTCGGTATCCGCGATATTATACGGCCTTAGGCTCAGCTAGTCAAACAAAAGAGACAGGTGGAGTCTTTTTGACAGCGGAAGTTTTCTCACGTTACAATGAGCGTGAACGTGTCAAGAAATTTTATACTTTTCTCTCGACCGCTCATTACATCTGATACAGAGATCGCGCAGCGGGACAGCAGAACAGTAGCTGGAAGACTCCCGCATGCCCCTTTGTTGTGAAGTACACCTACATTAGCCAATAGGAGGATTTCTCATGGCCGAACGCGTTCCTGAAAACGCCCTCGATCTGTTTCAAAAGCCTGCACTTGCTCATCTGGCAACAGTAATGCCAGATGGGACCCCACAGGTCACACCTGTTTGGGTTGACTTCGACGGTACACACGTTTTGGTTAACACGTCCAAGGGTCGACGTAAAGAACTGAACATGGAAAAGCAGCCAAAGGTTGGACTTGATATTGTGGACCCAGCTAACCCATGGCACTGGATTTCAATACGAGGACACGTGGCAGAGATTACCGAAGAAGGCGCGAACGCACACATTGATAGAATGTCGAAGAAATATACAGGCCAGGACAAGTATGGTTTTCATCAGCCAGGCGAAGTGCGCGTCATCTGTAAAATTTTGCCCGACCGGGTGATAGCCAGCTAAAGATTTCAGTAGCTCACGTCAGTTGTCAGACAACGAGTATTATAAATTTCACAGTGTAATACTTCTTCGCTAAAAGGCGTACACACCCGACTCAGCTAGAGAAGGAAGACTAATGACAATACCCTCGAGCTCTTTCAAGCGTGGGGGTATTGTCATTGGTTGAGCGAAACTGACAGCGATTCCGGTACGTTAGAACATACGTCGTTACGATGAGAAGTTCATTTGCCCGACGGGGGTATGAGACAGCAATTTTTGAGCATTACGCCACATCAGCTTTTCCCGTACCTCTGGCGTAAAGTAGGTGAGGGGTTCGAAGTCTTTGAGCCAGCGCTGGGGCGTGATAAAGGGGTAGTCTGAGCCAAACAAGAAGCGATCTTGTAAGCGCGTTGCGGCTTCACGTAGCAGCGTTTCAGGAATGTGCTTCGGTGACCACCCGGAGAGATCATTGGACAGATTGGTTTTGTGTTGCATGGCGGCGATCATCTCTTCATGCCAGGGCCAGGAGGGATGAGCACCGATGATGGTCAGGCCAGGAAAGTCGGCGGCTAACGAATCCAGGTAGATGGGACGGGTGTAGTCCAGCTTGATGCCCATGCCGCCTGGTGTGCCTGCTCCGAGGCCGTTGGTACCCGTGTGGAAGAGCGCGGGTACGCCCAATTGCTGAATCTTCTCCATCAGTGGGTAAAAGGTCGGGTCGTTGGGATAAAATGCCTGCACTCCCGGATGAAATTTTGCTCCGGCGAGCCCAAGGTCTTTGATAGCGCGTTCTATCTCTTTGACAGCGGCTTTGCCTTTATGTGGGTCTACGCTGGCAAAGCCGATGAATTGCTGTGGATAGCGTTGGACGATTGCCGCTATGTAGTCGTTGCCCAGTGCAGGGAGTCCGGTTGCTGTTTCCGCGTCCCATGCCAGCAGTACGCCGATCATATCGAGTTCCGCGTAATCAGCGGCTATCTGCTCGATGTCCTTCAGTTTGACCTCGGTGCGGAAGAAGCGCTCGGCGGCCTTGGCGTAAGGACCGAGCGTGACCTGCATAAACTCCGTCGTCGGCAGGTGGACATGAAAGTCGATGGCGCGTGGCATATCATGTTCCTCCAAACAAATATGTGAACACAAGCGTTGGCCTGCGATGCTCTGTATTATAGTCTCGCGTGGACCTTTGATGTCCAGTGCCCGAACCAGCAGAGGTTTCGCTATCTATACTCGTTGCCTCCTGTTATGACTGCGCCGAGGGCTCAAATCGGTAAAATAATTGCTTGCATTATCTCCCGTCGTCAATCGCCCTGCTCCACTGCACGCAGGGCTATCGTTGCCGCTTCATCAATCACATAGAGTTTGGGCGGTCGCACAAGCAGATCCTGGCTCCCCAGATAGCGAATGACCACGCCATATTCACGTTCAGCCGCCTCAAGCGATACATAGCCGTTGATGACATCGTTCAGCACGAGATCTACAGGACGTTGGAATGGGTTCCCATAACCACCTCCCCCTGGTGGATTGAGTTGGGCGCGGGCATCTGGTGCGAGGGGAATAAGAGCTTTTGGTTGAGGACGGATCGTGTTGTTCACGAGGAATTCGCCTGATGAGCCAGATTTACCACCTTCAAGCCCGGTAGCGGGAAAGCGGGTGCGGTCAACAAGTGCCGAAACTCCCCAGGATGCATCACCTCGGTAACTCACCTCTGTCCATTGTCCTAATCCTCCACGATAGGTTCCAGGTCCACCCGAGTCAGTGCGCAACTCTCGCCGATGTTGGACCAGCGGGGTTACGCTTTCTATGACTTCGGCAGGTACTCCCGCGACTCCGCTCGGGAAACCGGTTGTATTCAGGCCATCTTTGATCGCTCGCGCCCCGGTGCCTCCACACTGAAACAGGCTGAAGGTAAAAGGCTCCTGGGATACGGGCCATTTCCCATGCCAGACGGAGATCCAGATCGGATCAGCGCCGCAGGCCATCAGCTTTCCCGGTATTGCTGGAGCTAATGCTCCAAAGATCACCCCCGGCAGGAAATGTCCGATCAAGTGGCGCGAAGCAACTGGCGCAGGCTCTACGCAGTTCAGAATTGAGCCAGGTGGCGCGGTCACATGAACCGGGCGAAATGCCCCCTCGTTATGTGGAACCTCGGGACTCACCACCGCCTTTATCGCGAACGAGGCGTAGGCGTGGGTATAGTTCAGCACCACGTTGATCCCCCGGGAGCTTTGGGGCGATGAACCGTCAAAATTGATGAACAGGTCTTCGTCCTCGATAGTGACAACCACTTTGATGCGAATCGGTTCGTCAAAGCCATCGCTCCAGGACTCGTTCTCGTAGCGTCCGTTGGGCAATTGACGGATCGCCTCGCGCATTGCCCGTTCCGAACGCGTAATGATTTCAGCGGCAAGTGGATCAATGGAGCCTAAAGCGAACTCATCCATAAAGCGGAGAAGTTCGCGTGCGCCAACTGCATTTGAAGCGGTCTGGGCGTACAGATCACCAACAGTTTCGTTGGGAGTACGCACATTCGCACGGATGATCTTAAACAGCTCATGATTAGGCTCATCGCCTATGAACAGTTTCGTGATTGGAATGCGCAAACCTTCCTCGTAGACCTCACGGGCCTCGCCTGAGAAGATGCGTCCACCGATATCGGGGGCATGACAGGTGCTGGCAAAGTACCCAACGATGTGTGTGTCTTTGAAGACTGGCGTGAGCACCGTCATATCGTTGATCTGACCAGCGGTTTGCCAGGGATCGTTCGTAATCAGCACATCGCCTGGTTGTAGTGTTTCTGCCGGATATGCTTTCAAGAAATGCCGAACTCCGGTCGCCATCGCGTTAATGTGACCAGGAGTACCGGTGAGTGACTGGGCAATCATTGAGCCGTGCGTATCAAAGACCCCACAGGCCAGGTCCTGCGACTCGCGCACAACAGTGCTGAAGGCCGTACGCATCAGTGTTACTTGCTGCTCATTCACCACGGAGAGCAAGCGGTTCCAGAGCACCTGCAGGGTTATCGGATCAATTGTATTCGTCATTGAGAGAGAATCCTCGCTGGGTACGTTATAGTTCAACAAGAAGGTTCCGCTGCTCGTCAATATGGAAATGGCAATCCGGACCTACGATCACCGTAGACTCGCGCTCTTCAACGATTGCTGGCCCGGCGAAGCTTATACCGGGCAACAGACCATAGCGGTTATAGACCGATATATCGTGATACCCCTCCAATTCCGGGACATACGCCTTGCGGCTCCCCTTCCTGGCCGTTTGAGCAGTTTGAGCAACTGTCTGCTCATCTCGGGTTATTTGCAAGCGTACTCCGGGCGGCGGACTGGATGAAGTGACGCGCCAATTGATAATTTCAATCGGCACAGACTGACTTAGCCGCTCATAGAGACGGCGATAGACCTCTTCAAACGAGTTGATGATCGTGGAGACGCTATCGCTACTAAGCTGACCAGCCGGGAGAGCGACTTGTATCTCGTGACCTTGACCAACATAGCGTATATCCGCCACACGTCGATGGCGAATGTGCTCAGGCAAAACGCCGGATTTCTCCAGCAGTGCCTGACCTTCCGCCTCCATTTCGCTGAGCAGCGCATTGACCTTATGCCAGTCCAGGGAAGCGATGCGACCAGGCCAGGAACGCACAAAGTCAAAGGCAAGCGGAGCAGTGAGAAAGCCAACGGCACTCATGACTCCCGCTCCAAAGGGCACGATGAAGGCGGGTGAACCTAGGGCTTTAGCAATGCGAAAACCATGCACTGGCCCGGCACCGCCGAAAGCAAATACAGGGAAGCGATGTGGGTCCTTACCCCGCTCCAGAGTGTGGATGCGCGCGGCATTCGCCATGCTTTCATTCACAATCTGGTGGATGCCCCAGGCTGCCTCTTCAATCGAGAGACCTAACGGGTCAGCGATTCGCTCCTGGATGGCTTGACGAGCGGCAGCGAGGTCTATCCTGATCTGGCCTCCGAGAAAGTAGTCGGGATCAAGGTAGCCGAGCACCAGGTCAGCGTCGGTCACAGTCGGCTCAGTTCCCCCATACCCATAACAGACCGGACCCGGCTCAGCACCCGCCGATTCCGGTCCAACTTTCAATAACCCCAGGGAATCTATGCGGGCAATCGAGCCGCCTCCTGCACCAATCTCGATCATTTCGATCACCGGCAGCTTTATCGGGAGTCCTGACCCCTTTTTAAGGCGATACCTCCGATCGACTTCAAATTCGTGGGCAGTGAGTGGTTGACCCCGGTCGATGACGCAAAACTTGGCGGTGGTGCCGCCCATATCGAACGAGAGCAAGTCGGCATATCCACATGCCGCGCCAAAGCTGGCCGCGGCCAATGCCCCCGCCGCTGGACCGGATTCCAGGAGGCGGGCTGGAAAGCGAATAGCCGTATCTACTGTGACGATTCCACCGCTGGAAATCATCAGAAAGAGACTGCCCTTGAAACCGATGCGGCCCAGGCGCGCCTGCAGCTCGTGAAGATACTTCTCGACATGATCCTGTACGTACACGTTGGTGATCGTCGTTGAAGTACGTTCGAACTCGCGTATTTCAGGCACCACCTCTGACGAGATTGAGACGCGCATGTCTGGTGCGACGCGCTGGATGATGGCACGGGCTTCCCGTTCAGCGGCAGCGTTGGTAAAACTATTCAAAAAGGCAATTGCAACAGCCTCAATCCCGTTCACGACTAATTCGCGGGTCAGTTGCTCGACGAATGCGACATTCAGTTCCTGGAGAGTCGTACCATCGGCCAGTGTACGTTGAGGCACTCCAAAACGTAGATAACGTGGCACCAGCGGGTGAGGCATTTCTAGCAGAAGGTCGTAGAGTTCGTAACGATTCTCGCGTCCAATTTCGATTGAGTCGCGGAAGCCCTGTGTAGCGAACAACGCGGTACGTGCGCCCGTGCGCTCAATGACGGCATTCGTCACCAGGGTGGTGCCATGAATGAGTTGCCGCACACCGCTTGCGGCAATGCTCTCCCGCTCAAGCGTTTCGAGCACGAGCGTTTCGACGGCCTGGGATGGGTCGCGAGGCGTGGTGAGCGTTTTGCCGACCGCGAAACTACCGGTAGCATCATCGAACACGACGAGGTCCGTGAATGTGCCTCCAATGTCCACTCCTATCCTGTGCTGCCCGGAGGAACCTTCCATCAGTCGACCTCCAGCTTGGGGAAGCGGCTTAACGGGAAAATATCTACTTGCGGCGAGCGTTGCTGGGAGAGGAGACCGCCGTCAACCGCTATAATGTGCCCGGTGATGTAACTGGCATCGGAGGATGCCAGAAAGGCGGCTGGCCCGGCCATCTCTTCAGGTTCGCCCACTCGTCCGAGTGGTATGGCTGCGCCTCGCTCCCGTTTCACCTCCGGGTCCATACCTTGCGAATCAATCGAACCAGGAACGAGGGCATTCACGCGAATACCGTAAGGGGCAAGGTCGAGTGCCATGGCTCTGGTAAGAGCCTCTATGCCGCCCTTCGATGCATCATAGGCTGCCATCCCCCGGTGGGAGTGGGTGGCCCCTCCGCTGGACATGTTGATAATGACGCCTTGATGACGGCGAGCCATCACCTGGGCGGCACGAAATGAACAGAGGAAAACGCTCTTGAGGTTGACCGCGAGGATACGGTCCCACCAGGCTTCGTCCGCCTCAAGAAAGTGACGCTCGACATTGACCAAACCGGCGTTATTGACCAACACATCCACCGTTCCAAAGCGTTCAAGCACAGTATCAAACAAGCGATCAACCTGGCTCTTATCCGAAACGTCAGCAACGCCAGGAACGGCCAATCCCCCGTGAGCAATAATGGTCTGGGCAGTAGCTTCAGCGCCCTGAACATTGACATCGTTGACAATAACCTGCGCGCCTTCACTCCCAAAACGAAGAGCGATAGCACGTCCTATGCCATGTGCAGCCCCTGTCACCATCATTATTTTGTTTGTAAAGCGTTGTTGCATCAATTTGTTACCCCCTCTCTCATGTTAACTAGCTGGAGCCCAAACATATATCGTTATTCAAATGTTTCCCACAAGGCAACACTTCCGCACGTTAAAAGGCACGCTTATTGTACTTCAGTATAACCTATTTCAGCCTCTGTCCGTGTTTACCTTCTCTCGAGTAAAGACAAGACCTGTCCGTGTGAAAGCACGTCATGCGGTTACCGTTGAAGCAGGAAGTGCCTCTTAGCGATAAGGGGAATCCCGTTCCCTTGAAGGGGACGAGAGGATGTCAAAATCTAATTGGGTTGCACTTGTGGACGTGCCTGCAAGCTAAGCCAGAGAAGCGACATGAAGATTGTAAGCATAATCACATAGGGCATAAGAGACCAGAGACCAACAGCCTGGGCTAGATTGCCAGCTAGCCAGGGAAAGAGGGCCGCGCCCATACTGCCAAGACTGACAAGAAAGCCAATGGCACTTGAAAGGAGTCGAGATGACACAAGTTTCGACATCAACGCTATGGTTGTTGGGAAAATGGGCCCCAGGCTGAATCCTGTCAGGCATAGACCAAAAGCTGATATCGCGTTGATCGGCACTAGCCAGATCAGGACCACGCCGACAATGACTCCAACAAGACAACCTTGAATTAAACGCTTCTCACCAATGTACTGAGCTACCCTTGCTAGTGTAAGACGACCAAGAGTGAGACCTATCCAGTAGCCGCTCACGATCCAACCTGAGATGAGCGTGGTGCCATGTCTGTCCTCGGTGAGAAAACTGTAACTCCAACTGCCCAGGCTGACCTCTGTTCCAACATAGAAGAGCAGGAAAAAAGCAGCAATCCAGACAAGTCTCAGTTTGAGCACAGCCATCAAAACATTGCTTTCTGTCTTAGACGCACCTTCCTGCGAAGCGGCATTCCGACCTCTAAAGAACGCTATAATACCGCCAAACAATATTAAGCTCATCAATAGCCATATTAGGTAGACATTGTTCCAGGTGAGCCCAGCAGTCAAAATAGTAGACGCGATGATCGGGCCTAATAAAGCTCCCGTCCCATAAAAGGCATGCAGATAGTTAAGTAAAGCGGTACTGCGCGGCAGGCCAGCAATATATGCATTCAGGCCCGCATCCAGAAGACCAACGCCAAATCCTAACGGTAGCAGCATTAATACAGCTATAGGAAACGGCGGTATCAAGCTGAGCACTGTTACGCTAATTAGATAGCACACCGTCCCCACTAGCAGAAAGAGCCGATTACCAAGCTTCTCGACCAGTAGCCCACTATTGAAGGCTGCCGTGAGATAGCCCAGGGTAGAGGCAAGAAAGAGAAACCCAACAACCGCCTTATCAATACCGTACTGAGCACGAATACTTGGAATCAGTACACCGATTGCGCCATCGTTTGCGCCAATGAGGATAAACGCGAAGAAGGCCAATCCCAGTTGCATGTGTACAGAAGGAATTCTAGCGGTTTGCTTCTGCTCATCTAACGTTTTTGTCATAGCTCTCGTATATACACGGCTTGCTTCTTAACGACCCTGACACGCCCTTGCGCACCATCGGTTCTCGAACGCGGTCGGATCGGCGTCTTTGTCGCATTCATAACTATCTCCTCACGGTCTTCTCTGCTCTCGACGCTGATCTTCAAGTACATGCTCAGCCTGCTAGCATTATGGCACTATTTTCTATCTTGCTGCTACCATTCTATTGACAGAACCAATTGAGAAACATACCATAGCATCTGAATAACAAGATACTTCCCTACTAGTACTGCAGAGCATACATATTGTCTATACGAAAGGTATAAATATTTTGCTGCCTACACAAAATCATACAGTTACGCTTCTTATCTCATGTCCTGACCAGCCGGGGATTGTGGCGGCGGTCTCTCGCTTTATCTTTGAGCATCATGGCAACATCGTGCAATCTGATCAGCACTCAACGCCCGATAACACCTTCTTCATGCGCATTAGTTTTGCTGAGGGAGGGTTTTCGCTCACGCCGTTAGAGCTTATTGAGGGATTTCGTTCTATTGCCGACGTATTTTCGATGCAGTGGAGCGCTTCCTACTCTCGGCATCGCAAGCGCGCGGGTATTTTTGTATCAAAGCTCGATCATTGTCTCACAGATCTGCTCTGGCGTTGGAAAAGTGGAGAACTTGCAATCGACATTCCTTTTATTGTGAGCAACCATCGAGACCTGGAACTACTCGCGCAAATGTATGGCATACCCTATCACTATGCCCCTATACAACGCGAGCAGCGCAGAGAAGACGAGCATCACATTCTTGATTTCATCCAGGGAAAAGTTGACTTTCTCATTCTCGCTCGCTATATGCAAATCATAGAGCCGTTCTTTGTGGATGCCTATCCGCACCAAATCATCAACATTCATCACAGTTTTTTGCCAGCATTTGTAGGAGCCAACCCGTATGCACGCGCGTTTGAGCGTGGAGTCAAACTCATTGGTGCAACCGCTCATTACATCACGGACAACCTGGACGAGGGACCAATTATCGCGCAGGATGTCATTCACTGCAATCACCGCGACACGGTTGAGGATTTAGTTCGCAAGGGTCGAGACGTGGAGCGACGGGTGCTGGCAGAGGCGGTACGGTTGCACGCTGAGGATCGCGTGCTAGTATACGAGAACAAAACGATTGTGTTTTGAATACATGAATCGCAATGTGTAGGGGCTCTAATTCATTACGCCCTCGTTCGGGATATAGAGCGGGACGTGGGCGTGCAGATAGAATGTTTTATAACGCGTCCAGAAAATCAAGGACAATGCGGTTGAAGTCATCCTCTCGGCGACCTTTCACCTTTATTGCTTCTCGGCTGGAAGCTGCACTTCGGTGACGTAGTGATTCGGGTCCATATGCTCCACCCGCTGAAGGTGAACCTGGCGGGGCGCGCCAATGACCTGATACCTGTTTTCTTTCATCCAGCCGTACAGGGCGGCGTATGCCTGACCGAGAGAGAGATCATTTCCAGTATGAACGGTGCAGGCCATCAATCCGCCGGGCAACGTTCGGGTGCTGATCTGCTCGTTGCCTGGCAGAACAGTGGGCAACGGAACGGCTGTTTCCACATCTATAGCCATGCTATCATCGTGCCACTCGTACCTGGAGTGCAACACACGCATAGCTGGTTGTGAATGTTGCATGTGCTGCTGGTCCAGGTAGGCAGCGATTTTTTCATACTGTCGTCCGAGATCATCGCCTATTGGGATGAGTTCGCGGACAGAAGCGACGAGCAAGGCGTCAACCTGTTTCAACAGCACGTCGTATACTGGCATTATTCCCTCCTGCTCGATTTGGCGAAGTCGCGCAGCAATATACGCAAGGCGCGCTTGCTCTGTGTCGATCATGTGTTGCGTTTGCGCCTGCTTGAGCTTGAACATCTCTTGCAGTTGTTCCAAGGAAAGGTCTTCCTTCAGGAATCGGGCAATCTGTTCCAGGGGAAAGCCCAGCTCCTTGAGGGCTAAAATCCGATTCAGACGCGGAAGTTGATCGAGCGAGTAGGAGCGATAGCCAGTGTCAGGATCCAGTGCATTCGGTTTGAGCAAGCCATACTGATCGTAGTAGCGAAGCGTTGCAATGGACACCTGACCAACCCGAGCAAAATCGCCAATCTTGAACATAGTACATTCTCTCATTTCTTGTTTCTTCCTTCGATGAGAGCATACACTCTCATGTAAGATGAGAGTCAAGAGAAAAAATCAGCAATTTTAGAGTCACTGAAAGCGACTCTAAAACAGGGCTTTTTTCTGTTGCAAAACTAATCTACAATATGTTACCATTGGAGGAGGTAGAAAAGGCCCCCGGCCAAATTCAATAGGAGCATTCATGAGCGAAATTATTCTGCGAACACCGCCTCCTCGCAAGCAGAAAATCGAACTTAGTCCCGAAGAATGTAACCAGTTAAATGCAATTATCGACCTTCTTATTCCATCCGATAAAGACTTCCCTCCTCCTTCCAGTCTCCATCTCATAGATACATTTCTCCATCATCTCCTGCTCAGTAAGACAACGACGTTGGTATTGAGCGAGAAACGCCTTCGCATGGTACTGTGCGAGTTAAACGCTTCAGCCGACGGGAACTTCTGTAGCGTGAGCGTAGAGAAACAGCACATGATACTCAACCATTTCGAGCGACAAGACCCGGCCCTTTTCCAGACGCTCTGGACTCTTGCCAACCATAGCTACTATACACAGTTGGCAACCATGCGACATCCTTTGCCAATGTCGTAACTCTATTTTTCGGCCCAAATAGATGGGATGCCAGCACCTATCGTTGCAGCATATCGAGTTGATTTCAGCGTTGTTACAATAGGCTTAGTAATTATGTTCCCGTTGTTTCCTTCTGGCCTACTCCCAGGATAAAAGAAAGTGGAGAATAGAGCACCAAGCAGGCCCAACAAGAGCAAGATAACGACCAGCAGAGGCAGCAACTTTTTCAAATGAACATTGAACAGCTTTTTCTCTTTGCTCTTCTCCTTTGTGCTTTCTGAAGCAGGAGCTTCCAATATGAGCGGCTTACTCTGTAAATAAGCAGCAGTTGTTAGCGGGACAGCCGAAGAATTCTCGTCAGGTGCCTCTTTCGCAATGGGAGACCATTCAGCCGGATTTACTGACCAGAGTAGATTTTTGTCTTTCTTTACATCCTCTTCCAAAAAACTCTTCTTGCGTATCCCGGTAGCCTCAGAGACAGCTGGCTCCGATGGAGATGGGTGTCTGGAATGTGGTGGAAGAGATATCCCGTCAAGCGAAGATGACAGAGGCGTCGGCGAAAACTCTTGAGGTAGAGCAGAGGCTGCAGGAATGGATTCATCTAAGGCAATATACGGTGGGATGGGTGTCTGTGGATTTTCAATAGATGGTGTGTTAAACGTAGGAGGAGGCGTCAACGGATTAGTCAGCAATGATGACTGAAGGGGTTGAAGTCTTGCTGTCGTAAGAGGGCGTGCGATAGGAGAAGCAACAGGAGCAAACATTACTGCTCTGGTGAACGCACTCAACAAATCGTTAGCAGAGGAAAAACGATCATCTGAGCGTTTCTGCATTGCCTTTAACAGTACCGCAGCAATAGCATCGGAGATATTCGCAACGAAGGTACGAGCAGAAGGTGGTTGCTGACGCACGTGTTTGAGCAACACCTCTACAGGCGTCTGCCCCGTGAAGGGTGTAGAACCGGTGAGGATACGAAATAGAAGTACGCCGAGCGAGTAGATATCACTTGCACGTCGGAGAATACCAAGTGATTGTTCAGGAGCGGCATATTCCGCCGAGCCCCAACCAACACGCGTCAGTGATTGTTGGCTGTCATCGTAGCCACGTGCAATGCCGAAATCGGAAAGGAGTATGCGACCATCCGAAGTTACAAAGACATTTGATGGTTTGATGTTGCCATGCAAGACATCATGATCGTGAGCATACTGCACGGCGCTACACAACTGTTGTACGATGGGCAAAGCCTGAATCGCGGAGAACCGCCCTCCCACACGCTTTAACAGGTCATCAAGCGCTCCATTCGTTACAAAAGGCATGACGAGATACAGCAAGTCTTCGCCTTCACCGTATGCAAGAAATGGAAGAATGTTTGGATGATTAAACTGTCCAATCTTCTCCACCTCGATCATGAAATAGTCGCGGAAAGACTCTCGTTGAGCATAACCAGGGCGAAATATCTTTACCGCGACCTCAAAGGTTTTTCCAACACTTCCGACAGTCTCAACGTTTTGGTGGGCGCGATAGACATCTGCCACACCTCCTTTACTAATGCATTGCAGGAGAAGATAATCACTTAGCAATACGCCTTCTAAATCTGACATATAACACCCCATTATTGTTTCACTTCGACCTTTCAGGTTCTGATAAGAAAGACAGCAAAAACAGACCCCACTTTACAGGAGATACATCGAACTAAACGAAGTGTGTTGGAGTTTTTAGGAGAAATTGTACTTTATCGTAGACTTTCTAATTCTTCCTCCGTTCATCTTATCCTCTTCTCTGTCGCCTCACAAGTTTTCTCTATGAAAATATACACAAATTTATGTCCATAAAAAAATTGCCCCATTTTACCCTTGACAAGAATACGATATATCGTTATACTTATTAGTAACGATATATCGTATTGTATCGCGATAAGAAAGGAATAAACAAGTATGTTTGGCAGAATGAATAGAAATTTTGCATATCAATCTCAAGGTGGCGACTGGCAAGGTTGGACGCCTCCCTGGTTACGTGAAGATAATGAGCAGCGCGGCCCACGCTTTGGTGGACGCCGTGGACCTTTCGGGCGTGGTCCCTTCGGTCCTGGTCCTCGTGAATTTGGAAGACGCGGCCCATTTGGTTTCGGTCCCCGGTTCTTTGGAAGGCGCGGTCCCTTCGGTCCTGGCCCCCGTTTCTTCGAGATGCGCCGTCGTGGACCCTTCGGTCCTGGTGGTCCATTCGGACCAGAAGATCCTAGAGGTGAGGGACATCGCTTCTTTGGACGCGGCGATATGAAGTTTGCCCTACTGGGGCTGCTCCAAGAGCGGCCTATGCACGGCTATGAGATGATGAAGGCGTTGGAAGAGAAATCGGGCGGCTTCTACGCCCCTAGTGCAGGTTCGGTCTACCCTACTCTTCAGCTATTAGAAGATCGTGGCTTTGTCACTATCAACGAGACTGACGGCAAGAAGGTGTACAGCATCACCGATGCGGGCCGCGCCGCTCTTCAGGAGCGACAAGGAGCAGGGGAGGAGTTCGCGGGTCCACCTTGGAGACGTGGTTTCGGACCTGGTGCGAGGCACGGTTCACCAGAGATGCAGGCACTGCGAAGTGAGGCGATAGAGGTTGCACGTCTACTCACTATCGCCGGTCGCATGTCTTTCCGTGACCCGGAGCAAATGACGCGACTTCGTAGCATCATTGAACAAGCCCGAAAAGATCTCTCGGACATGATCTACGGTGCTGGCGCGAAGCAAGAGTAGAATTAGTGGTGTAAACGCAAACAAGCTCTGCTTCGCCAGTTGGCGAAGCAGAGCTTGTTTGCGTTTACACCACTACACCCTGAGACCTAAGATCAAGGCAATAGTTAGCACATGCAGGAACTGATCGACCCAGATCGGGCCAATTACTTTGTAGCGTGCCTTTAAGGTATCGACGACGTAATGGGTACTCAACAGAACAGCAGTTGCAAGCAGCGAGGGATGCGCGAAGAGCAAGAATGTTGCGGTGTAAGTAGCACAATGATAAAAGTTCACCTCCCAACTTTTCCCTTTCTCCATACTCATCCATGTGCTTTGAAAGGCGAAGTCGCCCACGAAATGACAGGCCAGCCAGATCATACATGTGTAAACAGAGACACCGATCAACATGCGTATTCTCCCTTGTCGTACTTTATGCTGAGTATAGCCGAGCTACAAGGGAAGCAACAATGAATTATCTCTCCTTAAAGTAGTGAAGCAGAACACATTTTAAAGATGGGCTTTTACGATACTTCTACCGCTTCTGACGATGAACTGCTGGAGGATTGTAAGGGACGCCATGATACACCGACTAATAGACGGAGTGAGAGGAGTGCTATCACGAGCATCCAGAAACAGAACGCTAAATCTTGCTCCAGGAAGGCACTGTCTACCTGTCCCTGTACCAATGCAGCGAGCATAGCTGCTCCGACACCCACCGTCATCCAACGTATGTGTTCATGCTCTTTGAACTCAACGGTGTTCAGGCGACGGAGAATGCGCGAGAAAAGCCAGTAGAAGAGGATAAGTATGGCAACAAAGGCGAGCAAACCAAAGATGCCCATGCTAACCCACACGTGCAGGAAGATATTATGAGGATGTGATAGGGTCGGTTCATCTATGAGACCTGTAGAAACACCCGTTACAGAATCTGTTTTGATCCAGTAATGAAATTCGTGGGCATCGCAAACTTTATTATCGCTATAATGACAGAGCCAGTTATCCATACCATAACCGACCCAGGGACTATCGTGAATCATGTGTAACGCACTCTGCCAAAGATAAAGGCGCTTTGTCACTGTACTTATCTCGTGCCCAGGATGCCCACTGGTATGACCTTCCACAACCAGATTAACGACTTGTGTGCGAAAAAAGAGAAGGACAATCAAGAGTACAACGGCAACCACACTCCCTCCGATTATCATAAATTTACGGTTACGTACAGAGAATGCCGCGACAAAGAGTGCTGCGATAGCAATAGCGAACCATGCTCCCCGTGATTGAGTCAGGTAGAGCACTACGACTAGCGATATACAGAGTACAGCGGCGAGAATGCGAATTCGTAACGATATCCGCGCCACCAGCAGTGCCAGACCGATGGGCAGAACATAGTCAAAGAGTAGTCCTATGCTATTCGCACTCCCGTACACTGCGTGGACCCGACGAACTCCTTCTTCCCGTACCAACTCATTCTGTAAAAAGAGCAGTTGTGCTAAACCGAGCAGGGCTATTATCAGAGCACTACCCATTAGGGCTGCAAGCAGCCTTGTCACATCTTGGCGAGAATGCAGGCATGTCAGAGCCAGGAAGAGATATAGTAGCGGATCAACGACCTCTTCGCGAAATGCACGCAGCGCAATTACGTGATTGTAGGCGATCAAAACCGAGAGAGCCGCCATCAGGAAAAACGTAAGTATAGGAAGCGCAAATGGTCCCAGGCGGTCTTGTATCTCTGACCAGGAGAGCCAATACCTCCAACGTCGCCGTTGAAACACCATCTGTAGGAGAGCCACTACCAAACAGGTTGCAAGTGTTATCTCAGCAAGGCTGAAGTCATAATGGGAATAATTCGCTATTACCTTCTGCTGTAAATAATAAGGGAGTGAAAGTGGTAGCAGAGCAACAGCAAAGGGCAAGTGATACCAACACAACACCGCGAACACCAGGAGAAAAGGCAATGAGTATAGAGGATTTATAAGACTATTTATATGAGAGAACCTGCCGATGTTGATGTTCGGATTGCCCACAATGTAGTATAGAGCCATCGAAAGAATCAGCCCAGCCTCAACCAGACGGTCATGCCAAAACGAAGAGAACCGTGTAAAAGTGCTACGATGATCGCTTGGCGGTTTAGTAGGCGTATCTGACGATGTGTTTGTGTGTTTCTTTGTATGTTTCGTGTCTAAAGGAGTATCAGGAGAGAAGGATGACATATTTTGACTACTCATAAAAAAGCACTATTCTGCATAACACATATGCCCATATTCATAAGACGAACAAAGCGTGTGGTTCTGGAGATAAAGTATAACAAAATATATGTTACTCGTCTATAAAAAGCACAGATTGTTACGCAATGAGGTACAATAAGATAGTCTTACCATACCTCATTGCGTAACAAGTTATTTCTTATTAGCGGCTCAGTTCGGAGACAAACTGGCGGAAGATATGCGTATGATGGTCTATGTCGTCCTGTGTATGCTGAACCGAGACCGTCCACTGGTCGTCTAGTCCGGGTGGGAAGAGAATGCCACGGTTCACCAGGAAGAGCCAGTAGGCATAGGAGAGATTCATGTCAATTTCCCACCATGCACGATAGTTCCGCGCTTGTTGATAGCGGAACATGGCGCATCCCTTCGCGCCAATCTGCGCAACGTGCATAGGCAGATCAAACTCTTCGATGATACCGACATATGCATTAGCTAGCTGCCGCGATAAATTATTGGCATGCGTGTGCGCTTCGGGGGTAAAAATCTGAGTGAGCGTCACCAGACCAGAGCGCATCGACATGGGATTGCCGTTAAATGTTCCCAGGTGTAGCACTTCACCAGTGCTAATGTGATTCATAATCTCTTTGCGTCCACCAAAGGCACCGATTGGCATACCACCACCGATAGACTTGGCTAGACAGATCAAATCTGGCTCTACTGGGTAGATTTCTGTAATACCGCCAGGCGCAACTGTTACACCTGTTTTTACTTCATCAAAGACAAGCAGCACATCATGACGACGTGTGATATCACGCACACTTTGAAGATAGCCCGCTTCTGGCAGCATGATACCGACATTCATCAACACAGCCTCTGTAATGACGGCTGCAACCTCACCTTCGTACTCTGTCAGAATGCGGTCCAGCGCCTCAGCATCGTTATAGGGCGCGATAATAACATTGCTCTTTACATCAGCAGGAATTCCCTTTGACGCCGGTACAGTGTTAGGCTGATCAGGAGGACCAGCCGCCTCAGCAGTAGGTTTGGTAGACATCATAACTACATCATGATGCCCATGATAGGAACCTTCGATCTTGACGATCTTGTCACGGTTTTTATGCGCGCGTGCGAGACGAAGGGCGTCCATCGTCGCTTCAGTGCCAGAATTGGAGAAGCGCACCTGCTCGATTGGAGCAAATCGTCGTACCAACTCTTCCGCGAGAAATACAACATCGGGGCCTGGTAACGAATATAGGCTGCCCTTACCAAGTTGATCACGTAGGGCCTCGACCAGTATAGGGTGCGAGTGACCAACCAGCAGGCTGCCGAAGGCAAGATGGAAATCAACATACTCGTTGCCATCATAATCCCAGATGCGGCTTCCCTCCGCGCGGCTGATAAATAATGGATAGGGTGGCACAGCCTGAAACGAACTGGCAACGCCCAAAGGCAGCGACGCCATGCCACGCTCATGAATTTCATGAGAGCGCGGGGTCCGCTTCCTGAACTCGGCATCTTCACGAGTGGTTATCTCTTGAACAAGCTTAGGATCGACGGTAATAGGGCCCCGAAGCATAAAAGCTCCTTTCAACCAGGTGGAAATATGAGAAATAGTGAACAGCATCTGCTACTCACATACACCAATGTACGAATAACACAGCTTATTTTGTTTCTCGATGTCCTCCAGATCGCTTTCAATCTCATCGACGTACACCAATGTACGAATAACACAACTTATTTGTTGCCCCTATTGTAACTCAAGGCGCAAGAAAATAGCAATTCTTTGTTATTAATTTTGCGAATAATTCGTAATATTCCGTTATATACTACGATATTCGCATTGCGAAGACAAATTTCGCGATACGAAATCCATTATAAACGCGAAAGCATCGTACCCATCAATCTACGTATACGAGGGTACGATGCTTTCTTCCACTAAAGGCATGATACTACGCTCGATTGGTCACAGTTCCGTGCGTCGTCGTTGGAGTTGTGGGGGGGGTAGACTGACCTGTATTTAGCTTCTCAGGCTTGCGTGTCATCCTAAAGAAGAGTGTTCCTGCAGTGAGAAGATACACGGAATACAAGAGACTTTGTAGTACAGTAGGTGCCTCTGCATACCCGAGGAACGAATGTAGTATGTCACCGAGTGTGCTATTTTCACTCAAAATGTGTGCGGTGTTCCAGAGAGGTATCGTGCCAAAGGAAATCCAGCCAAGTTCCTGCATATTCTGGACAACATTTCCTAACAATCCAGCCGCAAAGAAGAGCAAAACTATCCCCATCACGCGGAAGAATACACGATAATCGAGGCGATATCCGAGGCGATAAATCAACACACACAGCACCATTGAAGCTAGTAAGCCAAGTGAAGCTCCTAGCAAGAGCAACATGGCATTTGTTTGGAAGGCAAAGGCCAGTGTGAAAACGGCAGATTCCAATCCTTCACGCCCAACGGTTGTGAACGCAAGTAACCCTAATGTAAGACCCGAACTAGCAGCACTCGCTTTAGCAACAAACTCTTTCTTCATCGAGCGACTGTGATTCTGCATCCAGAATGTCATCGTTGTAAGCAGAACAACTGCGGTAAGATACGTTAGAGTCTCAAAAATGGTCTGGAATGTTGAGCCCACATACTCTCGTATGGTGACATAGAGAGCAACACCTCCAAGTAGCGAACCAAGCACAGCAAGTCCCACACCAATCCACACAGCACGAGCCTGATGCTTCAAACCAAGCTGGCGGAGTGCCGCGAGGAGGAGACTTACGATAAGGCTCGCCTCCAGTCCTTCACGTAAGAAAAGAACAAATGCTGCTATCATTGACCGACACACTTTCTCATCGTAAATGATGTGGTCGTAACCATATCATTAATTCCTACTATCCTGGTAAGATATTAGCATGCCCTAACATCTCATGTCAAGAGTAGGATATAAAAGAACGGAGGAGGTAAAAAACTTTTCACCTCCTCCGTTCTCCATGAGTACTATGTTTCATCGTGTTACCCATACTTTAGCGGCAGATGCTTTGCTGATGAATACTTCGCGGTTCTCGACCAGCAGCTTTACGTTCTCTCCCTGCACCTCGTTATCGCTGTTATCTTGCGCAAGGATGGTTAGCTGCATGCCCGGCATCAACCCCTTTTCCTGGAAGTATCGGATCAATGCCTCTTCATCTTCAACCACCTCTGAGATGCAAAGAAGCGTGACCGTCTCTCCACCAGGAATCGAAAAGAGCCGCAAAGCGTTATGATCTTTGAGATAGTTGCGTGCATCTACTGAGCCAGGAATAGGATTGCCATGAGGACATGTTGTGGGGTTATCCAGGCTGGCTATGACACGGGCCTCGACCGCGCCGGAGATAAAGTGCTCTAAGCGGCAGGCCTCTTCATGCACCTGGTGCCATTGCATGCCCAGCATATCCACCAGGAAACGCTCCGTCAAACGATGCCTGCGCAGTACAGCCTCTGCTGCCTGGTTGCCGATTTCTGTCAGTGTCACCTGACGTTTGTGATCCATTTCTACGTAACCATCTCTCACCAGTCGCTTCAGCATCTCAGTTACTGTTGGAGCCGACACGCCAAATTTCTGTGCGAGGCGTGCGCCTATAACCACCTCATCCTCCATATTCATATTATAGATAGCTTCCAAATATTCTTCGACGGTTGCGCTCAGTAATTCATTGGTTTTCATCGTTTACTGTCCTATTTGTAGCGTCTTCATAACCTACTACACTGTAGCACGCACCTATAGCACCGTCAAGACGCCCTGCCATCTCTTTTCCGTTGATTTTCCTCCTCATTCTCTTCTTTCAAAGGCTGGCATTTCACTTGTTCCATGCCAAACGAACTGCAAAAGCTCCATACAGCAATTCCGAACGGCAGAGTGAAAAAGGAGTCAAAAGAGAAAAAGTGTCTGCGATGTCAGCACATATACAGATGTCGATTTAGGAAGGGCTTATATTGATAAAGAAAGGAGCGGTGTAACGCTGATGAATATGTCAATGCAAGAATGCGCCACTACAATGCGACACACACAATACGGAAGGACCGAAATGATGCGTATAAAACCATACATCTACAAACATATTGTACTCATTATTTGTACAGTTGTCCTGTTGTTTGGTTCTCTTATAGTTACACAAAATGAACGCGCGGCTCAGGCAGCGCATCCTGGATACGGCAATGCATGTTCCTGGTATACTATTCGCTTTGGAGACACGCTGGCTAATGTCGCTGGTAGTTATCACACAAATAGCTGGACGCTGGCACGAGCCAACGGCATTGCAAACATTAATTTAATCTTCGCGGGTCAGCGACTCTGTATTCCTTATACAGTGCGAGGTGAACAAGGCGGACAAGGCGGTCAGGGTTATTCGGGTGGTGGAGGTAACGGTGTTGTTGGTAATGGATCAGTTCGTTGGTATGCCTACGGGGCGTTAGAGTGGTCTACACGCGGACAAGTCGTCGCGCAACTTCACCAGATTGCTTTGAATTATGGACTACCTCCTAAACTTGTGATGGCTATCGCCTGGCAGGAGAGCGGCTGGACACAGCACGTGATCGCTCGTGACGGGGGTATCGGTGTAATGCAACTTATGCCGTATACTGCGATGAGTATCAACGCTGGTACAGGAATACGTCGCGACCCCTATAAACTTTGGGATAACCTCAATCTCGGCGCGACCTACCTCCGCTGGCTCTGGAGCAACTTTCATGGCGACCTCTATAAAGTTATCAGTGCCTACAATGAAGGTGGCTGGGCTGTCATGCACCGGGGCATCTTCAACTGGAACTACGTAAATAACGTCATGTATCTCATGAGAATACTCTAAATTTAAAAAGTCATCAATGTGTCGCGATACATCGAACGTGCTTAGTTTTCGGACACGTTCGGTGTATTATTAATGAGTTACCTGGCCGAAGATGCAACTTCCTGGTATTAGCGTATACGCCTCCACTTATGAACGATTGTGCGAAATTTGCTCTTGACACAGCCGTCAAATGACTCTATACTGGATGTATGAACAAAAGAATAGTGAAAGCAACGAACAGGAAGAGTACATAGCCTTACAGAGAGTACAGAGAGTCGGACTGGTGGAAACCGACACCGATGCGGTTATGGAATGGACCTGGGAGCTAGAGACGAACATTCATGCATCTAATAGATGCGGAATCAGTAGCACTCAATTCGGAATGTCCCCCGTTATCGAGGACAGGATATATCATCGTGGCATACTGAAATGAAATTGTCTCAAAAGAGATTGAAAGAGGGCAGAATACCAGGGTGTATCCGGCAACGAGAGACTGGCCCACCGAAGAATGCAGCCCGGTTGGGATCGAAAAGTCTGAATGAGGGTGGTACCACGAAAGCTTTACGCTTCTCGTCCCTGAGTGGATGAGAGGCGTTTTTTATTGTCCTTTTCTAAATCTATTGCATATATACATGGAGGTTGCAAGATGTCTATAGACATGAGTCAGGATGCGAAACCAAATTTAGCCGATGTTCCCGCAGGCGCACAAGTAAAAAAGCGTGTCTTCTCCGGCGTACAGCCAACTGGGAATATTCACCTGGGCAATTATCTTGGAGCCATTCGCAACTGGGTGAAAGCGCAGTCGGAGTATGATAACATCTTCTGCATCGTTGATCTACATGCGATTACCCTGCCAATTGACCCGAAAGAATTGCATACAAATACACGCAAGCTAGCGGCACTCTACCTCGCATGTGGACTGGACCCACACTATTGCAAGCTGTTTGTACAGTCGCATGTCCACGAACACGCCGAAGCGAGTTGGATTATGAGCTGCTTCACCCCGATGGGTTGGCTGAACCGCATGACACAGTTCAAATCGAAGGCAGGCGAGAACATAGATTCGGTCAGCACTGGCCTCTACTGCTATCCCGTCCTGATGGCCTGTGACATCCTGCTCTACCAAACCCATTATGTCCCCGTGGGCGACGATCAGCGGCAGCACATCGAATTGACACGCGACCTCGCCCAGCGGTTCAACGGACTCTACGGTAAACAAGTGTTCACGATTCCAGAGGGGCAGATTCGCAAGGTGGGCGCACGCATCATGGCGCTTGACGACCCAACACGTAAGATGAGCAAGAGCGATGCCGATTCGAACTCGCGCATCAACCTGTTGGATGATCCTAAAACTATCAAGAAGAAGATTGGGCGTGCAACCACTGACTCAGAGCGCCTGGTCACGTTCGATTTGCAGCGCCCTGGTATCACGAACCTGCTGAGCATCTACCAATTGCTCACTGGAGAGGCGCAGGAAGAGATCGAGGCACAGTTCACGGGCAAGGGCTACGGCGATTTCAAAGCGGCTCTTACCGAAAGATTGGTAGCGACACTGGCACCCATTCAGCAACGCTACTATGAACTAATCAACGATATGCCAACGCTGGAGGGCATCCTCAAGCAGGGAGCCGATGAGGTACGTCCGCTAGCAGCAGCAACCTTGAGAAATGTAAAAGATGTGATAGGACTTGGGTAAGTCTTGATAGATCGTGTGATGTTAAGCCTCAGCAGCAATAGATTAGAGGTAGGTATCCATATGTACTATCCAACATTCGAGGAGACCCAGCGACTACGAGACACGGAAACACATGTTCATGCAGAAAAGCGCCCGCTTCTCCCGCTGTATCGCGATATTCTTGCAGACATGGAGACGCCCGTCTCGGCCTATTGCAAAACGGCACAGAGCCCGTATAGCTTCTTGCTTGAGAGCGTAAGCGGTGGAGAGCGTGTAGCGCGCTATTCGTTCATTGGCATCGACCCCTACATGGTGATGACGCATCGTGGCGAAACGGCAACGTTACGTAGAGCGCGTAGTGAGTCAAACAGCTTCACGACGGAAGAAGTCTCTTGCCACGATCCGCTTGCGTTCATCGAGGCCGAACTGGGCCAGTATCGCCTGGTAGAACATAGGGGCAAATCTCAGGATGAGCTACCAAAGTTTCATGGTGGCGCTGTTGGCTACCTCTCCTATGACTCAGTAGCGCGTTTTGAGCGTCTTCCAGTTTTAGAGAAAAGCGAACTTGGACTACCCCTGGCGGTCTTCTGCTTTACCGAGACAATGCTGGTCTTCGATCATGTGAAGCATCGTGTGAGGATCGTTACGCACCTGCACCTCGACGCACCTGACCTTGAGGCCGAATATGCACGCGGCATTGATATCATCGGCGATGTGCAACAGCGTCTAAGTCAGCCTGTACGCTTGCCAGAGGAACCAGCGCCAATTCACGATGCAGCAGCCCTGCAAGTCACCTCGAACCGCACAAAAGGTGAGTTTGAAGAGATGGTGCGCCGCTCCATAGAGTACATCAAAGCCGGCGACGTATTTCAAGTGGTGCCTTCACAGCGCTTGAGCCGCCATGTCAACGCATCACCTTTTACTGTCTACCGAGCATTGCGTGCGATCAACCCATCGCCATACATGTTCTATCTCAACCTGGAAGATTTTCACATAGTTGGTGCCTCACCAGAGTTGCTGGTACGCTTTGAGGACAACGAAGTAACCATTCGTCCAATCGCGGGAACACGTCCACGCGGAACCGATAGGCACAGCGACGAACTGCTTGCAAAGGAGCTACAGAGCGACCCGAAGGAACGCGCCGAACATATTATGCTCATTGATCTCGCCCGTAACGATGTTGGACGCGTCAGCACTCCTGGCACGGTGCAGGTAAGCGAATTGATGGAGATCGAACGCTACTCACACGTCATGCATCTCGTCTCTAACGTCACGGGTGGGCTTCGTAAGGATATGACGCCTTATGACGCTCTTCGCGCAGGCTTTCCAGCGGGAACGGTTTCGGGCGCCCCAAAAATACGTGCAATGGAGATCATCAGTGAGCTAGAGGGAGAGCAGCGTGGTGTGTACGCAGGGGCGGTCGGCTATTTCAGTCACTCAGGCAACCAGGAGACCGCTATCGCCTTGCGTACAATGGTCATGAAGGGCGGTACAGCTTATATTCAGGTTGGCTGTGGTGTGGTCGCCGACTCTGATCCTGGCGCCGAGTACCAGGAGAGCTTAAACAAGGCAAGAGCACTACTACGAGCCCTCGACGAGGCAGAGAATATCGCAAAAGCGCGCAGAGAAGGTATGGCGAATGATATGGCGGGGGCAAGCCCCGCCACTACAAATCATACTGGTAAGCATGACGATAACAGAAATGTGGTGGCGGGGCTTGCCCCCGCCAGAACTGCTATGGAGGGACACTAGCATGCTGCTGCTGCTTGATAACTATGACAGTTTTACCTACAACCTGTATCAATATCTATCAGAGTTGGGGGCCGAGATACAGGTCCATCGCAACGACCAGATCACGCTCGATGAGATTGAGGCCATGCAGCCTGAACACATCGTTGTCTCGCCAGGCCCATGTACACCTAATGAAGCAGGACTTTCCTGTCAGGTTATCGAAACCTTTGGGCAACGCATTCCCTTATTGGGAGTATGCCTGGGCCATCAAGCGATAGGGCAGGTCTATGGCGGTCGGGTCATTCGCGCACCGGAGCCGATGCATGGTAAAACGTCCTTGATGTACCATCAGGATCAAGGTGTCTTTCATGGGCTTCCGGAGCCGTTTGAGGCCAACCGCTATCATAGCCTTATTGTCGAACGCTCAACGCTGCCGGATGTGCTAGAGATCACCGCAGAGACGGAAGATGGGATTATCATGGGTCTGCGGCATCGTGGCTATCCGGTCGAAGGAGTACAGTTTCACCCGGAGTCGATCATGACCCCTGTCGGCAAGGACTTGCTACGAAACTTTCTTGAACGATAGGTATTTCTGACGGAGGAGAGAATTCCATGATTCGAGAAGCTATTACCCATGTCGCTGCTGGTGCCACACTTAGTGAGGCTGAGGCAGCAGAGGTCATGGAAGAAATAATGACGGGTACCGCAACCCAATCACAGATGGGTGCCTTTCTCACTGCACTACGCCTGCGTCCAGGATACGAAACAGTTGAAGAGATCGCGGGTATGGCGCGCGTAATGCGCGAGAAGGCAGTACGGGTTCACCTTAATGAGCAGATTGCCGAGCACACTATGGACACCTGTGGCACAGGAGGTGATGGATCAGGGACATTTAATGTATCCACGGCGGCAGGTATTGTCGCGGCAGCAGCAGGTGCCTCGGTCGCGAAACATGGCAACCGCTCCGCCACGAGTCGCTGTGGCAGTGCCGACGTGCTAGAGGCTCTCGGAGCAAAGATCGACCTCGGGCCAGAACAAGTTGCAAGGTGTGTACAGGAGGTGGGCTTCGGCTTCATGTTTGCACCCGCATATCATCCAGCGATGAAGCATGTCGGCCCGACACGTCGTGAGATCGGCATTCGCACCGTCTTTAATATTCTAGGGCCGTTGACGAACCCAGCTCATGCACGCTATCAGGTGCTCGGTGTTGCCGGCGGTACCCTCTTACGTAAGATGGGTGAAGTATTGCTACACCTCGGCTGTCGTCACGCACTCATTGTACACGGCGAGGATGGTATCGACGAATGTTCGCTAAGCGCGCCAACCCGCATCTGCGAAGTGCGTAAGGGGCAAGAGCTATGCGAATACACCATCACACCGGAGCAGGTAGGTCTTACCAGCATTACAGATCGCCAGCCATTTCAGGGTGGCGACCCGGCACATAACGCGGCGATGCTGCGAGAACTACTTAGCGGATATGTCGCTGCACCGGCAGCAGATATGCTCTGCCTGAATGCGGGGGCGGCCCTACTTGCGAATGAGCAGGTCGAATCGCTGGCTGATGGTATCAATTTGGCCCGAGCCACGTTACGCGAGGGCAAGGCGAAACAAAAACTAGCAGATGTTGTTGCTTGTACTCAAGCTCAGAGCAGGTGATCTATGTTTCTTGACCGTATTGTCTCTCAAACACGCACAGACTTAGAACAACGTAAGCAGGAATGCTCATTGGAAGAGATACAGCGTCTTGCTGCTGCACAACCTCGTCCACGTGACCTGTTAGAGGCATTTACACCACGTTCGCGTGTGCATCTGATTGCCGAGGTCAAGCGAGCCTCGCCCTCTAAAGGCATGCTGGCTCCCGATCTTGATCCGGTAGAGTTAGCGCGTACTTATGAAGCGAATGGAGCGTCGGTTATCTCTGTTCTGACCGAGCCACACTTCTTTCTGGGCTCGCCGGAGTATCTCACGGCAATCAAACATGCCGTGAACATTCCAGTGCTGCGCAAAGACTTCATTGTCGACGAATATCAGGTCTACGAGGCGCGTGCGTGGGGTGCCGACGCTGTCTTGCTCATCTGTGCAATTCTGGATGATGCTCAATTACGACATCTGCTCGCGGTAGCACATCAGCAACGAATGCGCTGCCTCGTCGAAGTACACAGCCGTGAAGAGGCGCGACGTGCTGTCGATGCAGGTGCAATCGTAATCGGTGTCAACAGTCGTGATCTCGTCACCTTCCAAATGAACCCGTATCTTATTCGTGACATACGCCAGATTGTACCGTCCAACCGCGTAGTCATTGCTGAGAGCGGCATTCGTACAATAGCAGATGCACGACGCCTGGCACGCTACGACGTTCAAGGTATGCTCGTTGGTGAGTCGCTGGTGGTATCAAATGACGTGCCAACACAGATGCGAATGCTCCTCCAAGGGGCAAACGAGAGCACACAGGTAAAAATCTGTGGACTGCGTAACCCCGAGCATGTGGATGCCGCGGTAGATGCTGGCGCGGATATGCTTGGCCTTATCTTTTATGAGCCGAGCCACCGCTACATCCAACCACAACAGGTGCAGCATATCCTGGCTGCAAGCAAGGATTTCGTATCTTCTACACAAGCACCGCCTGACTTGATCGGCGTATTCGTGAACAAAGAAGCCAGCTTCATCAATGATGTCATCGACGAGGCAGACTTACACTTTGTACAACTGCACGGAACAGAGCCGCCCGATTTCTGTCAACAAGTCAAGCGACCCGTCATCAAGGCGCTGCATGTGCAAGAAAAGAAGGACCTGGCATTGGTGAGGGCGTATAAGAACGTTACATGGCGTCTCTTATTAGATGCTCCTACTCCTGCATGGGGTGGGACAGGCGTTACTCACGACTGGGACCTCGCCCGTAGTGCGGCTGAAGAGGCGCGTATCTTCCTTGCAGGCGGCCTGACACCCGAAAACGTCGCGCATGCAGTAAAGCAAGTTTGTCCGTGGGGAGTCGATGTAAGCAGCGGCGTCGAGACTCACAAGCAGAAAGATGTAGAAAAAATATACGCATTCATCAAAAACGTGCGTGCAACACAATTGTAGGGGCACGATTTATCACGCCCACATTCCAAAGAAAGAGCAATCAATGCAAACACAAAACAAAGACATTCCAACACACACATATCAGCACAATGTCTATCCCGACGAGCGTGGACGCTTCGGAGCATTTGGGGGTAAGTTCGTCCCCGAAAGCCTGATGGCGGCACTCGCAGAATTAGAAGATGCCTACAATAAGTCACTGCACGATACAGAGTTCCGGGCAGAATTAGTCGCACAACTGCGTAGTTTTGTTGGACGTCCAACAACGCTTCATTATGTGCCGCGCTTCTCGGAGATGGTCGCCCCTGGTGTCAAAGTCTATCTCAAGCGTGAGGACCTTGCACATACCGGTGCACATAAGATCAACAATGCGTTAGGGCAGGGGCTGCTGGCGAAGCGTATGGGTAAAAAGCGCATAATTGCTGAGACAGGTGCGGGTCAGCATGGAGTGGCAACCGCGACGGTCTGTGCCATGCTCGGTCTTGAATGCATCGTCTACATGGGCGAGGTCGATATCGAACGCCAGTCGCTCAACGTCTTCCGCATGAAACTTTTAGGTGCAGAAGTACAGCCTGTCAAGAGCGGTACCCGTACCTTAAAAGATGCCATCAACGAAGCCATTCGCGACTGGGTGACGAACGTCGAAACGACCTTCTACCTCATAGGCTCAGCGGTTGGGCCACATCCGTATCCACGCATCGTGCGCGACTACCAATCGGTCATCGGTAGCGAAGCACGCGAGCAAATTCTGAAGCAGGAGGGACGCTTACCTGATATTGTCGTGGCCTGCGTTGGTGGTGGCAGCAACGCTATTGGCATGTTCTATCCCTTTGCCGATGCCTCGGAAGTACAATTGCTCGGCGTCGAAGCTGGCGGTTCGGGCAGGGAGCCAGGACAACACGCGGCAACATTAGTCTCGGGAAAGCCAGGTGTCCTACATGGTGCATTAAGCTACCTGTTACAAAACGAAGATGGACAGGTACTCGACACCCAGAGCATCTCGGCTGGACTCGACTATCCAGGAGTGGGTCCAGAGCATAGTTATCTGAGGGACACAGGCCGAGCCAGCTATGTCTCCGCCACTGATGCAAGCGCGCTGCGAGGCTTACAAGCATTGAGCCGAACCGAGGGAATCATCCCAGCGTTAGAGCCTGCACATGCCCTCGGCTACCTATTAGAGATGGGCGAACAAGGCAAGCTTCCGGAAGGGTCATTGATCGTCGTAAACCTGTCGGGGCGCGGCGATAAAGATGTCATAACGGTGGCAAAAGCCTTGGATGTCGATCTGTAGGGGTGAGAGATGAGCACTTTTCAATATCATGCTGATATACTCGCCCGCTATCCAACTGTAGTTGGTGGCATCGTCCTGGCACAAGGCATGACCAACGGTCCAACACCGGAAAGCTTGCAAACGGCTTATCTAGCTGAACAGAAGGCTGTACTGCAACGTATTGGTGATACGCCTTTGAGCCAGATTCAGTCGTTAGCGGCATGGCGTAACGTCTTTCGCAGCTTTGGCGTTGATCCAACCCAGTACCGTAGTGCTGCAGAAGCCTTGCTGCGCCGCCTGACGAAAAAAGGCGATATTCCAAGCATCAACACATTGGTCGATATTGGCAATTTGATCAGTATCCGCTATGCCCTACCTGTTGCAGTGTTTGATACCCGGACATTACAGGGAGCAGTCACGGTACACTTCGCCGATGGTTCGGAGCGATACACAACGCTCGGTCAAGACGAAGTGGAGCACCCAGAACCAGGTGAGGTCGTCTTTTCCGACGAGACAGGACTGGTGATTGCACGACGCTGGTGCTGGCGACAAAGCGAGCAAAGTGCGGCCCAGGTCGATACCACCAATGCCATCATTACTGTCGAAGCGCATCATGCGGAGGGTAGGCGTGATGTTCAGGCAGCACTTGATGATCTACTAGAGCTGCTACGGAAGTATGTGGGTGGGGAATTTACGCCTGGTGTACTGGATGCGCAACATGCTGCACTTGAGAATGACAATATAGGAGATAGCGATGGAACTTACACAAAGTGATGTGAGAGAGAAGGTCAACAGAGATGCCTCGAATAGTATCCCTGCTGCCAAGATCACACAAGCCTTCGAGGATGCACGGAAGGAAGGACGAGGTGTACTCATGCCCTACTTCATGTGCGGCTTCCCTTCGGCGTCGCAAAGTGTCAAACTTACACTTGCCGCGATAGAAGGGGGAGCCGATATTATCGAGTTGGGGATGCCATTTAGCGATCCACTTGCTGACGGTGCCACAATTCAGCATGCCAGCCATGTCGCACTCGCACAGGGAACAACCATCAATAGCTGTATGGACGTGGCCCGCCAGGTATCGGCTCAAAGTGATGTGCCACTCATCTTAATGGGCTACTACAATCCGCTTATGGCCTACGGCCTTGAGCGCTTCTGTAAAACAGCGGCAGCCAGTGGAGTTAGCAGTTTGATTATTCCCGACCTACCACCAGAAGAAGCAATGCCATTACAGAATGTGGCTCAGAAGCACGGTCTTTCACTCATCTTCCTCGTACCGCCCAGCACATCAGCTGAGCGTATCGATCAAATTGCCAGGGTCGCAGCTAATGGACCAGGAACATTTATATATTGTGTCTCATTGAACGGAGTTACAGGCGCACGAAAGACTCTTCCTCCTCAGCTTCGTAGTTTCGTTGAAAGAGTACGCAACCATACACAAAATTATAATCTTCCTCTTGCAGTTGGCTTCGGTCTTTCTACTCCTGAACATATTAAAGAGATAACGAGCTATGCTGATGGAGCAGTAGTGGCAAGTGCCATAGTCAACCTCATCGATCAACACGAGGAAGAGACACAGGCTGAGGCAGTGAGACAATACATCCAGAGTCTCTGTCAAAGATAGTGCAGTACAGACATATCCCTTATGCAAGATACCATGTACACTACTACTAACTGAGTACAAGGTGAGCTTGTCATTGTCCCTTACAATAGGAACACATATGTTCGGCTGCCTTTATCAGCGACGAGCAGGCATCCTATTTAAGAGGGGTAAGTCTATTTATGTACTGTCGAGGCATTCGAGGCGCGACTACAGTAGAGCGTAATGAGCGGGAGGACATTCTCGCGGCGACTACAGAGCTGCTACAACTGCTGATAGAGCGCAATGACCTACACGTGGAAGATGTCGCCAGTGCCATCTTCACTCTTACAGAGGACTTGAACGCGGAGTTCCCCGCACTCGCAGCCCGTGCCCTGGGTTGGACAGAGACAGCACTGATGTGTATGCGAGAGATTCCTGTACCAGGAAGTCTGGGCAACTGTATCCGCATTCTGTTGCACGTTAACACAACGCGCAGCGCCGCAGAGATGCAGCACGTCTATATTCACGGGGCGGTCAATCTACGTCCCACATTTAGTACAAACCGCTAGTTGTTCATCTGCTGAAGAGATGAATGTCTGACAACAATTGATGATAAACAGGCAATCATGACAACGGCGTTAAGATGTGCCGAAGCGCTGGCAATAGTGCGCCAGTTTCATTTCACAGAGTCTAAAGGAGTTTTTCATGATTGTCGTAATGAAATCAATGTGTAGTGACGAACAGGTGAATCATGTCTTGGCTTTTCTCGAAAATCATGGTTTGTCGGGACACCTTTCAAGTGGCGTCGAGCGAACCATTATCGGTGTCCTTGGCGCGGTTGGACCCTCTGGTACGCCTGGGAGCATAGGAGGCATTAATCCTATGGTGGGTGAGGGGTTAGAGGGGCTACCAGGAGTTGAGAGTGTTTTGCGCGTGTCCAAACCGTACAAACTCGCAAGCCGCGAGTTTCATCCAGAAGATACGGTGGTGGATGTTCCTGCTTCCTGCATCTCTGAAGGAATCGTTCATATTGGTGGTAGCGATGTCGTTATGATGGCTGGTCCCTGCACCGTTGAGAGCGAGAAGCAGCTTATGACAACGGCACAGGCGGTACGCGAGGAAGGGGCCGTCATTCTGCGTGGTGGTGCGTTCAAGCCATCAACCTCGCCCTATGGCTTCCGTGGCATGGGAGAACAAGGATTGAAGTTACTCAGCAAGGCACGTTCAGAGTTTGGCATGGCGATTATCACCGAGGTCATGACTCCTAGCGATGTAGCGATGGTAAGCGAGTACGCCGATATTTTGCAGATCGGCACACGCAACATGCAAAACTACATGCTGCTCGACGAGGTAGGGCGCACAAAGAAACCAGTTGTCCTCAAGCGCGGCATGTCTGCTACCTTTGAAGAGTGGTTACTGGCGGCAGAGTATGTGCTCTCGCAGGGGAATCGTAATGTCATTTTGTGTGAACGCGGTATTCGTACCTTCGAGAAGCTAACACGCAACACTATGGATATCAGTGCTATTCCGCTCGTCAAACAGCTCTCGCACCTGCCCATTATCTCAGACCCCAGTCAGGGTACAGGGCGGCGCGACCTCGTTGGGCCAATGTCGCTCGCCTCAGTCGCCGCCGGAACAGACGGTCTGTTGATAGAGGTACATCCCAACCCTGATGAGGCACTAAAAGATGGTGCTCAATCCCTAACTATCGAACAATTCAGGAGCCTGGTGCCGCAAATACAGGCCGTTGCTGTTGCTATTGGACGCTCACTGATAATGGAGTAGAGCAAGATAGCTGTGCTCCAGGGCGAGAACAAGCCGTTGCCCTTACTATACACACATCATACAGAATGCACTTATAGTAAGGGCAACGGCTTGTTCTCGCCCTGCTCACTTTGCGGCTTTGCGACTCTAGACAAACAGCTTTATTCTCAACTATACTTGGCTTGTCACCTACTACTTGAGTAGCAATGCTGAGCACTTTCAATACATCTACAGTGTCAATCTTCTCTAACATATCATGTGATATAGTGAAAGAAAGCTACATATACGACAACGAAGACTTATTTTTGACGTGGGACGTGTTGCAGTTATAGCAGTGCGTTACTTTGCTATATAACAGGATATGTAAATGACTATAGGACACGTAAGCAGCATTCATTTTGGATTACTGCTTCATAATCATCAGCCAGTAGGTAATTTTCCGTGGGTATTTCAACAGGTCTATGAGGAATCGTATCTCCCCATGGTTGAGGCATTAGAGCGACACCCTGGAGTTCGCCTCTCGCTTCATTATACGGGTTCGCTATTAGATTGGATGAAAGAGACCCATCCAGAGTTTCTACGAAGTATCGCGGCTCTTGTGAAGCGTGGGCAGGTTGAGGTTGTGGGCGGAGGCTACTATGAGCCGATTTTGCCTTCGATTCCTGACGATGATAAGCTCGCCCAGATTCGCCGATTGACGGAGCGTGTGCAGCGCGACTTTGGAGAAAAACCGACAGGTATGTGGCTGGCGGAACGCGTGTGGGAGCCGGGGCTACCACGTTACTTGCGTGATGCCGAGATCGAGTGGACGATCCTGGATGATGTACATTTCAAGAACGTCGGGCTAGAAGATGAAGACCTCTACGGCTACTACGCTACTGAGGATCAGAGCACAGCCCTCAAAGTATTTGCTACCAGCAAATCGTTGCGCTATACCATCCCTTGGCGACCTGTAGGCGAGACCATTGAGACGCTGCATTCCCTGGCGACGATGGACGGAAGCCGCATCCTGGTAATGGGCGACGATGGCGAGAAATTTGGAAGTTGGCCTGAGACGGGATCCTATTGTTGGGGATCGAATGGAAATAATGGTTGGGTTGAAGAGTTTTTTATGGCCCTTGAACGAAATAGCGCCTGGCTGCACATGACACTCTTGGGCGAGTATGCACGCTCCTATCCCGCCCTTGGCCGCATCTATATTCCGACCTCTTCCTATATCGAGATGACCGAGTGGGCATTGCCGCCAAAGAAGTCCTTTGCATTTGGCAAGATACTACACCAGTTGGAGCATGATAAGCAGGACGAGATGCTGCAATTTATGCGCGGCGGCTTCTGGCGCAACTTTCTGGTGCGCTATCCCGAGATCAACAACCAGCACAAGAAGATGTTACGTGTGCACGATACGATCTACTCCTCCGACGTAAATAACGAGGCCGGACTGGTACACTTGTGGAAGGCACAGGCCAACGATACTTATTGGCATGGCCTGTTTGGTGGTATCTACATGGCGCATGTGCGCTGCGCGATCTATCATCACCTTATTAAAGCGGAGAACATAGCAGACCTCACCCGACAAGAAGAGCATCACTGGCAGCACTACGAGTTCACCGATTTTGATCGTGACACACAACATGAGTTGATCGTGGAGAGCGATCAGCAAAATTTGTACATCGACCCGCAGCGCGGCGGTACACTCTTTGAGTGGGACATACGACGCAGCGCGCATAACATGACCAGCGTTATGACACGCCGGGAGGAGAGCTATCACCAGACGCTGCGCGAACATGAGCAGCAGCGGCGGCGTCAGAACGCAGGTGAGTCACAACAGAACGTTACACAGACAACAGGCCAGGCAGATAGCGAGCCAGCCTCTCCTCATACAACGGTTCGCACAAAGGAGCCTGGTCTCGACCGCTACCTGGTGATGGATCGTTACCGTCGCAACAGCTTAATCGATCACTTCCTGCCCGCGGGTCTCACACTGACAGGTTTTGCCGAGGTACGCTTTGAGGAGCAGGGGAACTTCGTTGAGCAACCTTATGAGACGAAGGCAGAGCAAGGTGAAAGCGGCCTCACTATCACTTTGAGCCGTGAGGGGCAAGTACGTCGCGCAGGTGCTCTAAATCCATTGCCAGTACGCCTCACCAAGACGCTTTTCATGCCACTTGGCGAAGAGAGGCTGATGATTCGCTACGCTATTGAGAACAAGGGACAATCACGCCTACAGACGCGTTTTGCGACTGAATGGAACTTTAACCTGCTTGGCGGTGGTGGCAACGATCAGGCGTACTACCGCGTCGGGGGTCGCACCTTAGACAACGAGCACTTCGATAGCACAGGTGAGGTTGCTGAGGTACGCGAAGTGCATATTGGGAACACCTGGCTGCAGCAAGACATGGAGTTCTCATTAAGCGAGGTTGCAACTCTCTGGCGCTTCTCTGTAGAAACTGTAACAGGCTCGGAGGCAGGCTTCGAGCGTACTCACCAGGGGAGTTGCCTCACGTTTGTATGGCCTCTCTTGCTTGATGCAAGACAAACATGGAATGTAGAGATCGTGTGTACAGGCAGCAAAGCATAAAAAAGAATATCCAAGGAACAAGACCGTTACATGATATAAGCTGATCTGGAAAGGATATAGAAAAAATGAAGCGTGTCCTGGCCCTTCTTCACATATGGGACGACCCGGCAGGATATGTAGGGGAGTTGTTAGAGGAGCATGGCATTGCGTTTGATGTTGTCAAGGTAGAGGCTGAGCCAATTCCTGATTTCACTCAGTACGATGCTATAGTCGTATTCGGTGGCCCACAGAATGCAAATGAAGATGACAAATATCCGTATTTTGTGCCAGAGAAGGTAATGATTCGTAAGGCAGTTGAACAGGAGATTCCATTTCTTGGCATCTGTCTTGGTGGACAGTTACTTGCATCTGTACTTGGAGGTGAGGTGAAGCGGCATGCCCTGACTGAGATTGGTTTCTCGGATGTGCGGTTTACCGAGGAAGGGAAAAGCGATCCGCTTTACGCACGTTTACCTGGATATCAAACTGTTTATCAATGGCACGAAGATATCTTTGAGATTCCTCCTGGTGCGGTACGTCTGGCAATGAGCGAAAAAACAGAGAATCAAGCTTTTCGTTATGGACGTAATGCCTACGGTTTGCAGTATCACATTGAACTCACTCCCGAAATGCTTAACACCTGGCTTCACGAGCCATCACTCAAGAACGGACTTATTAACGTGATTGGGAGCGATGAATATGACCGTATTGAGCACGAACCTGCTGCATATTACTCAGTTTATAGGAGTCATACGTGCGTCATGTTCGAGAACTTTCTCCGTGTTGCTAGATTAATTTGAAGCTAATAGTGAAAAACTCTTTTCTTTTAACCCTGCTTTCTGCTATACTTGCACGTATGACCTACTCTACCAAAACATCATGAACATTTGTGTTCAATGTATTATTCTATAGATCGTTACAGCAACAAACCAGTTATAACATATTCTGAAAGGCAATGTTCGACGCAAATGCCGCAACATAATACTAGTGAATATACCAGTCAAACTCATCAAAATAATCATATAGGGCAGCATATTCATACGACCGTGCGCTATCACGCTCATCATGCCGCTGAACTCACTCCCTTTATTTTCGCTCGCTACACCATCGCCTGTGAGCGACACCCGGAGCGTAATGAAGATAGTATTATTGTTGATGAGCGAAGTGGATTAGCTGCTGTCTTTGATGGTGTCGGTGGCAGTGCGGCAGGTCAAATAGCTTCACAGACGGCGGCACGTGCCGCTCATGATGGATGGCGGCGTACCTTGAGTCAGCTACAAAAGGGGAGAAAGAGATACAATCTTCTTGAAAATTCCGGTGATCATTCACTTTGTGAGGTTCTGCAGAGTCTTGTGCAAGATGCCGATGATCTTGTGCGAACAGATGGTGCGCAACGAGCTGGTACAGATGACCTGGCAACGACGGTGGCGCTTGCGGTGGTTTGTCGAGAACCTAAGACAAGAGGCTATACACTCTTTTATGCCCATGTAGGGGATAGCCGTATCTATCTCCAGCGAGAAAACGCGCCAATTCGGCGGTTGACGAACGATGATGGACTCCTGGCAAAACTGGTCGAAAATCAGGTTGTGAAAGACGAGGATGCTCACCGCATAGACCAGACCATACGTGTTGATCAACTTAGCGACACTGAATTCAGTTACTTCCGACTTCGAGGCGGCATTACTCAGGCGCTGGGTGGTCCAGTACCACCGATTATACACACTGATGAGGTCTCCGTCTACCCTGGCGACCGCATCCTCCTCTGCACTGATGGTATTCACGACAACCTGACGGATGAAGAGATCGAAGACATCCTGAAAAACAGTCCTCGCACATCCACAGGCCGCCTGCTTATAGAGCATTCACTACGTCGCTCACGCGCGGAGCGCAGCGTTACAGTGCGAGCCAAGCCAGATGACATGAGCGCAATCGTGATGACGTGCCGCTTCTAACCACACATTTCTTAGGGACATGATACATTTTTCCCCTAGAGTTGGTTAAGACACTATCAACATGCTCCAAAAAGTACCAGTTTACCCTGTAATAAGCATATCTTGACATACAGTGTGTTATCTTCCTAAGAGTTGCAAGTTTTGTATAGAGTCTCGCTTTAGGAGGATTTGTATTATCGTGGGTAGAAAAGCATCTGTTTTGATTGGCTTACTGATAATTGTGTTGATGAGTGCGTGTGGTGCAAAACAAGGGCAATCGTCTACCCCACCACAAACATTGCTTTCGGATAAAGTGAATGCAAGTCAACTTCCGACAGCAACACCTAATGTGGTTATTCCGAGACAAATAGCACCACCATCACCTTCACCGACACCCAAAGCAAAGCCTTCACCGACACCCGTTCCAACGACCGCTCCAGCGCGAACAGTGGCACCACCACCCACAGCGGTACCTACAGCACCACCTACGCCACAGCCCACGCCCATTACTATTCCTGGATCCGGCACTGGTGCGGCACCTTACGGGCCACCACCACCAATGACAGCCGAAGAGATACAATTAACGCAAAAGCTCTTCGCACAGATCAATAGTGATCGAGCGGCTCGTGGGCTCTACCCCTTTGTGTGGAACGCAACATTAGCAGGCGGCGCACGCCTCCACGCATGGAACATGGATCACTGCGGCTTTAGTCATACCTGTCCAGATGGACTCGATCAATGTCAACGCATCGCCAACGAGGGATTTGCTGGCTACACGGATTGTGGTGAAAATATTGGTGAGGCTGGACCTTACCCAGATGCATGGGGAGGTGTGTACAACGTTCAGGAAGGCATGATAAACGAGCCGCCAACTGGATGGCATCGTATACATCTGACGAGTACAACTCTACATAAGGTCGGCGTTGGCGTCTTCGTAGAACCCAATGGTTGGATATTATTCACGGAAGATCTGGTGAGTTGAGGGAAGGGAAAGCGTTCTTCCCTCACCCCATACGCCTTCCCAGGACCATTGTTGTACGTTCTCGGACACACCAGGAGTGTCTTCCACGCTTTGACGGCGCACATGCGCAGTATAGCTCTCAGCGTCTCTTACAGTACATTCGACGCTCAAGTTATGATCTCCCCAGGGTACGGATCCTACACGATAAATTGCGCCAACTTGACGCAACGCGTGGGGCAGTAGGGGAGCTATCGTGATGCTATCAGCCTCTTCCTCATGCAGTCCGATGATAGAGCGCATGAGCAGATGCACGCTCAACGCCCCCCAACCACCTGTATCTTCCTGTTGTGTTGTAATGTTGGGCCAAGATGTTGCTTCGCCTCGTGCCCACGGAGCTGCTTGTGTAGGGATTATGTGTATGCAATTCTTCCCTTGTGACTTTTTGTGAGCGCTTCCGTCTAACGGAACATACTACTCAGGAAAAGATTTGTGTGCAACCATTCTTTGCTCACATGTCCTCTAAAAACTTCCAAAAGTTAGAAGATTATAAGTTTTCACTTCAATGAAGGAAAACTGAAGCTTTTCCACTTTTCTGAGAGTACTACAGAGGTTACTCATCGTTATTTGTTGTTCATGAATGCAGCGTTACTGCATTCGAGTCGAAAGGAGTTCTTCATGAACATCGTCGATGCAGTCTCTGTCATAAAGAACAAGTAATAAAGAATAAGGAGAAATTGTATGGCAACGCAAACCTCTATTGTCGCGGGTGTGTTCGAGCGAGAGTCTCAGGCACGAAGTGCTCTTGATGCTTTAAGGCAGGCCGGATTTGGCTATGATCAGGTCGGAGTCGCAGTACAGGGACAGGGAAACATCGACCTGAAGAATGACTTGCTGGGCTTAGGTGTTTCGCGGGAGCAAGCGAACTACTACGCCCAGGAATTCAAGGCAGGTCGCACCGTGGTGTCTGTCCGACCAGACGGACGCGAGCAGGAAGCTCACGATCTCATGCACCGCTACGGTGGATACGACTATGAACACAGAACGGCGGAGGCTCAGACAGCCGCTGGCTATGATCAGAGAGCAGCAGCTACTCAGGCCACTGTCTCTACCTCAACACAAACCTCTGCTCGGACCGCTGCCGACGATGTCCAGGATGAGTTTCATCAGCCGCGCTCGCTCAAGCTGCGTGAGGAACGCCTCAATGTGACCAAAGAACGTGTCCAGGCTGGCGAGGTTGGCCTGCACAAGGAAGTAGTCACCGAACAGAAGACTATCAATGTCCCCGTCACTCATGAGGAAGTGGTCATTGAGCGACACGCGGTTACAGGCGGGCAAGTCGATACGACGCCTATTGGTGAAGGGGAGACCATTCGCGTTCCCGTGAGCGAAGAGCAGGTTAACGTCACCAAGAATACAGTGGTGACTGGTGAGGTTGCGATTGGCAAGCGAGCTGTTGAGGAGACCCAACAGGTCACCGATACTGTCAGGCGTGAAGAAGCTCGTGTCGAGCAGCAGGGTGATGCACCTATTCATAACACGAAGAGTGACCGTCTTCATCCTAATAGCGCCAACGAAGAGAACATCTAGTAGTCATCTAAGACCAAAGCGTAGCAAGGGCATCTTTGAGAAAGGATCAATGGGAATCTTTTCGCTCCGACCGATCACCTGTTGACGGTGGTCGGTCTTTCTTGATAGCAGCATCTCTGTGGAAAAAACAGCTACCGTTAGAGGCGGTAGATGCTTGCGCATACGAGGCAAAGGAAGAAGGATAGTCCTATGCAGATACAAGAATGGAGTCCAACACATCCACTAAATCTTTCAGATGGTTTGCTTGCGCAGCAGGCGCTTGCAGGGGACCAAAATGCCTTTAGTATTCTGGTTCATCGCTACACCAGCCCTCTCTACAGCTATATCTGCCACGTCTTACACGATACTGATGAAGCACAAGATATCTTACAGCAGGTGTTTCTCAAATTGTACCTGTCGCTGCCTACACTCCACACTGATCAGCCGCTTAAACCCTGGTTGTTCCACGTCACACGCAACCGTTGTCTGGATGCACTTCGTCGCAAATCGGTTCTTCGCTTCTCCGAGCTTGAGGCTGTAACCGATGAGGAGGGAATCTCACTGCTCAATCTGTTCCTTGATCCACGTCCTTCACCAGAGGAACGCGCAGAGCAGAGGGAGGTCCAGCAGGCCCTTCAGCAAGCACTCCTGACCCTTAAGCCAAAGGCTCGCTCTATAGTTCTGCTGCGCTACGCAGGGCAACTCAGCTTTTCTGAGATCGCTCAGGTACTTCACATACCAGTGACAACAGTCAAGACCTACGTTCGCCGTGCGAAACCGCACTTGCGTACAGCACTGGCAGCATCTTTGAGAGCATGAAAAGGATGGTTGATATTAAGTGGGCTTTGACACCAACATTCCTAATTATGGGAAGAGGGTGGCAAAAATGTTGACAAAATCTTAACCATCATTCATTATGTTCCATGAACATAGAATAAACGAAGACAGAGTGTCTTTTCGTTTCTTCTATACCACGTTCACGTAGTCTTCCTCTGCATGAGCGATGATGCTTATCAGCTATACAGTTTTATTGTCAAGCGTAGCATTGTTGTTTAGAAGAGCCTGTAGTGCGAGATGAGACAGATGCTAAATACAAAGACACACGAAATTTTATTCTCGTTTGACCAGCCAGATGCAGTACTTCACCCGCTCCTTTCACTATTGCAAGAGGTACTTCATTACCCTAAAGCGAAAGCATCTAAATTAGTGCCTCTTCATTCTCAAACAGTCTTAATTATTGATACTTATGGGGAGCGGCCTCAGCATATTGCCCATCTTCTTGCTTCCTCTGGTTATCGACCCCTGGTAGTGTCAACAGCAGTTGATGCTTTTACACTCTTTCTACAGGGCACGTTTGTTCCGTTTGTCGTCATTCTAGGCCAGGAACATACCTCTAACAGATTTTTTATCTTTCGTCTTTTGCACCAGACAACACAGAAGTATGATTGGGAACCCCCACTCATTCATTTATATTCACAATCATCCAACTCACGCTTGCCACATACGGCACCACTACCAACACCGAATTCGTCATACCAGAACCCAATAAGTACTTCATCCTTGCCACTCCCTCAAATACCTCTTTCAAGACCATCATTGGCTCCGCAGACCTCACCATTAGATTCTGTGCCACAAGTGCCTTTTCCACCACTGCCACCCTTACCATTACACACTCGACCATTACAAACGTCGTCTTCAAGTGTAAGCACATCACCTCTTGAAACAAGCAGTAACAAGAAAGATGGGAAAAAGATTTCTTTAGAAGGTCAAGATATCGGGCGCTACCATATGCACTCCCCATTAGGAAGCGGCTCTTTCGGCACGGTCTACCGGACCTATGACCGCCTGCGAGAGCAAGATGTCGCACTCAAGGCTATTCAGATGAACACTCTTCGCTCTTATAGAGACAAAGAGGTTGAGACAGAGATAAACTTCTTTCAACAAGAGATAGACCTGCTCAGCGCACTCGATCATCCCAATATTCTCCCTCCGCTCAATTGTGGTAAGTCATACATCAGTGGTGCGCCCTTTGTGTACAAGACTATGCGCTACTGCCCGGAAGGGTCTCTTACCACCCTGCTCTACCAGCTAGGTACCTCCAAGTTGCTTTCTGCACAAGAGGTTTCGTCCATCGTTGTGCAGGTGGCGGATGCTCTACAACACGCACACAACTATCGTATCACCTACCAAAACTTCAAGTTATCCAATCTGCTCATCCGTGAACGAGCGAAAGATAGACGGAGTCTTCATATCCTGCTCACCGACTTTGCTGTAGCTCAGAACGGAACCCTTTTAGCGAAGGCAGAGGATACTTTTCCCTATATGGCACCCGAGCGATGGAATGGTCAGTCTCTTCCCGCATCAGACCAGTATGGACTTGCCGCTATCGCCTATGAGTTGCTCACGGGCCGCATGCTCTTTCAAGGCCAATCGGAGCAAATCATGCGCCAGTTGCATATGAGTATACAGCCTCAGCCTCTGAGCATGTTTAACCCGCGGGTATCACCAGCCCTGAGCAATGTAGTGTTGCGTGCCCTGGCAAAAAGGCCCGAAGACCGCTTTGAATCTATTGCACTCTTTGCCCAGGCTTTTCAGCAATACAGTAGGTAAAAGGCACGGATGGTTTATGCCTTTGTCTCCATTTCCACTTCTACCGAGTGCGTGCGCAGGGCCGAAATAGCCAGGACGACCGAGGCTATAGACAGGGCGATGATCAACGCACCAGACCAGTAAGGCGTGGCGTGACCGAACTGAACGTAGAGCAGGCCGCCAAACAACGGGCCCAGGATCATCGCCAGCGACTGCATCGACTGACCGGCACCGCTGACAAGACCCTGCTGTCGAGGCCCAACCAAGCGCGAAGTCAGGCCGTGCAGCGCGTTTTCCACCAAACCGCCTGAAGCTCTGCCGTTTGTGTATCCACTCTTTCTGAATTTCTAATGCTCCCTAAATGGGCATAGCTTGCTTCGCACGAAACACGCTTCCGTTATCGGTGACGAGACGGAGTAGGCACCCATATTGCTCAATGGCTGCGTACAAGACAAGCAGCACTGAAGTCAGGTCTCGTGATTGGTAAATATCGCTTGCAAGAATGGCTCTCGAAAAGTTGTCCATCACGGAGATCACATAAAACGGCCCTTTGATATCTGGAATCTGGTGCTTTTCGATGTAGCGAATGTCTAGGCCCCATATCTCATGGCGAAACGTCGCTTTGAACGGGTGAGGCTTCTCATTCCTTGAGCGCCAAACGTATCTGCTGAACGGCGCAAGGATCGCTCAGGAAGCTCGGTTTCTTGCGTTCGTTCTGCAGGAGTTGTTCCATAAAGGACAATGGGGCGAATGCGCTCATACAAGCGTTGTTCAGGGCAGCGACACCATTGTTGGATCAGTTTCCAATTGTCGGTTCGTTCTCGCCGCTCACGTTTCGCTTTTGTCATCGGCCTTGTCCCTTGCTCCTGTTCATCCATCAGAAGATCAATGGGCAGTTCATCTCCTTCCTCTTCCCCGGAAGATTCACAAACCCCTCTCGCGCATCTCACAACGTTCATCCCGCTCGTTTCGGCTCATCTCTCTTGAGAAATCGCTCCAGATTCACAACGGCGCGTCCGTGCTGTCCCTCACCGATTTTCTGTACTTCATCGTAGGCTTCAACTTGGAAGAGCAGATGCGTCTGTCAACCGCTACCAGCGTCGCGAACGCCTGAACCTGCTGCCCAGGAGGGGTAGGTGCAAGTTGGCGAATATGCACCATTGTTCCTACCGTGACATCGCCTGGGTCGAGGGAATCCTTGACTGCTTGTCAGGCAGCATGTTCCATCAGTGCAATCATCATGGGGGTCCCAAAGACCTCGACGCCTTCTGCCCTTCCAGACGCCGAAGCCGTGGCGAGATGTTCGGAGGCGACGACCGTTGTCGCTTCCCCTCGTAGACCGATAAGAAGATTCATAAGGGCGCTCCCTCTCCCTCCCCTTGTGTCAGATGCAGGTGAGCCCTGTGTGTTCGCTGCTGCATCATGCCATATCCGCAGGCACATGCTGCGGCAATTCCAAGGACAAGCGCACTACTTGCTGTACCCGCAATGAGACCGTTCCTCTCAACGATGAAGCTACTCACCAGTGGCCCAACGATTTGACCAAGCGCAAAAAACCCTGTCAGCGTACTCAAGCTGGCTGTGTAGTCTTCATCCGCCACCGCACGCTTGAGTAATGCGGTGACCATCAGCGCTGGAGCAATGAAGGCGGAGAGACCGACAAGGATTGCACCAACGTATTCCCATCCTTGATTGTGTATCAAAACGGACAACGAGCCTCCTGCTCCTACCAGTAATGGAAGAGCGAGGGCAAAGCCTGTGGGCCAGCGATCCATCACCTTTCCCCACACCCATCCACTGAGTGTGCCAACAGTACCAATACCTGCCCACACAAACCCAGCATGCAACACGGAGACTCCCTGTTGCTCAAGTAAGGCGATGAAAAAGGTAAAGTAGATAATGTAGCCGCAACCGAAGCCGCCATAGGAGAGCGTGAGAAACAGCAAGCGACGAGGCTGAAAGAGTGGACGAAGCATTCCCCAAAGGTGTTGCTGCAGCGGTCGAGTGTTCGACGGTTTCTGTACAGGTGTCGTATGAGCCAGAGAAAACGACATGGTCTGCCGGGTTCGAGCAAAACCAAGAGCAGTGACGATCCCCACCATCCCCATTCCTATCCAGACCACGCGCCATCCAGGAGTGTTGCTTGCCGTAAGGATACAAGGAGCAATCAGTCCAGAGAGGATAACGCCAACAGCTCCTCCTGCCCAGATGAGTCCTGACGCTTTTCCACGCTCCGAAGGCGCAACACATTCGAGGGTGAGAGCGATGGTCAGGACCGTCGCGAAAGCAGCAAAGAAGCCATTCAAGAACCGCCACATGCCCAGTTGCCAGAGCATGAAGCTCAAACCTGAGGCAAGCAAGGTCCCATTCATCGCGCATGAGGCGAACAGATTGAGCGCAAGACGCCGCTGGGTATGCGGCAGCACGAACGGCAAGGCGAGCGTTCCCAGCAGGTAGCCAACGAAGTTCACTGTGCCGAGTGTGCCATAGACACGGTAGGAGCCTCCCAGATCCGCTCGCAGCGCTGGTAACAAGAGGCCATACGAGAGCCGTGAAAACCCCAGAATGGCGGCGAACGAGCCTGCTGCCCACCAGGTGAGGGCACTGGTATTCCACCTGGAGAAAGGTGGAGATGTCTGCGTCAATGCCGCGGCTTGAGACGAACGGCTCGATCTTTTGAACATCTTCTCTCTCTTTCTCACTCTGAAACATGCGTGAAGACGGCAACTGAGCTTTTCTCTTGCCGCTTGTGTTCACCCAAGCGCACACTGAACGCGAACAGAACCAGAGCCAGCAGCACACCCCCAGCACCTATCCAGCCAAGCTGTGTCACCGCGACCACGCGCAGAGCCAGACCACCCAGCGCGGCTCCACCAGCGATCCCTAGGTAGAACGTCGAGTTATTGAGCGCCAAGAGCACATTGGCATGCTCGGGTGCTAGACGCAGCAGGCGATGCTGCTGAGGTGTGAAGAGCATTGGCACGCACGCGCCCCACAGGAAGAGGGTGAGCAATGCTCCCAGCACTGAGTGCGTGGTCAGAGCGAGCAACGGTTCGACGATCAGTAAGCCAACAAGGAACACGAAGATTGGCCGCGTGGAACCAACGCGATCGATAATGACACCAACGACCCAGTTGCCCAATGCCGGTCCCAAACCATAGGCAAGCAAGAAGGGACTCACATCAGTGGTATGCAGATTCTGCTGTAGCAGCGGCGCGATGTAGGTATAGACCATGTAAATTCCCAGATTCCACAACAAAGCGGGAATCAAGGCCAGCAGCAGGCGCTGCTCTTTGATTGGTGCCAGGCGTGCTCTCAGGGAGAGCGCGGGCGTCTCGGTAGCTTTGGGCAGACCCCACAGCAGAAGCATGGTAAAAGCTGCGCCGGACAGCCCCGCTACCAAGCTGAAGGAGAGACGCCAGCCAAAGTGCTCTCCAATCCAGGTTCCCAGGGGCAAACCCAGGACGGTAGAGAGAGTAAACCCGCTTGCGACCAGAGCGAGTGCCTGCCCTCGCTTCTCTGGAGGTGCCAGGGTTGCACCAATCGTGTAGGCGAGTGGACCAAACACGGCCGCGCAACAGCCAACCAGAATACGCGTCAGCAATAAAGCAGGAAAGTTGGGAGCAAGCGCTGATCCAATATTAGAGAGACAGAAGGCTCCCAGCGCGGCAAGCAGCACACGGTTGCGCGAAAAGCTTCCGGTCAGCACTACGAGCACGGGTGCTCCCAGGCCATAGGTCAAGGAAAAGGCGGTGACCAGTTGCCCAGCCAATGCCTCCGTCACCCCGGTCTCTTTCGCAATGACAGGGAGCACGCCAGCCACGACAAAGGCATCCGTTCCCAGTGCGAACATCCCCAGTGCCAGCAGGAAGATACGTGGATTGACTCTGGCCGCGTGCTTCTGCTCGACCAGTGGGAGAGGTTGTGTCGTATGTGACATAGAAAGGAACACTCCTTCTTTCTCATTGTAATAATTTTTGTTACATCCATAAGCAAACGAGAGCATGGTTCATCAGTCCCAATGGAACTCTTTCGCGCTGTAACAAAAACTATTACAGCGCAGGTCCAAAAAAATGGACCATCCTCTCTCCACTTCCAAGGGGGATACATACTCGGCACGACGCACCCAGCTTTTTCTCACCCTTGTTCATCTTTGCCGCGATTCGCGGCTCTTACTGTTGGCGGCACTTCGTTGGCTTGCTGCCGCTGAGCAGTCGCAGCAGCAAGGGCGTCACGCAAGATGTCGGCGATGGTCGTGCGTGCCAGTTCCTGATCCAGCGCGCTCTGAACATTCCCATACACATCCTCCAGCACCGGGCCAATGCCACGACCAATGAGACAGCGCTGATTGGGAGGGGTATGATGCAGCGAAAACAGCGAATGTGGTTTGACCGCGCGATAGACATCAAGGAGGGTGATCTCCTCTGGTTTGCGCACGAGTTTCCAGCCAGCGTTGCTTCCACGCTGAACGCTGACCAGGTGCTGTTTCTCCATCATACCTAGCAGCCCGCGCAGAATTACCGGGTTGGTGTTCACGCTACGAGCAATCTGCTCTGAAGTGGCGAACTCGTCCAGATACCCAGGCTGCGCCATCCAGGTGAGCGTATGGACGGCTACTGTTAAACGACTATTGGCACTCATCGCTGTTCCCTCGCTTCCGCAGACGCATACCTCATGCATCCGCCCAGAGTTGTAACGAACTGTATTACAACCGGGTGTAAGAAGTATACTTACAATGAAGTGGATTGTCAAGAGACTTTCATGAAAGGGGTTCACCACCCAGATTGAAAATGAGTTTTCAGAAAGATTCTGATATTTTTACTGGACATTTTTGACCAGTTCGGTCCAAGTGGGAAAGTTTTTTGACTAACTTTTCAGGGGTGTGTGGCCGCGAATATGGCTGCTGAAAACAGCGCTGCTCAAAAAAGCGAACCGGGCCACCCGATTTGCTCTCGAGAGAGTTTTTTGTGCGCAGAGAAAGAGGAATCACATCAGTTCAAGTTGCTTGGCAACGGAGCTCGCCTCGACGCGGTTGTTGACGTTCAGCTTGCGATAGATGCTGAGCCACACAGCCTGTACCTCGCGCGAGAGCTGATAGCTATGAGGTGAGATGGGTGTTGACCTGGAAAATAGCAGTGCGTGCATCGGGTTTCGTCGGATACACACACTACTTTTTCTGTGGCAACATTCAGGATGATTAACCGTCACTATCCTTCGTTGCACCACTGCTACCACTGTCACCGCCAGGATAAGGGGCTGTAGCTCCTTTAACGGCGTGCCAGAGAATCTGGTTGAGCGGTTGATCTTGAGAAGAGATGTCCGCGACATTGAAATTCATCTGCGCCGATTGCTGAGCACCATAGGCAGTTGTCGAATTGGTCTGTGTCGGTTCATACTTCTCCGGCAATGCCTGATAGGGTGTTGCATCAGCCTTCTTATGGAAGTCACGCCACATTGGAATGGCTGCGATGTCGTACTGGCTCAGTGGGTGTAGACCCAGAATCAGCTCGATAGTACGAACCATTGCTGCCGTATCGTAAAGCGTGTGATCAACATACGCAGATGCACGCTGAGTGTATGGGCTGATGACGAGTGCCTCCGTGCGGTGAGCATCTACATGATCTGGCCCGTTCTGTGCATCATCCTCAGTAACGACGATAGCGGTGCTGGCCCAGTATTTGCTGTGGCTGACAATATCGACGACCTTACCCACAGCCAGATCGTTTTCAGCAACGGCTGCTTGTGGAGTGATCGCACCAGGACGTGTGCCGGAGGTGTGGTCATTGGGCAAACGGAATATCTCTAACTGCGGTAAGTTATTATTCGCAACAAACTGGTTGTATTCACGTTGCCATTCTGCAATACGATCCGATTCGCGGAACTTCATATCGAAGGTTCTGAACTTTGGATCGTAGTGACCCACTAGTTTCGGCGTCGTGCCAGGATTAACGCTCTGAGGGAGGAAACATAGAACATCACCTGATGGAATAGTAATACCATTGTACGAGGTTGCAACTGGACCTGCGCACGCATTGGCTTGACTTGCTGGAATGAGTTTCGCTTTTGAGGCAGAAGAGTTCGCATCGAATTGATAGAACTCGCCGTAGTCACGATAGGTAATGTGGGCCTGCGAAGACGAATCCCACAGGTAGCCACCCGGTGAGAGATTGATGTTGCTTCCTCCCTCAAAGTCGTAGTCGCGGTTACGACCAGCACCAGGAGAGTAGTTTTGAGGCCACAATTTCTCATTGTAGTCGCTGGCGTTCGCCGAGTTAATCCAGTTATGACCATCGGCACTCACTTCAGCATCGGCATAGAAGTTATCAAATGTGCCGAACTTCTCGGAAAGAGCATGAAGATTTGGCGTATTGTCCCTGGGGAACAGGGTGAGTGAGCGGTCTCCATTTCCTACAGGCAAGTCACCGAAAACTTGATCGTAGGTGCGGTTCTCTTTCACGATATAGATTACGTGCTTGATCGGGGACTTGCCGCCAGGAAGCGGAATGGGGTTGCCGGGATCGCGCTGAAGAACAGACGTGTCTCCTACGCGATTGTTACGTGTTACCTGGTCGGTATAGAGCGTCAACAGTCCTTTACCAGGGACAGAGACTGTTGAGAGTGTTCCTCTAATCATAGAGCCCGAGTACTGGTCAAAGGTGCAGTTGCAGTAGCCATCATTGTAACCAGTGATGCCATCAATAATAGGAGGATTCTTACGTGTTGGGTTTGGATACAGCTTCTTGTCGTTTGGTCCTGCACCTCGGCCCTTCGCATTCGTAACAAACAATGTCTTGTTGTCTTTGCCGACAACGACAGAGGTGGGATACCAGGCAGTGGGTATGCGACCAAGAACCTTCTCCGGTCCCTTATCTCCATTAAGAGCCACCACTACTATAGCATTATTACCTGCAGTAGCGACATACAGATACTTATTGTCCCGACTTACAGACAGCCCCTCCGGGCTACTGCTCAACGGGGCCTTAATATAGGGAGCAACAGAGATCGTGCGCACCGCATTGTTGCTATCCGGGTCAATCACGGAGATAGCATCGCTGTTCGAGTCGGCTACAAAAAGGATACCATCTGGTCCAAAGGCCATAGCCGAGGGATGCTGACCTACCGCAATTGTCGCCGTTACCTTTTTGCTGCTCGCGTCAATGACTGAGATTGTACCATCGCCCCAGTTAGAAGCATAGATAGTCTTTCCATCCTTGCTAACAATTGTTGTGTAGGGATAGCTGCCAATCGCGATAGTGCCAGTAACTGTCTTTGTCGCGGTAGAGACGACTGACACGTTATTGGCGAGGTTGTTCGCCACGTAAAGCGTGCTACTATCAGGGCTAATGCTTAATCCTGTAGGAAATGGATTTTGCTTTGTTGTCCCTATCGTGATGTCGCCATCCGGGGCCAACTGACCGGAGGCAGGCACAGTAAAGGTATGAACAACGTCACTACCGCCCCCAGAAGCATAGGCATGAGAACCGTCAGGACTATATGCCAGGCCGACAAAGACACTGTTGGGAGCTGTGTAAGGAATGGTTTGGAGAACTCTGCTATTAGACGTTGACATCACCTGTAATGATTGAATACCTGCTCCATCATTGGAGGCCAGCAGGAAGCGACCATTGGGCGATAATACCGAGTTGAGCGGCAAGTCACCCAGTAACGTTTGTGTTCCCGCTGGAGTAATGTTCCAATTGTTGATGAGACGGGTCTTGTTACCTTTCGTCCCCGGCTGGTCGTACTGGGCTATACGAGTGGCTGCCAGAATAGTCGAGGGAAGTATGGTAATAGCTACCAACAAAATCACGGAGATAGCGGACAATCTACGATGCCGTTTTAAAAAATACTGGAAGTGATACATTACACCACGGTTAGATTGCTGCATACAACATGCCTTTCTTGATGTGGCACACGATTCACCTTGAGACATTGACGTTCACCACCTGGCAGGCGTTATGTTCCCTACATACTGTTGAGAGTAGGGACAAGAAGTGCGTAGGTTATATGAGTATGAAAATAATCCTCATATTATCCTATGCTACTTATAGCTGCTCAGGCGGATTAGTCCCGCTACAAGCATAGTATACAATCTTTAAGCTTTTTTTGTGGTTATATTAAGTGAAGGTAAAAATCTTTTAATTTTTGTTAAATTCTTAACAAGCGATTGGAATACAGAAAATCCATAGCATACAAGATGGAGAAATGCGTTTTGTATGCTATGGATTTTTGCACAGTTACTTATTGAACAATGCCTCGAACTGTGTACGGTCGAGTTGCTCATGTTCCATGAGCGCATCGGCGAGTCGCACGAGTTGATCGTTATGCTCGGCTAGAATCGTACGAGCCGTAACGCGTCCCTCATTGAGGATACGCTGCACCTCTGCGTCGATGAGCGCGTTCATTGTCGCACTACTATTTGCTGTGCGTGACGCAGGCGCTGCCATAGCGAATATATGCTGACGTGAAGATGGTTCTTCCCCGTTCTGGCGTAGATTACCGTCAGCGTCTGCAACAAGCGAACGAGTGTATGCAGGTACATCATCGGAGTCGCTTCGGCGCATATTGAGCGCATAGTCGCCCTCCGCGCGATAGTCCGCGAAGACGACACCGATCTCTTCACTCATGCCCCAGTGTGTCACCATGCGCCGGGCGAGGTCCGTTACTACTTGCAGGTCATTCTCGGCACCAGTGGTAATGTAGTCGGGGCCAAAGGTAAGTTCTTCAGCGACTCGCCCACCGAGACTCACAGCGATACGAGCCATGAGGGAGTGACGGCTGTGGTTGTAACGGTCCTCTTCCGCCGTAAAGTGGGTAACGCCCAGGCTTTGGCCTCTTGGAAGAATGGTAACGCGATTGACCCTGTCGGCTTCGGGCAAGTGATGCGCTACAAGAGCGTGACCACCTTCATGATAGGCGATGATACGACGCTCTTTCTCACTCATGACCAGTGGTCGCAGTGCGCCGAGTTGGATACGCGCCAGCGCATCTTCGAAGCAGTCATGAGTAACATTCTCCAGATTGCGGCGTGCAGCTGAGAGCGCTGCTTCGTTGACAAGGTTTGCAAGGTCAGCTCCACTCATACCAGTTGTCAGGTGCGACAGACGTTGGAGAGACACGTCTTCATGTAGAGGAGTGTTGCGTGTGTGAACGTTGAGAATAGCCTCACGGCCAACACGGTCAGGCATAGAGACGGTGATACGACGGTCGAAACGTCCTGGACGCAGCAGCGCTTTGTCAAGAATATCAACTCGGTTGGTTGCGGCGAGGACAACCACGGCTTGCCGGGAATCGAAGCCATCAAGCTCCACAAGCAATTGGTTTAACGTCTGGTCTCGCTCGTCGTTGCCAGATACGCGCATTGAGCGTTTGCGACCCACCGCGTCAAGTTCGTCAATGAAGATAACACAGGGCGCGACTTGACGTGCTTTCTTGAAAAGATCACGCACACGACTGGCACCGACACCTACAAACATTTCCACAAACTCAGATGCACTCATGCTAAAGAAAGGAACATTGGCCTCTCCCGCAACGGCCTTCGCCAGAAGCGTTTTGCCGGTTCCAGGAGGACCCACCAGCAAAGCACCGCAAGGAATGCGCGCTCCCAGGTGGTTAAAGCGCTCTGGAGTACGCAAGAATTGTACAATCTCTTCCAGCTCCGTCCGTACTTCGTCAATGCCAGCAACATCCGCGAACGTGACCGATGGCTCGAGGCTGACACGAGGAGTTGTAGATGCTACAGCTTGCTCCGTTCTTGTCGTTGCAATTTGAGGTTGCGCAGGCTTATCTACAGCCGATTGTGGTGTGTTTGACTCTTTCGCGCGTGTAAAGCGGCGTGCGCGGCTTTTCCCGATCTCCGATACCCGCTCATCCATCTGACGTGATGAGCGCTTATTGTTACGTGAGGACAGGAAGACGAGCAACAGCACCACCATCAGAATAAGGGGGGCGAACTTCCATACCACCGCCAACCAGTTGGAGGACTGCGCTGCGGGCAGGGTGCTTATCCTAACTTGATTGCTCAACAGGAGAGAGGTAAGCTGTACATCTCCTCCGACAGGCATATGAGTATATATGGCGCGTGCAGCATTAATAGAACTTGTGGAACCTGTCGAATTGCTCCATGAAACATTGCTTGAACTGATATATCGTATCCAGGAGGCATAATCGAGAGCTGCATTCTGACGTTTGATTGCCGAAGGCGGGGAAGCGCTCTGTGAAAGAGGATTCACCAGTAACGCATTGATCTCATCACCCTGGATGACAACGGCCGCCACATTCCCCGTTTTTACCTGCTTTATAAAGGCGCTATAGTCTATAACCGTTACTCCATTAGAAGCAGAACTCGTTACAGGAGCACGAAATTGACTAAATACTCCAAAAAGCAGCGTCACCAGCACTATAAGCAGAACACCTGTAAAGATGGTCGTTTGATGTGTATGAAGAAACTTCCAGAACTTACGACTATAGTTCTTTAGAGATTTAGGTCGCTGATTAAACCGCTTAGACAGCTTTGACCATTGTCTGCGGCCCGTGTTATCGTCCATTTACTCACCTTGCCTGTTCAGGTCGCCTGGATAAAACCACTGTGTTGACCCTATGTATTGATGAATATAGGAAAGATACATAACATCACCAGGAAAGACCATATGCGCCTTCTCTTGATGCTTATGCCACACCCATATTCCACTTGTTGCCCTACGCGATACACAACACTCCTTCGATGTCATCATTCCTCTACTTATTCCCCCTTCATCTATCCCTATCATCCCTTGTCATCCCGCTACGAAAGAAATGTCTCTTGATACTCCCTGCAAAAAAAGCACAGGAAAGAGACCGAAAAAGATTTGTAAGAAAAGAAAACAGGCATCTTCCTAATGGACGTATGCTAACAGTGTACTGCTTACCACACCGAGTCTTGAAAAAGTCGACCGCACTCGGTACTTTTTTCTCATCAAGCATTGTATCAACACGTTTCTATCTATTTCGTTATGTGTATTTGATACAAGAAGCGCACAAAGACTTACCTGAATGAACGACGATGGGACACTGGCATTATGGGTAATATTGCACCTATTTCTATCACGTGATAATTGCATAAGCAGATACACGTTGATACATACTGCTTTGCCTTTCAGGAAAATTTAATAGTGGTACAATCAATCGTGGATGAGCCGTCCTGATCGTACAGCGGTAACAGTGAAGCATTTAATGCAATTTCTTGCTAGCGGTAAACTACGGATCATTGTTGGAGCTACCTTTCCACTTGCAGAAGCTGCTGAGGCGCATAAGGCGATTGCTGAGCGCCAAACGACAGGCTGCGTAGGTACTGTGAGTATAACTATCTGGCCTGGTGGATACAATCCACCAGGCCAGATAGTTATACTCACAGTACCTACGCAGCCCGGTTGCGATTCTGGTCGAGACCGAGACCACGTCGGACCTCAAGAGAGCGAATAATCGCGTCTCGGCTCAACACACCCAGCAGACGACCATCTTGCACTACTGGCAACTGATTCACGTCTTGAGTATTCATCAAAGGCAAAACTTCGCTTAAGTTCTGTAGTGGTGAAACAACGTGCAGACGTTCTACAGGGATCATCGCTATACCTACGGGTGTCTGTGTCCACTGTTCGCGTGCTACGTGGCGAATATCGCTAAGCGTAATCAGACCAGCCAACTGGTCGCCCTGCATAACTAGAGTGGAACGCAGTCCACGCGGCAGAAAGTATTCATCAACGAGGCGCTGAAGTGAGATGTTGGCAGGAACTGTCATGGCATTAGGATTCATCACCTGCTCAACTGTAACACCGCGAAATGCAGATTCGTACGTCGATTGAGTTCGAGCAGACTGTGCCGCGCTGAGCAGGAACCAGCCAGTAAAGATGATGAGGAGACCACCTAATGCATTGCCACCAAAGAACTGCAAAATTCCCCACAGGATGAAGAGGTAGGCAAAGAATTGCCCAATTATGGTGGTAATACGTGTTGCGGTCTGAAGATTGTTCGTCGTCTTCCAGATGATCGAGCGTAACACACGACCACCGTCTAATGGAAACCCCGGAATCAGATTGAAGAGGCCAAGCGCGACATTAGTGACGGCAAGGTACGATAGGACCGCCTCAACGGGTGAATGAGTTTCTCTAATGGGTAGGATGAGGAGATAGGACAGCAAGCCAATAAGGAGGCTCGTCAGCGGCCCAACAAACGCCATCTGAAATTCGACTCCTGGAGTCCCTGGCTCTTGCTCAATGTTAGAGATACCACCAAAAATGAAGAGGATGATGTTGTGTACAGGCAAACCTCGCCTCCTGGCAACAAGCGAGTGTGCTAGTTCGTGCAGGAGGACCGACACAAACAAGAGCAGTGCTGAGATCAAACCCAGCAAGAAGTACGTGGAACCAGAGAAGCCTGGATAGGTCAGGGGGAACCAGCCCGTAGCAAGCGAGTAGGTCAGAAATACAACGATAACGATCCAACTAGCGTTGATAAAAATGTCGATGCCAGCAATACTGCCGATACGAAACGAGCCAGGCATTGAGATACAACCTTTCAATAGGGATGAAGCAGCTTTGACTACAATATGCTCACGGTATATTGCGATGAGGAAAGCACGTGCGAAATCTTCAAACAGAATATACCGAAATACGATGTACTTATCTTATAGATAACACGTATTTCAAGCAGGAAATGCTGACAAAAAAGAGGAACACATTGATTATGACCTCTTAGCCAGGTATTCATCGAGAAAGTGTGCAATAGCAGGATAAGCTACCAGGCGGTTAGCACGCTTGACCAGCCCATGCCCTTCATCCTCAAAGCGCAGGTATTCGACGGGGACGTTGCGTTTGCGCAGGGCAGCGACAATCTGCTCAGCCTCGCCGACAGGTACGCGTGGATCGTTAGCACCGTGCACAACGAAGAGCGGCGCTGTAATGCGGTCTACATGACGAATGGGTGAAATCTGCTCTAAAAATTCGCGGTCATTCTCTAAGCTGCCGTATTCGCTCTCGCGCAGCTTGCGTCGCCAGGGTCCCGTGTTCTCCAGAAAGGTGACGAAGTTGGCGATGCCCACGATATCGACCGCAGCCGCCCACAGGTCGGGATAAGTTGTGACGGCGGCAAGCACCATGAAGCCTCCATAGCTGCCACCATAAACGATTATCCGCTTCGGGTCCGCGATTTCGCTTTCCCGCAGCCAGAGGGCCGCGTGTTGCAAGTCTTTTACGGAGTCCATACGCAGCCGTACATCATCGAGACTCTGATACTCATAGCCATACCCCGTACTGCCGCGCACATTGGGTGAGAGGACCCCATAGCCGCGTGATACCAGATATTGGATGACGGCGTTGAACTCTGGACGCGACTGGCTCTCCGGGCCGCCATGCACGTTGATTACCATTGGGAGGTGACGCTGCTCGCTCTCCTCTCCCTGTGGTAGATACAAGAATGCAGGTATTTCACGTCCATCAAAGGTTGGGTAACGTACCAGCGAGGGAGCCACAAAGGACTCATGAGGAATGCCGCCCATGGCACTCTGCGTTGCACGCACAACAATGCCTTCGCGCACCTCCCAGACCCAGATATCGGCAGAGGCGTCGGCGCTGGCAAGCGTGATCGCCATTCTTGAGCCATCTTGTGACCATGTGATTTCCTGTAGAACGCCACGCGGCAGAGTAGGAGCCAGCAAGGGCTGACGCTCCTCCCATCCTTTAGATACGTCGAATACTTCTAGCTGTGAATAGCCTTCCTCATTCATAACCAGGGTCATGATTGTGCCATCCTGCGTTACAGCAAGATGCTCGATATCCCAGGAGGTATCGGAGAGGTAGGTCATCTTCGTCGTTGCGAGGTCGAGATAGGCAAGCGAGAGAAACTGGCGATCCTGGTTGCTGAGCAGATACAATCCTTGTCTATTGGCGGACCATGCCTCAGCCTCATATAACGAGGGACCTTTACCAGCTAACTGAGTAAGGGTACGCATCTCCCCTGTAGTCGTGTCAACGAGCATGAGTTGGGTACGGATATTCGACTCAGAGCGCGAGACCAGCACGTATTGTCCATCAGGCGAGTATCCCTTTGAGTAGTTCGTCCCATCCTGTTGCAGCAGCAGCTTTATCTTTCCGCTCTCCATGTGCCGCTCGTACACATCAAAGTAGCGGGGATCGCGCTCGTTGCTACTATAGGTGATGCGAGAGCTATCGGGCGACCAGCCGCCAAAGAGGTACATTACTTCAGGTCGTGAGGTGAGCGGGGTAAAGGTTGAGCCATCCGCGCTGAGCAGATAGAGTTGCGTGAGTTCGCTACCACCAACATCACCTGAGACGAGCAGTGCATTTTCCTTAGGTGAGAAGGTTGCGTTTGTAGTGCGATTCCCTCGGAACGTAAGCTGTGTGGGCCAGGCGGGATAAGATGAGCGCAAATCAACGGGAACGATCCATACCTCGACTACACCAGTGATATCAGTAAGAAAACTGAGCTGACTCCCATCGGGTGAGAAACTGACTCCACTGGCTGATCGGACATTCAGATAGCGTTCAAAGCTGTATGTTTCAGTTACCATAAACAATTCCTCTTCTAATCTTTATTGATAAATGAAGGCAATTTGTCTCGTCCCATTATAACGTGCATCTCAATCTTCTTGCCCACACATGGAGACCTACAAGAGATTTCCCTACTTTTCTCTTGCTTTAACCGGATATCCATGTTATATTAACGGTACGTACTGTTAATACCGTATGTCTTTAAATAGAGAAATGACTTGCTTAGCCTGTACGAGAAAGCGGATTCGATATGCCTTCACTACAACAGGATACAAATAATAGTATCACGTTAGCTGATGATGTTCCTGTGGAGATGCCTGAACTTCCAGCGAGGTTGACAATTAGCACCTCACAGCAGTTCAAAGCCATAGGAGACCCAACACGTTCTCGCATCCTGGGCATCATTCAACTTCAACCAGCGACGGCCAAGCAGATTGCGGATAAGCTCAAGATAGCGCCAGGGACAATAGGACATCACTTACAGGTCCTTGAAGCGGCAGGTTTAGCACAGGTCGTTGCACGTCGTCTCGTTCATGGCATCGTGGCGAAATATTACACGCGCACAGCTCGTATCTTCGTCTTCGATTTTCCACATGAAGTTGGGGGCAACGCATCATTTGCGCTTGATATGCTCACAAGTGCGCGCGAAGAGCTAGCCAAAACTTTTGAAGCTGAGGGAGATAAGGAAGGGACTTCCTGTGACCTGCCATTTCCACAAGCCCGTTACAAAACTGCATTTCCTCATGCCAGAATGTCTCCTGAGCACGCCGAGGCTTATAGTAAGCGCATCTTCGATATAATTGGTGAGTTTTCGAACGAGGCAAACGATCCCAACGGTCAGGTATACGGACTCAGCATAGTTATGTTTATAGCCCCGCCTTACTTGCAAAGCACTAGCACGCCATTGGAACTTACCACTCCTACTGAACAAGAGTAACTCTTAAGGAGATCATCATGGCGACCAACCGCGAGGGTACAGCGGTATCCACACGTAGGCCCGAGAGCGATTTCTGGAAATACTGGACGGGACAGACTATCTCGCAACTTGGTAGTTCTATTACGCTCTTCGCGTTACCCTTGCTCGTTTATAAGATTACGGGCTCTGCCATTAATCTAGGTATTACTGGTGCCGCCGAATTCCTTCCATACCCGCTCTTCGGGCTAATCCTCGGTGCCTGGGTAGACCGTGTGGACCGCAAACGCATGATGATTGCGACTGATATAGCGCGTGCGTTAATCATCGCGTCTATTCCACTACAAGCGACTTTGGCACCGCTTTCAGTCTGGTGGATTTATGCAGTCGGATTTCTTCATTCAACACTAACCATCTGCTTTGAAGCCGGGCAGTTCGCGGCCATTCCTGGTCTGGTTAATCAAGACGACCTTGTAACAGCGAATGGACGTATTCAAGCGAGCTATTCAGCGGCAAGCGTTATGGGGCCACTCCTGGCAGGTCTACTGGTAACGGTAATGCCCCTCCCCGCTCTCTTGCTCGTTGACGCCCTCTCGTTTCTCATCTCGTCATTGTCGCTGGCGCTCATCAGGACAAGTTTTAATGCAAGCAAAGATGAGGGGAGATCGTCCACGCATATTATGAGCGACGTGATTGAGGGGTTGCGCTATGTGCTTAAGCATCCTGTACTGCGCAACATTTCCATAATGATGGCACTGGTGAACTTTGTCAGCAATGCAGCCTTTCCTCAGCTCGTATTGTTTGCTAAACAACGTCTTCTTGCTAATGATACGCAAGTCGGCCTACTCTATTCGGCGGGAAGCATCGGTGTTGTTGTACTTTCACTATCAGCAGGCTTATTGCGTAAACGGTGGTCTTTTAGCACAGTAGCATTAAGCGCACTTATGCTTAATGGGCTACTGACAGTGATGTTGTCATTTACACGCTGGTATTGGATCGCTATCTTCTTATGGGCAGGCATATCAGGATTAGGAATTCTCTTCAACATCAATACGGGTAGCCTTCGTCAAGCGATTGTTCCTAATCACATGTTAGGCCGTGTGATGAGCATTGCTGGTGTGTTGGCATGGTCAGCAATACCCTTAGGCTCACTACTTGGAGGCTTTGCTATTGAGCGGACGAAGAATGTAGCACTGGTCTTCGGTGTAATCGGTGTGCTGGTCTTCCTCATTCCACTGGCTTTTTCATTTACAGCATTGGGTCATGCCGAGCGTTATTTGCCGCAAGAGAAGGAGGCAGAGGTTTCTCTTTCGACAGAATAATAACCTTTGTTCTCATTTTTCCCATGCAAGCGTGTATACCTACTCATTGCTTGATATTACGTATGCTCAACTGCACGCGTCCGCGCTGCATGTCTATCTTGAGCACTCGCACCTGCACGACTTGACCGACTGCTACAACGGTGAGTGGGTCTTTGACGAAGCGGTCGGCTAGTTCAGAGATATGCACCAGTCCGTCTTGCTTGACACCGATATCGACGAAGGCACCGAAGTCTACGACGTTGCGCACTGTTCCCTGTAGAATCATGCCTGGCTGCAGGTCTTCGATCTTCAATACGTCGTGGCGCAGAAGGGGCGCGGGGAGAGCTTCACGTGGGTCCAGGCCGGGCTTTTCCAGGTTCTCCAGGATGTCGTTGAGGGTTGGTAGGCCAACGCCAATTTTTTTAGCGATATCGGACCACGTGGCCTCTTCTCCATTGTTGGAGGCACTTGCACTCCGATTACGATTAGAGCGACCAAGGCTGTTTTGTAGTTTGATACGCTGACGGAATTGAGCAATGCGATCTGCAGGTCGTGTAGTCTTGCTCTCACCTTCTGGCAGCATCTCAAGTAGATTACGTGTGGCCTTGTAGCTCTCTGGATGAATAAAGGTGTTGTCCAATGGCTCGACACCGTTGGCGAGCTTGAGGAAGCCTGCTGCTTGTAAGAAGGTCGAGGGACCGAAACCAGAAACTTTTTGTAACTGCTCACGTGATTTGAACGGCCCGTGCTCTTCTCGGTACTTCACAAGGGCATTAGCAACACGATTGTTGATGCCAGATACATGCTTGAGCAGAGCGGCAGAGGCCGAGTTGACCTCTACCCCCGCGAAGTTGACGCAGGATACTACCACACGATCGAGCATTGCCGCCAGTTCTTTTTGATCGACATCGTGCTGGTAGAGTCCTACACCGACAGCTTTGGGGTCGATTTTGACAAGTTCCGCCAGGGGGTCTTGCAGGCGACGCGCAATTGAGATAGTGCCGCGCTGCGTTGCATCCAAAGTAGGAAACTCTTGCCGCGCCGCCTCTGATGCTGAATAAACTGATGCCCCCGCTTCGTTGACGATGACGTAGCCAACCTGCTGTCCGGTTTCCTGCTCTAGCTCACGAATCAATGTCGCGACCAATTGCTCTGTCTCGCGCGATGCGGTTCCATTGCCGATGGCGATCACATCAATTTTATAGTGTGCCAGCAGTTTACGGAGAGTCTGCTGTGCCTTCTCCGACTGATAAAGGTAGATGGTATCTGACTCGATGTACTTGCCTGTCTCATCGACGATAGTGAGCTTGCAGCCAGTGCGGAAGCCAGGGTCGATGCCAAGGACCTTCTTTCCGCGCAGAGGGGGTTGTAACAAGAGGTTACGCAGGTTCGCCGCGAAGATGTTAATGGCATGCTCTTCGGCCTGGCGCGTAAGCTCTACGCGCACCTCACGTTCCATCGCGGGTGCGAGAAGACGCTTGTAGCCGTCTTCCATCGCCTCTGAGAGCAAGTTGGCAAAAGGCGACGTGGCCTTAATCGAGTAATGTTGAGTTATCTGGGGTTGGACCTGCTCATAGGCTAAGTCAACGCTGACACGAAGCACATCTTCTCGCTCGGCTCGGTTCAAGGCAAGGATACGATGCGGAACGAGCTTGGTGATAGGTTCGTTGAAGTCATAGTAGAGTTGATAGACGCCGTTGCGGTCTTTCTCGGCGATCTTTTCGAGGTCTACAGCTTTAGCGCTCATGGCCGAGCGTTTGAAGAACGAGGCGCGGACGCTGCTGCGCACGTTCGCGTCCTCGGCGAGAATTTCAGCCACGATATCGGATGCGCCTGCATAGGCTTCGAGGTCGGTATCGACCCCCTTTTCCGCGTTCAGGAAGGGATGTGCGTGTTCCTCAAGTAGAGTTGCCCCATCGCCCTTCAACTCCGGCTGTTGCAGGATAATCTCGGCGAGTGGTGCGAGTCCTTTCTCGCGGGCCACGCTTGCACGTGTTTTTCGTTTGGGGCGATACGGCAGATACAGGTCCTCCACCTCTTGCAGCGTAGTTGTACCCACAATTGCGGCACCAAGTTCTGGTGTCAGTTTGCCCTGTCCGTCGATGAGCCTGCGCACATCGGCCTTGCGCTCATACAATGCTCGTAGAGCGGCGGTCTTGTCCGCGATAGCCTGAATCTGCACTTCGTCCAGGCTGCCCGTGACCTCTTTGCGATAGCGTGCGATAAAGGGGATGGTGTTTCCCTCGTCCAGCAGGGCGACGGTGCGCATAATTTGTTCACGGCCTATACCTAGTTCAGTGCTGAGGGCCTGTCCAATATCTTTAAGAGACAAATGTTCTTCTGTCGTCGTAGATGTTAGTCGCGGTGTTTGTTCCTGAGTAGCCAAAGACGTAGCCTACCTTCCACATACGTGCTCTAAAATAAGAGCATTTGAGAGGAATCGTACCATAGTTGGTCAAGATTAGCTGTGCTTCTTTTGAGTCGCATTGGCTCGATGGCGCGAGGTTCCCAGCATTCCACCTAGCCATCCTAAAGCAAATGCAATGAGCAGCCCTCCTCCCAGGACAACGAGGAAATTTACAGAGGGAGGCTGTGACGGAGCAAGAGGATGATTAGGAAAAGCAGGTTGTATTGCTTGCCACGCGCGATTGATCTCATTACGAGGAAGGGCAACACCAAGCTTTTGCGCCCTTGTCGTGTCAACCTCTATGCGCTGCGACAACAGAACGACAAGCCCGATACCCAATACCACCCAAAACATAACCGTACTGACGATGCCAGCCCACATCCCAGACCAACTCCCCCGCGCAGATCCTCCGCCCCTATACGTCGTCGTAAAGCCAGCAAGCGTATAGAAGAGAAAGCCCATAAAAGTTGCCAGGTAGAAATACGCCTCCTTCTTCAAAAAGAGCACAAGTAGTGCAGCCAGTACCGCTTGCACTAACCCAAAGAGACATCCCTGACTAAACGAACCAGGCAGTTTTGCGGATTGAACAACTACCGTCTGTGGTGCCATCCCATATCCAGTTGAAGCAGGAGGCGTGACAGAATAGGAAGGTTGAGGGAGGCTGTAGGGTACTTGTGTCGTGGGTACAGCAGCATAGGCATGTGTAGGCAATCCATGACTATAGGAATTCCGTGATGGTTGTGGATAGCTTTGGACCGATGGTACAACATGAGGTGCGGCAATTGTCGTGTCAGCGTAGGCGTCGAAACTCGGTTCTCGTAACGCCTGAGCGAACTCGCGCATGCTCTGATAGCGTTGATCGGCCTGGACCGACAACGCCTTGAGTAGAGCACGTTCCGCCTTTAGTGATAGTGTCGGGTTAAGCAGTCGTGGTGCGATCAGCTCATCGTGTATACTGCGCCTAACCGCTGGTGGGGGTAATCGATTAGTCAGCAGTAGATACATGGTTGCAGCCAGCGAGTACATATCCGATTGCGGACCCGTTTTACTTGTGTACTGCTCAATGGGGCTAAATCCTTCGGATACGGCTCTGACCAGTGTTTGCGTACTACTCTTGGGATCATATAGTTTCGTCAGCCCAAAATCGACCAGTACTGCTGTCTGGTCAGGTGTGAGAATGATATTGCCAGGCTTAATGTCACGGTGGACAACGGCGGGATTACGGCTATGCAGTTCTTGAAGTACGTCCATAATGGGGAGAAGCCAGGACAGCACCTCCTGTTCGCTACAAGGACCTTGCGAATACTGGTGTGGTTCCTGCTCGCCTACCTGTCCCAGGTGACGACTGACAACACGCTCCTTCAGGAGTTGCAGCAGATTCTGTCCCTCGATCAACTGCATGACCAGGTAAAAACGCCCATTAGCCTCAAAAGCATCGTATACTTGTGGTAGGTGGCTGTCTCTGACCGTGAAAAGGACGCTTGCCTCCATCAACGCTTGACGTCGTGCGGATGGCGTCACATCATACGTCTCTTTTACTGCGCAGGGACGGTTTCCTTCACTCGTGTCGATAGCGCGATACACGGCACCAAATCCACCACTGTTGATGAGCGCGTCAATGACGTAATTACCCCCGATTACTGTCCCTGCTGTTAACGCTAATGGTAGGCTCATACCAAAGCAATTCCTTTACTAGCTTCGCCAATTCCTTTACTTGTATAGACGTATACGACATATGTACGTCCAACCAGCGAAACAGTTACAAGAGACTCTTTTTTTCAATGCGGTACCCTTTTATACTTTTGAAGAGCCTACCGAGATACGCAATTTTGCCGACAAAATGAATAGGCGAAGAAAAAGAGAATACATTCGCGGAAAAGTAACACGCTTCGCTCAGGCAGTCAGCAAGAATGGCTTGCAATCATCCACGTGTATGATACAATAAACCATACTGAACAAATCTACGTATGTGTTGCAGAAGAAGAGAGCAAGCACTTGGAACGAAATGTGATGTTTGACGCAGACCGTAACCGTGACAAGGCGGCTGAATTAGAACGCGATACCATACCGGATGCAGACCTGAGTAGCCTGGCGCAAAGCGACAGCCTACGCCTCTATCTGCGCGAAATTTCCCGTATCCCCTTACTCAATGCAGCTAATGAGTCTCACCTTGCAGAGCGAGCAGAGAGAGGAGATAAGGATGCGCGCAATCATCTTATTGAGGCTAACCTGCGATTGGTGGTAAGCATAGCCAAGAAGTACGTTGGTCAAGGGCTATCTCTGGAAGATCTGATCGGTGAAGGGAACATCGGTCTTATTCGTGCGGTAACGAAGTTCGATTATAAGAAGGGGTTTCGCTTCTCGACCTACGCAACATGGTGGATCAAGCAAGCCATCACCCGTGCCATTCTGGAAGGGACGCGTGTTGTGCGCCTTCCAGTTTACATCATGGAAGAGGTGATGCGTGTCAAGCGTACGACACGCCAGCTTTATCAAGAACTTGGGCGAGAGCCAACCCCAGAAAGCATCGGAGAGCGGTTGAATATGACGGCGGAACGCGTGAGCGAACTGCTGATCTGGGCGGAAAAGGTCTTCTCACTGGATGCTCCGCTCTCCGAAGAGGAAGAGAATACTCTTGGGGACATCATCGAGGACGTTCGTGAGCGTGGACCCAGCGAGTTGACGGACCAGCATCTCCTACGCGAAGAGATTCGCAAGGTACTGGGCCAACTCACCTTACGCGAACGACAGGTCATCGAGCTGCGCTTTGGCCTGGTTGATGATCACGATCACACTCTCGAAGAGGTGGGTAAAAAGCTGAAGGTGACACGCGAACGTGTGCGCCAGATAGAGGAGCGTGCCATACGTAAGTTGCGTCACCCACAGGCCAGTCGCATCCTGAAAGACTACCTTGATTGAGCTTGGACACATAGAGTGTATACAACAGAACATGGCGAGCAACTCTTTGCTCGCCATATTTCATGCCCCTTTCAGGCATACAAGGAGACAGTCCAAAGGTACTGTCTCCACTATTAGCGTATCTGTGATGCGTTTAATTAGTAACAGGACACGTATATACAAGTTTTTTCACGCACTACCTTGAGGGCATTTGCGTATGAACGAATTGGCAGGTCAGAGCCTCGGCGGATATGAATTGGAAGAGGAAATAGGTCATGGCTCAATGGGGGTTGTCTACCGTGGCAAACAAATTGCTCTTGGACGCGAGGTTGCCATCAAGGTATTACCTCAAACATTAGCGCGCGATGCATCCTATACAGCGCGCTTTATCCGAGAGGCACAAATTATTGCGGGTCTCAACCATCCAAATATTGTGCAAATCTATGATGCAGGGCAGCAGAACAGACTTCTCTATTTTGTTATGGAGTACGTGCAGGGACCCACGCTCGCCAATCTTCTTTTTCTTGACGGTGCTATACCCCAACACCTGGCAGCCGAGTATACGGCACAGATTGCCGACGCGCTTGACGCAGCGTATAAAGAGCGCGATGTCATTCACCGTGATATTAAGCCAGAGAATTTGATGTTGAATCGCTGGGAAAAATCAAAGTGATGGACTTTGGCCTGGCCCGTGCTACGGGCCACCAGCCTATCACAGTGGCGAAAACACTGGTTGGAAGCATCTATTATGCCTCACCAGAGCAAGTATGGGGACATACGTTGGACAATCGTAGTGACGTGTATGCCCTCGGCGTTGTCTTGTACGAGATGGTCACAGGGCAACGTCCGTTTACAGGGCGCTCGCTGCCTGAACTAACACAGGCTATTGTTAGCGGTACTTTGCTTCCCCCTGACGTGTATAATAAGGAATTATCACCAGACCTGGAGAAGATTATCCTTACAGCAATGGCACGAGATCGTGATCAGCGCTACGAAGATGCCAGCCTTATGGCACGAGACCTACGAGCCTTACAACTGAAACTGCTACCAACCATCGCGCCTTCACTAAGTGCCGCACAACCTCATCTGCCATCACGGGATCATATGGTAGTACAGCCGCCCCGCCGTCCACAGGTTCAGCGACCTCATTACCAGAGTATAGTTCCGGAGTCGTTCGTAAGTAATACACATGTACAGCCTTCTTCAACTGCATCACCTGCGCGTGGGCTTTCACACAGAAGTAATACACATGCATTTGACGGTCCTACCGTCCCTTTAGCATCTCCCATTGCTATTCCCGCATCTGCCCCCTCTGGTGAGTGCAAAACGGTATTATTATCCTCTTTCAAGAGGAAATGTACAGTTTGGGAACAGTTACAACGATTATTCAGGCCCTCTTCGCGGTAAATATTCATGCTGCCTCTTTATATTATTCATCCCCTCAAATCCTCGCCATATTCGCCATGCTGTCTCGAAGGAGCAAAACTCATCCCTGGCTTCGTCAAGCGTGGTAGCTCCCTTTGCCTGCACCGCCAGCGGTGCAGGCAAAGGGAGCATCATCTCTTGTAGGTCGCGATAGCTCAACGCGGAGCGTAGCTACCATCGCATGCATAGGAGAATGAGGTCGGATTGGAAATGAAGCTATTTCAACGGACTGTGTTGGTTCATGAAAGGGATGTCCTCGATTGTCTGAAGATGCAAGAGTTCGCAGGATTGCTCTCATTTTTGCAACACAGCGTCTTATTCAACCACTCGGAAGATGAAATTTTCCCTCTATCTATTAGTACTTATAGAAGTGCTGCTGTGCGACCTCTTCAGGTGTTTTATCCTTGAAGAAGTCAATCTCGCTCTGTTTTACTGCCAGGTAAGAAGTAGTAAGCAGTGGACCTAACGCCTCAGTTAGAACTGCATCATGTTCTAATTCATCTAACGCCTCTCCCAACGTTTCGGGCAGGCGACGAATTCCGCGTCGTGCGCGCTCCTCCTCACTGTAGTTACCGGGGTCAATCTGAATAGGGTCCCCTGGATCGATCTGCTTAGTGATGCCATCTAGCCCTGCTGCAAGCAGTCCACCCATGGCAAGATACGGGTTTCCACTATGATCAGCAGATTTGAGTTCGAGGTTGATCGTATTCGCCTCACGACCCCAGAAGGTGGAGGGAACTCGGATTGCACCCTCACGGTTGTCGAAGCCGTAAATATTATATGCCGAACTCCAATGATGCGGCAGCAAGCGGGCGTAAGAGTTAATACTTCCACAGGTCAGTGCCACTAAGCCACGAATATGGCGGAGCACACCACCAATAAAGTATTTGCCTAGCAGGCTAAGGTAACCTCGCTCATGAGCGTCATAGAACAAATTATTTCCTGAATGCTCACTGTTCTCAGTTCCCCACAAACTAAAGTGGATGTGAGCACCACATCCAGAATGCTCTAAGAACGGTTTAGGAGCAAAGGATGCAAGAAGACCGAAGGTTCGTGCAACTCCACGAATCGTCTCGCGTACAAGGCAGACATGATCTGCAGCATGCAAAATGTCAGTATGTCGAATAGATAGCTCCTCTTGGCCGGGACTCAACTCAGTATGAAATAGCTCAATGGAGATACCTTGAGACTCTAAAGCTGACAAAACAGCGTCCATGACCTCTGCCTGTTCATCCAGACCAGTAGTGCTGTATGTGAGACTAGTATCAGCGGGAACGTACTTTGCGGCAACCTCGCGTGCAAGATAAAATTCGTGCTCGACCGCTGCCTCTACGCGCATCTTTTGCTCAGCGAACTGAGAGATCATACGCTTGAGAAACCAACGAGGATCAGCTTCCCAAGGTTGACCGTCTAGACGGATCATATCGCACATCATACTAGCAGAGTTAGGGACATAGGGCAACACCACAAAGGTTTCTGGGTCAGGAATTAAACGAAACTCGCCAACAGGTCCCATGCCTTCTACGTTCGCAAGCGTTTCTACTCCTGTCCATGCCTGCATTGCAACCGTCTGCCCGATACCCTCTCGGATACGCGTTGCTAACTTGCTTGCATGGGTTGCCTTGCAGCGAATGATGCCCCCATTGTCACAATATTGGAAGCGGATGAGTCGTAAGGCGTCCTTTTGTGCCTGTTGCACGACTTCTTGTGAGTTCATCTGTTTTATCTTCTCCTCTTCAATGAACTACGACTTTTTAACAGTTTATTATGCAGTATATCAAGGATAATGGATGAAGACAAGCATTTGTCTTTCTGCATCACTCTCTTCACTCCATCGCTTCAAAGCTGGCCTCACTCGTCGTGAGCATGCTCAGAACTGCGAAGACGACAAAAGCTGACAACGTAACGCTCATCACGATGAGAGACCAGTTAGAATCGCTGATCAATTGGGGAACCCATGAGTAACGCAATGCACCCGCAATAGTGACGAGACAGCCAATGACACCTATTGCACTTGTGGTTCCTAGCAACCAGAGTGGAAAGATGCGCCGTTGACGAAAGGTGTCGGGGAAGCGCCGAAATAAGAAGAGGAGGTTGATGGAAAAGAAGAGTGTGGAGAATGTCCAGATAATCGTCGTGACTGCCTGACCCACACTATACACCTGCACAGACAGAGTGGTCGGCTGCCCAAATCTGAAGACATAAGGAACGACGAGAAAGATGGTTGCTGCAAAGAGTACGCTCAGGGCGGTTTGAGAGATAACGGCTTTGACTGGCACTCGCTGTTTATTGAGGAGACCAAGCCAACGGGGCAAACGTTGATCAATCGCCCCAACGAGAAGCAGGCGTGCAAACGAGGCATTGTACAAGATCATGGCAATGAGGAAGAAGCAGCAGATCCCTCCAGCAGCTAGATTGCCTGTGGGCTTGCCCAATACTCGGTCAACGCTAGAGATCAGCGCGAAGGGCGTGGCACCATTGTTCGGACCTTGCACTACGAGCAGCGAGAAGGTCGTGATAAAGTAGCATACCACCACGAGGAGCATGCCCCACAGTAGGTGATTGGTAATAATGGTACGTTTTCCCCCCTCCTTGCCTCCTGCATCCTTTACCTCCCCTGCCATATTTAAGGGCACTTGCGTCCCAAGATAGGCCAACGTGATCAAACTAAAGAGCCCGAAGTTTCCTTGGTTAACGCTCCAATCTGTGGGATGGCTGAAGCTAGTAGCTGATGCGTGACCAGTTGCCAGCCAGAGAACACCTGCTAGCCCCACAAGAAATACGACGCCGAGAATGAATATTACTCCAACATTGACCAGATTTTGGACTGTGCGGGTACGTTGCGCCGCGACCACGCCGGAAAGTCCGACGAGAGTGATGATGACCAATCCTTGCTGCCAGGGTTCAGCTAACCATGCATTGTTAAGACCTTGGATGTATGTCACAATCGTGTCAGCCGTACTGACGAGGATCAATGGAAGGGGGCACCACCAGCAGATTCCAGCAAAAAAGCCCCAATAAGGACCTAGGGCATGATGGGTCCAGTTGTAGAGCGAGCCTTCATGGGGAAGAAGGACGCCGAGCTGTGCAGTTGCAACGATGCACGGTAGAAAAAATACAAGTCCTCCAAGAATCCAATAGATATAGGAAGTGGCCCCACCAGACGCAGCCACGGCTGCGTTGGTAATGTAGAAAATAGCCATAACGAAAATGGCTGTCATGTCAAATGTTCTTAACGTGCGAGGCATTACTTGAGTAATATACGTTTCCGACAGAAGAGGCCGAGATGCTTCTAACTCGGCCTGTAGTTCCGACGACCTGCTTGTCGTTTCCATAAAACTTCCTTCTTTTCTTACTATATAGATGATAGAAGATGAGCAGGAGGAACGAATGTCGTCATGATAGACCGACGCTCTTCTCTATTCTACAATTCTTTTGAATTCATCTTTTTTGCGAGATGGTGTGAGTACTCTCTGAAAATAGAGTTCTTGCTGCAATGAAAAAGACTTCTCTGAAATCACTCTGTTTTCATGCAGGCGAACTTGCTCACACAGCATTTCAAAAGAGATAGATGCAAAAGTAAAACTGTTTGAAAACACTATAGAACGAGAAGGGTGTAAACATCTCTTTTCTTCTATTTCACTAGGACTATTTACCTATAGCCTTAGAGATCGTGTTCTCCTCTAAATCGTCTTGTATCAAATGTCTTGTAGAACATCCATTTGTATGCTATCCTTAAAACCTGGGGCACAAATCAAAACGAGCTGTTGAGAAAGGAATCCCGTGGAAACAACACCATCTACTACAAATTCTCCTGAAATTCTGCGTTCCGAACGTATTGCGGCAGGCATTCTTCCAAAGGTTCTTAATTCATTTGACATGGTGGCAATTTTTGTGGCCCTGGTTCTACTTATTACCAATGCTCCAGGAATAGCATCTGCTGGTGGGGTAGCCTACATCTATTGGGCCTTAGGCTTTATCACCTTCCTTATTCCCGGTGCCATCGTCACTGGACAGTTGGGACTGATGTTTCCGGGAGAAGGATCTATTTACGTTTGGACTCACAAGGCCTTCGGTCGGTTCATGGGCTTTTTTGCAGGCTTCTGTGCCTGGTGGCCTGGCATCATTGCAATGATCAGCGTCTCCGTGGGTGCGGTCACTTCTATTCAACACTTAGGAAGCCTGTTCGGTGCTAATCTACTGAGCGACTCATGGCAGCAAGGTCTGGTGATATTATGTTTACTGGCTGTGTCATTAATGCTCTCAGTGCTCCGTTTCCGGGTGACGCAAAATATCGTGAATACAGTCTTTGTTGTGTACGGAGGAGCAGTGTTACTCGTTGGCATAGCTGGTTTGCTCTGGTTGTTAGGAGGTCATCCATCACAGACGAATCTTGCCAGTGCGGATACGTGGCAAATTACCTTTGGTGGTACGGGCAACTTCACCATCTTTGGATTTGTCATTCTCGCACTACTTGGTATCGAAGTGCCGTTGAATATGGGCGTAGAGATTCGTGATACCCGTGCTATCACTCGCTATCTTCTCTGGGGAGCGGTAGTGGTGATAGTTGCCTATCTACTTGCGACATTCAGTGTGATGGCTGTCGTGCCTGTGAAGGACCAGGCAAATACAACTGCTGTCGCAGAGACTATTCAAGTAGGCTTTGGCCCTGCTGGTACAATCCTTGCGGCCATTTTTGATGTAATTCTTGTTGGAGTGTTTGTTTTGATCACCACTGTCTATAACTACTCCTTTGGACGATTGCTCTTCGTCTCGGGCCTGGACCAGCAGCTTCCCGTGGTTATGAGCAAGGTGAACGCCAACAAAGTGCCTTGGGTAGCCGTGGTGGTCCAGACAATCATTGCAGCCGTGTTCACAGTAGTAATTTTCATCGTTGGTCCATTAACTGTGAAGGTCAGCAACCTATCCACTCTCATGTACTATATTACTCTGGCCTCGACTGCGGTCATTTGGCTTCTGTCAATGGTCATCCTTTTCATAGATGTAATCTTCATCCGTGCCAAGTATCAGGAAGTATTTGCTCGAATACAGTTGGCACCAACTTGGGTGTTTTACGTCTGTGCAATCTTGGGTCTCGTGAGTAGTGCTGTTGGCATTTATGCTACGTTTACAGCACCTTGGGTCCCGCTGATCTCAACGACTGGATGGGATGCGTGGATTGGCAGTATTGTAGTGGTATCTCTCCTCGTTGGTGTAGTGGTTTTCCTCATTGGGCGACGAAATGTTAGTACTTCGGTAAGTGATGAGGACGTGATTGCTGAGGCCGTAAGCTAAGGGATTCAGAAAACCGAGGAGCAGCTACCCCTCTACCTCTCCAGAGTCTGTGACAGAGCAGATGCTCGAATACAGATTATAAAGGCTATACCTCGGACTATTCTTGGGCAAGCAGAAATGCGAAATAGCGCTTACTGCTTGCCCCCTGGCTACCTAAAAAATGTTTCCCTCTTCGGCACTCTTCAATAGGTATAAAAAAGTTGCACACTTCTCCATGAGGCCCTATACTATACCAGAGTATAGTTCTTAGGAGTATTTATTTAATTTATGAACCCATCACAGGTAAATATAGGCATTGCGTTCGTGGCAGGACTGGTCTCGTTTCTCTCGCCATGCGTGTTGCCGTTGGTCCCGATCTATCTGGCACAACTGGTAGGTCAAAGCGTCTACCAATCTATAGAGGATAAGAAACAGCAGGTTACACGCCTTGTCACATTTCTACATGCGGCGACGTTTGTACTCGGCTTTACGCTAGCGTTTATTGCGCTCGGAGCTACGGCAAGCACGTTAGGGGGATTCCTAAGGACACAGCAAATCTTGTTGCGTCAGATCGGTGGGGTATTGCTGGTCCTCGTGGGGCTCCATTTGACGGGGTTACTCAAATTGCCATTTCTCTATTGGCAAAAACGATTTGAGTTCCACCCCACCCGACCTGGTTATCCCGCCTCGGCGTTAACAGGTGTGGTTTTTGCCATTGGGTGGAGTCCCTGCGTTGGACCCATTCTTGGCATTATACTGGCATTAGCTGGTCAAGCTGCCACATTGAGGCAGGGTGTATTGCTACTGCTAGCATATTCACTTGGCCTAGGCGTGCCTTTTCTCCTGCTCGGTCTGGGTCTCAACCAGGGGAGCAGGGCATTGAAATGGCTGAAGCCTCACCTGGGCAAGATTGAGGTTGGTACGGGGGTCTTGATGGTTGTGGTAGGAGTCGCAATCTTCTTCAATCTGCTGCTTCAACTCAATTCGTACTTCAACTTTGGAACGAACCTGTAGGATTGGTTATAGATTTTTACAACAGAACAGTGGACAAGAAGAGACGTTATGGCGCAAAGACAACTAGACGCACTACACAGAACTCGCGTGAAGAGCAGCATACCATGGTTGTGGGGAGGTATAGCATTACTCTATCCTGGTATTCTCGCTATTCTCGTCTTTTTCCCTGGTGCCTCACTGCTCAATCGCCTGAGTTGGCTTGATAGTGGTGTCTGTGCTCAAATACTTACGCACTCATTTTATCCAGGTGGGGAGCGTTTACCACTATGCGCACGAAACACAGGTATTTATTTAGGCTTCGTTGTCACGCTTATGACGCTGTATGGAGCGGGAAAAGGACAGGCGCAACGCCTTCCCCCCTGGCCTCTCTTTACATTCCTCGTCCTGGGAGTCGTCACGCTTGCGGTCGATGGCTTTAATTCATTTTTGCTTGACCTGGGACAGCCGCATTTATATCAGCCGGACAATCTTATACGACTTGCAACGGGGCTGCTCACAGGTCTTACAATGGCACTTCTTTTGCTACCTATGCTCAATCGTTTATTCTGGCGGGGCTATAACGAGCAGCGAAGCGTCTCTTCGTGGAAAACTCTTGTCCTCTACTTACCGGCGCTTATCATCTGCTTTTTTGCCATTGCTTCACAAAATACCTTTATACTTTACCCAATTGCGCTATTAAGCACCGCGGGCATTCTTACAGCCTTGAGCAGCATCAACCTCATCGCCATCGTTGGCTTCAGTAGGCGCGATGAAACGTTTGAACGATACCGTGAGCTTCTTCCATTCTTTGGCCTTGCGCTGCTCTTTGCGATTGGGGAGATGCTCTTGCTGGCACAACTAAAGTTTACGCTTTTACATGCCCTCGGCATGTAATCAATGTGCCAGCGACTAGTAGTCCTCCAGTTCTGTCCTCATCTCCGTCTCTAATTCAGAATCGAGTACAGCTGTGCCCACATGCGGCGTACGAATCAAACGCAAAACAGCCTCACGCAAGCGCTCTGGGGCACGCTCTACAGCGCATCTCTCGTGGATAAGCTGCTTAATGCTGATGTCAAAGTGAAAACGGCACTCACAATGTGGGCAGTTCACCAGGTGTTGCTGCACAATAGTGATTTCTTCATTGCTCAGTTCTCGATCAATATAGAGATGGAGACGAGCAACAGTTTCGATACAGTCCATACAGTTGTCCATAGAAACCTTCTCCTACATAGGCTCTTTATTCTCTCTGCTCATTCTAACATACAAAACGCAAGATTCTATTCCCTTCTACCCTTTATCAGGTGCGTGAGTTCCCTTTCCTTTGTAAAGCCAGGGTATGGAGCATTATAGATGGGGCTTGAGTCGGAACCTTGATGCTGCAATAAACCTTGTTGCTCTAGCGTGATATACTTAGGGCTATACCGCAGAATCTGCGGGCAGTTATACGCCTCGTGGACAGATCGTAAGACCTTGAGACTTCAAGGCAGTTCTGGTTGAAGCAAAAACTGAATACTGTGCATGGTGTGTTCATGCATTAGTAAATTTCAGAGGTATGGGTATTTGATGTCGGAACAGCCACAATTTAACGATGTATCGCAGCAATCGCGGATAGCATCGCAAGAAGCAAAAGAACCAACGGACCAGTCACAACACGAAAACACGCCTCCATTGTCAACGGTGGAGTCGTCGCCATCTGAGAACTCAGAGTTATCATCGGGAGCACCGGAAGATTTACAAGAGACACAAGAGCCAGGGCAAGAGGATGGAACTTCAGCAGCGCAGTCGCCTCCCTCCGAGGATTTTGAGGCGGGAGTGCTTGCCCAATTAGATAGTCTCTATCGTACAGCATTGCGTCTAACCAATAATCGACAGGAGGCTGAGGACCTGGTGCAGGAGACGATGCTAAAGGCATTTCGTTTCGCTCATACGTATCAGCCAGGGACGAATTTGCGTGCGTGGCTTTTCCGTATCTTAAACACGTCTGCTATCAATCGTTACCGTAAACAAGCATCGCACCCAACGCCTTCGCCGCTGCCAGAGGGTGAGGAGTTCTATCTGTATAACCAGATTCGAGACCTGAGTGGACACGAGTTAAGCGCGGGGGCAGATGAAGAGGTCCTTAGTAAGTATCTGGATGAAGATGTGTTTAAGGCATTGAATGATCTTCCACCTAACTTCCGTATGGCTGTGGTCCTGGCAGATATAGAGGGACTCTCGTATAAAGAGATCGCGGAGGCTCTCCAGATTCCCATCGGGACAGTTATGAGTCGTATCTCTCGTGCACGACGACAATTGCAGAAATCATTGTGGAACTATGCCCGGGATAGGGGTTATGTAGACACAAAAGCATCCTGATAGAACAAAGAAGACAGCGTAAAGAGGTAGAAAGAAACGATTCCCACGCTAAACGTAGAGCGCAAGCTTTGACTTCCTGCAATAAGGAGGCATAGAGCCTGCGCTTCTTCGTTACACACTGAGCTTGGTTGCGTTACGAATGATATCATTGCCGGAGCGCGTAATGCGCACATTTACGCAGCGTCGGTCCATCATATCTATCGAGCGTGTCACCATTCCCTTTCGTTCCAGGCGAGCAATAGCTTTTGTAGCCGCTGCGGAGCTTACGCCCAGAGCTGAAGCGACCTCACCTACCGACCAATGATCGCGCCGTGCCAGAAAGGTTAGCACCTCTACTTGACGAGGAGTAACGCCGGTAGTTTCTCTTTGCATTGTAGTCATGTATCTCATCTCCTGTAAACTGTTCTTTGACTGAATATAAACTAGATATGCGCTTGTCAAAGAGACGTTGTGGAGAAGAAAGTCGGGTATTGCTTCCTATCAACAATTTCTCTATTGCTAGAGGAGGGAAAAATCTCGCCGTTCTCGTGTCTCGATTGCTGATCTGGCATGGCACAATGATACACCTGGGATGCACAAAACTCTTGAGTTTTGTGTGAAAAAGACGTGATTATTTGCTATGTACGATAAATCGGGCAATTTGTATATGGGGTCATAGACATTTGACGAATGCGGGTATTCTTAGTAGAATCGGGAGTGAGGAAGAAGGAGAGATGCATACGATGGATACTATTTCTCGTTGGGGTGATACAAGCGGCGAAGACCTGTATTCGCTGTCAGGTCAGGATGATCTGGGTGTACTCAGCAGTACTCGCGTGGTGGTTGAGGAGGGAGAATATGTCTGGATCAACACAGAGCGAGTAGAGCGTCTAAGTGAGCAGTGGGTACATCCTCTACCATCTCCAGGTCGGCAAGCAACTCCTTCTTCCTCTCTTTGGGACAACAGCTATCACTTTCACGATGGAACAGAGCGCACCGTAAACTGGCTCCTCGTGCTCGACGCACTCAATTTTTGTTTCTGGGCTGAGAAGGGACAGCCACGTTGGCGCATTGACTACAAGGGCGAAAAACTCAACGGCTACTGGGCCGAGGCTGCAGCACTGACTCGCGCAGTGGAAGAGGGTATTCCCTTATGGGATGCGCAATACTTAAGTACGATAAGTGATGATGTGGTGGCATCAATTTTGCGTCCCGTTCCCGATGCTTCCCCAATTCCATTGTTTGAGCAGCGCGTCTTTAATGCACGAGAGGTTGGACGTGTTCTTCTGGAGAAGTATAGTGGACAATTCGCACAAGCTATAGAGCAAGCGAACGGAAACGCAGTACAACTTGCACTTCTACTGGTAAGGAACTTTTCATCATTCAACGACGTTGCACTTTATAGGGGTCGTGGAGTTCGTTTCTTTAAACGTGCTCAAATTTGTGTCGCTGATCTCTGTGGTTCTTTTGGCGGTAAGCAATGGGGAATGTTTACAAACCTCGATAAACTGACAATTTTCGCGGATTATAAACTTCCACAAGTTTTGCGTCATTATGGAGTGATAGAGTATCATCCTTCACTAGCAGAGCGAGTTGATAATCAGGAATTAGTAGAGGTCGGCAGCGAGGAGGAGGTGGAGATACGTGCGAACACGGTCTGGGCCTGTGAATTGTTGCGACGTGCTATGATACAGCAGGGATATACAATGAGCGCCCCTGAAATTGATCAACGGCTCTGGCTACTAGGACAAAAATCTGACGATATGCATTCTTATCATCGTACACGCACGCAATATTACTAAGACATTTTTATCATTACAGTAGAAATTGATATTCGTTCTATGCAATTACAAACATTACTGGCTGCCCTGGAGCAGTCGCCGCTCTCTCACACGAATACACTTGACATGACGATTGAAGTCAACGGGCTGGCCTATGACTCGCGCAAGGTTGAGCCGGGCTGGCTTTTCATCGCGGTGCCAGGAGTTCATACCGATGGGCGGCATTTTCTAGGTGATGTGGCGCGGCGTGGAGCTGTGGCAGCACTTGGTGAACCGCTACAGGATATACAGGGACTTCCCCTTCCCTATATAGAGGTTGCAGATGTGCGCACTGCCCTGGCGAATCTCGCCTGTGCCTTTTATGATTATCCTGCGCAGTACCTCTGTACGATAGGTGTAACTGGTACTGATGGGAAGACGACGACAAGCAATCTTATTAACACCATTTTGGAAACGGCAGGGCTGCGTACAGGGTTAATGACGACGGCGAACTTTAAGATGTTGGGCCAGGAATGGGAGAACGCGACCCGTCAAAGCACCTTGGAGGCGTTAGAGGTGCAACAACTGCTCCGGCGGATGCTCGATGCGGGCGTGACTCATGCAGTAGTCGAGGCAACTTCACACGGATTAGCATTGCAGCGTGTGCATGGATGCAAGTTTGATGTGGGCGTTGTCACCAACATTACCCACGAGCATCTCGATTTCCACAAAACTATCGACGCGTATCGTCGTGCCAAAGCACGCCTCTTTGAAATGCTTGAACCTCAACGTGACAAAAGGGTAAAAAATCATCCAGTTGCTATTTTAAATCGTGATGACGTAAGTTATGAAGTACTCAAACCATACTGTAAAGTACCTATTCTTGACTACAGCATAGATACACAGGCTGCAGTACGTGCTGTCGATTTGCAGCTTCATGCAGATAGTACGAAGTTTCGCGTGGTTGTGCCTGATGCGGAGCATGCCATTGAGACGCAGCTTGTTGGGCGTTTCAATGTCAGTAATTGCCTGGCAGCTATCGCTACTGCCTACAGCCAGGATATACCTCTTAGCGATATCGCGCGTGGATTGGCTACGGTTAAGGGTGTCACCGGACGTATGGAGCGTATTGACGAAGGGCAACCATTCGCTGTTATCGTTGATTATGCTCATACTCCTGATAGTTTGCAGAAGGTACTTGCGACATTAAGGCCATTAACGAGGGGAAAGTTGATGGTGGTCTTCGGCTCCGCGGGCGAACGGGACATACAAAAACGTCCTGTTATGGGGCGTATTGCCGCACAGATGACCGATTTTTTCGTTATTACCGATGAAGACCCGCGCGAAGAGGACCGAGAACACATTTTGCGCGAGATCGCGGCAGGCGCGGAGATAGTGGGTAAACGCCAGGGAAGCGACTTCCTGTGTATCGCCGACCGTACCGAGGCAATTCAAGCAGCTTTGGCGCATGCTCAAGCAGGAGATACACTCCTACTGGCCGGTAAAGGTCACGAACAAAGTATTATTATAGGGAGAGAAAAACTGCCGTGGGATGACCGTAGGGTTGCACACGAGCAGTTGAGAGAGCGGTTGTAGGGAATAGTTAGCTCTAGGGAGCGTATCTATCAAGTAGCTAGATACGTTACTGTCTATATATATATATCGCATTTCAACTTGTTGAACGTTAACGCTATCTTTTCGACTTGGGAGAGCATATGATTTCTACTTTGGTTTGGTTATTCTTGATTTTTGTCACCTGCGCCATGGCAAGCCTTGCTTTTTGTGGCATAGCCAAAACGCTGTTTCCCAAGTTTCGTAGTGGCGAACATAAACCAGGAACACACCGATTAGACCTGTTACCTACAGCCGGGCGAGAGGTCAAGTCGATAGAGTTGCCACTGGTTGGCGGCCCCGCATTTACGCTTGCCCTTGTAGCTACAGGCATTGCGGCAGGCTACTTTCTCAAATTTTCAGCTGACCAATGGACACTTTTGCTTATAGGTCTGGGGGCGACTGTTGGCTTTATGCTTGTTGGCTTCATTGACGACTGGAACAAAGTTTATAGTAAAGAGGGGCTTTCAGAGCGTACAAAATTGGCGGGAGTAGTTCTCGTCTCGGTAACCGCCGCTGTCCTCTACTTCTTTCTTTTACCGAAATATGGGCAGGAGTCGTATAGCCTCTACAAAGACCTTCCAATACTCAGTTCTCTACTCTGCAGTGATAAACACATTCCTCGCGATGCCTTGACCTGTCCAGTAGCTTACGGTCAGATCGCCTTTTATGGTTGGCTGATCTTTCTCGTGATCATGACGGGTTTTATTGGCAGCGTAACCTCGCTCTCCGTTGATTTTAGCGATGGTCTCGATGGTCTGGCAGGTGGCCTCGTTTTTAGCGCAGCACTGGCCTTCGGCATCATCATTACAGGAATTCTTGATCCTGTGAAACATCCAAACGGCATAGTACTTGAGGTATTGTCTCTGTTATGTGCGGCAAGCGTACTCGGCTACCTTCCATGGAACTGGCCGTCATCCTGGGCAGCACGAAGAAAAGGCACGGCGAAGCGGCGCTCAAAAATCATCATGGGTGACAGTGGTGCACTGGCGCTTGGCGGTATCCTTGCGATGGTCGCTATCTTTTCGCGCCAGGAGTCGCTGCTACTGATGATCGGCGGTGCCTTTGTGCTTGAAGGGTTGTCGGCGCTGGTTCAGTCGCGTCTCATGACGCGCTTCTTCCGTCATCGGCTCAAGTTACTGCGCTTCGCGAGTACAAACGAGTTTGTTCCTCATACTGAGTTTCCCTTGCCCTTCCTGGCGACACCGCTTCACTGCCATTTCGATCTCCTGGGGTGGAATCGTCGTCGCCTGGTTTACGGGGCTTGGGCTTTAGGTGCCTGTTTCGCTTTGCTGGGAGTAATGGTTGGTTTAGCCCCGTTCCCCTGGGAACGTTATCTCGGGCGTATTCTTGTACTCATTCTCGCATGGGGTATCTGGTCGAGCGGTGCCTGGTCAAAACGTTACTTTATAGGAAAGCATCCAGCGGAACGTACACGCCGTCGCAGGCTTGCGCTCTGCTACGGCTACCCTTATAGCATCATGGGCATAAACTTGTACCATCTTGTCGAGGTTATCGAGGCGAGTGAAGATGTGATTGAGACGCCAGCTGAGGAATCGGCATTGTGGCAGCGCATGAACATCTTTGATGCACGCTCACTGTTAGGTCTCTATTGTTACCGTGCTGGCTATTACCCAGCAGCACTCGCGCAGTGGAACCGCATCCCTGAGGGCAATCGTGCTTTACGCCCAGAGATCGCACGCCTTCTGGCCGAGGTTGATAATCGTATCGCCCTGGAGAGGCAAGAGACACAACCGATGCGGCGTGATCAGATTCTGCGTCAGCAACCTGTGCTCACAGGAAACTTACCTCCTGCCGATCTTCCCAATCCATATGAACCAGTCCAGAATGAAGAGAAGATGGATACCCGAGGTGGAGAATGGACACCACTACAAACATCTTCTTACGAAAAATAAATGTGCATGTGCGAGCAGGCGGCCTGGATAATAGAGTGTATGTATCTCTATTATCCAGGCCGCCTGCTCGCACATGCACATTTATCCCCTAAAAAAATCTATCCAGGTTGCTTCCAATGTCAAGTGATGTCCATTTCTTTAAATCTATCTCTCACAGCCCAACTCGTACTGTTTACAGAAACCCGTATATTCTTCTTCCAAATGGTGTTCTTTGATTAATGTCTCGACGTTTTCTTGAAGATATGTTCGAGCGTGATGACCGAGACGTGCGTCAAGGGCGAGTGCATGTACCCAGCATCCCAGTGCGTCACTATGCTTTCCCTGTGCCTGATAGAGCAAACCCTGACGGCGCAGGACGGCACAGTGTTCAGCAGGAGTGTCTAGTTCAGTAGCGATGGCTACGGCATCGTGGTAGTAGTGTTCAGCGTCGGCAAAGCGGTGCATGGCGCGCGCAACATCTCCGAGACCTCGCAGAGCACGCCCATCTATCTGCTTTGCCCCTTGTTCGTGAGCCATAGATTGTGCCTGCTCATATTGCTCTTTTGATGCCAGGTATTCAACCTCATCAAACGAAATGGCTCCCAAGGCGTTGAGTACACGGGCCTGGTCTACACGGTCGCCCAATGCGGTAAAAATAGTCTCCGCCTCCTCATAGTAGATACGAGCCTTTGCAAAGTCGTGCCGCTCCCGCATAATATCGCCCATAGCACGAAGAGACCAGCCCTCGCCACGACGAATGCCATGCTCGCGGAAAACGGTGATTGCCTCACAGCAGAGCTTCTCAGCATCATCCAATCGTCCCTGATCGGTATACACAACGCTTTTATCAGCCAGGACCCATGCTTGACCCGCTCGTAGCCCTAATTCGTTGAAGATGCGCAGCGCCTCATCGTAGTCGGTTAATGCCTTCGTATATTGGCCTAAAGCCTCGTAGACCGTGCCGCGATTCCGCAGCGTAGAGGCACAGCCTTCTTTGTTCCGTAGATTGCGGAAACTCGTCAAGGCAAGCTCAAAGTGTCCAAGAGCATCGTAGTAGGATGCGTAGCCACGGCTGATCTCACCCAGGACCATTTGCATCCATGCTTCGCCCTTTGTGTCTCCCACCTCACGAAACAGCATCAGAGCCTCTTGCGCATAGGCATTGGCCTGTTGAAAGTTTCCCTCTTCGCGCGCGAGCATTGCCAGTTCGTACAGTGCCCAACCAGTTTCGTCGCGTTCTTGTTGCTCCTTGTGAAAGTCCAGGCTGCTTCTAAGACAGGCTTGCGCCTCAGTATATTGACCCAACTGACGCAAGATAGCACCGAGACAGCATTGTATCTGGCCTTCACCCATCTTATCATCCGAAAGTGAAGCGTGAACTCCGGCGCGGCGAAGCATCACGAGCAGTTCTTGCGCGTGACCACGCCCACCCAATGCCCACGAGGCCTTCACAGCGATACGCACAGACTCTTGCAGGTCTGGTGGCTCACCAGCATTTTCCAGGTGCTCTACGGCGGCAAACCACTCTTCAGGGCTAGGCTGAGGCAGACTGTAGTAATAGGCGGCAACCAGGCGATGTACACGCCGCCGTTCTTCTAATGGTAGGTGCGAAAGTGCAAAGTAACGTACCTGAGGATGAATGGTGTAGACGCGTCCATCAAATTGAATAAATGATGCTTGCACTAGTTCATCCCGTGCGGCTCGCCAGTTAGTAGCTAGCTCAGAGGGAAGAACTTCTTCGCCTTTCTGCTTAGACGGCTGTTGACCATCTTGTTCACGTATGAGGCGTATGGCAGCGTTGGTGGTAGCAAGTGCTTCAGGAGCAACAAGCATAATGATTTGTTCCCGGCTGAACGGCAACTTGAAGGCCGCGAGGTAGGCAAGTAGGAGACACGCAAGAGGCGACAAACGTCGATATGAGACCTCCAGGACAGCCAGAATACCTGCTAAAGGAGTGCTGCGCAGTTCGTCACGCACCTCTTCCAGCGAACGCGTTGCAGCCTCTGGCGCATACACTTTCCCATCGATGGAACGTGCAGTGCCGAAGATCAATTCCGCGCCGAGAGGATAGCCATCGAGCAGGGTACAGATTTCGCGCAAGATCGCTTGCTGCTGCGGATCATCGAGATGAATATGTTGGTCCAGGCCACTGGATGAAGCAAGGTCGCCAAAGAGCCTGAGTACGTCCGCATCAGTCATTTTGCCCACGTGGTACTCATACCAACGACAATGAGGAACATCCACGGCCATCATTGTCTCTGGATTCGAGCGAGAAGTCACCAGGACGACAACCTCTGGCGGAAAAGCACACAGAAAGTGCAGCCACGTCTCCAATTCGGCGCGGTCTTTCACCTCCTCGAAGCTGTCCAGGAGAACGAGGCAGGGCAGTTCACGGCTTGCCAGTGAGCGCAGCGTTCCAAGCACGAGCCGCGCACGATGGCTCAGGTCAGCGGTAGGACCTGTCTTGAGGGGAACATGCAGGTAATGAAGTATCTCGATTAGAGCGTCACCAAAGGATTTTCCCCCCTGTAAGGAAACACCAATGATACCGCCCGGGAACTTTTCGCGATTGCGTCGTACAGCTTCATACGCCAGGGCGCTTTTGCCGATACCAGCTGATCCTGTTAATGCGATATGATGTGTTCCAGGGCGAAGTTTCAGATGAGCATTCGTCGAGGTAGATAGCCCACCTTTTGCCGCTGCCAGGAGCAGTTCGTCCATATCATATAATTCTTGCTCACGACCAATATACGAAGTAGGCGCACCGAGATGCTCCAGGGGATGGTCGTGCTCTTCAGGTGTATCATCATTTACAACCAGAGGTACGGGACTCTGCTGTCCCTCGACGACGTGCCGATAGAGCACAGGGATAAACCAACTCTTCTGCTGCATCGGCAGTAAAGCCTGACGAGCACGCGACAAGGCTTCTTCCAATGTGCGACCATCTGCTAATGCCTCGTAAAAATGATAGGTAAATGTCGGGCTGAGGTCATCCTGCAATGAGAATGGCATGGCAACGACCGCGGGTATTTGCGCCATCACCAGGGCAGTTGCTAACGTTGCATCGACAGCAACGCGTCGTTGTTGACGCGTTTGTACAGAGGCGACAGTTGCTGTTTCACATGCCGAGAATACCGTCAATCGCACATCGCTGCTCAAGAAGAGATCACGCAGCGACTGAGTATCAATGAAACGATTTCTTCCATCGTCACTACAAAAACAGAGGTACGTTTGTGGCTTGACACGGCTTAACGATGCACCACAATCAATGCACTTGCGAACGTCTGGCTCGTTTAGCTTCTCGCATCCGTCCTCAAGGCAGAGACGTCCGTAGGCTCCATGACCATCGAAGTGGACGACATAACACGGTATGCTCGTCTCGTTGTCATCTAGCTTTCCCACACCACCATACAAGTTAAGGTAGCGCACCAGTTGATCGAAGGTTGCCGGTTCTAATCTATCCAGATAAACCTGACCAGTCTCAATAAGTGGTGCGAGCCCACGCTCTAACGCATCGAAGCTTCGTTCGGTCTCCAATGGAACACAATCTGTAGGTGAGGAACCGATGTAGAGAACGCGCATAGGAGGATGAACAGGTAGTTCACATCCCGCAGGAACATCGGGGCACACCAATGCTCTGGAAAGGGTAAAAATACCGGAGGCGAGGAGAAAATGATCGCCATTATGTAGCAACTCCCAGGGATAGCGCACGAAATCATCACAGCCGGGACCAAAACATAAAGTGAAGGCAACAGTGCCACGTCGCCGTAATGTACGCTGAATAACGCTCCGCAAGACTGCTTGTACCGATTGTTCTGATACCTCGTGATTACCTACTCCTGGAGTTTCAGAGCCACAGAGCGCGAGAAAGAGTCGATGACCTATCTGACGCGGCAGTTCTCGGTTATTACTATCCAGGTTGTTGATTTTCTTTTGTAGAGCGTTGAGTTGCTTACCAGTATAGGGAGGAACAAAGCTACCGCTTACGGTACGCCCCGACCAGCTTTCCCTCACCTGCACTTCGTATGCATCTTCCCCCCGCTTCTCAAATAAAAGATTTAGTGTCTCTCCCATATCCCCAGCAAGACTCGCATTCTACGGTGTGAGTAGTGATACCGAATTACATAAACAACAAGGAACACAGTAGTGCTAGTATAGCATAATTCTTGTGTTACTTGTTGTGTGTAATCCACAAAAACAATGTGATCTATTACACAAAGAGCACTGAGTTGCTCTGATCTATTCGCCCCAGAATAGCTCGACCTTGCCAAAACGCACCGTATCGCCCACCTTGACGCCTGCCTCTTCTAATGCTTTCGTGACGCCCATCTTTTCGATTGTTCTCTGAAGACGATCCAGACTCTCTTCATTGTCTAGCTTGGTCATGCCCACAGCGCGTTCCACACGCTTCCCACGTACCACGTAGACGCCGTTTTCTTTTGAAACGGTAAACGCATCATCAGGTTGTGGACGGAGTACTGGACCTTCCATATCAGCGACTGGCTGAGCAGCAACTCTTTCGGCCTCTTCTCGCTCTATCTCGCTCAGCCTCCGAGCAGTATATTGCATCAGTTCTTCAGCTCCCTGATGTGCGGCGGCAGAGATAGCGAAGATAGGATAGCCAGCCGACTCGGCCTGGGCCTTGAACTCGGGCCAGCGTTCCTGTGCCTCTGGTAGGTCCATCTTATTGAACACGACGACCTGTGGACGCGCTGCGAGTCGCTCATCGTACTCGCGCAGTTCACGGTTGATCTTCTGGAAATCTTCCCAGGGATCACGGTCGGGTGATGCACCGTCGAGTATATGAAGAAGGAGGCGAGTGCGTTGAATGTGACGCAGAAACTCATGACCAAGACCGACTCCTTGAGCAGCCCCTTCAATGAGGCCGGGAATGTCGGCTAGTACGAAGCTGGAGCCATCTCCATACTGTGGTTGACCGACCTCGACAACGCCAAGGTTGGGCGAAAGAGTGGTGAACGGGTAGTCGGCAATCTTGGGACGGGCGGCTGTAACAACGGACAGCAGGGTGGATTTACCTGCGTTTGGGTAGCCGACGAGTCCAACATCGGCGATTAGGCGCAGTTCGAGTGTGATCCAGTGTTCTTCCCCTGGTTCACCCTTCTGAGCCTCTTTTGGAGCTTGATTGGTCGCGGATACGAAATGAACATTGCCGAGACCACCCCGCCCACCACGCGCCACCATGACACGCTGCCGAGACTCTACGAGGTCGCCTATGATCTCATTCGTATCAGCGTCGCGAATAATCGTGCCCTGCGGTACCTTTAGGACGACATCTTCTCCTTTAGCCCCATGCATCTTTTGGCGCAAGCCAGGCCCACCTGAGTCGGCTTTGAAGTGATGCTGGTAACGGTAGTCGATGAGAGTATTCATATTGTGTGTGGCTTCAAAGTAGACGCTGCCACCTCTGCCTCCATCTCCACCATCTGGTCCACCATAGGGAGCGAATTTCTCACGGCGAAAATGCGAGGAGCCATCGCCTCCATCGCCCGCCTTCACATAAATCTTTGTATGATCGTACAACATGAGGTATCCTTAAAGCGCTTAAGCATGAATAATCGGGGATATTGTAGCGAAATGAAGTATATCATATAGATGAATAGAGTGCTATTGTTTGCATATTCCCACAGAGGGCAAAAAGAATATAAGAAAAGGAGCCGACACGCATTTCTGCTCATCAGCCCCTATATCTACTGACTTCTACTACCTTTAGAAGCTTGTGCCGCCGCCGCCAAGGAAATGCTTCGCGGCAAGGGCAGCGATACCTGCTACGGCAAGCTTTGCGCCAGTGCTTCCGAGTGGCCCACCGGGACCCATGACCTGGTGTAAAATGTCAGGGTTCTGCTGTTGAGCGTACGATGTAAGGCGAGCAGCATCTTGAGGTGACATATTATAGGGATCAGTATTCTGTATTCCTGCCTGTTGCGGATTGAATCCCTGCCCCGTAAGGCTACCTAACAAGCCTTGCATCAAGTTTCCACGCTGCTGCTGAGGCATCTGCTCGTAATATTGCTGATGGACTTGTTCTACCATCTGTGGTGGTGCGTTCTGAACAAATTGTCCATAATTCTGATATGCTTGCTGGTCAGGAATTTGCGAATAGGTTCCCTGATCCCAGTGGTTGGCATATTGTTGATACATTTGCTGATTGTTCTGGTCATATGGATACATACAATTTTTCTCCTCTTCGTATCGTAAAGAGACAATACGAATGTACTGTTTATTCACTCTACTCTACCTAACACGATTGGCATTCCTACGAAGTTTCAGAGAAAACTCGCCTAGTAGTATTGTATCCAATTGCCGTCGTCTTGAAGCAGACATAACAGGCTTGAATAGCAGTATCCAGTACGGGTCTCTTTTATTGAAGAGAAAGCCTGTTCACACAAGCGAGTAATCGTCCTTATTATAGCTCTCAGTGTTGCCATTTGCTAAGTTAGGAAAGGAGTATGGCCCACCTTGAGGAGCCGTAAATGAGGTAGGGGATCGAGGCGCGACCTGCCAGTCGCCATGCCCTTCATTGTTATTGCATTGACCATTCTGAATAGCACAATAGGTACCACTTATGCCTCCATTTGGTTGTATATTCCCCGTGAAGAAGAGAGGAAGATTGGTTGCGTACGCCGCCACAGTAAACTGAACAGCTTTGTTCGTGGATACTGTTCCAGTGAAACTTCCACTACCTTGAAGTGGCAAGCTTATAGTAGCGAAGCCACTGATGGCCGAGCCATTTTGATTGAGCGGTGATAGTGAGAGATTTGCAATCGTTGCAGGAGAAGTTAACTTGTCGGTAACAGTTCCGTTATATGGTCCAGTAAGTATTGGATAGTTTGATGACGGAGCTGTAGGCGCGTTTGTTGGTGGTGGAGTTGGCTGTGCTGGCGTCGTAGCGGTTGCTACAGGAGTAGGATTTGTTGTTGTTGGCTTTGATTGCGGAGTTGTGGTCGCGGTTGACGCTGCATGTACGGGCCTCTTCTGCCCAACTGGTGTGGTGGGGATTGAGCCAAAGTTACTGGCTCTTGAGAAAAAGCCTGTTCCAAAGGCCACACCAGCGAGAAGTGCAAGAAGCGCAAACATGACAATCAGGGCAGGGATTATACGGCGTTTCCTGGTAGTGGTTGGTTGCACCTGTCGATACACTGTGGTTGGAACATCGCTTATGTTGGGAGTTGCAACGGGCGCGGGCTCTACTGCATGTACCTGTTGAAGTGCTACAGGCTGAGGTGCTGCTACAGAAGCAACGGCGAGAGGTGGTTCCACAACGGGTTGTGTATTCAACGCCTGCCAGAACTCTTCGACTGTTGCAAAACGGTCATTACTGTTGATAGACATGGCGCGATGCACAGCGTCGGATACATGCTGTGGAACATCTGGTGCAAGCTGCTGTACAGACTCAAGTGGATCAATGCTTTTGCTCCCCATTTGCGTCATGCGGTAGAGAGCATCGGCAGGAATTGTCCCTGTTAAGATGGCATAGAAGGTCGCACCGAGGCCATAAATATCGGTACGAGGATTTGTACCCTTCGCATATTGCTCAGGTGCACCGTATCCTGGTGAGCAACGACGAACAGCAGTTGTCGTCGAATCCTGATCGTATTCTTTAGCGATACCAAAGTCAACCAGGACCGCCTCATCTCCTGCGTCGGGAACGATGATGTTGGCGGGTTTGATATCACGGTGGATGATGGGGGGACGCTGCCTGTGCAGGTAGCTAACAGCACCTACGATTGGCGACATCATCCTCATTGCCTGAGACAAAGAAAAACGTTTTTCCGGCTGTCGTTGCCGCAGTATCTCCAGATTTGGCCCGGCAATATAGTCCATCAGCATGTAGACGCGGATGTTTTTGTTGTCCTCAAAGACGCGATAGACGCGAGGCAGGGCAGGATTATCGAGGCGTTTGAGCACCTCGCACTCAAACGCAAAACGCATACGTTCTTCCTTGTTTGGATCGATCACCTCTTTGAGAGCAAACAGGTTCCCCCTAACGCGCTGATCCTGCACGAGATAGACAGCACCAAAGCCGCCTTTCCCTAACAGGTCCTCGACGGTGTAACGATCTCTTATAACACTCCCTGCGGGGAGGGTTGTCTGTACGTCTTGCACCCCTTCACCTCAATATTGGTTATTTAATATCCTGTGATTATAGACATAGCGAACAGCTAATAGCAAGCCCAAGCATTACACTGATTGCTTCGATGGCTCCTGATTAGTATACGTAATAGACGGCACTTTGGTGCTAGATGATTCTTTGTCAGTCTCTGCGTCGATGTATCCTGATTGAACGTCTTACTTTTGTTTCAATTTTATTTTCTACTATGATTGTACAACGCTTAGTGAAGGTCCGCACATTCCCCAAGAGGGAAAACACAAAGCATAGCAGTCCGATTGATTGCGCCTGTTTCGGCGCAATCAATCGGACTGCTATGACAATTTAGCAGTTCATTAACAGAATTATTTCTGCTCAAGAAATGCTAGCACTGCGATTTCTTCGGGGTGCAGACCATGTAGAGCTTCTACAATAGCCTGTTCGTCATTCTTTTTGATGGCTTTGAGGAGCGAGCCATTGAGATAAGCGTCGATGATCTCTGGATGTACATAGCTCTTGCGGCAGATAGCAGGAGTATTGCCCAGGTGCTGTGAGGCGGCCTCTATAGCGCGTACTACATTTTTCTTCGCCTGTGTCTGCGACTCATACTCTCCAAGGTCTTGTAGCGCACAGGTAGCGCTGATGGTGCCAGCCCATGTACGAAAATCTTTCGCAGTAAAATCCTGACCGGTAATCTGCTGAAGATAATCATTCACGTCGTCCGACTCGACCGCATGAAGATTTTTGTGTTCGTCGAAGTATTGGAACAACTCGTTTCCAGGCAGGTCTTGAAACTTTTTGATGATCTTCGCCAGCTGGCGGTCTTTGACATCAACAACATGATCTTTCCCACTCTTACCACGAAAATGGAACTCTACTACGGTCCCCTCCACATCGACATGATCGTGACGCATCGTTGTCAAGCCAAACGAGCCATTTTCCCGCGCATACTCTTCGTTACCAATACGGATGGAGGTCGTGTCGAGCAAGCGTACAATGGTGGCAAGGACCTTTTTACGCGGAAACTCGTGAGCCTTCAGGTCTCGCTCTACTCTCTCGCGGATAAGGGGAAGGGCCTTGCCAAAGGCAATCATCTTGTCATACTTCGTCTCATCGCGGATTGCACGCCACTCAGGGTGATAGCGATACTGCTTACGCCCTTTCGCATCTCGTCCTGTTGCCTGAATATGACCACGGGGGTTTGGACAAATCCAGACATTCGTCCAGGCAGGCGGGATACCGAGCGAACGAATGCGCTTCAGCTCTTCCTCGTCGCGAATCGGTTTCCCGTTCAGGCCGACATAGCTAAAATGCTTCCCAGCGCGTTTACGTTGTATTCCTGGCGACACATCTGTCACATAACGCAGACCAGCAGTTATTGCGGCCTCGATAGGGGCTGCGACCTCTTCACCTTGCACCTCTTGTTGGATATCGTCACCTCTCGACACTACCGAAGACATATGTATCCTCCTGCTACAAACAACGTGGGTCTGTAGCTCTAATCTTTGCTACTCTACTTTACCACGTTGAATAGCATACTAAGTTGACAAATAAGTCTGCTCGGCTATTATTGTTGATAGAAGTAGAATTGTAAAAAGCCTTCAGCCGAGACGGTTCTCGGCTGAAGACACTCTCAGGTATTCGTTAATCCGTTTGCCTCTATGCCTCTCCTCAGCATGTACGTTGTCTTCTTCTGTGATAGGTAATACGTACAACAATAAAGACAGAGGGAGACACTCACTCTACTAAAAGCTTCAGTTATAACTACAGTTTTTTATTCACGGTTGTTTGCGTCTTGAGTGAGCATTATGAATCATATGATAAAAAAACTGATTCGGGGAATTACAACGCTTGTTGCGCGCTGCCTATGGACTGCCGCAAAGATAGTTCTGCTTATTATTGGGCGCGAGGTGCTGATGCGCAAACAAGCCGAGGCGCGCACAGACGAGTTGGTAAAACGCGAGGCGCACAAACGAATGAACGAGTTCTTAAATATTGCCAGCCACGAACTCAAGACGCCTTTAACAAGTATCAAAGGCAACGTTCAGCTAATGGGGCGAAAATTGAAACAGGGTCTAGCGGCGAACGAGCTAAATGCATCAGGTGAGACACGTAAAACAGAGATAAGTGAAGCTAGCCATCTCCTCGTGGAAGCAAAAGAATTACTCGAACGCATCGATAAGCAGATCACGCAACTCTCACGACTGGTACAGATACTCCTGGAAAGTTCGCGTATCAATGCTAACACGATGGACCTACTCTTGGAACTCTGTGAACTTGATACGCTTGTACGTGAAACTGCACAAGATGCACACCATATTCCGGCGACACGCACAGTTCATGTTCAGGTTCTCTCAGAGAATACCATTCTGGTTATGGCTGATGTTCACCGCGTGAAACAGGTCGTTATTCATTACTTATCGAACGCGCACAAGTTTTCGCCTCTTGACCAATCCATAGATGTTTCTGTGAAAGTGGAGAGGGGGATAGCATATGTCGCTGTACATGATGCAGGACCTGGCATTCCACCAAACGAGCATAACAAGATTTGGGAACGGTTCTATCGCGTGCCAGGTGTTGAAGTGCAAAATGGCAGCGAGGTCGGACTGGGGCTTGGGCTACACATTTGCCGTACCGTTATTGAGCAGCATCACGGACACGTAGGTGTCCAAAGTAAATCAGGAGTTGGCTCAACCTTCTGGTTTACACTGCCTGTAGCAAGTTATTCATCCCCGACGTAAAAAATCGAGGCTTTCTGGTCCGCTTTCTGTAATGTACATTAATGAGCAGTCGCCTGAAGATGAGTGACCGAGAAAGCGAGACTAAATGACGACATCACCAGCAAATCCATATGCCTATGAAGATGGTAACGAGGTAGTGCTGTCGCATTCCAAGCCATCCAGAAGCAGCGGGAACATTTGAAAGGAATATTTCGTACTATAATATATATGTACTAGGGCAAGTCAAAACGTAGAGTCTACGCGTTATGATTATTGAAGGCAGTAACAACAGTACAGTTCCGATAGTACCTTAGTAGGAAGTAGTAAACGAGTAAGTCCAGATAGTGATCTTATTAGACATCCATATATGAACCTGCATCAAAAGGGGAAACTAATTATGGACGCAATCATCGGAAGGTACAGGGCACGCATGGAGGAGACAGGGCTAGTCCTCAGACATGCATCGGGCATTAATTTTGATTTGACATTGGACGAGACGTTGGGACTGCTGGATTTCATCAACGCCTACCGCCAGACTCTGCTTACACTACAAAGTGATACAGACCCACGTGATACAGACCCACGCTTAGAGCGGGTCGTCATACCCAAGGATGACGAGGATTGATAGTTTTGCTCTTCAGATAGAAGAGAAGAGACACACGCTAAGGTTTAGACATCGTCAGAGTCGAGAGGAAGCAGCACGTAAAAAGTTGATCCACTCCTCTCGGTACTCTCGACCCAGACCCGCCCCCCATGGCGCGTTATAATCTCTTTGACTAAGTAGAGTCCAATTCCCAGTCCGCCGATAGAAGGATCAAGCGTATCGACACGATGAAAGCGCTTGAATATCCGTGGAATCTCTTCAGTAGGGATGCCAAGCCCATAGTCTTTCACCCAAATAAGGGCTTCGTGAGGACGTTGCTGAGCGTAAGGTTCTCCTATTGGACGAAGACCTACCTCAATCTCACCTCCTACAGGACTATACTTGATAGCATTGCTGATCAGGTTGCTTACAGCCTGTATAATGCGCTCCTCGTCAAAGCTACCTATAAAGGTATCGGTCGTCTCAAGTCCCTCTAAGACTAAACGAAGATGGTGATGTCGAGTCGTTGTGCTCTGGCTTTCTACGACGCGGGTCAAGGTACCAAGCAAGTCGTGAGGTGTCCGCTTTAGCGTGAATTGCGCCTGTTCGATGCGTGAAAGATCGAGCATCTCCTCAATCAAATGAGTAAGGTGTTGACTCTGCTCAATAATGCGTTTAAGAGCACGCTGGCTACGTAGGGAATCCAGGCTTTGGCCTTGTATTTGAAGGAGTTCAGCCAAGCCTTGAATAGCAGTAACAGGGGTACGCAGTTCGTGGTTCGCCATCGAGAGGAACTCATTTTTGTGTTGCTCAAGGCTTTTTTGAGCGGTGACATCTTGAAAGACAAGAACGGCTCCTGTCAGAGTACCATTTCCCGAGGAAAGAGGGGCACACGAACAGAGAGTGACAACGCTACTACCATCCGGTCTGTTCACCACTGTTTCCTGGCTTTTAACGGTCTCTTCAGAGAGTGCATGGATTACGGCGAAATTCCACGGAGGGATATGTTGACCATTTAGGTCCGTTCCAGTGTGATCTTGAAGGTCGCTATCTAATGAAGTTCCGACCAAATTCATGAGGGGGACACCCAGGAGACGTACTGCAGCTGTGTTTGCGTAACTGATCAGCCCATTGGAGGACTCTGTTATGAGAATGCCTTCGGGCAACTGGTCCAGGATGATACGCAGACGAGTGCGTTCATTTTCAACAGCTGTGTGGAGACGTGCATGCGCAAGTGCAGCAGCAATATGTGTCCCACACCCCTCTAAGGCTCGAACCTCAATATCATGAGAATGAATGCCCTCTGAGAAGGTAGCCGTCAATGCGCCCTCAAACTGATCTCCGAACCAGAGGGGTACACAGATGCACCCACGCACCCCACCAGTTACCAAGGGGTGGTCCTTTGTTATCATACCCATAGTAGCTGCCACTTGCAGGTCCTCAATAAGAATAGGCTCATGATGCTGACATGCCTTCGCAAGGAACATTGAACTTTTGTAAGGAACATATTGTAAAAGGTGTAAGGCTTGCCCACTACCGGGAGGAGTGCGAAAGCAGAGTAAGTGTAGTGCCTGTTGGACTGAGTCAGCTAGGTGGAGACAAGCCCCAACGGGATTGAAGTGATCATAAATGGCATCTATAGCGGTATTACCAATATGCCGCACATTCAAAGGCTCATGCACACTGCCTGCAACAGCTGTAATGATCTCTAACTGGTGGCGTTCTGCCTCAACGAGATGATTTGTCTGATTGAGTGATACCTGAACCTGCTGACGTATCAGGATCTGCTCGGTTACCTCGCTGACTGTCTGGAGCAGGTGAGTAATCTGTCCCTCCTGATCACGCACTGGATTGAGGTTCCAGGTCCAGTAAGTGGAATCCCCCTCTTGAGTATGAAAGGCATAAGTGCCTGCTCGATAAGGAATCCCTGTTTCTACCACAGCCCGAAAAATTACCTCATTGGATGCAGCTTCTGTCTCAGAAAGCCAATTGGTGAAGCAGTGACCAATAACGTCTCCATGAGGCCCGGAGGGTTTAAGATACGTCTCAATGATCATCAGGTACACCTCATTAGCATCGAGCAAGCGGAGATTGCGCGCATCATACAAGCCAATACCTACGAGTGCTTGCTCTAGCATGAGGCTTGCATAAGAATGTGTATTAACCTGGCTATCCATACGTAGGAAATCCCTCCACCTACTAAATCCAGAGGCCAATTTTATGTCCTTAAGGAGTGTATAGAATCATCTTCAGCATGTCAAGGTTGCGGGGCTTCTCAAAAGTTGCTCAAGCGGGAGGTAGGTGTCCTCGCTTCACCCCTCCTCTCTGCCGCCGAAGGCGGCCAAAAAAGACTTTTGAGAAGCCCTGGTCAAGGTTGAAATAGGTCTTGCGGTACAAAAGGTTCTTCTGTATACTAGAGTCCATAAAAGGATAATAGGAATATTGTAGGCATGCATTGCTTTGTACTAGCCACGTTCTTTTTTAGTTAGAACGCCAAGATACTATTGAAGGAGAACTTTCTATGCCAATGGCATCCGAACCTCACGAAAGCAACACCACCTATATGGTTGATGCAGAAAATGCGGCAGAAATGGCACGCCTTGTGCGTCAAGGCCGTCTCCTCACACGGAATATGGGTAGATTGTTCCCCCAGCAAATTGATCTCTCTACCATCCATCGCGCCCTTGATATCGCCTGTGGCCCTGGGGAATGGACCCTCTCTCTAGCGTCGTCACATCCTGAAATGCAGGTGACAGGCATCGATATTAGTCAGCTCATGATCGAGTACGCACGCACTCAGGCAGAAGAACAAGATTTGAAGAATGCCACGTTCCAAATAATGAACGTGCTTGAAGGACTTGACTTTCCCGATAACTCCTTTGATCTGGTCAATGCTCGCTTTCTGTTTGCCTTTTTGTCGCAGACGGCCTGGCCCAAGCTCATGCAGGAATGTTTACGCATTACTCGTCCCGGTGGAGTCATTCTTTTGACAGAAACTGAGGGGCAACTCACGAACAGTCTGGCAACTGAAAGGCTGTATGGAATGGCAACGCAAGCTCTGAAGTTGACCGAACAAAGTTTTTCCCCGGACGGACGACACGTTGGCATTACGACCATGCTGGGAAAATTTCTACGTGATATCGGCTGCGTGAACATCCAGTATAAGGCCCATGTCATCGATTGGTCAGCGGGGACGGAAGCGCATCAAGATGTCTATCACGATTGCATGAGCGGCTACAAGTTGATGCAACCTTTTCTCGTTAAGATGGGTGTCACGACGCAAGAAGAGGTAGAGGGGCTGTATCAGCGGATGTTAGAGGAGATGCAGTTACCCGACTTTTGTGCGATCTGGTTCTACCTCAGTGTGTGGGGCGAGAAGCCATAGCAATATGTTCTAGATAAAAGGGGTCTAGCTGGGCTCGAACCATAGACTGACGAGTACAAAGAAGAGTAGTTAGTCAGTGAACCATAACGAGAGAAGAGAGGCTTTTCTCTCTCTTCTCTCATATGTTCTACAGCATAATCGGTACAACCTCAACGTAAAAATGCATATCTAGCTGTAAAAAAACTATCAAAAAGATACTCTTGTTAGGGCATGACACGATAGGGTTCCTTATATAGAATTACAATGAGATTGAACTACAAATTGTAAATGGGCCCACCTGGGATCGAACCAGGGACCAATCAGTTATGAGCCGACTGCTCTAACCGCTGAGCTATGGGCCCTTGCGGACCGTATTGTATCACATCATGTCCCACCTGTGAAGAGGGTAATTTTGAGAATATTTCGGGAGCGGTATGTAGCGTGTCGAGTTCATATGTAAGCTCGACAAGCTATATGCTCTTGAGATATGCTATAATGAACTGTAAAATGCACGGTTCTGCTCACCTTTGTCTCTATTAAGACAGGGTCGCAGAAAAGGATGTATGTACTCACTGGTATACCTTAGTCACACAGGACCGCGCTATTTCTAGGCTCACAGCGCGGTCTCAATTTTTTAGGAGCGTTCAGTTCAATGATGAATGAAGTAACAATTCGCATTGGAGGCGAGTCGGGCGAGGGCACCATCTCTGGTGGTGATATTCTCGCGCTTGCCGCCGCACGCTGGGGGTATCATGTGTATACCTTCCGCACCTTTCCGGCTGAAATCCTCGGCGGTCCCTGTCTCTTCCAGGTTCGCATTAGTCATGGAACTGTAAGGTCGATGGGTGATTTTGCCGATGTACTCATCTGTCTCAACAAAGAGGCGTATGATCGCAATATCACAGATTTGCGTCAGGGTGGCGTTCTTATCTATGATCCCTCCGATTTTACTCCCGAGGCAGGGAGCGACTACATTACCTATGCTATTCCCATCAATGAGATTGCACGCAAAGAGGTTCAGCTCTTTCAGACGAAGAATATGGTTATGCTCGGCGCAATCTCAGGCTTGTTTGGTCCGCCGCTGGAGGCTATTATACAGGTTGTACAGTCCAAACTCTCCAAGTCGCGTAAATCCAATAACACGCTCATGGAGAAGAATATGCTGGCGTTAGAGGTAGCAAAGAAATATGTCACCGAGCACATCACCAAGCAAGATGCCTACCAGCTTGGTCCAGTCGAGAAGGCCGACCGCGTGGTGTTGAACGGGAACCAGGCGGTTGTCGCAGGAGCACTTGCGGCTCGCTGCGGCTTCTTTGCGGGCTATCCCATCACGCCAGCCAGCGATATCATGGAGGGGTTGGCGAAGGAACTACCGCAGGTTGGCGGCACCTTCTTGCAGGCCGAGGATGAGATGGCAGCTCTCGCCGCCGTTTTGGGAGCATCGTATGGTGGAGTACGCGCGATGACCGCGACCTCCGGTCCTGGCTTCTCACTCATGACAGAACTCATCAGCCTTGCGTCGATGGCGGAACTGCCAGCAGTGATCGTTGATGCACAACGTGCGGGTCCAAGCACAGGTATGCCGACGAAGATGGAGCAGTCCGATCTGAGCTTCGCGCTCTATTCCGGCCATGGCGACACACCCCGTATCATTATCGCACCTGCCGACGTGAAGGACTGCTATAATCTTATGATTACCGCGTTCAACATGGCAGAACGCTATCAGATGCCCGTTCTCTTCCTCACCGATCAATCGCTCACGGCTCGTGTAGAGAGCGTCGATAGCCATATCTTCCAGGCGCAGGCGCTGCAAGAGCGCATCCAGCCTCAAGAGACTGTGCTAGTCGGTGCTGGTCAAAGCACGGAAAGACAAAGTTATGCCCGTTATGCATATACAGACAGCGGTATCTCACCTATTCCCACACCAGGTGCAGGCGCTTTAACCTACGTCGCTACGGGTCTGGAACACGATGAGCATGGTCATCCTGATTACGAGCCAGAGGACCATATCGCGATGATGCAGAAGCGTTTCCGCAAACTTGAGACCGCCGCAGAGGAACTACCAGCGCCGGTGCGCTATGGCGATGATGATGCTATTGTCGGTATTATCGGCTGGGGTTCGACAGAGGGCGCAATTCAAGAGGCGGTAGATCGCGCACTCACAAACGGCTACAAAGTAGCATCATTACACCCTAAAATTCTTTCACCCCTTCCAGACAACACTATTCGTGACTTTATTGACTCAGTACGCAAGGTGATTGTACCGGAATCTAACTATTCTGGACAGTTAGCAAACCTGCTGGGCGCAAAATATGGTTTGCAAGCCATTCGCGTGAACAAGTTCGGCGGTATTCCTTTTACCGCTGGCGAAATCCTGAAGGTAATCGAGGAGGTCCATCCACAATGACGCAGTCGGTCATCAATCCTACACCAAAAGACTATAAAAGTGATGTGAAACCAACGTGGTGTCCAGGGTGCGGAGACTTCGGTGTACTTAACGCTACCTACCGTGGTCTCGCTGGTATGAAAATGTCTCCAGAGCAGACGGTAGTGGTATCCGGTATCGGCTGCTCAAGCCGTTTCCCACACTTCATGAAAACCTTTGGTTTCCATAGTGTGCATGGACGCGCCTTACCCGTTGCACAGGGCTTGAAGATGGCTCGCCCAGACCTGACGGTTGTCGCCGTCGGAGGCGATGGCGACTTCTTCAGTATTGGCGCGGGGCACCTTCTTCACGCCGCTCTACGCAATATTGATATTACGGTGGTCGTTATGGATAACGAGATTTATGGACTCACAAAGGGCCAGACCTCCCCAACGTCGCCGCAAGGTCACGTCACCAAATCTACGCCTTACGGCTTTTTGGCATCGCCGTTCAACCCCATCGCTACCATGCTCACACTCAATGTGAGTTTTGTGGCGAGAGGCTATTCCGCGAAACCTAAAGAACTAGCGGCATTAATTGAGCAGGGAGTACAGCACAAAGGCTTCTCGTTCATCCATGTGCTCAGCCCTTGTCCAACGTTCTATCACACGTTCGATGCGTGGGATGCATCGGTAACACTCATCTCTTCCGAGCATGATACGACCAACCGCACAGAGGCGATGGCATTAGCGATGGAGCCAGATAAGCAGTTTATCGGCCTCTACTACAAGGAAGAGCGACCAACGATGGACCAGGCAGCCCATCAGTTGGTACAGCAGGCAAAGCAATTTGATATCGAACAATACATGAAGCGATATGCGTAAATACGCATAAAAAGTGAGAGGCAGGTTTAGACCTGCCTCTCACTTTTTATGCGTAGACTCCATCATGACTACGATACTCTCCTATAGAGGAGAGGTTTACAGTACATGCGCCTGGGCACGGGCCTGGGCCGCGGCCTGAATGGAATTCAAGACCGTCTGCGAGAAATTTTCTCCACAGGGGCCACAGAATACTCCACTCTCGTTATGGTAAGAGCCACCGATTGCCGTAAGTTGTCGTTCAGCTAGCTTTCCGCACCACTCACAAATGCTGCCACGAGGGGCAAAATCGACGGAAACGGGACGGCGAAATTCATTACTTGTCATGAAGGTTCCTCCTAGACGGTGCTAACCGACATCCACAGACAGCGCATCATCGCCCAGGAGCCACACTGCTCCCATTAGTAACATATGAGGGTTTTTAAATGTTACCTTTGTGTTCCATACTATAACACAGTTTTATGGTAAATGGAAGATATTTGAATGGTAAGTTCAATTATTCGCCTATCCTGGACTTGGTGTTTTCAATAAAGCCCGTTTTGTCTTCTTCTGTATCAGACAAAGCTGGAAACCGTGAAGTGAGAGCGCTCCCGGCAATCCAGCCGATAGCACCGAGGCCAACGGTTAGACCAAGCCATACGAGTAATACGGTGTTGTATGGCGTACCAAAAATTGAGGCCAGCACTCCTGCAAGGATAATACCAAGTGTTAGACCTGCCGTTATTCCAATTAAACATCCTGGGTGAGCAAGGTTGCGCCCTCGTAGTCTCTTCATCATAGTATATATTGTACCTTCGTTGCGTTTTCTGGTTATATAGTGATGATAACGTGCTATAGTATAGTCGTCAAGGTGACTTTTGCTGACCTTTGCCGTTTAAGAGAATAGAGTATATCCTGATAAAAGAGAGTTCAACACACCTCATTAAAGAGCAGCAAAGCATAGGCATTGCTTCAGAGAAGTGAGACTACTACTGTGCAAACTGTAAGTACGTTGGTTGTAATGCGTGGTTATCCGGGTACGGGGAAGAGTACAATTGCACGGGCGATTGCTACCTCGCTCCATGCTCCATTGATCGACCGGGACATTATCCGCCAGGCGAGTGTAGATATTTTTGGCAATCATCCAGATATTGGACGATTTTCGTATGAATTGATGTTTGCCCTGACGCGAGAGCAACTCCGTCTGGGGTTAAGTATGGTTGTTGATACCCCTCTCACCTATCGCACTACCTACGAACAAGCAAAGAGCATGGCAGCAGAATTTCATGTGCCAATGCTGGTTGTGCATTGCAAGTGTTCTCCAGAAGTGCAGAAGCGGCGTCTTGAAGAACGCAAAGGACGGGTCTCCCCGTTCCAGATCACCTCGTGGGAAGAGTGGCAGCAATGGAAGAAACGTTTTGAGGATTTTGACGATGGTGGTTGTGAGATTGATACCGCCAACACGCTTGATGACTCACTATCAAAAGTGATGCGTACAATTTATGAGTTACATGCAAGATGTAGTCAGCAGTCTCAAGAGTGTAAAATGTCTGATCCAACCTGAATGCAATAGCTACCGCAAGACGCGAAATACAACGTAAGAAATCCTGGGAGCATAGACTACTATGTATACATTCCCTTAGTATACTAAACATGTGAGTAGTCGATGAGAGCTGTCTGACAAGCAAACAAGTGAGCTTAGGTAGAGGAATCGATTCTCACGTATATTTGGGTACGGATACCCTTCTTAAATAAATATTTGAAAGGATATAACTATCATGGCAAAGACTGCAACAAAAGAGGCTATAGCTGAAAAAATTGACCTTCTCGATCAGTGGGAAGGCAAGGCGGAGCGCAAGGGCTTCAAGCCTATGTTCGTCATCATTCCCACCGCCGTATTGACAGTGGTGACAGGCACCTTCTTCGTGGTGCGCCGCTTCCGCAATAAGAACTGGAAGTAATTTTCTCCTAGTGCTACGGAGAGCATGATAGGGACAAGCCCTATCACTACTATATCCACTTCCACCACACTCGGCTGGCGGTGTAGTAGTGATAGGGCTTGTCCCTATCATGCTCTCAACTAGCCTCTTTCTCTTCTCACTTTCAGGTTTAATTCAGGAACAGGTTAGCTTTGTTTCAGTCCTTTAGCTTATAACACCTCTTGAGTATGTTATGATAGCACATGTATAGAGATTTGCATGTGCTTACAGGAGTCAAGGAGGATTGAAGCCATGCGTCGAACAAGTTTCCTTACAGCGGGACTCTGCGGATTGCTCATTTTTCTTGTTGCATGTGGATCAACACAACCAGGAAGCACGCTTTCCGCACCACCTACTGTTCCACCGGGTGAAAACCTCTATGTTCTCGACGGCTACACGTCAGCAAGTGCGGGTGGGCAGCGCATCGTCGCCTTTCATCCAGGAGATAGCACCTCTATCCCCTTGCCAGCGGGTCTAATATCGCAGGATCACCAGCGCATCTACACAACTACCAATCAAAACGGGAAGTCAATAATCACCGTTACGAACACAAAAACAGGCAAGCCAATTCGGACCTTCCCAATTCCTCGCTCTTCTTACCCGATAACAGGGCAGGACTACACAAAAGCGGTGATCTCGTCAGATGGGCATTGGTTGGCACTACGCCAGGACGTGCAGTCGCAAGGAGGAAGCGTCTTTGCACTCGTCGATACAGAGACGGGGCAACTGGCGAAGAACTTTCAAGTGAACGGAAACTTCGACCTGGACGCAGTCTCACCTAACGGCAGTCGAGTATATCTGCTTGAGCGGCTTAACGACCCGTCGGGACACTACTATGTCCGTCTCTACGATGTAAACAAGAGCCAGCTTGCTCAGGGAATCGTTGCCGACAAGTCGGAGCTCAACGACCCTCGTATGGTTGGTTCGGCTCTGACACGTCAGATGGCAAGCGATGGTACGAGGGCGTACACACTTTATACAGACACGCGTGGCAATATCGCTTTCGTTCATATCCTACCATTAGCCAGCGATTATAATGGAGCACGCTGCATTAACTTACCAGCAGGAAAATCTGCTGACCTGCTTCACTACTACACGCTGGCTCTGTCATCGGATGGCTCCACTCTCTATGCAACAAACGCTGCGTTGGGTGTGATGGTCGCAATCAATGTTTCTGATAAAGACGCCTTCAGTGACCAGATTCAGACAACTGTCCATTTCAATCCAGGGAATGTGCAAGTGACGAACGATGAGATGACGCATACGCTGCACAATGGTGCGGTGCTCTCTCCCGATCAATCGACGCTCTATGTTGCAGGCATGCACGGCATTGTGGCAATAGACATTGCTGGGTCTAAAGTAAAGAGCAGTTACGCGACTCAGCAGGTATTCACGAGCATCGCACTGAGTGCCGATGGTCAAACAGTATATGCTGTTTCTCCTAACAATGGCATTACGCTCATCAATACTGGCTCAGGTCAGACACGGCAGATCACGCGGAGTCCTGTCCATACCCCTTGGGGAATAGAATGGATTAGCAACTAATGAACGAGCATATTCTCATTGTTGATGATGAGAGCCGTGTTACTAACGCATTGCGGCGCACTCTCGCTTACGAAGGCTATGCCGTCTCCACAGCAGCCAATGGCGAGAGTGCGCTCGCACTTGCACGCGCGAAACCGCCAGACCTCGTTATTCTTGATCTCATGCTGCCAGGAATAGACGGTTTAGAGGTCTGCCGAAGGCTACGAGCTGCGGGCGATGAAGTAGCGGTACTGATGCTTACGGCCCGCGATAGAGTAGCAGACCGCGTAGCCGGACTGGAAACAGGAGCGGACGACTACCTTGTGAAGCCCTTTGCTCTTGAAGAACTGCTTGCACGCATCAAAGCCTTGCTACGAAGACGGCATCCACCCGACATCAGCCGCGAGGTGTTATGCTTTGCGGACCTCGAACTAGATACCGCGACGCGCCAGGCCAAACGGGGGAATTGTATCATTGACCTGAGCACCACCGAATACGAACTGCTAGCATTGTTTTTACGCAATCCTCGTATCGTTTTGACACGAGGATTGCTGATGGACCGCATCTGGGGCCGAGATTTTGAGGGTGGGCCAAATGTGCTTGAGGTCTATATTGGTCATCTTCGTGCAAAGTTAGAGCAACAGGGAGAGCAACGATTAATTCAAACAGTGCGAGGCGCGGGTTACGTATTGCGTCTTATAGAGTAAAGAGAGGCGGATATGCTTATTCCCTTACCAGTTCGTCTCGCATTCTTTTATGCGCTTGTGCTAGGATTAGCACTCTGGTTCTTTGGCTACGTTGTTTACAGGCAAGCAGAGCAGCGTGCCTATCATGACCTCGATATGAACCTGAGCAGTCGCGCAGCCAGTGTAAGGCTGGGCAAAGATATTTTTGCGGGCTACCCAGGAGGTAGTGGTAGCGAACCAAGAATACTAAATAGTGTAGACGCCCTGGGTACAGGTGGAGTTGCGATAGAAGTGCTCGATGTGCAAAATAGTCAATACAAGCTGCTGGCAACAACAACAGGAAATCAAAGTAATGCAACATCGAGTGTCGATAGTTCGGCATCAAGCCCTATACCCTGGGACGCGCAAGCAATACGCTACGTACGACAGCATTCAGATGAGATAGATCATACCTATAGCACTATCACTTATCAAGGTCAGCAGGTGCGCGTCTATACCCTACTCAATTCCGATTTTGGGAGTCAGCATTTTATTCAAACAGCACGCTCAGAGCAAGATATCGAACAATCATTAAGTGATTTACGTCTCCTGCTGCTGCGCGGCGGAGCATTTGTGATGGCTCTCGCGCTTGTTGGGGAATGGTGTATCACGCGCGGCGCGTTAGCAGCAGTACGAAGAATGACAAAAACAGCTCAGAGCATCAGCGTTTCACAAGATTTTAGTAAACGCGTGCCGAGCACGTCACTTTTTGGACGAGATGAACTGGTCACACTCGCGGACACATTTAACCAGATGTTGGTAAGGTTGGAAGAGGTCTACGAACGGCAACAACGCTTCATCGCCGATGCATCTCATGAGTTACGTGCTCCCATCACCTCCATTCGCTGCAACCTTGATCTCCTGGCAAAGGCACCCGACCTGCCTACAGAGGAAGTTCATGCAGCACTTACTGATGCGCGTACCGAGACGGCACGCATGGGTCGGCTCGTGAATGACCTACTCCTTCTTGCTCATGCTGACGCCACACAACATTATGACACATCTGTAGCCAACGACTATAAGAATTGCAAAAAGAAAATGCAAGATGTTGACCTGGATAGCCTGCTGCTAGAAGTTTTCCGCCAATATCACCCTTCTTCTAACGATGAGCAACAACAGGGACCTCGGCTGCTGCTTCAACACATTGCCCCTGTAAGAGTTTTTGGGGATGCAGATCAGCTAAAACAGGCATTGGTGGCGTTGTTAGATAATGCACTCAAATACACACCCTACGAGGGACACATTACACTTTCGCTTGTAACCGAGGATGACAATGCGGTAGTGAAGGTCAGCGATACAGGAATCGGCATTCTTCCAGAAGACATACCGCTTGTTTTTGAGCGTTTTTATCGGGCAGATCGCGCTCGGACACGCAATCGAGGAGGGAGTGGATTGGGATTGTCGATTGTACAGAGCATTGTGCAAGAACATGGGGGGAGTATCGAGGTGGAAAGCACGCCGGGGAAAGGGAGCGCATTTACACTGCGATTGCCCCAGTCGCCATGAAGCACACAAGAGAAGGATAGCAAATGCTTATTTAGGTACCCGAACGTATACATTGCCGTCTTTCACTATTGTATCTAATCGTGGCAATGCGTAGAGATATCTTATTGGCGCTGAACCTTTGTCTATCTCGCCATATTCAGAGAAGAGACCTCCGTGACAAGGACAATGGAATTTGCGGTCTGAGTCCTGCCATTGGACAATACAGCCCATATGCGTGCAAGCAGCAGACATCGCAATAACCTTCCCCCTATCTGAATTACTATTGTCGCCGCTACCCCCATAGCCGTCATTATCATTGCCACCGTCGCGTATGACGTAGCCGACAATAGTGCCTGTAGTAAAGCGTATCGCACTCTTTCCAAGAGTTGCAAGCGTCGTCACAAAATGCCAGGTAGTGTCTTTACCGTTAGGCACTAGAGGGGCCCCCCATGTAGATGCAACTGATCCCTCTCCGTTGTTTACTACCTGTTCGGCTGCATACCCGATGCCGACCCCGACCGTCACTGAGGCAGCAATAGCAGCACCTCCAGTCAGCAAGGTGCGGCGAGAGACACTTCGAGGTTTCTTTTGCGGATCTCCCGGTTCTCTCAGCGACTGCGACTTCTTCTGTAAAGCAGGCAGAGGTTGTGGCTTTGATGGCTGCTGTAGCTCTTGCTCAAGGCGAGCTTGTAGCTCTGCGATAAATTCGGGACGCGGCGTGGCTTCATCAGGCGAGGCAGAGCGAAAGAACGCAGCCATACGATAGATGCGCGCATTGCCAGGTGTCAAATCCTCGGGAGGATGGGCGACATGGCCTGCTTGCAGTTCCTCTATGTACTGTTCTAGTTCCAGATAATCTTCAAATCGTTCCTGGTCTTCCCCTGACATAGTAGTGGTCTCCGAATGGTGCTCTAGGAGCATACCTTGTAGATGCTCTCCATCACATCGTCCCAATGACAATGTGTTCAAGATCAGCAGCACGTTTAAGTGCGCGAAACTGCAATACTTTAATGTTTGCCTCTGTCAATCCCATTCTTGAAGCGGTATCTCGTATCGAGAGACTGAGCAGAAAACGGCAGGTGAGAACCTCCCGGTAGTGTTCAGGCAAAGCCGAAAGAAGACGTTGTACACGATCTGATGGGTCACTGTTAATCGCAACAGGCGCATCTTCAGCGGGGCCTTCCCAGCCAGCTTCTAACAGTTCTTCGAGCGAACTCGTCGATATGCGATAGTGAATTCGCCAGTAATCAGCCATAGTTGTCCTTGCAACTTGAAATAACCATTTTTGCATACTCTGCAGACCACGCCCAGTATTGACTCCACGCACTGCTTTTGTAAATATTTGCGAAGTCAGGTCTTCAGCTTCTTCCCGATTGCCAACCTTGCTATAGACATAGCGATAGATCAGGCCAAGATTCTCCTGATATAACGTCTGAATCTCATGCACATCTGCACCCCTGGAACCCTCCACACCAGTTGGATCTCTTCCTGCTGTGGCAAGATCGGTTTTCGCATGTTTACCGCGCAGTGAACCCACAACATACTCCCTGTTAAGACTAGCCTGGTGTCTTGATTGCCCTGACCTATTGATGAATCGACTAGCTCTCGATTATCAACAATCGATGACAAGCCCTTATAAGTATGAGTACGTTGGGGGTTACACTGTAACCGCCTCGCCGACGGCTTGACTTCTAATCAAGGCACTGAGCCAGGGGAAGGGGTAGGATTTCCAGCCAGCCTCTCACCCTTGGCTTCTAGGAGAGTGTTTTTGGATGCGTCTCATTGCGCAAAAATGTACAGCTGGAAGCACGAGATACTGCTTCCAGACACACCTTAGTTATTCTTGCGCCGATGAACGATCATCTTCATGCCATACTTAGGACGTATTGTGACTGTTTGTGCTGGATCGGGCACGATTTGCTGTCCTGGCACCAGATCAAAAGTGACGTGCTGGGCCAGTGTTGCGAGTAACAGATGCCCCTCCATCATGGCAAAATGGTTGCCGATGCAGATACGTGGGCCAGCGCCAAAAGGCAGGTAGGCATAGCGTGGCAACTGCTTCTCGTTTTCGGGCGTAAAGCGTTCCGGGTTGAACTTCTCCGGGTCAGGGAAGTAGTCCGGTCGACGATGCAGTGTGTAGGGAGAAACAATTGCAACGCCATTTTTACGTACGAGATAGCCGTCAATCTTTACGTCATACAGCGCTACTCTTCCCACAGCGTAGGCAGGTGGGTAGAGCCGCATCGTCTCCTTGAATACTTGCAGGCAGTAGGGTAGGTGTGCAAGGTCGGCGTAGGTAGGTGTGCGACCTTGTAACACGCGACCGACCTCTTCCTGTACCTTTGCGTATATATCTGGATGAGTAGCTAGCAGGTACCATGTCCATGTCAACGCGGTAGCAGTAGTTTCGTGACCAGCACCAAAAAGCGTCAAAGCTTCATCACTGATCTGCTGATCGTCCATACGACTACCATCCTCTCCTCGCGTTTGCAGCAAGATAGAGAGGAAATCATTGCGCTGCTGGGCATCAGAACGCCGCTCGTCGATCATCCTTTGAATTCTACCTCTGAGCAGTGCTATTGCCTGTTTGGTATGCTTATTGTGCTTCGTAGGCCAATTCAGTGGGACGATGAAGAGCGACGATAGGCCACGACTGACATGTCCAAGTGTTGTCACCATTGCAGCACCGAGTTCATCTGTCTCTGTAAAGACATCGACATCGAAGAGCACTTTGCCAACAATACTCATGGTAAGGTGAGTCATCTCTTGCCCGATATCAACTATAGATTCGTCCTTCCACTCTTGTTGGATACGTTCGCCGTAGTCAACCATAGAAGCGGCATAACTTTTGATATGCCGAGGTTGAAATGGCGGTGCCATGAGTTTACGTTGTCGCCTGTGCAAGTCGCCTTCACTTACGAAGAGGCCGTTGCCGATCACAGGGCGAAACGTTTTATGTATCAACTCGCCTTTATCGAAATCGTAAGCATGCTCAACAAGAATACTATGAACGAACTCTGACGTATTAAACAGAATGAGAGGGTAAGGGCCAAAGTGGAAGATGCCCACATCACCGCATTCTCTCGCTACACGCAGGTAGAGGTTTAGTCGATCTCTATTGTGTTCAGGAAGACTACCGATAAGAGGGGGTTCCTGGATATGCGGAATAGGTTTTGTCTGTCCTACAGGTGTATTTACGGTTTGGGTTGCCATAATTGTTTCTCCTCTCTGCATCGCAAAGAGATGATCTTGCTATTCAAACCACCAACGCTGCTAGCGCGTCTAGCTTGGGGTCTACCCACGCTCAGGCGGTCTGTAAGGGGTGGCTTGCAGTGGAACGTCATGCAATGTTATCATTACTACTAATTAGCTTGTACTTTTGTTATACCATAGCCACGAGGTGTTTGCCATAACTACCACTAACACAACCATTCAATTTCATATGGGTGCGGATGATAAACGACGATTAGAAGGACTTCCCTGGCACCTTCCAATGGAAGAGTGGTTGAGTCAGGGGGTACAGGTGCTTAATATCCGTCGTGGAGAGTCGCGCCATCCAGTTGTTTTCGTAGAGCGAGAAGGGATACGCTACGCGATTAAAGAGACGACACCACGCATGGCGGAACGCGAGATACGAAACTTCCACGAGATCGAGCGTCGTGGCATTCCCTCTCTGAGTCCTATTGGCACCGTTGTTTCGCCAGCACCACCTATTCCATTTGACGTACCTCAACTGGGTGGTATAACTCAATATGTCAGTGGCGACCGAGGGTACACTGTTACCCGCTTGGCTCCTCGTGTCGTACCGCATGTACTGCTCTATCGTCTCCCTTTCACGAAGCGCACCAAGCGACGCCTTTTGTCGGCGGTCGCAGTGTTGATGATCGAGCTACATGAACATGGCGTCTACTGGGGCGATCCATCGCTGGCAAATGCACTACTGCGCATTGATGGTCGAAGTATTCTTGCGATTATGGCAGATGCGGAAACGTCAGAACTGTTCCCTGGTCCTATTAGTGAGGGACTACGCGAACAAGACTTAGCCATGTTTGGCGAGTCGCTTGCCTGGCAAGCCGAAGACCTACGCACCGCTCGCGGGCTGCCTGAAGAAACACAGGTATTAGATGATGAAGACTTCCGCTACTTTGAGCAGCGGTATCGAGCATTACGCCGCGAGCATGCACGCGTGACAACCACACCCAATTTTACAACACTTTATCAAGTGCAACAGTTCTTACGCACACTCAATAATTGGAGTGTTTCGCTCTTAGGTACGACGGGACAGGCACTACAACAATTTAGAACGGTACTTCCACGTTGGCACCAAAGGCGCATCTACGAACTGCTCCACATCACGATACCTCGTATCTATGCGCGTCGCTTCTACGATATGATTCTTGGTCATCAAGCAATTATGTCGCAACAAGAGGGACGCGAGGTCGGTATCGAGGAGGCCGCTCACGATTGGTATACACGGTATCACCTTCCCACCATTTTGCAGCTACGTCAAATACTGACAAGCGGGCAAGACGCGATGCAAGCCTACTTTGCAGTCATGCTGCATAAATGGAATATGAGCCGCAAAGCGGGATACGAGGTCCCCATTGATGAGGCAATACTAGATTGGGCAATGGACCAGGCAAAGACAGGCAACCTTGGTACGGTTGATCCCGCTACCGTTGCCTCCTGGTGGAGAGAACGCGCACCAGTCACGACAGTGTTAGAGCCAACACCAATTGAGAGCGAACAACTGGAGCCTTTGCTTTCTACAGGAGAGAAGCCCCTCGTCCGTTTGCAACAGCCAGAGCTAGAGCAAAAACTACCAGAAATCTTAGAGAAAGGGAAAAAGGAAGAATAAAACAGGTGCAACAGTGCCGCACCCGCCAGTGGGTGCGGCACTGTTGCACCTGTTTTATTCTTCCTAAGATACTACTCTTCGGTATCGAGTGTATCCGTATCCTCTTCCTCATCATCCGCTGTGATAGCCTCAACCTCGCCTGCCTGAAACGCGGTGATGTTGCCACGAATTTGCTCTTCGATTGCACCAGCAACATCGCTGTTCTGGCGCAGAAACTCCTTCGCGTTCTCGCGGCCTTGACCAAGGCGAATGTCGCCGACGGTGAACCATGCGCCACTCTTCTTGACGAGCCCCATTTCAAGACCGAGGTCAATCAGACCACCTTCGCGCGAAATACCTTCGCTGTACATAATATCGAACTCGGCGGTTTTGAATGGTGGTGCCACCTTGTTCTTAATGACGCGGACGCGCGTGCGGTTGCCTACTACGTCCTGGCCCAGCTTGATTGAGTCAGTACGGCGAATATCCAGGCGCACCGAGGCATAGAACTTGAGAGCCTTGCCACCAGCAGTCGTCTCAGGATTGCCAAACATGACGCCAACCTTCTCACGCAACTGGTTGGTGAAGATGACGGAAGTGTTGGAGGTGCTAATAGCTCCAGTTAGTTTACGCATCGCCTGACTCATCAGGCGCGCCTGAAGGCCAACGTGCGAGTCGCCCATCTCGCCTTCGATCTCAGCGCGAGGGGTTAAGGCTGCCACGGAGTCTATCACGACCACGTCGATGGCATTGCTGCGTACCAGCGAATCAACGATTTCCAGCGCCTGCTCGCCGGTGTCTGGCTGAGAGATGAGCAGATTATTAGTATCTACACCACAGCGAGCGGCATAGACTGGGTCAAGAGTGTGCTCTGCATCGACAAAGGCAGCATAGCCGCCTGCGCGCTGTGCGCTGGCAATAATGTGTTGACAGAGAGTTGTCTTACCAGAAGACTCCGGGCCGTAGATCTCTGTGACACGCCCTTTCGGAATGCCTCCGATGCCAAGTGCCAGGTCTAAAGCGATAGAGCCAGTGGGGATAGCCTCTACTCGCACCTTTGCCGTCTCTCCCAGTTTCATGATCGCACCCTTGCCAAAGCGTCGCTCAATTTGTGAGAGCGCGAGATCTATCGCCTTTTCGCGCTCGGTCATGGGAGCAGAGGATGCAGTCCCGTTACGATCTGCCGTGGCCTTTTCTTTCTTCGTTGTTGCCATGTGTTGTTGTACAGAGCTTGAGCTACAACAGGGTTGTGCTCAAGTCCTGATTCCTCCTTTTACGATACACTTTTCCCTCAAAGGGACAGCGATTTCGATGAACTTTTTTTGAGACAAGTTAGAACGCATGGCATGGGCAGATAAATGATTTAGTATGTGGTCTTTTATTCCGATGCGTTCTGTTCCGTCTCCCGTAGCGATGTCTCTCTACGTGCCTATTCTTTGACAAGGGTGAAAAGTCGGAAATAGAAAACAGGCGCTCTCCTCCCTGTTTCACTAAAGTAGAACAATAGTACCATAAGGCCATGTATGTGTCAAGCGACATGTGCGAGTGCATCGCGCGATGCGCCCTCACATGTCGCGACGTCCTTCAAGCGCACGGCTCAACGTGCCCTCATCGGCGTATTCGAGATCGCCCCCAATAGGAAGACCTCGCGCCAGAGTTGTCACACGCAAGTCGGGTTGAGCTAATGTTGCCAGTTCGTTCTTGACATAGAAGGCAGTCATGTCGCCCAGAGTACCTGGATTAGTTGCGAGAATTATCTCGCGTATCTTATTGTTTTCGACACGTCGCACAAGCTCGCCTATGCGCAGGTCTTTGACACTGATACCATCCATTGGTGAGATTCTTCCGTGCAGCACATGATAGAGCCCCTTGTAGATACCAGTTTTTTCAAGGGCTAGTACATCGAGTGGCTCTTCTACGACACAGATCATCTCTTGATCGCGGGCAGGGTTGCTGCAGATCGCGCAAGGGTCAGTCTCGGTAATGTTGAAACAATGAGAGCAGTAGATGATGCTCTCTTTCACACGCATAATAGCTTCAGCCAGCCGACGTGCTTGATCGGTTGGACTGCGTAGGACAAAAAAGGTCAGGCGTTGTGCTGTTTTCACGCCAACGCCAGGCAGCTTTGAAAACTCTTCGATCAAAGCTGCGACTGGTGGTGCAATATCGCTCATTAATTAGAACATCCCAGGTATCCTCATGCCGCCAGTGGCTCCGCTGACGAGTTTCTGCTGCGCCTCGGTCACCTTATCAAAGGCATCCTTTGCAGCCGCTCGTACCATCGCCTCTAGTTCGGCAATCTCTTCTGCGCTAAAAGCTTCAGGGTCGATCTTCACGTTGGTAATTTCAAACTTGCCACTCATAGTGATGGTAATGGCTCCCCCGCCAGCGGTTCCAGTGAAATTGGTAGCCTCCAATTCCTCCTGCATCTTCATCAATTTTTGCTGCATCTTTTGGATTTCGCGCATGTTCATGAATCTATACTCCTTACGCTATTACTTTGGATGAATATCCTTGATGTTTGCCTTAAACATTCGTACCACTTCTCGAACGACTGGATCGGTTTTGGCCTTCTTTTCCAGAACCTCTCGTCGTGTTTCGGATGATGGCTCAGGCACAGTTGTATCTACTGATGCCTTACTAGTAGTATTCTCTCTCACAACGTGAGTTCTGGCAAGTGGAGGCGGACCTCCCGATATATTACTAGTAGATGTGCTAGATGAGGAAACACTTGTGTTTGTCGGTTCCTGTTGCTCAGGTGGCTCTTGAACAGCCTGTTCTGGTGGCGTGGAGCGTGTCGAGGAATCAGGCGTTGGTTGTTCACGATGAGCAGATTGCTGCGGCGCTATAGGCATAACAATATCTGCAGAGTGATTGCTCGTACTATTTAGTAATGACGAAGCGGATGGGGATGGAAGTGGAACAGTCTGATTTGGGGCAAGGAGTCTTACACGGCATTCTCGTCCAAGTTCCATCTTCAAAGCCCACTCCACCAACTTGTAACGCTCCTTCTCACCCATAGCTTTATAATGCCATTCGTGAGTAGCTTGAATAGTTACAACAGCTCGCTCTGCTGTACTGTCCACGACAACGACGGAAAAATCGTTTAGGAGTGGTGCTACTATCGAACCTTCCTTCACGTTATCCCTCCTTGTCTTCACGCGTTTCTTGACATTCTCCCACTTTTCCTTGATCTGTGCTACTGCCAAGGAAGGCTCGTTACCTGGCTCTTGCAGGGATGACGCCGATATAGGCATAGCAGAAATTAGCTCTTCGGCTTTCTCCTGTACTGGACTTACGGCACTAACTAAACTGATCGGAGGTGTCGGCGAAGTTTCAGGCTCTTCGTCCACCTCATCGTCTCCATATAATGGTACCTCATCCCAATCGGGGAGAGATTCAGAAGTTCCCTCGCTCGCTATTGGCAGGAATGACTGCTTTTCTATTGTGGTTTGCGAAACAGTAGTATCTCCGCTTTGCGCTGTTTGAGAACGTGGTACTACTGTAAGATGAGGTTGTTCCTGAACAGGTGCGGGACGAGGAGCATGCGCGGGATGTATTGGGGGCGCGGCATGGGTGATTGTTGGCGCTGTGCTCTGTCCTACCTGAGACGATTGAGCGTGACGATGGTGTCCAATGCTTGTCAGCAGGGCAAGTTCCAGGCCAAGTTGTGGAGTACCTTGATTCTTTTGCATCAGGTCGTTCTGTGCAAAAATACGAGCACACTCGGTCAACTCTTCCAGCTTGAAAAGCTGTGCGGTCTGGACAATATCATGTATTTCGTCTTCTGTACTATCCAGTATTTCGGCGATGTTGGCACCAGCTTTCGCAAGCATCATGGCACGCCAATACTCTGCTACCTGTGAGTTGATCTGGCGCAAGTCGGCACCAGCCTCGGCGAGTTCGTGAATTAAGTGTAGGCCAGCAGCACCGTCGAGTTGTGCGATGCAGGTAATAAATTTCTGGATAGCGCGCGGATCGGCTACGCCAAGCATAGTCTGTACCTGTGTCAGGCTAATCTCCTGACCGGAGTAGGCGATGGCCTGATCGAGGAGGCTAAGAGCGTCACGCATACCGCCAGCGGCGGCGCGTGCGATCAGTTCGGCGGCACCTTGTTCGAGCTTGACATGTTCCTGTCCGGCAACAAATTGGAGATGCGCCACAATCTGACGAGCAGTGATGCGCTTGAAGTCGAAACGCTGGCAACGCGAGAGGACTGTGGGTAACATTTTATGCACATCAGTCGTTGCCATGACGAAAATAACATGCTCCGGCGGCTCTTCCAGTGTTTTGAGCAGTGCATTGAATGCCTCAACCGTCAGCATATGCGCTTCGTCGAGAATGTAGATTTTGTACCTGCCTGTTGTAGGGCGAACCATCACCTTTTCGCGTAGCTCGCGTATGCTGTCTATACCACGATTGGAAGCCGCGTCGATTTCGATGACGTTGAAGGAATTGCCAGCAGTAATTTCGCGACACTGCTCGCACTCATTGCACGGCTCGCCGTTTTTTCGATTGGTGCAATTGAGCGTCTTTGCAAGGAGACGAGCTGTACTCGTCTTGCCAGTTCCCCTTGGTCCAGTGAAAAGGTAGGCATGACTGAGATTGCCGCTACCGAGCGCGTTTTTCAGCGTACGGACAACAGGCTCCTGACCGACGAGATCAGAAAAGGTCTGCGAACGCCATTTGCGGTAAAGCGATTGTGAGGCCATATATAACTCCCGCCTGCGCTATCCTCATGACGGGCTACGATCCGAACCCCTGATAAGAGGAGATAATGATAGAGAAAACCGACTTTCACCCGGCCCTGCCGATCAGCGTAATCAGGCACCCCTGCGGCACCCAGAGAGGTCCACTTACCGTTGCTTCCTCACGGACCTAGCGGGATTCACAGACATCTGCCGCGCAGGACCCAATTACGCCGACCGACAGGGCCGGAAGAAAATCGGCCCGTTCTACTCAAGCATTGCTTCTGTAGAACGGGTTTATCATACTCCTTTTGAGAGAATTTGTCAACCAATATATTTGCCGATCAGGAGGCTATACTTCTCTTTAGTCTCAGCAGGAATTGACGCAGAGTCGGTGATAATCGACGTTGCGAGTGCGCTTGAGCAGCCGCATGCCAGGGTAGAACGATCAGTGGGTACTTGATGCGCGACACTCTGAAGGATGCGCTGTGCATTGGCGACGTTGGCACTCAGGTTGCCGATCACCATCTCAACGGTGACGGACGCTTCCGATTCATGCCAGCAGTCGTAGTCAGTAGCGCAGGCGATAGTAGCATAGCATAGCTCAGCCTCACGTGCTAGTTTCGCCTCTGGCAGAGCAGTCATACCGATAATATCCATTCCCCATTGACGATAGGCGTTCGACTCGGCTTTGGTAGAGAAAAGTGGTCCTTCCATACAGACGTAGGTGCCTCCCTCGTGTACCTTCACATCGCCCAATTCGCGTGCGGAGTCGAGCAGAAGAGTGCTCAGTGTGGGGCAGAACGGCTCGGCAAAGGTGCAATGTACGACGATGCCACCTTCAAAAAAGCTGTTCACGCGGCTCTTCGTGCGATCAAACAATTGATTGGGGATAATCAGGTCACGTGGCGCAATATGCTCACGCAGACTTCCGACGGCGCTCACGGAAATAACATACTCAACGCCAAGGCTTTTCAAGGCCCAGAGATTGGCACGAACAGGAATTTCTGTTGGGCTGATGCGATGGCCTCGTCCGTGACGCGGCAGAAATGCCATTGATACATTCCCTCCTTTGCCAATAGCAATGACATCGCTTGGATCACCGAAGGGCGTTTGTACGCGAACCTCTTCGACATCGGTCATGCTCTCCATGCGGTACAGCCCGCTCCCGCCGATCACACCAATGGTTGCCTGTGGCATATATGCTCTCCTTCTTAAAAAAAGACAAATAGATGGGGCGCAACGAGTTACGCCCCTTTATTTTATCGCACGAACGAACAGAATGTGTTTATGCCTTGATCCTGACGTATTTTCTCTTACCAACCTTAACGATAGCTCCGTCCTTTACAGGCACAACAAAGTCAGATTCAGGAATACGTTCCTCTTTCCCATTTTCGCCATCCAGGTAGATCGCGACACCACCCTGCTTGATGAGGTTTCGTGCTTCGTTGTTGCTGGATACGAGACCTGCTTCCTTCATGAAAGTAACAATATCGGTTGGCTGACTGAGATGGTAGTCAGGGATGTCTATCGGCAGCTTGCGCTCTGAGAACTGCCGAATAAACGCCTCTTCCGCTTCCTGTGCCGACTCAGCGTCGTGGAACTCGGTGACGATCTCTCGCGCCATGAGCAGCTTAACGTCTCTTGGGTTAAGAGTTCCCTCTGCCATTTTACGGTCGAACTCGTCGAGTTCTTCATTAGGAACATCCGTCAGCGCTTCAAAGTACGTGCGCATGGTGTTGTCGGGCAGCGACATGAGTTTGCCGAACATATCGTTGGCAAGCGTGGTTATGGCGATGTAGTTATCGAGCGACTTGCCCATCTTCTTGACGCCATCCAGCCCGACGATCAGATGTACCGTCAGGATTTGCTGCGGCGGCTGTCCAAAATGTGGCTGGATTTCGCGTCCAACGAGAAGATTGAAGGTTTGATCGGTGCCCCCTATCTCCACATCTGAGCGCAACGCAACGGAGTCGTACCCCTGCAAAAGCGGATACATGAACTCGGCAAGGTTGATCTCGATGCCACTCCTATAACGATTTTGGAAATCGTCACGCTCTAGCATCTGCGCCACAGTTTTGTAGCTGAGCAACTTTATGGCGTCAGTGAGATTGAACGTATTGAACCACTCGCTCTGGTGATGTACCTCTGTCTGTTCGCGGTCTACTATTCTGAAAAACTGGTCAAGGTAGGTAGCGGCATTCGCGTTGACCTGCTCTTTGGTAAGAGGCGTGCGAGCCTCGACCCGTCCGCTAGGGTCTCCGAGGCGTGCGGTCCAGTCGCCGATGACGACAACGGTTTTATGTCCCAGGCGTTGAAATTGGCGCAATTTACGGAAGACGACGGCGTGTCCAATCGTCAGATCATAGTGGGTTGGGTCCACCCCGAGTTTGACACGTAGTGGTTGTCCTTTATTTCCTTCGAGAAGAAGGCGGCGTAGGTCGGCCTCTTTCTCAACCTGTGCGACTCCTCGCGTCAACAGGTATTCAATAGCTTTTGATGTTGGTTGTTCTTTCACAGTCACCTGGCACTTCTCCCTGGTAGGTATTAGGTCCCTTTGCGGCATTGTAGCAGTATACCTGGCAGAAATCAACACAATGCTTCCTCATCAATAACTCTTCTGCTACGCAAGGATGTTGCTCTACGATACAATAACTGGCACGGCCATCGAACACTATCGCATAAGTTGAGCAACAGACCAGATGGCAATGTCATTCGATATCGAGTCTTGCATAAAAATGTGTGAGCCATCCGGCGACCATTTCGGTGGATTGAAATCAAAAAAACTCCCATTATGCTCTTGTGAGGGGTCTAAAGAACTTGGTCTAGGTGGAAATAGGGTGGCTATTTTATAGCCAGAGTTAGACGCATAGACGCTCACTGATCCGCTCTCTTGATAGCTTGTCGATCCCAGAAGTTGCCCATTAGGAGACCAGCAAACAGCCATCGCCGAGAAACTACCAGCCTCGTACTCCTCAGAGAATGTTTTGAGAACAAATTCAAAGGCAGCATCATGTACAGGAAATAACGACGTCTTATCCAGTTGTAGGTTGATCAGCGTTTTATGGTCGAGATGAGGCTGTCCCTGCGGCTCTAATCTTGCAGTAGTATTCCCACTCACAAGGTACCGACCATCAGGTGACCAGGCTATAAGTCGAGCATCCCAGGTATACGCTCCTGATGTAGATGCAGTAGAGTCTTGTCCGCTCTGAGAGACCAATCCAATCATGCCTGGCTGCCGAATGGAGAACGAAGCATCGCCATCAGGATTCCCGATAGCAGTAGAACGAGAAGATGCCAGCATGTGTGGAGTAAGAGCGCCATTTTCACTCCAAACATATGAGCTTGTCGCAGGAAAGCCAGAATTAAACGACCCTTGAGGAGTATTCATGGCAGGCGAACCAGGAACTACTTTTCCACGAATTGTATCCCACTCCACTCCTGCAAATACAGGACTTTGAGGACTTTGCCTTTGCAGGAGTACCTGTATACACTTATTGCTCTCATCGAAAAGCAACAAGCCTCTACTGGAGAAACTTGCTAGTGAACTCGGTGAACCCACTATCACATCGAAAAGTAGAGCGAGGCGAAGTCCATCAGGAGACCACAGAACTCCTGTGTAATATATCTCTGGAGCTCCTTGTGTTGTGGGAAACTGAACATGCAACATTTGCAGGATGAGGCTTCCTGGCTGTATTTGCGCTATACGCTTTCCAGTATGTGCGTTGTGTATTGTTACAAGACCGGCTGTATTGCTCTGGCTACCGAAGCACCCATTTGAGTAGCCAAGCAAGGCGATGTATTGACTGTCTGGCGACCATGCGTTGTTTGTAACACACGAAAAGCCTGCTTGCCTAGGAGAGATGACAAGAGATGGCTGAATGTTTACAGGGGTAGGAAGTTTCTCTAACAGCTTTAAAGGCGGATTTATAAAGAGAGAGACAGTATTGCGCTGCACACTGGCAAGAAGAGCAAGCGTGCTATGCAGGTTCAAAAACACGATGAGTAGCACCAGCGCTAACGAGCCTATAGTGCTCGCAATGCGCAATTGTTTCCGATTGAGAGCGCGCTGCCAATGCAACACGGGTGACGACCAGGGGGCTATTCTACTCTTCTGAGTATCATTCGTGTCATCCAACGTATCCAAATCAACGACCTCAATATCGAGATCATCGTCTGGAAACTCCTCCAGTTTGCTATTGTATATACGCCCGTCGTTGTCCATGCAGAGGTCTCCCAAGAGACATGTTGATCATTATTTGCTAGGAGCGAGACATCGTTTCGCTCGGCGTTCGACCGCCGATTTGTTGCCATGCAGCCTCTACGCACTGCTTTAACAGCAGCACATTGGTGAGCGGTCCAACACCACCAGGAGTTGGCGTAAGTACACCAGCCACCTCACTGACCGAGGCAAAATCGACATCGCCTACGACTCCACCTTCGGGCAGCGCATTGATGCCAACATCAATAACGGTCGCCCCCGGACGCACCATCTCAGCAGTCACCATTTTGGCGCGAGCAACCGCTGCAATCAATACATCAGCATCGTGCGTGAACATGGAGAGGTTTGCGGTACGCGAATGGCACACGGTCACGGTAGCGTTTTTCTGTAGCAGCATCATCGCTAGCGGTTTACCCACCACGTTGCTGCGTCCAAGAATGACGACGCGCCTTCCCTGCAATGGCGTCTGAGTGCGCCCAAGAATCTCCATTACGGCGGCAGCAGTCGAAGGCAGAAAACTGGGTAGGCCGAGAAAGAGGTTTCCAGCACTTTGTGGGCAGATACCGTCAATATCTTTCGCCATCGCAAGCGTATCGGCTACCATCTTCTGTGAGAGATGCCCGGGCAAGGGCATTTGTACGATGATCCCCTGTGTCTGCTCATCGGTATTCAAATGCAGAAGCAAAGAATGCAGTTCCTCAGAAGAGGTCGAGGAGGGTAGCAGTTCCACTCGCGCCTGCACACCAATCTCGTTGGCGATACGCAGAATAGCCTTCGTGTAGACACCTGATGCGGCATCGCCTTCCACGCGCACAACCACCAGGCCAGGAGCTATACCTCGTACCTGGATATAGTTCTGTACATCTTCGCGCAACTCCGCACGAATCGCCATGCCCATTGCACGCCCATCTATAACCGTTGCCGTCACGCTTTCTCTCCCACTAGATTGATAACCTGCTGACTGCACGTTGAGATAGTGTCTAACGCAGTATTGAGGCGGTCACTCAACACATTTACTTGTTCAAGGTCTTTCATTGCAAGCAGGTTTGTGCGCACCATCCAGGATGCACCCGTTCCAGCACTGGAGGAAAGCATGGTCCCTGTCGCTATATCGCTCAGGACGTTGATGTTTCCGATCTCAGCGATACGCTGACAGCATCGCACCAATTCTGCGGCACACTCCGTCACTTGCAATGGCACAAAAGCGGCATCCGCGAGTCTCGCCTGTATTGCCTGAGTGCGTGCGGCGCGTTCTTCGTCCGTACTGCGGGGCATCTTGAAACAGGCCGAGAGACGCCCGTAGACTTCTATATCTTCCTGCATAAGTTGCTGAAAACGTGTACGTAGCTGCTCTGTCTTCTGAATGAGCGACTCGATCTCTTGTTGTACTTCCGTATAGTCAGGCTTGCCAAGTGTTAGCCGAGCCACCATACTGGCAAGCCCCGCCCCCATTGCACCGGATAAAGCAGAAGCAGAGCCGCCGCCAGGCGTCGATTGCGACGAGGCAAGATCATCAAGGTACTGCTGTAAGGGTGTATCTAAATACATGTATAATTCTTTCTGAAAGTGATGCATCAGGTATCTATAGGTGTCTATAAAGAAGACCTCTCTAGCATTGTAACACTAGAACGGCAACGCGTCGAGTAGGCTTGTCCGTTCGGTTCTACCGAAAACTGGAAGTTGGCTCACAGGGCGACCACAAGGGTTCGCCCTGTGAGCCCCAATTCTTAATGGAACTTGTCCGTTCAAGGCAAACAAGCTACAATGAGACACACAATATCAAGACTATGAGGAATATATCATGACAACACTTATAAAGCATACGACGCCATCCGCTCACCTGAGACGAGTCTATGAACTGCTGGTAGAGACCTACGGCAAACCACATTGGAAACCTGATAACGACCCGATGGGTGGTCTCGTCGGCACCATCCTTTCACAACACACGTCGGATAGTAATTCGGGTCGGGCCTATCACCAACTTGTCGCTACATTCCCTACCTGGGAGGAGGTACGCGACGCTCCAACTCATGAAGTAGCCGACGCAATTAGAAGCGGCGGTCTCGCAAACATAAAAGCTCCGAGAATTCAGGATGCCTTGCATACGCTGACTGAACGGCAACAGGCTGATGGTGCAACAGGCTCACTAGCACAATATCTTCATGACCAATTGAAGAAACGTACACCGGAGGAGGCATGGAAATACCTGCGCAGTATTCCAGGGGTGGGACCAAAGACGACTGCGTGTGTGCTGATGTTTGACATGGGCATGCCAGTCATGCCAGTCGATACCCATGTATGGAGAGTAAGTAAACGGCTGGGACTCATACGCTCGAATGTCAACGCGGATAAGGCTCATGAGGTGTTCATGGAGATTGCTCCACCGGACTGGGTGTATACATTGCATGTACACCTCATTCGACATGGGCGGCAGGTGTGTCATGCGCAACGTCCTGAGTGCGGGAAGTGTACATTGTATAAAGAATGCGCGTATGTGGGAAGTGTGAATCCGCAGGAGACTGTCATTTCAAGCTAGTTGACATTAGGCTCAGCATGAGATATGCAGGGCTAATTAAAAGTCGAGTGGGGCATGAGAGGGCTTGTCCCTCTCATGCCCCACTCGACTTTTAATTAGCCCTGCGAGATATGCAATATACCTGAGCTACAAAGAGTAGGACGTGTTATACTAACTTGATGGATATGTTCTCCTTCAATGGAACTAGGAGGCTTCCGAAGATGACTTATCATAGCGAAATAATAGGTAGCTTGCTCAGGCCCGCCTACCTGGTAGATGCACGCGAGCAGTTTGCATCAGGTCAGCTTAGTGCAGCCGACTTCAAGGCCATAGAGGACCGGGCGGTGAACGAGGCGATTGCGCTGCAAGAAGATGCTGGCATCGACGTAATCACTGATGGCGAGATGCGACGCTACGCATTTTTCGGACATCTTGTCGAGGCACTCGATGGCTTCGATAAGTACGGAGGTTGGGCCATCCCCTTCACCGATGAGACGGGTGAGCAACTCGTCTTTCAGCGACCGGTGGTGGTGGAGAAGCTGACATGGCGCACAAGCATGTGTGCGGAAGAGTGGGTTTACCTGCGGTCACGGCGTTCGCGTCCAGGAAAGGTCACTTTGCTCAGCGCGCAGCAGGCGGCGGCATACTACGACCCGGAGAAGTCAGGGGCAGCATATCCATCACGAGATGCTTATCTAGCCGACATCGTCGATTTTACACGTCGTGAAGTGGAGGAACTGACTCGATTGGGCTGCACCTATATTCAGATTGACGCCCCCCAGTACGCCGCACTGCTCGATCCCGAGATGAGAGAAGGATATCGCAGGCGTGGCAGCGATCCAGACAAGCTCATCGATCTGTGCATCGAATTGGACAACGCCATCATCAGTGGGCATCAGGGCGTGACTTTTGGAATCCATATCTGCCGGGGGAACAATCAAAGCAAGTTCTACGCTAGAGGCGACTATGAGCCGATATCTCGGATATTCACCCAGACCCAGTTTCAGCGCTTCCTTCTCGAGTATGATGATGAGCGCTCAGGTGGATTCGAGCCGCTTCAGCATGTACCTGAGGATCGCTTCGTGGTTCTGGGTCTAGTGACGACGAAAAAACCTCAACTGGAGTCTGAAGAAGAGCTACGCCGCAGGATCGAGCAAGCAGCTAAGTTTGTTCCACTTGAGCGACTGGCTCTCAGCCCACAATGCGGCTTTGCCTCCACAATGGAAGGAAACCGCATCTCACCCGAGGACCAGCGCCGCAAGCTAGAACTCGTGACGAGAGTAGTTCGCGAGGTTTGGGATCATTAGAAGACTCAATGAGAGGACGAAGGAAAGGCGTGTAGGGGCGCGATTGATCGCGCCCCTACACGCCTTTCCTTCCAGAACCTAGCCCTGAGAGCAAAGCGGCTCACTTTTCCATATACAATGATACTAACCCTTCCTTGATAGCCACGTCATCGGTCGCTGGAACCTCAATCCGCTTCTGCCCGCTCAGCAGCACAAAACCTTGTATTGTGTTATTGGAGGCAAAATTGGGGTGCAACTCTACGCTGTTTGCATTCTTCACAAGGTTGTCCAGGTGCCAGTGCCAGTTCCAGGCTTTTTCGCGAGTCTTGCCCGGACGCTCCAAACGCACAAGAAAGCGTTTTTGTAGCAAGCCCTTGCCAAAGACATGTTCTCCGTACTCGCTTAGTAGTCGTTGTATGAGCGGGTCAAACGTCTCGACCTCCCGTTGCTGCTTTACAAGCGGGTCAACAGAACCGGACGCAGCATTGGCGTTTGCTACGTCCTTGGAACGCTGCTCTCGTTGTCGGCGTGCTACCGCTTCATCAAACCAGCTCATCTCATTTCCCCTGAATGAGCGAATCTTGAATGCGGCGTGCATTAACGATAAACGAGTGTTCATCCAACTCAACATCATCATAGGTAAGTGTTTGACCGCAGGAAATTGGGCGTCTCACGCGTGCACGTTCAGACAGACCGAGTGGGAGCATGCCTGCAGCACTGGCGACATCAGCGCGTTCGATATTTCCATGTACCATCGTCCCACCCAGTCCGTCTAGCACATCTCCTACTTCCAGGTCCCGCTTCGCCACCGTTGTTGTCTCTGCTACAGGAAGACCTTGAGGAGCCAGTGTTGCCTGGTGATGAAGAACAGCGAGGGCCACAGAGCGTGGAGTTTCGATATTCGCAAGATGATACGGACGATATAACGCCCAATAGGGGCCGGGGCCGAGGCGAAGGTATTGCAGGTCTTTCACCACTTTAGGCTGAGTGGTGGTAAAGATAAGAAAGACGCCCGGAGCGACGTTGCCGAGGGCATAGTCAACGACGCCGCGCTTGTTCAGGATGCCGCCAGCCTCACGGGGACAGAAGATTTCTGCCAGAGTATCGGGCGTGGCGGAAGGTCCATGCATGCCGCTCACGTCGGGGACCAGGCCAGTAGCATTCGCGACAGCGGTCATCTCGACCATTGTTTTCGTGCCATCGACGAATGAAGCGAGCATCTTAGGGCTCATCTCCTGCTTGTATGCCTTATCCGCGAGTTGCTGCGGTGTGGCGCTGCGGTCGAGAGGATTATTTTTCCCCTTCCCGGCTGCCACGACCTCAAAGCCCAGTGTCGTCGCAAAGTCATAGAGTTCCAGGATCGCGCCGGGTTCGTCACCAGCGGAGGTCGTATAGATCACATGAGCAGCATCAGCCATGTGCTTGAGCAGGTATCCAATCGTTGCATCCGTTTCGACATTGAGCATGATAATATGCCGTTTTGCGAGAATAGTACGGAAGGCGACGAGGGCACCAATGGATGGCATGCCTGTAGCCTCGACCACAGCATCAACCGAAGCCACTTCAGGAATTAACATGGCATTTGTTGTCACGACACGTTTTCCAGCCGCGACCGCATCGCTTGCATGCTGACGTGCTGCATCGTCAGGTAAGACTACAATGCTGTCTTCGGGAATGCCAATGTTGCGAAATGCAGTTACGGCACGCATCAAATCAATGTCGGCTGCCGCCACAATATCCATACCGCGCATCTGCCCTATCTGGGCAATAAGACCTGCACCCATCTGCCCAACACCTACAAGTCCCACCTGAATGGGATGATTCTCTTGTTGACGCTGTTCGAGTTGTGCTGCAAAGTTCATGTTATTGCTCCTCCAGCCCTAGCAGTTCAAAGGTAGTTCCTACTATAGGAAGGTTTGCCAAAGCTGGTTCTACTGAGATAGTTCCTGGAAGTTGTGCATCTGAGGCGGCATCGAAATGCACCACAAAGTGTCCCAATTCAGCGCAGTTCGCATTCGCCATCTCTCCAACAGCCGTCAGGCGATACCAGGAAATTTGCTCTACATCACCTGTATGCGAGGATGGGGTTGTGAATTTGAGGAAATCGCCGACGACAAACTCTGAATGTAACTGGGCTCCATCATGAAGCAGTGAGACCTCACGGAGTTCTGCTGGTGCAGTCTGACCAAAAAAGATTAAGATGCCATGTGGAAGAAATTCAGAGACCATCGGCCCTATCTCGTGGATCACCGCACGATATTTGAGCAACAGGCGTTCTTCATTGACAGTAAACGCGACTTGATTGAAATGAGCACCCACGCTTCCTCCTTTATAGATAATCAGGACGTAAATAACCAGGGCGACCACACAGAATAATCACCCGATTTATCGGGTATCCCGTAGGGGCACGATGATGTACTTTACTAAAATACTGCGGCAATGATCCCCTCCGTAGGGGCGCAATTGATTGCGCCCCTACGACTTCCCTTTTCGGTTGCCAAATTTCATCAGGAGCATTTCCACGACCGGATTATTTTGTTAAAAAGCATCATCGCGCCCCTACAGGCAATACATTACCCTACTCGATGACGGTGATGTCTTCGAGTTTGACGCCGGAGACGAAGTTCTTTTCGTTGATGAACTGGGCAAGCGGGCCAGAGGGAGAGCTTGCCTTCACATCAATCGTAAGAAGCTTCTTCATCGGATACACACCGATACGGGCAGTGCCGCCACAATCGATCACTACACACGCGATCTGCTTCTCTGGCGCTGAAGAACGGAAGCCGTCAAAGACTTTCCCTCCCGATAGTTCAGCGATACGCTGGGCGACGGGATGAATACCACCACCAGTGACACAGTAGATAAGGTCTTTACCAGGCTCTGGTTTGACAACCAGTGGTCCACCCCAGCCACCACGTCCCTTAGAAATTTTCACTGCCTTATATGCCATGTTGTTCCCTCCATCAATGCGACGTGTACAAGCAGACGTCCTACATCCATCCCGTAGGAGCACGATGTATCGCGCCCTTACAGGGGAAAACGACAAACATTTAATGACCAGCATACATGCCAATGCTGGCAACATACGCAATCACTACCGCAGCGGGGCCAGTGAAAAGGCGCGAAATGAGCACGGCAGGAACACCGATCTCAGTCGTCTCAGGCTCCGCCTCACCGAGAGCAAGGCCAACAGGAATAAAATCACACCCAACCTGCGGGTTGATGGCAAAGAGCGCGGGAAGAGCATACTGTGCGGGTATGTGACCCAACCCGATCTCTACACCTAACAGAGTCCCAACAACCTGAGCGATCACCGCACCTGGACCAAGCAGTGGGGACAAAATGGGAATGGCACAGATGATCGAGATAACTAGCAATCCAAAGATATTAGAGGCTAACGGTGAGAGCGTATGAGCAATGAGATTACCGATCCCCGTGAAGAGGATGATGCCGATGAGCATGCTGATGAAGGCCATGAAGGGCAGGATATTGCGTAGCACCTGCTCAATGGTATCACGCCCGGCTTGATAAAGTATGCCGACGATGTTTCCAACACTGCGACCAACGACTTCAAGAACTCTTGTTGCGGTGTTCATACTATACCTCCTCACCAGTTGCATAGGCTGTCCCTGGCACGGTTCCTATTTCAGGCTCGGCCATGTCATCAACTCTTACAGCATCATCACTTCCCTCAGTAACGGGACGCCTGGCCCACATTATAGAGGTGATGCGCTCGGTCAGAACTCCTCGTATAAAGATTACTACGAGACCAACCAGGAAGTAGCGTATCGCGAGATCGCCAACATTCAATTTGAGGGTAGTGATGCCAGCGGCGATACCCGCCCAAACAAAGATTTCACCCGGGTTGGCATGCGGAAAGAGGCCAAGAATGGGATGCACAAAGGACACGGCGGAGTCATAAAAGGCTGGCTTTTGTTTCTCCGGTAAAAAGCGGCCCAGCGTATAGGCCATCGGGTTGGTAAGGAAGAACACAGCCAGGAAGGGGAGTATGAGGTAGCGCAGGAAGATATTGCTACTACTCGCCATTGCTACTTTGTCAATACGTTCTGGTCCGATAAAGCGAACCAGCGCGTTGACAGCCGTCATCAGGACGATCAGCAGAGGAATGATTCCAGTCACGAGGCCAACAAAAGTGGTGCCCCCCTTCTGGAACATGCCAATAAACCCGGTGGCAAGGAAAACGAGGAATTGGAGAATTTGCACGAGGATCACCTCCGTGTGATAGATGGGCGCGATAATCTTCAAATATGAGGAAGTATCGGGCCTCTACGACTCGGTACATATCAAAACATAAGGAAGCCTACAGCGATACGATGTCGTATCGTCAGGGGGTCCACGTGTACTCGGGCCTTCGCTAGAAAGAGACATATGCTCCTCCCCATCCGCTGTAAGAGCGAAAAAGATCACACTCTACAGATGATCGTATATCAGGCTATCGCGGGAACTTTAACGAATGACTTCTGGATTGCCTCGGCAGCCGAGCATGCTGCCTCGATCACCCGCGGTGAGACACCCTCTATGGATAGGGCCAGGGGAGCAAGTAGTTCGTCCAGGGAACGCCCTTCCAATTGTGGAACAGGTTTTAGACTGGCAAAGACGGTGAGACCTCGCAGTTGCTCCGCTTTAATAACGAGGCGTGTAAGAGGATGTACAACAAGAGCAACATACACCCGTCCGCGATAGCGTCCACCAGATAAGCCCGTAGCGCAGCGCCCAAGTTTCCTCAGGCTGCTAACCCGTCTGTAAAACAGCCTTGCCTGGCGGTATGCCAGTGCTAACTGTACAAGCCACGCTACCAGCGCGACAACGCCAAGCAGTTCGACCGTAGACATAGATACCTCCCGTAGGTGGTAAAGGCACAACACCGTACCTTGTCTATCAATGTTGACCCACTGGGGTCAAAGACAAACTTCAGCAAGTTCACGAGACAGCTCTATAGGTTTGTAAATCATGCGTTTGGGAAGGCTAAAAGCAAACGAAACGGGATGAGATACCGCTTCCCTCTTCAAACGCCGTGTAAGCGCAAAGGCTCGTGCAGGCAAATCACGCCCATATTGCCACATCAAAATCACCGCAGATTTCTCAATGGTACGAGCACAACGGTTACAGGTAATACTCTTAATGTATAATGACGCGTAAAGAACCGTGTGAACTGTGATATCGCCACAATGGAGACAATCCAGTTCCGTTTGACAGTTAATCATAACCACAGTCGCCCTTCACTCTGAGTATCTTCCCAACACCACAAGGTTGTGCGAGAGAATACGGCTACGACGAATCCTTGTCTACCAGGCAACAACGGTCGAAAGAGTTCTTGATATTATATAAGCCTGAAGCGGCTCAATTTCTCCGCGAGAAGGAGATCATGGGCCGTCGTAATTTTTAAGTTGTTTGCATCGCTCTCGACAATAGCAACAGGGGAACCAATACGTTCAACGGAGGCGGCAGTATCGGTTCCGTAAAATTGGTCATGTTCTGCTTGATCGTAAGCTTTGAGTAACAGGGAAGCTTGAAAAGCTTGAGGTGTCTGCGCCCTCCACGCCTGGGCTCCCTCAAAGCTCTTTTGCACGTGTTTTTCTTGGTTCACCAGCGCGATATGCTCTTCCTCTTGTAGCGGAGTAGCTAGAATAGCACCCCCTAGCTCTCGCGCCTTCCTGATAAGCTGCTCGACCTTCTCAACGCTGATAAAAGGTCGTGCGCCATCGTGAATCAAAACAACCTCTACGTCGCCTGCTTTGATATACGGTCGTAAAGCCTCTAACGCGCATTGCTCGGATGCGTGACGTGTCGCGCCACCACAAACGACGCGATGCGCTTTATGACAATGTGCATGGTGAGCGAGTTTAACAAGTTGTTCTTCCTGGCCTCCTGCTGCGACAAGAAGAATCTCATCAACACTGGGACATCGCTCAAAAGTTTCTATAGCATAAAGAATCACAGGTTTCCCATTGATTGGTAGAAATACTTTATTGATCGGTTGTCCCATACGTGTACCTTGCCCTGCCCCGAGGACAACAGCTACCACACGCTTCGCTGTATACTGTTTTCTAACCACTACACAGTTTCACCTTTGTGCGAAATCGGTATTTTGTGCAAGTATACCTTGTGTTAAGAATGCTGTCAAGTGTTAAGCAGAGATTATCATCAGAACTGCTGTATAGAGGTCCATTTGCATTCTTAAATATCATAGATTTAACCTATTTTATCTTACATAAAGACTTGACAGACCACGCAAGAGTACGTACTATTGTTATATCGAACAAGTTTCCAGGAAATGCACAAATGTTCACTTATTTCACTGGACAGAACGGCATATATCTTCTAGAGAAAGGAGAGAACACCATCACAACGCCTGCCGTCTCCGTAGTGTTGCGGAATGCTGGTGGCAAAGAGGACTCCAACGTTGATTTCTCAAGTAGGCTTCCAAAGTAGATTGCATTACCTTCGTCTGTGCCAGAGGGCAGACATGATAGTGCCTTGACAAATGGCTCTCAAGGAGGGATTTTTATATGGCAGTTCTACGTATCCTCGTAAGTTGTGGTACTGGTATCGCTACTTCAACGCTTGCCGCAGACAAACTTAAACGATTTATGAAGGCACGCGGCATCGACGTTACTACCCAATCGTGCAAAGCCGCTGAAATAGTGAGCAAGATTGCAAGCTATCGGCCCCATGCCGTGGTCTCAACCACACAGATATCTGCGAAGGTCCCCGTCAAAGTCTTCAATGGCCTCCCGCTTCTTAGCGGCGTCGGCGCAGACAAACTCGCCGATGACATAGCAGCGCACCTAAAGGCAGCACCTAAGAGTTAGCGTACACAGCGCAAATACCGATAGCACAGGTGCAACACGTGAAGTTTGTATCGTAGCTTTGCAAAAACGTCTTTTTCGCCCTCTCAGAGGGAGAGGGAAAGGAGAATAAGCGATGGCGTTTATCAGCTATGTCCTGAACACACTTGGTCCCAGTGTAGTGATACCTATTATTATCTTCGTCCTGTGTATGGTCTTCCGTATGCCCATTGGGCGCTCCATTCGAGCCGCCATCACTATCGGCGTCGGTTTTATCGCTATCGGCATAGTCATCACTCTCCTGGTCAACACACTTGGCCCCGCGGCCCAGGCAATGGTGAAGAACATCGGAGTGAAACTGGATGTGATTGATGTTGGCTGGCCTGTAGCGGCTGCTATCTCCTTCGGGACATCTTCGGTCGTGCCATGGGTCTTCGTCCTTGGCATCGCGTTGAACCTGCTCCTCATTGTGGTACGATTCACGAAGACTCTCGATGTAGACATGTGGAACTACTGGCACTTCATCTTCACAGCAGCCTTCGTTCAGGTCATTACAGGCAACCTCTTCATAGCCATTGCGCTAGCCCTCATTACCGAATTGATCGTGCTGAAGCTTGCTGACATCTCGGCTCCGGTCGTGCAGGACTACTACGGCATCCCTGGCATCTCTCTTCCTCACACCGAGACGGTGAGCTGGTCTCCCATTGGTTGGGTTTTAAACAAGGTGCTCGACCGCATTCCAGGGCTGAACAAGCTTCATGCCGATACAGGTACGATTCAGGAGCGCTATGGAGTTGCCGGAGAGCCAATGATCGTCGGTCTCGTGCTGGGCCTCCTCATCGGTCTCCTGGCCTACTTCCCTGGCTTTGCAACGAATTTCGGCGGGGCTTTCGCGCATATTCTGACCACGGGCATCACGCTTGGCGCGGTCATGCTGGTGCTGCCACGTATGGTCGCCATCCTGATGGAGGGTCTGGTACCATTGTCAGAGGGTGCTCAAACCTTCATTAGTGAGCGTTTCCCTGGTCGTGAACTGTACATCGGTCTCGATGCAGCCATCGTCATCGGTTTTGCCAACAACATGACCGTTGGCCTTATCATGGTTCCAATCACGCTCCTACTGGCTATTCTGTTGAGCTTCATTGGCCTGAATCACGTCCTACCCTTCACCGATCTCGCGGTGTTGCCCTTCCTGGTCATCTGGGCTAATACCTGGTCTCGCGGCAACGTCATTCGTGGCGTGATCATTGCAACGATCTTCATGATGGGCATCTTATCCGTCGGTACCTTCCTGGCACCAATGACAGTCGTACTCGCAAAGGGTGCACACTTTGCATTACCTGCGGGTGCCGTGTCGATCTCCAGCCTGGACTCTGGCGCGCACTTGATACCATTCATTCTGGTCTTCGGTTTCGCGGTAGGTCAGGTCGGTTCCTACGGACCAGTGTTTCTTATCTGGTCGATTGCCTGGGTGGTCTTCACCGTTGTCTGCTACGTGGTGTACTTCAACTACGCACGCAGCCATGTTCCTGGTATGGCTGACAAGGCCCTCTACGTCACAGAGGAGCCGGAAGAGCCTGTTATGGAAATGGAGGGCGGCGAGGCAGTTGCAGGTCAGTAGGTTCTTAGCCTATGCCCCGATAGGAATAGTAGCATGATTAACGTACTTATCCAATATTCGATAGGTCCCGTTGGCAGGGCTATAGAAGCGCTCTATCTCAACAATAGTCTGCCAGCCAGTCTCATCGTGTTCATCTGGATGGTGGTAATCTTCTTTGGTCTACGCGGTGTCTCCCAGATGCGCCGCCTGTTGCGCCAATGGGTTGAAGAGGTACTTCCTCAGTACGATCCTGAAAACATCCACACTCCTGCACGAATACTGGCAACGCTTGAACCACGCTGGAACGAGGCAGCAGTGCGGGTACGTTTTATGCCAACGAAGCATGGTTTTTGGACGCAACCTGCGACGCCTGATGGTCTACGAACTCCTGTAGGCTTCACCCCTGAAGGCATCGATCAGGTAATCACGCGTATCACAGGACGTAAGCGTGACAGCATGCTCGTTGCCACAGATGCAACGGTCCGACCATCGCGACAAAAAAGGCGGGTATATCGGTAGGAGTTGCTTGGATGTAATCAAGAGACCAACAGAGAAAACCACCCAACAATGCAAACATTTGCTATCCTTGGGGCAGGAGCAATGGGTACTGCCCTCATGACTCCGTTGACTCAAAACGGGCATGGAGTGCGGCTTTGGGAAAAATATCTATGCCATCGCGCTGGGCATGTGCAATGGATTAGAGGAAGCCAGTAAGCATCCCTGGCATAATCTCAAAGCGGCAATATTTCCCCAGGCAATTGCCGAAATGAAGCTTTTCGCAAAAGCCCTCGGAGGTCGAGGAGAGACTGCCCGCTGCTAGCAGCCATCTATGACATCTTACAGGGGCGCTCTCATCTAGTTGAACTGCTTAGCGATGCGGTATTACCAGCATTTTATTGATCCGACGTCTTGGGTATCTCGTAGGAGCACAATAGTGATGAGGAGGAAAGCATCTTGGAATTTCAGACAACGATTAACGGAACGACGATGCCTGTGTTGGTCCTCTGGCATGTAGTCGCTCACACGAAGGATGACGTGTTTTCAACAGTCTATCAAGAATTGCGACAGCGGAAGTGGGTACATGAGAGCTATCTCGAAGCGGTGAAGCGACGTGAGCAGGAATACCCAACAGGGCTCAACTTTGGCGATTTCTCAGTAGCCCTTCCACATATCGACATAGAACACGTTATCCGTTCTGCCCTGGTAATGGCGCTGCTTGAGGAGCCAGTCGCATTTCAGGCAATGGATGACCCATCTCAATCATTATCCTGCCAACTCGCTATTTTTCCGGTACTCGCCGCAACAGGAGACCAGCTCACATTTCTACAAGCCGTCACCACAGGACTACAGAAATCAGGATTTTACGCACAGCTGACGGAGCAGAAGTCACCAGAAGCAGCAGCAACCCTGCTTGATCGCATGTTCACGGAATATGCAGCGGAGGAAAATGACGCCCGACAATAGCTCTCATAGATAGAGGAATATATTACTACCATGACTGCAAAAACCATACAACATACTGCGCGTACAGGTCAAACCTATCGCATCGCCTACGATAGATCGAAGATTGTCACAACCGCTATTGAATACACCTATGACATCTCTATTGATGATCGTAGCTGGACAAGTTACTACGGCATTAGTCAGACTGCCGCAGGTACGCGTACTGGAGCATCATTACTGGCAACATTGGGAGACCGTGGGCTGCACTTTCTATGTGAGACACTGGATAAAGGCGACGAGACACCATTTCGCGCCATCGAACAGAAGGATGGCGGTAAGTATTTCAAAAAATTAGCATGAAGGAGTACTAAATGCGCTTACCCGAATTACGCAGCGAAGTTGCTCGCTACGCGAAGAAAATGTACGATAGCCAACTTGTTCACGCCACGCAAGGCAACTTGAGCGCGCGTGATTCCGATAGCGGATTGATCTGCATCACGCCCAGTGGTGCCGACTACCAATTACTCACGGCAGAAGATATTGTAGTGGTGGATGAGCAAGGTAACGTTGTCGAGGGTAAATGGCATCCATCAGTAGAGACACCTCTTCATACGCTACTCTTACGACGCCGACACGATATCAACTGCGTCATGCACACGCACTCGCCCTATGCAACGGCATTTGGCGTCGTCTATCAACCCATTCCAATGTTTCTAGCGGAGTCCGCGCTCACGTTGGGAGGTGAAGTACCTATCGCGCCCTACATGATGTCTGGCACTATAGAGTTCGCGGAGCTTGTCGCGGAAAAATTAAGGAACGGCTCCGCTCTCATCTGGGGCAATCACGGCGCAATGGTCGTCGGCCCAAACCTGGCACTAACCTTCTCTATTGCTCATGCGTTAGAAGACAGCGCGAAGGTTTACTCTATCGCTAAACAACTTGGGACACCCGTCCCTCTACCACCTGGAGAGATCGAAAAGCTGCACGACTTCTGGACCAACAACTATGGACAGAAGACATTGGAGCAAGAAGTTGTAGGAGGAGAATAGTGAAAGCTTTTGTTTTTTATCAGCCAGGAGACGTACGTTACGAGGACATTCCAGTTCCTGAACCCGGTCCAGGCGAACTTCTGGTTAAGGTCGGCACGGCTCTAACGTGCGGTACGGATCTGAAAACCTACCGTCGAGGCCATCCGAACCTCTTTAAGACACTCCCAAGTCCCTTTGGACACGAGTTCGCTGGCACCATCACCGCTGTTGGCGAAAGCGTAGAGCGCTTCCAGGTGGGGCAACGCGTTGTAGCAGTCAATAGCGCACCATGCGGCGAATGCTACTATTGTCGCATTCACCGAGAGAGCATGTGTGAGAACCTCAACTACCTCAATGGTGCCTATGCGGAATACGTCGTCGTACCTGAGCGTATTGTGCGCCGCAACACGTATGTTCTGCCCGACCACCTGAGCTTTGCGGAAGCGGCGCTCCTCGAACCGCTCGCATGCGCCGTTCATGGCGTCGATGAGATTGACGTCCAACTCGGCGATACAGTCGTCGTCAATGGTGCAGGTCCAATTGGACTCATGTTTGTCAACCTCGCTAGCCTACGTGGTGCGCGCGTCATCTCCTGCGACCTGAGCGACGAACGCCTTGCGGCTGCGCGTCATTTTGGCGCGGTTGAAACGGTGAACGCGGCACAGGTCGCCGATCAGGTCGTGGCGGTACGTGAGTTGACGTTAGAGGGACGCGGAACCGATATCGCTATCGAGGCTGTTGGTCTGCCTGAGGTCTGGGAGAAGACGGTACGCATGACACGCAAGGGCGGGCTTATCCTGCTCTTTGGTGGTGCAAAAGCAGGAACTAGCATCAGCATCGATACAGTATTGTTACACTACAGCGAATTGACGATCAAAGGTATCTTCCACCATACTCCAAAACACGTCAAGCTTGCTTTTGATCTTATTAGCAACGGAACCGTCAAGGCACGCGATTACATTACCGCGAACAAACCGCTTATCGAGACCATCAATGCCCTGGAACTCGTCGGTCAACAACGCGGCATCAAATACGCTATCGTTCCACCCGAGGGAATTCCAGCTCCATTAGGAGCTTTGGCAACTCGGTAACGGCCCGATAATTGATGCATCAATTATGCGTTTTAACACATACATCACGCACTCATAGGGGCCCGATTTATCGCGCCTGGGTGCAATGAATTGCACGAAACTGTGATGAACTGTGGTTCCACCCGATAAATCGGGCCGAGGCGCGATAAATTGGGCCCCTATGGGTGCGTGGTGTATTTAGAAAAGATCATAATCGGGCCATTGCAGAGATGCGATAAATCGCATAGAACGGGAAAACCATTGACATACTATCGATTTACATGGTAAAGTTGGGTATATGTGCAACATTGAATTTTTGTGCAGATATGCAGGAGTAATAACCTATGTCTGAACATCCACCGGAACTTTCGCCACACCAACTTCGTGCTCTTCTGGAAACGATGTATCGTATCCGTGCATTTGAAGAAAAGGTAGACGAGCTATTCATGCGCGGCGAGGTGCATGGCACCACCCATCTTTCTATTGGAGAAGAGGCCACAGCATCAGGAGCATTAATGGCACTACAGGCCGACGACTACATCACCAGCACTCATCGCGGACACGGACACTGCATTGCTAAGGGGGCGGATCTTAACCTGATGGTGGCAGAGCTTTTAGGAAAAGAAACAGGCTACTGCCGAGGTCGTGGCGGCTCGATGCATATTGCTGATGTCAAAACGGGGAATCTGGGAGCAAATGGCGTCGTTGGTGGGGGTATTCCTATCGCTACAGGTGTGGGATTAAGCATAAAGCTCCAGGGGTTGGACCGCATCTGCCTGTGCTTCTTTGGTGATGGCGCATCCAACGAGGGCACCTTTCACGAAGCCATTAACATGGCCTCCATCTGGAACCTCCCCGTCGTCTTCCTCTGTGAAAACAACCAGTACGGCATGTCTATGTCAACACACCGCTCTATGCATAACGAGACCATCGCTCAGCGTGCCACCGCTTATGGCATACCAGGAGAGCGCATTGATGGGAATGATGCTCTAGCCGTGTATGAGGCTGTTTACAAAGCGGCGCAAAGGGCACGCTCAGGGGGCGGACCAACGCTCATCGAATCCTACACCTATCGCTATAAGGGGCACTCTAAGAGCGATCAAAACCGCTATCGCACCCGCGACGAGATTAGAGAGTGGCAACAGCGCGACCCCATTCAACGTTTTATTGCCGTCCTCACAGAGCGAAACATCATGAGCCAGCAGGAGATACAGGAGACGGAAGCCGCTGCTTACCAAGCGATAGAGGATGCCTATGCATTCGCACAGGGTAGTCCCGATCCTGATCCAGAGACTCTACTCGAAGGAGTGTACGCATGAGCATACACATGGACATCACTCAGACACCCACCTCATCTGTAGCATCAGAGAGTGTGGAGGCGCAACAGCAGTTGCAGGAGATGACCTATGCGGAAGCAATCCGTCTTGCCTTGCGCGAAGAGATGCTGCGCGACCCACGCGTCTTCTTGATGGGAGAGGATATCGGCATCTATGGGGGTGCCTTCGGCGTCACACGCGGTCTCTTCGAGGAGTTTGGAGAAGAGCGAGTTCGCGACACCCCCATCTCGGAGGCAGCTATCGCGGGTTGCGCTATCGGAGCCGCCCTGGTCGGTTCACGTCCCGTCGCCGAATTCCAGTTCAGCGATTTTATGGCAATCGCGATGGATCAGATCGTCAATCAAGGGGCCAAGTTGCGCTTCATGTTCGGAGGCAAGGCAGAGGTACCGGTCGTTTTCCGCGCACCACTCGGCTCTGGTACAGGTGCCGCAGCACAGCATTCTCAAAGCCTGGAAGCATGGTTTGCTCATGTCCCAGGTCTAAAAGTCGTGCTTCCCTCAACTCCTGCCGACGCCAAGGGACTACTCAGCGCCGCCATCCGTGATCCCAATCCGGTCATCTTCTTAGAGCATAAGGTACTCTACCGTCAGAAGGGCATGGTTCCCGTAGGAGAATGGCAGGTACCGCTTAGCAGCGCAGATGTAAAGCGAAGCGGTAAGGACCTCACGATCATCGCGCTCTCAATCATGGTGCCGCGTGCACTCGCAGCAGCCGACCGCCTTGCCCAGGAGGGGATAGAGGCTGAAGTGATTGACCCGCGCACACTACGCCCATTCGACGAGGAGACGCTGGTAACATCTGCCCGTAAAACGGGTCGCGTGCTGATTGTGCATGAGGCAGTGCTCAGTGGCGGCTTCGGTGGTGAAATCGCGGCTCGTCTAGCTGCCAGCGATGCTTTTTACTACCTGGACGCGCCTATTATGCGCCTTGGTGGAGCAGAGATTCCCATTCCCTACAATCTAGCACTCGAAAAATCCGCCACTCCGCAAGAGGAGGACATTTACCAGGCGGCTCACAAGCTCATGCAGAGGAAACCCTCGTAGGCGTTATACATAAGGCCCCTACAGACGAGACGGGCGCTCATCATATCCCTATTGATTGGTAAATATGCTTTGTCACCCCGTAGATGCGAGGATATATGGAAAAACCACTGACAATGCCCAAACTCGGTATGACAATGGAGGAAGGGACAGTTGAGCGCTGGCTCTATCACGAAGGTGATGTGGTAGAAAGGGGTGAGCCTCTCCTGGAGGTTATGACCGATAAGGTCAGCATGGAGGTAGAGGCTCCCTTCACGGGGCGTCTCGTTCATATCCTGGCACAGGACGGCGATACGCTACCAATAGGGGCCACGCTGGCAATTTTGCTCGACGAGACGGGCGCGATCAATCGAGCCCCTACAGATGTACCAGTTACAGAGAGTCCACGTCATGTCGCGCCTACGCAAAGCCTGGGTAGCTCCAATACAACAGCCAGTGTACCAGCAACAGAGAGCATGAGCCCTGCCGCTCCTTCCGATGCAGTGCTTACATCCACAGATGTTGCAAGTACACCCGCCGCCAAGCGCGAGGCCGCGCTTCACAATATCGACCTGCATACGATTGTGCAATCTGGCGTAACACCTCCACTGGACCGCGCCGATGTAATTGCTTTTGTACAGAGCCAGCAGAATACAACATCTCGACCAGAGATACAACAGCCCAGCCATCAGATGATACGGGCGACACCCGTGGCTCAGAGAATCGCAATAGAGCATCAGGTAGACCTGGCAACATTAGCGGAACGCAAACAAGGAGAGAAGGTCAAGCGCGCCGATGTCGAAGCTCATCTTGCAAATGGATTGCAGCAATCGTCCGCAGAGACTCATCCCGTATCGCAACAAGTGCAGCCACCCACAGCAGAAATGCCTCTGGCAAGCGATCAGCGTGCAGAAGGCAGTGAGCTTATCCCACTCTCGTCCATTCGTCGCCTCGTTGGACAGCGCATGCTCCAAAGCATTACTACTGCCCCTCATATCTATCTGGATACAGAGATTGACATGACCGAGGCCGAACGCTGCCGCCAGCGTGTGGGGCACAGCCTGGAACAGCAGGGTGAGCCTATGCCCTCGCTTACAGCGGTGTTGCTACGCGCGGTAGCGGCAGCATTGGTGCTTCATCCAGAAGTAAACGCTACGCTCGAAGTAGGCGGACAACAGGGGAAAGATGCTATCCGAAGATGGCACGCGGTGCATATTGGCATTGCCGTTGATACGGAACAGGCACTTCTGACGCCCGTCATCCGTAACGCACATCAGCAATCGCTTCCAGCCCTTGCACGTGAACTACGCCGCGTCACGCAGGCGGCACGACAGGGAAAACTCAAACCCGAAGACATGGCAAACGCGACCTTTACGATCTCTAACCTGGGCATGTACGGCATCGACACGTTTCATGCTATCATAGCTCCGGGGCAGAGTGGAATCCTGGCAGTCGGGAAGATCACGAAACGTGGTATCGTTATAGATGAGGGCGCGGGAGAACGGCTAGAAATACGCCCGGTGATGAAGGTTTCGCTTTCAGCGGATCATCGCGTCCTTGATGGGGCGGGTGGAAGTCGCTTCCTGCAACGGGTCAAGGCATTTTTGGAAGATCCCTATTTACTCTTATAAAGGAGATTGCGCATGCAACAGGCGAAGGTGCTTGTCCAACACGAAGCAGGTTTACACGCTCGACCAGCATCACAGTTCGTGAAACTCGCCAAAGAGTTCAGTAGCAACATCACCGTCACCAGCAAGGGAAAAACGGTCAACGCCAAGAGTATTATGCTCATCCTCACGCTGGGAGCAAATAAAGGCACAGAGATCGAGGTGACAGCCGAGGGGGAAGATGAGCAGAAAGCCGTAGCCGCACTTGTAGAGCTGGTGGAGCGTAATTTCTCTGAGTAAGTGGTCAGGGATGATGTACATCATCCCTGAACCTTCTGCATTGCTTCGGCAAACAGTTCCTCTATGGCATCAGTGGTCTCAGCCTCTAAGACGCGCTGCACAAGGGCTTGCGCCTGGCTCAACGTTGTGTTACGAATGGCTTGCTTGACGGCGTTGAGGGATACTGGCTCCATGCTTAGCTCGTTGATGCCTAAACCTAGCAGAAAGGCACTGGCGCGGGGATCACCCGCCATCTCGCCACACATGCCCACCCATCGCTGCTGCTTACGCGCTCCTGTAATGATTTGAGCAATGCAGCGCATCACTGCGGGATGGAAGGGACGATGTAGCTCAGCAAGACTTGCATTCATACGGTCACTGGCTAGCGTATACTGCGTGAGATCGTTCGTGCCAATACTGAAGAAATCGGCCTCCTTCGCCAACACATCCATCAATAGCGCAGCCGCAGGTGTCTCAACCATGATCCCTATGCGTATACGCTGCATCACTGCGTCCTGTAGCTTCCCCTCGCTCAGCAGCATAGCCTCCGTCTCTGCCAGAAACGCCTTTGCCTGGCGCAACTCACGCAGATCATCAATCATGGGAAACATGATCCATAGCGAACCAGCACTCGCCTCAGTCGCCCTGAGCAGGGCACGCAATTGAGTACGGAAGAGAGGTTGATGTGCCTCGGCGAGGCAGAGGCGAATGCCGCGCAATCCCAGGAACGGATTGCTTTCTTGAGCAAGCGCGAGATAGGGTATGCTTTTATCGCCACCAATATCAAGAGTGCGTACAATAACAGTTTTTCCTGTAAACGCATCTAAGACCGTGCGATAGGCTGTCAGTTGTTCCTCTTCATCGGGAGGAGTTGACCGATCCAGGAAAAGGAACTCGGTGCGAAACAAACCAACACCACCTGCTCCAGCCTCAACCGCAGGTTGCGCGTCTTTTGGTCGCCCAATATTGGCGGCAACCTCCACCGTGACGCCATCAGGAGTCGTAGCCATGACTGTACGCAACTTCTGAAGTTCCTGTTGCTGCTGACGATATTTGTCCAGGGCTGCCTGGTATTCAGCTATCGTCGCCTCGTCAGGGTTGATCTCAACACTCCCAGTGCTCCCATTGAGTGCTATAGATGCTGATGCTATATCCGTTTTATCCAGTGCGGGAATAAGACCAGCGACGCCAACTACAGCGGGAATACCCATTTGACGAGCCAGAATAGCTGTGTGCGAAGTAGGTCCACCCTGCTCTGTTACTAATCCAAGCACGAAGTTGGGGTTGAGGCCAGCAGTATCTGAGGGAAGCAGATCACGTGCAGCGACAATGACAGGACTACTTAAATGTTGTAGTTGAGCAGATGGGCGACCTTGCAAATGGCTGATAATACGTACACGGATATCATGAATGTCCGCGGCACGCGCCTGAAAGTAGCTATCCGTGAGTTCCGTCAACATTCTGGCAAATTCTTCAGCAGCCTCCCACAGCGCCTTCTCCGCATTCATCAGCTCCTCTTCTATGCGCTGGTAGGCGCTGGTCAGGAGGGCTTCATCTTCCAAGATCATAAGATGGGCATCGAAGATTGCTGCCTCCTCCTTCCCGAGTTGGGCGGAAACCTGGTCACGGAGTTGGGCCACTTCCCTCATCGAGGCTTCTAACGCCCGTGAGAGTCGCTCTCGCTCTGCCGTGACTTCCTCAGACACTATGTGATGATCGGGTATCAGGGGAGGTGCGGGATCATAAAAAATACAGCTTCCTATTGTCACACCTGCAGCAGCCGCGATACCATGTAAGGATTGAGTTGATACGCGTGCTTCAACGACGCTATCGCGTCTACCCTTCGGGTCAGAAGCACGAGAGGAATTTTTCATAGGAACCTCGCTTTGTTGCTAGTCAGACAACTCTACAAATTCGCGGTTCACTTGATGAAGTACAGCGTGAGCACATGGCTCATCCGTAATAAGTGCCTTCACAACGCCTGTGCGCAACGCCCCCAGGATAGCCTCGGTCTTCTCCACTCCAGCAGCGACGGCGATCACCAGGGGAACTTGTCGCAATGTCTCAAATGGAACAGCAATTGTACGACTCAGCAGTTCGGTAGCGCAAAGTTGCCCGTCGATGTTAAAGTAGCAGCCACAGATATCGCCGACAGCCCCTTGGCTACGAATCACCTGAAGGTCGTCTTCCCCCAGATACCCCGCGCGAAAGAGGCCAGAGGCGTTGGGACGCGCTCCCCCGATGCCAACAAGGGCTATATTCATCTGCTCCGCCATCTGGAAAGAGCGACGGATACTGGGTTCCTTGAGCAGACCATCGTGCACAATAGCATCTGCCACGAGCAAAGGGGCATGGAGATAATAACAACGCGCCCCGTAAGCGGCAGCCAAACGTCGCGCAATTTCAGGACCGTCGATATCGGGCGTAGAGGAAGTATCAACGCTGCCCATTAGCTGCACCACGTTCAAAGGCAGTCGGCGGCGGGGCCGCAGGGCCTTTAGCAATTCAAACATCGAGGTACCCCAGGAAATGCCAATGGTACGGGTTGTCTTACCTGCTACCATCTGAGATTCCTGAATGCGACGATCTGTATAGCGAGCCGCCAGTGCCCCAACATGGCTCAGCACGGATTCATCAGGAGAGGTACTCTGTAATACTTGCGCATCTTGTAAATCAAACTGCTGCATCAACTCATCGCGTAGGGTAGCTGAGGTACGTAAAGGGTGATGAACGTGAATATCTACCAGGCCAAGCTCTCGTGAACGCGTAAGGAGTCGGGACACCCCCGAACGAGATACACCAAAAATTTTCGCTATCTGCTCTTGCGTATAGTTCTCTTCATAATAGAGACTGGCAACCTCGGTAAGCAAGTAGATATCGTCGCTCTCTTGCGTCATATATGTCTATCCTTCACATGGATGGGTCTTGACAAATGTGCAATGTTGAGATTCTGAGATTCATTGTAAGAGTCGTAACGCCGTTTGTCAACATGAAGTACTCTGACATTATGGCTTTATGATACATCCATGTCGCGTCAATGCTATTTCTGCTTCTGGTATGATTTCTTTGGACGTGACAATCGTAAGCATCGTTACCCTACCACCTTTGCATAAATTTGAACAAGCTCATCATTAGCAGCCTGTTCCCCTATGTGTTTAGCTAACTCATCCTTCTGTTTGCCAAGATTGTCGTATCTGGTGATGATCGTGTCATGGCTGGAAACGACTGCGTATCCTTCCATCGCACGTCTCATTACCTCACCTTCAAGTATGATCTTTTCGCGTATCCTTGCTACCTCTGACATACTTTGATCTCCCTTCTCTGCTGATCGCTCCCATCGTGGAGGTAGCACTATATACTACCAATAAGAAGGGACTACTGCCAATTATACGCTTGTGATATAACATGAGGCAAGTACTGACGGGGGATGAGACATGATACGGCTTAAAGTTAAGGAAATAGCAGAAACAAAGGGCATTAGCATGACGCGATTATCTCGACTTGCTGATACCAACTACAAGACCATTAAGGCCGTATTCGACGACCCATACCGTGAAGTGTCCAGCAAGACTCTTGAGAAGTTAGCAAAAGCACTGGAAGTTCGTGTTGCTGATCTAATTGAAGAGGTAGACAATAAATAGCTCGACGTTCGTTCGCTACGCTCTCTCACTCTTAACATGGGACATTGGGTAAAAGCCCCCTTTTTCTTATCACGGGATTAGATAAATGAGAGGTGGTTACATCGCGTTGATCACTTGCCAAACATCTTCTTGCACATCTGCCAGCGACTTCAGAACGAGGTCTGCGATAATGAGCTTCGGATTATAGAAGGGAAATTGTTCAGGTATAGCGACACATTTCATGCTGGCCGATTTGGCTGCTAACACTCCATTGAGTGAATCTTCGAGTGCAAGGCAACGCCGAGGATTGACGCCCATTTTTTGTGCCGTTGTGAGGTAGACGCCAGGGTGAGGTTTGCCATACTGTTCTTCTTGCGCTGAATACACTACCTGGAATGCATTGCGAAGCTGCAGCTTGGCAAGAACAGCGTCGATGATCGCATAGAGCGACGAAGAGGCGAGAGCTATACTGACATCTTTTTCTTTCAAGAAGCGCAAGCTATGCGGAACGCCTTCCTTGGGCTCTCCTTTCTGATGAATCAACTCAATAACCCGTTTCACAAGGCGCTCTTCTACCTGCCTTTTGGTCGGTTGGCTCCAGGGAAACCTTTGGTACCAATACTCGACAATGTCATCAGCTCTAAGCCCTGTCGTTTCCTGACAGCGCGTCGTATCGAGAGCAATCGATACCTCTCCAAAAACCTCTATCTCAGCTTGCCACCAGAGCGGTTCGGAATCAATCAAAAGGCCATCCATGTCAAAAATAACTGCTTTAATCATTACCCATTGCATTTCTTTTTTAAACTAGCTCCTTGATACACTCGATACAGAGAGTGAAGGAAGGCATCAGGGGACATAGTACTTTCTGTCCTTTTTAGCGCAAAGCTTGTCTTACCACTCAGTGTATGACATCATTGCTGTGCAAAGCGGATTATATACGGCGTTCCTAATTTATGGAGGATATTGCTTCCTGAGTTTGTCGAATCATCCAAAGAAAGACATAAGAGCGGTGCATTTGAGGAGTGCTTTATAGATGATTGTATCTGTAGGACAGAAACTAGGAAATTACCAACTTACTAAGCTCCTCGGGCAGGGTGGCTTTGCCGACGTATACCTGGGCGAACATATTTATCTCAAAACGCCCGCCGCTATTAAAGTCTTGCAAATTCGCTTGACCGATGATGCACTCGAACAATTTCTCGCTGAAGCTCGTACTATTGCTTGTCTTACACATCCTAATATCATACATGTACTCGACTGCGATATAGAGAATGGCACGCCATTCCTGGTGATGAGCTACGCTCCTTTCGGCTCGCTCCGTCAACGTCATCCTCGTGGAAGCATCCTTTCAGCGGAAACAATTGTCTCCTACGTTGGGCAGGCGACAGCAGCTTTACAGTATGCTCATGACCACAAGATTATTCATCGTGACATCAAACCAGAGAATCTACTGCTCGGAAATAACCAAACGGTCATGCTGAGCGACTTTGGCATTGCCATCGTCACACACAGTACTCACAGTGCTCCCACACACAATTCACATAAGAATGCTGGAACCGCTGGGACAACTACATATATGGCTCCAGAGCAATTTGAGGGCAAGGCGTCCCAAGCGAGTGATCAATATGGCCTTGGCGTGGTCGTCTATGAATGGTTCTGCGGAACTCCCCCCTTTAGAGGCTCCGATATAGAGACCGCGCTCCAACACATCCATGCGTTCCCACCGCCAATGCGGGAAAAGATCCCCACACTGGCACCAGCTATTGAACAGGTGGTGATGCGAGCGCTCGCCAAAAATCCTCAGGCGCGTTTCGCCTCTGTGCAAGACTTTGCCAAAGCATTAGAAGATGCCTGTGTGTTAGGAGTATCATCCCCTCTCAACGCTCCACTCTCTAGACGAAAGATTGTCGTTGGTCTGGCTGGACTAACCGCCGTTGGACTAACCGCACTTGGCATCGAGAGTGTATGGCATAAGCCTTTTCAGGCTCAAAAAGTTGCCCCCCTCCTGACTCGGCAAGGAAATCCCAGTCGTCATGCGTCTCCGACCGCTCAAACTACTCCTCAAGCTACACCTACGACTCCGGCCACTACTCCAAATCCAGCCGCCGCCGCTCAAGCCATCATCAATGCTACTGACACAAGGCCGACAGTAGCCTCCTCGGGACCAGGACAATTAGATTTGTTTGTTCGTGGTATAGATAATGCATTATGGCATAGACGCTACGACGGAACCTGGCATGATTGGGAATCGCTAGGCGGTATCCTTACATATGACCCTGCTGTAGCCTCCTGGGGGAACGGACGACTCGACGTTTTTGTACGCGGCACCAACAACACGTTGCAGCATAAGTGGTATGACGGAATCTGGCATGATTGGGAGTCGCTGGGAGGTGTTCTCACATCTGACCCTGCTGTGACCTCCAGCGGCCCTGGACGGCTCGATGTCTTTGTGCGTGATGCGTTCAACTCGCTGCAGCGTATGTCCTTCGATGGGAAATGGCATAATTGGGAACGGCTGGGAGGTAGCCTCACGTCCAGTCCCGCGGCAGCATCGAGTAGCACTGGACAGCTTGATGCCGTTGCTCGTGGTACCGACAATGGCTTATGGCACATTCACTACGACGGAAATTGGCATGCCTGGGAGTCGCTAGGAGGCGTCTTCACGTCCGATCCTGCTGTCATTTCCCAGGATAGCCCACGACTCGATGTCTTTGTTCGTGGTAATGACAACACTCTAATGCACAGAAGCTATGATGGAAACTGGCATGCCTGGGAGTCGCTAGGAGGCATTCTCAGTTCTGGACCAGCCGCAGTGTCTTGGGCGAGCAACCGCATTGACATGTTTGCACGTAGCACTAACAACACGTTACAGCACACCTGGTACGACGGAAGTTGGCATACCTGGGACCCCCTGTCATAACCACGAATTGACACAACTCTTAAAAAAATGTTACTCTTTTATAAGATAGAGGTTTTAAGGGCATTTCCTCCTCTCGCTACCTTTAAAGTCCGAAAGTAACTTACAAAATTCTTGATGGATAGGCAATGTAATGTCAAGGCACTTCCTTCAAATGAGTATGCAGCCGCATAGGCGATCACGCCAGGGCTTATGCGGCAGAAATCGGCAAAAGACCATGTTTTCGCTCTCCATGAGCAGAAGGCGTTCTTTGTAAACACTTTTCCTCTTCGCATTTTCCTTTCGGCGTGCGTCGCCTGGGCATCTCTCCTCATTGCCCATGGCGCAGCTTCTGTTGCCCGTTGCAATCAATGTTTGAGAGCATGCCCCACTTAATCTCTCCGATGGCGTGCTCATCTCGTGAAACTGCCATTCGGTCATTCAACGGGAGTAAATACGTATGTCAACTGCGCAAAACACATCATTCGACGAAAAAGAGGAGATACCATCCAGACGACCTGCCCCGCTCTGGCGCAATCGTGACTATCTGCTGCTTATTAGTGGTCAGGGAGTGTCAGCGGTCGGCTCACAAATCTCGTTAGTGGCTTTTCCACTACTGATTTTTGCCCTTACACACTCACCCGCACAGACAGGACTCATGGCATCGCTGCGTAGTCTTCCCTACGCGCTCTTTACCTTACCTGCTGGTGCATTGGTAGATCGCTGGGACCGCAAGCGTCTCATGCTTCTCTGCGATGCGGGACGGGCAATTGCCCTGGGAAGCATCCCAATCGCGCTTGTCCTCGGCCATCTCACCTATCTGCAACTGTACCTGGTTTCGCTAGTCGAGGGGACATTATTTGTCTTCTTCACGCTGGCCGAGTCGGCCTCGTTTCCTCGCGTGGTGACGCCGGAGCAACTCCCAGCCGCCACAGGGCAAAATGAGGTGCTGATTTCCCTATCGGGCATGCTTGGTCCGGCACTTGGCCCGATACTATATAGCCTGGGCAGCGCTGTGCCGTTCTTGACTGATGCCATTTCCTACACGGTTTCGATTGTCTCGCTGCTCTTTATCAAGACGCGCTTTCAAGACGATAGAACTGTTGATAGCACTGCTTCGTCCAATCTGTGGGCTGAGATCAAGGAAGGGGTCGTGTGGCTCTGGCACAATCCCCTGATGCGTTTCCTTGCCATACTCACTTTTGGCTTGATTACACCATGCTAGCTCCAAATCCGCTCATCCTGGGAATAGCTAATGGTATCAGTTTTACCGTTGTTCCCATTTATACGGTCGTGCAGTATAGCTACCGTCTCGCTACCATTCCTGATTATCTACAAGGGCGAGTCAACAGCGTCTTTCGCCTAATCGCTTTTAGTGGTCAACCACTTGGCATCGCGCTTACGGGTATCTTATTGCAAGCCATTGGTCCGGTACGTACCGTGATTGTCCTGTTTATCCCGCAGTGCATTCTCTGTATCATTGCAACATTCAACAAGAATGTACGCAATGCACAGCGTATTGGAGCAAGAAACTATTAGGAGACAGGGGCTGATATGGAATGTTGCCTCCATATCAGTCCTCATTCGTTTGACAACTACTTAGTAACTTTTGCTCATTTACTCTTTTACCGTAAGGTTGACGCTAGAACTGTTTCCTGCTATCCTGTAGCTGAAATAGAAAACTAGCGGGCTATTTTAGTAGTAAGGACAGGAGATGCAAGCATCACCTACATGGCGAGACCTCCTAGGAAGGATTATTCAAGACGCTTACGAGCGGCAACGTATCGCCACTATGTTGGGCATCAATCCTGTTACATTGATCCGTTGGTCACACAATGAAGGAAAACCGCGATCGCAAAAGCTCCATCAACTTCTCAATGCCCTCCCGAAGCACCGCGGCATATTGCTTGAGTCGATAATCGAAGAATTTCCAGATTTCTCTATTACCAACGTAGATGATGACGCAGAAGACCAATTACAAACTATTCCGTCCGAATTCTATGCGCGCGTTTTCAAAGCTTATGCAACAACCCCCAGGCTACAACGCTTCTGGTCCATCAGCAATCTCATCTTGCAGCAAGCTCTTGGGCACCTGGACCCTGATCAGGTAGGAATGGCTCTTACTATCATCCAATGTATGCCAGCGTCATCTGGACAAAAGATCCGTAGTTTGCGTGAGCATGTAGGACTAGGAACCTCTCCGTGGATCAGCCACCTGGAACAGCATGCTATTTTTCTTGGAGCAGAGTCTTTAGCAGGCTTCGTTGTCTCCTCCGGGCGTCCAGCAGTTATTCAAAATCCTACGGAACGGAGCACTTTTCCAGCCCACTGGGCCCAATGGGAACAAAGTGCGGCAGCCTATCCACTTATGCGTGCCGACACAAGTGCTGGCTGCCTACTAGTTTCGAGCACCCATCCCAACTATTTTCTCCCATCCCGCCAAACGCTCTTGCAGCACTACACGAATCTTCTGCTCCTGGCCTTCGAGCCGGAAGAGTTCTACGATATCAGAGACATCAACTTACAACCCATGCCTATCTATAATAGACAGTTGGAGTATCTATCCAATTTTCGGCAGCGCGTTGCCAATATCCAGATCAAGGCCATGAGAAAGCGGCAAATTATGAGCTTTGCTGAAGCGGAGCAGATCGTATGGCAGCAAGTAGAAGAAGAGTTGTTACACCTTCCCACCCACGTAGGAAATTAAAACTGATCGAACACGATTACAGCACTTAAGAGGTATTTTATGACGACACCATCGCATTTCTCACCTGACGAAAGCAACTTCGTAATCGAGGAGAGCAGCACGGAGATGGCCTGGCTGCTCGATCTCTATCCGCTTGTCACCACGGGCATGGGTGGACTGTTTCCTGAACGAGCAGACACCAGCCTCTCGGATGTTCACGATATCCTCGACCTGGGCTGTGGTCCCGGAGGCTTTGTCCTGGACGTGGCCCGCGCCTATCCAGAGATTGAGGTAACGGGGGTCGATGTGAGCCAACAAATGGTGGACTATGCACGCGCTCATGCCCAAGCACGAAGATTCGACAATGCCCATTTCCACGTGATGAACGTCCTGAAGCCTCTTGGTTTTCCTGACAACTCCTTTGACCTGGTCAACGCACGGACCCTCTTCGCCTTTATGACTCCAGACACATGGCCGCTCCTCTTACAAGAGTGTATGCGAGTCACCCGGCCAGGTGGTATTTTTCGCCTGACTGAACCAGAAATCATCATTACGACGAGTCCAGCTTGTCAGCGCATTTGGAAGCTCCTCTCACGAGCCCTCTATGTCACGGGACGAAGTTTTTCCTCCGATGGGGGCATGATTGAGATCATCCCTCAGATGACCCGTTTGCTGCGTGAGGCAAGCTTTCAGCACATTCGAAGTAAAGCGTATCCAATTGATCAATCTGCGGGAACTGTTGCCTTTGCAGGTTGGTATCAAAACTACCAGATTCTCTACAAATTAATGGAGCCTTTTCTCTTCCAAAGTGGAGTCATAAACGCAGAAGAGTACGAGCAGTTGTATCAACAGGCGTTCATAGAGATGCTCTCAGAGGATTTTAGTTCTGTTGCATTTTACCTAACAGCGTGGGGGCAGAAGCTCTGATCGCTTGACGATCAAAGGTAGGAAGGCAAAACCATGTTTATAGATTTACGCAGCGATACTGTAACTCTGCCCACCCCAGCCATGCGCGAAGCTATGTATCGTGCGGAGGTAGGAGACGATGTTTACGGTGAAGACCCTACGATCAACCGGCTGCAAGAACTGGCGGCGGCATATACGGGAAAAGAGGCGGCGCTTTTCGTGCCAAGTGGCACGATGGGCAATGCCATCGCCATGCTGACACACGCTGGACGAGGACAGGCGGTCATTGTCGGCGATGAGTCGCACGTGTACCATTACGAAGCGGGTGGACCTTCGACACTGGGTGGCTCGCCTATGTGGGTGGCCCCAAATAATCCTGACGGAACGCTCGATCTGGATAAGGTTAAGGCAGGAATCGCCGACGAAAGCGATGAACATGTAGCAGCAACAGCGTTAATCTGTCTCGAAAACACACACAATCGCTGCGGAGGAAAGGTCTTGAATGTCGAGCAGATTGAGGCAGTCGCCAATCTTGCACATACGCACAAGCTAGCGCTACATGTTGATGGTGCACGCATCTTTAACGCGGCAGTCGCGCTTGAGCTACCAGTAAGTAGACTCGTTCAGAATGTAGATTCACTGATGTTCTGCCTCTCAAAAGGTCTCAGCGCACCAGTTGGCTCTATACTTGTGGGCAACAAAGAGTTTATGCGCCGCGCACATCGCACGCGAAAGTTGCTGGGTGGTGGCATGAGACAAGCAGGCATCCTTGCTGCTGCTGGTATTTTAGCCCTGGAACAGATGGTAGAGCGACTGGCTGAGGATCACGAGCACTGCAAACAGTTGGCACAAGGTCTCGCGGACTACCCACAGGTAGATATCGACACCGAAGGCGTAGTAACGAATATCCTTATGTTCACATTACGCAATTCACAGCAGCAAAGGGCAACGGAAGCAGAAACGATGCAATTCTTGAGCAAAGCACAGGAGCACGGTGTACTCATGGGTCATATGGGTGGTGGAAAAATTCGCGCCGTTACTCATTATGGGTTAGAGACGCGCGATGTCACTACCGCGTTGACAGGTATCCGGCGTGCATTGATCGAAATGGCATTCTGAACGTAGCCCATCTTCTCAACACACAGTTTGAGCACGATGAAGAGACGAGAATCAGCGAGATAGCGTTTGAGCAGAGCAATGCACTCCTGTCAACTCTCTCAGAACAAGCGATAACGCACCCGAGTATTTGACACGCATACTCATCAAAGGATACCATCAAGCGGTAGCAGAATATACCGCTTGATTTTTTATTTCTGAGAGGAGCAACCCATGGCACTGAAGGACTTCAACGGCGCGGTTGCAGTGGTTACAGGTGGGGCAAGTGGCATCGGCCTGGCAACCGCACGTGCATTGTATGCGAAAGGAGCCCACATTGTTCTAGCCGACATCAATGGTCAAGGGCTACAACAGTCTGTAGAGCAGGTACGTCAGCAAGTACCAGGGGCAACGACAAAAGTGTTAGGCGTTACGACAGACGTTACCAACGAGTCTCAAGTACAGGCATTGATGCAACGGGCCCTGGATGCTGGCGGACGTATTGACCTGGTCGTTACCAGTGCTGGTATTGGACGCGGAGGTCCCATTGATCTCTTCAGTGCGGAAGAGATGCGGGCCATGATGAACATCAACTTCATGGGAACCTTCAACTGTGTCAGAGCGGCACTCCCTGCAATGCGCCAGCAACAGAGAGGCCACTTTGTTTTCCTCAGTTCAGTAGCGGGTAAACTAGGTTCTCCATTGCTTACAGGCTACACCGCATCCAAGTGGGCTGTTCGCGGCTTCTCAATGGCGCTGCGTGCGGAACTGTATGGAACTGGCATCAGCGTAACTACTGTCTATCCATCTTGGGTCGAGACGCCGATGATTCATCAAGAGAAAGACGCCATGCAATATCTGAATATCGTTGCCATGCTCACTCCCGATCAGGTAGCAAGTGAGATATTGCAAGCCGTTCAGGAAGATAAACGTGATCTTACCCTGGCACCGAACCAGGATATTGCCCTGGTTTTAGAGATCATGAAGAGCGATCCAGATAAGGCGGAGATGCTCGTCGGAGAAGACTTCCACCAGCGGCTACAGCATCTCATAGGACAACAGATCCAATAAAAGATTAGGCAACGAAAGGGTGACAGTGTGCAAGAACATGGCTACTTTGGCTCCGAGAGCGCAACCTGGAAGATAGGGCAGGAAGCCGTTCTCATGCTAGGGGGTGCGCGTGCGGTACTGATGCAACTTGCGCATCCTCTCGTAGCAATGGGGGTGAGCGAACACAGCAGCTATATGACCGATCCGTTTGGTCGAGCAGAGCATACATTTGTGCTTGGGCAAATGCTTACCTTCGGCTCTACCTCGACAGCACGTCATGCCGCCCGCACCATCAACCACTTACACAAACACGTACATGGTACACTTTCAGTGGCGGCAGGTGCTTATGCTGATGGGACTCCCTATCAAGCACGGAATCCCAAACTTCTGCTCTGGGTACACGCAACACTCGTCGATACTATACTCCTCACCTATCCAATATTCGTCGGGCCGCTCAGACATGACGAGCAAGAGCAGTACTATCAGGAGTCAAAGACAATGGGACGCCTACTGGGACTGAGCAATACCGACATGCCAGAAACGGTAGACGACTTGTGCACTTATGTACATGATATGGTCTATAGCAATCAGCTCGCTGCAACTCCACAGGCTCGACAAATCGTACGCCAGGTACTTTATCCTCCAATACCAGGTGTACTGCGTCCGCTCTTACATCTCAATCTACAGGTGACATGTGCCCTGCTGCCCCAGCCAGTGCGTGAAATCTATGGTTTGGAATGGGGAGCGAAACGCCAACACGTCTTTGATCTATCTACTATGGCAATGCGAAAAATTCTTCCACACCTGCCCACTACTCTCAGGGTGCTGCCTATCACACGGAAAATGATGCAGCAGCAGTAGACAATAACTACGCAACAGGTAAAGTAGTACTAGTGAGAAATGACATTGGTTATAAAGAAGGCCATCACAATGAGCCAGCTAATTACGAGAGCAATAATTATACGAAACATCAAGTTCGAAATAAAGAAGTTGCGGCGACGTGATGTTTTAGGAGATACCTGAGCAGTTATTCCATTTGTAGCCATAGTGTTTTCTCCAATTTGTGTTTTTGAGGAGGCTCCCTGGATAATAGAAGAGCAATTCGGGAAGCCTCCATCTATCGTCATCACTACTTATAACGATAGATGGAGATTACACTAACATGTACTACCTTTTAGGTCCTCTGCTACGACATTCGTCACACTCGCAACTGGCGCGGAGCTTTTCGTAGGTGTAAATGCCTGTTTTATGTCCGTCTTCCCAGATAGGTGTCAGGCCATAGCGACCGACAGGTTGTATATCGACCAGGGTCGTCTCTTCCTGGCTCAGGCTCTTCTTGCTTTGTAACATTCCCGGTTGGTTACCTTCGCCTGCACACCATGCACAGGGACAAGCCCAGCGCAGTGCCTCCCAATCGTGAATGCTTTCATGATCGTCGCTCCATGAGAGAATAAGCTTTCGCTCCTCTGGTTCGAGCAGAAATGATGTCGGTGATGGATGATTATATTGGCTCATTGGTAACAATCCTCTTCAGGGTGCATATACATAGTTGGTCTTCCGAACAATAACGAGTCAAAAGGAAGAAAAGACACAATAGTAGTCTCGCACGTTTGTCTAGTATAGACAACACATCGAGCATTGCGACTTCATCCCTGCGGAATAGTTTTGGCGGCCCCAAACAAGTTACCTTCCTTGTTTCCCTCGCGTTGTAAAGATAGATTAAAGAGAATATATTGGGGGGCAAGAGATCATGGTAGAAACGCTGTTGGTTGGGGGAATCGTCGGTATCCTGGCAGGTATTATAGCATCATTGATAACACTCAAGATATATCAGCGCCGTCCAGATAGCACAGTAATTCAACAACAGGGCTGGCAACGTGCTCAGGAGGCTCGGCAGCAGCAATGGCAAATCCAACAAGAGAAACGAGCTATCGAGCTAGAAAAGAAGCTTGTTGCACATGTGCGACATGTGCAACAAGAGTGGCATGCATGGGAACAGAAGGATAGCACACGCGTGGAAAGGCTACGACAGCAATATGAGTCTTCCGTCGTTCATGCAAATGTAGAACACGAGCTTGCGCGAATTCCTCGCTTAGAAGAAGCTTCTCTTCCTCCCGTCGGGAATAAACAGCAACAAAGTTACGTTCCTCATGTGCCATCTGCGCGATTACCAGGGACTGATCTTTCTGGACGCGATCTTTCACGTCGCTATCTTGGTATGGCTGATCTACGTGGAGCAAAACTGATACACGCCAATCTTTTCATGGCTGATCTCTCCGGGGCCTGTCTAGCGGGAGCGGACCTCTCCGGGGCTGATCTCTCCGGGACCAACCTCACCAATGCAGATTTGCGCGACGCGGTCCTGACAGAGGCAAACGTCCTGGTCGCTGATTTGAATAACGCAATTTTGATTGGCACAAACCTGCACAAAGTGCGCAACTTATCAACGGAACAAATAGATAGCGCTATCTTCGACAGTACGAGACGATTTGATACAGAGATCGCCGTTACAATGCCGCGTATCCCGAGTATTCTCAATCCTGCAAAGTCCACGCCTTCTACAGAATCGGCGCAAGCAGGAGATAAGGCAGAAACGTTTCCTGGCATTGAGGCTGTCGCTACATCATCAGCGTTCGAAGAACCAGTGTGGGTGTATGAAGAGCCTACACCAGCGGAGACTCAGTTCCCAGAGATGTTGCCCGTTACTCCGCGCCCTCTTCAGGAGATGACGACACCGGATGCTCCTGCTTCGTTGCCACCACCATCAGATGATAACCAGCACGTCCCAGAGGAACTACATCTTCCAATAGATAGACCAGAAAGTAGACATACTGAAGAATTTGATACAGCCACTCCCAGGTAAAGATATAACGGCAGAAGATGAGCAAGGGCAAGTTAACCAGTTCTGCTATGCCTAATCCTGTACAAAAGGTACGCCGAAGTGTAAAGCTTGGTCCCAGCAGCATGCGCAGTTGGCGAACAGAATAATGACGGTGCGCTCCTGTTTGCGCGATTTCCTGCGGAAACAGGCCACGATGCGTTGTACGTACTAGTCGCGCGTATACATTGAGCGAGTCGAGCCAGCCAAGTAGTCCACGATGAGGCACACTAAGAATAAGTGTTCCCCCTGGCTTGAGAACACGCGTGATCTCGTGCATCACCGCCTCTTGATTGACAACATGCTCAAGCACGTCGAGAAAGAGCACTCCATCCACGCTGGCATCTTCCAGCGATAACTGTTCCGCTGAGGAAAGAAGATACGCGCCGCCAGGATGTCTGCGTTTTGCCCAGGCGATATAGCGCGGTGAATTGTCCACTCCTACTGTCTGATACCCTCTGCGAGCTAGCTTTACCGTGGTGAAACCAAAGGCGCAACCCAGGTCTAGCACTTTCCCTTGTCTAAAGGGGAGAACTGCAATAGCTCTATTCCAACGCGCCATACTGTTCTTTTCTCCTAAACTTACCTTGTAATGTTGAAGGCAATAGTTCAGCAATCCGGTGCATCACCTGGTTTCGCGCCCAATCGTCAAGAGTAGATAAGGAGACATCAGGCGGCAATGGTGCAAGCGAGAACGGCTCACCAAAGCATGCGTACAGTTGCCCGGTTTCCTCCCAAACGACTGTGGGCAAGATTGGTAGCCCCTTCGAAGAGAGCGCATACAGTGCTCGTCCGGTCCCTGGTATTGCATCCTTTAGCCCTGAAGCATTACCCTCATCGCCTTCGGGCATCATACCAATACAGATAGGCTGCTCTTTTGATTGCTTCAACAGGCGCATCATGCGTAAGAGGGCATAACGTTGCTTTTCTATATGCTCATTAGTAATAGCAGGCGGGGTGACAAGTATAAGTCCCCACACAGCGGCAACCCGTGCTATAATCCAGGGCGTGCCAGGAACAGTAAAACGCCCGATGCGAGCGCGATCCGTTGTAACCAGGTGTATTGCAATGTCGCGGCGCAGCCTCGCAATCGTATCGATCAACAAGGAACCGCTCCAACCTATCCAGAGATCAAAACGTTGATAATGGTTAGCTACCAGCGCGAAGGAGCCTTCGCGCGGAATATGCTCTGTCCCATTGATACATGGAGGCTTGGGCAATACATTGACCGCTAGCGCACTATCTTCGATGATGGGGCGCGGCGTTTTCGTAAGTATCGCACGCCCCATAGGAATGAACCAGGGTCGCGGCAAGCGATAACGAACTCGCTTTTGAGCACGATAACTACGTCCCTTCCACGCCATCGAACGACCCATAAGAGTACGTATCAGAGAGTTGAGGGCAATAGCAAGAAAGATTATAGCTGAGAACGGCACGAGGAGCGCATAGTGCAAGCTGACACCGAAGCGCCTCAACCAGGACAGGGCATTGAGTGCTTGTGCGATATATGCCAGCACTGCCAGGCCGAAAAGAGGTCGTGACCTCCTGCGCCATGCATCGACGAGCAGCATCAGCACAGATGCAGCAAGCGAGGTACTAACAGCAGTCTGTAGACCTGGTAACGGCGATTGCTTCAAGAAGAGATACGAGTTTTTTCCGAAGCCTTTGACGATTTCAGGCAAGTTTGCGTACATGCGTACCGACACAAGCTTTTCGCCACGACAGGCAAGCGGAATTATCCCTTCCTGTTTTAAGCGCGTAGCAAGCGCCACATCGTCAATGATGCTCCCCGCGTTCGCGGCATGACCACCAACATACTGGTATGCATTCCGATGAATGAGGAAATATTGACCATTGGCAAGCGCGGGACCGCTATTACTATTAACTCGTTGAGCCTTGATACCAACAAAATATTGTTGGTATGCGAAAGGGAGTAGTAATCGCTCCCAGAACGTTTCGCAGCGCTGTCGTGTAAAAAGCGATAAGGCACTCACGCCTTGCTGCTGCGCAAAAATTAGTGATGAACGCAGCGCGGATGGTGCGAGTTCGGTGTCAGCATCAACAAACAACAGCCAGGAATGAATGCTTTCGCCAACCCCTAACCAGCAGGCATGATTTTTACCTGTCCAACCCTGCGGTGGTCCATCACTTTGAATGAGCCGCACACCACGTGTGGTATAGCGACGTACAATGGAGGCAGTACCATCTGTAGAAGCATCATCAACCACAATTATCTCATAGAGTGGATAGTCTTGATGGATCAACGACTCAAGCAAGCGCGGGAGATGTGCCTCCTCATGGCGTGCAGGCACAATGATCGAAACACCAGGAAGTATTGCCTCCGTCATCCTATTATTTTCATCGGCTGGTAGCACTTCCGGCAAGGCTCGATAGTTTTGCTCTGCGCGCCATCCACCAAGTATTTGCCCCGCTAGTACTACTAAGGGCCACAATCCAAACGAACTTCTTTTGCTCAACGTTTTCTCACACTTTCTGCTGACTATTCTGGCCCTCTCAACGCTTGACCTCGATGGTGTGCAGCCCACTCGAACCATTGGGGTAGGGGTCGTGTGCCTGCTTATCTTGTGGTACGCCAGCAGCGTCAATCATACGTGCTGTTACATGGAATTGTTGAGACTTCGCAGCTAGTACAGCACGCCACTGTACCCAGGTGTAATCAGAGAGGGCGGGTGTGTTCAACTCTGTCTCAGCCCATTCTCCAGCGTCTATGCGCACCTGCACTTTCGAGATGCCTCGCAAGCCACCAAACGCCACTCCTGCCACTAACACATGTGTATCATCAAGTGGCTGTACCGTATCTATGCGTGCCACCTCGTGCGTTTTCTTCGCCTGCCATCCGTTGTGTTCCCAGTAGCCGTCAACTGGGCTGCCAGTCAGCTCGATTCCCTGAAGCCATTTGACGTTTCTGAAACCGTACCAGCCCGGCAGAAGCACACGTACAGGCGCACCATGTACCTGCGTCAACGTCTCGCCATTCATAGCATAGACGAGAAGGGCGGTATCGTAGGAAGGTTCAGCCAGTGCAAATGGTTCCGCGAAGTCGTCGGCGGCACGAAACATCACTGTTGTTGCCTGCGAAAGAGGCTGTGCCAACGCGAGCACATCGGAAAGACGTACTCCCGACCAGTACGCTGTACTCATCAAATGCCCATCGACAAGATTATCGACACAGCGCATGGTCACATAAATGCTTGTGCGAGGCATCTCAAGAAGATGCTGAAAGGTCAGCGTCAGCGGCGTACGCACAAGGCCCGTGATGCGCAATTCCCAGTCCTGTTCAAGCAATAGCGGATCTGTTGCGTTTTTCCCATTGATATAAAATTGAGGAACGGCTGTCACCTCTGGTTCGGTCCCTTTGATAGGAAAACCTTGCCGACGTGGTTTGGGAGCAATAAAGGTAAAGAGGTGACGTACAGGATTACCAAGCGAGAAGAGATGTACAGCTACATTGCTCCACAACTCGTAAGACGAGAGGGTGACGAGGCTAAATGTTACTAACGGTGTACCCAGAAGTGAACGTACCACTTTCCGTCGTTCGGGAAGTTGCGGAATAGCCTTCTGTAGTAAGCGCCATCTACGTGTCCACAGAAGTATGGGAACAAAGAGTACACCAGCAAAAATGGCGGAAAATGCACTTATAGGTGTCGAGGCAGCATGACCTAAAAATATCCCGGCACCGATAACTCCAGCAGTCAATGAGAACCAGCGCAATTGTCGCGTTAGCATACTTGGCTTTGGATCAACAATAGGCGGTGCCAGTATACTGAACAGGCCCACAAGGGTCATAATGATAGCAACAGCCCCGACGAGTGCAAGCGGACGGGCAAGAGGCCCTAGCGTATTGAGCACGAAATGAGCGAAACCCAGCGGGGTATGAGCAATCACGACTTCAATCATCGGCTCCACGCATGAAGGTTGCCCAAACGCCGCACTGAAAAAAAACGATGGCAGGAGTGCCAGTGGTACAGCCCACACTCCCGCCTCATAACGTCTATATGCATCTTGCCGGTTCATAGAAACGAGCCTCTACAATTATAAACTGCTTTCCTTAAATATAGTTGATGCGTCAAGGTACTCCTTCCATGAATTCTAGTGACACAAAAGAGATTGTTAAAAGACCCTGACATCGTTTCACATATTTGACGCTCAAGAGACGTTCATAAGCTCTACCATTCATAATGACATGTCCCTCTCCTAAATCTGCTTGTGGCTATTTCAGGTTTTCTCTGCAAACGAGACGGAGAGAGAGGGACAGGTATGGTACGTTTAGAAAGGGAGATGAGTAGACGCAGCGTATTCCCCATCACCCAGCGACTCTCCTCTGGAAGGTCCGATCACCTGTTTTATAAGAGGCAGGAGAGGAATCCAGCAGGCTCATAAAACAGAGCGGGAGAAAAATAGGAATGCAGAAGACACGTATTTATAAGAAGGGCCATGATACAGAATTGTGGGGGCCGTCCTGCCCGTTCATCATACAATAGATGATAGACCAGAAGGATGAAACGCTTCTCGCACAGCTCGCACATGATGTGGATCGCTCCTACGAGGCACTGATCGCGAAATATATTCATCAACTCTACAGCTTTGCGTTGCGGCGAACGGAAAACAAGCAAGATGCCGAGGACATCGTGCAAGAAACCTTCATGCGAGCCCTCTCTGCTCTGCGCAGCTATCCCGCACAGCGCATTTACGCCTTGCGCTTGCGCCCCTGGCTCTACAAGATCGCCTACCACGTCTACCTCAACCATGTTGAACGACACACGCCTCCCTCATTCGTGTTGCTTGATACACCCGAAGACGAATCACTCCTTGACATCGAGGATGAGCAAGCAGAGCAACCAGAAGTGGTCGCGGAACTGAGAGAACGCCGACAAGAACTGGAGGACCTGGTGGGGACGCTTCCACCAAAACCAAGGGAGGCTATCAGGCTGCACTTTTTCGAAGAGTTGAGCTATGATGAGATGACTGTCGTGCTCGATCACAACTACGGGACACTGCGGTTTCACGTGCACCGGGGACTCCGCAGATTGCGCCAGGCGTTGGACAAAGAGCACATGAAATGGGGGGCTTAGCCAGTGGAACAGAACGATCACGGGCAGTCGTTGCGAGCTAATGATATGCGTCGATTGGCTGACCATATCTCTCCCACGACCCGGGCACCAGAAACGCTGCTCCCTGCGATGCTCGCCCGCTTCGCTCTCGCGACAGACCTCCTTCCCCCAGGGGTCGAAAACCAGGAAGACACCTTCGTGACGGCTCTTCACAGTCCCAAGCAGACCACGCGCTTAGCGGCTGTCAGAGCGCTGGGCAAGCACTCGGTAAGCGTCCCTATCGAACCACTCGTCACCGTCCTCCTCTCTGATCCCGCCTGGGACGTGCGGGCAGAGGCAGCCCGTACGCTTGGAAGTACCGGGGATCGTGCCCCCATCGAGGCGTTGGTCGCGGCCCTCACAGACGCCGACGATTCGGTCTGCGCTGCCGCAGCGCTTGCCCTGGGAGACCTGGGGGATCGTGCCCCCGTCGAACCGTTGGTCGATGCCCTCTCTGATCAGAGCTGGCCTGTGCGGGAAGCTGCAGTACTCGCTCTCTGGAAGCTGGGGTCACGCGTGAGTGCGGAGCCGTTCGTACACGCATTGCAGGATAAGGACGGATTGGTACGAGCGGAGGCCCAAAAAGCACTTCAGCAGATGCATCCTGAGTGGGCTTCTGAGGCAACGCGGCATGTGACTGCACCTCTCCAGTCGATCCGTGAGGAGGATGTGAGAAGAGATCGTGTTGCCCTCGCAACAACGAGATTAGTTCGTCCCCCACGACGGCTCTTTCCTGGTCGGCCTCGACCTCGGCGACGAGGCATACAGCGAACAAGAGCAGCAGCGCTCATCGCTGCGAGTCTCATCGCTCTCATCTCGCTGGTAACCATGCTCCGCTTCGTGCTCCTTCCACCAACAGATGCCGGGATCGGCGGGGCGTCCTTTGCAAACAGCAGTGGGCAGATCATAGGAAGTCAGACCGATGGGGCGAGGAACGTCAACGATCAACTGCACATCGATCTGCACGACCTTCAGGCCCCGTCTTCAGGCAAGAGCTATTATGGCTGGCTCCTCGCCGACCCGGGAAACCTCGAAGCCCCTGGAGCGGTAACTGCCCTTGGGAAATTACCCTTTAGCCAGGGGAAGATACACTATCAGTACCAAGACCCACAGCGCAAGAACCTTCTCACCACTGCGAGCACCTTTCTCATAACAGAGGAGGATGCGCAGGTAGCGCCGTTGAATCCCTCCCCTGACCACGGTGCCTGGCGCTATGCTGCCGGTTTTTCTCTCAAGAAGGTGAGTGGCTTTAGCCTCTTTGACCACCTGCAACACCTCCTGGCGAAGGACCCCGAACTGGACACGCGGGGACTCCACGGAGGGCTGAGCTTCTGGTGCGCGAGAAATACAGCACGCATTGCGGAGGAGGTGCACGCGGCACAAGAGGCACTGAAACAAGGGGACACTCATGCCGCGCACAACCACTTCGTGCGCATGCTGGCGTATTTGGATGGACCCTCTGTACAAGCAGATGTACCACCTGGCACTCCTACGTTGGTCAATCCAAAATACTCGCAGGTCGCCCTACTCTCCTCTGATGATGCACAGCACGCGCGGCAAGGCTACCTCCAACACATCAGCCTGCACCTGCTGTCGATTTCCAGCAATCCCGACGCGACAGCAGACCAGAAAGCCCTCGCCTCTCACATCAACGAAGCTCTCAAGAAGGTCAATGTTGAGCTAGAACACGTGCGTAAGGACGCCAAACAGCTTGTGAGCCTGCCTGAAACCGACTTACTCCAATCGTCTGCTCTCTTCACCTTCAACGATTTGGTCACACAGGTCAAGTCGGCTTCCGGTAGTCAGGCCGATTCCGCTACCAAGCCAACGTCAGAAGGCATACAGCAGATTACCAGCGAGATTCAACACTTGGCAGCATTTGACATCGAAAAGCTATAACACTTTTCCCATATCCTGTGTTCTACTATACAGAAGAGAGTCGCACACGACTGCTCGGACTGTGAAACCACCTTTGTAACGAGTACTTCCTTCATGCTCTCACAAGGCAGATCCCCGTACTGGCTCTTGTGAGAATCGCTTCATTACGATGAGCAGACAACCGTTCGTCATACCGAAGCATTTCAAAAAAAGAAAGGTAAGAATGCGAACATGGGAACACTGTATGTACACGCGAAAAACCATCGCCTCCTTCTTTCCGTCGGTTCGGTCCTGCTGCTCCTGGGGCTGCTTGTGACCCTCGCACTCCTCGTGGGGCTCTCCACGAGGGCAGCCGATGCGGCGTGCTCCGGCGGGAGCCATCGCTATCAGGTCATCTTCGGCGATACTCTAGGGACGATTGCCTCGCGCGAACACACCACCTGGCAGCAGCTCGCCTCTTTCAACCACCTTGCTGATGCGAACCTGCTCTTTCCTGGGCAGACGTTGTGCATTCCAGGCACGCAGCAGAACGCGCAACTCGGCCCCGGGTCGTCGGCCAATTTGTATGCTATTGGGCAGTGTACCTGGTGGGCCGACTTGCGCTACCACGAGTTCCACGGCGTATTTGTGCCGTGGACGACCAATGCTGACGCATGGCAGTGGACGGATCGGGCGCATGACTTCGGGTGGCAGGTCTCCGGCACTGCACAGGTCGGCGATATCATCGACCTCCAGCCGAATGTGCAGCTGGCGAGTGCCCTCGGACACGTAGGAGTAGTGGAGCAGGTGCTTCCCAACGGACACGTGCTCGCAAGCAATCGCAACTGGGGGCCCCATCCCGAACAGGTCACTACCGTGGAGTTCGTTCCGGGTCCTGGCGTGACCTTTTTGCGCCATCCGTAGTGCGAAGAAAGAAGGAAGTGGAGATGAAACAGCACCTCGACGTACGACTGGTTCTGCTGCTTGGTCTGGGGGTAGTGATCGTGGTCATGACAATCTTGCAGATCTTTGCGCCCGTGCTGCAGCAAGGACTGCTTGCCAGGTCCTCTACCTACGGAGTAATGCAAAACGTTCCAGCGCGGGGCAGTACGCCGCTACTGCCTGCTACTGCTCCTGTGTCTGGCAGCACTGCCAGCACTATACAGGGAACACTCGCGCAAGATACCTTTCAACGACCTGACCAGCCCTTTTGGGGTACAGCTTCCGACGGACATATATGGGAAGGAGATCCCGTCGCCCAAGCACCGCTCTTTGCGGTTCACGGTGTGAGGGGAGAGATTGGTGGAGGTCAAGGCGCGCTCAGCGCGCTGCTTGGCCCGCCAAGCAAGAGCGCCGAAGTGACGCTCAGCGGGTCGGTGAGCCGCTTTGTCGCTACCACGGTGAATATGGGTGCGGTGCTTTGTTGGAGGAATAGCAATAACTGGTACAAGGCATACCTCGATGGAAAGCATCTGGCACTGCTCGTACGCCGAAAAGGGACTAGCACCATGCTCGCCTCGGTTCCCTTCATCGCGCGGGCGGGCGTGTCGTACACGCTGCGCTTTCGCGCTGTGGATGGGACGTTGCTCGCGAAGGCGTGGCGAGCGCCTGGTAAAGAACCCGCTGACTGGATGCTGCGCGCCGATGATACCACGCTTTCCTCGGGGCGGGCAGGAGTGCGCGTCCTGGTCCAGCCGCAAACGGTCATGCACGTACAATCGTTTCTGCTACGGCGCGTTGACACGATCAGCGCTCCGTGACACCGATATCATAAAGAAGGGATGGCAATTTCTATGCGATTTCACCTCCGTTCTCCTCTTACAAAATACCTGCTCGCCGTACTCGTGTTGCTCGTCCTCTGCACGGCGGCAGGAGCCATTGAGATCGTGACTCACGCTGCCGGTGGGACGTGCCCACGCGCGACCGATACACGCTATCGAGTCGTCGCAGGGGATACCTTGAGCGGGATTGCTGTGGTGCATGGGAACACGGTTGAGCAGCTTGTCAGCTACAACCATCTCGCAAATCCACGCCTGATCTTCCCAACTCAAGCGATCTGTATCCCAACGAGCACACTTGCGCCTGGACGTATAACGCCCATGAGCAGGGAGCAGTACATCGCTATTGCGCGGCAGGCAGCCCAGGTTGTGGGAATCGACCCAGGCACGTTTGTGCGGCAAATCGAGCAGGAGAGCGGCTTTCGTCCGACTGATGAGCAGGGGAACCCGCTCACGAGTCCTGCTGGAGCGAGAGGAATTGCACAATTTGAGCCTGACACTGCACGAGGGTTGGGGATCAACCCTGATGACCCGGTGCAGTCCCTGTACGGGGCGGCACGCCTGATGGCAGGCTACGTCAAGCAGTATGGGTCCATCGACAAAGCGTTGGCCGCCTATAACGCGGGCAGTGGCAACCTCACGCATGCCCTTACCATCTGTGGTGCAGGCTGGCAGCAGTGCATTCCTGCAGAAACACAACGCTACCTCCAGCGTATTCTTGGACAATAGTCATAGACACAAAGGAAACGCATGATGAAGAACAAACAAACGGCTGTGCCGCTGATCCGCGCTCGCGCTCGAATCTTCCCTGGGAAGGAAGGGAGTATGAGACGAAAGGTGCTTGTTCCCTTGCTGCTCCTGGTGATCCTCAGCGTGAGCGTAACACTCCCACTCGTGCTCCAACGCGCAAATGCAGCATCCGCTGATTGCCCTGCACGCATGTATGATAGTATTAAGCCAGTTGGCATCGCCAACCAGAACGATTATACGGTCAACGGCCATGTCGTAACCGTGCAGGTACAGCTGATGTATAGCGAGACCTGTGGCATTAATTTTGCGCGCGTGGTCACCACACACTCGGCTGGATGGTTCTATGGGATATACGCGGTTCTGTTCCGCAATGATGACGGGCCTTTACCAAAAGCCAGTGTCTTCACGGCGGGTGGAACGAACCAAATATGGTCATTATGGGACTCACCCGGATTGGACTCACCATACAATTCAGCCATTGCCTGTGCTCAGGACCCAGGTGTGGTTAATTTATGTACAAAAGCCTATTAGCTGTCCTGTAAAAAACTTAAAATGATAGCACTGTTACACACCTCTTCTACTCAGGGTGGGTGATATACTATCGACAAGATACAGCAAAAATGATAAGGACGGATCGTATGGCAAATGAACAGCAGATGGCACTAACAGGCAAGATTGCATTAGTAACAGGGAGTGGTCAAGGCATTGGGCGGGCAACCGCCCAACGCCTTGCACAAGCCGGTGCGGATATTATCATCAACTACCGCAGTAATACCGATGCGGCGAACGAGGCAAAGGCCAGTATCGAAGCATTGGGAGGACGCTGTGCAATAATTCAGGCCGATGTGAGCCAGGAAGAAGAGGTGACACGACTCTTTTCAGAGGCAACGCAGGCCCTCGGACCAATTACCATTCTCGTCAACAACGCGGGGACCACGCGGGACAAGCTCATTCTTCAGATGTCGCTCACCGATTTTGAGCACGTTATAGATAGCAATCTCCGCTCCGCGTTTCTCTGTACAAAAGCAGCACTGCGCAGCATGATGAAGGCGCGGTGGGGTAGAATTGTGAATGTTAGCTCGGTTGCGGGTCTATTGGGTCCAGCAGGACAGGCAAACTATGCTGCGTCGAAGGCTGGTATCGTTGCTCTGACTCTGACCACCGCACGCGAGATGGCGAGCCGGAACATCACGGCAAATGCTGTTGCACCCGGCTATATTCTCACAGAACTCACCTCTACTCTAACAGAGCAACAGCGCAAATTTCTGATTGACGCCACGCCTCTCGGTCGCGTGGGTAATCCAGAAGAGGTTGCGGCAACAATTGCGTTCCTCTGCTCACCAGATGCGGGTTACATTACGGGCCAGGTTATCAGTATTGATGGGGGCTCATCGATGCATCTCTAAAGAGGCGAAACAATATGATAGCAAGCCATCTCTAATAGCTATTACATGTTCCGTCTTTCTTTAAGGAGAACAAATTTATGAGCCTATTTGAAACAGAAGAAACCAACAAGTTTACATTCGAGCCATTCGCGGCACACACATTCTACACTGATATTAATCGCCTGCTTGTACAGAACGCTTTAGCACAACTGACGACACAACGCCAAAGTTCTATAAACAGCACGAGTCCAATGTTGACCATCATTGATATGGCATGCGGAACCGGTGCTATCTCTCGCCTGATCTCCGAAGAGATGGCTCGCCAGGGGCTTCTTGGCAGAACACGTATTATTGGCGTTGACCCATCGGCAGAAGCGCTGCGTCTCGCCGACAAAGCGATGCAGCAAGCCTACCCAGAGGTACAGGCAGATTTTATCCAGGGAGATGTGACCGACCTTCCTCATATCGTTCGAAGGGCAGATGCGGCATTCTTTTGTAACGCTATTCACCTCGTCCCGGACAAACTCGATGCGTTTCTACACATGGCCGCCATTCTTGTCCCCGGCGGTATCTTTGCCTGCAACAGTGCATTTTATCATGGAACCTACGTTGAGGGTACAGAACGCTTCTACCGCCTGTGGACGCGGCGTGCCGTAGGATGGCTAAGAAAAGAGCATCCAGAGGCGCACCTCTCGCGCGAGAGCAAAGCTACAGCTATGCAGTGGCTCACACCCGATCAGTATGTCGACGCTCTTCGGCAAAGCGGTTTCGGGCAGGTAGATGTTTCCCAAACAAATGCCACGCTCTCACTCGACGCATGGCGAGACCTTGCCCAATACTGGCTCTTCATCGAAGGAGCTTTACCTGGCATACCGCTTGCACTAGGGGCCACCGCATTAGAGAATGCCGTTTACCAGACAGGGCAGGAGCTGGGTTTGACAGAAATCCCACGGACATGGTTGCAGCTCATCGCCACCAAAAGCTAGCAATAAAGCCGCTGTCTTATGTGTTACAATGAACGAAGAACCTCTCTTCGTTTAGAGTACACGCGTTTTAACGCTCGGCATAAGAATAGGAGCATATCACATGCAATGGGCGGTCACTATAGCTGCATTTCTCGCCTCCGCAGTTGAATTTGTTGAAGCTTTTACTATCGTTCTAGTGGTGGGTGTCACCATTAACTGGCGCAGCTCATTGGTGGGTGCTCTTGCTGCCGCCGTGACGCTTGCGCTTATTGTCGCCACACTTGGAGTTGCACTTGTTCAGTTTGTGCCGCTCAATGTCCTCCGCCTGACCGTTGGTGTTATCCTGATTCTCTTTGGGCTCAAATGGCTCAAGAAAGCGATTATGCGCTACAGCGGACTCAAAGCCCTCCACGACGAAGAGGCCATCTTCGAGGAGACACGAGCAGAATTACGCGCACGCGGTGAGGCCATTACCCCACGTTTTGAGCCATTCGGTATCGCAATGTCCTACAAAGCGGTTCTCCTGGAAGGTCTCGAGGTCGCCTTTATTGTGATTACCTTTGGCAGTAGTGCCGCGACCAACGCAGCAGCGCAGGCCACTGGTATTGGATCAGCAGCGATTGGCGCGACGGTCGCAGGTGTTCTTGTAATCCTGCTCGGTGCCCTGGTACGCGCACCGCTCAAACAAGTGCCGGAAAACACGCTCAAGTTTGTCGTCGGCATCATGTTAACCAGCTTTGGCACCTTCTGGGCGGGAGAAGGAATACGCATCTCCACCACAGGCACTCACTTTGAATGGCCTTTTGCTGATGTGTTTATTCTTATCCTGGCTGCCATATACCTGCTTGCGTCCTTTGTTCTTGTGACATGGCTTAAACAAGTGAAGCAGCGACAGACCATACCACAAAGCACAGAGGGTACATCTGCCGTAGAAGAGGAGGTCTTGTCATGAACGTAATTAAGGCCATCTACAACTTTATCGTCGGTGACATGATTATCCTCATTGGTGTCATCATCGCAATTGCTATACTCGCGCTCATCAATAACGTTGATGCGCTGGCACCATTGCGCGTGGCAACAGGAGCTATTCTGGTAATCGCTGTACTAGGGGTGTTGGTCGCAACGTTAAGCCGAGAGGCAAGAGAGAAACACTAAGCACTTCGTCCCTCGTCGCGAAACAATCCCCACCATAAACAGATCATCACAATAGTAAGCGCAATGTTGTAGGGCAGCAGCGACCAGCTTCCTATGTCCTGGAACAGGATACCTGCTATCCAGGGGAACAGGGCTAACCCTATAATACTCATGCTCACAATAAACCCGATAGTGCTGGGAGCTATACGCGTGGGAACGAGCTTTGGTGCAAGTGCAACTGTCAGAGGATAGATAGGACCAAGGCTCAAGCCTATCAAGCAGAAACCGAATGCAGCAATTGCTCCAAGTGGAACAAGCCAGATCAACAGCACGCCAATTATAATACTTGCCATGCAGCCATAGACGAGGTTTGTATTGCTCACACCAAGACGCGCCGCCAAATTCTGGAGTACGAACCGTCCGAGTGTAAGGCCGAACCAGTAGCCGCTCACGATCCAACCTGCCAGGAATGCATTCTGGTGTCGATCTTCAAGTAAGAAGGTATAGGTCCAGTTGCCAAGGCTCACCTCTACGCCTACATAAAAGAGGAGAAAAAGTGCTGCCAACCAAACTACGCCTAGCTTAAGGGCATTGCCAAGCACATTCCCCTTGCCCTGTTGCTCCTCTTCATGAACAGGGATGTTCGGAGATCGAATACCAAATAGTATCGAGAAGCCGATCAATAGGGGCAGGCCCAGGACCCCCAGGACCAGGTACACGCTATTCCATCCCCAATTGAGCACGAGCAGTGTGCTGGCAATGACGGGGCCAATCAATGCACCAACTCCGTAGAAGGCATGGAGGTAGTTTAGCAATGAAGCGCTACGCGGCAGTGCCGAGACATAGATATTTAAGCCAGTTTCGATGATTCCCACAGCGAAACCGAGTAAGAGTCGAGCAATTAAGGCGAGGACGAAAGATGGTTTCAGGCCAAACGCAAGAGCGCCAATCAGGAAAGCAATTGCTCCCAACACCAGGAATCCACGCATTCCAAGCCGCTCTACCAGGATGCCGCCACCAAATGCCGAAAGAAAATAGCCGATGGATGAAACCAGGAAAAGCAGGCCGATGACCGAATTGTCTACATGGTAGTAAGAGGTAAGGTCTGGGAGGATTACACCACTTGCCCCACCGCTTATGCCAATAAGCACAAAACCGAAAAAGGCGAGGATAACAGGTGGAGAAAATAATGACGGTAGAGATTGATCTTGCTTATGGAGCGCTGTTTTCATTCATCATCCTGACTCATTGACATGTACCTATTGAGAGTATCACAATCCCTTCCTGTTATGCCACTCTTCGCGCCTTCTAGTATGCTCAAAAAAACTCATGCAATGATACAACGAGGCCAGCAAGAGGTTACAGAAGTAAGCCAAACATCCGCATAATCCGTGTAATAAAAGACACCCTACTTCTTAAAGACAGCCTATGGCTATAAGAATTATACGTTTAATGGATTGGAGAGAACATATGGCAACGGGATTTATTGCAAGAAATTGGAAACTCATAGCAGGGTTCGCAGGGTTTGCTCTTGTGCGAGAGATACTACAACGGCGTAAATTTATTGATTTACAAAGCAGGGTGGTCTTGATTACTGGCGGTTCACGGGGATTTGGCCTGGCGATGGCAGAGGAGTTCGCTAAGGAAGGCTCGAAACTTGTCATCTCTTCACGAGACAATGACGAATTAGAGCGAGCACGCATGAAGCTTGCCGAGTTTGGGGCAGATGTACTCACAGTGCAATGTGATGTCACCAATCCAGAAGAGGTACAACAGCTGATCACTCAGGCTAATGCTCGCTTTGGGCAGATAGATGTCCTGGTGAATAACGCCGGTATCATTAGCGCTGGCCCCTGGCAGACACTCACACGCAGCGACTTTGAGGAATCGATGAACATCATGTTTTGGGGAACTTATAACACGACAATGGCAGTTCTCCCTCAAATGACAGAACGGAAAAGCGGGCGCATTGTAAATATCACCTCCGTGGGTGGTAAGGCAAGCATTCCTCATCTTCTAGCGTACTCTAGCGCGAAGTTCGCAGCGGTTGGCTTCTCAGAGGGGCTACATGCTGAACTGGCAAAGGATGGTATAACAGTCGTGACCGTCGCCCCCGGACTTATGCGTACAGGTTCACAGATTAACGCTGTCGTAAAGGGGGATGAGAATAAGACAGAGTATACACTTTTCGCGCTTATAGATACTCTTCCGCTTTTCTCGATCAGTGTTCAAAGGGCTGCTAAACAGGTGGTGAATGCGACAAAACGAGGCGATGCCGAGTTGATTATTACTGTGCAGGCCCAGATTCTCGCGCGCTTATACGGTGCCTTCCCCGGACTAATGAGCGACCTTATGAGCGTCACTCATCGTCTCTTACCCACGAGTAACAGTACAGGAACGGCAAGCCATCTTGGTAGAGAGAGCGAGACGCCAATCTCCAAATCGTTCTTAACCGTCCTTGGGCAGAAGGCTTCACAGGAGCACAACGAGGAATAGCTGATAAAATGTAACGAGCAAGCCCAGCAACGTGGGCATACTTTTAAGGGGATACTCACGTTACCTGGGCTTGCTCATTACATTTTAGTATTCTGAAACTACTCCAAATTGAGAGTAACTGTGTATCAGAATAGTTGACGCTGAGCAAATGAACTGCTATCATGGTGTGGATAGTGCTTGTATAGAGGTTCTACAGTAGGATAAGAAACATGCAAGAAACACTAACATGGCGTAAGTTTCTTGGAACAATCATTAATAACTCTAAAGAAAAACAGCGCATCGCTGATGAGCTAGGAATACAGACTATTACGTTGAATCGTTGGGTAAGCGGAGAGTCAGATCCACGCCCACAAAATCTGCGTCATCTCCTCAACGTGCTACCACAACAACGGGAACAACTTCTGGAACTGATTCGCATAGAAGAGGGGCTTGAAGAGTTCTCCGAGTCGGTCAAAGACGATAGCACAAAAGAGATTCCATCAGAATTCTACTCACGAGTATTTGTTGCGCGTGCATCCATCACTGAAAACCTGCGTTTCTGGTCTATTTCTCAGATTATCTTACAACAGGCTATTGGACAACTCGACCCCGACCGTCAAGGTATAGCTATCTGGGTTGTGCGCTGCATGCCTCCCTCTGGCTTCTATAACAAGGTACGTAGTCTGCGTGAGAGCATTGGAACGGGAACACCTCCCTGGGGTGGAAACTTAGAGCAGAAGGCGATGCTTCTCGGAGCAGAATCGCTTGCAGGAAACGTTGTGACGCTCTGTCGGCCCGCCGTCGTCCAAAACCTGGATGAAGAACATAACCTGTTGCCAGCCTCACGTGTAGAAAACGAGAAAAGCTGCGCCATTTACCCTATTCTCTATGCGGGTCGTATCGCTGGTGTTTTGCTCGTTTCCAGCGCACAGTACAATCACTTTTTGTCTCAGGCAAGAACTGCACTCGTGCAAAGTTATGCGGATTTGATTGCACTAGCTCTTGAGCCGGAAGACTTTTACGAACCAGACGAAATCGCGCTTTGTGTCATGCCCTCGCACGACGAGCAGAAGCACCATTTCGCCTCATTCCGGCAACATGTAGCCGATACCATCATAAATGCAGCACAAAAAAACGAGCCCATCAATAATATTCAGGCCGACCTGATGGTGTGGCAATACCTCGAAGAAAAACTCGTACAACTTTCTGCTGGTAAAAGAGAAATGTAATGTACGACAACACATCACTCTATGTTTGACGACTTTACCCAATCTATAGATCAACATTGGACACAGACCTGTATCGGGTCAGGTACAGTATCTATAGTAAACTCGGCTCTTCGCATGGGTTTTCAATCTGCACAACAAGGACAGTACACCGACGCACAAATTGACGACTATGCAGGCCGTGTACGCTCAGCATTTCCGTGGCGACCTCCACTTCGCATGGAGGTACGCTCTCGCTCATCATTGCCAGCAGCTACCCCTTCCAGTACAAGCGCGAGTAAGAATATGCTGCTCGGAACCGCTGGCTTTGGCTTTTGGAACTATCCCTTTTCGGTGCGAGGTGACATTTTAATGCTGCCGGAGTCGATCTGGTTCTTTTATGCCTCGCCGCCCTCCGATATAGCACTCGTTCCAGGTGGAACTGGCTGGGGCTGGAAGGCACAGGTCGTCCATAGCATGCGAGCGGGAGCTTTAGCCGCCGCAGTCCCCACGGCGCTTGCGACTGGATGGGGGTTATTAACGGGGAAGACGCGGTCGGCAGCGCGTTGGATACAAAGACTCAGTGGCGCGCACGAGGCATTGCTACCTGTTGAAATGACCGAGTGGCATACCTATGTGTTGGAATGGCGCGAAAGTGAAGCCACATTTTGGGTTGACGAAGCACTCGCTTTGCGTGTTCCCCAACCACCAACACGACCCCTCGGCTTTGTCGCGTGGTTAGATAACCAGTACGCGGTTGCCACTCCTCGTGGTGTCCTTCACTTTGGCACAGTCGCAAGCGGCCCACAATGGTTTGAGATGGACTCGGTAAAGATAGGGGTGCTCTAGCTCTACATTTCAGTAGAATAGCACTACGACAATTGCTTCATTGTTTTCACACAAAATAGGGTAGGAGTCAATACTGACTCCTACCCCCAAAACCTTTCGCCTCCTACTTCTCAGCGAGGGTTACTACCTCGTCGACAATTCCGTACTCTTTCGCTTCGGCAGCACTCATATAGAAATCTCGGTCTGTATCACGCTTGATGCGTTCGAGGGACTGTCCGGTGTGATCGTGAATGATGCCGTTAATGACATCCCGCATATGCAGAATCTCACGGGCATGAATGTCTATATCTGTAGCCTGCCCGCTTAACCCGCCCTGTAATGGTTGATGCATATGAATACGAGCGTGCGGCATGGAATATCGCTTTCCCCGATCACCTGCCATGAGGAGAATCGTACCAAAGCTGGCCGCAAAGCCAACACAGGTTGTTGCAATCGGACACGGTAGAACACGCATTGTATCGTAGATGCCCAGGCCAGCGTTCACCTCTCCGCCAGGAGAATTGATGTACATATTCACTTCGCGTTTGCTGTCCTCGGCAGCGAGGAATAGCAATTGCGCAATGATGAGACTCGACATCCCAGTCTCGATTGGGCCATTGACCATCACAATACGATCTTTCAGCAGACGCGAGAAAAGGTCGTAGGCCCGCTCTCCACGTCCAGTCGTCTCTACCACTGTAGGCACAAGTAAGTCTGATATCATTAGAAACCTCCTTTATTGCTATGCACGAATACTATTTTTCTGATTGCCGCACGAAGTAGTAGTATACGAATGAGCCCTCACTCCGTGAATCTAGCATACCTGCCAGTATCCATCCGTCGCTGCCCAATTCATTGAGTTGAGCGGCATCGGGTAACTCCTGCTCGCGTGTATCGATGGTCAACACACGGTATTCCCAGCGTATAGGTGTTGGATCAGTGTTCTCGTAGACCATTGGCACAAAAGTTGCGGATCGATTCTCTGGCTTTTCTGTCATTTGAGGACGAGAGGTCGTTAGTACAAACATGACTTTTTCTCCTTTACTATTCCGCATCGTCTCCCCTTGAATATAACATGCTTATGGCTTATACTTATAGATAGAAGATATGCTCTTAGCATATCTTCTAGTAAAGGAATGCTAAGAGCATAGGAGAGGATAAGCTAATGGCAGATGGGTCCAAAGCATCGGACTTACAGGAGATCATTGGGCGGGTTGTGCGCAGAGAACGCCAGGAACGCCACCTCACGATTAAAGAGCTTGGTGATAAGGCAGGTCTCTCAGAAATTTATGTTGGCGAGATCGAGCGGGGACAGAAGTATCCTTCATCTAAGGTGTTAGAGGGCCTTGCACATGCGCTAGAGCTTGATATGGCAGAGTTCTTAGAATTGATGGCGGAAGAGATTCGTGGAGAGCGTGAACCTCAACTGACCAACTCTATCGGCTTTGTTCTTCCTAACACTCCTAACCAGCCTCGTCGTATGGTTGTGAAGCGGATCGTCAATATGCTCAATGAAGGAGATGTGGAGAGCGTGGCGGACTTCAGTGCCTTCTTGCTCTCCAAACGCATGCCACCAGAGATAGAATGAGTTCCTATGCCATAATCAATGAGAGGGCGAGAAGTTTTCCATCACCTGTACCAAGATCGAGAATACGCTCAGTTTCAAGAGGTACATGCGCAAGAAGTACAGCCTCGCCTTCAGTTCGATGAGAGAGCTAATTAGAACAGACGGAAGCGGCGACGTGGACGATGTTCATGCCTTTCACGTCGATAAGAGCGCCCATAGGAACGGCGATAGACACGATGATACGCAAAAGAACTCCAGATCACCACGAGCAGTATAGCAGAAAGAATTGAGCTGATGAGAGGGACGCCCTCGATGATTGGCTCACCTTGAATATGAAAATGGAGCACACCAACGATCAAGAAGATAGCGATAAATCCCAGGATGATAGCACCTATGATACCATCAGGTGCGCGACGACGGGCAATTACTTCGCCCAAGTATCCAACGATAGCTGCGATTATCAGCCAAATCACCAAAGTTGTGAACGTAATAGACATGCATTTTTCTCCTCGTAAGATGAAGCATATTGAGTATTACCACTATAACAGTGATACGCATTAGCACAGCATTAAGGTTCAAAACAGGACAATAATGAAATGACTGCCAGAATTGTAACAACACTGGCAGCTACAAGAACGTTCACGTGTTATCCACGCACAGCATATTGACTGCGCTCCATCTTCTTTTCCCGCCTCTTCGCCAGGACATTTGTTGTCCAACGGTACAAGAAAATGAAGAACATCAGGCAGAGTATTCCTTCGAGGTAGCCACCGAGAACATCGGTAAGCCAGTGATCGCCCTCTAGTATGCGTGAGTAGCCGATGGCGAGAATATCATACACGGCATAGAGTTGGAGCGGGAGCAATAGCCAGCGGTACTTCCACTCACGGACAGGTTTCGTGAAACTCATATAGAGCAGGAAGCCATAGTAGGCAATATCGTGCTCTGTATGACCGGAAGGATACGAGGGAAAAGGCACAAGTGCTGTATGCAGTTGAATATGATCAACCCGTGGATTTGGCCGAGGACGTCCAACAATTTCGTCCGTGAGCACATTGATGCCAGCAGAACTCATCACAGTAAGCACGAGAAACACAGCGGCTTGCAGCCAGCTAAGTGCTGCTAAGCCAATGCCGCGCAAACGGAAAATCAATGCGCCTAATAACATACCGCCTAGCCAAATACCCAGTGCAACAGCAGATGGGATAGGATTATTCAATGTACTTGGAAACTCTAAGACGGGATTGACCCAGGTTGCGAAAGGATGTATTCCCTGAACGGTATGGGTAGCAGCAAGATCAAATGAGTAAGGTTTGGGATGGGCATGGATAGCGAAACAAGAGATGATAAAGAGTACTAGCCCTATGACCCACAACACGGCCTCAATGCGATTGCGTCTTCGCGCATCCTGACGGTTCTCGCCGCCAGCCGTCGTCGTGGCGGTTGGGGTCTGTATGCCCTGTGGATTAGTTGTACTAGACATTTTTTCCTCATAGTATAAAAGCAAAGTGGGTTATCTATCTGCCTAGAATACGTATTGACAAGCTTTTTAGATGAAGCTAGATAGATCAATTATGATGCCCTGGAAATCCACTTCACGGCTAAATAGCTGAAGCCAGTTAACGTAGTAACAACGGCGGCGCTACCAAGCAAAAGAGGTACAGGTGAGTTCGTCGTTGGCTGTGGTGGCGCGGGAATATTAGTATGTTCTTCAGTTGTTACGGCACGCCGACGAGCTATCTCTAGCTTGAGGCTCTCTTCGCCCTTCGCCATCGCCCACTGATGGTTGACAGCAAAGATTGGCTTCAGAATAAATGAGAAATAGCGAAGCAAAGGTTTTTCCGCACTGATCTTCCAATCATAGATAACGTCCACCCAAGGTTCGTTTTGTTTGAAGGTCCAGATACCTCGCCCCTCAAAATCACCAAAGGCTACTAATGTGAAGCCATCAGATCTCACCTCGGTGACACGAAATTGCCAGCGCAAGGTATACGGTAGCCACCCCTTGGTGTATAAACTGACAACCTTACCTACTCCTCTTGCATCGCCTGATTCGAGCACCTCTACATTTAGATAAACCGAAGGCCACCAGCGCACAAGATCGGTCGGTTCACCGCCAATCACGTCTGTGGCCTCTTTTAAAGTGCTGCGTACACGCCAGTTTGTGATAAAGTGATAGTCTTTACTTGCCATATACTATTCCTCTGCTAATCGTGATGCTCCCTCTTTGTAGTACACGTTGTGTCCATGCTGCTCTAAAATCTTCGTTGCCGCCAATAAGTTTTGCTCAAATACGGTTCCCCTAAAAACCAAAAGCAATTGTCGTAGAGGCCCGATTGATCGCGCCCGTAGAGGCCCGATTGATCGCGCCTGAGTGCAATTTATTGCACGAAGTCAGAATATAAGCCTGTTTCACCTGATAAATCAGGCCGAGGCGCGATCAATCGGGCCCCTACAGCTATCATATCATTGACAAGAGAGTGAAACATCTGTGCTATTGTATAGTATCTTCTTCTCTGAAACGTATTTAAAGAAGCACTATGTAACGATAGAACTCGTCACAAGGAGAAGCAAAGCATGCCGACACCACTGCCAACACAATCTTCCCTTTTAGAGTCCCTCAAGCGGGATCAAGAACGCTTTAATATCCTGGTTAACCGACTCAGCGAGGAGCAGCAGCTACAGCCAATCACGCCAGAAGGATGGTCGGTTAAAGACTTCCTGGCGCACATGGCTCATTGGAAAGCGACCACTCATGCCCTGCTCGTAGCCTACACTCACGATCAGCCGTTACCTCCAGTAACGCTAAGCGGGGACGAGATCAATGCGGAGATGCGTCAACAGGACGCCTCACGCACTCTGCAAGATGTACACAATTACTGGGCAGAGAAACATAGCTACCTTTTGCATATCATAACAAATGAACTTGATGACACTCGTCTTTCAGAAGAGATTCGCCCTCCTTGGGGAGGGGAAGAGCAACCGATATGCGTTATCATAGCCGAAATATGCGAGCACGATAGAGAACACTTCCTGCTCATCGAACGCCATGTAAAACAATGATTTAGAAGCGAAGTGATGAAGTCCGACCTGTTACGCGACAGGTCGGACTTCATCACTTCTCTCCTCTCCTACAAGCGTGGATCAACAGGCTCGCTTTCCAGTGCCAACACGCCGAAGACGCATTCATGCACCCGGCGCAGTGGCTCTCCGTGTACGAACCGCTCTAGTGCCTCGACACCTAACGCGAATTCGCGCATCGCCAGCGAACGTTTCGCTCCCAGCCCTCGGAAGCGTAAGCGTTCCAGGTTCTCAGGGGAGTCATACTCTGGCCCGTAGATGATGCGCAGGTATTCTGGTCCTCGACACTTCACAGCAGGTTGCACGATGCCGTGCGGTCCTCGTTCAATAAAACCGGACGGCTTCACCACCATACCCTCGCCACCGCGTTCCGTCATCTCCTCCCACCAGCGAATACCCTCATCTACACGCGCTGAATCGTTCACATCAATGACCTTGTACGGCGTAGTCAGGAGTAGGCTCCGATCCTCCTTACAAATCTCTGCCAGCAGTTCCATATGCCACTCATGGTTAGCATCAAAGTAGGTATGGCTTTGCGTTGCCAGCAGGTGAAACGGTGCCAATTTCAGATCAGAGATGGAGTTCACGGGCCAGCAGTAGTTACGATAGGCATGAACATACTGCTCCGCTAGCATTTCTCGTCGAGCATAGGTATCGAGAAGCGCCTGTGTATCAATACCGTGTGCCGTTGCTTGCCCCAACACAGTTACGGCCTCGCCGAGAGCAGTGCGAGAAGCGGCACCCACAGCCGCATATTGCTGTAGTAACAGCGATTGTGCCTTGACCGACCACGGCATCAGCTCACAGTCTAAACACGCCCAATCGGTATCATAGCTTCCCCAAAAATTTATATAGTCCAGAGCCATGCGCAGGCGATTCAACAACTCTGCCTCAAGATTGGCATCGTCGAAGAAGCGTCGCCCTGTGCGCGTATAGCAGATGCCGATCCCCTCGCCGACGACACCAAACCGCTTGCGTGCCGCCTCTTCATTCTGACAGACAATCACCACAGCACGCGACCCCATATGCTTTTCTTCACACACGACCTTGCTGATCCCTTGTTGACGATAATAGGAGAAGGCTTCAGCAGGATGTTCAAGCAGTCCAGGCAGCTTGCTCGTCTCACTTGGCGACATCGTTGGCGGTAAGTAGATCAACCATTTCGGATTCGCAGCGAAACGGCTCATTACCTCCAATGCTGCAATAGCATTCTCTTCACGAATGGTGATGTTCTTACTCAAGCGTGTCGAGATAATACGCTTCCCAGACACATCTTCCATATCCAGTACATCGTCATTTTGTTGTTGAGCGGTGAGAAGTGGTGCCGACTCTTCTTTCTCAAGGAAAGGCTTTGCGGGTTCGCAGTAAGTACGTGTGGCAGCAACCGAGACAAACTCTTTCTCGGGATAGCGCATCGCCGTCAACTTGCCGCCAAAGACACAACCTGTATCAATATTGACTGTTCGGTTGAGCCAATCCGGTTCTGGCACGGGTGTATGACCATAAATCACCATTGCCTTGCCTCGATACTCCGCAGCCCAGTTGTAGCGCACAGGCAAGCCGAACTCGTCGGTCTCCCCCGTCGTCTCGCCATAAAGCGCAAAGTCACGCACCGCACGCGATCCACGTCCCTGCATCGACTCCTTCATACCCGCGTGTGCAACCACAAGCTTGCCATCGTCCAGCACATAGTGGCTGATGAGGCTATCGAGAAACGCGATAACCCGCTCGTTGAATGCTCGCGGCTCCTGTTCGAGTTGCTCTAGTGAGTCCGCAAGGCCGTGATTGACGCGCACATCTCGCCCCTTGAGCTTGTGAAACAGTTTTACATCATGGTTTCCGGGAACGCAAAGCGCGTTCCCAACATCTACCATATCCATAACCAGGCGCAAGACCTTAGGTATTGCTGAGCCACGATCAACTAGATCGCCCAGGAATACGACCTTTCGCCCCTGCGGATGGCTGACTTGAAAGGCTCCGTCGTTCTCCGCTATCTGATAGCCCAACTCTTGCAGGAGTTTCCGTAACTCGTCGAAGCAGCCATGCACATCGCCAATAATATCGAACGGGCCATGCTCATGCTTGAGGTTGCTCCATAAGCGCTGACGCTCGATCTCGACGCTTTCAACCTGCTCTGATGAAGAAAAAGTATAGACATGGTGAAACCCTTCATCACGCAGGCTACGCAGCGACCGCCGCATCTGCGCCGCTTGCTGACGAATCACGTGCAGGCCGAAATTGCGTTCTGGACGCAGCGCGTTGCGCTCCTGACACAGTTTCTCAGGCAAGTTGAACACGATAGCTGTAACGAGGACGTGGTACTCGCGTGCTAATGCTATCAAGGGTTTACGTGCCTCTGGTTGTACACTGGTTGCATCAATGACAGTGAGCTTGCCAGCCGCGAGTCGTTTGGCGGCGACAAAGTGCAATACCTCAAAGGCTTCTTTCGTCGCGGCCTGATCGTTCTCATCATCGGATACTAGCCCTCGACAGAAGTCCGATGAAAGAACCTCGGTAGCTTTGAAATGTTTGCTAGCAAATGTGGATTTGCCAGAGCCGGATGGACCGATCAGCAACACAAGGGACAGTTCGGGAATCGTTATATTCATGGTTTCCTCTCCCTACACATTCCGTGTGAAGATACACATTTGCGAGGGCGCACCCACAACCGCATCTTCAGGTCCAAGCGGTAAAAACCGTACCGAGTATCCAAAACGTTGTGCGATCCCGGCAGACCATTCTTGAAATTCCTGGCGGCTCCACTCGAAGCGGTGATCTTTATGTCGAAACGTACCAGCAGGCAGTGTCTCGAACTTGACGTTGTATTCTCCGTTAGGCGTCGTCAGCACAACAGTCGCGGGTTTGGCGAACTCGAAGAGGACGCGCTCGAACGCGGCGAGACGCGCAGCATCCAGGTGCTCGATCACTTCGATCACAGCGGCGGCATCATAGCCCTCTAAGCGTTTGTCACGGTAAGTCAAGGCGCCATGAATGAAGGAGATGCGTTCCCTCTGCTGAGGGGGCAGACGATCCAGGTGCAGGCGATTTTGCGCAAGCTCCAGCGCATGATAGGACACGTCCATCCCTAGAATATGCTCAAAGGTGTTGTCCTGCAACAACAGTTTGAGCAGCTTTCCCTCGCCACAACCCAGGTCAAGCACACGTTTCGCTTTATTATCACGCAAGACGGTCACGACCGCTTCCAAGCGCTGCTTATGCAAGCTGATAGGTCGCTCGACCTCCGCCTCTTCGACATTCGCACGCTCCTCGGCTGTCTCTTCCTCGTCTTGATCGCGCTTCCCTTCGGCAATCAGGCGTGCGAGAGCATCGCGGGTCAGATTGTGCTTGTGTTTGAGGTAGCGATACGTGATCTGTTCCCGCTCTGGATGCTGCTCAAGCCAGCCCTTGCCGTTGCGTAGTAACTTCTCAACCTCATCGTCGCCAATCCAGTAATGCTTGTCATCATCAAGGACAGGCACAAGCACATAGAGATGCGTGAGCAAGTCGCGCAGAAGACAGGTCGCATTCAGCGTCATGGTGAAGTAGTTGCTCATGCCCCATTCAGGACGCGTCTCGTCAAGCATGTGTTGTGTAACCGTCACGGTATAACCAAGCGGCTCGAACAGGCGGCGCAGAAATGCCTCGCCTCCCCGACAGGGAACAACGGCAAGATGTGCCTGCAACGGTAGTGGTGTATCGGCCAGCTCCGGTCGCGCATTGCAGCGTCCATTCATTGCCGTGCGAAACAGTTCAGACAATGCCACACTGAGAAAAGACGAAGCCACATAGGGGCGATCATTCACGTACTGGTCGAGTGCCGAGGACTTGTCACGTCCACGCACCAGGGAAACCGTATCAACATCAAGGAGTAGTGCAGCGGTGCAACGCTCTTCACCTGCTTCGGGGTAGAAAACATGCGCCTTACCAAAGTTCAGAGAGAAAGACTGGAGGCGTGACGGATTTTTGTGGAGCAGATAACCCAGGTCCGTGGCTGGTTGATAAGTTGTAGAGAGCGTGAGCAGCATGGACAACCTCGCTTTGCCTGTCGGTCAAATCAGATGGACAATATACTTGTCATTTCGCATATCGTTTGCTTAGTGTAGCATCTCTTGTGTTTAATTGCAATAGAAAAAAGATATTTAAAGGAGCGCAATGCTCCTCTAAATATCTTTGGGAAAGGTATTCGTACTTCGCTGTTTGCAAGACATCTCTGTCTTGCAAACAGTGTCAAGCTAGTGGTATGCCCCGAAGGGCTGCGGCACACCGAGGCGTCCATCAGTCCAGGCCACATAGAGCTTCGTACCTGTGTAGGGAGCACTAGCTGTGGCAACAACGTAGTCATCGATATAGTCGCCGAAGTTCGGGTTAATGTCCGATGAAACGCTCAGCCAGTCAGTTGCTTGCGTGGTTATCAAGGTGTTACCAGGCGTGCTTGTGGCACGAGGATTAACACCGAGTGCTGCGTATGTATTGGTCACTGCCGTATTCGCCGATGTACGTCCATAGAACGCGACATTCAAGTTGCCATTGGCATCGGCGTTGCGCAAACCTGGCAGGAAGTGCCAGCCGCCGACGCTGCTATTGAGCCGCACAGGTGCCATCTGGACACCGGAGAGGCTCTTCAAGTTAAAGCTTTGCAGAAGAATGTCACCAGCCGGGCGGAAGCGAGCGTCATTCCAGACGATGCTCACAGTCCTGGCCTTACCACTTACCGCGATGCGTGGGAAATCGTTCATCGGGAAGCGGCTGTAGCCAGGGATAAACGCAGCCTCCATCGAGGTGATGCTGACCGCGTTGGTGGCCGCGGGCCTTGTACAGGCCGAGGTTGCCGTTAGCGTCAGACATGTGAAAGGTACATAGTTGACTACATTCTGCACTGGTAGAGAGGTGCACTTGTTGCCAGGGAACGCAAACAGGCTGGTCGACCAGTTGTGCTCATAGGCAGCGTATACGTCGCCCGTTGCTGTGGACACAGCAGGGTATGCGCCTTCGTTCTCACAGTTGTTGGCGTCAGCCCCTGCTACAACGAAGTACGGAGGGTTCGGAGCAGCCTGAGAGCCAGCACCACCATTTTTACAAACAGGTGCGCCTGCCGTGCCGCCGAGTGCTCCCGTTCCACCAGTAGGTGTACCAATATCGCACACAGCTAGCTCAACCTGGGTACCTGTGGGGCCGAACTCATCGTAGGTCGCATATAATCGACCACGAGCCGGGTCAATAGACAGGAATGCTTTGTCAAGGAAGCTGCAGAAGGTGTTGCCATTCTGGGTCTGACACTGTGAGCTGGCCGCGATGATAATGGGGTTGCTGCAACTTATCAACGCACTTGAACCTGTTCCAGTAGCTTTACATGCATCCATAGCCACAAAGGAGCGAGCATCGGCGGGAGGGCCAGTGGGAGAGGGCACAGGGTTATACAGACTGCTGATATAGAAGTAAACTGTCCCACCTGGTTGCCAGGCCTCAACGCTTGGGTCGCCCCCGTAAATGGCCGTGTTACAGTTGGCATTGGGCAAGCCGCCCACGTCCACAAAGGACTTGCCGCCATTAGCCGAGAAGCCAAGGCCAGTCAGTTCCTCTTTGTTCATAGGTGCGCCACAGGAGGAAAAGAAGCCAGTGGAGTCATTCCACGCCTCTACGGTGTAGAGGCCGACACCAGCCACGGAGACTTCCGACTGCCCGTAAGCCCGTACTCCTGCTGGCGATACGTCCTCCGCTGGATTAGCTGCATTGACGTTCGCGCCTGTGGTAGCCTTTGCGCTTACTCCATGTGCTGCTGGACCGTTTGGCTGCGACCCATTACAATACATCTGAGCGCCCAACGAAGCTTGATACTTCTTGCCAAGATCACCACAGAATTTACTCTTGGTCGTAATCGTACTCTTCGGATTTGCAGATTGAGCATGAGCTGCACTAGATGTGAACATAGTTCCTACAAAGCTGGTGATAAGAGTAAGAGCAATCAAAATACCGATGCTCTTAAAACGAGGAAATCGACTCTTAGAGGTTCGCATCTCCTAACTCTCTCTCTTCTTCTGCTTCAAACACTCCTGTCTTTAGAACAGAAGTACTCGGGATGTTGGCAGAAGAACTTTCAATACCAGAGAAACATTAAAGTACCGACAAAGCCCTCATCGGTGAGGTCACTGCGACTGCCTGCTTCTGGAAAGATGTTGTAAAGACATCCTGACAGCATCAGTATCGTAGCAGAGAGATGGACCGAAGCCAGGAACCTGGTAGTGCGATAGAACTGTTAACCTTCCCCTACTATAGAAGAGTACTTAAATGGGAAATGCTTGTCAAGTGGCTTACTAGGCCGCTTTCTTGCTCGCTCGGAGTCATACAAGCTTAAACATGTATCAAATACAAACAGAAGATGCTTTAAAGGTGGAAAAATGTGAAATATTACCATGTTTGCAAAACCTTGACTTGTGTCTATGCTTAATCCCTGATAAGATTAGTTCATCATAACAGAAAAAAAGACGCTGCGAGACGATAAGAAATCATGACAAGACTCAGCACGCTCAAACACTTCTATTGCCGCTTCAAGCATGAGCGTGCCATCTTCATTAACGCTTTTCAGAGTATCTCCTCCGAGACTAATCTTACAGAACATGTTACTCACTTGCTGAACCAATTGATGTTTCACTGCTTTATGCTGCATAGTAGGGGCGAACCCTTGTGGTCGCCCTGCTGCTGCCACCTGTCTTCCTGGTCTACTCTGACGAACATCCACATTCCCGACAAGGCTCTGACACGTCTCTTCGCCTTCTTCGATGAATACCAATGGCGACTCGATGAGCAGCAAACAAAGGATGAGAATGTTCTGCATCCTGACGTGCTAGGCTACGTATTTGAGCAGCGCATCGACCAGAAGCAGATGGGAGCTTACTATACGAATGAAGATGTAACTACATATATCGCCAATAACACTATTATTTCCTATCTCTTTGATGCAGTGAAAGCTAAGCATCCATCTGCTTTTCTGCCAGATCATGCAATCTGGCAGTTGTTACGCACAGATCCTGATCGCTATATCCGGAATTCTGTGCGTTGTACAGCCTATCTACCAACCGAGACGGAGCGAGAGTATCGAACGCGGCGTGTACGTTACAACCAACTCTATGTAGAACTACAAGAGGGGAAGGTTTGTACTACTGCCGATCTCATCACCTACAACCTTGATATACAACGGTTCGCACAGGATGTGATCGCAAGGTGTGAACAACCTGATCTCCTCCTTGCATTCTACACAACACTTGAGCAGATGACGATACTTGACCCAACTTGCGGTGCAGGAGCATTTCTTATTGCTGCAATGAACACACTCGAACCGCTCTATACCGCCTGTCTGGACCGCATGCACATATTTGTAAACAAGCATAATGATACTGATGCTAACCAGTATATCAATGCATTTCGCGTTCTGCTCAACCATGCACCTCTTAACCAACGCCACTTCATTCTTACATCTATCATCACTCACAATCTCTACGGAGTAGACATCATGGAAGAGGCCGTTGAGGTATGCAAAATGCAGCTTTTGCTCATACTTCTAGCGCAAGATGAACGGTTAGAAGATGTTGCTTCCCTATCCCCTATTCAGTGGAATATCCGTGCTGGAAATGCTCTTGAAGCTTCGATGTGGGTCGCGGAATTCCCTGGCATTATGGCACGCGGTGGTTTCGATGTTCTCATAGGCAATCCCCCATATGTCGAGTATAGCAAGGTCAGGCACAGCTATACTGAGAGTGTGTCTGAAACGGAGAGTCATGGAAACCTCTACGCGGCATTCGTCCAGCGTTCGCTCACACTTTGTCGTTCAGGAGAAAGTTATCTAGGCTTAGTCGTACCACTCAGCATGTGTAGTAGTGAGCGCTTTGAGCAATTGCGAGCGACCATCATCGGCAACACATCTGCACTCTGGTTGTCGAACTTCGAGATATTTCCCTGCCGCCTCTTCGATGGAGCATTTCAACGGCTCACTATCCTGCTTGGCAAACATGGTACATCGCCGGGACATGGGATGCAGGTGACGCGCATACAACGCTGGTATGCGGCAGAACGTCCACACCTGATCGACCTTATTACGTACACATCAACGCAGCATCTTGCCAAGCCAGGAGTGTTTCCCAAACTCGCCTCATCACTGCAAACAACAATTTTACAGAAAGTGCTGAAGAGGTCTGAGGGCGGTAGCATAGCAGCCATGCTTTCCGCATACAAAACCGAGCATAGTGTGTATTACCAGGAGGCAACAAACAACTGGATGAAGGCTACTCGTCGTATCCCTTTCCATAAGAAGAACGACGTAGTGACGAGACCGCCGCATGGACGCCTTATGTACTTCAGAGACGACATCTCTGCATGTATCATCATGGCACTCATGAACAGTTCGTTGTTTTATCTCTGGTTCTCCACCTATTCCGATGGCTTCCACCTCTCGCACGCGCTTGTCAAAGATTTTCCCGTTAGCAAGGAGTTGTATGCTTCGGAAGAGTTACTCCAACTTGCAACGCGATTAGAAGAAGATATTCTGAGGCATGCCATACGAAGTACCAGGAATACCAGGGCGGGGGATAACATCGAGATCGAAGAGTACCGGATTGTGTATTCTAAGCCAATTATTGATGAGATAGATGGTACACTAGCAGGCTATTATGGTTTCACTGACGAAGAGTTAGATTTTCTCATCAACTACGACATCAAGTATCGTATGGGGAAAGATAGTAACAAATAAATGAGAGAATAAGAAAAGCACATAGAGGAAATGGCCTGTAATGCTATGTAAGCTTGTTTTTACGCGAGAAAGGGCAATCTTCTATTTTTGAACGAATGTACTTTTCTGATTTTAGAAACGATTAAATACTATAAAGATAAGAACAATTGTTTTATATTGACAAGAGCGTTTTTCTTCTGTTATAGTAGAAATACCTTATAAAATGGAATACAGTATACTGTTCTCTGAGATTTTGTTTCTCTATAGAGAGGAATAATCTGTGGCTCTTGATGTACCCTTCCAGCCGTCAGAGTTCCATAGTACACAGTATCAGCAGATACAGCAGCATCTCAAGGATTTTGACTTCAAACATCTCTTCATTGAAACTTTGAAGTGGAATCGTCCTAAAAGCACATCCTTCCTCGTGCCTGTTGATAAGCAGAGCTACAAGGTAACACCACTTGCAGAAAAAGCCAGTTTTGTCGTGTATAGGTGTACTTTGGATGTACATAATGCTCTTAACAAACACAAGATACGAGCGAAAGTCGAGAGAGAGGTCGCCAAACACGTTCATGAGCATATCATTATCTTTACCAACACTACTGAGGAACAGCAAATTTGGCAATTTGTCAGGCACCAGCCAGGTCGCCCCCTTGCTCGACGTGAGGACATATATCGTAAAGGGCAATCGGGCGATTTGCTTGCCCAGAAACTCCAGCAACTCATCATTGATCTCAAAGATGAAGAGGGGCTTACAATCAGCAAGGTCACAGGACGCGTTAATCGAGCATTTGATACAGAGCCACTCACCAAAGAGTTTTACCCTCGTTTTAAAGCAGCACAACAAAGATTCATGCAATCGGTTCAAGGTATTCCATCCCCTACTGAACGGCAGTGGTATACCACGCTCATGCTGACGCGGTTGATGCTCGTTTATTTCGTTCAAAGAAAAGGCATTTTGAATGGAGACAGAAACTACCTCTTAAACCAGCTACATAGGATACAAAAAAAGAAGACCGGAACCAATTTTCTCTCCTTCTATCGAGATTTTCTTCTATGCCTCTTCCATGACGGTTTCTCAACGCAGGACCGTACACCTGAACTTGAAGAACGACTAGGAAGAGTTCCCTACCTTAACGGGAGCCTCTTTGACAAACGCGAACTAGAGGAAACAAATACTGGCATTCATATACCCGATGAGGAATTTGAAAGAATATTTGTACTTTTTGATGAGTTCGACTGGCATCTGGATACGCGCATACATCGCAGTGGCAAAGAGATCAACCCTGACGTGCTTGGCTATATCTTTGAGCAGCTCGTCAATGAGAAGGAGAACCATAGCGGGACATACTATACAAAAGAAGATATCACCGAATACATCTCCAAAAGCACCACCATTCCCTACCTTTTTGATGCCGTTAAGCAAAAACACCCGCGTGCATTCGCTCCATCAGGTCCCATCTGGCGATTATTGCAAGCGGACCCCGACCGCTACATTCAGGACACAACAAGGAAGGGATGCAAACTTCCCCTACCGCCGAATATTGAAGCAGGTATACAAAATGTGTCTCGACGCGCGGATTGGAACGACATAGCACCAGACGATCTCACTTCTTACGCCTTACCTGGTGAAACCTGGCGAGAAGTAGTAGAACGACGCTGGAAATATACAGAAATTCATACAAAGCTTGCAGGAGGCGAGGTATACACAATTAATGACCTCATCACTTACAATCTGGACATCTTTCAGTTCATGCAAGATGTTATTGATAATTGTGAAGACGTTGAACTGCTGCACACCTTGTACTACATCCTTGTTGGCAGAACTGGAACTGCTAGCGAACCCGCAGAACTGGCAATGAGTATTCTCGATCCTACCTGCGGTTCAGGAGCCTTCCTCTTAGCCGCACTCAACATCCTTGAGCCTATCTATGAAGCATGCCTTGACCGCATGGAGAATATGCTAGAAGAGAGCAATTTACTCGTTGAGACTGTTTCCAATACACGCAGCACAAATGCAGCACAGAGAAGAAGTTTAGTAGCTTTTCGTACTATCGTGAATGAAACAATGGGGTACCCAAGCCGAAAATTCTTCATGCTCAAATCTATCATTGTCAATAACCTCTATGGTGTAGACATATCAAAAGAGGCAGGTGAAATTTGTAAATTGCGTCTATTTCTCAGGCTTATGGCCGAGGTAGATACGTATGATCAGACCAAACCGCTCCCCAACGTAGACTTCAACATCTACACGGGAAACACGCTCATTGGTTTCCTCAATCTGGAAGAGGTGCGTGCTACCATGACTGATCTACGCACCGCAATGACCTCTAAGGATAATTTGGAACGCATCGAAGTGAAGGCACAAGCAATAGAGCAAGACATCGAAGATTTCCGCATTATACAGATGCAACCTGTGCCATCTCACGATGACGTAATTCTTCAAAGAAGCCGCATACAAGAAGGGCTAAAGGACCTACGCTCTGAGTTTGATCGTTTCCTGGCAGCAGAGTATGCCATCGACCAGCACAACATCTCAAATGAGCAAGAATATCACGAACGTTTTGAGCAATGGCGAAAGGACTACCAGCCCTTCCACTGGTTCATAGAGTTCCATGGGATTATGAAGAGTGGCGGGTTCAGTGTGATTATTGGAAATCCGCCATACGTCGAGTATTACGAGACTAAGTTTTCATATACCTTACAGAACTTTGAAACACTCTCATGCGCTAACCTGTACACGTATGTGATTGAAAGGGGCCATCATTTACTCTCCCCTCAAGGATATCATGGAATGATACTTCCTATATCTGCATTTTCTACCAGGAACATGACCCTATTCATTGAAGGTTTCCAGCAATGGTTTCCAAGCACATGGCTCTCGTTTTATCACTTTCGACCTTCGATGCTCTTCTCTGGAGGTAGAGTAGCGAGCATTCCCACTGCAATTTACATCGCTCATGCTCATGGCAACAAGTTACGCTTCAGTACAAACCTTATGAAGTGGTCATCAGAACATCGTGACGTTTTGTTCTCTTCTCTCTTCTATAATCAGACAACCGCTCCGAGGGACTTAGACAATCGACACTACTACCCCAAGTATGGTTCGTCACTTGAGAATGGCATTATGGAAAAGGTCTTAACACATAGGAGAGTACATACTTACTTAACAAATATCCCCAACCAGAACACAATGTATTACAGATCAGCAGGGGATTATACTGGAAGGTGTTTGTCAATTTTCCGTGGCCCTACCAGGCAACATCAAACAAACGATGCTTCTTTCAAAACGGATATGACTGCGACGTATTCGTTACATTATTTAATAGCTCTCTCTTCTGGTGGTATTACACAGCCACATTCGATACCTTTAACCTGAAAGATTACATGATCTTTGGTTTCCGCTTCTCTTATCCGCAAGACACTGGTATTGTTAATGCGCTGCAAACACACTGCCACCACCTCATGGATGACTTTCGACGAAATGCAAAGCATCTTAAACGGGGAAAGACAGATAGTTACACGCTCTATGCGAAGAAATCTAAACTCATCATCGACGAAATCGACCGCGTACTTGCCCAACACTACGGATTCACAGATGAAGAGCTAGACTTTATCATCAACTACGATATCAAATATCGCATGGGTAAGTATCATAGCGAGGAGGAAGAAGAATAGAGCGATATCCCCAAATATTACTGCTTTACAAGTGAACAGCTAGACTTTATTATGGGACTACAACAGTAAGTCCCGTATAGATGAGATAAAGGCAAGAACAGTTCGCTAGATGGGAAGATGAGTTCATGGTCCTCAATATCAAGCATACCCGTGACTACCTGCAAGCACTAGACTTTAAAACCCTGTTCAATGAGTTGGGATGGAGCCGAGCCAAGAAAGCCCAGCCAGAAACCGTCGTAGCAGAAAATATTGGAACTATTCAGGGGAAAGAAATATGTAGAATTGATCTTCGCCCTGCGGACGAGGCTGTCTTTCTAAGAAATGGTGACTTTTACATTCGTGATGGCAATAGAAAGCGCAAACTTACTGCGCATGAAGCTAGCATATATCAGAAGCAGCGATGGAAGTAGAAAATTATGCCGCGTATTTATGACAACATTGAGGAGAAGCTCCTTGATGCTCTCAAGGGAACATTGAAGGTCTCGTATCGGGCCGACTTCTGTGTGGGCTATTTTAATCTGCGCGGATGGCGACAGATCGAAGAACTGATGACGACATGGCAGGGCGGCGAGAGGGCCTGCTGCCGACTCATGATCGGTATGCACGATAGGCCGCAGGATGAGCTACGCAAGGTTTTTCGCCTCAAGAGTGATGACGATGATGAGTGGATCGACCAGGAGACGGTGCTGCGCCTCAAGAAACGGGTGGCACAAGAGTTCCGCGACCAGTTGGCTGTTGGTGCCCCATCAAATGAAGATCAGAAGGGTCTGCGCCGTCTGAGCGAACAACTCAAGACCGGACGCGTCGTGGTCAAGCTCTATCTGAGACACAAACTACATGCCAAGCTCTATCTGCTCTACCGCAGAGACCCGAATGCTCCCACCGTGGGCTATGTCGGGAGCAGCAACCTCACTTTCGCGGGTCTTTCACATCAGGGAGAACTGAATGTGGAAGTCGTCGATTACGACGCAAGCAAGAAACTCGAAAGGTGGTTCCATGATCGCTGGGAGGATCGCTGGTGTCTGGATATATCACAGGAACTCGCAGAGATCATTGACGAAAGCTGGGCGAGGGAAAAGCCACTCGAACCGTACTACATCTATCTCAAGATGGCCTATCACCTCTCTCAGGAGGCACGGACGGGACTACTGGAGTTTCGCATTCCGAAAGATTTTAAGGACCGACTCTTCGAATATCAAGTGGCGGCGGTCAAGATCGCGGCCCATCACCTGAACAAGCGCGGCGGTGTGCTGATAGGTGATGTCGTCGGCCTCGGCAAAACGCTCATGGCGACGGCTCTTGCGCGCGTGATGCAAGAGGATTATGCCATGAACACGCTTATCATCTGCCCTAAAAATCTGGTGAAGATGTGGAACGAGTACCGACAAGAGTATCACTTGACAGGTGATGTACTCTCTAGCAGCATGGTTATCAAAGAGCTACCCAATCTGCGCCGCTATCGCCTGGTGATTGTCGATGAGAGTCACAACCTGCGTAATCGTGAGAGCAAGCGGTTTAAGGTCATCAAAGACTACATCGAGAAGAACGAGAGCAAGTGTATCCTGTTGAGTGCCACGCCTTATAACAAGAATTACCAGGACATCTCGGCCCAGTTTCGTCTCTTCATCTCTGATGATAAGGCCAAAGATCTCGGCATCCGACCCGAAAAGCTTATTAGCGAGATGGGCGAGACGTGGTTCACGAACACCTATCAATGTCCTGTCCGCTCCCTGGCCGCCTTTGAGCAAAGTCCTTATCCCGACGATTGGCGCGACCTGATGCGCCTCTATATGGTTCGTCGCACGCGCAGCTTTATTCAGGAGAACTACGCCCGCACCGATGCCGAAACGGGTCGCCGTTACCTGACCTTCCGCGATGGGACGCGCTCATACTTTCCGGTGCGTCGTCCGCGTACTGTCAAGTTCAGCATCGACGAAGAGCGAAGCGACGATCAATACGCTCGCCTCTATTCGGCGAACGTTCTCTCAACGATCAATCAGCTGAATCTGCCACGTTATGGACTGGCGAATTACCTGGTCTCGGACGCGAAACAGAAATCCCTTGCTCCACTATCGCAGGAGAAGCTGACCGTTAAGAATCTCTCAAGGGGTGGGAAACGCTTGATGGGCTTCTGTCGTACTGGCCTCTTCAAGCGGCTAGAGAGTGGTGGTCCAGCCTTTATTCAATCTATAGAGCGACATACCCTACGTAACTTCGTCTTCCTGCACGCTATCGAAGTGGGGCTAGAACTGCCGATAGGTTCACAGAACGCGGAGCTACTCGACGCCACGACTGACGAAGACGAAGACATTGCAGAGCAGAGCGCGATGGATGACGAGGAGGCAATGGGGGCCGCTCCCATTGAAGCATTACCGCTCTACAACGAGGCCGAGTATCGCAAAAAGGCAGCAGAGGTTTATGTGGAGTACTCGACAACATATCGTAAGCGTTTCAAATGGATACGTCCAGTATTTTTTAATTCTAACCTGCACAAAGACTTGCTCGCCGACGCAAAGGGTCTGTTGCAAGTGCTTGCGCAGTGTGAGTCCTGGAATGCCAGTAAGGATGCAAAGTTAGGGGCATTGGTTGATCTACTCACACAGCAACACCCCAACGAAAAGGTGTTGATCTTCACGCAGTTTGCTGATACTGTCCATTATCTGACACAGCAACTCAAGGCACACGGCATGCCAGCACTGGAAGGCGTTACTGGCAATTCCGCCGACCCTACTGAGCTAGCGTGGCGTTTCAGTCCTATCAGCAATGGCAAACGTGACCGCATCGGACCTGAACGCGAGCTACGAGTGCTCATTGCCACCGATGTGTTGAGTGAAGGACAAAACCTGCAAGACGCGGCTATCGTCGTCAATTACGATCTACCGTGGGCTATTATTCGCTTGATTCAACGTGCGGGCCGTGTAGACCGTATCGGGCAGCAGTCCGATACCATCCATTGCTACTCGTTTCTACCCGCCGATGGTGTTGAGCGGCTCATTCGCTTGCGAGAGCGGGTGCGCCAACGCCTGCAAGAGAACGCCGAGGTCGTCGGCACCGACGAGTCCTTCTTCGAGGATGACGGCAATAACAAGCCTCTGCTTGACCTCTACAACGAGAAAGCTGGTATCCTCGACGGTGATGGTGATGCCGAAGTAGACCTGACCTCACAAGCCTATCAAATATGGAAGAACGCCACTGATGCAAGGCCGAGTTTGAAAGCATTGATAGAGGGTCTACCCAATGTCGTCTTCTCCACTCGCGCACACCAACACAGCGCAGCGGCACCTGAAGGTGTACTCGTTTATATGCGCACGGGAGATGGTAACGACTCGCTTGCCTGGATTAACCGTAAGGGTGAGAGCGTAACTCAATCACAACTCGCCATCCTACGTGCCGCCGCATGTAGCATCGACACGCCATCTATTGACTTACCGGAAGATCAGCATGAACTCGTGCGAAAGGGAGTCGAACATATCGTAGCAGAAGACAGAAGTACTGGAGGGCAACTTGGTCGCCCATCGGGTGCGCGTTATCGCACTTATGAAAGGCTTAAGCAATACATCGAATCGCACAAAGGAGGACTATTCAAAGAACTTGACGTTCCCCCCGAATTAGAACGAGCCGTAGACAACATCTACAACTACCCGCTTATGAAATCTGCGGTCGATACGCTCAACCGCCAACTTAGAAGTGGGATTAGTAACGATCAGTTAGCCGACCTTGTACTTAATTTGCATACAGATAATCGCCTCTGTATGGTACACGAGGAGATAGAGCAGCAAGAGCCACAAATCCTCTGCTCACTGGGATTATTTGAGCCTACGGATTAGAGGTAGCAATATATGGTAGCCGCCAACGTAAAGTCTATCACCAAACATTTCTATGACAGCCTCTCGTCTCCTTCCCCGCCGCCGACATGGTGCAATTTTACAAAGTTTGTACGTGCACGACTGGCGATAGGGAGACCGCCCATAATCACGACATGCTCACCTCTTTGCACTAATTTGTCGTCTCGCAGCCGTTGGTCAACGACGACAACCAACTCTTCTGTCGTTCCCAGTAAAGCAATGTAGTAAGGCCACACGCCCCACAAGAGCGCGAGTTGATGATACACACGCTCAGAAGGAGTATAGGCCAGGATGGGCGTGCGTGGGCGGTCCTTTGAGATAAGATGGGCCGAATTGCCCGAACGCGTAAAGACCACAATCGCTTGCACGCTCGCCTCCTCTGAGAGTGCACGTGCGGCATGGCTCACCGCGTGCGCCTGTGTGAGCCGCTTGCACTGCGGTTGATGCGCCGTTTTGTTACCAGCCTCCGTCTCCAAGGCGATACGCACCATCATCTGTACCGCCTCAATAGGATACGCACCCGTTGCCGTTTCGGCACTGAGCATCACAGCATCGGTGCCATCCAGAATAGAATTTGCGACATCGCTCGTCTCTGCACGAGTCGGACTCGGGTTGGTAATCATCGACTCAAGCATCTGCGTCGCCGTGATTACGGGCAGGCCGAGATCGTTACACCTGGCAATGATGCGCTTCTGAATCAGCGGCACCTTCTCTGGAGCCATCTCTACGCCTAGATCGCCACGTGCCACCATGACACCATCCACCACCTCTAGTATCCCATCGAGGTGCGCAATCGCTTCCGGCTTCTCTAACTTGGCGATGAGAGGGATAGGCACTAGAGGTGCAGCGGTCTTCTTGCCACCCAGTTCCAACTGATGCTGACGAATAAGCTGTTTCGCCTCACGCACATCCTCCGGTCGGCGCACAAAGCTCAGCGCCACAAAATCAACGCCGTGCATCACACCGAACTTGAGATCGTCGCGGTCCTTTTCTGTCAGAGCGGGCGCACTCACCGCTACCCCTGGCAGATTAATGCCCTTATGCTCTTTCAAGAGCCCGCCATGTACTACCTCGCACACTACGTCGGTCTCATTGAAACTCAGGACGTGTAACTCCAACAGGCCATCATCGAGCAGTATACGGTCCCCGACCTTCACATCGCTGGGCAATGCCTTGTAGGTTGTCGAAACCTTTTCAGCGCTCCCTGGCACATCACGCGCGGTAATCGTTACCTTTGCGCCATTCACCAACCGGACAGGCTGACCACCTTGTAATGCACCAGTACGAATCTTAGGGCCTTGCAGGTCCTGTAAAATAGCGATTGAGCATCCAAGTCGAGCAGAGATGGTCCGAACACGCTCAATAACAAACGCATGATCCTGCTGCGTGCCATGCGAGAAGTTGAGACGCGCCACGTTCATCCCAGCACGCATCAGTCGTTCGATCTGTTCCTCGCTATTCGTCGCCGGTCCAATGGTGCATACAATCTTTGTGCGTCGCATATGTCTACCTTCTCAGCATTGTTTGCTGTTAGTCGTGTAGGCTGAATAAATCGCGCCCCTACAAGATAATTCCCTGTTCGCGCTTCATTGTAGAGATGTATGAGACGTATGTCAAGAAAGGTTTGACCAGCCAGGTCTCATCCTTGAGAACAGCCTTTACTTAAGAGGCAGCCGTATATAAAATGCGGAGCCACTCCCCTCGGTGCTTTCAGCCCAGATGTGACCGTGATGGCGCGTCACCACTTCCTTCGCCAGATAGAGCCCCAGGCCCAGGCCGCTAATCGAACGATCAGAGTTGCTGGCTCGGCGGAACCGCTCGAAGATATGCGGCAATTCATCGGCTGCAACGCCGATCCCGGAGTCCTTGACCCAGATCAACACCTCGTCGGGCCGTCCCTGAGCCTGCTGTAGCCCAACCTCGATCTCTCCTCCCGCAGGGCTATACTTGATAGCGTTGCTGATCAGGTTGTGCAGCGTCTGTCGCATGCGCGCCTCGTCAAAGTGGCCCGGCAGCGTGTCGGTTGGCTGTAGCCCCTCCAGGACGAGGCGGAGCCGATGCTTCCTGGTGGTCGAAGACGCGCCCTCGACCACCAAGAGCAGCATTTTGAGCAGGTCGTGAGGAGCGGGATGTAACGAGAAGTAAGCATAGTCGAGACGAGACATGTCCAGCATCTCCTCGATCAATCGACTGAGGAATTGGCTCTGCTCGCTCATGCCTGTAATGGCTCGCAGTTCGGCGGAGCCTAAACTCTGCCCTTGCACTGCTTGCTCCTGAAGAAGCTCTGCGAAACCCATGATGGCGGTCACGGGAGTCCGCAATTCGTGGCTGGCAATCGAGAGAAACTCGTTTTTGTGCTCCTCGAGACTTTTGCGGGCGGTAATATCCTGAAAGACGATGGACGCGCCCGTCACGACCCCGCTCTCCAGACGGAGAGGAGCCGCGGAACTGAGCAGGAGCACATGACTGCCATCAGGCCGGATCACCATCGTTTCCTGGCCGCTTATCGTCTCTCCACTCAACGCATGAATGACAGCGAAGTTCCAGGGCAAAACGGGTTGGCCGCCGGGGGTCGTGACGAGGTGGGTCAACGGGTACTGATTGAGCGGAGTGCCGACGAGGTGGGTCACTGGGATGCCCAGGATCGACGACGCTGCGGTATTTGCATAGCTGATGTGCCCGTTGTCAGCTTCGACGATGACAACTCCTTCAGGCAACTGGTCAAGGATGGTTCGCAGGCGGGTGCGCTCGTTCTCGACTGCCGAGTGCAGGCGTGCATGCGCGAGAGCGGCCGCAAGATGAGTTCCGCTACCGACCAGAGCCTGGACCTCGGGACCGTTGGGGGAAATGGTATCCTTAAAGATGGCACTCAGCGTCCCCTCGAATTGCTCTCCAAACCACAGTGGCACGCAGACGTAGCCATGCCCCGCGTCAGTGACCAATCGGTAGTGCTCTCTGGCATCCCGAGAAACCGCCGTTTGCAGGTCGTCGATGATGATGGGGTCGCGCTGCCTGTACGCCGTTGCCATAGGGTACGGCCCGTCATAGGGGACCCGTTGGATGGTTCGCAACGCCAACTTTTCGGGAACCGGGCGAATGTGAAGGAGCCGCAAGACCGAGCGCGAGGGGTCGGCGATATGTGTGTAGACATAGAGAGGGTCGAAGTGAACAAGGATGGCCTCGACCGCGGCCATGCTCACATTCCTCGTGTCCAGCGTCTCGCGCACCCTGCGACCGACCGACTCGATCACCTCCAACCGACTGAGCTCGACCTCGACCGTGTGGTGTTCTCGGCTCCGCGAGGCATGGACCTCTTCGGCTTGCTGGCGCGCCAGAACATGTGCCGTCACCTCGCTGCCCGTGAGCAGCAGTTGCGTAACGCGCTCCTCCTGGTCGTATATAGGGTCAAGTGCCCAGTTCCAATAGGTGGTCTCGCCCCCCGAGACAACCAGAGCCTGGTCTTCTTTCCGATAGGGGGTGCCGGTTTGCGCCGCACGGTGGAAGATTGCCAGCAGCGCGGGAACCTCTGCCTGTGGGAACCATCCTGGTACTAAGGTTGAAAGGGGGTGCCCGATAGCCCGCCCGTCTCGCCAGGCTGGATCGAGGAGGTCGTGAAAGCGGGCATTGGCCGTGAGCAGTCGCAGGTCCTGCGCGTCAAACAGCGCCGTTGCCATGGGAAAATGGTCGAACACGACATCGGTGTAGCGAGGCGGTGATGTTTTACTTTGGCTCTCCATCCTCAATGCTTCCTTTCTGCCAGGACCTCACATTGCGAAACCCTACTCGACGCCGAGTGCAAGTTCCATCGTGATGCGTCAAAGGAGTAAACATCTGTGGTATCTCCTTGTGATACACAGGGAATGACGCTATAATAGTAACGATTGAAACGCACGGTCGGACGAGTAGCAGGGGTACGTGGGCGCTGATTGGCCGTGTCTCATCATACACTAGGAAGGAATCCTGTGCAATGGCAACACCGACTGATCCCTCTTCCAGCGGCGGAACGTATCCTCTGGATGCGGAAAATGCGGCGGAAATGGCGCGCCTGCTGAGTCAAGGTCGTCTGGTCACGAAGATGATGGGAGGGCTGTTCTCAGAGCGGTCCGACCTCTCCACCATCCATGATGTGCTCGACATTGGCTGTGGTCCCGGCGGCTGGGTCTTGGATGTAGCGCGTGCGTACCCAGAGGTAAAAGTGGTGGGTATCGACATCAGTCAGTTGATGACCGAGTACGCGCGTTCTCAAGCGTGGACCCACCAGTTGCAGAACGCCTCGTTCAGGGTGATGGATATCCTCAAGCCTCTGGATTTCCCGGACAGTTCCTTCGATCTGATCAATGCGCGAACCATTGCGGTATTTATGCCCACCACAGCGTGGCCTTCACTTCTAGAAGAGTGCGTGCGAGTCAGTAGGCCGGGCGGCACAATCCGCCTGACAGAATGCGATTTATGGGGCTCCACCAACAGTCCTGCGTTTGAGCACTTCATTGAACTGTGTATGCAGGCATCGAAGCTGGCTGGACGCGGGTTTTCCATAACTGGAAGGGACTTTGGCGTCACTCCGATGCTGGGCCGCCTGCTTCGCGACGCAGGCTGCAAGAACATTCAGAGAAAGGCGCATGCCAACGATTTCTCGGCGGGGACGGAGGCACATGCGGGCATGTACCAGGATACCATGGTCTTCTTCAAGTTGGTGCAGCCCTTCCTGATTAAAACAGGGGTCACAACGCAGGAGGAAGTGGACCGGCTCTACCAGCAAACACTCGAGGAAATGAGGTCAGACGACTTCTGCGCCGTGGCCTTCTTCCTCACCGTTTGGGCAGAAACGCCGGAGCGCGTGTAAAGGGGCAAGGCAAAATGACACGGTATTCCCTTGCACGTAAGCGGTGCCTTCGAGGTTGAAAGTGACTAGAGATGGGGCCAAAAGCAGAAAGAAACCGTTGCACATGACCCGCTGATTTGAAGCGTCGCATGGTTCGCTCTCGTTGCCTGGTTGGTTGATGCGAATTCTCCGCTCGATTGCTGAGTCCTTTATGTTGCCGATGCTCCTCGTCAGGAAGAATCTCTCTTTGGCTGCAGCATAGCTGGCCAGTTTGTCGGTGATGCACGCACTGTCCGCGCCAGAAACAGACGTTTCTCGCTCTCTTTGAGCGCTTTGGCTGTTTGTATCAGTAACTCTTTCACATCTTCTCCCAATTCCATACTTCCACATCCTAAACTTTTTTGGCCCTCGTCTATCACTTCCAAGCGCTATCCTCTTTCACTCTCCTGACGCTTTGAGAGGATAAGTTTTACTTTCTCTCAAAGCGTCAGAGAGCAGGTGTGACCAAAGTTTGGATGATGCCAAACTTTGGTCACACCTGCTCATCGTCATTTACATATAGATCTGTTGGAGTTTTTCTCTTTCAACTCCTTCCATATCCGTGTTATCGCTCCACTGATTGATGTTCCCGATTAACCGATGTTTTGCAATGTGCTGTACTGCCGGGTCTGTAACCTGTTCGACAAGAGCATGGGCAAACTGCCCTCCGTGAATGACGGGGAACGGACGATCATAGAAGAGAGAAACGGTTGCAGGCAGGATTCTGCACATCCTCAACGCATTCTGCATGCGGGCAAGCACCTCGTAGGCGCAGGTGAGAGCCTCGGCACGCTCGCTCCAAGTGCTTGCCTGCTGGGCACGCCAGAGGAGGGGCCCTAGCTCCTTCGCACTGTGAAGTCGTTGGAAGGCCGTGCCAAACCATTTCGGGTAAGGAGCGTACTGCTTCTCCAGAAGAAAGCACACGTTCATACTATCACGTACCAAGCGCGAGCCGATGAGCGCTGAGCCAAGTTCATCACCGACGAAGCCCGCGCGTGACATGAGATGCTCCTCCTGACCAATACGTTGCCAGCCAGAGGCTAATAGGTACAGCCAGACGTCATGGGGATACCACGCAAAACGGGTGCGTAACGCCGTGATTTCACCCACATCGTCATGATAGACCTCTCCCGCTACCAGTTCACCCAGAGCATGTGACGGAAACGTGAGCCAGTCGACTACCTCCAATGGTTGGGTCAGATCATAGCCAAGTTGCACGCGCACAAAATTGCGCACGGTAATCGGGATGATACGATGCTTGACGGGGCCAGTCAGTGGACGGGTCATACTACGCATTTTTGGCGAGACGGGAGTGGGAAACGAGACGGGAAAATCGGCGAATGTCTCAGGGAGTTGTTGGCTCAACAGGTTGCCAAGAGCATCACCCTGTTCTGCATCTTCTTCGCGCAGGAACAGAAACAGGCGCGGTCCCCAATCATGGTCAACAGACATCTCTGTATCGAACCCGAGAATCTCGCTTCCTGGGCCAAGCAGAGCGGCTGCGTAGTGCAAATCGGGAAAAGCCGTAGCAAGGAGAGGACGAACAATCTCCTTGAAAAAACGGCGACTCAGATCAAGGCCGGAAACAAAAACGGGCATAGTCACTCCTTTTCACAAGAGAGATAGAAAATCAAAGACGAAGGGAGGGAGCAGCAAGCAGGAGTAAATGGGAAGCATGGACAGGGCAACAACAAACTAGCATTTTCACGAGAGCAAAGCCGGAGAAATGTGAACCATTGTAGCACCTGACTACGCCAATACACCTTCCATAAGGTCGAGGCAAGCAAACGTAGTGTTCATGAGAGTAGCCCTTCTTTGCGTAATGTGTTTTATTGTAGTCATAAAGCGTGTTCTGTGTCAATGAAAATGAGTAAGGAACTCCTTATCTCCAATTTGATCGGTTGGTTGCTTAGGAAAACTTGCACTTTGACATCAATAGCGTTGCGTAGGGATGTGGAAAGATGCGTCCTATTGCGCAAAATGTGTATGCTAGCACGTGATGACGCTTCAAAGCAAGCACAGCATGTTGACAATTCCCCTCTATGTGATACTCTGATAGTAGATTCAACAGTTACAGCGGCGGGTGACATCGACGTTATCCGCCGCGTATCATTGCAACGAGGCAGAAGGTTTCCCCGACAATGTACACGTCGGTATTCAACGCCACTATATATGGAGCGTATAAAATCATGACAATTCAGGAACGAAAAGCTATTCCTATTCCACAGGTAGACCCACGCTTACCAATTCCTATACAGAACCTTCGCGTTCCAGGGCCGACTCCTCTACCTCCCGAAGTCCAGGTGATACAGGCCAGTCCAATGATTAACCACCGAGGGCCGGAGTTCGCCGCCATTTTGAAGCGCGTCACATTGCGTCTGCAATATTTCTTCCAGACAGCTTCACCAGTAATGACCTTTCCCGCTTCTGGTACAGGTGGGCAGGAAAGCGCGGTTGCGAACCTGTTCTCACCCGGCGATTCCGTCGTCGCCATCACTATCGGCAGTTTTGGCAACCGTATCGCGAAGATCGCCGACACCTATGGACTACAGGTGACACGCATCGAGTTCCCCTGGGGTCAGGCGGCTGATCCCAACGTTGTCGAGGATCGCCTCAAAGGGCTTGCCCCATTCCGTGGCGTCTTGATGACACACAATGAAACCTCCACGGGCGTCACAAACGATGTGCAGACGCTGGCAGCCCTCATTCGCCGCATCAACCAGGACGCGGTTATTGTAGTAGATGCCGTCAGTTCTCTTGGCAGCGTGCCATTAGAGATGGACCTGTGGGATATTGATGTCGTCTTCACTGGCTCACAAAAGGGATGGATGACTCCACCTGGAATCATGATGATCACGGCCAGCCCACGCGCTATCGAGGCGTCGAAAAGCGCAAAACTGCCACGTTTTTACTTTGACTGGGGGCTCGCTCTCAAAAAGCTAGAGGCATGGCAGCATCCGACGACTCCGCCCGTTTCGCTGTTCTATGCGCTGGATGTGGCCTTGGAAATGATGCTGGCAGAGGGACGCGAGGCCATTTTCGAGCGTCACGTGCGCGCTGGCGAGTACGTACGGAGACGTGCGAAAGCGATGAATCTCTCGCTGCTTGCCGACCATAACCGTGCGTCAAATACCGTGACCGCAATCACCACACCACAGGGCGTTGACCCAGACGCGTTGCGCAAGAAGGTACGCGAACAGGATTCCGTTGTTCTTGCTGGAGGTCAGGACCGTCTGTCAGGAAAAATCTTTCGTGTGGGACATCTTGGCTTCTTCACCGAGAGCGACCTCACGGAGGCAATGGATGCGATAGAGCAACGCCTGGGCGAATTCAGCTTGAAAGGCTAAGAGGGGAAGGATATATGGCAGAGGTACAGGATGAAACCAGCCAGGACGAAATCAAGATACTCATCACGGACCGTGTCGCGCAGGAGGGTGTGGACCTCCTGCGTACACAGCTTCCAGAAGCACAAATTGATGAGCGTCCAGGACTGAAGCCAGAACAGCTCAAGGCCATCATTGGCAACTATACCGCGCTGGTGGTACGCAGCGAAACCAAAGTCACCAGCGACATATTGGATGAAGCGACACACCTGAAAATCGTTGGGCGTGCGGGAGTTGGCGTCGATAACATTGATACCGATGCAGCAACACGTCATGGTATTATCGTCGTTAACTCGCCAACAGGTAATATTGTTGCTGCTGCGGAACACTCCATTGCGCTGCTCATGGCTCTGGCACGACACATTCCCGCGGCTAATGCCAGTGTGAAGGCAGGGAAGTGGGAGAGAAGTCGTTTCCTGGGCATTGAGGTGCGTGGCAAGACACTGGGTATCATCGGACTGGGCAAGGTGGGTACAGAGGTCGCACGACGCGCTCAGGGTCTGGAGATGCAGGTTACTGCTTTTGACCCCTTTGTATCGCCCGAGCAGGCACGTAAGCTGGGAGTCATTATGCTCAGCTTCGATGATGTGCTCAAACAGGCCGATTTTGTGACGCTGCACACTTCACTGACAAGCGGGCCGAACGGCACACGTGGACTGATCGGGTCGCGAGAGTTAGCCCTTATGAAACCCAATGCCCGTCTCATCAACTGCGCGCGAGGAGGCTTGATTGATGAAGAAGCGTTACTTAACGCATTGAATGAGAATCGCATCGCAGGTGTTGCCCTCGATGTGTTCAGCCAGGAGCCGCTAGGCGACGATGCAGTTCTCAAGCACCTACTGGCTCATGAGCGAGTTATCGCCACACCACATCTTGGAGCATCAACGGAAGAGGCCCAGGTAGGCGTTGCCATCGATGTTGCCGAGCAGATTGTCTCGGTGGTACATGGCGGCTTCCCCCGTGCAGCGGTGAATGCTCCGCTCATCTTGCCGGAGACCTTGCAGGTGCTACAACCCTATATGCGCCTGACCGAGCAAATGGGACACCTTTACACTCAGTTGCAGCCCGGTTCGTTGAGCAAGGTGGAACTGTCGTGCAGCGGCGAAATCGCGGACTACGATCTGCGTCCCTTACGTGCAGCTCTTATCAAGGGACTGCTAGAATCGGTTTCAGATGCACATGTAAACATGATTAACGCGCAAGTCCTGGCGAAGCAGTGGGGACTAGAAATTATCGAGCAAAAGTCTACGACCCCTTCGGAGTTTGCTAATCTAGTGACGTTACGAGTGTTGCACAGCACTGACTACTCATCATCGGCAAGTAAGCAGGATGCAACTCATGAGCAGAGCGATGAACCCATTGAGGTTCTTAGTGGCACTGTGATACACGGAGAGCCTCGTGTTGTTCGTGTTGGTCGTTATGGCACCGAGTTTGTGCCAGAGGGCCACGTCCTCTTCTGCCGCAACCTCGACCAGCCAGGAATGATTGGACGCGTAGGAACCGTTTTGGGCAAGGCTCACGTCAACATTCGTCATATGGATGTGAGTCCTATCGTACGAGCACCTCGCCCGCGGAATCAGAAAAGCACTGTAGACACCGCGCTTATGGTCATCTCCGTCGATGATCCTATTCCCGATTGGACGCTCGAAGAGATCGGCAAAGCAGGCGATATCTTTGGTGTCACAGTGGTGAAACTGTAGAGAATAAAGAGAGGTGCTACAATCGCACCTCTCTTTTTAAAAGCCGAATACACTACCTCTTTCTATCGTTCAATGTACAGTTGAGGAACTGTACTTTGCTTTCAGAGAGCGTTTGATGAGGCGCATGCCTACAAAATAGAGGCCCACAAGTAGGATGAGGACACCAATTGTTGGCAACGTGTACTGCTTCATCAGGTACAAGGCGAATGTCCAATGCCGTCCCAATCTCCATCCCATAGCAAGCAGCGCGATACACCAGATAACGGAACCTGCCGAGGCAGCAATGAAGAATTTGACAAAGTTCATCTGAGAGATGCCAGCGGGAAAACAGGCAAAGGGACGAACAAAAGGCGTCATGCGCGAAAGAAAGATCATCCACACCCCTGACTTTTGAAACCACCTATCCATCACACTCATTTTTTGTGTGTCAACATGGAAGAACGCTGCCAGGCGCAGCAGGACCCTTCGCCCTCCTTGCGCGCCGATAAAGTAAGCGAGGCATGCGCCAGTGATACTGCCCAGGATGGCTGCAATAGCCAATATTCCTATATTGAGATGCCCTAAAGATGCCAAAGCACCAGTAAAGAGCAGCATAGTATTGTTGGTGATAGGAACGCCAGAGCTTTCCAGCGTTAGTATCACCGCAACGAGCAGATAGATCAATAACGGGCTTGTATGCAGTAAAAAATGCATTATAAGATGCACTTGTTCGTTCTCATTTCACTTTAGCTATACGAATTGGCTATCCGAATAGATATACTCTCTCTTTCTACAAGAGTTTTTCTTCAATAGCATTGTCGTCTATACTTATGACGAAGAACAGTATCATCAGGTTACGCGTGACGCCATAGAAGGCTATCTCGTTGTAGTGGTTGCAACGGTTGCAACGAAGAAACGTACACGATATAGTACGCGCTACGATAGATGGAGAAAGAAAACAAGCAGATGATTACTGCCACACCAATCATAAATAGGGGTTCACCCCGTCCCAGCAGACAACAGGCGCGCTTTGCTTTTAGCGTTTTGATGGCTATCAATATACTCAACTACGCGGATCGTTATGTTCTCTCTGCGGTTCTCCCTAAAATTCAGGGGGACATGGGATTAAACAATACTGAGTTAGGGCTGCTAGCCTCTTCGTTTCTTCTTATTTATGCTCTCACGACGCTGCCTTTAGGCATCTGGGCGGACAGAGGTGCCAGAAAGAACATTGTGGCGATCTGTGTTACTGTGTGGAGTGTTGCAACGATGTTGACGGGTCTTTCACGTAACTTCTTTCAGCTATTGAGTACGCGCACGGTACTAGGAATTGGGGAGGCAGGTTACGCTCCCGCCTCACTTTCACTCCTTGGAGACTACTTTCCTAAAGAGCGACGAGGGCGTATTCTCTCGATCTGGTCGATTGGAAACCTCATTGGAACAGCTATTGGCCTCGTGCTTGGCGGCCTGATTGCTGATGCCTATGGTTGGCGCTGGGCATTCTATGTCGTCGGTATCCCTGGTCTCATCGCTGCATTCCTGATCTGGCGTACCTCCGAACCTGCACGAGGCTCTTACGATAGTGAAGGCGAGGTGGACGATGCTGGTATGACACACGGTGGGCTAGGAAAAGACTTTTGGGGAGCCGTCAAACACCTCTTCCGCATTCCAACCTACTGGGTATTGATAGGAGCTTTCATTTTTAGTTTCTTTACCATTGGAAGTGCCTCCGTTTGGATACCTACGTATTTTCACAAAGCTTTTCACCTCTCCGTGGGTCAAGCTGGATCAGTTTCTGGCAGTGTACTGGCTGGTGGGAGCCTCATTGGAACAATAGCAGGTGGTTGGCTGGCCGATTATCTACAACGTCGTCGTCCTGAAGGTCGCTTGCTCGTTGCCACCTTTTCATTATTGATAGGGGCACCGCTTATCCTATTAGCGCTCTCCATCCATACGCTGCTTCCATTCATCGGCGTCTTCATCCTTGCCATTATCAGCCTGAGTCTCTGCCTGGGCCCACTGAATGCTGTAATCCAGGATGTTGTCGCACCGGAGGTACGCGCCACCGCTATTGGCCTTATCCTGCTCCTGGCACACTTGCTCGGTGATGCCGCATCACCACTCGTCGTTGGAGCAATTGCAGATCGTTCCTCACTGGGCTTCGCACTCATCATTACAGCGCCAATTTGCCTGGCTCTAGCAGGAATGGTATGCCTTCTTGGACTGAGAACAGTAGCTCGCGACATGCGGCATATGGAGGAACAGCTACAGGTACAACATCAGTCGAGAGCGTGAAAAAGCAAATAAACAAAACCGCCTTTCACAGTGAAAGGCGGTTCTTTTTAGAGCGGGTTACGGGATTCGAACCCGTGGTCTCAACTTTGGGAAAGTTACATGTTACCACTACACCAAACCCGCATCTGTACAACTGACAAAGGTGATTATAGCCGATACATAGGGAAAAGTCAAGCTGCAAAACTCGTTTACTCGTTTATCACGACCATTAGAAATCATGATATGATAGTGGAAGATAGCAACATATCATCGTACAAAGCGTATATTTTACAGATATTCGCTGAGTACTGCTCCCGACAGGAGGATTAGCATGAGCTTCTTTTCGCGGCTGACAACCTTTCTGCGCATTCGCGCCAGCAGCGCATTAGACAAAGCAGAAGATCCAGGGCAGGTTATGGACTACTCGTATAGCAAGCAGCTAGAGCAGTTGCAACAACTGCGACACTCGATTGCCGATGTTGTGACCAACGAGAAACGCCTGGAAATGCAACAGACGGAGATGGCAGAGAAGGTTAACAAGCTAGATACGCAGGCGGCGCTAGCACTTCAAGCAAACCGCGAGGACCTCGCACGCATGGCCCTGCAACGGAAGGAGACCCTCCTGGTCCAACTTGGAGCCTATGAGCAACAGATTGCGCAGTTACGGGCACAGGAAGAGAAGTTGGTGACGATGGAACGTACTGTTTCAGCACGCATCGAAGCTTTCCGCACGCAAAAAGAGATGGTCAAAGCGCAGTATAGTGCATCGCAGGCTCAGGTGAAGATTCACGAAGCGATCACTGGTATCTCGCAGGAAATGACCGAGATGAACTTAGCGATGCAGCGAGCACAGGATAAAGTGCTTACGATGCAGGCACGCGCTAACGCGATGGACACATTAATAGAGCAAGGCACGCTGGGGGAGGTCGGGCTTCTCGGAGGCAGCAATGATACGCTCGACCGTGAGTTGCAGCAGATTTCATCACAGCAGAACATAGAGGCACAACTACAAGCGATGAAACAACAACTGCAACTCGGCGGGTCACAAGGACAGGGACAGCAGAAACAAATCGAAGGGCCAGCCTCTCAATAATTGGCTAACCCTTCTTCTTCTCCTGCCGTGCTTTCTGCTCCTTGTAGTAGGATTTCGGCTTTGGACGACGTTCGGTATCTTCATAGGCGGCAGGTGCCGCATCCTCGCGTGCGCTCACCTCCGCCTCATCTCGCTCACTTACCAACTCTTGAAGATCGTTGTAGACATTATAGTTGTCGCTCACCTCCCGCATGCGCAACATGTGTCGCAGCACCTGGATTTGAGTGGTGTTGGTCTTGTCATTTCTGGCTGGCTCAGCCCTCTTCAACAGCATCTCGACTAAATCCATACTATCATCGTGTGCGCCAATACCTTCAAGACGGTCTCGCACCGTCAATAATTGCTCGTATAAGTTCATGGAACATTCCTCCTGACCACAAATACTCTATGTGCTAGAGGTATGGTAGCATAGCTTCCACATAGCGTCAAATCGACATGACTGAAGAGTAGGAGATACACAACAGGACTCCAGGGAGACCCACGAGAGGTCTTCCTCCTTTACCTTATTCCTTGTGTTGAGGAAGAGCGATCAAAAATGTTGTTCCTTCGCCAGCAACACCAGTGCTTTCCACCCAGATATATCCGTTCATCGCTTCAATGATTTGTCGGCACAGATAGAGGCCCAGTCCTGCTCCTCGCTGTTTGCTACTGACAGCGTTAGGAAGTCGCACGAAGCGAAAGAAGAGGCGTTCCTGGTCTTCTGGTGCAATGCCCATTCCCCAATCGCGGATTGCCAGCACAACAAAGCGCTCCTCATGCTGAGGTGTTTGTGCCGATTGTGTGCGATACGTCGGAGTCATACGGTAGTGGATGGAGTTCCAATCAGCGGTTTCCGCACTCATTGCGATCCTGGTAGCCGCAGGTGTATATTTCAGGGCATTTCCTACGATGTTCAACAGAACTTGACGCAGCCGTGACTCGTCGGCCCAGATAGAGAGATTCTCGGCAACAAGCACCTCTACCACTCTTTTCTCACGAACAATCGTAGGGTCCATAATATCAAGAATAGGAAGTATAGCACGACAAAGTTGCACAGGTCCCAGGTTAAGCTGTATCTCTTTTTGATCAATGTGACTAGTATCCATCACATTGCTTAGCATAAGGATCACTTCCTCAGAGGCACGGCGAGCGTTCGTGATAAATCGGCTTTTATCATTGTCGCTCAGGGAGTAGTCATGAATACTTAGCAACTCAAGATATCCCTGTATGGCTGTCAATGGTGTACGAAGTTCGTGTGAAGCAGTCATGAGAAAATGGTTTTTGAGCTGTTCCGACTCTTGAGCGCGTTTGACAGCTTCTCGTTGTTCGGTATATAGACGGGCATTTGTAATGGCAATACCCGCCTGAACGCCAATTTCTTGCAACATCTCCACATGCCGCTGCGTGTAAACGCCAGGTTCGTAGCTCTGAACCGAGATTAGACCAAGAGGCTCTTCACCATAGTGAATGGGAACAAAAAGCAACGACTCCGAAGGGCGATTATTTCCGAAGAGATTATCAACTACTTCAACGTAGTTAACTTCAACGTAGTCCCTATACTCTTCCTGCGTAGAATAGAGGAATGCAGTAGCCTCTTTTGACAGGAGTTTGCGAACTCGAGTAGGGATGCAAACATAGGCTTCGGGCGGATATACAATTCCTTCATCAACAATGTAGTCCATGACTAATCTGTCACTGGCACGGTAGTAACGCGAGACTATGAAGGCATCGGTTGGCATTACGCGTCTTACCTGCTCATATATCGTCTTATACACGGAGTAGAGATCATGTAGCGCATCTGGAGCAAAGAGGGCGCGCCCGATTTCAATGAGGGCTGCACGTTCCTCACTACTTTGCCGGACGGATTCATAGAGGCGCGCACCCTCAATAACTATTGCAGCCTGATTTGCGAACAATTCCAGGCAGGCCATAATCTCGGCGTCTGGCCGCAAGTTGTCCAGGGGATTGCCAGGTGTTAACAATCCTAGCAACCTATTATCTGCGCTTATCAACGGAACCACGAGCAGGTCTACAGGACGCCACACATCGCACGAAAGATATGACGGCGAAGTTGCCAGGGCCGTATCGGGTCGCTCACCTCCCATCAAGAAATGACTGGCAAACTGCTCATTCTGCCAGAGTGAAGACTCTGCCGGGATAAAGTAAGAGGCGTTGATGCGATACGTGGCATTCATAAGCAGAGCAACAATAGTATTTGGCAATGGATGTTGACGAAGATATGTTTCCTCTTGAACTGAAACTCCAGAGGTTGCCTGCATATGAAATAATCCGTCAGTCTCAAGCAGATATAAGACAGAGTGTCGAAAGCGTAGAGCTTCACATGTGGCGACAGCTACCTGCCTTAAAAGGGTGTTGACATCCATTTGGAGCCGCAACGAGGTGCCAACATCTGTTATGTATTTCAGTACCTCTCGCAGACGTGTCACATCGGTTGTGCCCCGCGAGGGAGATGCATCATGCATTATGGAGTCTTGAGGCATACTCTGCTGTTCCAACCTCACTACTTCTACGTACTACAAGTTATGAAGATTATAACATAGTGATAGGTAATGTGTAACCACTTACCGCTTTTTTTCTTTCTGTCGCATCTGAACTATACGGATACACGGAGGTGTAACTTGACAGCGACAGCCTCTATTTGTATACTCGACGCGGTACGGTAAGCAATGCATACGGCTCACACGTGGCATAGTACGAGACAAAGATAAAGTACTACTTTATAGATATCGGATGATAAATGATTATTTCCAGTACGACCAATCCTCGTATCAAATATATCCGCAGCCTCGCCAGTCGTCAGGAACGGGAGCAGACCGGGCTCTTTTTCATTGAAGGCATCCGTATCGTGGCTGAAGCTATACAATTAGGGGTAGAGATACACGTGCTTATCTATGCTCCTACGCTGCTCAAAAGTCACTTTGGCATGGAGTTAGTACGAGACCAGCAGGAGCGGGGTGTGTCCTGTATCGAAGTGTCTGCTGAAGTATTCAAAAGCGTCTCTGTGAAAGACGGACCACAAGGTATCGGAGCCGTAGCTCGTCAACGTTGGGAGAAATTAGAACATATCCATCTACATAATGAGTTATGCTGGGTAGCACTCCATGCTGCTCAAGACCCTGGCAACATCGGCACTATTCTACGCACAAGCGACGCCGTTGGCAGTGCAGGATTAATGCTTTTGGGCCAATGCGCCGATCCCTACGATCCGGGAGCTTTACGTGCCAGTATGGGCGCTATTTTCTCGCAACGCCTCGCCAAAGCCAGTTTTATCGAGTTCACCGCGTGGAAACAACAAAACGGTATCGCTGTTGTCGGAACCTCTGACGCTGCAAACCACGACTACCGCCAGGCATTCTATCATCGCCCTATCGTATTGCTCATGGGGAGTGAGCGGGAAGGGTTATCACCTGAGCAGCAGGCGGTATGCGATACAATGGTCAAAATTCCTATGGTTGGTCGCAGCGATTCGCTCAATCTCGCGGTAGCGACGGGCATCGTGCTCTATGAAATATTCTATCAGAACACTGCCTCTACCTTTACCAGGTTGGTATAGAAAGTGCTTCCACCACCAAAGTCAGCTGATCTGTCAGAGGTTGTCCAATTTACGTTGCGTTGATCGGGGCTAAATTTAGGCCACCAGACCGTCGTTGTCGCTAACATTCCAGAACGCACATCCTCGGTCACATCCGCGACGAGCTGACACCAGCCACGTTCGTTACTCACACGTACCAATTGTCCACTGCGAATATTTCGTGCGTTGGCATCGCTGGGATGAATACGCAGAGTTGGTACATGCTCTTTCGTTTTCATAGTAGCCTGATTACCAAATGTCGAGCTAACGAAGTGGTGTGCAGCAGGACATAGAAGAGGCAGAGGTTCGTCAGGAGACGCGGAGCTACTACTCGTATCACCTGCATGCTTTGCCCTTCTCGACTCAACCTCTGGCTCCCAACCAGGAACGGGGTCATAGCCCTTGGCGCTAGCTTTAGCAGAATACATCTCTACCTTGCCGGATGGTGTAGGGAAGACGCCGTTTGCAAACGGCACCTTCTCTTCTGCTGAGACGACAAGGGAGAACATGCCTTCTTCCTGTAAGCGTTCAAGTGTTGCGCCATGCAAACGAGGATTGTTTGTGGCTGTGGCGTCGAGTACCTCGCGGATAACGGAGGACGCGTCTTGACGCAGCCAGGATTCGTTGAAACCCATTCCCTCGGCAAGCGCACGCATTCCATCCCAGTTGCTACGCGCCTCGCCCAACGGCTCAATAGCTTGGGCGTTGTATTGAAGCGAGAGATGCCCGTATGGTTTATGCACATCGACTTGCTCAAGCTGGCTGGTGGCGGGTAGCACGATATCGGCGTACCGCGCTGTATCGGTCTCAAATAGCTCATGCACGACGGTAAACAGATCGTCACGAAGCATTCCCTCGACGATCTTACCAGCGTTTGGGGCAGATGCCACAGGATTCGCATTATAGACATAGAGTGAGTAAACAGGTGGGTCCGCCTCACCGGTCAGGATTGCTCCCAATTTATTCATGTTCAACTGACGAGGTGCGGGTGGACATACCTCTTCATGCGCATGACTTAAAGCAGCTTTGTCCCAGCGAAGCCAATCGCTCGTACTATACATCAGACCGCCACCCAGTAAACCGTACTGCCCTGTAACGGCGGGGAGACAAGCCAGAGTTCGCACTGTCTGACCACCATTGGTGTGACGGTTGATGCCATCGCTGATGCGCAGCGTTGCGGGCGTCATAGTAGCATAACTACGGGCCAGGTCTATGATCGTTTCAACAGCAAGGCCGGTAATCTCCGCTGCTCGCTCAGGCGGCATCTGCTGAACGCGCTCTAGCAGGTGTTCCCACCCAAATGTATACTCGGCGATCCATTCAGGATTGTGCAATTCCTCCTTCACCATAACATGCATCATTGCTAAGGCGAGTGCTGCATCAGTACCAGGGAGAGGCTGTATATGTTGATCGGCTGAACGCGCGGTCAGCGTGCGAATAGGATCTATGACGACGACGCGCGTTCCGTTTCGCTGTGCCTTACGCAGAAATGGCATCACATGTGGTGCGGTGCTTGCCGGATTACTGCCCCAAATAAGGATAAACTTGCTGTGCACTAACATCTCTGGTGAGGGTGCGAGTCGCCCTCCAACGGTGAGGAGAACAGCCTCCTCAGCAGCCTGACCGCAAATAGTACGCGCTAGTCGGCACGCGCCTAAGCGGTTCCAGAAGCGAGAGTCAGTGACCGCTCCTTGTACTAGTCCCAACGTTCCGGCATAGCTGTAGGGAAGGATGCACTGAGCACCATGCTGCGCGATAATATCTTTCCACCGATTGGTGATCTCTGCCATGGCTTCGTTCCATGAAATACGTGTAAACTTGCCGCTTCCCTTAGGACCAACCCGTCGTAAAGGATAGAGGAGTCTCTCGGGATGATAAACGCGTTCCAGGTAGTGATTGACCTTGACACAAAGCCAGCCCTTCGTCACTGGATGGTCCGCACGACCACGAAGACTCACCGCTTTTCCATACTTGTCTACCAGCGTCTCCAACGCACAGGTATCGGGGCAATCATGCGGGCACGCCCCATGGACAACACGCAAGTTTTGACGCTCTTCTGTCTGTACAGCAACATCTAATGACATACAACATTCCTTTGGCTACTAGTAGCTTATAAATAACTTCTTTTTTACTGTGCAACATTCTATCTATTGGCGTCAAGAGCCATGTTGGAGCATTATCGAGAGCCAATACACGGGAATAACGAGGGCAACATTTCCCTCTTACTATTCCCACACACTTGTCTCTGAAAGCCATTCAAGAATGGTTTCGGGCATTTGGGATACTGCGGACTGCTTTTGCGAGCAACGGGGAAGGCTATTTAGCACTATCGACCCGTACTCTTTTGAGGTGACGCGGCGGTCAAACAAGACGATGGCATTCCGTTTCGGCTCATTCCACGCGAGTCGATTAAGTGCTCGACGTACGCGCAGGGCGGCAACAGGCACTGTCAATTGATGAAGTTGATCTGAATAGTGTTCGGCACGTGCGGCAATTGGCGGATCGTTGAGCACAGGCATAGGTAGACGTGTGATGACGAGGCATGTCGGTGTACAATTCACATCCTCCACGCTATCCCAAAAGCTCCCGGTACCAAGGATAACTACCTGCTCCTGGCCCTGGAACACTTGCCAGAGTTGGCGCGGTGAACCATCCACTCCCTGTGCCAGTACAAGAATACCTCGTGTCTCTAATATTTGCTTGATCGCGGAATACGAACTGCGCAAGGCCGCATGAGAGGTGAAGAGCGCTAGCACTTGCCCCTTGAGTGCCGTAGCAAGCTTAATAAGAGACTCATCCAGGTGCCGCTGATACTGAGGCATGTTCGGTTCTGGTACGTCATTTGGCAAGTATAACAATGTCTGCTCTTGATGTTCTGTAACAACGGAGAAGGCGGGACACACCTCGTTCTCCAATCCAAAACGTCCACGATAGAACGAAAAGGAGTTGTCCACCGAGAGCGATGTCCCCGCGAAGATTGTGCAGGACTGCTCGGTCAGTAACAGGCGTCGCAGCAGGGCAGATGTTTGTACGAGTTGAGCATACAGAATTGGAGTTCCTACAACAGGCTGCGACGACTCTGCTTGCCGTTGCGGAGTTGTTTGTTGTGCAAATGATGGTGAGGGTGGCATGCGCAACCAGTATACCGTGTCGCTATCGCCGAGCGCCATTGCTTGTTGCCCAAGCTTTCTTTGGTCGAGTAGCTGTTGGGCAGCAGCAGCCAGTTCTGAAGCGACCGAGCTATCTTCTCCACTACCGATATCAAGACGGTGGTGACTGGGCCGAGTCGTCAGTATCGTCTTCTCAGCTTCTCGTGCGAGGTCGATCACTGCTTGTAAGCGTTGCGCCGCCTGCTGCCAGGCGCGTTCGGTATCCGTCCACAGAGCAAGAGTACGAATCTGTCCGGTCAAGCGCAATGGAATATCTGAACGCTCACCCACACGTCCTCCATGATTTCCATGAGAACGTCCCGTAGAATCACCCTTCCCCTTGTCTCGTCCATTTGCTCCCTGTTGTATAAACTCTTCCAGGAGGCGACGATAACAGGTGAAAAGCTTTTCAACCGCGCCGCGTGCCTGGCGTAGGGATTGAAACCATGTAAGCATGTGTGTATCAAGCTCTGATTTTGCTATCGTGGGTGTCGATGAAAGGCCACCAGGTCCGCGGTTCCGAAGGGATGGCGCGGCAAGGGCAAGTAGTCCCTGGTAGCGCCCATCGGGTAGTTCAGTACCAATGGTGTTCAGCAGCCCTAAAAGACGGTTTTGATCGAGGTCAGCACTGCTCCAACGAGCGTTTTCCTCTTCTAGCATGTCAGCATCGAGAATCAGGCGACGGTCGATACCAGCAAGAAGCGAGTGCTGACTGGAAAGATCGTCAAAGAGTCCTGTATGTGTCGTGACAACGATCTGTGCCGCCTGCACCCGTTCTTCCGCTCTGCTCACAAAACAGTAACCTTTGCTTCGATAGGTACAGCGTTGGTACTCAGTGCCAGAGCGCGTGTCAGCCGAGGCAATACGCTCGACACCAGAGGAGATGCGCTCCCAGGCGAGTATTTCTTGTTGCAAAAGCGTCAATTCGCTGCGCTCACCTGTCAGAGTATGCTGCGCCCAGAGTCCAACCTTCGCAAGCCCGCGAGCCTGTTCAGTGGTTAGCTCTCCACTGGTGCGCTTTAAAGCTGCTCCAAATAAGCGATGAGGACACAGATAGCCGCCTCGCTCGGCCCAGTATGCAACGGGGAGATGGCTTGCAAGTGTTGCTTGCAAACGTGGCAGAATTGTTTCAACGAGACGACGTGCGTTTTGCTGATTTGCGCATGCGATCACGAGTCGCTTTGGTAACGACTCGTTCACGGAAGACTCACACAGCCATTCCAGTGTGGGTAAGAGAGCAGGAGTGTAGTCATTACCTCCGACCGTCACCTCTACAAGCAAGAGTGTTCGCTTCTCTAATGCATCTCGTACCGCTGCACGTGCGGTCTGATATCCTCTTGGTTCCAACTGCTCTGACAGACCTGACTGGTCTACCTGTTCTGGTATGACTTCGACGCGGGCCTGTATTTGCTCTACAGCAGGCAGTGCTTCCGCATTCACATCTTGAGTATTTTGCTCATCTTGTGTAGTATCGACATTTACCCCCTTACTACGTGCTATAGCAAAAGATAAAATACGTGGGTCCATCCCCAATTGTGAGGCGAAGCGGTCGCCAAGACTGCCGCGCACACCCTGCATGCCTTCCTGCTCCTGTCGGCTCCGCAACTCCTGACGAAAAAAGGCGAGCAAAGGCCAGGAGCGCGGCGCATCCAGATTCGCCAGGTCTTTGAGCCAGGCAAGATCAACGCCTTGTAGACGCTGATGAAGCGCCACAAACACTTCCATAGCAAGCACCGTATCGACCATCGCACGGTGTCGTCCTGTAGGGACAGGCACACCAAGCGACTCCGCCACCTGTCCCAAGTTATAGCTGCTCTGCGATGGAAGCATCACCGTTGCCAGTTCAAACGTATCGATCAGGGGATTTGTACGCGCCAGACCGCTACGACGGAGAAAACCGACATCGAAAGGAATGCTATGGCCCACAATGGGATAGTCGCCGAGAAAGTTTTGTAGTCTGGGAGCAATCACATCGAAAAGAGGAGCACCTATCAGTTGTGTCGGCTTGATACTCGTGAGCCGCTGTACTCGATAGGGGATAGAGCGGCCTGGAGCAACAAATGACTCAAATGTGTCGAGAATCTCGGCCCCTTGAAACTTAATTGCGGCAACTTCAAGAATTGCATCTTGCTCAACGTGCAGACCAGTGGTTTCCAGGTCAAGGGCCACACGGATAGGTGGCTTTTTCGCCATAATACGTTTCCTTACATCTCTCTCGACTACTCCAGTACAATGGTATTACACTATTCAGGTGAGGAAGGGGACCACTCTTCAAGGAGTATGCGTGCTAATTGTGCGGCACGTCCTCGATGGCTAATACGGTGTTTCTCGTCTGGCAGCAGTTCGGCGGTCGTCTTGCCCAGCTCAGGGATCAGGAAGATAGGGTCATATCCAAATCCATTTTGACCGCGAGGAGCATCGGCAATGATGCCCTCGATCACTCCTTCTACGCTGCGGAAATATCCTGCTGGTTCGGCAAGGGTGATGACGCAACGGAAGCGGGTGGTACGTTGCTCCATCGGCAGCCCTTGCAGCCGATCCAAAATGACACGAAAGCGCTCTTCATATGACACGTCTGGACCTAAAAAGCGAGCGGAGTACACACCCGGAGCGCCTCCGAGTGCATCTATCTCTATGCCAGAGTCGTCAGCGAGAGAGAGCATGCCCGAAGCATGTGCATAGGCCAGGGCTTTGATTTCTGCGTTTTGTTGAAAGGTGGTCCCCGTCTCTTCTACATCCATATCCAGATGGATATCCTTAAGGGATAGGAGGCGGAACGGAAGGTCAGCAAAGATAGTACAATACTCCTCTATCTTATGAGGATTCGTCGTTGCCAGCAATAGGGCACGCATACCAACAGGTCTCCAAACTAGACAGAAAGCGAACGTTGACCTGTATCTTACCATACCTCAGTAAAGTTGTCGAGATTACAATTGACCGTTTACTATAAGGAGGTCGTTGTGTGTTGAGAGCAAGGGCACCCACAATCACCATCCCTCGTTACTGAATGCGATGATCCACAAAGCTTAAGGGTCTCCATCCTTGCGGGTGGTGGTAGGGGCGCAATTGATTGCGCCCATCCGGGACATGATGCACGTTCACGGGCGCAATCAATTGCGCCCCTACCACCCCCTCCGTCTTTCACCCGGAAGGACGGAGAACCAAGCTTAAAAAATGCTTGACAAAAAGAGGGCATTAAGGTTATAATCTGTCACGTTCCGAAGTTACTTCGAGTTCATAATGAAGAGGTTCAGAACAACAAGGCGGTGTAGCTCAGGGGTAGAGCACTCGTTTCGTAAATGAGATACAATTATACCAGTAATAAGCCGATGTAGCTCAGGGGTAGAGCATTCGCTTCGTAAGCGAACGGTCGTCGGTTCGAATCCGACCATCGGCTCTTTTGTGTTCCTCTTCTTCTTTAAACAAAAGTATCGGCTTTGCTGACATGCTCACCTCCATGGTTATAACTTCTCATGCAGTATAACATAAGCTTAGAAAAACTCATAGAGAATAACCTAAAATGTTGAGGTGGCTATGTGAGGAGAAGGACTGCGTAGCTGACACTGATGACAAGCGCAATGAGCTACCCACCTGTACACAACATTCGAGATGACATCTATCTTTCTACCTCTCAGTAAGGTATAATTGCTCCAACAAGTAGCATTGTTTCATGAAAGGTAAGATTTCTATGCCAACCCAGGACGAGCGACTAGAAACCATAGAACGCGAATTTTGGCAGTTCAAAGCCGACACAAAAGACAGCTATGAAGAGATGGCACTAGAAGTCACAATGCTAAAAGGTCCCAGTGAAGATAGCATTAAACGGCTTATCGGACTGAAACGGGCCGTAGACCAACGCTTTGACAACGTAGACCAGCAGCTAAGCGGAGTCAAGGAGCGACTAAGTAGCTTAGAACAAGATATAAGCCAGATGAAAGCAGTACAGAACGAGCATACCTCATTGCTTACCCAAATCCTTGAACGCTTACCAAAGCCATAATAAACTTACTCCAACTTACCCCAACGTGAAGAATTTTAGTGGGAAACCAGCGCACATAGAGAGACAAGAAGAGTCATAATCAAGCACAAAAAGAGCCAAAGAAGACGACCAAAAATATGAATTATGTCGATTCCTTCATCGCTGTCGCGGAAGACTGCCCTGTTCGCAACAGTGTCGTCCCGCAAGCGAAGCCGGATAAGAAGAAGTCCGTCGCCCTCATCCAGTACGAACTGCTGGCCGATGCCCCGTACGTCTACACGCAGGAGGACGTGCTCTTCCAGACCTACGTTCGGCACAAAGAAATCCCTCCCAAGGAGCTGGAGGCACGCGGAGATGCGCTCCGGGAGGAATTCTTCGCCAAGCCTCAGGTCTGCCTGCGCACGTCACCTCTCGCCAGGAAGTACGGCTGGGGCTTCCATTTTGACCGAGGAGGGAAGGTCGCACTCTGTCCCATGGAGTCGAGCGGGTACAGGACGTTCGCGAACGGGGATCCGGGCGGCCCTACAGCCTTGAAGGCCTTTCGGTCCAGTCGCCAGTAGCGAGGAGACTCCTTCTCGTCTCGATTGGCTGATGAGCGATGGACACTGCTCATGGGAATGACTGGTTCCGATGGTTTTCCTGATGCCATATTACCAGCCAGATCAACGCGTGTTTACATCTTCCTGCAAGAGAGACGTGATTGTATCTAGCACGACTATGATGTCAAATGGCTTGCTAAGATGGGCGTTGCATCCAATCTCCCTGGTACGCTCTTCATCAGCTTTGGAGACGTGGGCAGTGACGGCGATGATGGGGATATGACGGAAATCGCTCATCTGACGCAGCCGCTCTACAGCTTCCCATCCACTGATACCAGGGAGAGACATATCCATGAGAATGAGGTCTGGATAGTGTGCTGTTGCTTGCGAGAGGGCAGATTGACCATCATCAGCGTAAAGCAGATTGTAGCCTTCGTCTTCGAGGACCTGACCCAGGAGAAAGCGCATATCCTCGCTATCATCGACAATCAGTATCTGTTTTGGGTTTTGAGCGCTATGCTGCATGTCTTGCACGTCACACTACTCCTCTGTTGCATCATTTATGACGCGCAACACGATAACATCTGGCTTAGAGTGCTGAATAATATCTAACACCTGTTGTTCATTTGAAGCTATCTTCGCCGTCAGCCCTGCCTCAGATAATACACGCTCCAACATTGCCTGTGTGCCCCGCTCTGTGTTCAGAACGAAGAATGGGTGCTCTGGTGACTGCGCCTCACTAACGGACGCTGCCATGTTTCTTTGACCAGCGCCATTGCCTAACGTATTAGTGGGTACAAGGGGACGATGCATAGCAACCTGACGAAGTGTATCTAGCAGTGTCTCACGCTCAACGGGCTTCACAAGATACTCGTCTGCCCCTAGTACGTGACCTGCCGAACGGTCTTCGAGGACGGTAAGCATGATGACCGGAATGTTAGCGGTTGTTGGATTGGCGCGTAACTGGTGCAGAATTTGCCATCCATTCATCTCTGGCATCATTACGTCAAGCGTAACAGCAACAGGCTGCAACTCCTGCACCAGCTCAACGGCTCTAGTAGAGTCGTTGACTCCTATGACCTTATAGGGTGAATCCTCTAAAGCATTGTTGATGAGAGTGAGCACGTCAGGGTTATCATCAATTGCCAGCACGACGCGCTGGTCAAGCTCTTCCTCATCTGAGTGCATCCCTAGCACTTGCGATGATCGACCTAGTGGTGGCAAGGCTCCAGTATTAAGACGAGTCTCCTGTTGCTCGCCACGTAGCGCACGAGCATGGATAGGCAGGTAGAGCGTGAAGGTACTACCCTGACCTACTGTGCTCTGTAGCTCTAACCTTCCTCCCAGCAACGTTATCAACTGACGTACAATAGAAAGTCCTAATCCAGTTCCACCATACTTGCGGGTGTTGCTTCCATCAACCTGATAGAACGCTTCAAAGATGTGCTCTTGCATCTCTTGAGGGATACCTATCCCTGTATCCCGTACCACAATAGCGATCTGCTCAGAGTCTTGGAAGTCGCTATCTCCACCCTCCGAATTAGAAGATTGTAGGACGCGCCTCGCCGTCACTGTCACCTCGCCTTTTTCTGTGAATTTGAGCGCGTTTGAAATCAAATTGAGCAGTATTTGACGTAACTTAATCGGATCAGTCTCAAGACGATTGATATTATCTTCAACGCTCCACCGTAGCACCAGACCTCGCTCAGTGGCGATGGAATGAGTCCCTTCCACTATCGTTGGAAGCAGTTCTTTTAAGCTCACCTCGCTATTGTTCACATCCATGCGACCTGCCTCGATCTTCGCAAGGTCCAGCACATCATTGATAAGCGAGAGCAGATGCTGACCATTCTTCAAAATACGCTCAATGTTGTTTTTTTGACGCTGCTTGAAATTTACACTATCTCCATTACGCAGCAAAATCTGACTGAAGCCGAGAATAGAGGTAAGGGGTGTACGCAGTTCGTGAGACATAGTAGAGAGAAACTGACTTCTTGCTTTATTCGCATCCTCAAGCGTTGCATTTAACACGGTCAGGTCGTCGCGCTGCTGACGAAGGGCAGCATTCGCCGATTCTTGCTCCCGGCTGCGTTTCTCTAACTCCTCTGCCTGCTCCTGGATATGTCGATATGCCTGGGTGTTACTGAGGGTGGCGGTAAGGTTACTGGCGACGACGTTCAACACGTTACGTGCATTTTCGTTCATGGTGTAGACCGAACCAACGACGAGAACGCCAAGCAAGTTCTTTCCATCAGCAAGAGGAAGATGATAGAGTCCAGCAGGAAGAACCGTACCTAGAGGTGTTTTAACACCAAATGGCCCTTTATCACCAGCTTCACGATAGGTAAGATAGAGTGGCTCACGGCTCTTTGCCACCTGCCCAACCAGACCTTCACCCAACTGAAAATCGCTCTGCATATCCTGACGGCTCAAACCCTGCGACGAAAACAAACTCAGACATCTTTCGGCAGAATCGTAGAGGTAGAGAGCACCAAGTTGCAAATTGAGCACCGAAAGAACGCGACTCACAAACTCTTGCGTCAGCGACTCGAGATCAAGACTTTTAGTGAGAATAGAGTTGAGCTGCAGAACGCTTTCCAGTATATCGCGTTCTTGCAGTGCACTGCGTTGCTCCTCCAACGTCGTCGCCATCGTGTTAAAGGTCTTTCCCAGTTGTCCTAGCTCAGTATAGGAGAGATCAGGAACACGTGCAGCAAGGTTGCCTGATCCAAATCGAGTCGTTGTATTGTGCAAAACATCAAGTTGTTCACGAAAATTGTTTGTAAGGCGATTAAATGTATTCAGCAGGAAGAAAATGGCAACAATTGAAAGGAGCGCAACTAATGCAATGCTGGAGTAGTTGATGATATTAACCTGGGATTGCAGGCTCGCAAGGTTTCGGTCTATCGCCGCTTGTAGCTGTGTCATTGAAGCTCTAAAGGCATCAAAATACGCCTTTCCTGTCGTATTTATGCGTTCGGCACGAGCAGTAGCGAGCTTCCCCGACTCCATATTCTTGATCTGTACAAGCGCGAAGTTATTATACCAATTTGAGGACCGATCATCGACTTGAGTGAGCAGAGAAGAGGCATCATTAAAGGTATTGCCTTGAGTCTCATTTTTTAGTTGTTGTAGATACGAGAGATATTGCGGTCTGCCACTATTAAACGGTTCAAGAAAGGTAGGGTCATTGGTGCTGATGTAGCCACGCAGACCTGCTTCCTGGTCTACCATCGAGCGGAGCAGACCATTCATATCATCCTGAATGGCAACCTTCTGCTCGCCGAGATTATGTTGACTGACGGACGCAAAAATGCCCGCCGAGAAACTTAATATCAGTCCAAAGATCAGGAAACTAATAGGAGTGAGCAGACCTCTCCTCAGTCGTCCTACGAGACTATAAGGCTGCCTACTTGTAGAATTTGCTTGCATAAAAAACTACCTCTAACCATGCGCGTTCTCTGATATAGATAGAGCTAACACAAATAGGATCATGATTTATTTATATCTTTGCCTTTTTCACATGTCATATTTTAACATAGATGAGGAAAGGATATAATAGAAAATATGGCATACTTACACCTATGGATGTGATAACTATGTTCTTGTGGTATTGTTCCTATGCTACATTGACCACATTCGCTTGCGGTTATTCTCCTACATCACCAGCGCGTCAACACATTCTCAAAGAGAGGGCATGCCTCGCGGAATTGAGTGACTAGTTGTTCGACCTGCAATGGAGATTGCTGCATAGTCGAGGGAACCTGGATGTTCAGGGTCAGGATTTTACGATTGAGATTGCGGAGCACCTGCTCGTACTCAGACGCAGTCTTTTCTACAGAAGTATTAAAGGCCCGCTTTTCACTAGGAAACGGTGGAACGCGGCGGCTCCGCAGGAACTTGCTTCTACGCACAACCTTTGCAGTCTTCGCCTCCGCACGCTCCCTTTCAGCGCGAATTTCCTTTACCAATTCAATCTCGGATGGAGCATAGCCATTGCTCTTGAGCAGATGGTAGCCCATTGCCTTATCGCCTGCGTAGAAATTGTCATCAAGATTCAACGGCTTGCCGAAACCAGGAAGGTTCTCGAAAACTCCGCGCTCTTCAGCCTCACGAATTTGTTCTTCGATATAGTTCATATATGCTCTGCCGCGAAAGCGGCCTGGTTTTGCCTTGGCTTGCTGCTCATCTTGAGGCTTATCGGATCGATTCCGCCAATCTACAAAGTCCATACTCTTCTCCTATTCCAGCAGATCGGGCGACAATGGTCTCTGGAAGAGATACCTGTCTTTCTATTCTTTTCTATTTTCTATTATAGTCGATGCTATCCAGTTTTGTGCAACGGTATACACTTCCACAAGAGGGATATTCTGCTCAAGTGCAATACGCTGACACTCTTCGTACTCTGGAGCGGCACTAATGACACGCGTACCCAGGCGTTTGACCTTCACAAGCATAGGCCCTAACGGAGTGTCAATCTGCTGCTGTGTACGCTGCGCTTTGAGCCGCTGTACCTGCTCTACACGTACGCCAAGCGTAGTGGTTTCACTTAACAATACCCGTGCCAACGCATTCCCTTTTTCGGGTGGGCAGATCACCATGATCATCGTTGCTGGGCGGTTCTTTTTCATTTGCATGGGCGTATAGCTCACATCGAGCGCCCCGACCGCGAAGAGCCTTTCCATCAATCCACCCAACAGTTCTCCGCTCATGTTATCAATATTTGATGAGATGACTGTGACCCAATCTACATCGGCCTCTTCATTTTCTTCCCAGGTGGCACCTTGCGCTGTACCTAGATAGAGACGGAGGCAGTCAGGCCAAGAAAGGTGTTTCTGCCCAAAGCCGCAGCCAATTTGCTCGATAGCAATAGTCGGCATCTCAAAGCGCGCCAGCGTCGCCAGAATAGCGGCTCCAACAGGAGCAACCAACTCACCGTCAGCAGGAGAGACTTTCCACGGAGCGCCTACACGACGAAGAATTTCTAGTGTGGTGGGCGTAGGTACAGGAAGTAAACCCTGTGCAGTTTGTACATGACCGCCAGTCAGTGGAAGCGAAGAGGCATAAAGCTGAGTAATTCTCAGCGTCTCAATACCAACCGCTATCCCGATAGTGGAAACAATGGCATCAGCCACTTCCGACTCACGAAAGGACACATCATCAATGTTTAAGCCGCGTACCGTTGCCTCGGCCTCAGCTAATCGCTGAAATACCGCAAGGGCTGTGTCTCGAATATGCATAGGCAGCACTGACGCAGAGAACAACGCTTTGATATCTGATAAGCGACGAGGAGACCGCTGTTCCCTCTCAGAAAGTGAAACAGTGAAACGTGAGCCTCGTATTCCTCTATCAGAAAAAGACTCGAGAGTTATATCATAGTCAGTTATGGGTAACAGGGCTAATGTTTGTTTCACTACGTCGAGTGAGAGACCAGCGTCAAGCAAGGCCCCAAGCAATTTGTCGCCACTGACGCCAGAATGACAATCGAGATATGCAATATGTGACATAACGCAAAATATACCTATCTTCTTTTGAAGCATCGTCTCTTCTACATTACCACATTCTCAATAGTACTTCGTAGCCGCCATAGAACTTTTTTTCTTTGATGTTCGTGTACTCATTGAGGTGGAATTTGAGACACCGGGTCTGAAACCTTAGCTTTTTGTATCAATCAATTTCGGACTTCGGGCATCTTTTTTCCTTTTTTGATACTAAAAGACAGCATATTGCTGATCACAATGCGTTTCACTATATATATTATATAAACGGATACACTCCTAGAAACCATAGTTATGACAGAGAAGCAACGTAGCAACATTGAAGATATTAGACCAGGGATGAAGGTAGAGGCGACTGAAGGAGACCTAGGCGAAAATGATGTGAGTCCAGCGAGGGTTACTGATGTGGTGAGGAACGAGGAGGGCAATGTCGAGGCTATCGAGGTTGCCAAAGGCACCATCTTCCATAGAAAGTTAGAAGTGCCTGCTAATCGCATTGCAGGTGTTGAATCCAAAGGCTCATCAAATGGTGATGTAAAGATTGTCGCCAACGAACAAGAACTTGAGTCGCTTGATGCAGCTCGAACAGATTGGCTATCATCGGATGGTCACGAGAGCCAGGATAGCCCACTTGACCAGGTAGAGCGACAGATACCGACAGCGGAAGGTTTGCGCGAGATGGAGGCAAACATCTCTTCCATTCATTCTCGACGCACCTCTCTATGGCAAGTGTTAGGCCCAGGCTTCCTGGCAGGAATGTCGGGCAACGACTCGTCTGCCGTCACAGCCTACGCAGTGGATGGAGCAAGTGCTGGATACGGTCATCTCTGGTTGATGCTGCTCTCAACACCGCTGTACCAGGCAGTTCAGTTCGCCTGTGCCAAGATTGGACGTATTAGCCAGAAGGGGCTATCGACACTGCTAGGTGAGCATTATGGTCGTCCCGTAGCCGTTATAGTTTCACTCTTACTTATCGTTAGCAATATCACGCTGATTGCGGCTGATCTATCTGCGATTGGTGCTGGCTTTGAGTTGATAACCGGACTGAAGTGGTTCTGGTTTGCGGTACCAGTTGGCGCGGCTCTCTGGTACCTGACTGTGTTTCGCAATTTCGAGTCACTAAAAAAAATCTTTGTTGTGCTAAGCTTCGCATTTGTCACTTACATCCTCACAACCTTGTTCTCTCATGCTGACTGGGGAACAGTATTAGTTCGTACATTTGTACCGCAACTAAGTTTCGATTTTGTCAGCATCAGCAGTGCAGTTGCCTTACTGGGTGCGACCTTCTCGCCCTACTCCATGTTCTGGCAGGTGCAAGGCGAAAAAGAGGAGAAACGCCCTGGATCACTTAAAAAGCAAGTACGTATTGCTGGGCTAGATGTTACCAGTGGTGTCATTAGTGGCAATCTTGTCGCATACTTTATTATCGTTTGCACCTCCGCGACTCTTTTCGCTCATCATCAGACGATCAATACTGCTCTTGATGCTGCACGCGCTCTTGAACCATTAGCCGGGCCACTTGCTCGCTACCTCTTTGCGGTTGGCCTTATCGGATCGGGGCTGATCGCTATTCCCATTTTGCTAGCAAGTACCTCGTATACTGTTGCAGGTACGTTTGGTTGGCCTTCAGGACTCTCCAAGCGACCCTGGCAGAATGAAGGCTTCTACCTTATTCTAACAGCAGCCCTCGTCGTGGGCCTTATCATAACTTTGCTCGGTATCAATCCCATTCAATTGATCTTCTGGGCCAATGTGCTGGCTGGAGTACTGGCTCCCTTGATCGTTATAGCAATTTTGCTCGTCGGCAACAATCAGAAGATTATGCGAAAGGAGCGATTAAGCCTGCTTAACAATATTGGCCTGATAATAACTATGATTCTCTTGATTGCTGGTGCCGTGTTACTATTCTATGGATTAGCTACAGGCCAGTCTGGGTCGTGAACTACAAATATTGCATTCTTCGCGGTTTATTACTCTGAGAGACTTCTCTCATATCCCCCACAGGGGTACTGTCGAACACAATTCATCTCCCCAATTTCAGAGTTGTGCATCCGACAGTACCCACCCCTAACACTATTAAAAAAGGTGTTATTTCCCGCTTTGGTGAAACACCAACGCGTTACGATATACCTCGACGTAGCGAATAGCAGAGGCATGCCATGAATGGTCAGCTAGCATTCCACGCTGTTGTAGTGTGCGCCAGATGTCTTTGAAGCGGAACACTTCTAGGGCACGCACAATGGCAGCAAACAGTTCCCAGGGATCGTAGTTGTTGAAGACAAAGCCGTTCCCCTCGCCAGTATGTGGATTGTACTCCTGCACTGTGTCGGCGAGACCGCCAACGCAGCGTACAATAGGCACACTACCATACCGCATAGCAATCAACTGGCTCAATCCACACGGCTCGAAGCGAGAGGGCATGAGGAACATGTCACTTCCCGCGTAGATACGCTGTGCGAGTTCAGTGTTGAAGGTAAGAAAAATTGCGACCTGTTCTGGATAACGAGCGGCAAGGCTTTGAAACATTTCATGGTAGTGTTGATCGCCAATGCCTAGTACCACGAACTGTACTCCCTGGGCGAGGAGTGGTTGAATGATTTGTGAGAGCAGATCAAAGCCTTTCTGATCCGCCAGGCGAGAGATCATCGCAAGCAGAGGAACATCTGAGCGTACAGGCAGGTGAGCCTGCTCCTGAAGAGCAATTTTATTTTCTTCACGCGCATCAAGTGACGTTATATCAAATGTTGTATGAATGTAGTGGTCAGTAGATGGATTGATTTCTTGATAGTCCACACCATTAAGGATGCCGAAAAGTCGATCTCGACGCGCACGCAATATGTGATCCAGTCGCTCACCGAAGGTTGGCGTTAGAATTTCCTGCGCATAGCGTTCGCTCACTGTGGTGATGGCGTCAGCAAAGAGTATACCGCGTCCCATAATGTCAACCACATTTGCCAGTTCCGCGATCTGTGGATAGACAAAACCATTGGCGGCAACACCAGCGACCTCAAGAATACGATAGCCAAAGATGCCTTGATAGGCAAGATTGTGAATGGTATAGACGGTAGCGGCATGAGCAAAGAAGAGATCATCGTGATAGAGGGTATGCATCCAATTTGGCACAATGCCTGTATGCCAGTCGTTGCAATGAACAATATCCGGTGACCAGTTCAGTACACGGATTGCTTCTAAAGCGGCACGACAGAATAAAATGAAACGCTCACCATCGTCTGTATAACCATAGATGTTTTCTCGGTCGAAGTAGCGAGGTGCATCAATCATGTATACGGGGATATTGTCACCAATTGTGCCCTGACACACTGTTACCTGTACCTCGTAGTTACCCATTTTAACGGGTATGTCCTCGAGTACGGTTGTAAGCTGAAAACGTTCGAGGTCAACCTGTCTATAACGAGGCATAACCAGGCGAACATCATGACCGAGGGCCTGAAGAGCTTTCGGTAAAGCACCTACCACGTCCGCCAGTCCACCAACTTTGACAAACGGCACAATTTCAGCAGCGAGGATGAGAACCTTAAGAGGCTGTTCGCTCTGCATATGTGTTCCTTCTACTTTTGAAAATGCACTTTATTACAGCACGCAGTATTATAGCACGCGGTAGCCTATGAATATAGGGATATGCCAAATGGCGTTGGGTCCACAGAAAAGAAAGGCAGTGGCGACCATGTGATCGCCACTGCCTTTCTTTTCTGTGGACCCAACGCCATTTCGAGTACTACTACACTCGGTAGCGGTTACGGACCAGGAAGAAAAACTGAATAGCCGCGAGAATGCCCATTACTACCAGCATGACCACCGCATCAGCCGTACCCAGGGTAGGAGCTTGTCCAGCAGCAGCTGCTGGGATAGCTAGCCCGGATATGAACGGAATGTTTGGTTCCGTCTCACGGAACCCAGGAATTGAGAAAAAGGCAAACGCCGCCAGGTAAATGAACAGGCAGGTACCAACCATGAGCCACATGCCCATACAGCCAAGATTCTTCTCACCCACCACTGCGAACTCACGACGCGCAACGCTTGTCCAGATAGCGGCAAGCACGAGGGCAGCGCCACAAAGGAGCATGGCAATGAGTAGTTCTTCAGGATGCATGTGTACCAATAAAGTACTCAGGGCAAGCACAGCGACAGTAACAACCCCACCAATTACGACGAGATTGCGATGTGCCTTCCACGCCCAAATTGTTGCCATTAGCAGTGCAAAGAAATTCGTGGAGACAATAGCATCAACGAGATAACCAGCTTGTGGAGAGAAGGAACAACTGGCAGGAATGGCAGTGCTATTCGAGCAGATCGTCAGGAAGCTACCCAGACCAATAAATGACCAGGAGTGCATCCAATCGATAAGTGGATAGACGAACAGCCCAAAGAGCAAGAGAAGCGCACCCAGTTGTGCAAGACCAAGTGCTCCAATAGCGTAAAGGCCGGACATCGTGCGTTTGCGCACAGGACGCATTAAGTAGTGCAGGCGCAGTGCAAAAGCTCCCAACGTCAAGAAAATTGCTATACCAAGAATAGTGCTGAGCACAAGGTCTACAATCTTCTGGCCCCTAAAGGGGTGTCCTGGGATAAGAGTGTATCCCAATCCCGCATCGTTTACATAGGTATAGAAGAACAGGAACACGACGAGGATCACTGTTGCAGCGATAATCATGATACGTATAAGAGGAGTAGTTCCCAGGTCGCGTCGATCTGGATTGCGCTGCTCACCCATGGCAAGCAGACCATAAAATACCATAGCGGCACCGACACCCAGGATCACAGCACCAATCATCACGAGATCGAATGCCTCTGGCTGGAACCAAAGAAATTTTCCCCCCAATAACGGAAGCAAGTTAGTATGCGCAGTGGGAAAGTATTGGTTGCAAGCGGGCTGGTCTTTGCTGCATCCTGTAAGTACTGCAAGCAACATAATGGCGAGTCCACCCAGAGAAAGTAGTGTACCCAGCCCGGGAAAGATAATCGGCAGCACTATCGGTTTGGGGTCGAAGAGCAGCATGATAACCTGAACGATAGCAAAACCACCAAGACAGGTGAGACCCATTGCAAGTGATCCCTGCTCCGCACCTACAAGCGATGCAGCAGTTATCTCTGTAGTGATATAGCTTGGAATCTGACCTATGAGCAGAGCGGCGATGAAAAAAAAGCCAACAGCAAAGATCATCGCACGAGCCCATGACATCTGTTCTGATATATCCCGACGTTGTGTTTGTTGCATAGATCGCAAACCCTTTCAACATGGCATCCTTTGACACCATGACAGCGATCAGATTAAGAAACAACGTCGCAGCTCTTGTGAGCTGCGACTTCTCAAATTATTGGCTTATTGTCAGCTCAGCCAGCATCGGTGGATGTACCTGACAATAGTAGACAACTGTATGATTTGAATTGAAGTTGTACGCGGCTTTCGCCACTGTATACGTAAATGACTGTCCAGGCATGACAAGCTTAGACACCTTTGAGTCAAAGATCTGTGGTGCCAACTTGATAGTTGAGCCATCGCCATAGACCGCCGTGATGGTATGGCCTGAAGAACTCTTATTCACCCATGTAATGGTCGTACCAACCTTCACCCGTACATTGATCGGATCGTAGCACGATGGGTTACATGTTTGGTTAGGAGCGGTATTCGTGATGTTAATGGTAACAGCCTTCATCTTGGTCATATCAACAGCACTCCCGAACTGCCCCTGTTTACCAAAAGCAACTGCTGTTTGATAGAGGCCCGGATTAGCAGGAATAGCATCACTACTACTGGTAGCGGGAAGACCATTCTGTAGAAAGTCGGGGAGCCTGTTAAAGCCGCTCGCGGAAGAGCCAGTGGGATAACCATTATCCGACAAATATTTCGGATCCTCAGAGCGGAGAAATTGGAAAAGATACTCCACGTCGTTCGATGATAAGGGACCGTTAAAATCCTGACTGGCGACAATAGCATTTGGATTGGTGGGCTGCGGCTTAGCCGGATTATATACACCGCCAGCAATGACGCGATGCAGATTGTCGTCGGACATGGCATTCATCTGGTCGATAGTGTACCCGTTGTATGTCGGGTTCACGACTTTGTTATTCTTATTAATAGCATAGCACTTGTTGATACAGTACTGAGAGTAAATCGCCATACCACGCAGTACTGCGACATCGTGCTGCTGTGCCTTTGCACTGGCTTGATTGCTGCCCTCAAGAATCCAGAAGATAGGAATCATTAAAGAGACGATTGCTAACATAATGAGAGCGCTCGACCCTGCCTTCTCGACTGCGTTTGAGCGAGCATAGAAGATGTATAGCAAGCCACCTGTAGCTACCAGTACCACGACGATACCTACAATGACCTGTACAATGTTTCCCATAACTCACAACCTTTTGGTTTACGCTCAGATAGCTCTCAATACTAGCGGCATATCTGATCTATAACCCATCTATTTCTCTACCTTTAATAACGTACTGTCTCTCAAAACGGGAAAGCCGTTTTCAGAGACAGTACGTGGCATGCAAGCTATATACTACAAGGCCCACAAGTCTCCCGTTCTTGAGTAAGAACAGAGTACTAGCCACTTGCACTACACGCCTTCTGCGGTGGAGCGATCAAGCGTGTCGTCGCATCCGGGTGAGGTACTTTCGTGTTGATTGTACCTGTGTCCACAGTTAAATCTTCACCATTAAAGACGAGTTGAAAGCGGTTCAGGCTGATTGGCGCAGGACCATCCAACCACTCGCCAGTCACATTGTAGTGAGAACCGTGACAGGGACACTTAAAGCTTGAGCAGTCGTCACGGAAAGGAACAGTACACCCTAGATGAACACACTTTTGGTACAAAGCGATCCAGTAGGAACCGTCCTTATCTTTCAGAATGGTCTCGAAGTTCAACCGATCCTGAAGCTGACCACCTTGAAGCAGAAACGGAAAGTTCTGCGCCAGGTGTATCAGGTACGTTTTAGCAGCCTGATTATAGAACACTCCCACTGAGCCCAGCGCGAACTCTTCGAGCTTCGCAGCAGCTTTAAAGTCTGACTTCTTGCCCACTGATATAGGAGCGCCAAACTGCCCAGCAAGGTTAGGATAGAGCATATTTAATGCTCCGGCAACGGCTGCGGTTGTAGACAGGCCCCATACAGCGAGCATAGACCTGCGCATGAAGCGGCGGCGTGACAAGCGCTGCTTGGAAATTTCTGCCGCTTCTGCACCACCACCATGAAGAACTTCATATTGTTGCGGTGTAATAGGTGGTGTATCAAGACTCATAATTGTCCTCTTTGTTTTCTCGATCTTCCCTACGACTACAGGTCGAAGTACAGACCTTGCCACGGCCATACCCAGAGCCAGCCTGGGCCTCTAAAGAAGCTTCCGGCCAATGTGACCACAGCCCAGAATATCAGGAACATGGTGAAGGTTACGATAGCAACCTTACGGTCGGCATACGCGCGGCTGGGGTTGCGGTCCACATAAGGGAGTACCGCAAGAGCAGCCAGCACCAGACCAGGCGCAAGCACACCGCCCGTACTCGGCGTGAAGTAGTGCAGCATTTCCTGCAAGCCCAGGAAGTACCAGGGAGCCTTTGCAGGGTTCGGCGTAATGTTCGGGTTTGCTGGTGCACGCAGGGGTGCATCGATCACAATGGATAACATCGTCACCATCACCATCACAGCGGTTGCAGCGAAGAACTCGCGCACCAGGAGGTGAGGCCACACGAAGACCGAGTCTTCCAGTGGCTTTTCAACACGCGTGATCGCTTCCTGCTTCACCACAGCCAGAGTGCGATAGCGTCGCTGTGTAGCTGCCGCCTGCGTCTGTACTCTTGGTTCTTTCTGTTCAATTGACATGTTCGTATCCTCTCGTTTCAATCCTCATCCAGGCTGAAGGCTGGACGCCAGCACTCCTAACGAGCCGTACCAGCCATGGCACGCTCTGCCCTGGCTTCCAACTCACGACGTGAGGGAGGTGGAGGACCAGCCTCTCCGCCATCCTTACGAATACGCCAGAAGTGGACCGCCATTAACAATGCTCCAGCCAATGGAAGCAAGATGACGTGACCCACATAGAAACGAATCAGCGTTGCCTGGCCTACAGCTCCACCACCAACAAGAACCTTGTACACAGGGTCACCCAGGAGTGGGGTGTAGGGAGCCAGGTTTGTACCGACGGTGATAGCCCAGATAGCAATCTGGTCCCAGGGGAGCAGATAGCCAGTGAAGCTAAGGAACAAGGTAACAAAGAAGAGCAGCACACCAACCACCCAGTTGAACTCTCTCGGTGGCTTATAAGCTCCATGGTAGAAGACGCGAATCATGTGAAGCGTCACCGACACGACCATCAGGTGGGCCGCCCAGCGATGCATGTTACGCACCAGGTGTCCGAATGAGACAGCACTGTTCAACTGATTAATGTTTTCATAGGCCGCACGTGTGTCAGGAACATAGTAAAACATCAGAAACACGCCGGTGATGGTCAGCAACAAGAACAGGAAGAAGGAGATACCACCCATACACCAGGTATAGGTGATCTTCATTGCCTGGCGGCTGACTTTGACAGGATGAAGATGCAGAAAAACGTTCCCCATCATAACCAGAGACTGGTTTAATGGAGTGTCGGGGTAGCCATGCCGAAAGATAGAACGCCAGACCTGGCTCTCGACAACCTTCTGCGTCATCACATCGAGCAAGCTTTTCTTAGTGGTAGAGCTCACTGTGCCTCCTCAAGGTCAAAACTTGACCGTGTTTGGAAAAGATAGTTTGATTGCAAAATATTCTTCCGCTGTGTGACAGATTATAGCATATAACCTCCACGCTGGGTACCCCTCTTAAACTACTAGAAGGCTAAAACTTTTGCACTCTTACTCTTTATTATAATGCGTTATGTAGGTAAACGAAAAGAGTTACAGATTGTCTGTGCAATCTGCGTATAGCCTGAGTAGGGCTTATGAAATAAAGAGTACTCCTGATAGCGAAAGGTAGACATCAGGTACACACCTGATTTTTCCCTATCATACACCTGATTCCTCTGCTTTGAGCATCTTAAAGTGCTGTTTGACAGTATGAGCGAGAAGTCGATACAATTACTATAGAAGAAGTAAACAAGTATTACCAAGTAGTACAAAGAGAAGGTTCTACCCAAAACTAGAGGTTAACTCCTGGGACAACCATAAAGGTAGAACTTAAAGAGATTATCATGATGACTGATTCAAGCACAAACTACAGAGAAGTGGCAAAGAACAACAGGCTACTCAGACCAATCCTCAGCCTTCCTGTCTTCTATAAAGTACTCCTTGCCAACAGCATTATTATCTTTGTTGGTGCAACTGGCGGTACATGGCTTGCATCCCAGCTCAATAGTAAGCCTTATGCATCCATCTACCTGATTGTGTTTATCGCTGTCGGTTGGCTTGTGAGCGTGATTCTCAATTTCGTGGTTCTGCAAATTGCTTTTCGTCCACTGATGGATTTGGGGAAAGTGATGAACCGCGTACAGGCTGGTGAACGTTCGCTACGAGCACCCTTGACGGGCGTTGATCCCGAGGCAGATCGGCTGGCAAGTACCTTTAACATGATGCTTGAAGCGATTGATGAAGCAAATCGTGTGCGTGCAAGCCAGATCATCAAAGCCCAGGAACAGGAGCGGAAGCGTATCGCTCGCGAGCTGCACGACGAGACATCTCAAGTCCTTACCTCGCTCCTTATCAGCCTTGCGGTATTAGAGGAATCAATTACAACGCAGGAAGCCCGTGATCGCATCGTAGAGACACGTAGACTTGCTCATCAAACACTAAGAGCAATTCGTAACCTCAGCATCGATCTGCGTCCAAGTGCCCTTGATGACCTGGGACTTCTCCCTGCCCTGCGCTGGTATGTTAAAGAATACCAGCAGAAAACCTCCATCGAGGTCGAGTTCCACACAAGCGGCTTCAAGGATAAAGAGCGACTCCCACCGGAGATGGAAACCGCGCTCTATAGAGTTGTACAGGAAGCATTAACCAACGTAGCGAAACATGCACACGCACACAAGGTGACAGTTACACTCCGAGAGGAAACTGATGCCGTTTACGCCACGATCACTGACGATGGACGAGGCTTTGATGTCGAGGAACTGCAAAGGACAACAGACCAGGACCGTGGCTTGGGATTGGTAGGAATGCAAGAGCGTGCATTGTTGTTAGATGGTACGCTTACCATTGACTCCGGTCATGGACATGGAACCACTATTCAAGCCCGCATTCCGCTTCATGCTGTGGTACCAGTGAAAAAAGATTTAACAGCAGAGCTTGTGGTATAGACGAGTGGATGCACAATGAACGTATATGAAATGCTACAAAAAATACATAGAGGACAATAAAAAAAATAGATGAAAATACGCATTCTACTTGCCGACGACCACACCATTCTCCGCGCAGGACTGCGTATGATGCTAAATGCGCAGCCTGATATGGAGGTCGTGGGCGAGGCGCAAGATGGTCGCCAGGCCATTGCCGAGGCCCAACGTCTCCAGCCCGATGTCATCCTTATGGACATTACTATGCCTGACATGAACGGCATCGAGGCAACGCGTCAAATCAAGAAGCTCTTACCAGATACGAGAGTGCTCATCTTGACGATGCATGAGCACGATGAATATGTGTTTCAAGCGTTACGTGCCGGTGCATCGGGGTACATGCTCAAAGAGGCTGCGGACACTGACCTCATTTCCGCGCTGCGCGTCATTCAGAGCGGACAATTCTATCTGTCACCCACAGCGCAGTCGGTCATGGTGGGTGACTATCTACAACGAGTACGCACAGGTGAAGAGAAGGATAGCTATAGTAGCTTGACGGAGCGCGAACGCGAAATTCTCAAGCTAGTTGCAGAAGGCTATACGAACAACCAGATTGCGGAGCGTCTCATCATTAGTCCAAAAACGGTCGATACACACCGCACTCACGTGATGGATAAGCTGAACTTGCATAGCCGCGCCGAACTGGTGAAGTACGCGATGCGACGCGGCTTGTTAGAGGATTAGAGGGACATACTAAGGGGTTGTGGCAGGGGACGCATACGTCCCCTGCCACAACCCCTTAGTATGTCCTTCCAGAGCAGCCCTTTTTACCCCTATCAGGGATTACCAATCAAGTGATTGACAAAGCGACATCTTCGAGGTATATTTAATCAAGTGATTGATTGAGGAGAAATCATGGACGACACCGAACGAACCTCTCAGGACATCAACACCGTAGCCGGACGCATCCTCAGTGAAGGCGCAGTACCCAAAACTCAGGGCGATGAACGGCGGCGGTCGCTGGTACAGGCAGCTTACCACCTCCTTGCAGAGGGAGGCTTTGAACGGCTCCGGACGAGGAATATTGCAGCGCGAGCTGGAGTGAACATCGCCACCCTACACTATTACTTTGCCCGCAAGGAAGATATCATTCGGAGTGTGGTCGAGTACCTGCTCCAGCAGTTCATGACGGCATACCTGCCAGGTTCTCCTTTTGAGATGAGGACGCCGTTGGAGCAAATTCGGGGAGAGCTGGCGGAACTGCAATACCTTTTGCAAGAGAAGCCGGAAATGTTCATCGTTTTAAATGAACTCATACTTCGTTCACTGCACGATTCGGTAATTCATCACATGATCAAGTGGTTAGATGAAGGGTGGCATACATACCTGGAACAGGTCATTCGCGATGGCATAGGGCAGGGCCTGTTCCGCGCGGAGCTTGATCCAGGCAGTGCGGCTACCTGGCTGATCCTGCTAACTAAAGGGACGACCCTTCACTATATGACCAATCCAGGAGCAGTCGATTTCGACCGTATCAGGGTAGAAGTCGAGCACTGGCTCACTGGCTAACGAAGGACGCACATTGGAAAGGATTGTGCAAGATGCAAGGAACAACACGTACGGGCTTTCTGTCGCGTCAGCCGCTGGCGACACTGGGCAAACTCACAGCAGCAGCATTGATTGGCGCAGCCCTTGCTTTCGCCATTCTTTTGCTGACGATCTTCCTGGCGACCGACGCCATTGTCCCGCCACTGCTTATCGTCGCTATAGCCCTGTTGGTTGTAGCAGGCATCGTTGCCACCGGCGTTCGCTGGACGCCACTGCTCGGTGCTCTTGCAGGTCTGGGGACGATGATAGGAGGGGTATTCACGCAGCAATACTTCGTGTACCATCTCACGCATCCTGCTGAAGTCGGGCCTTTTCTCCTGTCCCTTCTCATATGTGCGTTTGCCATAGTCGCGGTCTGTACAGGAATTGGTGCCACGGTACAAAACTACCGTAATACAGCTCGGCATATGCCACACTGGCTCCCTACTCCCCTGGCAGCCTTGGGGGGCTTTGTCCTGGGCGCTCTGCTGGTCGCGCTCCTGGTGCAAGCGACTCCTGCCGCAAGTAGCACAGCCAGCATAAATGGAGAACCAACGGTGCATATGGGTGTAAGCAATTTTGCGCAGTCAAACGTAACAGTCCCCAAAGGGTCGAAGCTCATGCTGATCGATGATGGTTCATTCCCACACATCCTTCTCAATGGCCTGTGGGAGAACAACTCGTCTCATCCAGCAACAGAAGCGGGTGCCCCTTCCGTTCAGAACGTGCAGGTGAACGGCAATTCTGTCGAGATCGGGCCGTTCAACACGGCTGGTACATTTCACATTTACTGCACAATCCATCCAGGAATGAATTTGACCGTGATCGTGCAATGACAGCGGGGGATACAGCGACCTGAGAGCAGGCACAGGTGCTTGTTCTGATGAATAGAAGAGAAAGTGATGAGAGCTGCTAGCAGCTCATTACAAAAAGGATGTCATGACTATGCAAAACAACGATCAACACCACGCCAACACACTGAACATTTCGCTGGAAGGAATGACATTACATGTTGCCGACGTAGAGCGCTCAGTGGAGTTTTACACAAAAATTCCAGGAGTGCAGGTCCTGGTATATCGGCCTGGCGTATTCGCCCTGCTCTCCATTGGCAATGGGCGCCTGGGCCTGTTGAAATATGGACCCACGCACATCGAATTCGACACGCTAGATCCCGATACACTCTATCAGCGGCTCAAAGAAGCTGGTCTGCCAGTTGAAGAACCGCCTGCTCTCAAAGCCTGGGGTGAGTACGACTTTACCATCTACGACCCTGATGGTCATTGTCTTGAGTTCGACAGCCCACACCACCAGCAACCCGCAGGTAGCAATTCGCAGGTTCAGAGTTGAATATCATTATGGAGACCATTCCAAATTGGGGGCTGACTAAGCGACCAATTTGGAATGATCTCGTCACATAGCTCAATCTTCTGTAAACCGCTGTGACCCTTACTCGTTAAAGTCCTCATCATCGACTCCGCCATCATTCTCTTCGGCGAAATACTCGTCACTGTAAAAGCCGACATCTTTACCAACGTAGACACTGACGAGAAAATCGTCACGAGGCATATCAGCAGACAGCACAAGATCCTCGTCTATCTGCTCAATCAGTTTCGTCAGGTCCGTCTCTTCCAGTTCTCGCTCTAGAATAAGAGTACCATGCACTGCTGTCGTAGTGAAGTGAATATCTACCGTACCAAGGCGGTTGTTGCTCTGCAAGTTACTTCCCTGCATAATATAGTAGCCTTCTGAGTACGGTGTACGGAAGTGTCGCTCAAAATGAATATCGTCCATGCGATGTTTGTATTCGCGCAGATTATCGTACTGCGCTCTCCTTTCTTAGTACCTTATGTAGAATCTAGGATAGCTCTCTATCGTGCTACGTCGCCAAGGATACCCGTCCACCTCCACATTCCTACCTTCTACCTCAAACAGTCAGTTCAAAGCCTGCATGCCGGACACATTATACCATATGTATCTTTTATGAAGACAAGCAGAGAGACCTCCTGTGGGTCTTTAAGGCACATTGTGAGACTCACAAGAGGTGGAGACCTACGAGAGGTCTCCCTACTACAAGAATTGTAAAGATGAGCGTAGTTTAGCGAAGACAACGCTTTCTTCATCACTATACGTGCTTTGTGGGGCTATTTGCGTGAGCAGAAAGAGATGATTGCTATGCGTCGTCGCTAGCAGCGCCTCGGTGTAATTGACGCCATTTCGCTGCAAGGTCCCTTGCACTTGTTGCCAGGACGTACCAGCAAATGAGAGCGGAGCTAGAGATTGCGCACCAGTCATGCCAGTTTTTGTTGTTTGCAGCTTCAAATACTGAGCTATATCGCTACTGGAGTTAGTGACACTAAGATCGACCTGCGCCGTTTGGCTGCTATCAGAGAATAGAACCGTTGATCCGTTATGCAGCACGGTCCAACTGTTAGGATACGCTAGGGAGACACCCAAACCAGTATCTTTGAATTCTTGCAGAGGTTTCGTGACTTCTGGCACAGTAAATGGCTGTGCCAGCACAATCCATAGCCCGCCACCCAGTACCAGCATGCAAAGGAACGCCAACAATAATACAAATGGTGTACGACTTTTGCGATGCAATCTGCTGCGCATCGTCGCAGATGCATAAGAAGCGCGTCTATCTTGTATAGACGAAGCAGATGATGCTTGCCAAGACTGTATGGCAGGTTGATGAGGAGATGGCTGATATGGCGGTAGTCGTGGTATTGCTACAGGTCGCTGCTCTGTACTCGAAGTCGGTGTATACGCGCCATAGCCCTTGTACTCTTGTTCTTGAGATTGCTGTACCTCGTAATTTGCCTGTCTGCTATATGACTCAGGGGATAGAGTTGCTGATCGCGCGTCTGCCTGGTTTGGCAAGTGGAGTGTATCGAGATGTTCCACATCTTCACTCACTCCATCTTGCACACTTTCTGATGGATATACAATGCGCGTATTTTCCTGTTCCAACGTAGCCATTGGCGAGGTTGGAAGTTCCTCAACTACGTCTTGCTGCATGGGTAGCTCTTTTTCCGGTACAGGAGATGAGGAAAAGCCTTCTTGTTCTCGCACTTTTATGTGCAGTTCTCGCTCAGGTGTATCACGTTGCGGTTGTACAGGTGAAGAGGTTGGCGTGTCCTTCTGCGTAGGTTTGACATCCTGTTTCTGAGGCGAAAGCTCTTTGACTGAAACATGAGTCATGGGAGCAGGCCATACTACAGGAGGGGCAGTGGGACCATCTTGAGCAATGCGGTGCGTTGGTCGAGGCTGGAGTTGATGTGCGACTTGCTCACGCAAAACCTGCTTCTCACGTGGTTGTTCCGCCACCTGTTCTCGCAGAACTGGCTTTTCGCGTTCTTGTTGCGGTTGGGATGAAGGGGAAGAGGTTTTCGACGCTGCTAACGATTGGGCACTGAAAGGATGAGAAGGCACCAGCGTTCCACAGTTGCTACAGAACCGTGCGTCATCCCTGGGTAGTTCTTTTCCACAGTGTGTACAAGCTGTCGCCACAAAATCTCTCCTGCGTCTAGCCCAACTATACTAATTAATAACATTTACAGTATCGCAAAAGCTTTTCCAGGTCAAGCAAGATAGCTCGATGTAGTACATATTGTTGCCTATTTGAGTTCAAGCAAAGCTTCGCGCTCAGCAGGTATTTCTAGAGCTTGCTGATTTTTCACGATATCAACCAGTTTCTTGCGCCCTTTAGGGCTGCCAATCATCAACACACCAATCAACTTATTATCGCGGAAGAAGAGCTTCCGATAGTTTTCATTGCCCTTCTCACCAGGTTCGCGGCGGGACAGCGTTTCTATTTCTGGCTTGCCTGACTCTGTTGTGCCGACTACAGCAATGTTCACATCGAAGAGCGGACTTGTATAGGTTGGCACATCCACGTATGCTTGATGGCCGCCAGCCATATTTACTCCCGCGATGCGTCCATGTGCCATCGCGTTATCCCAGGTTCCCATGGTGTGGTGCATTGCAAGAGTTGTGTCAAAGAATTCTGCTACGTCGCCTGCAGCATAAACGCCAGGAACGTTTGTTTCCAAATATTCATTGACCATAACGCCATTACGTATCTCTACAGGTGTACTCGACAGCATCTTTGTGTTGAGTGTGATGCCCAGCCCAATGCCAATCATATCCGTTTGTATTTGGCGGCCCTTCCTTGTCTTTATGTAAGAAGGTACGCCATTTTTAGGAATGACCTCCTCGATCTCGTCGCCATGAACGACCTCAACACCAAACTTCTTTGCGATGTTATCAACGACCTCACCACCTTCGGCATCAAGAGCGTTACGCAACCAATAGGAACTGCGCATAATCCAGGTTGTGTCGAGCTTGCGTACTGCAAAACCATCACAAAGTTCATAAGAAATAAAGCTTCCGCCATAGGCGACTGCCGTGCGCGACTCTAGCATCTTAGCAACAATCGTCTTCGTGTCGTCAAGCGTGACGAAATTGTAAATATGCTCAACATCTTTAGCCCCTGGAACACGAAGTGGATTTGCCCAGCCCCCAGTCGCGATGAGCAACGCATCATAGGGTAGATGCTGGTCCTTATCCGTAACGACGACCTGCTCATCCGTATGAACGCTCGTCACCATAGTCCCTGTCAGTAACTGGATATTTCTCTGCTCATGCCATGCAAAGTCGCGTATCATCACCTTTTGCTCAACAATGACACCCTGCAGAAAGCGTGGCAGGGATACGCGGTTGTAGAGCGGATAAGCTTCATTCGTGATAAGATGGATACTGCAATTCGCGTCATTCTTGCGGAGTGTTTCCGCGGCTGTCGTCCCTGCGACCCCATTGCCTATAATCACATATCGTATCTCATGCGTTGCCAAAACGGGTATCTCCTTCTCTGCCGTCATTGTAAGTAATGCTTCTTGAAAATCTTAGCATAGTTTGCGAGAGAACGCTATAGTATAGTTGAGTCACATCACAGTGAGCGTGCTAATTTCCTTTAGTCTTTGTATTGTATAACTGCTTATCAATGAGCCGGGCGCAATGCTGCTACAATCATCGCTACCACGCTTAAAGCGAAGGACACCAGGAACGCGAGGTGCAGTCCATGCATGAAGATGGTGAGAGCAGAGCCAGCCATGCCACCTCCATAGATGAAGACTTGCATCATCGCCGCAACCGGAACGGCGCTCAAAGCCAACGGGAAGACGATGGCGATGCTGAGCATCTGCCCAGTGTTGTTGAGCATGTTGAGGATACCAGCAGCAGCCCCTCGCGTGTTTGGTTCAACCGCACTCATAATAGCATTGGTATTGGGCGAGACGAAGAAACCAGAACCACCACCCATCAATGCCATATAGAGTGCTAATAACCAGTATGATGTGGTGGGTGATACGGTAGACAATCCAAGCAGGCCGAGGGCAGAGATGCCTAGCCCGATAGGGGCAAGGAGTCGCGATCCGACGCGATCTGACAGACGACCACTCAGTGGGCCGATTATCATGAAGGCTGCTCCAAAGGGCGTGAGCAACAGACCAGCTGTCAATGGATCTTTTCCATATGGACCTTGTAAGAAAAAGATCAGCAGGAACAGCACCGCTCCACGTGCAATGCCATTGAGTAGACCGCTCAAGTTCGCCAGTGCGAAGAGACGATCACGGAAGAGGCGTAACTGCACAAGGGGTTGCTTGATGCGCGGCTCAACAACGCCGAAGACAATCAGGCTCACAATACCGATGATTAGCAGTGCGTTCGTAGCAGCCTGGCTTAGAATTGGAAAGGCAAGCATCGAGAGTGAGAGCAGCACGCCAGCGAGACCAATAGTGAGCGTAATAGCTCCAAACCAGTCGATGCTTTGACGTGTTTGGGGACGTACAGGTTCGCGTAGACGCCAGACACCCCAGAGCACTCCGAACAGCCCCAATGGAACGTTGAAGAGGAAAACCCAACGCCAGGAAATTTCGGTCAAGAGGCCACCAACAATTGGCCCGAGCAGAAAGCCAGCCGCACCCGCGATTTGATTAACGCCAAGGCCAAGTCCGACCTGTCCCTTACGAAAAGCGTCGGTAACAATCGCGGTACTGTTTGTAATCAACATCGCGGCTCCAACACCCTGGATTAAGCGTCCTGCAATGAGATCACCGCCGTGAAACTGTGGTTGTGCCAATCCTGCGACCAGCGACCCAATTGTAAAGATCAGAAAGCCTGCATTGTAGAGATTTTTTCGTCCCCAAATATCTGCAAGTCGTCCCACGATAGGAGTAAGGACGGTTAAGACAAGCAAATATCCTAGTAGAACCCACATAATAGTAAAGAAGCCAGCCTTTAACTCGGTTAGAATATTTGGGAGCGCGATGAGCAGCGCGGAACCTTGCATAGAGGCAAGCAATGCTCCAACTGTCGTGACGGACAAGGCTACCCAACGATACCCATCGTGTGTTTCAGCCGCCATAGGAACAGTGTTTAGTTGATCATTTTTGGTTGTGGTATTTGAAGAAGAGGAACGCGATGAACTCATGAATGAGAAACCTTCCGATGGAATTATTGTTCGCGTCGCGCTAAGAGCGCAGCGATTGAAAGCATTACGAGTGCGAATATACTAAGTACCAGCAGGTCAAGTGGAATTGTCGCCGTCTCGTAACCCAACAGTGCTCCTCGAATAGCATTGACTCCGTAAGTGAGAGGATTGATGAGCAAGACGACGTTAAACCAGGGCGGAACGCCTCTCGTGGGAAAGACGGCTCCCGAGAATAGGTACAACGGCAACGTAATAAAGTTTTGAATAGTGCCAAAGTTTTCAAAGTCGGAAATCCACATGGCGATGACGACACCTAATGACGAGATTGCCAGAGCAGTAATGAACATAGCTCCCAATGTACTGAGCACATTGAGCGGCGTGAGCGCTACCGAGGCAAATGGGGCAAACACCATTACGATCAGAGCCTGTATCGTCGAACTGGTCGCACCTCCAAGACATTTACCTATTACCAGCGTTGAGCGCGGCGTTGGAGCAACCTGCACCTCTTTAAGAAAGCCAAACTCGCGGTCGTAGACGATGGAAATTGCTGATTGCAATGCACTAAAGATGATCGTCATGGCAATGATGCCTGGAAAGACGAACTGTTCATAGCTCAGTCCGGCAATGGGCACAAATGAGCGGCGCAGACCAAAACCAAGCGCGAAGAGCCAGACGAACGCTCGCGCCATCGCGCTATACAGGCGGCTACGCTGTCGCCAAAGGCGGTTCATATCGCGCAGCCAGATCATAGCGATGCCTTCAAGGTCTATCAGCGGTGTTTTGACTGGTCGATCCTGCTGAGTTAATCTAGACGACGCAATACTCGTCTTTGTTTCCAACATACTATTCGTCCTTCCTACCGTCGCAGCCGACCGCGACCACGTAGACGCGCTCCCATACGCTCTCGCGCTCCAACACTTTCGTCACGAATGGCACGCCCTGTTAGTCGCACGAACACATCTTCCAGGCTCGGAGCCTTGACTGTGACGCCGCGTACCTCGATACCAGCAAGAGTGAGATGCCGAATAACAGTAGCAGCCAGTGACTGACCATTCTCGCCCTCTACACTTAAAGTGCCGTTTTCTCTCTGCACAGGACGTTCCAACCACTGCGAAACGTCCTGTGCAGCACGCTCATCGTCGGACGTGGTGAAGGAGACTACATCTTGGCCGACACTCCGTTTGAGCGCGGCAGGTGTATCCAGGGCAACAAGCCGTCCATCGTCGATGATGCCGATGCGGTCGCAGTACTCCGCCTCTTCCATGTAGTGAGTGGTCATGAAAATAGTGAGGCCCGTCGTTTCACGCAGCCGCAGTACGTGTTCCCACACGCTGCGACGCGTTTGTGGGTCGAGTCCTACCGTCGGCTCGTCGAGAAAAAGCGTTTGCGGTTCGTGCAATAGTCCTCGCGCCACCTCTAAGCGACGCTTCATGCCACCTGAGAAGGTTTTGACAATATCTTTGCGACGGTCATCTAAACCAACCAGTTGCAGCACGTCATGGATGCGTGTATCTCGCGTCTCACGAGCCGTATGATAAATCATGCAGTGGTAGCGCAGGTTCTGCTGCGCCGTGAGATACTCGTCAAGAGTCGGGTCCTGGAAGACAATGCCAATGCTCTGTCGCACCGCAGCGGATTCTTGTACGATATCATAGCCGTTGACGAGAGCACGCCCCTTCGTAGGACGCAGTAGCGTACACAACATCTTAATCGTGGTACTCTTGCCCGCGCCGTTAGGTCCCAGAAAGCCGAAGGTCTCGCCACGTCCCACTTCAAAATTAATACCTTTGACAGCCTCGATTGCGCCGAAGGAGCGTGCCAGGTGCTCTACAGTGATGGTCATGGATATACCTCAATGAGATGGCGTAAGGCAGATAGAGCGTCGAGAATGCTTGCGCGTTCCGCGCTACTTAGTTGCTCGAGACGGTGGCGAAGCGATCTGAGGCGCGCGGCGTTGTAAGTTGCAACGGCCTGACGCCCACGTTCTGTTGGACTCACCCACACAGTACGCCAATCCACATCATCGCGTGATCGCTCAACATAGCCACTCGCCAGGAGTCGCTTCACCATTGCCGTCACAGTCGATGGAGTAACGGCAAGACGTTCCGCCAATTCCTGCATCGTACAGCGATTTTGCTCAACAAGAATTTGCAATAATGACAACTGACCCGGCGTGGCTCGCAGTTCAGATACTTCACGTAAGTCCGCATTCGATGATCCGTCATCAAGCGGGACATCGGCGCGTAAACGTCGCAGCAGCTTTGGTGCTATGTCGAGCAGGGCCGTTGCCAGCTCGGTATCTTGTTGCGTCAAACGATCTTGTACCATATCCCTTCCTTATCACTTAGATAATCTAACTATATGATATAACAAATATTTGATAGATGCAAAGGAACAACGCAAGACGAGCGCAATGTCGGGTGTGTCTCTGACATTGCGCTCGTCTTGCGTTGTTCCTAATGAAGAGAGAATTTAGCTTGTAGGGTTAAATCGGGTCCTACGAACTACCCCTAGAATGAATAATTTGACCTGTAATCCAACCTGCCGCTTCACTAGCGAGGAACGCAATGAGGCGTGCGGCATCTTCGGGCTGTCCCACGCGGCCTCGCGGATTGCTCTCTATTAGATGCTGCTTCTCGTCGTCACTCATCCAACCCGTATCGGTCGCTCCTGGGTCTATGGCGTTGACCATGATGCCACGTGAGGCAAGGCTAGCGGAGAGTGAGAAGGTGAAGGCTTCAATGGCACCTTTTGTAGCAATATAAGCTAGTTCTTCTGGCATCGCTGTCACTGACTGTCCTGAAGTGAGGCTGATGATACGACCTCCCAGCCCTCGTGGATAGCGGCGCGCAAACTCGACGCTCAGCAACATCGTACCACGCATGTTAACTGCGTAGTGGGCGTCAAGCGTCTGAGCATTGAGAGCCTCATAGCCATCGCGTGTGGAGTAGGCGGCATTGTTGATGAGAATAGAAGGTTTACCTAATCGCTGCTCGACCTCGTTCATGATCTGCGCCGCCGAGTCTGGCAGGCTCATATCAACCTCCAGGCTTTCGCAACGCACACCCTTGCCCAGGACCTCTTCGCGCAAACGGACTGGTTCATTCTCATTGGCCCCCCACGGCATAGTACGGTCATACGGCCGCCAGTAAGTAAAGAAAATATCGACGCCATCAGCAGCAAGGGCACGGCACACAGCAGATCCAATACCTCGTCGTCTGCTCGCTCCTGTTATGATGGCGATACGGTGTGAAGTGTTGTTCATAGATATCCCCACTGAAAATAAATCAGGGTATGAAGAAGTCAAGAATTATAAATTACTGATAAATTCTTCTGGAGTAACTTTAGCTTGTCTTAAAACACTACGTAGTGTACCAACAGCAAGTTCATGATGTAGGGGAACAACGCACGTTGCCTCCTCTCCTGATAGCTGTCGTCTTAATACAACATGACTACCACGCTGCCTGACTCGAACAAATCCTAACTTTCTCAAGACGCGAATTGCGTCTTCTCCTGAAATTCGAGGCAACTTAGGCGGCATAAGTTGCCTCAAAAGTTGTTACGAGAGGTCGTCCTACCTCTGGTAGAGGCACTTCTTCCAAGTAGAGTTCAGTTGCCTCTTTAAGATTAGCGAGAGCTTCTTCAACAGTGTAACCTTGACTAGCGGTACCCACTTCGGGACATTCCGCTACATATAAATCCTCTTCTTTATGAAGAACTGCAGTAAAAGTTCGTACAGTCATGTCAAGACCTCCTAATGGTTGGAAAATCTTACTTATGTGTGCCTTCAAACAGCATAGTATAGTTACTCTATCCTTATAATATATTACGAGTGTAACATAGCGAAGGTAAGCTGTCGAGATAGATTTTTTAAAGCAACACAACAGGGATGAGATAAAACAGAGTATGTATTATTTTATCTCATCCCTGTTGTATTACTCAAGCGAAATTGATTTTACCCTCAGTTACCTGACCGTTTGCGTCAATATCGAACACTCTGGCGTAAGGAGGTTCTGGGTAGTGCTGGTGTGAGAAGATGATGTAGAGATAGCCACTTCGTTTGGCCCACTCTTTGTCCCGCGCCGAAGGATAGGCTTCGCTTTTAGGATGAGAGTGATAGTAGATCATTTCTCCATCGTAGTCGTCGATGTCGTTGTAGATGCGTACAAGATCGGCTTCGGCGATGATAGAAAAATCATCAGGCTGCGCGGCGGCGTTGTTGGTCGGGTAGTTTTTGACTACTCGACCAGCCTTGCTTCCTAATGCACCACACCCCTCGTTGGGATAGCTCGCCACGATATGGGCAACCATCTCATTATAGATTGGCTTAGGGATATGCACTACGAACGCGTTGGACATATCTACCATAGTATCTTTGCCTCTAAATCGTTTTCGAGTTCGTCGAGGTCTCGGGTCCAGATATCCTCACTTAAGTATTTCCAACCCCCATCAGCGAGAATGACAACGATCTTGCCACGCTCCATTGTTTCAGCGATACGTAGGGCCGCATGTAGAGCAGCACCGCATGATGGACCAGCAAAGATACCTTCCTGGTCCTTGAGCTGACGTGTACGATGAATGGAGTCCATACCAGTGACCAGTATCTTACCATCAAGCAGAGATTGGTCAAGCACAGGTGGTACAAAACCATCTTCAAGGCTTCGTAGTCCCTGCACGCCCTCGCCCTGCATCGGCTCAGCGGCGATTATCTTGATTGTGGGATTGTACTCTTTTAAGCGACGTGCATTGCCCGTAAGCGTACCACCGGTACCAAGGCCAGCAACAAATACATCCATGTCCGGTAGGTCGCGGATGATTTCGGCAGCGGTATGGTAGTAGTGAGCATCGGGGTTCGCGGAATTGCCATACTGGTAGAGCATGACATAGCGATCATCCTGCTGCGCCAGTTCCTTCGCCAATCTCACTGCGCCGTTGCTTCCTTGTGCTCCATCAGAAAAGATGATCTTCGCGCCATACAACTCAAGCATCTGGCGACGCTCTGTCGTCACGTTATCGGGCATAACCGCGATGAACTGGTAGCCTTTGACACGACAGATCATCGCCAGCGCAATACCTGTATTGCCGCTGGTTGGCTCTATCAGAATAGAGCCAGGTTTGAGCCTGCCATTAGCCTCGGCGTCCTCAATCATCTGCTTGGCGATGCGATCTTTGATGCTGCCTGTAGGGTTCGCACCCTCTAGCTTCGCATAAATCTCTACACCCGGACGAGGACTGAAGCTTTTCAATTCTACGAGAGGCGTATTGCCAATAGTCTCCAGTATACTTCCGTAGCGCATAACAGGTCTCCTAGCGTATGTTGTATCTCTTTGCTATAGCCCACCAGCCATCGCAGGTAAGAGGGTGACAGTATCGTTTACACTTACAGGCGTCTCTAGCTTTTGCAGGTAGCGCACATCCTGGTCGTTGATATATACATTGACAAATTTACTTAACTCTTCTGATGGCTGAATCTGCTCTTTCAACGCAGGATACCGCTGGTACAAATCAGATAATACTTCGTTCAGCGTGCCTCCCTGTGCAGTCACTTGCTTCGAGCCACCCACTGATGATCTTAGGATTGGAGCTAAACGGACAGTTGCCATATGTAGTTCTCCTTATCGTCTCCGTAGAGGCATCTCCTTGCGGGTGCCCTCTGTGAAAATATATTTGGTATGTAATTGTCGGCGACGAGGGCACCTGTAAGGAGATGTTCCTACAGGTGCGCTTCTATCACCAAACTACGCAGGAATAGCGCAGACATCGGCGTATGTTGGCAGATTCTCTGGATGCCCATGTTCGCCACATGCCGCACAATTGGGATCGCGGTAGAGGCGTAGTTCGTTGAACTCACCAGCCAGCGCGTCATAAGTCGACAGGCGACCTACTAGCGGCTCACCGATTTCGAGGAGCAACTTGAGCGTCTCAGTTGCCTGCAAGATACCAATGATGCCAGGGAGCACACCTAGTACGCCAGCCTCGGCACAGCTTGGTGCCAGTGCTGGTGGGGGTGGCTCTGGATGGAGACAGCGATAACACGGACCGTCATATGGCTTGAAGACGGTCAACTGTCCCTCGAAACGGAAGACGCTGCCATGTACCACGGGCTTATTCGCCAGCAGAGCGGCATCGTTCAGCAGGTAACGCGTGGGAAAGTTATCGGTCCCATCAATGATAACGTCGTAGTCGGCGATAATGCGCCCCACATTCTCCTCATCCAATCGCTCAAGATACGTCGTGACCTTCACATCAGGATTTAGCGCTTCTATTGTCTCTTTCGCAGATTCAGCTTTGTACTCACCAATACGCTGCGTGTTATGTAAAATCTGGCGCTGCAGGTTGCTCTCATCTACCACATCAGCGTCGATAATGCCAAGAGTTCCAACACCAGCCGCGGCGAGGTAGTATGCGGCAGGTGAACCAAGACCACCAGCGCCAATCAGTAATACTTTCGAGTCAAGGAGCTTGAGTTGTCCCTGCTCGCCCACTTCTGGAATGAGAGTATGGCGGCTATAGCGCTTGGCTTGTGCATCATTCAGTGTACGCGGTTGTACAAACTTAAATCCGCTGCCTTTCCACTGACCGAAGCCACCCGCCATCGACACCACATCCTTGTAGCCCATTTGCTGCAATGTGTTGCCAGCCATGAGCGAGCGTACTCCACCAGCACAGTACAGAACCACTTTTTTCGATTTATCGGGAACAGCCTCTTCGATCTGAAGTTCTAGGAAGCCACGAGGAACGTGAATGGCACCAGGCATATAGCCTTCGTTCCACTCGTGTTTCTCACGTACATCGACTACCACCACATCTGAATCGGTGGTATCTTGTTGATGCGTAAGAGCGTCATTCACCTGGGATGGGGTCCATTCCGGCACCTGTTGCCGCGCACGCTTCATGATCTCGCGGGATGCATCACCCATGTTAGATCACCTTTCACTCTTGTTAACTGTATCCATCAAATGTGTCTGTAAAATAACTGACGAAAACTTGCTGTATCTCTATTTTCTGTTACCGAACGTCGCGCTATAGTATAAGATGACCTGAGCTAAGACGTTCATAGTAACTAACATACGTATTGGAAAAATTATTCCAGAGATGCAGCCCTACATCTTATGACTACTGTATCCCCTGGAAGTATCATAAGTAGAGAGGTAGCGTTTGACAGGTACGGAAATGTGATATACAATTTTGGAAATGTTGGCATAGCTCAGCATCTAAAATTATTGATATATCCATCGTAATGCGAAAGAATAGATACATGAGTCCGAAGCTACCACGTACTACCGGAATCGAGGTAATCCGAACACTTCGTCGCACTGGTTGGTATCAGCACCACCAACATGGCTCACATATCTATCTAAAGCATCCTGACTATCCTGAAAGACGCGTTACCGTTGCCGTCCATTCAGGAGAAGTAATCAAGCCCAAAACGTTACAAACAATTCTGAGGCAAGCGGGATTGAGCGTTAATGAATTTCTGGAACTGTTATAGAGGAGTGATATGAGAAACTATACCATTGTTTTGGAACCCGATTTAGAAGAAGGCGGATATACAGTAACAGTTCCTGCACTTCCTGGATGTGTAACTCAAGGTGAAAATATCGAGCAATGTATAGAGCATGCTCGTGAAGCAATCGAAGGCTATATTGAGAGCCTCATCATGGACAATATGCCTGTTCCTGAAGAGACAGAACGACCACAGATGATTACTATAAGTGTTGCAGCATAATGCACATCTTTTCTACATTCCACACTTTGTCCTTCATTAACTCTAAGGAGCAAATAAGTGGGTACATATACAATTGCTGTTCTGCCGGGTGATGGCATTGGACCAGAAGTCACGGAGCAGGCATTGCGAGTGCTTCAGACGATAGCTGACCGCTATAGGCATACCTTTACGTTTCACAAAGCCTTGGTAGGCGTCTCCGCTATCGAGGCCGAGGGAAATGCTATTTCAGACGCAACAATGGAGTTATGTCAGCAAAGCGATGCTATTTTATTTGGTGCCGTTGGAGGCTCTACCCATCACGAGAATCCCAACTTGAAGATACGGCCTGAACAAGCTCTCTTCCGTCTTCGCAAGGATTTAGAATTGTTCGCTAACTTGCGTCCGGTACGTCCATTTCAGGCGCTGTTGAACTCTTCGACCATTAAGCCAGAATTTTTGCAAGGAACTGATCTGCTTGTTGTGCGTGAGCTAACAGGAGGTCTTTATTATGGCAAGCCCAGCGAGATACGCGAGACAGCCCAGGGTAGCGAAGCTATTGATACACTTCTTTATACGGAGGCAGAGATCGAGCGCATTATACGCACAGGGTTCGACTTGGCACGGACGCGCCGAAAACACCTCACATCTGTCGATAAGGCGAATGTGCTTAGTTCGTCACGGCTCTGGCGACGTGTAGCCAATAGGGTTGCTACCGATTATCCCGACGTGACACTTGAACACCTTTTAGTAGATGCCTGTGCAATGCATCTGATTCGACGACCATCCAACTTCGATGTGATCGTGACCGAGAATCTTTTTGGCGACATTCTTACCGACGAGGCATCGATGCTGGCAGGCTCTATGGGTATGCTCCCTTCGGCAAGTCTTGGCACACGTAAAACTGCTCATGGCCTCTTGGGGCTGTATGAGCCGATTCATGGCTCTGCACCAGACATAGCTGGACAGGGCAAAGCCAATCCCATTGCTGCAATCTTATCAGCCACACTGTTGCTTCGCTACTCGCTCAACCTTATAGAGGAGGCAGATGCCATCGAAGCGGCTGTCGAGCAAAGTATCAACACGGGATATCGTACAGAGGACCTGCATGAGACAGGAAAAGAGATTGTGGGGACAAAGGAGATGGGCGACCATATCATTGAAAATCTCACACAAGTCTCGGTCTAGCCCATCATTGGTTTAGGGCAAGGACCCAGGAGGTGCAGCTTTTCCTGAGTTCTTGCCAACTGCTCGACGAGATCGGCATTTTCTCGTTGTAAAGTGACATCTTCCGCCGTTAACAACGGTGCCACTCTCGCCTCCAAAAACGCGATCTCGTCGAGCAACAGTTGACGCTGTGCATACCAGCGGGTCACAGCACGTTCTACACCCATAATAACAACCCATTTTAGCGCACTACTGTCCCGTACACCAGATTATTGAGAGTGCTTAGTAGTTCCTCGTCTTGATACGGCTTGACGACATATCCACTTGCACCCAATTGCATTGCACGCTGCTGATGCTTGGCCGCTGCTCGTGAGGTGAGCATGACAAGCGGCAGCGTACGATATTGTTCCTGGGCACGTAGAGTTGCTATCAGTTCATAGCCATCCATACGCGGCATCTCAATATCAAGCAGTACAGCAGCTGGCGTTTCGCGCGTGATCATTTCTAATGCCTCTACACCATCTCGCGCCATCTGAACCTCCCAACCGTGCTGTTTGAGCATGTTTCCAACAACACGACGTACACTTGGGCTATCGTCCACGACCAGAATATGCTTTCCATGTTCCAATTTAGGCGCAGAGCTAGCAGGGACTTTGGCAAAAGCTCCCGTCTGTGCAGTGGGTGATACTTCGACTGTTTGTCTTACAGGTAGCGGAGGCGTTTGTGGAATCTGCGGAATAGATGTTGCGGTTGTCTCCGAGCGAGCAGAAGTTGCAGCATTTCCAGCTACATTCGTAACTAGCTTAGCACGATTCGAGAGCAACTCCGTCAGCTCAAGAATTAGTACAACCTGTCCGTTACCAAGAACTGTACCACCTGCGATTCCGTGTACATGACGCAGGTGTGGCCCAAGGTTCTTAATAACAACATCGGACTTCCCCTTTACCTCGTCTATGACCAGAGCCACACGGTTACCACCAGCATTTACAAGCAAGATATGTGACTTCTCGCCGATCTGCCCTGGTGGTAGTGAGAGGTACTGAGCAAGCATACTGAGCGGGTAGAGATCATTGCGTACCACAACGGCTGGTTGTCCCGCGACAGTTGTACGCTTAAATGTATCTAAGCGACCAATGGACTCGACCATCACAATTGGAATGGCAAACTGTTGATTGCTTACCCGAACCATCATAGCGCTCTGAATAGCCATACTTGTTGGGAACTTCATCGTAAATGCAGTTCCCTGGCCTGGTGTAGATTCGACCTCTATACTTCCTCTGAGACGTGAGACGCTGTCACGCACCACGTCGAGGCCGACGCCTCGACCGCTCTCCTCGCTCAACACTTCAGCGGTTGAGAAACCAGGACGGAAAATTAACTCAATCAGTTCGTTCTCACTGAGTATGTGATCTGGTTGGATAAGACCATGGGCAATAGCCACGTTGCGCACATGCTCGGGATCAATGCCTCTGCCATCGTCACGTACTGTGATGACGACTTGATTACCTTCGTAGGATGCGGACAAGGTGATCTGACCTTTTGGCGACTTTCCATGTTCTGTACGGACCTCTGGCGTCTCGATAGCATGGTTCACTGCGTTACGCATCAGGTGCAACAATGGGCCAGCGATCTCTTCGAACACCGTGCGATCAACCTCGGTCTCTTCGCCTTCCAACATGAACTCAAAGTCTTTGTGCTGCTTAAATGCCACTGCACGTGCGGCGCGATAGAGGCGTGGAGTCATTGTCGAGAGCGGTACTAAGCGTGTCTTTAGCAACCGGTCCTGGAAGGTCGTGTTCAAGCGATTTTCGCGAGCAAAGACACCTTCACATTCACGGATTATTGCGTCCATCTCGGTACTCAATGTCGCCATGTCTGAAATGCCTTCGCTCAGACCACGCGCGAGTTGGTGAAATTCAGTGTAACGGTCAAGCTCTAGTTCATCGAAATCCTTCAAATGAGATGGCTCGATGCCATTCTTTCCATTTCTGTACACGAGAGCTGGAGAACTATTTCCTTCACCTGGCATGACCATCACAGAACGACCACTTGGCAGTGTTGCAGCCTCAAAACGACTCTCCAACTTTTGTCCAACATCTCGTAGGCGATTGCTACTGATACCGACATCAGCGACGAGGCGAACCAGGCGCTCGATACGCTCTTCTAAGACACTGCGGTTGACAAGGACTTCACCGAAGAGGTTGACAAGCTCGTCCAGCTTCTGTAGACGTACACGGACGCTTAAATCGTTACGGTTGGCGCGTTGAGCGTTTGTCTCAGACTGTCGGTTTGTACCCACACCAGCGACTAACGCAGTGTCGGTGATCGGCTCTTCGCTTCCTTCTGCCTCTACATCGATATATTCTTCAGAAGAGACGCTCTGAGAAATGTTATGCTCATTGAGAAGCGCCGCGTAACGGACACGCAGCGTCTGTACTCTCGCCTCATCGGGGATTTCATCAGCCCCTTTCCCTGTAATGAGGACATCAAGAGTTTCGGCTGTATCCAAGATAATACTGAGTGCTGCAGGAGAAGCTGAAATTGTACCCTCCATGATACTATCGAGGAGGTCTTCCGATATATGGCTTAGCTCCGCAATAGCTCGAAACCCCATCATGCCCGCCGCACCTTTCAAGGTGTGGGTAGCGCGTCGAATACCCTGGATGAGTTCGCGGTTCTCAGGTTCTCTTTCCAAGGCCGCAACATATGTACTGATGGTCTGAAGATGTTCCTCGGCCTCCAGCCGGAAGATTTCCGCTGCCTCTTCCCCAAAATCTCCACTGAAAGATGATGGAGCGGAGGATGCTGAAGCGGGAGGCTGTGCCGATTTGTCTGTAGCAGCGACAGATGCAGTTTGTGCTTGTGATGGTGGAACTGGAGTCGTCGGCGCAACAGAGGTAATGGAATTCGGTGATGTGGAAGAAACGATTGAAGAAGCATTAGCATGAATGTTCTGCTCATCTCGTCCCACTGCTCCTGTCGCTTGCCATGCTCTCTCAGCAAAGTTTGACAGCGTTGGAGCTGGCGACGAAGGCAGTGATGTGCGAGGAGAAGCAGAATCTTCATTAGTCGCAATCTGAGTGAGGAACTCTTGCCGCACTTGAATTTCTATCTCATTACGCAGTTGGGCCTCTAGCTCACGGCGCAGTTCGTCGATACCCGAAATAGAGGTGCGTTCCTGTAGGCGTTGCCTTGCTTCGAACTCCTGACGTACCTCATTACGTATCTTCTGCTCCAACTCGGCTCGTACTGCCAGTGAAACATTAGAGCCTGATTCATATTCGCGTCGTAACTCTTCACGTACGTTTGCCTCGATCTCGGTACGCAGGGCGTCTGGATTCCCGCGTCGTTCGAAAGTGACGCGTTCTTGCACGTCACGCTGCGCATCGCGTTCAACCTGCATCTCCCAGGGAGTCCATCCAGGCTCTTGTTTCAACACGCGAGTTCCATCTATCTGCATCCGCTGAAAAGCCTCGCCGCAATCGGTAAGTGATGTATGCAATTGCTGTAGAACGGTCTGCATCTGTTCATCGGTCAACTCGACACCGCTAGTGACCTGATTGAGTAATTCAAGCACCTTCTTCAGCTTGCTATTTGCTACCCACACGACTGAGAGCGGTAAGTAGCGACGTACCTGCTCATTGCTATTACGCAGGTCGAGGCCCATGGCCTTTCCAGCCCAATCCTCCATACGGTCAAGAGCGTCTTTAGAACCATCCAGGAAGCCTCGAAACTCACCACGTTGGGCCTCTATGACAGCCATAGCGGAACGTAGCTGGCTACTGATGTTCTTCAACGAAGAGGCATATGTCTCCAGTGCCTGAGTATCGTTCTGTACGTCTTCGTAGGCTTTGGGGAGCGCGATTTCTTTTGTTTCGGATGGACTACTTGATACAGAGATCGGTGTGAGATCGTTGATGTTTGCTATAGGGGATGCATCAGCATGAACTTCAACTTCGTTCTCAGTTGGCGCGTCTTCTGATAACGTGGGAAGTTGGCGCGTAGAGGCAACAAGCGTATCCAGAGCGCTTGGCAAAAGCGCTATTTGCTCATCTTCAGAAGGCACTGCCGATTGTGGCATTGAAGAGGCGACCTTTTCTTGAGAAAGCACAGGAGCCGATTCGGGAATGGCTGGCTCTTCGGGCCATGCAGTATCCTCTGAAGAGGATGCTGGTGATGTGCGGAAGGAAGCCAATACCTCGTCGAAAGATGGCATTGATCCAGACAATGGTGGCTCTATCTCTTCAGGTTGATACTCCCCAGCAGATGCAGCCACATTGAGCCCAGAAGCACTACTCTCAATAAGATCTTCGTGCCGAGTGGCTTGTGTTTGTTGCGCAAGCTCTTCTGCCTCAAAAGAGGCTCGGTAGCCAGCGTAGTCAGCATCATCTTCAGCGATCACGGCATCTTCGTCTATGCCATTACGGATACCATCAACAAGCAGGTATAATCGACCCAGTGAACGCTGCAAGAGACTCACCGTGGGACTATCGAGAGTGACGACACCTTCTAGAGCATCACTTAAAATGTCTTCCATCCCGTGAGCGACATGTGCAATGCCAGGAAAATCCATCATAGAAGCTGAGCCGCCGATGGTGTGTGTGCGGCGGTGGGTCTCCTCCAAGGCATCCATATCGCCAGGTGACTGCGCTGCTTGCGCTGATTGTGCCAGATGTTCAAGGTTTGCCTCGATCTCTGGCAAATAGCTGTTCACCTCTTCAATAAACGAATCGAGGACTGATAGTTTATCAAATGTATTCGACATGTTGCGCACACCCACTATTCTAGCGCCAGCCTGCATGCATATCATCTTAGAGTAGCATGCAGCATGACACTTGATTTGCTATTGACCACGCTCTCCATTATTCGAGAAAGGCATCTGGTCCTGATTGAATGGAGATGACTGTCCTCTGCCCACTTGTGACCCTCCTGGGCGGCGTTGGCGAGAGGTTACTGTTCCTGATGGAGGAGGAGGCAAAAAACTCGGATTGGAGGACTGAGTCATTGGTGCCTGAGATGGGTAAAATGACTGATTTTGCCCATCGAAACCCTGCATCATACCAAATTGTTGCTGACCATTTCCCCCATTGCCGTTAAAGTTCTGTTGACTCTCGAAGCCTTCAAAGCCATTCATGTCACCAAAACCTTGTTGATTATCATACTGCTGATAACTGTTGCCACCAAATCCCTGAGGGCTGTTGTACTGGGGCTGGTTTCCAAAGTTCGGCTGACTCCCAAAGTTCGGCTGACTCCCAAAGTTCGGCTGACTCCCAAAGTTCGGCTGGCTCCCAAAGTTCGGCTGGCTGGGGAATTGTGGTTGGCTCTCAAAGCCTTGTTGATTGCCATTGCCATATTGTGGCCGTCCACCGAAGGAAGACGAAGCTCCAAAGTCTTGTTGGTTACCAAAATTATACTGACCAGAACGAGACGATAACGCGACTAAAGAGCCCGAGTTTCCAGGTTCAGGCAAGGGAGGGAAGTTTCCCGCGAACCCCTGCCCCCAGTCGTTGCCCATACCCATCGTGGTAGGTACGCCAGGGGTGAGCGTCGGTGAGAACATTTGTCCTCCATTACTCTCAGACATTTCTGTAATAGACGTCAAATGAGAGAACGAACCGACCATCTCATTTCCGCGATCAGGAAGATGGAAAGTCGAAACTGAGGCACGTAATTGCTCTGAGAGTTCCGCCAGGTAACTCACACTCACTGCTGCTTCCTGAGTTCCTGCATCTGTTTGACGAATGACTTCTGAGATTTGTGCCATCGTGACGGCTACCGCCTCCGAGACAGGAGTTTGCTCATTTGCGGCACGAGCGATGCCCTCGATCATCTTGGTCTGTCGTTCCACAGCACTGTAAATCGAATTCAACGAGCGACCAGCTTCGTCAGCCAGTTGTGATCCCTTCACCACCTCTTGTGTGCTGTCTTCCATAGCAACAACTGCATCGTAGGTATCACCTTGAATACTCTTCACCAGCGTTGCGATACGCTTCGTGGATTCAGTAGATCGTTCAGCAAGAAGGCGAATTTCATCGGCAACAACAGCAAACCCACGTCCATGTTCCCCAGCCATAGCGGACTGGATGGCGGCGTTCAACGCCAGGAGGTTCGTCTGATCCGCGATGTCTGCGATGATATTGACTATTTCACTAATCTCATTTGATCGCTCACCCAACCGCTTGATCTTCTTCGAGGTTTCCTGAACGTTCTCACGAATGAGCATCATACCATCAATGGTCTGGCGAACAGACTGTTGACCGCTGCTGGCACTGCGCAGGGCTTCTTGAGCCACTTCAGCACTCATCATAGCATTACGAGCTACATTCTGAATAAAGACTGCTAGTGCCTCAACAGCCTCGCTGGTTCGCGAAATCTGGCCGACCTGTTCCTCAGATGCTTGCGCCAGGTCAGCAGAGCGGTCAAGAATACGTCGTGTTGCGTTCGTCACCTGTACAGCCGTCGATTGTACGCGTCCAACAACCTTTGCAAGCTCCTCAATCATGTAGTTGAAAGAATCCGCAAGCACACCTAGCGTGTCTGGTGTAACCTCCGCCTGCACACGCAGATCACCGTCACCGACAGCACTTACTTCTTGTAGAAGTTTTTCGATCTGCGCCTGTAGCGCTGCTGCATCGCTTCCACTGCTACTTAAAGGCGTACCAGAGTTACCACCTTGACTATCAAGAAGAGTGTTAAGCGACATTGATAGCATAGCGAACTCGTCGTCACCATTTACCGTTGCACGTACACTGCGTTCTCCTCCCGTGAAGTCTCGGCAGACCGTGGCGAGTACCAGGAGTTTGTCTTTAATTCTGCGTTGCACAAAATAATTAATAGTAAAAACGAGGAGCAACACCAAGATAGCGCAACCTAGTACAACAAAACCAAATGTCGCTTTATCGAGTTGTGATGAGGATGCATATACAAAGCCAAGCAATGCAAAAAGAATAACGGGAATACCAGTTGAAGCAATTAGCCCTAGTAGCATAAGTGCATTAACTGTCATTCCACCTCTGTTGCGGTCAGGGTTCATTCGCCAGACCTCCTGTTAGTTAAAAATATCCATATCGAGTCGGATGATATTCCATTCGACTTTCTATTACCCCTGAATTACACGACGTTAATAGCGTTGCATTTTATCGGAGAAAAGAAGACGTGCCACATCCAGCAATACTATCATACGCTTACCAAGCAACGCACTTGCAGTAGCATAAGGAGCAATCCATTGAGGAATAGCGGATTGACGTGCGCCAGCACCGCTAATAGCCTCATTGGGAATTGGGAGCATCTCACTTATACTATCTACTATTAAGCAGATCACCATCTCGTTGTACTGCAATGATAATAGGCGAGTACGAGGTCCATAAGTGGACGGCTCCAGGTCGAGGAACGCCCGCAGGTCCACCACAGAAGCGATGGAGCCCCGCAGATTCACCACACCTCTCACCCATGATGCGATATTGGGTACAGGAGTCACATTCATGAGTCGCTCAACACCTTGAACTAGTTCTGCTTTTACAGCGATTTCTTGGTCATTTAACGAAAATACCAGATGTTGCTCGCCAACAACAGCAGGTAACGCTCCACCCACGACGTCGGCTTCCGCCTTACCTTGACCATCTTGAGTTAGCTGTAACTGCGCAGAGGGCTGGATAACGTCTTGTGCTCTCACTTGCGGGTTCATGGCAAGGGCAAGACGTTGACCATACGACATAGTTCTCAGGTCTTCACTTGTCACAACATTGCTCCTATCGCTCTGCCCACCTGAAAGATTCTCCTATAGATGAGATGGACAATCTAGAAGGTTGTCATATAGCGACGTTTCTGTTTAAACCAGACGCCGGACACTCATTACCAACTCATCAGCGCTGAATGGCTTTGTCATGTACATGTCCGCGCCCTGCCGTAAGCCCCACGAGCGATCTAGTGGGGTGCTTTTACTCGTCAATAAAATAATTGGAATATGCTTGCTTGCTTCGTAGCTTTTAAGCTTACGACACAGTTGAAAGCCATTCTGCTTAGGCAAAACAACATCTAGAACAATACAGTTTGGCCGCTCTTTAAATACCTTCTCAACGGCCTCGTCTCCATCGACAGCCGTGACTACCTCAAACCCGCTGTTACGTAGCGGTGTCACAATCATAGTCAATTCTGTCCAACTATCATCTACAACGAGTATCTTCTGCCCCGACATCCCATTATACCTTTCCTAGTACAACACACCAGTGTGATGGGAAAGAAGGGCTATCTCACTGACGTATCTCCATCTATAGACGAGCCGAGCATATAGGTGGAGGTTCAACATAACCTAGCCACGGTATCGTAGACGACGGCGCATTCCTTCTTGTTGAACAGGTATATGCTCCGCCCTACGCTCTTCCCAGTTCGCAAGATGTTTCTTTACGGTTTGCACTAACTCGACGGAGTCAAACGGTTTAGTGATATATTCTGTCGAACCGGCAAGCCGTCCCCGCATCTTGTCAAACAATCCGTCCTTCCCACTGAGCATAATAATTGGAATCTGTCGAAACTGCAAGTTTTTGCGTACTATCTGGCAAATATGGTACCCATCCATACCACGAGGAAGCTGAATGTCGAGCAAGATGACAGCGGGCATTTCATCGGCTACCGAAGTGAGCGCACTCAAGCCATCCGCAGCAGTAATCACTCGAATGTGTTCTCGTTGCAATGTCATTTGGACAATCTTGCGTACAGTAGGACTGTCGTCTACAACGAGTACTGTCGGCTCCGTCATTTACATTGACCTCCTTCGCGTATCAAATGACCAGGAAGAATTCCCTTCCTGCTCGGTCACTTCATTTCTTGATGGATTATTTCGGTTTGGGACAAGGCCCATGAACGGGGATTGCTGCTGCATGGTCACCTCCCGTCCACGTGTTGCCTGTGTGTTTCTATATGCACGATACGTTTGATAGTGTTGTACCTCCTGGTCAATCTCCGAGAGGAATATTTTCCAGGCAACATTGAGTTGGCGGCCTGTGTGCGAATTGCCAACCTCATCGCGCAATGATAAATCAAATATCATACGCAGGAAAGCTGCTAGTCCCTGCACAGCCTCCCAGTAAAACTCCTCTAACTGCTCTCCTTTTACTAGCTTATTCAAAGTCAGGATATCATGACAGTCCAGTTGACCATTGGCAAAGATAGTTGTCTCCAGGATAGGATATCGCTGTTTAGAGAGTTGTTGCAATAGTGGTGCGAAGCGGCGTTCCAGGTAGCGTACAACCTCTACCGTCGAAACCTGTCCGCGTCCACGCAGTGTTCTCGTATATCGAGCATGATGAATGAGCAAGCCATTGATGCAATCAGAGAGTGTTGTAATAAGACCAAGCAGATGCTGCTCCGGTGTTGCTGATTGGCGCTGATGCGCCAGAGTATACTGACACTTGATTATGATGTTGGAGAGGTCTTGTTGCAGTTCTGTTTCCAAAGCAGTGTCAACGACCTCAATCAGGTTTAGTTCAAGAAGACGTGCTATAAGTCGTGCAACCCGTGCCTCTGGCATCATCAATACCTGCGCGACAGCTTGAAGGGGGGTTTCCCCATTAGAAAGGCAGAGAACCTCGACTGCCTCATGACTAAGTCCAAGACTGCGTACATCTTTACTGACTTCTGGTTGCCACCTGGCGACCGTTGCACGCGTGAGGTATGTTACCCCTTCGCTTGCGATCTCTTCCCATTCGTCAGCCTGCCGTAACGCTTCTAATAAAACTGCGTCAACATCCAATGGCTGCATAGCGCTATCCATGGGAAGCAAACGGTGAAAGGCAAAACGTCCGTTTACCCAACGGAGTGCATGGCTAATTGATTGTGTGACAGCGAATTCTAGACGGCGCTGCATCTCACTTGCACTCATCCAACCGCGCTCAACCAGCATTGCCAAAGCAACCTGCGTCTCACCTTGCGCCAGTTCACGAATTGCTTGAGTGCGCGGAGGGTCAAGTTTTCCAATCAGACATAGCATTCCAAGTACATCAGGTTGCGCGATACCCTCTTCGCGCAAAGATACGATTTGGCCTTTCCGTATGCTGACGGAGAGCGTTTCAGGCCCTGAATATACAAGTAGCTTGCCCGTCTTGCCACTCAGAGCGAGCATTTTTAAGATGGACTGGAGACCTAGTGTTTGTAAATCTCCGTCCATGATGCGATCTTGTTGCTCCATTGTTCCTCAGTTCCTTTGTTCGCCATGCATACAAAATTGTATTTTTCCTCACCGAAAGGCTAGCCGCAACTGCTCTTTGATGCAGTTATAAAGGATGCGCTTGCTCGATAGCAGCGTGTAAGTGAGCATATATAAGGGCTTTCCGAACACCAAACACTGACTACCCGCATAAGCAATAGGTATATTAGTATTGACAACAAGAACACGTGTATTGTTAACGGTTTGTAAATACTCTGTTTATGTCTTATGTAGAGAACGAAAGAGCAGCAACTGTTGTAACAATTCGAGGTAACGTTGTAAACGTTCTATCTTAAAAATTTTCTATAGCAGCGCTACTATACCGATTTATTCGAGCATAGTGCGCGAGATAGAACGACTGCTCAACCCGATAACTACATGTATAGTGTCTTTATAGTGAGGAAGCGTATCGAACCACAAGTCAAAAATAGCAGGTACTCCATCACCTAAAAACCGATCCTGGATATACAACAGGTATACATTGTACTCACATCTGTCAACACATTTACATAGTGTACGACAAAAAGATGTAAATAACTATAAAAAAACTGATGAATATATTAAAATTGTATTAAGTTTGCGTGAATTCGCTGGAAGAACGAAAGACATAGCCAATGCCTGGTTCGGTTAGAATATAGCGTGGGCGAGACGGCTCTGCCTCCACTTTAATCCTAAGTTGTCTAATGTAGACCCGCAGATAGTCAGCCTCTTCACCATATTCGGGCCCCCAAACCGCTCGTAATAAAGAACGGTGGGTAAGCACCTTCCCCGCGTATAACAGCAGTTGACGCAAAAGCTCGAACTCTGTAGGAGTTAAGCGTACCTCTTGTCCACCAACACGCACCTGACGACGCGCTATATTCATAGAGATGTGACCATCTTCGCTGGATAATATTTCAGTAGTATTCTCGTTCATTTCCACATTCATGTTCGCGCGTCGTAGACATGCTCTTACTCGTGCCTGTAACTCTTCATTACTGAAAGGTTTCGTTAGATAATCATCAGCTCCCAGGTCCAGCGCACGCACTTTTTGTTTCTCTTCAGTGACAGCTGAAAGCACAATGATTGACGTCTTTTGCGTTGAGTGTCGCAAATGTTTGCATACATCCAATCCGTCTAACTCTCCTGGAAGACACAGATCAAGCAAAATGAGATCCGGTTGATGCAACAATGCCATCTCTATAGCCTGTTTTCCGTCTTCAGCAACTAGAACATCGTAGCCACTCACAGTAAGATTACGACGCAGAATACGTTGGATGGGTGGCTCATCATCTACGATAAGAATACGTTTCCCTTTTGTCTTCACTATCATTTTTCTCTCTTCGCTCTATCCGTTTCACCCATCGGTATGCTTCGCTTCATTCCCTCTTCGCTGAATGTATGATCCGACTCTGTATACGTCATACTTGATAAATGTGTGGGCAAGGTGAAGACGAAACGCGATCCTGCATCTTCCGCGGCTTCTACCCAGATGTTTCCTTGATGAGCCTCAATAATGCCTTTACAAATAGTCAATCCCAGTCCACTACTGTGAGACCGCAGACCGTAGAATGCTTTGAAGATACGCTCCCGCTCATACTCTGGAATACTATTCCCCCGGTCGATGACCTGTACACGCAGCATCATTGCCTTTGATATAGCGTTCGTGGTGTCAATAACCACGGCAATTTCTACGTCCTCTGGACTATGGCGAGCAGCATTCTCTATGAGATTGTAGAAGACTCGTCCAAGCTGAACATGATCGACATAGACAAGTGGAAGTGGTGTTTGAAAATGCACGCGAACAGGTCTGTCCGCAAGAACTCGTTTCGCCTTCGCTAACGCACCGTCTACAATCTCAACAATATCACACCACTCTTTTTCGAGGATTAAGGCTCCCATCTCGATGCGCGACATCTCAACCAGTGCGTTTATCAGTACAGTGAGATGATCTGTTTCAGAGTCAATATCTTCAAGCATCTCCCGTCGCATCTGCTCATCCCAGGGCACCTCTGTTTCCAATAGCCCCGTAACAGCAGCCTTGATTGTTGTTAAGGGTGTACGCAGATCGTGTGATACAGATGATAGCAATGCGGATTTGTTTTTCTCATCTTGCACCTGCATAGTCACATCTCGCACCTGCAATGTATAAGCAGTGAGCTGTCCCTGCTGATTATGCAGCGGATAGCGCGTGAGTTGATAGTGGCTATCAGACGATGTATCCCCTAACAGTATATTACCCTCTGATGATGTTGCGGCCTTCCCTTGCCTATTACGATCACTGTTCACACCTTCTCGCTTTATGCCTGGGAAGTGAGATTCTTCTTTTGTCTTTTCCAAAGTGTAGCGAGGGTAGATAGGGTCCAGGACCAGAACACAACGCAACTCCTGCGTATACATGGTGTCATGCGTAAAATTTTGTACATATTGATGTACCTCTTGCGCATTACGTATACGAGGTAATAGCTCTGCAAAGATATGTTCAAGTGTCACATGCGCATTCTCTATATACATCATCCTCATGTTGCAGAAAGACTCGGCAGACGGATTCATGTAGATACAGGTGCCAGCAAGGTCTACGACGAACCAGGCATCTTTGACTCCGTGTGCAGGTTGTTTTAACTGCATCAGGAGCCTGCTCAATTCACTTAACACACCAGCACGAGCCAGAGCAGCCTCTGCAGTTTGTGTGAGCATCAACAAGGAATCTACAAAGGGTCCATCTTCCTCAGAAACGATGCTTGATCCATTCTTACCAGAAGCAATAGAAGATGCCTCTTCGAGAGATAGAGGGACATGGTTAGATATTCCCCCTATGGCTTCACCTGAGGTATACTCTCTCTCATATTTGTGAAGCAGAGGCTGCAGACTCCGTTCGTTTTGGGTCAGCAGGTTATCACTCATAAAGCGTAAGAGACTTGTGAGACTTACGCCGAAGGTGCGTTGAGTCTCTTCGCGCACATGAGCTAAAAGTGCGTGTTCTTCCTCTTCGCGTTGCTTATCAGGTAGAGGACGTAGCACCTGTTCCAGGCGTTCAATCGCATTCTGGAAGCGGCGGCGTTGGCGTGCTGACTCCAAGAGCATCCCATTATGAATTGCGATTGTTGCCTGGCTTGCAAAAAGGGCCAAAATATCTGCTTTTAAAGGTGTGAACCCTCCTGGTTCAGGAGAACAGAGGAGCAGTGCACCATAGACAGTAGTACTAGTAACAAGGGGATAACTGAGGATAGAACGTATACCAAGTTCTGAGGTGAGGCAACGGCTAAGAGGGAAATGCTCATCGACCTCTATATCATTTGAAATATATGGTTGTCGGTGACGTAGAGTACTGCCAATGATACTTTGTTCTGTGAGCGCAAGTTCGCTATGAATAAGCTTGTTAAGCGCCAACGGATCTAGCCCTGATTGAGCTTCCAGGCGCAATGTCTCTTCGCGGTGATTAAACGTTACGATGACAGATGCAACGTTAAGAGCATTTGTGATACCTACAACAATATGATTAAGAATGGTGGAGAGATCCATCTCGGAAGCAAGGGCGCTGGAGACATCTTTGAGTGCCTGACGTTGCCGATTCTGCATCTCGGCACTACCACCTAGTTGGGCACGTTCGATAGCAGTGGCGAGAACCTGGGCAACAGCTCCTATCAGCCGCTGCATAGTCGGATTTGTATATGTGCCAAGCCTGATACTACCAAGTTCAAGCATTCCTAAAACGCGCTCCTCTGTATGCAATGGTACAACACATGTCGAACGCAATTGATGATAGTTGCTAAGTGCATCTCCGCACTCTGCAGGAGGACCATCTAGCCCATTTGGATACTCTCTGACCACCAGTGCGGTCGAACTTAACATCCGCTCTAACATAGAGCCTTCAAGAGGGTGCTGGTGGTAAAGGGCTGTCCATCTTTTCGCGCCATTTACACACAACGAGGTATCGTCTCGATGGCATGTAGTTATGCGAACAGCTTGCCGATCATGATGCAACAGCACGATGCCAAAGACATCGAAAGAGATTGCTGGTTCTAATTCAGCAGCTAAACGGGTATAGTCAGGTCGGGCTCCATACACACTAGAGACGATACGTGCAACTCGCTCTACAATAGCAAACTCTTCCGGTGTATGCATCGAGTCTTCCCCGCTCTGAGAGACGTATGTTCCTGGTTCTATCATCTCTGCCAGTCCCCTCTGGCGTCTATTATGGCAATGCGCTAGACACCTTTTATGTGTATTGAGTAACAACCGCTCATGAAATTATTACTTAAACAACATGTATATGCACATTTTCCTACAATGTACATTGTTTGTCTCTAGGCACTACTTACAATTACTATATGAGACTAAATATTTGTATGTCGCAACAAAGTATACCATACGTGTGTGCATTCTCGTCAATAATTTAATGAAGAGGCGGTTGACGATAGTAAACTTGGCTATAGTATAACAGGTAGGACGTTACTCTATCTTCTTTTTGAATTTATCACTTTTTTATTCCAAAGGCATTGCAAGCGTATTTTTTGCTCTAAAGAAGTTCTCTGTACAGCATAATTCGTGCTTAGAGATCACTTTCTATAAAAGTGATGATAGGAGTGTGATATTCTTATACTTCCCCTGATAAGCTATAATGGTAGAGGTCTTCTGCACATCTTATGTAAGGGCAATCGTGGATGAGAGCAGAAAAAGCAACTTTCGCCTTTACCTCGAAAAAGGAATAAGATGATACATTTGCGTATAGGTCCTCTTGTGCGTGCGACAAGCACGACAAGTGCTGTTATTTGGGCAAAACTTTCGCACGCCTGCAATATCACTCTCAACGCAATACCATATGATGCCTCTGAAGATGAGAAAGCCACATCTACAGTCAGTGTTAGCATGCGTACCGTTACTGTTGGAGGCCATCACTATGCAGCACCTCAACTTCAAGGTCTACAACCCGGCACGTGGTATAGGTACTATCTGAGCACTTCTAGCATCGCTGCTGACCATGTAGACAAAGCAGAGTCTATAGAACAATCATTTCTCCAATGTTTTCGCACTATGAACGCTTCCATTTCTGAAGCCTCGCAGGAAAAGACACCACCTCCATCGGAAGCATTCTCACTGCGACTAGCTTATGGTTCATGCCGCAAGTATATCATGCCAGAAACGGACGCCTTGAGCGCCTTCGGGCGTTGGCTTCGTAACCATCTTGACGAACGAGAAACAATGTGGCCTCATTTACTCCTCCTCATTGGAGACCAAATCTATGCTGACCAACCGCTCGACGAGTTTGTACAGATGCATCCCCACCTGCATGATGGCGCTGTCACCTTTGAGGATTTTGCACTCATCTACGAGTATATCTGGACGAGTGACACAGACGTGCGGCAGGTTTTTGCGGTCATGCCCACGTATATGATCTTTGACGATCATGATGTCATTAATAATTGGAATATTTCTCCTCAATGGAGAGCAAGTATGCTTCAACATGGACAAGAACAGGTACTCGTCGATGGACTCATTGCTTACTGGGTCTATCAGGGTTGGGGCAATCTTGTTTCTAGGGAGCAGACAGACCATCCGCTTCTTACTATTATGCAAGAAGCTGAGCAGAGCGGGGAGGATGCTCTTGAAAGGTTGCGCACGTATATAAAACGCGAGGTGTACAGAAAAAGCGATGGGCACTGGCATTATACGATTCCAACCACACCGCCTATTTTCGTTGTGAACGCGCGCACAGAGCGTACCACTGTTTTTACTGATTATCCCGACGATATCTATGGGCCGACACGAATCATGAGCCAGTCACAAATGGCAGAGCTAGAGGAATGGATGCAGCGGCACGATACAAGCCTCTCTCTTCTTGTCTCATCCGTACCAGTCCTCTTGCCACCCCTGATTGGACTCGCCGAATATTTGATGGGCATACGTCTTTGGCAACCCGGCTTACGTTGGTTAGGGCTGCGATTGGCACATATACAACAGAGGTTTGCTCTCAGAATTAGCTTTGATCACTGGCCCGTCTACTCTCAGACATGGCATGAACTCATACACAGCTTGACCAGGCGCACACATGACGTTCTTGTTCTCTCAGGAGATGTGCATTTCTCTTATGCAATGGAGGCCCACCGCTCGTTTTTCAAGAATACGAAAGCTCGTCTCATACAATTCGTTTCAACACCTCTACAAAACGTATTGGGCCGCAAAAGCGAACAAATGATCGTAGGGCAGGCAAGCATTACACGCTCTATCTATGGAGGCTTGCATACACGAATGCTTCCGCTTTACGAGGCGAATGAGAAGAGGCGGCTTCAACACGATATACTGCTACGAAATACGCTGGCTTATGTCACATTGCAGCCGGATGACAAGAACGACTATATAGTAGAACAAGAATATTTGGGCGTCGTTGATGGGCAGATGCAGGTAGTTGGGCGCACAAAGTTGTCCTACAGGTGATGAGGAAAACGTCCATAGGGACCCCTGGTAATTCACAGGCCCGAGGGACCTGGTTGTGCAGGTTGACACAAGACTATTATCGCGCCCCTACCCGTGCGCGTACCCTGTTAGCTCGATGTATCCTTCGCCCTGTATTGTCTTACCACCACTTTGCCCCTGGATGTCTACGGCACCTTCCCAGTAACTATTACCTGTTGACTGGTACACGACTAATTCCTGGTTTTTTAACTGCGGCATGATCGTAAGCGACGCCTGCACCTGTGGATCGTTGATGTCAAGCCGCCAACCGGAAGGATAGTTCGCTCCCGTCACCGGACTCTTCCAGTGATCGAGGGTCGTCGTGTGAAGCGCACCGGTTGGAAGAAGATGATCTTTTCCACCAGCATCAATGTATCCCGCATAGGTCGAGACCGTTGCACCAGACGCATCGTGGATGAAGTACAACATCATCTCAGTGTTATTATTCAACTGTATGCTATACCAGTCCCACCCGCCACCACCGAGCGAGAGAAAGTTTCCCCACTGGTGATCCATCCATGCCAGACCGGTTACAGGACGTGACTGATTGTGATCGACGATGGTGCCAGACAGCGCCATCCGTGTACGCGAGTAATAATACGAGAATCCACCAGGACCATAGGTGATGAGTCCTGTGCCATTGTGTAATGTAGGTGGCTTGAGGCCAAGCAGGTCAACATGTATAGAGTAGTTAGTCATTTCCGCCGCCAGGTGATCTACTCCATTCAACCCCTGAATCGACCAATCGCCTGCATGCACATTGATCCCTTTAGTCGAGGTCCCGTTTGGTATATCCGCATTCGGCTCGATGAGGCGACGCTGATCGAAATGGAACTCACCTCTCGTCACATCGCTAATGGCGAAATGTGACGCATATACCGGCGGAAAATTGCTCCGCAACGCCTGGAAGACCACCAATTCAAAACCATACGTATGTGCCTTCCCGTTGGTATCTGTGGTATTCATATGACCTGTGTAATACCACCACTCGGTCAAGTCATTATGAGCTGCCTCATCCTGCGGAAAACGTATAGGCGGGAGCTGCTTCTGCTGCGTTGACTTACTCACCTGTGGCAATTGCGCCGAGGTTGAGACGATTCCGGGAAAATTGCAGGACGACAATAGAAGCGTTAGCATGAGCAGCACACCTGTTAGAACGCTTTTTTTCTGAAGAAAGGAGTGCATAATCTGTTTCGTATTTTTGTTCATCGCTTGCCTCCAATGCTCACATCCGTTTTCGTTGCGCCGGCTGGCAGTTCATCATCCGGGGGGACAAGCTCTTCTGTCACCATGTATTCCGCCAGGGCTGGTGGATGACGTTGTACACCAGAGAATGGGAGCCACCAGTTTGAATCGCCGAGAAGACGCATCGTGGCAGGAACGAGCAGACCTCGCACCAGAGTCGCATCGATCAAGACGGCAAGCGCCATACCCAGTCCAAGGGCTTTGACGATTATCATATTCGCCGTGACAAAACAGGCACTGACCACAATCACGATGACAGCAGCACTGGTGATGATGCCGCCACTACGTTGCAAGCCAAGTGCCACAGCACGCGTGTTATTGCCTGTTTGCCAGAACGCCTCCTGTACACGCGAGAGTAAGAAGACTTCGTAGTCCATTGAGAGACCAAAGATGGTACAGAACAATAGGATAGGACTGGATGCTTCTACAAAACCAAGTGGTACAAAGTTCAAGACCTGGTGTAAGAAGCCATCCTGGAAGATGAGCACGAGCGCACCATAGCAGGCCGCGATAGACAGCGTGTTCATTAAGATAGCTTTTAGCGGGAGAACGACAGAACGGAAGAGCAGTAAAAGGACAACATATGTTGTCAACGCTATGACAAGCACTGCTTTAGGAAAGTCGGTGTAAAGAGAGCTTACATAGTCCATGTCACCAGCAGTCCCACCGTCCACCAGGGTTGTAGTCCCGTTACCAGGATTGGTATTGCGAATGGTTTGTACCAACGCCTGCGAACGCGGATCAAGCATGCCATATTTGCTGATAACCTGAACCAGCGTTGTGTTACCGGATACCGATGATTTCACAAGCGCGGCTACATACGGGTCGGCAATCAGCTTGGTATGGGTATATATGAGTTGGTACTGTTCCAGGGTGAAGCGAGGGTCGGCACTAACAACGCTATCGACACGATCAACACGCGGGTCGGCCTCAATACGCTTTACATAGGAGTACAGATTGTTGATGTTATTTGGTGTCAACACATCGCCCCTGGTTTGTACCGCCATCAGGATAGGCGTTGTCTCGCGATCATTGAACCGCTTCGCCAGCAGATCGTATGCCTCTCTTGACGGAACATCCTTTGGAAGAATCGAGGCATCAGGTGCCGAGAAGCGCACGCTCAGGAAAGGCAGACCAAAGCTGATTAACAGCAGAAAGACAGGAACGAATATACGTACGGGGTAGCGCATCACTAGATGCGAGAGCCGATACCAGAAGCCGTGATGTGGCTCAGCAACCGCGGTTCCAGCTACTGCTGGTGCAACCACTTTTTTACCTAGGCGGGGAAGGCGCACAGGAAATGCGTTTACTCTTAAGCCGATAATAGCCAGAATAGCGGGGAGAAGCGTTAACGCTGCCAGGATCGCCAGGAGCACAACAAGCATACCGCCGAGACCGACGGAATGAAGCATGTTGATACGGAAGAAGACGAGTCCCAGCAGACCAATCGAGACGGTGAGACCAGAGAAAGCCACAGCCCTCCCCGCGGTCGCAACGGTGAGAACAACGGCATCTTCGACACTTCGCCCACGCGCGACCTCCTCACGGAAGCGGCTCACCATAAAGAGCGAGTAGTCAACACCGAGTCCGAGTCCAAACAGCGTCGTAATATTGAGCACAAAGATGGAGAGCGGCGTGAGATGCCCAAGTCCAAAGATAAGCGCGAGAGCTATAACGACGGCAAAGCCACCCACGAACGCGGGTAGCAGCGCGGCAACAACTGAACGGAAGACGAGTAGCAGCGCAATAATAGCAAATGGAAATGCCAGTATTTCCGCGCGTCGCAGGTCATCTTCACTCACCGACTGAATATCTTCATAAAAAACGGGACCACCGCCAACACTATATTGTAGGTTGGGGACGCGCTGCAGTTTACGTTGTAATTCAGGCAAAAGCTTTGGAGCACTATCGGGGTCAGGTTTCAGCAAAACATTGGCATATGCCGCGCGACGATCCAGCGATATCTGACGCGGATTGTCGGTAAATGAGACGATTTGCGATACCTCTGACCAGCCCTTGAGTTGTGAGAGTGCCTGCTGTGATTCTTGTATGAATTGCGGGTCATCCGCGGTATAATTTTTGCTTGTAAAAATGACCTGAACAACGGTCTGATTAAGATGCAGCTTTTGCACAAGCACATTAATAGCTTGTGCTGACTCAGCATCAGCATTAATGAAACCGCCAGATTGCAGCACCTGGCTTGCTTGCGGGGCAAATGGCAGCGCAACGGCAACAGCGACCATCCACAGGCCCACGATCAACCAGCGAAAGCGGGTGGCAATTTTGCCCAGATGGTAGAACATGATGTAGCCTTTCTTTAGCGAGACGGGAGATCGGAGAGAACATCGCATCCTCTCCTGTATTTATGACGTTTACTTACGTCACGAGGGGTAATATCAAATCCTACCCTCGACTCATTTTTCATGATTGTTACACCACGCTATAATCATACATCGACCAACTACTAACAACAACTTTACCTCTCACCATGCACTACACCTGGCATTAGAAGACATTAGTAAACAAGTACCTCTTCATTGAAAGCATTGTTTTATATTTAGCAAGCAAGCACATTATTGATTTTGTAGAGATAGGTTAAGTAAGTGTTATAATAAGTCTATCTTAACTGGGATTAAAGCAAATTGGAATAGGACAAGACCATGCCAGAATACCGAAAATGGATCACATCGGACCCAAATGTGCTCTTTGGAAAACCTGCTATCAAGGGAACTCGTATCTCCGTTGAGCAAATACTTGATGAGCTTGCGGGGGGAACAACGGTTGACGAGTTGCTTGAAGCATATCCTCGTCTCAACCGTGAGGCCATTTATGCTACGCTTGCGTTTGCCGCCGATACGCTCAGAGCAGAAGTCACCTATCCACTTGACCAGGCAGCATCGTGAACATCTTTGTTGATGAGAACGTCCCGCAACAGATTGTGCTACGGCTTCGAGCAGAAGGCTATCAGGTAGAGTATGTCACACGACAGGTGGAGGACCGCAGCATCCTTGAAGAAGGTTATCAGCAGCAGGCCCTTCTCATCACATCTGACAAAGATTTTGAACGGATGGTTCTTGATGAACATAGGCCAACCGCAGGTGTACTCTTGCTCCGTATCACAAGGACCATTCCAATCAAGGACCGAGCACAAATCCTCGTGAATATGCTCCAACACCGCCAAAACGAGCTTCAAGGAACCTTTACTACGCTGACAGAGGCTATCATTGACATTCGTCGCCCCCTGCCCTCGCTCTGTTATACAGATAGGAAATGACAGCGCAAAAACCACGTGCTATAATCATACATCACTCATGCACATCTTACTATTACTTGACTATCCTTCATTTACTTAAAGCGCTGAAGGATTTCCCTGCGTTAATAATTGCAGAGTTCCTGCTGTACGACAGATGTAAGTCTACAGCAGATAAACGTCCTTTTCGGGAGTTTCTTATGGCAAAACAAGCAACGGCGAAGAATGAACAAAAACATTCTGACGCTTCTTCTAAAGATGCACCGATCAAGGTCATTACCGTAAATCGGCAGGCATACCATGACTACTTTGTTGAGCGCACAGTAGAAGCTGGTGTCTCATTAGTGGGAACCGAGATCAAATCTATCCGCGATGGCAAAGTAAACCTGCGCGGCTCCTATGCAATAGCGCGAGGCGGCGAATTGTGGCTTGAAAACGCCCATATCGCTGTTTATGAGCATGGCAACCGCTATAATCACGAGCCTCTGCGGAACCGTAAGCTGTTGCTCCACAAACGTGAAATCGAGCAACTCTTGTCGAGAGTCGCAACAAAGGGTCTCACGCTCATTCCGCTCAAGCTCTATCTCAAGGGAGGACGAGCCAAGATCGAACTGGGTCTTTGCCGAGGTAAAAAATTGTATGATAAGCGTGATGCCATCGCGGAGCGCGATGCCAAACGAGATATTGAGCGTATCGTTCGCGGGAGGTAATCAACACATATGACACAAGCAGAAGAACCACGCATAACGCTGGAAGATATACGCAAAAACGTAAACAGTGCCGGTTACTTTCGGTTGCTTGATATGCAGGTCGATGCTGGCGAGGGGGGTATGGGAGCAGTGCGGGTCCAGGTTGACGAACGACTGATGCATGCACAACAGATCGTGCATGGCGGCGTCATCTTCACACTCGCCGATACCGCTATGTCGATGGCCCTGATTGCGGCACTTCCGCCTCAGACGAGATTTAGCACCATCGAGGCAAAAATCAATTATCTTGCACCGGTCGTCACAGGGGAACTCTCTGCTGAAGGTACTATCGTCCAGCGAGGTCGCTCAATAGCTGTCTTGGAGGCAACGGTCTACAACCATAAAGACGAGGAGAAGATGATGGTTGCTCGTACACTTGCCACATTTCATATCTCTGCATCCAAGCAGACGTCCGCGACAAAGGAGTTGCAATGATCTTAGGACTTCATCACGCACAAATTACTATTCCTCGTGGAGCAGAAGAGCAGGGGCGACAGTTCTACTGCCACCTGCTAGGATTACCCGAAATAGAGAAGCCAGAAGCACTACAAGGACGTGGCGGCTTCTGGTTACAAGTTGGGGACAGGCAAGTGCATGTAGGAACCGAGGATGGTGTAAAACGCACAGGAACAAAGGCGCATCTTGCCTACCAAGTAATTGATGTCGAGGCATGGCAGAAACGGCTACAAGAAAACGGCGTCGAGGCTTTGGATTCGGTGCCGTTACCTGGATACAAACGCTTCGAGATACGCGACCCATTTGGAAATCGCGTCGAGTTCATTCAAGCTTTGTAGCCATCCTTGTACCCTGAACTTACTCAAGGTACTACAACTACGTTGTGACGCTGTCAGACATCCGATGACTATGATGACCGTGTACTGGCAAAGCTTTTCTCTCATATCTGTTGAGCCCTAGAAGCGAAGGAAGTGCGATACACGCTAACAAAGCTGTCAGGTAGATCAAGCCATCGAAACCAAGGGCATGTGCAAAGATGCCACCCATGCCATTGCCAAGTATCTGACCCAAACCGAGAAAGACAGAGTAGAGACCCATGAGCAAGCCACGGTCTTTCGCAGCCTCTTCCGAAATATCCGCGAGATAGGCGAGGGCGGCAGGCGCGAAGCTCGTCTCGGCAAAGACCCCAATCATGAGCAGAGGTACCCATAGGAAGAGTAACATATCATTACCTTCACCTCGATGATTAATACCTGCCAATGCGACACACGCGAGAAAGACGCCACTGACTGAGAGCAACATGAGGCGCAAACGAGGTACACGATTCAGGAAGAAGGCCCAGAACAGCAAACATAGTCCGAAGTAGAGCACATAGCCACCTAGAATGAGGCTCAGGCGATGACCCCCACCGGGACCGCTCGTACTTCCCATCAGCAGTTGTTGTGGATTGTGAGCGGGATTTGAGAGAATAAACGTCAGTTGAGAACTAAACCAGACGCCTACTAGCGCACTGATACATATCCAGGCAGGTATAAAGATGAAGAGGCGTGGTGTGCGAAGAATGCTCCAGTAGCGCATGGCTATAACTCTCAGCGTGCCACGATCAACCATCTGGTTGATGACAGGAGAGAGAGACATACAAACGGCTACTACGAAATAAAGCACCGCGAGAAGCAGGTAGGAACCACGCTCAAAACGCTCCCAGGCAAAGCCACCCAAAACGGTACCCACCGCGATACCCCCACTCGTGACGAGTTCATAAAAACTCATGATGCGCATACGCCTATCTGAATCCAGTGCTGTGAAATCCGCAAGATAACTCAGCACGACAGGAGTTGTTATCGCACTTGATATACCCGCAAGTACCTGCAGAATGAGGAGATAGGGCAATGGATTTCTCGTAGGAGTAAAGATAAGTAGTCCGACCTGGATAAGCCCGAGCAGTGGACCCAAGACAAGAAATCTCCGACGTCCAAAGTGATCGCTGAGGCTTCCCATGAGCGGTGCAAGTGTTAGCTCTGCTATATAAAATACCACGGGAAGTAGTCCCACCTGCAAGCTAGTAATGCGGTGTCCGGTGTGAGACGCGAGTTGGGCAAGTAGCAACCCATATATGACGGTACCCGCGCCTGAGTTCAGGCGTTGAATGAAAGTGCCGACAAGAAGAGGAGTAACCGAGCGTCGCTGCATGTTAAGAGTTCTCTCTCTCTAGCCGCCCTGCCTCCTGGCCTTTGCGTTGGTTGCGCCACGTGATGACGGCTATGGCAGCACCGATTATAAGCAGTACGACCGCTACCAGGAGCAGCGCAAGCAGTACATAGCGCATTCCACCATCGTCTGTTGCAACTGCAGCATTTGTCGTCAACATTTTCCAAACAGGCATAGAAATCGGTCCTCTCTGCCCTACTTTAGACTGTCCTACAATTAGGTAGCATCCACTTTTATTATAGGACCATGAATGCCAAAAAGAAGTAACAAAATTGCGCCATGATATAGATTGTGTACGGAGACCCACGAGGGGTCTCCGTACTTATATAGCGAGTGGCTCACTCATCATATTCTTCGCTGCTTCATCTGCGCAATCTTCCGCGTCAGCACGCAGTTCTTTTTCATAGATTTGGTACTGTCGCGCAACGTACATACCAGCGCGCTTATGCAAATTCGCAACTCCGAACAGGTCCTGGATATCAATGGTTAGATCAACAGCCAGTTGCTCCTGCACTTCATCGCTTTCGAGAGATAGTCGCCAGAAACTTCTCGCGAACGTGTAGCCCTCTCGCTCGAAGAGCCGATGCGCGACCTCATTAAGGCCGCTCACCAGGCTGCTCAGCACAACGCGTTTTCCTGGTTGAGCGTTGCACACAAGCTGCCGTGCTCGCTCCTCCACCAATCGGATTAAGAGCGTACCGATACCTCGGTTGCGATAGTCTGGATGCACCGTTACCGACGAGTTAAGCAGCTCATTTGCATTGTCCCATCGTACATCGGCGTATCCAACAAGTTGTCCTTTGCGTGTGACAATTGACCAGGCGTCAGTTTTCAGGTCGAAACTCGGTGTTTGCCATGCCCTCTGTATATCCTCCTCCGTTATGTCGGTACCGCCAAATTCAGTGGTTTCACTTGCGATCAGTAGCTCTGTGATAGCCTTCGCGTCCACTGGTCTCAGAGGTCGCGCCGCAAGGTTGTGTAGACGTACTATCATGATCGTCTTCTCCATGTTGAGGGACATTACGCTAGCTCGTCATGCCCCTTGTCAATAGATGAAGGAAGAGGAAGGCAGAAAGCAGCCCCTGATTTATAGATCGACAGACTGCGTACTCAATTCCTTCCCCGCCCGCAATTCTTTTTCAAAAGTGTAGGATTGGCGTACAATGTGCATTCCTACTCGTTCGTACAGTCGTGTGGCTCCTGTTAAGCTCTGTGCATCGACACCAAGGTAAACATCGTGTATACCGCGCTTGTAGAACTGACCAAAGGATTGATGCAAGAGCGCCTCTCCAATCCCTTTGCGTCGCCACTGACGACGTACTCCCAGCGAATGCACCCAACCACCCTGCTCTTTCTCGTCCTGGCACAGTGACACACCCACGATTTCGTTGCCATCCATTGCCAGAAACCAGAGTGAGGGATCGAAGTTTTCGCGCTTTCGCGTCCAGTGTTCCCAGAACTCAAAACTCACGGGTATATGGCCCCAGTGATCCTTGAACGCATCTTCATCAGCCTCAAAGACAGCACGGAACATGCTCATATCGTCGGCGAGGGTATGGACTGTGATACTGTCTGCCCATTCAGGCGCGGGAGGAGCCTCGTTCAATTCGATCTTCATGCGCCACGAAGACCGTATTTGTTTGAAGCCCTGCTTGCCAAGCAGTCGCTGTGCCGCGGTATTTTTGTAATTCGTCCAGGAGAGGAGTGCTACACGCACATCTGGTGATGCGAGTGGAACATGCTCAAGGGCGCGTGCTTCGCTTAATTGCAGCAAATGAGTCCCAACGCCACGTCCCCTATAGTTTGGATGTACATTACCGCTTGTATAGATGCGTGCGTGCTCCTGCTGATCGACATCTGAAAAGCCAACTACCTTGCCCTCAGGCGAGGACACTACCCATGCATCAGTTGCTATATTAAAACTCGGCGTTTGCCACTCGACACGCATGTCATCCAGAGTTGTCTCTGAACGACCCTCTAGTTCAATTTCACAAGTCTGAACGAGTTGTAGGACAGATGCCATATCATCCATCGAGGGATGACGCACCATAAAACCTCGTGGCAACGACTCTGTAAGCATATATCTATCTCTCTTTCTGCCATGGTTGGAAGGTAGACAGGTGTCTACCATTCCAACTACGGCTCACTCTTAACCGTTTCTCTTCAGCTTGCCTGTGCGCTTCGCGTAACGCTCGGCGAGACCAAAGATGTAAGTACCTAATGGAATACTTACAAGGCCAGTTATCAGTAAAGGCCATGTATAGCTCCATACCTCAGAAGACCAGATCGGCTGATTACGCATCAAGCCCGCGCGTAGGCCGTCTAACACGTACGTCGCAGGTGAAATACGCGCTATCGGCTGCATCCAATTAGGAAGGACCGAGATTGGATAGTAGACACCTGACACAAGCAGAATGATGGCTCGCACAATGAACGACATCTGCATGCCCTTCTCCGTGTAGAGCAGTGGCAGTGACGCTGTAGCGATGCCAAAGCCGATGAACGAGACACTCCCCAGCAACAACATGAAGAGACCCGTCAAGTAGTTGGCATGGCTCAGATCAAGATGGAAGAAAAAAGCCATCACAGCCAACTGCAAGATGGTGAAGAGCAGTCCGTGTGCGACCGCATAGAGACAGCTCCCTACCATGTGAGTGAAACGCGAGATCGGTGCCATGAAGGTGTATTCAATGGTACCTTCCCAGCGCTCCATGTTGATGATATCAGTCACACCATCGAAGGTTACGCTCAAGTAGGTCCACACTGAGGTTCCAATCAACAGCAAGAGAATCAGGCTACTAGACTGGGCGCTAGCACCGATGTAGGTGACACTCATAGCGTTTACGACGCTATACACTAACCAGACCACTTCCCAGGCCCAGTAGCGTTTGCTAAGGTTCCAGTTCCTTTCGAAAAAAGCGTACGTTGCACGCCCCTGGTGCATTAAACTAGACATGTGTTGTGTTCCCCTTTTACTCGTCTTCGCGTTGCGCTTCGAGTGCCTCGAAAGCCTTCTCCCAGCTTCCATAGCGTTGAATATCTTCTTCGGTGATAAGGTGTGAGGCAGTGTAGTGCATGAACACTTCATTCATCGTCACGGGCTTATCACGTCCCATCAGTTGTGCTACTGTGCGCTTGAGTTCTTCCGTTGTGCCAAGTGCGACTATGCGTCCCTGGTCGATGATGGCGACGCGATCACACAGCGCCTCGGCCTCATCCATGTCGTGCGTCGTAATCAGAATCGTCGCGTCGTGCTTCTCGCGCAGTTCCTCGACGAAGTTCTGCACATCGATTTTCGAGCGTGGGTCGAGACCAGTCGTCGGTTCGTCGAGCAACAATACAATGGGCGAAGTAAGGAATGCGCGGGCGATAGCTACTTTTTGTTGCATACCACGCGACATGTTCTCAAGTGGTCGCCCAATACGATCTGGCTTGATCCCTAATCGAATCAGGATAGTATTGATCTTGGCTCGCGCCTCGGCAGCAGGCATATTGTATAGGCGTGCAGCATAGATCAGGTTCTCCATCGGCGACAGCTTCTTGAAGAATGATGCCTCCACGCTTACACGATTGATGAGTCGCTGCACCATGCGCTCATCCCTCTCAACGTCGTAGCCAAAGATGCGCACCGAGCCAGTATCAGGAAGTAACAGGGTTGAAAGTATACGGATGAGTGTCGATTTGCCGGAACCATTCGCGCCGAGAATACCAACAATCTCGCGGCGCTTGATAGTCAGAGTCACGTTATCGACGGCCCTCACCTCGCGCTTTTTACCCTTATCATCATGTTTTTTGCCAGGCCAGCGTAGGAGCGAACGCTCCTTTTTGAATATCTTAGAAACACCGTCGATCACCACCGCATCCTTTGTAGTGTCAATGACGATGTCTTCTAATAAGTGTGTCTCCACTGCTAGATCACGGGCTTCATGAACAGTCAAGAGCGTTTCTCCTTTTGCGTAGTTAGAAATGAGCATTCGCAGTATGTGTGTAGCATACTAGCTATTCCTAACAGGTACACCGGACATACGCACAGACTTACACCTGTACGTTCGTACGTTGTTTTACAGCTCTATAGTGAACGCTATAGAGTAATTCTTCCCCTCACATACACGACCGGAAGCGTTTGAGATAGACCTGAAAAAAGCGACAAAAAACCGTGGGACTGGATCGCTTTTTTACCAGTGCCCACGGTCGAGGGTGTCTTCTTTACACTCGCCTACTCATGTAAAATAGGCGGACCTCCTCTAGAGATGGGCACACCGCTCCCCTGGGCCACAAACACACTGATGCCTTGGGCCACAGAACTGATGGGCACAAGCATGTTAATGCAAGAGCCACCAGAGCCATAAGCGGTTTGCAGAACAGGAGCGAAGGGCATGGCATGGCCGCAAGCGGTCTTAAGATCACGCGGACGCGACATACATAGGTGCAAGGTACTTTTTGCCATGCTTGCCATCTCCTTCCATGAGATTTGTTTGCTAGTTACTTTTGAGTTTTTTAGATGAGGCTTTCTCAGCTAGATTAGCGAGGGATGCATGTGCGATCTTCGCTACTTTCAGTATACGGATACTTTGGCTATCTGTCAAGGGAAAATTTGGGCCTTATTCTAACGCGTGTGTAATTTATCAATAATTGAACACGACATGTTGAGAAGAAGATGCAGTCAAAGGTACCTTTGTATCTCTCCCCTCTCTACAAAAGACGCCTTGCATTCCCGTTTTTGAAGGATACATTTACTTTGGAGATGATTCCGGTAACTCATTCAGTTTCCCCTGCTGAATAGTCTGCACCACCGAGGTGTGACGTTGTATAGCCTGATCTATCGTATTGCTGACAAACTCACGGATAGTAAGACGAACTAACGTCAGGTAGCCGTTCTCCTGCGGGTAGATAGCGGTAATATACTCTCGACCCAGGATAGAGTCGTTAAATGTTGCAACGACATAACGCTTGTCATTGGGGGCGATAACGGTGTGCCGTGCCACATCGAGTGTTTGTAGATGTACAGGAAGGGCATTAGGAATTTCGACAGCGCGGGTTTGTGGCATTGGAGTCAAAGCGAGTGTTGGTAGTTCGTTGTCCGCAGTATTATTCTGAGACATAACCGGGTCCTCCTACATACAACTATAGCATGCAGCCTATGGTCTCAAGTTTTCCATAGTCTGCATACAGTAGTGTACGCAAGTTCGCCCTTCAGGTCAAGCATTCCCCATGTAGATGGCTATAATTCCTCTTCAAAGCCTTTACGTGCACGCACTCGCTTCCATCGTGTGACGAAAAGTGCGGTTGCTTTTTGGGGCAACCAACGTAAGAATGAAGGGTGCCGCAATACATATAGGAAGAGGCGCGGTTGTAGGTGCTTCCATATTCCAGGAAGTTCTTCGATCTCACCAGAGCGTCGGGGATGTTCTATACTCTCTGGATCAGCCCATTTATCGCGGACGTAGATGTCTCCTAGCCGCTCCAAGGTGAGCGATTCATGTGGAGCAGATTCAGAAATGCCATGAACATACTCGTAAGGCGTCTGTGAAGGCTTTATCTGTATCCCTGCCCAATTCCCAAGCACACATATACGTCCGTAGAGTTGTGTCGCAAGACCATATCTGCGGAAGAGCCTTCGCCACCAGAGGGTGAAGAGAAGGGCACCGAAGAGAATGAGTAGTATAAAGCTCCCCGCGGCAGCACCAATCTGTTGGCGTAACTGCACCTGTGCCTGTGCCGCTGTTACCGTACTATTCTGCCCACTATCTGAGCCACCAAGTTCGCCTCGCGAGGTTCGACCTTTGGAATTGGGAGGGATAGCCGACCCACCAGGATTTGCACCGTTCGCACCGTTTACCCCTGCTGAGGGAAACTGATTGGGAAGAGGACGGGTAAAAGATGTGAAGGTTGCCGATGGTTCAAAATTAATCCAGCCGTAACCAGCAAAGTAGACCTGTGTCCAGCTATGTGCGTCGGTTCCACGGATGACAAGCTGGTGGGTCTTCTCATCGTACTGACCGCTGGTATAGCCGTTCACCACACGAGCAGGGATACCAAGCTCACGCGCCATAACCGTCATCGAAGTGGAAAAGTAGTTACAGAAACCTTTATGGTCACTATCAAATAGGAACCACGACACACCTTCCTTGCCAGCAGGCAGTTGTATATCCGTGCTGTATGTGTAGTTGCTACGGAAAAACTGCTCGAGGGCAACGACCTTGTCATACATAGTCCTATTCTTTGCCGTGATATCTTTTGCTTTCGCAAGTATTCGTGGATCAAGATCACTTGGCAGTTGTGTATAAGTATCCACAACAGATTGATCGTACACATTTGGAGACAGCGGCCCATCATAGCCCGACGGATACGGTGCAGAATTGGCAGGCATCGGTACACCGCGCAGCGTCCCTATATCAGCCGAAGAGACGTAGGAGACCACGGTATAATGTGCTCCTGCTGCAAGGTTTCCATTTTTTCCTAGCCACGCTACAACTGCTCCACTGGCCTTACTTGTCAGCACATTCGCGGGTGCATTGAGTGCGCCCAGATCAGATGCGCCAAAGATGTATGGATACTGTTCACCAGGAGGATTGACTACAGATATTTTCTGTTCAAGAGGATGAGTCATAACCGCGCTTGAAGGAAACGCATCGTTCGCCTTCCATGAAGTCGTATCTGTTGGGCCATTTGCCCAGCCACGTTTTGTGTAGGTCTCATACCCCAGGGACTGGAGGTAAATCGAGTGATCCGAGCTGTCTACAGTGAATACCACATCGTGATTGAGGTTTGGATTGCCTCCCAATACCAAAGAGTCTCTAAAGTTTCCATGGTTGGAGGGATTAGCTCCACCGTTGACAGCAATAACACGGTTCCAGGTATTCTCAAGTTGCGTCCAGGGATTGCTATTGGCATTCCAGATTTGAGCAGCAGTCTCATTGGTATAGCCGCCAGGCAATATCCAAGAAAAGATCAGAATACCAACGGAGATAATCGCCCCAGCCTGCATTACATCCCACCCAACATCATCGGCATAACGTAGCCCCTGTTTGCGCCATCGTCGCACCGACTCATAGAGGTTAAAGCGAAGCAAGAGTAGCAACGCAGCCATTAGGAACACAACAAGAAAGAAGGCGTATGCCGCGTCTACGTTGCTGAGATTAATGAGCAACACAACAGCATTCGCCACAATCATCAGCCAGGGACTCCGTGTGCGATACACGAGCCAGGCACTTGTATAAGCAAGCACGAAACCAAGTGTTGTGATGAAGAAGAGAAAAATTGAGTTGTCGTCACCCGTTCCACCTGTGAGGGCCGTTGAGAACCAGTGCTGCATGCCCGTGACAAGAGCACCTGTGTTTCCCTGGTAGAAGGCACCCGCAGTCTGCCAAAATGCCAGTAGTAGGCCGAAGCCCAGAGCAATAAGGTGTACATAGAGGCGAGGAAAGCGCTTCTGTTTGGCAGCGATGACCCCAATAATCAGACCAAGAGCTGTTGTCAGCGTCAGAATACTAAGATGGTCAACCCAGCCCGCAGCTTGTACGCTCCAAATAGTGCTATAGACGACTATGGCAAGCAAAACGAGCGAAAACCAGCCCTCTGCCAATCCAAGATGTATCTCAAGAAATGGTCTACGAGACCGAAAATCTTTATTATCAGGATTATTTGTAGGTCTGTCGGAGATAAGTCTTGCTAACCGATCAACCGCTGCATCGCTCATTGCCACTACCTCCGTTGTGCATATCGTGCATTTGGACCACTTTCCAGAACTTGAGCCAGAGACTCGCCACACTTCACACGCACTACAGGTATACCTGCACCCTCCAGGAGAGCTAGAGAGTCCTCATCAAAAGGTTTATTTTCAAATGATGCCGCATTCATTCCTACCACTGCGACCTGCACGCCTCGGCGTTGTAGATGGCGCAGCCCTTCATGCCAATCACGTGAATTAGAAGGTGTGATTACAATAGCAACAGCATTGCGCCCAAAATGTAAAGCATCCAGGGCAAGAGCTTCTTTCAAATCTGGTCCTGGTCCTGCCTCAACCACCGCGAGCAATTCGAGAACACGCTCTATCTGGCGTTCGCCGCGATCCACCGAGAGGAACTCGCGATGTTGACCGTTCACGATCATCCCAACCGAAAGGTCCTGGCGTAGAAGGTAATTGGCGACCGTCGCGGCAAGAGTAACACCATATTCCTCAGTGGAATGCTCTCCTTCACCTGCTTGTACTGTATCATGTAAATCGAGAAAAATCCATGCATCAACGGCGGGATCAAGATCAAACTCTTTGACCATCAGCTTGTCATAGTGTGCGCTGGAACGCCAGTGAATACGACTAAGTGCGTCACCGTTGACATACTCGCGAATAGTCGTGGCATTTGTCGTTGTTTGCAACGCACGACGTGAACTGCGTCCTCTTCCGGGCAAGCCGCCGGTAAAAAGCGCGAAGTTTGTGATCGGCAATATGTGGGGCAGCACCATAAGCTCGCGGGATGAGGAGAGCGAAATGCGTCGCCGGAATAGGCCAAAGGGATCACCACTTGTAGCAGTGACGGGACCTAGCTGGAAGCGCCCACGTTGTTTGCACGTACTCCGCGCACGCCACGTAGCGCGTTTGCGTCCACCCATGCTGGCGACATATCCTGCGCGATGGCCTGGAAGTGTTGAACCATCAGTAATCTGTACCCACAATTTGGGCAATACGCTCAAGTTGTCCAACATCAGACGCTCATCAAAGACCTCTCCGACCTGTACGCGTCCACTGGTGACAGCTCGGCGGAAAATCATTTTCCGCAAGCTATAGCGCGCCCATAGCCAGGAAAGGATGAATAAAGTGAACAAGACATAGGTCAGTATATAGAGAACCTTCCAGCCACTACTGATGGCAAAGAAGGACAAGACGACGATGAGTAGAACTGCTTGCCAGGGTCGCATAGGCTAGCGTCCCCTTCCGCCACCAACCCATGCATTAGGCACGGGAACGCTCTGCAAAATTTCATCCAGAATCACCGTCGAGGTAATGGCACGTACACGGGCCGCGGGCGTGGCAATGATGCGGTGTGCCAGTGTCGGCTTTGCCAGGAGCTTTATGTCGTCGGGGATAACATATCCGCGTCCATGCATAGCGGCGAAAGCTTGTGCAGCAAGAAACAAGGCGAGAGAACCTCTAGGACTGACCCCAAGATAGATATTTTGATGGTTGCGGGTTGCGTTGGAAATCGCCACGATATATTCTCGAATGGACGGATCGACATGAACACTGCGTATTTGCTGTTGAATATGCACCAGTTCTTCCGCTGTCATGATTTGCACCAGGTCTTCAAGCGGGTGGTGATGTTGATGGCTGTCCAGAATATTGATCTCATCCGATGCTTTAGGATAGCCGAGGCTGATATTCATCATAAATCGGTCGAGCTGAGCCTCGGGCAAAGGGAAGGTACCTTCGTACTCAATAGGGTTCTGTGTCGCCATAACCATAAATGGCACTGGAAGACGATGCGTGATACCATCCACGGTCACTTGTGCCTCCTCCATCGCCTCCAGGAGAGCTGATTGAGTTTTAGGAGTGGCACGATTGATCTCGTCAGCAAGCACAATCTGTGACATAACGGGACCGGGACGAAACTCAAAGTTTCCTGTCTTTTGATTATAAATAGAGACGCCAGTGACATCGGTTGGTAGAAGATCGGGTGTGAACTGAATACGTTTGAAGGTACATCCTATAGAACGTGCAATAGCTTTTGTAAGAACCGTTTTCCCAACACCAGGAACATCTTCAATCAAGATATGCCCACGACAGATGACGGCAATCAAGCTGAATGCAACCGAATCAGCTTTGCCAACAATGACCCGCTCAACGTTCCCAACAACACGTTGTACTGCGGTCGCCAAATCCTGTATAGACTGCATACATTACTCTCCAAAGAGGTGATTTTGAGGGTCACGATCTCGACATGTGAGTACTAGACGCATTAGTACTAATAGTATATGACAAGGCATCCTGTTCCGACAAACCTAAAGGTGTACGAATTCTGCACCAAAGGGTCAACAATAACAGGACTTATCAATATATTTATTACGTTGTTTACCGCGTTCTTGTTGCGAATAGAACAAATTCGCTCTACAATAGCAATTGTAGAGCGTTCGCCTGACCTGTTGCTGAAAGCAACCTGACTTCTAGCTGAAAAAGCGGAGTACCCAGGGCAGTTCTCCGCTGGGTACTTTATGAGATCGTATAGCCTATTCAGATGTACATTGGATTTTACGCACATGTCCCAGCAGGCACTGCGTAATTGGATGTCAATGCGCTGGGACTTGTCACTGAAATTGCTACGGGACGTGGAAAAATATTGCGCGCCAATCTCCCTGTCAAGGTATAAGAAATGCTTTGCGTGGTCGTCCCTGGTGCAAAAACAACGCTTGCGGCTCGGCTCAGATGAGGAAAGTTCCATATAAGCGCAACAGTACCACCATTACTATTAGGAGCAATTGTGATCGTAGCAGTGTAAGTCACATTGATAGTAGTGCCACAAAGGAGACCTGTTACGTATGCCGGGCTTACTCCCAGACCAAGACCTACAACAGTGAATGGTCCAGGAAATGTGCAGTTTCCAATAGGTTTGCTCGGTGCAGAGGCCATTGTGTTGGGACTATTGACTGTGAGGGTCACGTTTGTATTAGTTGAGTTATATTGAACAAGCACGTTGTTCAGCATATATGTTACAGTTTTACTCGTCTGACCAGGGTCGAAGGTGACATGTCCTGGAGTGCTTGAACCATTGGCTGCCCATGTATATGCAACTGACCCACCACTACTTCCTGCATCTACCATAATGGTAGCGGTGAATGCGATGTTGATGGTGGAATTACATGACACCTTGGACAAGACGCTTGGATTGGTCACTATAGACAGGCCAGATACATGTAGTGACGTAGGGGTTAGCGAAGCAGTAGGGGATATTGTAGCGGAAGCGGAGGGAGTTGCTGTATCAGTAGGAGTACTTGTGTCAGAAGAGGTACTAATAGTACCTCCACATCCTGCTATCCCGACCGCTATGACGCAAATAAAGAGAATCATTATGAGATGCTTCAACATTTTTGCCCACCCTCCTGAACGAGAGAGCATTGCATGCTATACTACACATAAACGTTTATAATGATCTTAGTAGATCCATTCATTATGAATGACGATTATCTCTTCCTCCTTACTCCCAGTATATACTTACAGTAGTACTTTTTCGTCCCTGTAGATTCTTCGTCACAAAGTACGTATATGGCTGTCTACTGTAGGCCCTCGTAAGTCGTCTAACAATAGACAAGTTCAAATAAGCATATTTTTATGAATGGACCCAAAGATGATCGACTACGCAGGACAACAACTAGGAAATTATCGCCTTCTCCGCCTATTAGGACAGGGTGGCTTTGCCCAGGTTTACCTCGGTGAGCATATCTATCTCAACACACAGGCAGCCATTAAAGTATTGCAGATGCAACTAGGAGACGATGAGCATAACAGCTTCCTTAATGAGGCACGCACCATCGCCCATCTTATCCATCCTCATATCGTGCGTACTCTGGAGTTTGGTGTAGAGAGAAAGATACCGTACCTCATCATGGACTATGCGCCCAAGGGTTCCCTACGCCAATACTACTCTAAAGGAGAACGTCTTCCATTAGAAACCGTTGTCTCTTATGTCAAACAGATTGCTGCCGCATTGCAATACGCTCATGACCAGAACGTAGTTCATCGCGACGTGAATCCAAGGAACATACTGCTAGGGCAGAACGACGAAGCGTTACTCAGCGACTTTGGAATAGCCCTCGTCATTCAAGGCTCGACCTCTCAAAGCACAGAAGGCAACGTAATAGGCACCGTTGCGTATATGGCACCAGAACAGATTTACGGAAAGCCAGGGCCTGCCAGCGACCAGTACTCGTTAGCAACTGTTGTCTATGAATGGCTGTGTGGAGACCGCCCCTTCCACGGGTCCTTTACGGAGATCATGACCCAGCAGATGATGGCTCCTCCTCCATCTATACTTGAACAAGGTGTCGCCATCCCAGCAGAAGTTGAGGAAGTGGTCATGATCGCGCTCTCTAAAGCCTCTGAGGAACGATTTACGGGTGTAGAGGCGTTCGCGCATGCACTAGAACAAGCCAGTCAATTAGAGAACCAGGGGGATGCGAAATCAAAACCAATCCTGTTACATCCCGCAACACTTCCTATTGTAACCGCCCCGTCATCACAAGACGATGGCGGTGAAACAAGAGAGGAAGGCCACCAGTACCTAACTGAGACGAACACAAAAGGTGATAGCTGATATGGCATTCGGGTCTATACCTGGTAGAGTAATTATGCTATTATAAGTGCCATGAGCCAGAGCGATAAGAACAGCATAGAAGAACTCCATGCGCTGGTGCGTGGAGACGTACAAGGGGTAGGTTTTCGCTACTTTGCCTCGCAAAAAGCCCTATCTCTTGGGGTGCGCGGGTATGCACGCAACAGGAGCGACGGTGCTGTGGAGGTTGTAGCTCAGGGACCTCGTTCCAGGCTGGAAAACCTTCTTGCGCTACTACGTCAAGGGCCCTCAGCGGCAGAGGTAGACGAGGTGGAGACGACGTGGCGCGAACCCAGCGAACACCTTAGTGGCTTCTCCATTCGTTGGTGAGATGTAAGGAAATTTAAGAGATGATTGATCGCAAGACGGTAGAAAACGTAGCCAAGCTCGCCAGATTGGGTATGAGCGAAGAAGATATCGAGACATTTCAACAGCAGCTCTCCGTAATCCTGGAGAATATCAAGATACTGCAAGAGGCCGATGTAAGCGGTGTCTCGCCAACCGCACATGCCTCACGCCTGAACAGCGTTATGCGTGCCGATATACCACAGCCATCCTATCCACCAGAGGTATTATTAGCGAATGCCCCCGACCAGGAAGACAATTACTTAAAGGTCAATGCGGTGTTGGAGGGAGAATAGGAAACAATGACGGAATTATACAGGCTTACTATTCACGAGGCGGGACAACTGCTGCGTCAACGCAAAGTCTCGTCGGTGGAGTTGACGAAGGCACACCTTGACCGCATTCGAGCAGTAGAAGACAAGGTAAAGGCGTTTACCCTGGTGACAGACAAGCTAGCTCTGAAGCAGGCTGAAGAGGCGGATAAACGTATTGCTAGTGAGGAAAATCTCTCGCCACTCACTGGTATCCCAATAGCGATTAAAGACGTGATCTGCACAGAGGGCATCACTACTACTTGTGGTTCGCGCATGTTGGAAAATTTCGTGCCGCCATTCAACGCGACCGTGATGGACAAGCTCAACGCGGCGGGCATCGTCATGATGGGCAAGACGAACATGGACGAGTTCGCGATGGGGTCTTCCACAGAGCACTCGGCCTTCTTCAACACTCACAATCCATGGGACCTTGACCGCGCACCCGGCGGCAGTAGCGGCGGTTCTGCTGCTGTAGTAGCGGCGGGTATGGCGATGGGAGCGTATGGGAGTGATACAGGTGGTTCCATCCGTCAACCGGCATCGCTGTGTAACGTTGTGGGCCTAAAGCCGACCTACGGACGAGTTTCTCGCTATGGACTCGTCGCGTTCGGCTCATCTCTCGATCAAATTGGTCCTTTCGCACGCGATGCACGAGACGCAGCTTTGCTGTTAAAAGTCATCGCTGGACCAGACTCATTGGACTCAACCTGCTCGCCTGATCCTGCACCGGACTATAGTGAGGCATTGATAGGCAATATTAAGGGCATGCGTCTTGGAGTGCCACAAGAGTACTGGGTCGAGGGAACACAACCAGGGGTTGTGAAAGTGGTCCGTAACTGTATCGAGAAACTGCGTGAGATGGGAGCAGAAATAGTCGATGTCTCTCTACCTCACACGAAGTATGGCGTTTCCGCGTACTACATCATCGCGCCAGCAGAGGCAAGTGCTAACCTCGCCCGTTACGATGGCGTCAAATACGGCTATTCTTATCAAGATACTCATGATATGTGGGAGGCAATGGAGAAGACGCGCCAATATGGTTTCGGTCCAGAGGTGAAGCGTCGTATCATGCTGGGGACGTATGCTCTCTCCTCCGGCTACTACGATGCCTATTACAAACAAGCTGAAAAGGTGCGCTCGCTCATCACGCAGGATTTTGATAAGGCATTTGCACAGGTCGATGCGCTGGTGAGCCCAGCCTCACCGACCGTCGCTTTCAAGCTCGGCGAAATCTCTGATCCCTATCAGATGTATCTGCAAGACGTGTTTACCATTCCGGCGAACCTTGCAGGCATTTCTGGCGTATCCATCCCTGGTGGCTTCAGCGAGGGTCTACCCGTTGGCCTACAACTCCTGGGACCTGCCTTTGGTGAAGAGGTGATCCTGCGAGTTGCCGACGCCTTCGAGCATATGACCGACTATCATACGTGCTGGCCCAAGGATTTGTAATGCGCAGGGCACCCGCGAGGCGATGTCTTCCCAATAAGACGTACAAGCAATAGCCCACTCGCGTATGGGAGCAGCATCCCTTTGCGGGTGCCCCCTGCGCATTGCAAATCCTTGGTAGAACCAGAATGGAGAACGTGACTTTGTCAGGTAGTAATTTCTTATTGAATTGAAGTTTACAAAATAGGTGCACTATCAGATGCCACGTCGCACACTCGCTATTTTTCTGCTGTTTCTAGCTCTTGCTATTGCTATTATCACGCCCCTTGTCGCATTTACCCCCCTGGGTAGTTCCCTAGGGCTAGTTGCGCCAATAGCAACGCCATCGCCCACTCCCGTTCCATTCGTACCAACGCCTCCACCATCACCAACACCCGTTCTCACTGCGAAGGGTACGCCACCCACGCTTACTTCTCAAGCGACATATTTGCTAGACATGGACACGGGTCATACCCTGGCAAACATCAATGGTCAGAAACCACTACCAATGGCGAGTACGACCAAGATCATGACTGCCCTTATAGTTATTCAGACGGTAGATCCCAATACAGTGGTGACGGTTCATCAAGACGCCGTTGACGAAGTGACAAAAAATGGTGGCAGTAGTGCAGGTCTTGTTCCTGGTGATCAAATTTCTTTAAAAGACCTGCTCTATGGGCTCATGCTGCCCTCGGGGGATGACGCGGCGGTCGCCATTGCGGATGCCGTAGCTAGTTCAACAGAAGGGTTTGTGCAGCGAATGAATTTGTTTGCATATCACTTACATCTCTTCCAGACGCACTACGCAAACCCTGATGGACTACCAGCCCAAGATCACTATACGACAGCTGCTGATCTTGTGCGCCTGGCCCGCTATGCTATGTCTGTGCCCCTCTTCACACAAATCGTGCAGACTCCAAAGTACACACTAACCCCTACCGCTCAGCACCATAGATACACATGGACGACCACGAACGTTCTACTTCAAAATCCCAAACACAAGTACGCGGGGGCAACAGGAATCAAAACTGGCACCACACCAGAAGCAGGTTACTGTTTAGTGTTCTCTGCGACACGCAATGGACATCATCTCATCGGCGTTGTTCTGCACAGTACAAGCGAAGATAGTCGAGCCGATGACGCTATAGCGCTGCTCAATTGGGGTTTTGGGCTACCACTATTGCCACCAACATAATACGAATCATATTGGGTCCCTTTAAGGAAGGGTGAGTAGTTCTGGCGCACCATCAGTGACGGCAAGCGTATGCTCGAACTGCGCCGAGCGAGAACCATCAGCCGTACAAACCGTCCATCTATCAGATAGGACCCGCGTTTGAGATCCACCAGCGTTAATCATCGGCTCAACGGTAAAAACCATACCCGGTCGAAGCTTTAAGCCAGTCCCTGGGCGACCATAATGTGGCACCTGTGGGTCTTCATGAAGCGAACGCCCGACACCATGACCAACGTACTCTCGTACAGTAGAGAATCCTTGTGCCTCAGCGTAAGTCTGGATTGCGGCACCAATATCACCGATATGGTTTCCAGAACGCGCTTGCTCAATACCAAGTTCCATACAGCGTCGTGCCACATCCACCAATCTCTGTGTCTCGCTGTCGAGAGTCCCGATGGCGAATGTCGTACAGGAATCACCAACCCACCCTTTGTAGAGTACGCCGATGTCAACCCCGATAATGTCTCCATCACGTAAAATCTGCTTGGTACCAGGAATACCGTGACAGATTACGTCATTGATCGCGACGCAGATGGTGGCAGGGAAAGCTGGCACTGCCGGATGACCCTGAATCGCGGGTCGAGCACCATAACCTTTATAGATAGGTTTTGCACCTTTGCTATGAATGAAGTCTTCCGCGACACGATCAAGTTCAGCAGTGGAAGTGCCAGGGACCGCGTACGGGCGAAGTACCTCAAATGTTTCAGCGACGATGCGTCCAGCTTCACGCAGATGCGTGATTTCTTGACGCGATTTTAATGTAACGGCCATATTGCTCTCTCTTATTGTAACTTAGAAACGATAACTACTTCGTATACTCATATGCAAAGGCCACTACGCATGTATTTCGTGGCCTAACGGAACCGGCTCATCTTCCTCATGATTCCGTTCCCAGACGAGCAAATCATTCGTTGTGACTGTCAAATAGCGATTGAAGTAATTAAGAAGCTGATCAATGGTAGTGTAATCAATCCGCTGACTTCTTCCTGTGTTCAATGCAACCAATGTACTGAGAGACACTCCACTCTCATCCGCGAGACGACGTAAGCTCAAAGTCGGTCCACCCTGTTGAGCCCGTTCAACATTGACTTTAGCAAGCAGCACGCGAAGCTGACAAGAGAGCGTCATAATCAGTCTCCTCTGGAAATTCTTTAGCACCCCGTAACAACCACTTAAGGGATAGTATACTAAAAAATGTTGTAACAAGTCAATACAATCAACTGACTTACTACAACATTGTGTTTCTATCTAACACTCGCTAAAACCATGAATTGCTCTTTCTCTACAATCACCATTTAGGGAGTGACAACTTCAGATTATCACATGCGCAATTTGTCATCAATACAACAATCCTTACGATCTCCTGACGCTCTCGACATGGTACTAGTAAGGAACGAACAAACATGATAGAATGTTTACACTTATCCATACCTATGTAGTTTGAATAGAGTATACACATATGCGCTACGCTATATTTACCGATGTTCATGCCAATCTTGAAGCACTAGAGACTGTACTGGCGAAAATAGATGAGCTAGCTCAGCAGGAATCTATCGATCAAATCTGGTTTCTTGGCGATCTTGTAGGTTATGGTCCTGATCCTAATGAATGTATTAGCAAGCTGCGTGAACGCACCGATGTTATGATTGCGGGCAATCATGATTGGGCAGCGGTCGGCAAGATCGACCTGGAAGATTTCAGCTCAGTAGCACGCATCTCAGCGGAATGGACGGCGAGGCAACTCACCGAGGACCACCGCTTATTTCTCGCAAATCTACCAGAACGACTCGAAATCGGCGAATGCACGCTGGTACATGGTAGTCCCTATGGGCCGCTCTGGGAATATCTTACCTCTGAAGTTCTGGCGGAACGAAGCTTTAAACATTTCAGTAGCCGCTACTGTTTTGTTGGACACACTCATGTTCCGATAATCTTTCAACAACCCGATACAGTAGTGCAAACGCCCACAGTTCCTCTAATGAATGATGAGCAAAGTGAGGGAATTTCTACATCCCCTCAAGACACGCTAGAGGACCTGGACAACGACGAAGAGACACAGGAGATGGTCGCCGTCCGTCCCGCTGTGCATACAACGAAGAGTGCAACTCATACTGAGAGTGCGCACACTGAACATGACCCATCAGCAACAGCAGTCACGGAGACAACTCAACCCGAATATGACGACGAGGGCGAAGGTGTAGATGCACTCAGTGCTTTACCGACGCCATCCGCAGAAGAAAAGAGCAACGAAAAGAAAAAACAGAAGAAGACACCAGCCGAAGACATAGAAATAGTAACAGCAAAAGAGCGCGACTCACACGATGAAAACAGTGAGGACGAGGTTTCTCCTACAGTAGAAATCATAGATGCTAGAGATATGCAGCACGATGCCTCAGTAAACGGCTCTACGAATCGTGATGAAGAGGCAGAAGAAGATGGGACGACGCCAGAGGAAACGATTGTGAGCGCGGAAGATCGTCTTAACGGTGAAATCGAAGAACTACTGGCACTCCTGGGTCTCAGTCAAAGTATGGTTCAGGTGACAAATGAGATGCTCGTGCCACCAGAAGGAGACTGGCAAGCGCCAGAAGGTTATCGTGCTATTGTCAATCCTGGTGGAGTTGGACAGCCAAGAGATGGAGACCCACGAGCTGGTTTCGTGATTTACGATACAGAGCGTGGTTTTACGTTCTACCGCATCCCCTATAACTTCGAGAAGACACAGGAGAAGATCATCCAGGCAGGTCTGCCACCATATCTCGCGGCACGCCTGAGTCATGGTCGCTAGTCATTTATGAAGCTCATCATCGGTCTAGGCAATCCAGGTGCTCAATATGAGCAGACGCGGCACAACGTTGGATTTCACGTCGTAGATAAATTAGCGACAAAACTTGGCTGGAAGTGGTCAGAGCAGCGTAACAGGGCAATTCTTGCCAGTGGCAATATCGGCCCCGAAAAAGTCGTCCTGGTCAAACCCATCACCTATATGAATAACAGCGGAGAGTCTGTAGGACCACTTGTACACTGGTACAAAGTGCAGCCTGAAGATATCCTTGTTATCCTTGATGACCTCGATCTCCCCGTTGGCAAAGTTCGCTTGAAGAGCAACGGCAGCTCTGGTGGACACAACGGGCTGGATAATATTATTCGGCACCTGCATACCAATCAAATTCCTCGTCTGCGCATTGGTATTGGGCGTCCTACTAATAGCCGTATGGAAACAATCAACTACGTCTTGAGTATCCCACCAGCAGATGAGCGCATCTCGCTTGCTACTGGAGAGGATAACGCGGTCGAGGTTATACCGCTCATCATCAATCAGGGCGTTGCCATCGCGATGAATCAAATCAACGCCGATCCAGAGGCACAGCGACAGGCCGAGGAGAAACGCCGCTTGCAAAAGGAGCGTCGGGAGCAGGAACGGGTACGCCGTGAAGTGGAACGAAGGAGACGAGCCGAACAAAATGAAGTTGAGGGGCAGTCACCGTCGCTCTTGATAGACGAGGTAGGTGCAGATACTGGCAAAAATGCAGAGTAGTGCATCTGCTTTCTCCCATACGAGAATATATCTCACCCACGCTCAAATGGTGGTGACGATGGGTCTTTTCCACTTGTTTCGGGATGTCGATAGATCACATATGAGTAGACAACAAGGACTACGACTACAGATAGTAGTAGTACGAACAATCCCCATAGGTTAAATAAGGGGATGAAACTCATAACAACTCCTAGCGCTCCCACTCCTACGAATAGCCTGCTCCCTAAACAGTGCGTCCGCTCCCATACCACGTCACTAGAAACGCAAGAATATGATAAACTTGCGCAAGAACAGAGGGGCACGCCTCACCCTATCCACGCTATAGTAGGATTACAAGTGTCTTCCAAAGAATGAACACTCTTAGAAAGGTCTCTCTTGTATGTCGCCTCCTAGATGGCTTTACTATCTTCTGTTGCTTGTCCTCTTCGAGCTGGCCGCCGACGTTCTAGCAAAGCAGTTCGCGGTGAGCGGGAAGTACGTCTTCGCGATACTCTCTATTATCGGTTTTGTCGTAGCCAATACCGCGTGGCTTGTTAGTCTGCGCACAGGAGCAGAACTGGGTAAGGGAGCGGTGCTGTTCTCGGTGCTCTCTGGCATTGGAGCGGTTGCCATCGGCTTGCTCGTCTATCACGAGAAGGCGACACCCTATCAATTTATCGGGCTTGTACTGGGGATTGCCGCTATCGCATTTCTTTCAATAGAGTGAGAAGGCATAAGGGAGGAAGAGCAATTAGCGGCGATGTAGAAGCCTACAATTTACAATTCATATTTGCACGAAACGCTTAGATACGGTATTATTACAAGCGAAAAGAGGGCGATTTATCACACCCCTACGGTAGAGAGCGCAGGGGCATATTCTATTGTGTTTGTTGGAGGATGATGTGACATTACAAGGATTACTCACGTTACTGGCACAGCGACCAGAATATAGACGCTTATTGGAGCAGATTCGCAATGCAGAGGGCTTGCCAGCACTTACGGGAGTGAATGAGGCGGCCCATCCTTTTGTGGTCGCCACGCTTGCTTCGACACTCAAGCAGCCCATGCTTTTGATTGTCGGCGACGAGACGCAGGCCAGCCAGTTGGTAGAAACATTAAAGATGTTTGTGCCCAATTCCGATGATGTACTCTGTCTTCCTGACCGCGATGCTCTGCCTTATGAGCGGCTCATCAGCAATGCGCTCACAACCCAGCAGCGTATGCAGGCCCTCATCGCGTTAGTCCAAAGAGACCGTACGCCGCTTATTGTGTGCTCAGCACGCGTCCTTACACAGCCTGTCATTCCACCGCAAGAATTAGCTGGAAGCTTGTTTACGCTCAAAACATCGCAAGAGGTAGACCTTTCGATGATGCTGGAACATCTCTATAACCTCGGTTATACTCCTGTAGCCGAAGTAGAGGAACCAGGACAATTTAGCCACCGTGGTGGTATTGTTGATCTTTTTCCGCCTACGTTGCCTCGACCTATACGTGTCGAGTTCTTCGGAGATGAAGTCGAGTCACTGCGCACGTTTGACCAGGAGACACAACGTTCGCTCAATCCTGTCTCGAACTGTATTATTGGTCCCGCGCGCGAGGCTCTTCCTACACGTGGACCAGAAGCGGCAAAGGAACTGGCACAACTTGATAGCAGCATGCTGAATCGAGAGGCGGAAGAGCGTTGGAATCAGAATTTGGAGGAGTTGCGCCAGCGTCATTCCTTTGATGACATCGCCTTCTACCTACCTTACCTGCACAATCAGGCTACCGTACTCGACTACCTCTCTCGCAATGGACTGCTCATCTTTGACAATCCTACAAGTGCGCAGAATCATATTCGGGAGCTTGACGATCAGGCGCAAGAGATAAAAGAGCGGCTCGAACAGGAGCATGAGAACCCCACACGTCTACGCGCTGCGTACGTAACATGGAACCGGTTGGAGCCACAAATACAGCAACGTCGCCAGCTTCAGTTCGCCGATGTCCTTTCGTCTGCCGAAAGTGATTTTGATGCTCGTCAACAAGGTGGAACAGAGCATCTTATACCATCTTTCAGCAGTGCCAATTCTTATGGTGGAAGGCTTCGCGCTTTCGTACAAGACTGTCGCAAGGCTCTCAATAGCCGAGAACGTGTAGTGATCATTACAGCGCAGGCGCGACGCATGGCAGAGGTACTGGGTGATGAAAGTATTCTCAACGATGCAGCAATTCACGTTAGCCCGGGAACTAATATTCTGCAACTGCCAGATGCAGGGACGTTAACTCTAATTCAGGGCCAGTTGATGGAGGGGTGGCAATCACACGCACTGGCATTACAGGTGTACACTGATACCGAAATTTTCGGCTGGTCGAAACGCCGTAATGCACAACGCCGCAAACCTGTCACCCCTGCTTCATTCCTTGCCGAGGTAAAGGTCGGCGACTACGTGGTGCACCAGGAACACGGCATTGGACGCTTCGAGGGTCTCGTCAAGCTTCACTTGACGGGGGTTGAACGTGAGTACCTACTTATTCACTATGCCGGTACTGATAGGCTCTACATTCCGACTGACCAGCTTGATCGCGTTACGCGCTATATAGGCATGGGTGATGCGGTTCCCGCGCTTAGCAAATTGGGAACGACGGAGTGGACACGCGCCAAATCGAAGGTCAAAGAGAATGTCCAGGATATTGCACGTGACCTTCTGCGTCTCTACAGCGCACGCGAGGCGGCACCAGGGCATGCATTTCCACCCGACTCGGAGCAGCCCTGGCTACAGGAACTCGAAGACGCCTTTCCTTATGAGGAGACTCCCGATCAAAATCGGGCCATCGAAGAGGTCAAGGCTGATATGGAGCGTCCCCGACCAATGGATCGCCTTGTTTGTGGTGATGTTGGCTATGGCAAGACAGAGGTCGCTCTACGTGCCGCCTTTAAAGCGGTCCTGGATCAGCGACAGGTAGCTATTCTTGTCCCCACGACGATTCTTGCGCTACAACACTACAACACCTTCAGAGAGCGACTGAAAGCCTACCCGGTGCGTGTCGAGCTGCTGAGCCGCTTCCGCACAGAGAAAGAGCAGAAACAGGTATTAGAGGATCTGGCCTTTGGCAAAGTAGACGTTATTATAGGTACTCACCGTCTGCTTCAAAAGGATGTTATCTTCTTCAATCTCGGTTTACTTGTCATTGATGAAGAGCAGCGCTTTGGTGTCGCCCATAAAGAGCGGCTCAAACAACTGCGTACTGAGGTCGATGTGCTGACCATGACGGCGACCCCTATTCCGCGCACAATGCATATGGCCCTCGTCAACCTGCGTGATATGAGCGCTATCGAGACACCGCCACAGGAACGCTTACCCATTCGCACAATCATCCGTGAGTATGACGATAATCTGATACGAGAGGCGATTCTCCGTGAGATTGATCGGGGTGGACAAATATTCTTCGTACATAACCGCGTGCAAGGCATTCAGGTTATCGCCCAAAGGCTTCAACGTCTCATTCCAGAGGCACGCATTGTTGTTGGTCACGGGCAGATGAACGAAGATCAACTGGAACATGTGATGATCGACTTCTCAAACGGAGAGTACGATGTGCTCGTCTCGACCACCATCATCGAAAATGGCCTGGACATAACCAACGCGAACACAATTATTGTCAACAATGCTGCCTTCTATGGCCTCTCGCAGCTCTATCAACTACGCGGACGCGTAGGACGTGCTACGCAGCAAGCTTACGCCTACTTCTTCTATGGGAAAGATGCAAAACTCACACAGATTCAAGAAAAGCGCCTGCGTGCCATCTTTGAGGCCACCGAATTGGGCGCGGGCTTCCGCATAGCTATGAAGGACCTGGAGATTCGCGGTGCTGGCAACCTGCTCGGCGCGGAACAGTCTGGCTCGATGAACGCTATCGGTTTCGATCTCTACTGCAAGTTGCTCGCGGAGTCAATACAGGAGATGCAAGGTAAACAAAATGAGCTTGCAGGTGTAGGTGCCACCGTTGATCTACCTTTGGACTCCTACTTACCCGACGAATATATTGGTGATCGCACACTTAAGGTGAACTTCTATCAACGCCTGGCGCATCTTAGTACTCCAGAGCAGGTTGAGGCAATGACGGCAGAGATGACCGACCGCTTCGGCACACCGCCCCCACCCGTCCAGAACTTGATCGCGCTGGTACGCCTGAAGGTGAAGGCCGCGCAACTAGGATTCGAGTCTATCACAGTGAAAGACAACGAATTCGTCCTCACGGTCAAGCGCACCATAGTGCCCAACCGTATAGCACTCTATCGCCGTTTCCGTAATGATGCACGTGTACAGCAGGGCGTAATTCGCGTTCCGCGTCGTCTTCTTGGACAAGACTGGCTAGAGCAATTGAATGAACTACTGCCAGCTATCACGACGACGGCAGCATCAACAGCGTAATAGTCGTTACCGTCGCGTATGCATTAAGTGAAACATGAGAGCTTGTTTGTAATCGAGAACACTTACCTGCCCATTTTTGATAACCTGATTTGTGAGGTTAAGCAACGTTGAAACAACCTGTAAGCGTGTCTCATCAAAACGGTCTTGATGACGCAGCATTTCAAGTAGTTGAGATGGCCCTTGACCCGCTATCTCTAGCCCCGAGTGTATAGCTTCTACACGAAGCCAGATTATCAATTGATGACGCATCTGCTCAAAAATAGCGATGTCGTCTTCACCAGCCATCATCATGGTGTTCTCTCGGTTTTCACGTCGAGTTACTACAGTATCAGGTGCTGTAACGGGTGACGGAGGTGGTGCGGCTTGCGGAAGACTACGCGCCATAGCCGGAGAAGCTGAGGATACAACAGGCACAGGAGATGTGGGTGTTGTAGCAAAAGTGGCGGTCGAGCCTTGCGCTTGCTCCTCAGACAACGAAACTCCTATCGGCCCAGTCGATTTTGTTGGTACTGGTGTTGGAGTAATCGGTGCGGAAGCATCGGCCACGTCTTGTTTTCGTGCAGGCGTAGACGGTGCGGCAGAGGCAGCGGGGGCAGCATATGTAGAGGTGCGTAACGGCGTAGAACCTGGCAGCGATGCGGGATCGAGAGGTGTAGTCCTCTTAGGACCCTGGAGTGGGGAAGTTGTTGTAGTATGATTGCCTCTTTGTGACGCGTACTTACTCTCAGATGGAGGGACATGCTGTCTCTGTTGGGTAAGCATTCCATTTTGCTCAGGAGAAGAGGCAGAACGCCCATTACGACGTGCAGCTCCACCTGTCGTAGCTGCCGATTGCACTTCGTTTGGAACTGCTGTCTTTACTTCACCACGTACCTCTTGTAACTGCTGTTGCAGAAGCACCGTTGAGGAGGCAACTTGCTCCCAGTTTATCTCGGGTCGTCCATTTTTAGTAGCGGTAGACCAGGTGATGGCAGGACGAGGGCTACCAAACGGCAGAGTTCCTTGCCTCTCTTGTCGCTGTCCTGTGATATGACCGCGTAATCCTTGAACAACAGATGTGGAGGAAGAGGTAATGAGCATGCGAACATCGGGCATCCGTTTTCGCCCCTGCTCCCCGAAGAAACTACGGTTGCGCTGCACGAATTGAATAAACAGCCGCTCAATGTGACGCTGGAAATCAGAAGACAGTAAGTCCACACGGCTCCAGGCGGTGAAATCAACGGAACTAAGGAAGAGCCATACCTCCTGACGTTTTGCGCGATCAACAGGACGCATGCGAAGCGACTCAGTTCGATAATCAAAGAATCGCGGATAGCAGAAATTGGCAATAATTGCTTCGGCCAACTCTGCCTTCAAACGTGCGACCTCAGCAGGTGGGAGTTGGCCCAAATAGATGCCCATCGCTACAACCTCTTTCATTCTACTGTTACAAATACCATATATGCTTAATCTATTCCGCTCGACAAGACTTTATGGGATAGTTGGTAATCCCATCACTTGCACTGCGTTCCTTCCTTGAATGACCGACGCAGGTGCATCTACGATACGCAATGGGAGCCTTGCCTGTGCACTCATTATTGTACTTGATGTTTGTAGTAGAGGTACAAGTGCTATGGACAGATGGGCTAGCCCAACTGGAAGACCACTGGCTTGTACGTTAAAAAGTCTACTAGTTAGACCCACCACCCTTCCAGGCTTCCATGTGTGTGTCTGACACCATGACACGGCTGGGAAGTCTGTCGTACCCTGATATTCTTTTCCTTTTGTGTCGGTCATAAAAGCCAGCACCTGTAGTGGCGTCTTCATTGGCGCGATCACTTTCCAGTACGTTGTCACCGAGAGAGAGTTACCACTTATGCTAAACGGCACTGGCGCATCCACATCATATCCTATTAAACTCATCGTAGCATGAGTAGTTGCGGGATTTACGAACGTGATATCCAGGTCGTTCTTCACTGCCTGAGGCGGGACATTGATGTATGAACAAAAGCTTTCAGGCAAATTTGGCAACACCTGCACGTCACTCACATAAGGGCCGGGCTTTACGGGTGACACCGGAGAGATGCCAGGAGCAGGCAATCCATGCCTGAGCAACAAATAGCCATCTCGCGCCGCCTCGACGCCATAGTGCCCATTCACCATAACACTTTTCGCCTCATTGATATAGTCGTAGGAGTTCCCGAACGGGACAATATCGCTTGTTGCATCAAGAAAGACATAGTCAGCTACGGTATCACCATAAGGAAACTGATAGATACGCGAACGATGGCTAATATGAGGAACAAGGTTAGACTGTGCTGAAACCGATGCGTCTTGTGGAATCATGTTTATGATTGGCTGGGCATCAGCGTAATGTGCCTCATACGTAGGCCAGTTAAACCCCTGTGAAAACGGCATCGTACCCCGCTGATAGTCGGCGCGTACCTCGCTGAACATAACGGCACCGAGCAGCAAGATTAATAAACCGCTATGAGCTATCCAACCAAAGCGCCAGGTAGGTGCTGGCAGACTATAGCTGCTCCCATCCCCCGTTCGCATACACAAACGTTTAGATACTACTTGAACCAGCCACAAAATAAGTACAAGCGCCTCAATGGTCGAAAAAATCAGTACAGGAATCATCTCGGCATCATAATGGTAGAGCCCACTATACGCGTTGGGATTAGAACTGAGCAAGTTGAGTGCTAAGGTCGGTAGTGCGAGTACCCATACCCAGGGAGCTAGAAACGCCAGGTATGCAGTCGGAGCAAAAAGGGTACGCAGGTAGAAAAGATGATCATGTTCCAGCACATGCTCCCTGATTATACCTACGGGGTGACGCAGTAGCGTTTCAGCGATCTGTATAGGACCCTTTCCTAGATACTCGTAACGCGAGGTGAGCAGAGAATGTCCAGTAGGACTATACAGATGCACAACAAGCAAACCTAGACCTGTCCAGGCAGCAGCAACTACGATCAGAGCGAGTCCACTACGCCAGCGACGTTGAAATACGATTGACCAGAAGCCATAAAGAGCGACGACTATAGGAATTTCCTCTTTACATCCCATTGCAAGAATAGCGAAAACAAAAAGCAGCACCGTACAGCGTGTGTACATGAAATAGAGCGTGAAGAGCAAGAGAGATGCCGTAAGCGTGACAGCGTGAAAATCAAATATAGTCGCCCATTGTAAAGCCGGATAAAGGAGATAGAGCGCAGCAATGACAACACTTGCAAATTCACTACGCAATCGCAACCGCGCCAACCAGAACGCGGGAAACGCACCACCCGCCACCACCACTGTTTGCAGCACTTGCAACGTTTTGGGATTAGGTACAACGAAGTAGAAGAGCGAGATGAGAAAGAGAATAGGCTCGAAATGAATAGAAAAACGCGAAATACCTGAGAGGCTAAGGTCCTTATAGCAATTTGTATCACCTATAGGGTTACAAATGGTTTGATGAAACATCTGCCCATGCAAAAAGGTCCAGATAGCCTGATCCATAATTCCGAGGTCTTCCGCATGAGTCAGATACGTGTCGTGATGACCAATGAGAAAGAGAATGAAGAAGACACTAAACGAGAGCGAGAGCAGCGTTACCAGTCCCATCGCTACCCAAAAAGTGCGTATGTGTGGCATAGGGTCAGGAGCTGGATAGAGATAGAGACGATTAAGTAAAATAGAAATACGTTTACGCCAGGTTTCATTACTCACGTATGCCACCCCCCTCGATACGAATTTGAGTAGTAGACAGAGGTGTGTCGATTGCTTTCCCCTCCACCCCATCATGGGTGACAGGAAGCTGGGATGCCTGTTCTTGTTGCACAACACGCATCTGCTGTCCACCACTAAGGTAGGCGATGCTTACACACACAAGCTCGGCTAGTGTAGAGACAAGACGCGAGAGAATGGCAACAATTGGTCCCACAGCAAGAAATGGCAGAGAAAGTGCGAGCAGCCCGGCGATGGCCCCTTCTCGAAAGCCCAGGCCACCGGGTGTAATAAAGCTCACAAAGCCGATATCCCAGCCGATGGCATAGATACCGACACAGATAGGAAGAGCCGCTAGCGGCAGTGTAGGCCAGACCGCGAGGACCAGTACATAAAATGCACACCCAGCAACAACCCAACTCGCACACCAGGCAAGACTAACAAGCATAATATCGCTATAGCACAAAGTCAGCACAATAGGTTCACGTTTCAAAAGGTGCAACCCTACATTCAAAATTTTATTGAGTACACGAGGATGTAATCCAACAAAGAGCGCAAGCATAATCACTACACTCAGCCCGACGACAAGTGGTTTGCCATAGAGAAGCGTGCGAACAGTCCCAATGCCTCCCCAAAACAGGAGGCTACACGCGAAAATAAAAGCTCCGGCGGCAAGCTTCGTGATGAGTTCGACCGTCATACTGGCAAAGGCAACAGGGCGCGAAACACCATGCTTGCCTACCCACAGAATACGTGCCAGCACATGCCATACATTACCAGGAATGTAGCGCACAAACTCTGAAGCAAGGTAGATGCGTAAACATGTTCGCAGGGCTAATTGCTGACCTAAACGAGCCAGGACAGCACGCCAGATCAAACCGTAAGATACTTCTTGTAGCAAAAAGCCAGCAAAGGCCAGCAGGAGCAGCCAGGGATTCCACTGAAAGGCATAAACTGTTAACAATCCCCATTCAGCTTTCACGTAATAGAGGAAGAACACCACAACCAGTATGAGCAAGCCAATCTGCAATATGCGCTTGCCCACACGTTTAAACCTCAACATATGCATCAATTGAGTTCCTGCCTGATACTATACTCCTCACCACGCTGGTATGCATAATGGCGTATCATCTCGCTTTGTAAGCCCGTTAGAAAAAACTGAACACCAAAAATCATGAGTAAAATACCCACAAAAAGCAGAGGTTGATTACGAATCAGCTCATTAAAGAGGATACGACGGGCAACCACAAAACCGTCTATCAAAATACCTGCGAGGAAAGTCCAAAATCCTAAAGGTCCATAAAACCGCAGCGGAGTACGCAAAAAGGTCGTGAGGAAGAGAACATTGAGCAGATCAATGAAGCCTTTTGCGAAACGGCTGGCCCCAAACTTTGAAACCCCAAATTTACGGGGATGGTGGCGTACCTTGATTTCCGTCACGCGATACCCTCGCCAATGAGCCATCACAGGAATAAAGCGATGAAACTCACCATAGAGCTTCAAATGGTTATCCTCTACAACCTCGCGACGATAAGCCTTGAAGCCATTATTGATATCGTGCAGATGAACACCGGTCATTTTACTGACTAGCCAGTTGAAGACACGTGAAGGGAATGTCTTAGAAAGCGGATCGAGGCGCGGAAATTTCCAACCAGAGACAAGATCATATCCTTCGTCCAACTTCTCTAGAAAACTAGGAATCTCTGCGGGATCATCTTGTAGGTCTCCGTCCATTGTGAACACAACCTGACCACGGCAGCGACTAAAACCCGCGACGAGTGCAGGCGTTTTGCCAAAGTTCCTGCGAAAGCGGATGACACGTACAGTCTTCGGGTGTTCAGTGTGAAGACGCTTTAGTTCATTAAATGTACTATCTGTACTGCCATCATCGACAAAAATTATTTCATAGCTATTTCCGGTCTGGTCAAGCTGTGTCGCTAATTTCTCATAGAGAGGACCAATATTCTGCTGCTCATTCATTACAGGCACAACAACCGATAGAGCAAGCTCTTGTGAGGCAGGTGTAAGGGTTAAAGGTCCCGACTCTGTAGCCCTTATTGGGACTTCTATTTGCTGCATTCCTCATATCCTCCAAGTACAGCCATAACGATATATCTTTATACGCTATCACTGATTAGCGATCATTATAACATACTGTCATTTCCACACTCTAATCTATGGTACCTTCTGCTTTAATAGAACGCATGAACGTTGAGAAGGGACACATAATTAGTTGTATGTTCCTAGACTACTCACTCCTCTCCATGTTTAGAAGAGGTTGCAGTGATCTCATAGCCATATAATAGCAAGGAAACATCAAGAAACCGTCAAGAAACCGTAAGTTTTGTTGGAGAAAGAAAATATTTCACTGCTACGTTTCTTTCGTCGGATGCTCTCCAAAAGACACTATTACTCCTCTCGCAACTGAGAAAAGAGGTCTGGCCGATCAGTAGTAAGCGAGTCTACGCCCGCCGCGGCGAAACGACGCAGTTCTTCGATAGTGTTCACTGTCCAGGTGCCGATCTTGAAGCCATGTTTATGCGCGATTGCTGGCATATCAGCCGTGAAGAGATCACTATCCATGTTGATCCAGTTTGCTCCAAGCATGGACACCTGATTCACCAGTATCTCAAAAGTACCTTCGCCATCTGGTTTCCATGTATCCTCTGAGATTAACGCTCCTGTTTGTATCGAAGGCTCTAGCGATTTGAGTAACGGGAGAATAGACAAATCGAATGACATAACGAGGACCTTGTCGAGCATACCTGTTGCGCGAACTTCATTTACAACAGTCTCAGCAATAGTAGGATAGCGTCCATAGACGCCATCGCGCTTGCTTGGTTTGATCTCAATATACACCTGTGTGCGGGCTCTCGCAAAGTCAAGAACCTCGCGCAGCGTGGGAATGCGCTGAGGTTCGGGCCATCCACCAGCGAAATGTGCAGCGGCATTAAGTGACCGCAAATACGCAAAATCAAGGGCGAGTATGTTTCCCTCACCGTTGGTTAATCTTTCAACGGTATAATCATGAAACACAATAATGTGCCCGTCACTGCTCATTTGCACATCTAGTTCAATCGCATCGATGGGCAGCGTGAGGGCTGTACGAAAAGCGGCGAGTGTATTTTCTGGCGCGAGATGAGAACCACCTCGGTGCGCGACACGTTGAAAACGGATAGCCATGAATATTCCTCCAGGACACGGTGTGAGTAGAGGCCACTGTTATACCATAATATCATGCATGATCCAAAGAGTTCGTTACTCGTCTTAGGAGTATCGACTCAGATACTTTGTTGTATATTTAAGAAAATACTCGAGAAAAAGAGGGATATAGTATGGCACTCACACCAGGAATGAAGGGCGAGGCGACTACCACGGTCGTCTATGAAAATACGGCTGCGTCCGTGGGAGCAGGAGGCGTTGAGGTATTTGGTACACCGATGATGATCGCACTGATGGAGAATGCATCGTGGCAGGCAGTTGCAACTTCGTTGGAAGAAGGTCATGTTACCGTAGGAACGGTAGTAAATATACGGCATCTCGGCGCGACTCCACTTGGTCAACAGGTTCGCGCCACCGCTGAGCTAACCGAGGTTGACGGACGCCGTTTAGTATTTAAAGTCGAGGCTTACGATGAACGCCAGAAGATTGGCGGCGGAATACACGAGCGTTCCATCGTCAATCTGGAACGCTTCTTGAGCAGAATTTCCGCGCATTAGCTTTATTATTCAGACAGCCAACGAATTAACAAAGTCTAGGGCACCCGCAAGGGGATGCCCCTCCCAGACAATGATGACAGATGGCCTCACCGTGTCTGGGAGGGGCATCCCCTTGCGGGTGCCCTTGTCAGCAGAGTATTCCCGATCTTGCAACAACCCTGAGCAATTTGCAATGAGGGAACGCGGAGGCTTGCTACTTATCAACCTATATGCTATAATTTGATGTACACCGAGACGAAACAGTAGTTGCGTCTATGCGTGTCTTCATCTGGGGATGTCGGGTTTCGACAGGCGGTCAGATTGAAGAATTGCAGGTCGAGGTGTCGGTACGCACTCTCGTTAAACAACCGACAAAAAATTAGTTGCCAAACAGCAACCACAACTCGCTCTCGCTGCCTAATAATCAGTGATGCGACATCCGCCCGATTTTCTCCTATGGGATCGGAACCGGATGTCAAAAACATGGGATGCTATGACGAGGACCGCTCTCTAATCGTCATTTAAGACCCAGAGGGCCAGCACTAAGGAATCCTGTCGATGGGAAGCCATAGTGAAAAGAAAAAACATCGACTAAGCCTGTAGCACATTCTCCGGTAGGCCCGTTTGGACGGGGGGTTCGACTCCCCCCCATCTCCACCACACGCAAGATAATTCACCACGTCGCATACCTGTTACAACCGCCATCGTCAACAATACCTCTAGCCGATGTTCACCCGCACACTCTAAAAGTCTATATGCCTGTTTTAGCGTCAAAGGTGTACCTTCATGGCTTACTATACGCGGAGAATTTACGAGTTCACACACGTTTCTTGACACATAATTCCAACGCACCGCGTTCTTTAGAGCCAAATGTCAGACACCGTGAACATTGTTAATCGTTTTCGACGAAAGGCCATCCTTCCCCATCTTTGTGTAAAATCTACGTACCTGCTCGCATTTGAGCTAGATATTATACCTCTGATTCGCCGCTAGCAGTAGAGTACAGCAGGGCATTAAGTAACGAAGCGACTCTCTAAGACAGAGGATATCATACAATGATACTAGCTTTGTAATGCTTATCATGTTAAACTAAACTTTGAAATTGCTGCCAATTATACGAATATAACCCAAAGACATAAAGGAGGGAAAGAAGCTTTTTTCCTTCTTCTTTTTAGCATATTTTGAGTCATATGAAAGTGCGAGGTGGGTTGCTGTGCCTCTTGAACCAGCTTTATATTCAACACAATACGGTTTTACTTATTTAGGAGATTCACTAGAATTACTAAATCAGCTAGACGCAGAGTCAGTTGATCTAGTAATCACTTCACCCCCATTTTCCTTACAAAGAGAGAAGACCTATGGTAACGTTGACCAGGAAAAGTATGTTGATTGGCTCTTAGCTTTTTGCAAGAAGGTCTATCTTGTGCTAGCTCCCACTGGCAGCCTCGTGATTGATCTTGGAGGAGCATATCAAAGTAAGAAGCCAATTAGATCGCTCTATAATTATCGCTTTCTAATCAGAATGTGTGATGAGTTAGGCTTCCAGCTCGCAGAAGAGTTTTTCTGGTTCAATCCTTCAAAGCTACCATCACCAATTGAGTGGGTAAATAAACAGAAAATTCGCGCCAAGGACTCAGTGAATACAGTATGGTGGCTATCAAAAAGTGACTATCCTAAGGCGGATGTTAGACGTGTACTTATCCCATACTCAGACCGCATGAAGAAGTTGCACGAAAACCCTGACAAATATTATAAACCGAAAAAGCGTCCTTCTGGTCATAATATTGGAACGGGTTTTGCTACTGATAACGGAGGTGCTATACCATCCAACTTGCTACAGCTTCCAAATAGTGATAGCTCATCACAATATCTCCGGCTTTGTAAGGATTTAAATATTAAAGCCCATCCAGCCCGTTTTCCCATAAAGCTGCCTAAGTTCTTCATTGAGTTCCTCACAGAGCCAGATGATCTAGTTCTCGATATTTTTGCTGGGTCAAATACCACAGGCTTAGCTGCTGAAATAACACGACGACGTTGGATTGCATTTGAACAAGAGAAGCAATATTTAGCAGCGTCTGTGTTCCGATTCCTAGAGAAAGATGCTTCAAGCGAGTATGCGAAGTCTCTATATGGGCGTCTGCTTGATAGCCAAGAGACTGTGCATATAGAGATGACTAACATTGCTATTGAAACGCAGGAAATTGTGCCTGTAGTAGAAGAAACTACTGAGACAGTGAACATCGAGATTGAAACTTCACAAGTTACTCTACAGTCAAGCCTATTCGAGATTTAGAAGATACGATTTTGCACATACTTACTTAACTTTGATCTAACTTTTGATTTTGGTTTTGTTCGGAAAACTCATCTAATACAGGTGCATCAGGATAAACAAGTTTGCCCGTTCTAACTAGCTTTAAAGGAAATTTGGGGTTGTTCAACTGTACCCCCTTCTCAACAACTCTTTTCTCCCAGTCAGAGAACAAGTTTTCAAGTATAGACGGGTGAACTTCCCATATTTCAGCTAACTCTATATCATTGTAGACTCCGATATACCAAGCCTTCACATTTCTATACTTATCGAGAATGTCCTTGTTCATATGGTGATGCGTAGTTACACCTGTATTTCTTTTTTTAGGCTCATTTTTACGAGGAGCAATGTTTATTGTTTTCAGCTCGTACTCATTTCCCTCATCATCTTTAGCATCGTTTCCTTCTCGCCCATCAACAACCTTCAACCCCAACAAAATTAAGACCTGTAAGACTTTCGCACCATTATCCTGAAGAATGTCAAAAATACCATATTCATTTGCTAATTGCTCTAACCCTTTTAAGTTATTAAAACCTTCCTCCATCCGTTCAAGGTCAGTTTCTCTTTGTGGCTTAGATTTGATAGGATCCTCAATAGGATCAGGAATTGAACTGGAAGGAATTGGAGCAGGTATTGCATCTACATCACGGTTATATTCTTCCTCAAAATTTAGCAGATCAGACAAGGAAATATTCAGCGCGTTGGAAAGATCTATAAGCGTTTCAAAGGAAGGTAACCTCTCTCCCCTTTCAAGAAAGCTTACCATCTCAGTAGATTTATTGATAAGTTCAGCTAACTTCTCTTGCTTTATTTGCCTCTCTTGTCTTATGAGACGAATTTTCTCACCTAATAGATGCCTAGCAGTATCGTAATCCATAAAGCCTCATATAATCTAGAAATTTGTGCTTATTAGCGCAATCATATGAGGACCCATCAGACTCGTACACGAACTAAAAGTACGTTTCACTTTTTAAATTTACTAATCAAAAGTAAGTAATAAATAGAGCAAATATACCAGGAGACACAGCAGTTGGCAAAGAGCGAAAATGAAGAATGGCGAGGTCACAGCAAAAAAACTATGAATTGGCTTTTCTGCTAGACTCGGCCTTAGCCATTACGGTATATTATAATGTCTCTTGAAAATCACACTCCATATGCATTGTCATCTAAATGGGCTGAAATTTCGTTGTATACATAAGAAAATCATTTTGTATCAACCACCCTTATCACCCTTTTAGGGAGGTGCAACAATGGAATACACTCTAGAACAATGTACACTCAGCTTCGCGCAGTGCTTCGAGCCTAGAGAAGACAATCAAGAATATGTCGTTGCATACACCGTCGATTTTTGTTGCCGCCAATTTCCCTCACTCCCATGCCAAACCGTCGAACAAGCCGCCAAAGATGCTTGGCAACATCATCTAGAGAGAGATCACATGCCTTCAAGTCCCACATGCGACTGAGAGAAGCGTGTCTCTTGAATGGTACCCGGCCTACTTTCCCTTTGTACTTTACTGAGCACGGTATACTTGCCCCTTGATCGTGGCTAGCGAGGGCATACGACAGGATAGCCACAACACAATATGCTTATAAGCGCTATGTTGGCCTGTCATCTACCCTCGCTCATCTGGCTGAATGGCTTGCTTGCCATTAGGCTACCAACTCTTGTCGCCTCATTCAATTCTTGGGTAGCTAACTTCTTTATATACAAATGTATTGATTTACCCTCAGTTTCATGCGTTACCTCTTTTCTTCTCATCTTCGGTGCCGATAGGACAGAGTAGAAATCTGCATTCTTGCAGATCACTAACTATGGCACATCTATCAGAAGAATTGAGGTCTGAAGTAATGCGTATCAAATACCTGTCAAGTTTCTTCTTTGTCCTTATAGTGGTGGGCATGCTGATTGGCCGCATGCTTCATCCATTACCAGCGGCGCATGCGGCAACACAATATACAGGGCCAGCAAAATATGCTCTCCAGATTCTACCCAAACCTTTACCTATTCGGCAGAGTTCAGCACTCCTGCATGCAAACGCATGGAGCGCCATACCCACCACCACTTCACTTTATGAAGCCACTACTGACGCTCATACGATGTATGCTCAAGGCTGTAGTGCCGCTCAGGGACCAGCAGGCTTGATAGTCCTTGACTGGGGACAACCGGTCTATGTAGGAAATGGGCACTACGGCACGTATGATTTTGGCGGGCATGATGATTCGGATGATGCCATTTTGCACGCAGTTGCGAACTTTGTGCTGGGCACCTGGTCCTGTCGCACGCCCTCCACAAACATCGCTCTCGCTATCGGGGAAAGCAACTATTACTCTGGTCACGCGCTGCCACTTACTACCGCTGCCTGGTATGCCGATGGTCAGCAATGGGGAAATCTCGTAAACAGCGTACAAAGCCTTGTTGTCAGCAATCACTACAATGTTGTAGGTATCTACGGTGCAGGTGATCTTGAAACAGGATGGAATAACTTTGCGCTGACAAGTAGCATTGTGAATGGCTACAATAACACCTCGTCACGAATCTTCTTTGATTTCGGCGATGATGCACCTGGTTACTGGACGAACTACCAGACATGGTATATAGCCTATGGTGCCCGTGATAATATGCCCGTACCCGAAATTTACTACAATGCTGATGCAACGTATGACTGGCAAGCATTAAATCTCTGGGCCTGCTCGCATGAAGGCGGTCCCATCTACTTTAGAGGAGTAATGTCGACATTCATCGGCAATACCCCTGCCCAGGCATGGACCGCTATGTACCAGGCTGAAGCATCCAACTCGTGTACAGCGAGAGCCCTTCCGTGGTTAAATTTTTCCACATATATGAAGTAATGTCCTTGTTTCTGCACAGCGAGGGTTTATAATTGATCCATCGCGGCAACTATGAACCCTCGCCGCAGGCTATGTATTGAAAGATAAAGAGGTGAACGAACTATGCAAAAACATTACTCGACGAAGAAGGTATCTCCTTCCTCCCACCGTTTTCAACTCCGCCTGACATGGGTACTCACTTCAGTCGCACTCATACTTGTCGTGTTTGGGGTATCTCTCACCTTCGTTCTGAGGTCGCAGACAGATACGAACTCATCTATCAGCAAGAGTATGTCCCAGCAGACGGACATTTCCACTTCTACAAAAGACACAAGGCAGCTATCAGGTCCCACACCTGTAATCAAACGAGGGTTCTCAAGCAACCAGGCCGACAAGGGGAATAATAGCAGTTCATCAGTAAGTACAGCTTCTGCAACACCTACTCTTATTCCGTCAACTCCACAGGCGGCTGCCCAACTCGGAGTTTTTTCTCTGTCTTCGGGAGGCCCTCTTCCTTTTCCCGAGACCGTCCTACATCCAACGAATATCGCACGTATGACGCTAAATGATACGCTCATATCCGTTTATGCTGGCTCCATGACTCGAAATCCTCAAGTGGGCATACTCTGCGTCCTGCGAGAGAATCTCACATCAGGTCAATTAAACCAACAGGTATACCAGGCCCGCATCCAGAAGGCGCTTTAACAATCCTGGCCGTCCAGAATACCACACTCAAACTCGCTGATCCAAAGACCCAGGGGTCTTTCGACCTCAGTACAAATCAATTTCAGTGGTAAGGTTGCCTTTGACAGCACTTTTGCTTTTTGGCCTGTTGGTGTATTCCTGACGGAAAGAGAGCACATACCATAGAACTACCGATGAGGCTGTTATCCTATCCCTTGACAGATTCGGAACTTTTCAGTTATACTTATGCTGTTCGGGAACGATACCGCAACCGTTCCCGAACATGAGGCCACCGATCCTCGTAAATCGTTGCCACAAGAGCGAGACAAAGGGGCAGTGATGACAGAGAAAATCACGATACGCGACATTGCTCGACTAGCTGGGGTCTCTAAATCCACCGTCTCTAGAGTGTTGAATCAGAAGCAGGATGTAGACACTGCCACCCGTGAGCGCATCTTGCGCATCGTAGAAGAGCAGGCATTCGTGCCAAGCAGTGCCGCCTCTGGATTGGCTGGCGGACGCAGTCGGATGATTGGCACCCTGATCCCTTCACTGACATGGCCCCTGATCCCAGAAATTCTGCGCGGTGTCGCTGAGGTCGTGGCGCAATCCCCTTATGAACTGCTTCTCTACAGCATCACGCATGATAAAGATCGTACCGAAAAGGATCAGCGCGATATCATTGATCGCATTCTGACCTCAAAACTGGCTGGAGGTCTGCTGGCAGTATTTCCTGGCCAATCTACTCAGCACCTGACTCGGCTGCACGAGCAGGGCTTTCCCGTTGTGATCATCGACGACCAGAACGAGCCAACAAGTACTCCGTGGGTGAGTGCCGACGACCGGGTTGGTGCCTATAGTGCCGTCCGTTACCTCATCCACCTGGGACACCGATGCATCGGGTATATTCAAGGACCTCTCAACCATCAATGTACACGTGATCGCTACCAAGGCTACTGTGATGCATTGAGCGAAGCCGGTTTGACTCCCGATCCTTCGTTGGTGCTGCAAGGAGACTTCATGTTTCAGGGCGGTCGTGCATGCGCCAGCCAGTTCTTTGCTCTAGCTAAACGCCCGACTGCTATTTTCGCAAGCAACGATGCGATGGCCCATGGCGTCCTGGCGGCTGCCGAGGAGTATGGTTTGCTGGTGCCGGAGGATATATCGCTTGTTGGTTTCGATGATATTCCTCTATCTGCTCACACGCGCCCGGCCCTCACCACCGTGCGCCAGCCATTTTATGAAATGGGGCAGCGTGCCACTGAATGGCTGTTGTCTCTGTTGGAGTCGCCTCGTCCATTACCAGATGGGCCGTATACCGGACCTGTTCAACTCGGTACTTCCCCCTTCCCAAGCAAGCAGAGCGAACCTATTCGTATCCAATTGGGGACAAGCCTTGTAGTGCGTGCTTCTTGTGGTTCTCCCCGTCATCTCTCTACCTCAACTTCAGAAGCGTCGTCGTCAGTGTAGCAAATGTGAGCAATTTTTGGGCGTCTTGATTTTCCGTCCGTGCAGCGTTCAGTGCCGATACAATTGTACGTATTCTTCGAGCATCAATTCTATCTTGTAGTAGGACAGGGAGGTTGAACAGTTCTTTGAGAGCATCACCTGCTTATCCGCGAGCAGCGAGAGGATGAGGCATGCATCTCAAGTAATAGCTCGGCCTCCTGTCTCAATTGGAAAGGAGACAACGAATGAGAAAACAAGGACGTGTGGCTCTGTTGTCACTCTTTGTGCTCGTATTGTCACTCAGCGCAGTAGCATGCGGCGGTGGTAGTGGAGGTGGCAACCCCAACTCCGCCAATCTAACGGTGTGGGCTATGGGAGCGGAGGGCGATAGCCTGAAGGTACTGACCAGCGACTTTATGCAACAGAACCCCAACATTCATGTGACGGTACAGTCCATTCCTTGGAGCGACGCGCATAGTAAGTTACTCACTGCTGTGGCTGGCAACCAGGCACCCGACGTCGCCGAGATGGGAACTACCTGGATGGCTGAATTTGCGAAGACCGGTGCTCTTGACACTCCTCCTAGCAGCATTAATCAGAATGCGTTTTTCAAGAGTGCCTGGAACACTGCTGTGGCGAATGGCACGGCATATGGAGTACCCTGGTATGTCGATACGCGTGTGTTGTTTTACCGCACCGACATTGCCAAAAAGGCTGGTATCACCCAGGCACCTCAGACATGGGATGACCTGCTGGCTGCTGCTACGGCTATGAAGCAAAAGGGTGGGGCCAGGTACGGCATCTCGTTGGCAGCGAAGGACTGGCAGGAACTCCTACCATTTATATGGCAGAACAATGGAAAAATTTACACGAACGGCAATTTCACCCTGAATAGCCCCGCAGTGGTACAGGCACTCGCCTACTACCAGTCCTTCTTCAAGCAGGGTCTCACGCCTCAGACGGAGCCACAAAACTTCGACGTTGCGCAGAGCTTCATCCAGGGTACTACCCCGATGTTCATCTCTGGTCCTTGGGAAGTCGGACTGATCCAACAAGAGGGCGGTGCCTCGATGAATGGTAAATGGGCAGTAACCACATTGCCTCAAAAGGTATCGAACACCTCGTTCGTCGGTGGTAGCGACCTGGTTGTCTTCAAAAATAGCCCAAACCGTGATGCCGCGTGGAAGTTCGTCCAGTACCTTGCCAAACCTGATGTTCAAACAAAGTGGTACAGCACGGTTAAGGATCTCCCTGCCGCGCAATCAGCCTGGAATACAGGAACGCTTTCCACTGATAAAAACCTGTCCGTTTTCCACACCCAATTGAGCAGCACACAAGGGCCGCCAACCATTGCCAACTGGGAGCAGGTTGCTAATCTCATTGACAATGATATGGAGCAGGTCATGTTCGGCAAAGCCTCACCAGCGCAGGCAGCGCAGGACATGCAACAGAAAGCTACGTCTATCGGTAGCGGGAGTTGAAAATGAGCAACGTAGATACAACTGCTATCACTCCGCAGGCTCGGGCGACGCATCGTGCGTCGCACCGGGCTAGTGGCACCCACAGCCTCGCAGGCTGGATATTTGCTTTCCCGTGGGTAGCAATCTTCCTGCTGTTCCTGGCCGGCCCTATCATCGTGGCACTTCTACTCAGCTTCACGGATTTCGGTCTCGCCAACTTGCAGAACCCATTTAATTTGCATTTTATAGGATTCCAGAATTACGTGCGGCTCATACATGATGCAACGTTCCTTACGTCCGCTGTTAACACCATTTACTTTGTGGTTGTCGGTGTACCATTGAACATAGCGATCGGTCTGCTCCTTGCTATCGGCGTGAATCAGGGCGTGAGCTACGTCAAGGCAATTTTTCGTGTTGGGTATTACGTGCCAGTAATCACAAGCATCGTCGCGGTCGCGGTCGTGTGGCGTTACCTGTACAACCCCGACTCGGGTCTCATCAACAACCTTCTCCACCTGGTCAACCTGCAAGGGGCCGATTGGCTCGGCAATCCCGTGCTGGCGATGCCATCGATCATTGTCATGGCAGTCTGGCGTAACGTCGGGTATGCGATGATCATCTTACTGGCTGGTCTTCAGGGCATAGACAAGACGCTCTACGAAGCATCGAGCATAGACGGAGCTACATCCTTCACACGATTCCGCTACGTCACGCTTCCAATGCTGCAACCCACACTGCTCTTTGTCACGATAATCACAACCATCGGCTTCCTGCAGGTCTTTGCAGAGCCATTTGTCATGACTGGCGGAGGACCGATTAATCGAACGCTTACGGTCTCAATATACCTGTACCAGCAGGGCTTCAACTTCTTCAATCAAGGGTACGCGAGCGCAATGGGTTATGTCATGTTTATTGCCATCGTGTTGCTGGCACTGATCCAATTCCGTTTACTACGACCACAGACTTGATAGGAGGATACACTATGTTGGACGCCAAATCCCCTGATCAGGCTTTAGCTTTGCCTGTGACCAAACAGGATATACCAAGACCGGAAACTGGAACCCCCAAAAATTGGTGGATTTATGTTCCGCTTGCCATAGGACTCATCGCCATGATTGCGCCCTTCATCTGGATGCTGCTTGGTTCGCTGAAGACACAGGCTGAGTTATCTCGCATACCTCCAACGTGGCTTCCCGAGGCACCAACCTTGAGTAACTATGGCAGGCTCTTCACCCAACTCAACTTTCCGCTCTACTTCACAAACTCGGTGATTCTCGCCGTTTCCGTGACGGTTTTCAACCTGCTCTTCTGCTCGATGCTCGGCTACGCGCTCGCCAAGCTCACATTCGTTGGGAAAAACGTCATTTTCCTGCTGGTACTCGCAACGCTCATGATCCCTAGTGCCGTTACGCTCGTCCCTTTGTTTGTACTGATGAGCAAGCTGGGCTTAGTGAACACGTTGACAGCAGTGATCTTGCCAGAGGCGGCACAAGGATTTGGCGTTTTTCTCATGCGCCAGTTCATGCTTGGTATACCGGACGAGCTACTTGAGGCTGGGCGCATGGATGGCGCCAGTGAGTTCTTCCTGTTCTGGAAAGTCGTACTGCCTCTCTGCACACCGGCTCTTGCCACTTTGACTATTCTGCAATTCCTGGGCTCATGGAACGACTTTCTCTGGCCTTTGATTGTGCTCACCAACGACCGGAAGTATAATCTGCCGGTGGCCCTCGCTACTTTCGCGGTCGGCCAACATGTGTCAGACGATGGTCTGCTCCTGGCAGGTGCCGTCGTTGTCGTCCTTCCGGTGATCATCGTCTTCTTGCTGCTGCAGCGCTACTTCACACAAGGCATCGCAATGACGGGACTGAAGGGTTAGCAACGAGAGAGCGATTAACATATTGGCAAAAACTGCTTCATTAGGAATATACAATGGCTACGTCTTCGAACCGCGACACCGAGGCTCGCTCTGAGTGGGAAGGGCGGAGAGGTCAACGCTCTAACGCAGATGCAGAGGTACATCTTGCAGCCACCCTGCAACCTCCGACTGGTCTTGTGACCGAGTCTGGAGCGGGCCAGGTAACGCTCCGTTGGCAACCACTGGACGGAGTTGTAGGGTACCTCGTCCACCGCAGCGAGTCGCCCAATGGACCGTTTGCAGTCGTTGACCATGGAGGTGGTGATGTTCTGGCCGTGCCCGGGCCACTATACGCCGATACGACGGGCTCGCCCGGAACGCATTATTGGTATGCGCTTGCGTCGATCTTCGATACGAAGTCTCCGCCCAGCAAGCTTTCGGCACCTGTAGAGGCATGTCTGAAATCGGGTATCGCCGAGCCAATGACTCTGAGTGTCAAGGCCCAAACAGGAGCCGGGCAACTCAACCACGTCTGGCGAATGCTAGGCTCTGAGCATCTCTCGCAACTATTCTATGGCGAGGGGTCGGGAGGAAGCCATATTGGCGAAGAGTTTGGGAAGGCTCTAAGCCTAGCACGAGCAGACCTGGGAGCCGAATACATTCGTGCCCACGCCATCTTGAACGATGAGCAGAGCGTGTATCAGGAGGTCAATGGAGAGGCAAGGTACGATTTCACAGCGATAGACCGCGTCTACGACCGCCTGCTGGAACTGGGCTTACGACCTATCGTAGAACTGTCATTCATGCCACGCGACCTGGCCTCCAATCCCGATGCGACAGTCTTCACGTACCGTGGGATCATCTCACCGCCAAAGGATTGGAATCGCTGGGGGGAACTGAACCAGCGTCTCGCCGCACATCTTGTGGAGCGTTACGGGATCGAGGAGGTCAGCCAGTGGGGCTTCGAGGTCTGGAACGAACCCAACCTCAAGGCGTTCTGGACCGGTACCCAGGCGGACTACTTCCGGCTCTACGACATTGCTGCACGAGCGATCAAGTCGGTTGACAATCGGCTCCTGGTAGGTGGCCCCTCTACAGCGGCGGCGGAGTGGATAACCGACTTTCTGAACTTCGTTCGGCAGGAGCATGCACCGTTGGATTTCATCTCGACCCACACCTACGGCAACCTACCGCTGGACATAGGACAGGCTCTGAAGACCTCCGGCCTTCAGAACGTAAGAATCTGGTGGACAGAGTGGGGTGTGAGTTCGGCGCATTTTGCACCTGTGAACGACTCGGCGTTCGCTGCCCCGCTTCTGCTTCATGGCATGAAAAGCATACAGGAACGTGCAGACGCCCTCGCCTACTGGGTGATCAGCGACCACTTCGAAGAGTTGGGCTGGGCACCCAAACTGCTCCATGGCGGGTTTGGATTACTCACACTCGGGAACTTACGCAAGCCCCGCTATTGGGCGCTCGCACTTGCAGAGGATATGGGCACTGACCTCGTACAGCTTGACCTGCAGGGAGATGGTGCAGGGTCGCTGGTAAACGCCTGGGCAAGCTGTAAGCCTGGTGGTTCGATAGACATCCTGGTCTGGAACGGCACGCTCGATCAGTCCAAGGTCGAAGGCGATCCACTTCTGGCGCGCCACGTGTGTGTGTGTGTCGAACAACTCGAGAATCGAGCCTATCAGTGCTCGATTACACGCATCGACGCTACCCACTCGAACATAGCTGCTGCTTGGATCTCCGAGAACAACTGGCCCGTACCTGAGCAGTGGGCTAAGCTGCATGCCGCTGATAAGCTAGACAATCATGCTTTACCGGATATCACTCCAAGTGGCGGTACCGCTTGTCTGGGACTTGACTTGCCAATGCCAGGAGTCATCCGGCTGCGGCTCATTCCCAGGTAGGCGCTACCGGGGATCAGGAGAGCGTTTCGTGCTTTATTGTACGCTACGGGGATGAGAGCGTGTCTAAGCCCTTGAAAGGAGAGAAAAAAACAAGGACATTTCTGGGCCCTGTACACCAGGGAATTGTGATCGATAGTGTGTTCAAATGGGTAGACGCGCCAGCATCTCTGGCGTGCATACTTTGTTCAGACAGACGTCAAGGAGGATGGTCTTGAAGTTGAAGCATGTATTCTTATGTCTCGTTCTGTTTGTCGCCATCAGCGCAAGCAGTCTCGCGGGCGCGACAACTGCATCAGCAGCTACGCGCACTACCGCCACGCAACCCGGATTGACCCTTGGACAGAAGGTGGCGCTGTACGCCATCGCGTACCAGACCTGGCGCTTCTTCGATGCAGACACGGATCCTAATACACACCTGCCGATGGACAACCTCGGTTTATATGGTGCCCCGAGTGGCCCTTATACCTCCCCCACGAACATCGGCGTGTACTTCTGGAGCGTGGTGGCTGCTCATGACCTCGGGTTTATTAACCATAACGGGGCCTTGCGGCGTGCGAACGCGACGCTCAGCGAAGTCGAGAAACTCAGCAAATGGGATGGTTTTCTCTTCAGTTGGTACGATACCACCAATGGTCATAGAATCTCTGGTCCTGGGGGCACCGACCAGGAAGGGCAGCCGACTACCGGTGCCTTCATATCCACGGTTGATAGTGCCTGGTTCGCAACGGGGCTGATCCTCGTCCGCCAGGAGTTTCCAGAGCTAGCGCAGCGCGCGACCGCGCTCCTGAACGTGATGAATTTCGGGATCTTCTATGACAATGGTGATCAGAGCACGAACGTCTCTGCAGGCCAGATGTACGGTGGCTACAATGCCGACCAGGGACCCGCAAATTTCCACTACGGCCTGCTCAACACAGAGACGCGCATCGCTGCCTACATCGGCATTGGGACACACACAATGCCCGGCGATGTTTGGTGGCGGACCTTCCGTACACTGCCCGCCAATGACGGCCAAGGACAGACCCCACATGGCTACAACGCGAACTACACCGATCCCCAGTCGGGTAAGCAGTTCACCGTCTTTGAAGGTCACTACAGCTACGACAACATCAACTTCGTGCCCAGTTGGGGGGGAAGTATGTTCGAGGGTCTGATGAATAACCTTGTCATTCCGGAGACTACGTGGGGACCACACAGCTTCGGCCTCAATGACCTGCGCTATGCCCAGGCGCAGATCGCCTATGCACAGCAGACCCTGCACTACCCGGTCTGGGGCCTATCGCCTTCGAGCACGCCCGACAATACCGGCAACTACGACGCCTACGGTGCACATGCGCTGGCAACGAATGCGAGTTGCTGTCCCTATGACCAGACAGCTATTACGCCTCACGCTTCCTTCCTCGCACTCGATGTCGATCCGCAGGACGCCTTCGCGAATATTAAGGCCCTGCTTACACACTACAAGATATTCGACCGTTACGGTTTCTTTGATGCCGTCAATCCAACTACCGGCCAGGTTGGCCATCGCTATCTGGTCCTCGACCAGTCGATGATTATGGCCGCACTTGACAATGCACTGCGTGGGGGGCTGATGCAGCAGCACTTTGCCAGGGACCCTGTGATCGCTACAGCTCGACCATACCTGTCTGAGGAGAGCTTCTCCATCTAGTAGACCTGTCGGTGTATTCCTGGCGAAAAGAGAGCACGTACCATAGAACTACGGATGAGTTTGTTAGCTGAAGAGGCTCCACAAGCTTCTTCAGGTGAGGAGAGGTACACTCGTACTCCTCTGAAGAGACAAGTTCCCTGCTAGCAAACGGTCGTGGTGCAGAAGAGCAAAAACGGAGCTTATAAAAGAAGCTTTTCATGCATCCACACTAATTACGGCTAGCTTATCCGTAGTTCTATGGTACGTGCTACTTTTTCGTCAGAATGGCACTTACAGGACTTTTGCATGAAACAATGGACTCGTCTGCTATAATTTCTCAAAACAGCAATGCAGGAGGAACTTTTGCATCTCCATTTTCGTTGATATCTGAAATGAGAATAGCACAATGGAGAACTCCATGCCAGAAGAGCATCACAATAAGCTAGCTTTTACGATAAAATTGTCCCAGGGTAACCTGATAGGTAGAGGTGTAGTGATTATACTCTTGCTCGTCATCGGCATTTTAAGTATCCGGGCCAGGGCAAGAAGCACGAACCAATCATCAGACACGGATGGAGTACTGGTAGTCATCACCAATTCAGGTTCCACAAATACACCAGGAGTAACGCTAACCATTCACAAAGATGGTAGAGGTGTAGTGACTATCGAGGGTCAACAGACAGAAAAGATATTTGATAAAGGTACGTTCGATATCAGTAGGCTAGAGCACTTGCTCACGCAAATCAATGACGTGAGTACGATACCTGACCATGCTTGTATAAAATCGGTCTCCTTTGGTTCTACGACCACCATTACCTACAAAGGAAAAACGAGTGGAGATCTCTCCTGTCTCTCTAACCAGGATCCAAAACCTTTTCAAGACGTAGCAACTTTGGTTCGAAATATCTATGAGAGCGATCATATTCAAAAGGCCATATGGTAAATTTTAGGCTTTCATCGGAATACAAAGAGCTGGTCTATCGTACAGTGCAATATCTCTTTCTTCTGCTTAGCATACGTGCCGTAAGCCCCCTGCCCTTCCAGACCTGATTCTTACCCACATCTTTTTTGGGCCGCTTGTAGAGCAGATCGATAGTGCAGAGGTTGTGAAACACTCTGCCATACTGTTTGGCTTGAGAGGCCGTTTCGCAAAAACCATTTGTAAAATGTGGGTAAAAGACAGCCCTTCCAGACAGGGGGATATAAGGCACAACGTAAGCGACTAGATATCCTTAACCTATCTAGTATCAGTATGCTATAATCTTTATATGACATACGAAACAAAAACAAACAACAACATAGCGCACATCTGTCGTT